>BNJU01002684.1_pt1 | contig 208158 bp, 370 predicted proteins | sample 8539281 | NCBI WGS metagenome assembly BNJU01 (sample SAMD00202456, study PRJDB9452) | human saliva metagenome | isolation source: human saliva | place: Japan | reverse complement strand
TTCGGGTAGCCGGCGAAGATGACGATCACATCCCGCGGCGGTTTTCCATCTCCTGCACGATGGTGTTGATTGCCTCGTCCCCATCGCCGCCGGAGCGGTCGTCCACGAGTGCGTACGCTTCATCGACGAAGAGGATGCGCGCGCCGCGCGCGGAATTTTTCTTTGACCTGCACCGCCGTCCAGCCGACGTACCTGCCCACGAGATCGGCGCGTCCGCACTCGACGAAATGTCCTGTGTCGAGGAGGTTCTCCTTGCTCAGGATGTCGGCGAGCAAGCGGGCGACCGTCGTCTTGCGCTGCCTCGGGTTGCCCGTGAAGCACTGTGCATGGAGGGCGCTGCGCGTCCATGTCGAGCTCGGTGCGCCGTTTCTGCACGGCGAACGAAGCGACGATCTGCCGCATCAGAGCTCCTTTCTGCCTTTTCAGTCCGACCATCTCCTGCAGCGCGGCCTTTGCATCCTGCTCCGATTTCTTGGCTGTCGTCTCTTTATAGAACTCGATGTCCTGATACGCACGGTAGGTCTCGGCCTTCAGTGCGTCCGATACACTTCGCGAATCTGGTGAATGTCGGAGGCGCGGAAGGTCGATACCGCTCGCCGAGCGCCAGCTCCAGTTCGCGCACGCTGTAGTGGCATCGACGACCGAGCGTCGAGCTTTTGCAGGTACGCGTCGCCTGCGCAGCGGTTGCCCGCGCCCTCTTCGATGTGTACGAAAGGAGATGTCTTCCCTGCAGGTAGGTCAGGAAGTTTTTCACGTCTCGTCTGCGTATGGAACTCCACAAGGATGAAGAGCGTGTCGCGCTGATATTTGCGGATGATCTTTCCGAAATATTCGACAACGCGCTCATAGCTTCCGCATAGTTTTCTTCCTCTTCGCTGCAGCCGCACATTTCAATGACGACGGCCCTCCCTTCGCATGGTGCAGAAGATGTCTCGAGATCCTCCTCCTCGAAAACAGGTGTCTTTAATGCTATGAATGCGGTTGATTCTTTGCCCCACAAGGCGCTTGTTGGCGTGGAGCGCACGCGCGAGAAGGCGCGTCATCGCCATCGCCGCCTCCGAATTTCCCGCTGCGATATGGTAATGCACGGGATGTCCGTAAAACATCCTGCGCTCGTTCTCTTCGGCATAGATTCGCGCCAGTTCTGCCAAAAAGCTGCTGTCCGCCAGCAGACCCTTCCGCTTCAAGGTTCGCTCTGGGCATGCGAGAGGCGCGGCCTGCTCCGAAGGATTTCCTCCGTCAGTTGGAAGAGCCGAACTGTCTGCATAGTTGAGGTTCATCTCATAGAAGGGATTGCAGATATTGATATAATTCTTTTGTCACAGACTTCGAAGCGATGCGACAACTGTTCGCGTGTAACCTCGCGCAGACCGTGGACGGCGATTTCCCGCACATCGCACGTTTCGGCGAGCAGGGGAGCGAGTTTCTTACCGAGCTGCTCCTGCGGTCATCGCTTTCATCTGATTCAAGGCGGCGCACGTATGAAAGCCGTTCGGAAGGATGCGGTCAATGAAGAGCAGAACCATTGCGTCCGCGCACACTTCCCTGAGCGCATCATTCAGGTTGAGAGCCAACTTTCCCGCTTGCGGTGCGAGTTAAAGATGGAAAGATGTTTGTTCGGATCACGGGGTCTTCGCTTGAAGCGGCCTGAATCTCCTTTGTCAGATTGCATTTTACCTGAAATTACATAAAACAGCATCGTTCTCACTCCCTTCGCTTCAAAAACTTTTTCCCTGCCGATGATTCCTCTATGAAGTTGTCAAGGAACAAATGGAGCAAGTCGCTGCTTGGGAGTCTCTTCACAGAGTCCGTAGGGTCTGCACGTGTGCAGCAGCACATCCTTCAATCTCGTTTCGCCTCCCTTTGCAAACAGTATAACACAGCGGATGTACAAAAATGCACATCCGCTGTAAAAATCTTTTGCCAAGCCTGCCTTCAGCGCCGCTTCTCGCGCCACTCGATGAACATGTGCCGAAGCGCCATGACGGGCGCGTGGAGCAGCATGCGCGGCCGCTGTAGCGCATGGCTTCGCGGATTTTTCGCGCATCTTGGGCGCGTAGCAGTGCGTCTGACACGCACTGCAAAACGTCTTCGTCTCCATGTGCGGGCAGCGCTCGACGCGCGCACGGGCATAGTCGAGCAGCGCTTCACATTTCTTCGCAAAGGCTCAAATTGTTGCCATGATGCGCGCGGCAGTAGATTTCGAGCATTTTCTTGACCGTCGCCATCTCCGCCTTGCGCTTTTCCTCTGCCGTCATACGGATTATCCGATTCCTCTCTTTGCGAATCTTTCATCCATCGAGGCGCACCGCAATCTTTGCCACGTTTTCTTTCGTGAGGAAGCTTCCTTCTGCTTCGCGCTCCATTTCCAGAAAGCGGCTGTACGGTATGCCAAAGGACAGCACATCCTCGGAACGCACTTCAGCCGACGGATCGGTCAGCCCAATGAAGCAATTTGTGCCGCCCTCCTGCTCTTCTGTCACGGGATAGAGCACCGCCTGTGCACAGCCCGCACCGAAGAGCAGCTTGACGTTGTCCTGCGTCCTCTTATCGTAGTTTGCGAGCGTGGCAAGCGCCGAGAGCTGATCGGCGTTCACGAGGAAGATCACCGCGAGCGGGACGTTCGTCGGGCAGGATGTCGCACAGTGGTTTGCAGACGACATAAGGCTTGCCGTCATGCCGCTTAATATTCTCGATAAAGTCCCGCGCCAGCTCCGGTGTTTTCTTGTAGAACTCGCCTTCTCTGCCGATATCTTCACCGCCCGTCGAGAGGAAGTATTCGATCCAGCCGTGCGGGTAATCCTGAAAGCCCAGCCCAGTTTTCGCGCCAAGACAGACGGTCGTCTTTTTGGCGAATGAGGCTGTCTTTCCCTTGCTTGCCGCAACAAGCAAGGCAACCGAGCAACTATACGGCTTCCTTGAACTGCACAGCATTCTCAGGCCGCCGTATCCGCATGAAGCACAGCTACGGGCTGCGTTTTCAAGTGAATGAGTTCTGCAATCTTGCTTTCCATGGCCGACCACCCCTTTAATGCTGCATATTACATGTCTTTTCCTATACGACAGTAAACTAGAATATTGCATCCAGCCACGAAATATTTTCTCAACGGGAAACGATAGATCTTCTGGCTGATGAATCGTTCATAGCTTTTACTGAAAAACGACATCCGCCGCGCCTCTGCTCGCTGCCGTACAGCTCTTTCCCATCGTCATTTTCGATGCCTCCCATTATAACATATATGCTGAAGCAGCAGTGGAAACCAAACATCCAGCGCGAAATGATAACTGCACATAGGCCGAAACGTATCGAACCTAAAAACCAAGGAGGCATCCATCATGAAACGATTTTTCCACACATTCCTCACTGCAGCGACTTTTCGCGCTGTTCTTCTCGTCCAGCCGCACACAGCGTCTGCTTTCCCGCAGTATCTTGACGACGATCCCAACTATCCTGTCTCGTATTATCACGCCAACTACCGTGAATATGTAGATCTCAGCTCAGCACCTTCAGCGACGAAGATCCGGATTACTACACGTATGCAACGGGCTACGTCGCTTATTATCGCGATGCCGACGGCTCTTCCGTGAGTATAGGATTCGGCAATACCGCCAATCGAAAGACGGCGGCTCCAATCCTCAGTTTTACTTCGCCTCGTGGGCAATGGCTTTCCATGCCCGTGTTCGATTACGATGAGATCTGCGCTATATAAAGAGTCGCGGCTATACGGGATACATCGACGACCATCATGCCTATCCCTACTACATGTTCAAGATCGTCTACCAGAAGACGCGCGGCGCCGAGTATCCCGACAATCTGCATGGACAGAAACCTTGATGCGGCAAGATCTTCCTGCATATCCGCCGCCAGTCTGCCAAAGACATAAACAATCCGAATGACCACTTTCTTGAAAGAGCGCGCGCATCTGCCGGGTGCCTTCTTCTTTTGCGTGAAAATCGCTCGCCGCCGTCCGCTTGACCTCCTGCGCTTTCGTGGTTAGAATAGGAAGCGGTATTGTTTTTTTGTTTGTGGTGTTGGTGTGTGTGGGTTTGTTGTGGGTGGTGGTGTTGGGTTTTTTTGGTTTTGTGGGCGATAGGGCTTGAGGTGTACTGCCTCGGACTATGGTTTTCGCCGCTTTTGTGTGCGGAAGGATTCTGGGAGGTGCTTTACGGCGGATGTTGGACGCAGACTGCCGGTGTATTTGCTTTTGATTGCTCGATCGATGATGGGCGAGCCGATCGAGGCCGTGCGCCAGGATCAAGGCGCTTTTGTCGGAGCTCTGCGGCGATCTGCAGGCGCTTTGAGACAGCGTATTCGGTCCGTCATCACGTTCGCGAGCCAGGTGCGGCAGATGCGCAGACGAAGCCTCACCGGAGCTCATGCCCTCTGAGCGAGCCGCGCCTTGAGGCCGAGGGGGCTGCACGCCTGCAGGCGGCGCTCTGCAGCTCCCTCGTAGAGTGCGTGCGCACGGAGGTGCGCAAGAACACCGAGACGCAGAAGCGGCGACCGGCGGCCGCCTCGTCTTCCTGTTGGACGGACGGCAGTCCGACCGGACCCGAGGACTTCTAGCGGCAGGCAGGTCGAAATCAAGTCGTCTGGAAGCTCGGCAATATCATCGCGTGCGCGGCGGGCGCCACGCCGATGCGCCGAGCTATCGCAAAGCAGCTGACGGACAACGCGCTGATGATGAATGCAGCCTCGTCGGCCGGCGATAGGCGAAGTCTCTGCGCGGGTTTCCGGCCTCGATCAAGATGTCGTCGAGCGAGCTCGACGCGAAGCCCGGCGCGGGCCATCGAGCCGCCGCCGCCGCCGAAGCTGAAGCTCTACGGTCGTCCCCTCGACGCGCAGGGACGAGAGCGCGTGGAGAAACGGGTGATGTGTCTTGACGGACGAGCATCGGCTGAAGCGTGAACTGGGCAAGTGTCTCGTCCGGAAAACATGCGGCTGCCGTGCACGCCCGAGCCAAGGGAGGAACTGCTCGAGGCGAGCGCGGACTCGCCTCGTAACCGCCGATGAAGGAGCCGACTACACCCGAAACGAGTGGAGAAAGACCGACTGCGCCCGAACCAATGAGCGGGCTGCCTGCATCGAGCGATGTGCCGCCCGAACCAATCGAGCACGACGCCTCGAAACCAATCGCCGAACAGGCAGAATTGCCGGAAGCAGCCGTCCGAATGGACTGCCGTACCATCTCGCGCCGGACAGCGAGCTGCCTCGCACCGCTGCGCGATGCGTCAACTGAAGCCAACAGAGCGAGCCGCCGACACTCGAGCGCGCTGCCGCCGCCGTTTTCGCGGATGCAGTGGCCGAACCGTACGCATGCAGCGGACGATGCACTTCTGCTCGCCCTGAGCGATGAGGCGGTTCTCGCACATACGGCATCGTTTGGCAGTCATCCCCTCGTGCCGCAGGATGAGCCGATGCCGCGCCCGAGTACAAGACCGAGGAGGCGAAGGTACGGCACGGCAGACTTCTGTCGCAGCGCAGTGTGCGCGGCAAAGAAGCTACCAAGCACGTAGGCGACGAACTGCGACGATTGGTTCACATAGCTGCCGTCGGCGACATCGCCGTTCTGCGAGTCCGGACGGCGCAGGGCGCTCGGAAGCGCTTCCTCGCGCGTCGGTGCGCGTGCGGCGAGCGAGGCCGCCGTCGGTCTCGATCTACGAGCGCTGCGCACGCTCGATGCGGCGAACGCCAAAATCGCGCCGCCTTCTGCGCGCTTCCTCCTGCGAGCGAGGCGGCGTTTCGCGAGGCGTGCGCCGCTTTGGCGCGGCGCTTCGCGCGTGCGTGCTCGATGCTCGCCGCGCCGTCCCCGCGGGCTTTCCATGAGCGATGCGGCCACAGGCGCGTACACGAAGCCTCGGGCGCGACCTCGCCTCTCCGACTTTCGCGGCGACTCTCCTCGTGACCGTCGCCGTGCCCGTCCCCGAGCCAGGAGAAGTCCTCGTGCCTCTCTATGCCAAGCGCGACGGCATAACCGTGCCATCGATCACGCTACGCGCCTTTACGGCAGCGGCAGCCAAGCTCTCGGCAAGCTCGACAGCGGCGACTTCCTTTCGGGCGAGACGGATTTTCTGGACGAGCGAGTGCGTGGCGGACATCGCCAGCGCCTGCAGAGGCGCACGCTCGTCACGCGAGGCGCTTACGACCTCATCCTCACGATGACGGACGGCGTGGCGGACGACTACCAACGAGCAGGAGATGCAGCCCCTTATCTCGACCTAGTGGCGAACGGTATCGTGCCGCGCAGGAACGGCCACGTTCACGCGCGCCGAGGTTGGAGACTCTGCGCAGCCTGCCGCAGCCCGCCGCCCTCCCGTGGGTCAACGACAAGGGAGCGGCATATCGCGCTGCAGTATCGAGCCACATGTGCCGCGAAATCCCACGACGGAAGAATGCTTGTGGCAGAACGCGCATGTGCTCGCGCTCGCTGCCGAAGATACGAGCCTCAAGGGCGTCGCCTCGCACGCGGAGCGGCTGAAAATCTGGCTCGACAACTACGTGACGCGCCTCCCTTCGACGACCGCACACTCGCGCTGCTCATCGGAAGGAGCCTCGCATGTCTCAGGCCGAGGTTTCGCGGAAGCGTCCCGGACGGCAGGAAGATCCCCACGTCATCACGGGAAAACCCGCCGCAGGGCGGCATGAAATTACATTCCATTTACTTGCGCTACCGACAAGGTCTACGTCGTGCAGCGTTCTTCCTCGATCCCGGACGCAGTCGACGAGGCGCTCGTCGATCGGGTTGACGGCGATCGATCGGCGTCGCCAGCAGGCCCGACGCTTAAGCCGAGACGAAGGGCGGCGCACGCGGCAATACGGGTGAGGCGGCGACGTACTTTCGCCGCCCTCTCTACGGCTGGCCGCGCGATCGTCACGAAGCCCGAGTTCGGCATCGTCTCGCCTCCGCCCATCTCGAAGAACTCCCGCTTCGGGCGCGACGCCTGCGCCAGCTCGACCTCGCGGGCAAGGACAGCAGAAGAGCAGCTGGTTCACGAATCGCGCGCGCAAGTTATCTCTGAAAAAGGCGGAGCTTGGCAACTTCCGGATGGCGCTGCGCCTCTCCATCGCGCTTCGCACGCGCCGTGCGCCGTATGCACCGAGCGGACCTTCGCATATTCCGACCTATCGTGCAACAACGTCCTCGTCGATCCCAAGAGCGGCAGCTGCGTGTCGTCATCGACATCGACCGCTCGTCGTCCGGCCTGTACCCGCCTGGAGGTCGCGGGCAGCACGAAGGGCGCATCGCGCCCGGAGTGTACGTCTCGATGGATCTTCCGCCGGGCGACAGCGCCGCGTCATCCCCAGCCTTCTGACTCGACCTCTTCGCACCGCCCGTGCTTCTATCACACCGCCTCGCTGTCATCCGCTCGAAGGGCCGAAGAACTCACGACCTGCCCGCCGAGAAAGCCGACTTCCCTGATCTACGAAAAGGCGCTTCTTCGTCGAGCATCCGACCGACCATTCCAAACCGCCCGGACGATCTCAAGGTCACGATTCACGATCCGGGCCGCACCGAAAAGCTCTTCCTGCGCGCCTTCGTTTCGACTGGCCTGCACGAGCCGGAAGCGCGCCCCACGGCGTTCGAGCGGGAAAAGGCGCTCGTCGTGCGAGACTGCTGGATCTCCTGCAGCCGTGCGCGCGCGAACTAAAACGCCCTGGAGAAATTCTTCTTCATCCTGCACGACACCGCTGCGCCGCGCCGTCCCTTCTGCGGCACTGCTGCCAGCCCTGAGCGCCGCGTGCTGCACCTCAAGCGTCTGCGAGGCGTGCGCGGCAAGGCCGGGCCACCGGCTGAGCCGGACTCTGTCAATGTCTACGACGGTTCTGCCGCTCTTCTCTTTCGCACTTTCGCGGAAAATCGTCTTCCCTGCCGCGGTACGAGAAGGCGTACGACCGCGAGGGAGTTTCCAGTGTTACATCACGCGCCAAAAACGGCGCACGCATCTCGTGAACAGCGGCCTTTGCCTCAGCGCACGCCCGACGAGCTTTCTGTCCAGCGAAAGGCGACCGCCCCTTCGAGCGCGTTGGCGAACCATCTCGCAGCCTGAGCAGCCCGACGGCGTACACTATATCGTCGAGAGGATATAGCGATCGATAAGCCCAGCCACCATCGTGACGATCCGGCGTTGCCTCCGTCGCGTCGACAAACGACGTGATGCACCGCTACCGCCTGTGGTTTGTCTCCTCGATAGATACAGCGCACACCAGCAAATCCAAGGACCCCATTTTATCAGCGCTTCCTCAACTCGCGCACGAGGAGAGTAACGAGATCGTATAGAGAGCCTTTGCAAGGCTCTCTTGTTTGCTGATACCATCGGCGCGTCCCGCCAGAGATACCTCTGTTTCACGCGTCGTCTTCATGTCGTGATCACGCGCTGATTGCGGCTGCCGCGAAAAGGCGAGCGTGAGGTCGCGCTCCGACTTCTTCGTATGCGCCGTCACACGACGTCGACCTCATCGACAGTGCGTCCACCCTCGCCGCTCCTTCTTCGCTGCAGATCTTCGAGCGCATAGCCCTGTATACGCCCAGACGTCCATGCCGTGCGCTGCACCTCATGCGCGAGGGAAGCGAGCGGCGCGGCACATGCGAGAACGGTTCGCCGCCCGAGAGCGTCACGCCCGTCAGCGAGGGGATTGCCGAGTCACGTCCTTGAGTGATCGTCTGTCAGACATCTCAAGCCGCCCGCGAAATCAGTGCGTCTTGGGATTCTGGCAGCCCGGGACAATGCGTGCGGGCAGCCCTGCGTGAAAGATCGTGTCAACGGATTCCCGCCCGTCGACGATGGAATCCGATACCGTTCCTGCGAGCTTAACTGATGCCATGCTTGACGCGGTCATGCTCTTCAGCACGCTTCGCGTTGTTCCAACGGTCGATCGTGCCGACGAGATACCCCTGTGATGCGCCGGATGCGCCTCGAAGGGGCGGCCGTTCTCCTTTCTGCGCAGCGCGGCAGATGCTGTCGATGATACCATTGTGGCCGCAGACGGGTCGCGGTCGACGGGATGGTTGACCGAGCCGTAGCCGATGCCCGCATCGTGCATGTGCGCACGATCGCCTCGAAAGGCGCGAGGTTCTTCGACGGATCGCCGTCCAGTCTCGATGTAGCTGATGTGCCCGGCATTCGTCAGCGCATGGTACGGCGCTTCGAGGCGAGATCTTCTTTCGCCGCCTCGATCGGGCAGTAGCGGCACGTGGAAGCTGTTCGTATAGTAGTCGCGATCCGTGACGCCTCGATTTCACCGAACTTTTGCGGTCGAGGCGCACGAAGCGGCCCGACAATCCTCGGCAGGGCGTCGCGAGCAGCGTGAAGTTCAGCCCCGTGCGCTTTCGCCCTCGTCCATGCGGCGGCGCATGTGCCCGACGATGGCAAGACCCAGGCCTGCGCTCCTCCGACTCGCCCTGATGCTTGCCGATGAGCGCTTGCAGGCATCTCGGCAGAGACTCGATGAAGCCCATCGAGAGCGTGCCGGTAGCTTCAAAGACCTCGGCGATCTCATCGTCGGGACCGATCTTCTCCGAGTCGATCCACACGCGCTGTCCCATGAGGAACGGATAGTTCCTGCCCTTTTTCGCGCACTGGATCTTGAAGCGATGCAGAAGCTGGCGGATGACAAGCTCCGTGAGACTGTCCAGCTCGCCGTAGAAGACATCGAGATCGCCTCTGGCGAGAAGCGCGAGGCGCGGCAGGTTGATGCTCAGAACGAGGGTTGCCGCGGCCGCATGTGACCTCGCGCTCGGGATCGTGCACGTTGCCCATGACGCGCGTGCGGCAGCCCATGTAGGCGACCTCCGTGTTGTAGTCGCCGGGCTGTAATACTGGAGGTTGAACGGCGCGTCGAGGAAGCTGAAATTCGGGAAACAGGCGCTTCGCCGACGTCTCCATCGCGAGGCGGAAGAGGTCGTAGTTCGGCTCGCCCTGCTTTGTAGTTCACGCCCTCCTTGACCTTGAAAGATCTGCACGGGGAAGATCGGCGTCTCGCCGTTGCCGAGTCCTTCCTGCGTCGTGAGCAGGAGGTTCTTCATGACCATGCGGCCTTCGGGCGACGTGTCCGTGCCGTAGTTGATCGAGCTGAACGGCACCTGTGCGCCCGCGCGCGAGTTCATCGTGTTGAGGTTGTGAATGAGCGCCTCCATCGCCCGGAAGGTCGCACTGTCCGTCGCGTCGAGCGCCGCCCGCGTAGGCGTAGTCATACGCACGCGCCGCGAGCTTTCGGAAATTTCCTCGTAGCCGCACGCCTTCTGATGCGCAGGGCGCGAAAGTCGACGAGCGCCGCCTTGTAGACGTCCGCGCCGCCGATCGCGATGCCCAAGGGCAGCAGCGAGCGGCGAATCTCCTTGGCCAAGAGCTTCGCGTCGTCCTGCTTCATGCCGAGCGTGATGACGAAGAAGTTCGCCAGCTCCTTGAAGTAGAGCTGCGGAAGGTCTTCCTTACGCCCGGCGCCATCGAATAGTCAAAGTTCGGGATCGCCTGTCCGCCGTGCATCTCGTTTTGGTTCGCCTGATCGGCGATGCAGCGAGCGCGGCATAGGAGCGGATGTCGTTCGGTTCGCGCAGGTAGCCGTGCCCCGTCGAGAAGCCGTCCTGAAAGAGCTTCAGGAGGTCGATCTGCAGCACGTCTCCGTCAGCATGAAAATCGCTTGCCGTGGATATGGATGTCGCCGATCGACGTGCCGCCGCGAGTATCCTTTAGGCAGGATGTGATGGTCGATGAAGTACTCGACCCTTTCCGGAACCATATTTGAGCATCGTGCCCATCGCCGTATCGGCGTCGATGTTCGCATTCTCGCGCTCACGTCGGCGTCCTTGGCGTACGCTTGAAGGTCAGCTCATTGTAGATGTCCATGAGGTCGCCCTCGGCGTCAGCCGGATCTTCGCGTGTTCCGCGCGATAGAGGATGTGCGCCGCCGTCGAGGCGAAGTTGTTCTTGATGAGCACCTTTTCCACAGCGTCCTGAATGAACTCAACGGCAGGCGTCTCCTCCCCTTCGATGCGGTGAATGACGCTCTTCGTGAGCTTTTTCGGCTGATGCTGCGAAAATGTCTCGTCGATGGACTCAAGATTTCGCCTTGCGGATGGCGTCGGTGATCTCTCTCGGCATCAAACGGCACGATCTGCCCGTACGCTTCTGGATGTTCTTGATCATTAGCAGTTTCTTCCTCTATATATTGTGGTTGACGATGGCAGCGCAGAAAACAACGCTGAGTTCGCGTGAGTATATAAGAGTGAAGCCATTTTGCAGGTTAGATTATACAAGATGTAGACTAGGTCAGTCAAGGGACTAAACTACATATGTGGTTTTATCCACAGAAAAAGCACCCTTTTATCCACAGGCGGGAAAAAGGGTGCTTTCGCAAGATTTTCAAGGCTTTGGCGCGGAGAAAGATTCTTCAAAAAGTTATGCAGGCGGCAGCTATTCCTTCCGCCTGCACGATTGTGCGCACGGGGAAGCGGATGTCGATGCCCTCCTCGCGGTAGCGGCGCGTCAACGCCTTTGATGAACTCATGCCTCAACAGGAACCGATTGACTGAGCTGCTCGTGCGCAGCACGACGTTCGAACTCGATGGCGGAGTCGCCGAAGGTGTGGAAGCGCACGACGGATCGTCTCGCACGTCGTGATCGAACGCCGCCATGACCTCGTTCGCCACCTCAAGGGTCACGCGCTCCACCTCGTCGAGATCGCTCGCATAGCTGACGCCGACGGGGATGGCGACGGAGATTTCCTGCGCGGGCATGTCGTAGTTCGTGAGAACGGAAGATGCGAGCTTCTGATTCGGCACGATGATCGTGTTGCCGCCCAGGGTCTGCACCGTCGTGACGGAAGCTGATGTCGGCGACCTTTGCCTCCTCGCCCGGCCGATATGCGCACATAGTCGCCGATGCGAATCTGGCGCGAGAGGATGAGCTGCAGTCCTCGAAGAAGATGTCTCGACAGCGTCTCCCTGCATACCGAGGGCGAGCGCCGCGCCGCCGACGCCCATCGCCGTGAGGATCGGCGCGACGGAAATGCCCGCATACTGCGGACGACGAGCACGCCCATGGCATAGATGACGCCGGAAAAGATGGAGGACAGGAGCGTCGTCTTTCGGCAGAGCCGCGCCGCTCGTGCGCGTCTTCATCTCGATGAATCCGCGTGATCGTGCGCGAAGCGACGCGCGTCAGCGTGAAGACGATGATACCGAAGAGGATGTAGGAGAGGAACTGCGCGATCGTCGGAAGACGTCGATGGTCTTGATCGACCAGTAGATCGCCGACGCCCATGCACCACAGAGACGGGCACGCCGCGAAGCGCATGGATGAGATCGACCATGCCGTATCCTCGCCGACCGTGATCCTCTCGCGAATCTGTCGGTCGATGAGCTTGTTGAGGAATATGCCGGCCGCCAGCGCCGCGAGCATGATGCACGCAGGCATGAGCAGGAAATCGGTCATCTCATGCCATGTCAGCTCTCTGAAGTTTTCATCAAAAGGACAAAATCTCTCCTCCTCAGCATGTGGATAAGTCGAGCAGGAAAAGCTTTTGGCATGGTACAAACTATGCAGGGCTTATCCTCAAAAATCTGTGGATAACTGTGGAAAACAAGGCAAGCTCTGGATAACAGACCGTATGCGAAAGTTTAGCGTGAAAAGGCTATGCGAAGCGCTGATAAAAGTGAGTCGCCCAGATTTGCACAGATGCGCTGTGTTCATCGAGGAGACAAACCAGAGGCGTAGCAGTGCTACGTCGAGGATTTGTCGACGACGAGAGGACAGCGCAGATGTGCGAAGCTGGGTGGCTGAATTTATCAGTGGTTCCTCTCGAGCTCTTGCTGCTTGCTGCGGCCTCGTCCGCTGTTTTGCCGTCTCGTGCCGGAACTCGGCCAGGCTTGTACCGCGGCTGCTCGTGCCCGAGCTGCGGTGCAGAGAGCCGCTAAGTTTAGGGACACGCGACGATGGAGAGATCTCTGGGCTTCGGGGACGGGTGGAAAGAACTACGCTCGACAGGGCTTCTTCGGCGGCGCTCAGACGAAAAGATGGCGTCGGGCGCTACGCCCTTTGTGGCCTTTTTCTTATGGACGACTCGAACACCTGCGTGCCGTGATCACTTCCGGCGCTTTGTCCTCCATGCTCTGGCGGATGGCGTAACGGTCGCGTCTCCACAACGCGGAAACCAACGGATGGATAGTCTGGTGTCAGGCGTCCTCCGACCTTTGCTTCGCGCCCTCTCCAAAGGAACGAGCCGGCATCGTCCGGCATCACGCCGAGCATCCTCTCGACTGAATATGGCGCTCAATCGTCTTCTGCAAAGGCTGCTCGCGTGATTCGGCGCTGAGATCGATGTCCCGGTAGCGCTGTTGTCCGGCGACGATTTTGCGGGCCTCTTCCACGGAAATCGAAGTAGTCTTTCTTAGCATTTTCTCCTCTTCCTGGATCGCTTTTGTTCAGCGCCGCCTTTGCCTCGACGGGAAGGCGCTGCCGCGGAGCCTGTGCTGCTCGCCGCCGCAGCCGTGCCCGTAAAGGGCAGAGGAGCAAGGCCGCGATGGCGGAGAAGTCGTTTGAGATGGATATTTTCACGATGCGATTCCTCCAATACGATATGTTTGCATTAACCATTCCGAGTATTTTCGTGACCGCTTCGTGTTCCAAGCGATTAAGCTGCATAAAGGAACGCTGATAAAACGAGGGTCGCCCAGATTTGCGCAGATGCGCTGTATCTCATCGGCGAGACAACTGCAGGCGTAAAGTGGTGCGCGATGCCGAGGATTTGTCGACGACGAGAGCGATAGCAGATGCGTGAAGATGGGTGGCTGACTTTATCAGTGGTTCCTGTAGGCAAGCCCGAAGGGCGCAGACCGATTGGCTCATATAAGGCGTGAGGACATATGCACAGCATGACGTTCTGATGCGCCATCGCAGGGAAATGCGAAAAACAAGTATGCCGCTCCGAGTGTTGAGAATATGTCCAAAAAGTTTTGCACCCTATATGTGGATCTCGAAGCCGCCGAGCCTCGCCGTCTTGCTGGTCTCCTTCTGCGGTCTTGGCGGATGGCGGCGGTGCGTGCGGCTTTTCTTTCGCCTCCTTCTTGTCGCCTTGACGCCTGCTTCACCTTCCATCATGCGACTCGCCTCGCGGAAGGCAGAAAGCGCCTCGGAAAGAGGCGAGCATCGAGGCGTGGGCGCGGCAGGAGCGGCGGCCCTGAGCAGCGAGGCCGGCGCAGGCGCCGCATCACGCTGCTTCGCGGCTCCACGCGAAGCCTGTGGGCGTGCGCCCTTCGAGGCCGCCGCACTTGCTGCGCAGCGGCGGGCGGCGCCTCTGCTCGCACCTGCACGCCGCCTCTGGCGCGGTGCGCACGCGCCGCGCCCACGATGGCGGAAAAGCCCGGCGGCGGCGACCTTCGCAGCGCGGTCGGATTCGCGCCTATGCGTGAGCGCGCATCGTTTCAAGATCGGCCAGAGCTCCGCCTCACGCGCGGCGCGCATGGCGGGCGTCGGCTCGCCCTTTTTCCTGTGCAGGAACTTGTAGGCGAAGATACCTGCGAGACAAGCGCAAGGGCGGCGACGACGGCGAGGTGCATCATGCCGAAGCTCTGCGGCGGCTCGTCGGCGGACGGCTTCGGGCGCACGCGTCTCCGGTGCTCCGGAGCCTCCTCCACCGCCCAGCGCCGCCGGCGGGCAAATCGGTCGCCCTCGGAGGAGGTCGTCTCGACCTTGGTGCCGCCCGCTTCGCGCGGCGGTGCGCCGGTTTCGCAGCGAGCTCTCCTCGCTCCGGTTCTTCTCCCGCCGTCTTTTCCTGTGTCTTTCGCTCGGGCGTTCCCATGTACGCGCTGTCTCGTTCATAAGTCGCGTGCGTCGCCGCATCTCCAAGCCGGTTTGTGCAGCGTCGGCAGCCCCCGCTGTGCGCCGCCGCCTTCGATCGCCGCCGAACGATCGTCCGGACGCCGGAAGTCTGGCAGTCCGCCGACTCGCCCGATGCGCGTCAAGTCCCGGAACAGCAGAGAGAAGCGAGCCTGCGGCGCCTGACGATCCTGCAATCGCCAGTGAAAATCCCTTCTCGAGAGAGTGCGCCTTCTTCGTGGAAAAGTCCACGAAGCCTTGAAATCATCTGGCGGAGAGGGTGGATTCGAACCCACGGTACATTGCTGCGCCACTTGATTTCGAGTCAGCACCTTCGACCACTCGGACACCTCTCCTCAAAGGTACCGTGCTAGTTTACCACATCTTTTCCGCTTTCGTGAAGGGGCGCGTGTGCACGTTTCTTGCGCACTGCGCACGATGCTGTACGATACTCTGCAAAGCGGATGCTCTGCGGGCTTACAGCGTGCCGAAGATGCGGTCGCCGGCATCGCGAGGCCGGGGACGATGTAGCCGTGCTCGTTGAGACGGTCATCGACGGCGGCGACGTAGATGGGGATGTCGGGATGCGCTTGCATTGACGGTGCGCACACCTTCCGGCACGCGACGAGACAGAGGAGTACGATGTTTCTTCGCGCCCTCTTCTTCAAGAGGTCGAGCGCTGCGGCGGCCGCTGCCCGTCGCGAGCATGGGATCGACGACGATGAACAGCGCTCACCGATGTCGCCCGGCAGTTTGCAGAAGTATTCGACGCGCTGCAGCGTCTCGGGATCACGGTAGAGTCCGATGTGTCCGACGCGGGCAGGCGGGGACGAGGCGCAGCACGCCTTCCGCCATGCCGAGTCCTCGCACGAAGGATGGGAACGATGCCGAGCTTCTTGCCGCGAGCTTCTTCGCGCATGGCAGGCTGCGACGGGCGTCTCGATCTGACATCCTCAAGCGGCGGTCGCGCGTGATCTCGTAAGCCATGAGCATGGCGATCTCTTCGAGAAGCTTCGCGAAAGTCCTCGTGCCCGTTTCCTTCTGGCGCATGAGCGTGAGTTTGTGCTGACGAGCGGATGATCGACGATGTGCACGGCGAGATCCGCTCGTGGTTTTCCTGAGTCATGGGATGCCCCTCACTCGTAAAGGGGATATTTTTCGCAAGGGCGTCAACGCGCTTTTCTTGCTTCTTCCTGCGCAGCCGTGTCCGTCGCATGATCGAGCACGAGCGATGATGGCGGCGACCCTTCCATGTCGGCCTCTGAAGCCGCGCGTCGTGAGCGCGGGCGAGCTGAGACGGATGCCGCTCGTGACGAAGGGGACAAAAGGCTCGAAGGATCGTGTTGCGGTTTGCCGTGATCGCTGACGCGTCGAGGAGGTTCTGCGCCTCCTGCCCGTGACGCCCTTGCTCCTGAGGTCGACGAGCATCAGTGGTTGTCCGTGCCGCCCGAAACGATGCGGAGTCCTTTTCCCTGCAAAGAGGCGGCGAGCGTCTTGGCATTCTTCACGACCTGTGCGGCGTATTCCTTGAAGCGGCAGAGCGCTTCTTCCAAGGCGACGGCCTCGCCGCGATGACGTGCATCATAGGGCCGCCTGGATGCCGGGGAAGATCGCCTTGTTGAACTGTGCGCCGAATTCCGCGTCCTTCGTGAGGATCATGCCGCCCCTGGGGCCGCGGAGCGTCTTGTGCGTCGTCGTCGTCACGACGTCCGCCCACGGCAACGGGCTCGGATGCATGCCGCCCGCGACGAGTCCTGCGATGTGCGCCATGTCGACCATGAGGTAGGCGCCGACCGCCTTGGCGATGGCGGAGAGCCGCTCGAAGTCGATGATGCGCGCATAGGCGGAAGCGCCGCGACGATGAGCTTCGGCTTGACTTCCTTCGCCTGCTTTTTCCAGCGCATCGTAGTCGATGCACTCTGTCTCTTTGTCCACGCCGTAGGGGACGACGTGGAAGTACTCGCCCGACATGTTGACGGCGCTGCCGTGCGTGAGGTGTCCGCCGTCTGTGAGATTCATGCCCATGTAGATGTCGCCGGGCGAAAGCAGCGAGAAGAACACCGCCATGTTCGCCTGTGCGCCCGAGTGCGGCTGCACGTTGAGCATAGCCTGCGCCGAACAGCTCTTTTCGCACGCTCGATGGCAAGCGTCTCGGACGACGTCGACGCACCTCGCAGCCGCCGTAGTAGCGCTGCCCGGGTAGCCCTCGGCGTACTTGTTCGTGAGCACGCCCTGCGCCTCCATGACGGCGTGGCTCACGATGTTCTCCGAAGCGATCAGCTCGCTTGTCGACGCTGGCGCGAAAGCTCCGCCTCCAGCGCCGAAGCGATCTTCTCATCGGTCTTCTTCAATGTATCCATCAATGCCACATTTCCTCCTGATCCGATCGATACGGGGTACGCCCCGTTTCCTGCTCTATCCATACTATCTATTGCTATGAATCTTAGCCCTCGACAAGCTGCCGCAGGGCGCAGGCGAGGTTATACGTCCAGCTCCGCTGTGGCTATGAATTCTTAGCCTCGACAAGCCCGTAGAGGCAGCAGGGTTAGAATGGGCTGTCCAGACGCCGTGCTACTATTTGTTTAGAAGCGCTGATAGCTGCGCGAGCTTTGCACACGCTGCGCGCATCTAGCCGACAAAGCCGCAGGCGCTGCACGCGAATCTTTGAAGCATCGCGGCAGAATTGCTGATACTATACTATCGTGTTAAGATAGCATCGCAGCGAGGGGAGCATCGATGGAAAAATCTGGCGATCATCGACATGGGGTCGAACAGCATCGAGTTCATCGTCATGCAGATCAACGACAACCATTCGTATTTCACTGCAATATCAGCAGAAAGGAGGCGATCCCGGCTCGGTCAAAAGGGCATGTCGGAGACGGGAAAGCTCAATCCCGACGGCGTGAAGCGTGCGCTTGAGTGCCTGCACGTCTATAGCACATGATGGAGGTCATGCAGGTCACGCGCTGCATCGCGGTCGCGACGGCGGCGGCGAGGGCAGCGCATCCGACGGCAGCGCAGTCTCATCGAACGCATCCGCGAGGAGACGGCATCGAGATTGAGATCATCCGGCGAAAGGCGAGGCATACCTCGGCTACCTCGGCGCGTCGTGAGCACGATAGATGCGCAGGATTTCATCCAGTTTCGACCTCGGCGGCGCATCGATCGAGGTGTCGTGCTCGTTTGCGAACCGCGATCAAGGAGTCGGTTTCCGCACCTTTCTGGGCGCGGTGACGATGACGGACAAGTTTCGGCATGCGGGACATCGTCGGCTGCAGGGCGTCCCCGACAGAGATGCGCGTGAGCATCGTGGAAAGAAGTCTCGCGAGATGATTCCCTGGGCGAAGGACAGACGCCTGCCCGTCATCGTGGCATCGGAGGCACCGTCCGAACCTCGCGAAGATGGATCAGTACCACCAGACGAGCTACCAGCCTCGCGCGCATCGTAACTACATCATTCCCGCGCGCGAACGCTTCGAGCCTTTGCTGGTATCAGGCCATCACTCAGTCGAGCGGTACGGGACTGCAGAGTTCCGGCGGAAACTTTCCACGCGAACGCGACTGATCATCATCGTCGCAGGTGCGACGACCGCGCGCCGCCTCATGGAGTTCAGCGTGGAGGCAGACTCATCGTTTCGGGCTGCGGCCTGAGATTACGAGCGTCTTCTGAGTATTACGGCAAGAAATACGTCGCAGGCTCGCCCGTCGCCGGGACGTGCTCAAGGCGAGACGCAGAGAACTACCTGAAGGCGCGTGGAGCGGCGGCGGATGCATCTGGCGCGTCCACGATCTCGCCTTGGCTCTTCGACCAGCTGGGGCGCCCGCACGGTGCCCGAAGCGTCTGCGCGACCATCCTGTCCGCTGCCGCGTGGCCGCACGATGCGACTGCGATGGTGCGGTACGCGCGAAACTCCGCCTTTCATTGTCAACGACGCGCCGCTCTACGGCATGACGCGAAAGAACGGCTCAAGGCGTCCTTCATCATCGCGGGCTTCCATCACGGCATCAGCAACGAGATCATGCGCTCGTGTCCTTTGCCATGCCAGCGGTGGTCACGCAGCCTGAGTGGAAGGAGATCATCGACGTTCGCGACGCTGCTCGCGAGCCTCGCCGAGGCCGCCGATGTGACCTACGAGGGTCTTGTCACGGGTTGCGAGGCGGCGGCAACGTCCGAGGGCGTCGCGCTCTCCGCCGTCGCTGACGCCCGATGCCGACACCCGCGCTACGGATTTCGAGACTGCAGGAGTTTCTGCCAGCAGTTCAAGAGTTCGGCCGGCTGCTTGTCATCGTGGGCTGAAGTAGGCGCGTATCTATTATAAGGAAGGATTTCCTTGTAGAAAATTTTCGAGTACAGGGAAACGCATTCTTTAGAGAATTGAGATTATAGTAGAAAAAGCTCGAGGGAAAACTGTATTAGGAGGATGTGTCAGAAAAAATTTTGTCTGTCAAGCCTGGTAGTCCTACTGCTTCGGACCGCAAGTTCGGTGGGGCGGAAGTAGTGGCGGTTGCGCCGCCGGAAGCGTGTCTGCGCCGTCTGGCATGGAGAGATGCGACTGAAGCCCTCGCCGGGAATGGCCTGGCCCCCAAGGGACACTCATCTTGAGGTTGAGGGCAGAAGATCAACGGCCAGATCAATGGGCACGAAGATCTCGTTGATCGCTCGACCATGGGAACGACGGTCTTCTGATCTTGGAAGAGGAAGGCGAGCGCATGATGTGCAGCTCGACTGGTGCATCCAAGGTGACGATATGACTACATCTTCCTTGACGGCAGGCTCGTTGCATCGCGCCTGCGCCAGGAAACGGGCTGTCAGAGGAGGTCGACGCAAACGCTCCTGCATAGATTTCATTTTGCCTTGTGTGGGAAGTGTTTTTGCGGGGCTGGAAAATAATGAAAGTCTCTGATCCGTCTGGTGCCACTTGGGCTTGACTTTAATATGAGAAAAAGTGGAAAATGCAGAACGTACAGGAATTTTGAGGAAAAAGGGAGAACTTGAAAACCAAGGATAATTATGTTTAATTATGAAGACTGACTCAATCATATCTTGGAGAGCGCCCGGCGCCTTCTTTGAAGAAGTATTCTGTGCATACCCCTCGTGGTGGGGCGGGAAAGAGAGGTAGAATGGACAAGCGGGAAAGCATGTGGAGCGTTTATTCCGCAACGGTTTGAGCCGCCGCGACTTCCTGAAAGGGTGCGTCGCCGACATCTCTGATGGGGCTTGATACGAGCATGGTCTCGAAGGTCGTCGGAGGGGCATGCAGGAGCTCGAAGCCTCTGCCGGTCGTGATCTGATGCACGGTCATGAGTGCACGGGCTGCGACGAGTCGCGTTCATTCGCCTGGCGGCGCCAATGGCGTCCGACCGGGTGTTGGATTACGATTGCGCTCGAATACAGCCACGTCCTGAGCGCGTTTGCGGCGAGCGTTCGAGGCGCATCTTGAGCAGACGATTGAAAAGCATATGGACAGCACATCCCCGCCGTCGAAGGTGCGATTGCGACGGCGACTACGGCGTCTATTGTACGTCGGGCGGTCATCCGTTCATCAATACGCGTTCCAGCGAGTGCCAAGCGATGCGGCGGCGATCATCGCCTACGGCACGTGCGCGACGTCGGCGGCATCCGGTGGCTGCTGCGCTGAACTCGACAGGCTCGGCGGGCGTCAACAATTATGCGGGCAACCGCCGGTCATCAATGTCCCGGGCTGGTCTCCGATCCCCTGAGGTCGACGGGCGTCAGCTGCGCACGTTCGCCTTTGGCCTGGTTCCTGACCCGATATAGAGAGAGTCGTCCCAAGCAGTTCTACGGCAACCGCATTCACGATACATGCCACCGCCGTCCCTCTTCGACGCGTGGCATGCCTGCCGAGCGCCTCTGACGACGCGGGCTGGAAGGCGGCTGGTGGGTTCTACAAGCTCACGTGAGGTCCCGAGATGGCCGCTTCGTGCGGCAATACGCGCTGGTTCCAAGGCATGAAGCCACCTGATTCGAAGTCGGGCGCCGTGCATTGGCTGCAATGAACGCTAAACTTCTGGGACGATGCGCTGCCTCCGACCGTCCGCCGGGCGTACGGGCCTCTGCGCATCGACAAGATCGGCAATGGACTGCGGTCGGCACGGCGGAAAGTGGCGTCGCTGCACACGGCGTTTGAGCCTCGCAGCGCGCAAGGCGGATGCGGCGATCGAGAAGGGAAGAGGAGAAGGCGAAGAGGAGGAGCAGGTGGCTAAAATGAAACATGTAACGGTCGATCCAACGAGAATCGAAGGCATCTGCGTCGAGGTGCAGGACGAGGCGACGGCATAATACTGATGCTCTTTTCAGCGGTACGGCGTGGCGCGTCTCGAACTCGTCGCGAACGTATGCGATCCGCGCTGACGCGTGGGCGCACATCCAGCGTATATGCGGTGTCTGCATCGACGGGCACACGCGCTAGAAAATTCCGCGCGCCGTTGAGGATGCGCCCGGCATCCGCATCCCGACGAACGCAACCATATCCGCAATATCATGGCGGGCTGCTCACCGGTGCAGGATCATCTGCGCATTTCTATCATCTGCATGCGCCTGACTGGGTCAGCCCGTCGAGGCTCATGGCAGATCCCACAGCGGCGCGAACCCGCAGCGTGAGATCCTAAAGCTGCGCCCGTTGTCGTGTAGACGGTAGCCCAATACGAAGCGTATCCGCTGATTCCCTGAATGGATGCCTGAATACTTCGCGGCATTCAAGCAGAAGATCGGAGCAGATCATGTCAAGAGCGGCAGCTCGGCATCTTTGCGGCGAACTGGTGGATCACCCTGACTACAAGATCCTGCTGCCCGGAGGTGCATCTCATCGCGGTCCACTATCTTTGAGATGCTCGATAAGCACCGTGAGATCATGACGCCGCACGCTCCGGCGCAAGAACCCGCACGCGCACTATGTCGTCGGCGGCATGCCGTGCGCAATCTCGACGACGGCAATGCACCATCAATACCGGCTCGCCCGCCATCGTCGACTGCGCCAGAACCTTCGCCGCACGCTCGTCAACGAATACTATCTGCCTGATGTCCTCGCCATCGGCTCGCTTTACGTCAAGGCGGGTGGCAGGACGGGCGGCGGCTCCCGCTAAGCATTGTGTCATGGCGTTCGCCAGTTCCTGATCAGAGCCACGGCACGCGGGAATGGCGACTTCATGCGCCGCTTATTGATCCGCCTGAACGGTGTCGTCGAGAACTTCGCGCGGTCTTGGTGGTATGACTACGGAGGTCAAGGCGGAGGATTCGTCCGATCCCGTCGCCTTCTACCGGAGGGCGCCGATACTCGTGGTACGAGTATGATGGCGCGGAGAGCGATCTTCATCCGTGGGCAGGGACAGATGAAGCCGAAGCACACGCATCTGAAGGTCGGCACCGCAGACGAATCTGGCAGGAGCCCCCAACGAAAAGGCGGGGCATCGTGGCTCAAGACACCGAAATGGCGCGCAAGCTCGCCGAGGTCGGTCCTCTGGCGCTACATCATCATCTACGTCATATGAAGAAGGGCCTCCTGCCCATCCGACGTGGGCGGAGCAGCCCATGCTCAACCAGATGGACGCGGTGTCGAAGGCGATCGGCCCGCGCCTGAGGTCCGGCTGCTGCGACGATGAGCCGGTCGCACGGCGGTCAGCTCGACGCGCGGCGCTCAACGCTGGATCGAGAAGCATCACTTCGACAAGCCCATCGCGAATATCAAGGGCGGCGACCCCGCCGTCGCAACATCCGGACAAGTGGGATCCTGCACGGGCTGGCCAGCGGCTGGCGTCGCCTTACGACGCGCCGCGCGGCGCGCTCTCGCACTGGTCGTCATCAAGAACGGCAAGATCGCGAACTATCAGTGCGTCGCCGCTGACGACGTGAACGCCCGCCCGCGCGACGATGCGGCAGGTCACGGCGCCTACGATGGCGATGATGGACACGCGCGTCGCCGTGCCCGACAGCTCCTGAGATCGTGCGCGCTATCCGCCCGTTCGATCCGCGTATGGCCTGCTCCACGCACGTTCATAACGCGAACGGGCGCGACACGCCCGGAAGATCATGACGACTGATCCCTATGCAGGACTGCAGGTGGAAGAATAGAACGACTACGCATCGTGAAAGGAGAAACCGCCGCGAGCGGGCGTTCATCGCACGTTTCGCGGCAGCAGGGACATGTGATATGAGAGAAGTCAAACGCAGGATTTGCATTACTGCTTTCAGTCCTTGGCTCAGGATCTTTCTACTGGACTGCGGTCGTCTGTATCTCGGTCCTCTCTTTGCGACGGATTGATGGGATACCGAGCCTTGGCTCATTTATTTGTCGACACGTTCAGCGGCATGACGACGGACAACATCCGAAATGATCCATTTCTTATCGCGGCGTTCACCTTCATGGCGGCCTTCCTCCGAGGATTTACGGCTTCGGCGTGAACGCACGATCGCCCCTCCCCGCGCCTGGGAGGGCTTCTTCTGGCGGGCGATTACGACGCCATCCTGTATTACATCTTGTGCGCTACGAGCATGAAGTCGCATTTGAGGAACCTGATCGCGGCCGTACGCCGCTCTATGCTGCCATCGAGGTCTTGACGGGCTTTTGCGCGATGGCCGGCGCGAATGAGCCGGAAGCGTGTCCTATGCCATTCCGGCTGGGTCATCACGCTTCTGGGCATCGAGGTTCATGGTGCACCGCACCACTATGTCGCCCGGTTCATCATCCTCTTCGCCATCGGCCATCTCTACATGGTTATCCGCGCGGAGTTCATGGAGGCGCGAGAGCGAAGTGTCGGAGCATGTTCTCGGCAGGAAGATCCTGATGCATGAGCCGCTCGACGCTTACCAGCTCAGCCATCCTGAGTGAAGAGCAGGGGCAGGGGCGAGCTGAGGAAGGAAGAGGTCTGCGGTAAAGAATGCGAGCTGCGGCGCGTCGAACGGGCAATACGCGCCTGCAGTTCAACGTCAGCGCTATACGGAAGAGTCGGCGAAGGCGCGCGAAAGGCGCTTTTGCCCTTGCAGGGCGTGCTTTTCACGTGCGTACATCCACGCGCACGACGGCGAGACGACGGTCGACCACGATCCGGCGAAGACAAACTCATGTGAGATTTCCAGCATTTTCGAGGAGCGAGCGCCTTTGCTGCGCTCTGAGCCGGGCGGTGCGCTTTTGCCGCATCGTTTCTCAACAGGAGAGCGGCGCCTCTTTCGGCAAGCCGCCGGAGGGGGCGCTTTTGCACAGGAGGAAGTTCGGCATGAAAGGGCGATCGCCGAGGGCATTTTGGACATCGCGCTCAAGACGATGCAGGAAAACGAGGCGAAGCGCGTCGCGCGCGTGAAGCTGCCTCGTCGGTGAAAATGGCGGGCGTGGAATGCGAGTCGCTGCTCTTTGCTTCGAGGCTCTGACAAAGGCAGCGGCGGCAGACGGTGCGGCTCTCGACATCGAGCGCGTGCCGCTCGTCGGGCGCTGCGGATCTTGCGTGCAAAGGAGCAGCATGTCCGACGATACAGGCTTCTTGTGCCCTTCGTGACCGGAACGCGCACGCCAAATCATCTCGGGACGCGAGACCTCACAGGTGGAATCACTGGAAATTGGACTAAGAAAATGGGAAGTCAAGGTCGCGAAGAACGTTTCGCGATGAATGACGAAGTGGCGCTGAGACTGCCAGCAGACTTTCCTTGCGCTTGCGGCGTCATTCGCGCTCGATCTCATCACTGGGATCGCCGGGCGCGGGCAGGGCGACGCCTCTGGAGCGCACGTTGGGCTTGCGGTGACAGGATGAGAGTGCGCATCTCGCCGTCAGCGCGGGCGATCTCTTCACATCGAAGGACGCCGAGGCGCATTGCTGACCCGCCTCGGCAGTGCCCGTCATTACGCAGATCAGCACGAGGCGGGCGGCTGTCATCTCGACGCGCTGATGGCTGCAGAGGCGCCTCGATCCATCGACCTCGACTCGCTCGACATGCCATAATCACTCGAGAATGTCGCAGCCTCGTCTGCCCGGCGGAATTCGAGGCTGGGAGCCCAGGACAAGAGAGGCGGTCGTGCTGTCGATCACGGAAGAGGGACGCAAGCCATTGAAGTACCGCGGATGAGGTACTGGCGAGGCCGACGCGGGCGCTCCTCAACAAAGCCGACCTCCTGCCTCACACGGACTTCGATCTGAGAGTGCGATCGACGACATCCGGACGCTTCATCCGGCATCGAGGTCGGCGATCGCGTGCCGCACGGGCGAAGGGCTTTAACTGGCTCGTGCGTCGGAAGAATGTGTGCGTGAGAAGAAGGAGGCGGCTCGAGTGGTGCGAAGCGTCTCTTTGGGCGTATCGTGCCCGTGAAAGAGACTCGAGCGATGCGAGAAAAGAGCTTGAGGCGACGCCCGCCGTGACGGTTCTCGGCATCGGCAACGTCATCCCAGACCCAGGACGAGGGCTTCGGCGTGCGCGCCGCCGAACTCCTGCAGCGAGAGCGCCGACTTCCGCGCCACCGTGCGGACTCATCGACGGCGCCACGCCTGCGGAGCGGAGCCGGGCGTCATCACGGGCACGGAGCACCTTCGCGTGCTCGATCCAGCACCAGCGTCAAGGAGGCGGGTACGCTCTTTCGCTTGAGAATGAGGGATCTCGCGCACTTCCTGAGACAAACTGTCGGTGCACTGGGTCACGGCATCCGGACGCGCTCGCGGCGCTTTCCGGTGACCGGGCGCACTGACCTCGCGCCTGTCGTGTGCTCGGCGCTGCAGCTACATGCCGTCGGCGCGGGCGTCGCCGCTCAGCCCGCAGATGGAGGCGCTTCTGCCTGAGATCGGAGGCGTCGAGCCATCGACGTGCTTTCGCGCTGGGGCGTCGAGACGCGGGGCGAAGGACGCCTCTCGCGAGGTCGCCCGCGCCGTCGCCGAGGCGCGAAACAGTGAGCAGGCGGGCGCTTCGTGCGGCTGGCTCACGCGAGACGAGGCCGATGCGCAGCTCGATGACGCCGATGGAAGCAGAGCGGGCGAGGCGATGCGCACGGCGCAGCGGTGACTTTGCCGCATGAGCTTCTGACGAAGTGGCGGAAGGCTGATGTGTCTTGCTGTACCGGCGAAAGGTGCGCGATATTGCGGGCAGGCGCATCGCGCGTCTCCGTCACGGCGTGCGCGGCGAGGCGAGCCTCATGCTGCGCCTGGGGGCGAAGCCTCGGCGACTACGATGCTCGTACGCGGCTTTTGCGTGCAGATCGTTGAGGAAAAAGACGCCGAAGAAACGTACGCGCTGCTCGCCGATGGAAGGTGCCAGCACGGTGATGGTAGGAAGCGAAATGCCTGAAGAAACTCTGCGCCGCAAGAAGAAGCGAAGCGCGGCAAGCGCGCGCTCGTCGCCATCGAGCGTCTTGCCGCGGGCAGGCATCTTTCGCCATATGGAGGTCCTGCGCAGCGCGCACACGGTCGCCATCTTCCGCGGCGGGACTTCGGCAGATTCTGCCTGAGGTCGCGAGCTTGTCTCCGGCCCCGCCATGTCGCTGTGACGAGCGCCTGCCATATGGACAAGGCGATCGCCTGCGCGAAGATGGAGCGCGCTCACCGTCCGCCGACGTTCGGCGACGTGCTCAGCGCCGGGCAGCCGCGAGAAAGCCTTTGCAGATGCGCGTGCGGCGGGCGCAGGCTGTTACGCGTCGTCTACTCGCCACTCGACTGCGCTTTGTTGCACGCCGCGGGAGAACCCGAAAGGACGGTCGTCTTCCTCGGCACGTCGGCTTTTGAGACGAGCAGCGCCGACTGGAGGCGACGGGCGGCGCTCTCGGCAAAGGAGGAGGGACTGAAGAACTTCACCGTCTTGTCGGCGCAGAAACCCGTGCGCCGCCTGCCGTGAAGAGCTCCTCTTGAAAGCTGACCCGATGATGCATGTCGACGGCTTCTGCTGCTGCCCGGGCACGCGTGCGTCGCCCATCGGGCACGCGCCTCGCGCCTTTCTCGCCGATGAGGCGCTAAGCCCGGCGACGTCGTCGGGCCTGCGCCGCTCGCGATATCTGCGCGCCGAAATCCGGCGGCTCGTGCGGCGGACGGCGGCGAGATGAAGCCTCGCATCAGCAGAGTGCGGCTCCGTCGTGCGCGAAGAGGGCAACCGCCGCGCTTCCGTCGTCTCGCGCGCGTCTGCGAGGACATGCGGACGAGTGGCGCGGCCTCCGGCGTCATCGAGGCGCCTTCGGGGCTATCGTATGCGCGAGGTCGCCGCGCGTTCGATGCCGGAGCGCCGCCCGCCCGTCGAAGTCGAGCGCGAGTGGAAAGACGGCGTGCCGCTGCACGGCGAGGTTCTGCGCGGCGCGGTGCGCCCGACGGACTGCACGCTCTTCGCGAAGGCGTGCGTGCCGACGCGCATGATAGGGCCGTGGCGACATGGCGGCTCGAGGGCGTGTGCGCCGCCTGGCAAGATACGGCCGAGGAGGTTTCACTTTGGAAAAATGAGAAGATCACGCTCGCGCACGGCGCGACGGCAGCTCGAGCCGAGCGCCGATGGAGCGCGATCATCGCCTGCACCTGCGTCACGCAGTTCCTGCAGAAGATGTTTGCACGACGGCGCAGCGCTCGACCTTGGCGGCAAGACCGCCTTCACGGCGATGATCCTTCGTCGTCGCGCCGCGCTATTCCCCGGCGGCGACATCGCAGACGCCCGCCGTCTGCGGCACGGTCAATGATCTCGCGATGACGGGCGCCGTGCCGCGCTAGCATCTCGTGCGCCTTGGTCTGGACAGGAGGCCTTTCGTCGAGGAGCCCAGGCGCATTTTGCGCTCGATGAAGGAGGCTGCGGCAGGAAGCGAAAGGTCGCCATCGTCACGCGCATGACACGAGGTCGTCGGCAAGGGCGCGGCGGACGGCATCATATACTCAACACGGCGGGAATCGGCGAGATCCAGACGCGCGATGGAGCCGCAGAACGTCGAGGCGGATATGGACGTCATTCTTCGGGCACGCCTCGGCGATTCTGCGTGCGCGACTGCTCATGGCGAGAGCGCCACCGGCATCGAGATCCCCGCAACGCTTCCTAGCGACTGTGCGCCGCTGGGCGACCTTGCGTCGCGCTCATGACGTGCGCCGCGCCCTCGATCGCCCGTGGCATGAGATCCGACGTAGAGGCGGCGCGGCGGCGGTAGTGAACGAGGATCGCGGTATTGCGGCACGGGTCCGGCGTCATCCTCGACGACGAGTCGCACGAGCGTGTCGAGGGCATCGCGCATTTCTTGGCTCGATCCGCTGAATTGGCGAACGAAAGGCGAGGTGAGCTCGCCTTCTGCGCGCCCGCCGAAGGGCAAGGCGCTTTCGCCGCTCATGCGCGAGCACCTGCGGCAGGAATGCCCATGACATCGGCCGCACGACGGCGGAGTGCGGAGCCGGGCATTGTCGCACTCCAGGACGGCGCTGCGCCTGCGTATCGTCGACATGCCAGCTAGCAGTCATCCAGCCGCGCATCTGCTAAGGGCAGCGGCGGCTCAGACCCGCGCGTCCGCTGTGCGGCGGAGCCGCGCGATGCGGCCGAGGATTTTGCCGAGGCCGGCGCAGCCAAGAGGCGTCGAAGACCGTGCGGGAAGAGCCGCCGCGACGAGCGCCGCATGCGCCCTTGCCGACTGACGAAAACTCAGCGTGATGCGGGCGGGTGAAGGTGCCGAGCGGCTCCTGCGAGTGCCACCGTCCAACAATGGCGGCCGAAAATTGCGTAAGACGAGGGCCGACGACGAGACGGAAACTGCATGGCGATGGCGACGCATTGAAGAGGTTCTGCAGCGTGCCGAGCAGGAGCCGACGAGACTCGACAGGACGCCCGCCGGAATGCGGCGCCGAAGCCGAGGAACGGCGCGAGATCGCGACGGTCAGCAGCGGACGAAAATTCCAGCCCCGGCGCGCGCTCGGCAGCTCGATGGCTCCCGTGACGGGTGATCGGGGCTGGCGAGGCAAGGCGATTTCGGTGAGGCCACGTCGGAGGTGGAATGCGGCAAGTTTTCTCGCGGAAACGCTCCTACGGAAATCACGGGTGGAGCCGAGACGGCTTTATCGCACCTGTGATTCCTATTGTTTCAGCGTATCACGTTTATGCCAGTATTGTCAGCTCGTAAAATGAAATAAAGTTGATCAAATAAAATAAACAAGGCTCTATTCCTATAGAAAGGTTTCGCAATTGGAAGATGTTTCTGCATGGCGCTTTACAGTCGAAAGATGCGGGCGGAAAAGAAGCGCGAAAGCGCAGCGACACGTGTCGGGCGCGGAGAAAATCTTGCAGAGGAGGAACTGCCGGAACATTTGGCGGCGCTTTCTTTCGCGCGCCCTGCACCACGCCAGGTGCAGGGCGGATTTCGTGAACTTCAGCGTGAGTCGATCGCGCCCGGGCGCGGTGGGCGCATCTGCCCGCGCTTCCGTCTCGACGGTCGAGGCTGCGACGCCTGCCGAGGGGCGGCGCGTGATTATCGACGCCTTGGAAAAACTTGGCTTGAAAAACGGCGAAGCTCATCCTCGCGAAGTTTCCGAGACGTATGGGATGCGCGGCGGCAATGCCGCTCGATGCGGACACGCTCGAACGCTGAGCCGGACGACGAACGCGCCTGCGTGCGACGTACATGGACGCGAGGCTGTACTGTGCAAAAAGCGTCCGATTGCGACCACTTCGCCGAAGCCGTCGTCCCGCGACGAAAGGTCGTCGATGCGCCGCACAACGTCGTGCAGGAGATCTGCGGTGTCCGACGGTCCCGCTGCGTGACGGGCCATGTGGCAGCGCATGATCTTTCGGCTATCCGCCGCATCCACGAAGCTCAAGGAGGCAGGCTCGCCCGACGGCAGACGCATCTTCCTCTATCGCGGCCCACTTGCGCGACGGCAGCGTCGCCGAGACGATTCGCTCATCTGGAAAAGCAACGCGTGCCTCGTGAGGCGGCGTGGCGACAGCCCGGGCGGAGGCGCGCATCGATGAGAATATGGCAGAAAAGGCTCAGCCGCGCGGCTGGCGGCGAAAGAGGCGCGCCATTTGTGCCAGCGAGGACGCCGAGATCGACTCGGCGCAGGCCGCACACGTCACCGCGTCGGCGGCGGTGCGGAAAAGCTGCTCCCCGCGCTCGAACAACTACCTTGGACTCGTCGATCATCCGCGCCTCAAGCGGGCGGCGCAAGGAGGCCGTCGAGGCGCTACGGCTGCGGTTCCGGCGGCTCCGCGCGGCTGACGCGGGCGCGCTTCCCTCTGCACACACGAAGCTGGAAGAGAGGAGCTGGCGGCGTTCAGGGGACGGAGTCAGCACGCGCCTCTTGATACGGGCTACATGGCGAATGTCGGCATCCTTTCCGCGCTTGGTCAGAAAGGCACAGGTTCTCAGCGATGAGCCCAACCGTGCGAGCATCATCGACCGGCTGTCGCCCGGGCCGCGCCAAGACCGTCGTCTATCGTGCGCAGCGACATGAAGGATTTGAGGAGGCGCGCCGCCCATGCCGATTGTCACGCGTCATCGTCTCCGATGCGGTGCTTCCAGGCATGGACGGCGACATCGCCGATCTGCTGCGCATCTTGGAGCAAACGCGCCAGAAAGTACCCGCGTTTGGAGCATGGTGGACCGAAGCGCACCTGACCGGCGATCGAGCGGCAAGACGGGGCGCGGTATGTGCGAGCATTTTCGCTTAAGGGAGAAGCCCGATGGTCACGAGTGGGGACGCTGCTCAGAAGGCTTTAAGCAGGCGAGGGCGGCTGCGTCTCGCGGCAGTCGACTCTTGATCGACTCATTTTGACACAGCCTCGCAGTTTTATCTTCTCGACGAGGCATCGCCCGCCAATCATCCGCGCCGCGTCGTGCAGCGGCGCTGCAGCTTTGCAGGAAGAGCCAGGAGCGCGTCGCTCGCCTGCACGGGAAAATGTCCGTGTGTTCTGCGCGGCGCTTGCCCGAGAATGGCGCTGAAGCCGAGGCGAGGACGCGATTGTGCCTCATCATCGGCGGCGAGTCTCTGGCGGGTGAAAATAGCCAGAAGGATCGGAGCGGCGAGGCATCCTCGTATCCGCCATCCGCTACCCGACGGTGGCGGTTAGGGCAACTGCCTGCGCGTCGCCTTGGCTGCGACGCACACGGAGGAGGAGGCTGAAAGCGCGGCGGCACATCGCCGCATGTGAGAGAGAGTTTTCATGGAACGGCGTAACTCGCGAAAGTAACCTCCCGCTGATGTAAGTCTGTGAGTTCTCTCGCGAGCCGATAGGAGTACGGGCAAGAAGCGATTGGAGATTTGCTGATGTCACTTTCGTTACCCGCCACTGTAATTTCCCACCAGCTTGCGATTGACAGCTGCATGAAATGGTATACTCATCTCTGTTGCGCAGCCTGTGTTTGCAGGCTGACGTGAAAATCTCTCACATCGACCGCGGCTGCACTGCAGGCGAGAGTCAAGCAGTGGAGGGTTGTCCGAGTGAGTTGAGGAGCGCGCCTGGAAAGGCGTGTACATGGAAACCTGCACGAGAGTTCAACCTCTCACTCTCCGCCAGTGATGAAGGCGTGAGCGTTGTCCTGTTCCGATGACGCCTCTTTGTAGTTTTGGAGCGGTATATGAGGAATGCACGCACAAACGTCCATTGTGTGGAGTAGTGCCGTCCTGAATGAAAGTTTGCATCGGTTGAGGCCTTCGGGCTTGACTGGACTTTCATCAATTCACTTGCAGTTTATATAATAAAGACGTATACACTGTGCGGCGGCTGGATGCTGCACGGGCGCTTTAAGCGCCGAAGGGAAGAAGAATGGACATCAAAGGACGCGCGCCTTTTATGCGATCGTGGAGGAAAGCAATATCAGCCATGCCGCAGGGCGCTCCGCCGTGGCGCATATTGCGCTATCGAGGCCAGATAAGAGCGGCTGGAGAGTGCGCTCGGCGTGGAAGCTCTTCGAGGCGCGGCAGCCGCCGCATCCGGCCTGACGGAGGCAGGGCGCGTGTAAGAGCGCGTCCGAGCGGATCCTAGGTCTCGTCGACGGCACGGTGCGCCGGATCCGGGACGTGGGCGAAGGCACGGCGGGCGATATGCGCATCGGCGGTGATCCTGCGCTCAGGCGCGAATCTCGTGCGGGGCTTTGGCGGCGTTCGCGAAACGCATCCGCGCGACCTTCCAGATCTTCGAGGCTGAGGCGCGCGCGTTCTCGACATGCTCGACAACCGACTCATCGAGATCGCCATTACGCGCACGGAGGTCGAGCGCGAGCTACGGGTCCATCGTGCCATAGACGAACCGCTCGCGGCGATGATGAACCGCACGGCGCCCTGCGGTTCGGCCGAGGTTTCGTGCGGCTCGCAGAGCTTGCCGAGCGATCGATCATCATCCCGCTTCGCTGGCGGGCATCTTTCTTCTGCCTGCCGCAAGGCGGTTTCGGTCGCATCTATGCCTGGCGGCAGCATCGTACAAGGATGTCCACCGGCAGCGAAGGTGGGACTCGGCGCGGCGATCCTGCCGCAGTCGGCGAAAGAGCCTTCTGACGAGATGAATCGATGGTCTGCAGAAGCGATCGTCGGGCCGAGTCTTGACGCACACGGTGATCGGCGTGGGCCGCGATCGACCACTTCGCGGCTAACGAAGCTTTTGTCGCTCGCTTCGCGAGCGACTTCTATAGGAACGGTAGGGTTTTCGCGCTGCTTATAAGCCGCCGGAAGTGATAAGGGCGTTCGAAGACGAAGACGCGCGGAACGCAGTGAAGAACAGGAGGATACAGCATGGCGGGAGTAGCAAGGCAGAAAAAGCAGCGAAAAGCACAACGGCGGAAGCGGTAAGGTGCAGCAGGAGACAGCAGAATCTGAAGATCATGATCGTCGAGGACGAGGGCGCATCGCGCGCTTTCTACCAGATGGAGCTGGAGCACGAGGGCTTCGGGGCAGGTCCAGCGGGGAGAACGGACGCCGCGCCTACGGCCCGCATCGATGCAGGAAACAGTACGATCTCATTCTCCTCGACATCGCTGCCCGATATGGATGGCCTTGAGGTCTGCCGCCGCGTACGCGGATCAGCAATGCCGATCATCATGCAGCGGCGAGGACGATGTCGAGGACAGGTCAACAGACTCGACATCGGCGCGGAGACGGCTACATCACAAGCCGCCACCATCCGGTGCTGGCCGCGTGCGCTCTTCAGTTCCGCGTACACAAGGCGAACGGGCGGAAGTAACGCGACGACGCGTGCTCGCCATCAGGATCGTGCTCTATCGGGGCGCTACAGGTGCGTCGGGCGATCTTGTTAGACGGCAGAAGGGTATTCACTTCTCAGATACATGCTGCGCAAGCAAATGTCTTCTCCGCGTGAATCTTGCCGAGTCTGGGCTAGCAATGACTACATGGGCGACACGAACGTGGTTGGCGTCTATATCCGCTATCTGCATTGCAAGATTGATAGGCGTTTCGACGACAAGTGCATCTACACGGTGGGGGCGTCAGCGCTGCGATCAAGGGCTAAGCGGCTCTGGCGTGCGCACCGCCACTCCTCGCGCCACATGCGCATATCGACGTGGCTGACGCTCGTCTATGCGGCGGTGCTCATCTTCGTGCTCGTGTTTACGAGCATCGTTTCCACCATCGGCATCTATTATTCCCTCTACCACCAGGCCCGGGAGATTGAAACATGCGATGCAGGAGCATGTGCTCTCCGCGATCGAGCTTATGGTACGGAATTTTAACTGGACAGCGCCCGACGCGCGTCGCTCCGCTCGCCTTCGCTGTCTACGAGGATGATCTTGATGCCCCGGCGTTGTGCCGCGTGTGGAGGGGCGGACAGCCCATCGTCTACGAGTCGGATACGCACACCGTCCATCAACCTCGTCGGGCGCACATTGACCAGCATCCGCCGCGCTGGGCGGAATTCGGCGATGTGCGTTTCTACCGGTGGCAATGCCACCGTTACTACCACAAAATCATCATCAACCAGGCGGGCACCTATGTACCGCACTTCTTACCGCACGATCACAGCGGGCGCCACTTCCTCGCGACATTGCAGAAGGTGCTGACCATCACAGATCCGCGGGGCATCGTTCGCGCCAGCTGCCATCAGCTACCCGCATCGCCCGCAGCCGATCCGCCACGATGACGCAGGCGGCGCGTTCGCCAAAGGTCCTGGAAGCAGCAGCCGACACCATCATGCCGCCCCGTCAAGGACGAGCTTGCCGAGCTTGCTGGGACGTTCAGCCCATGCTCGACCGCATACAGGCGGGATTCAGGCAACAGCGGCGCTTCGTGTCCGATGCCTCGCGCGAGCGCCGGACGCCGCGGCAGTCATCCGCGGCCTCGGACATGCTGCGCCGCGCCAGGGCATAGCGATCAAAACGCTCGAGGGGACTCTGCCATGGCTTCAAGCCGAGGACATGCAGGCTGATCGAAACTCTTGTTCCTCGCACGCTTGCCCGACCGAGCGGCTCGCCATACTGAACGACTGGAACTCGCGCCTCTGGTTGAGGATATCGTGAAGATGGCGCTCATCGCGACGCAGCGCGAGTGGGCTTCTTGCAAATGAACCGGGCGCGGTCTACGCCGACCACGCTCATCAAGCGTGCGCATCATCCTCAAAAACAGCGCCAAGTATACGCCCAGGGCGACCGCATCACGGTGAGCTGCGCCGTGGGCAAATTGAGATCGTTCTGACTCTGCCGACAGCAGCATCCCGGCATATGAGCGGCATCAGGACAAGGTGTTCGAGCGCTTCCTATCGCGTCGATTCCCGCGCGGACGCACTGCTGAGATGCCGGGCGACACGGGACTGGGGCTTTCGATCGCGCTGGATCGCTGGGCAACGTACGTCGGCATCGGCAAGGTGAACCTCGGCAGGGGCACAGTTCATCCTCATGTTACCATGCGTGGAGTGAGCGCCGGATCTGCCCCAAGGGTGGAAATCGCGGAAGCGTGGAGGCTGGAATCTTGCGGGCAAAGGAAAACTCCTCGTCTTGCGACGGGGCGACAGCTCCAGGCAAAGGCGCAGACGAGATGCTCGAGGAAGGCTCGTCGCCGAAAGTGCTGCACGTCAGCGGGTCAGAGTTCCCCGACATACTTCGCCGTCGTCGGCGCTCGTGCGCATGTGCCTCGGCGGCGACGGCAGACGTGCATCCAGAAGTCAGTACCCACCGCCCTCTGCCTTCTTTGCCGTCGTGCGCTGCGCCTGTTTCAGACGAGCCAGCGTGCCGGATCTTGAGGCGGGCGCGATCCTCCCTCTTCGACCGCGCGCGACGGCGAACATGGTGCATCAGGCGTGAAGATCGAGGATGAAGCAGAGCGCGAGCTTTCTCGCGTGGCTTGAGGATTTCAGTACGGAGAAAGCTTGCGCTGCGCCGCGCCCCGATCTCGTCCTCTTTCTCGACATGGATCCTGCTGCGACCGCCGCCTCATCGCGGCGCGCAATGCGGCTACAAAGCGACGCGGCACGGGACATTCACAGGCGACAGAGAACTGCACGCTCGTACGCTGTCGTCGAGCGTCGATCAATCTTGCCGCGCGCTGCGGCTGGCAGCTATCCGCTGCAGCAAGGGCAGGCGAGCCGCTTTCGCGCGAGGCGGTGCGCGAAAAATTTACGAAGCGGTGCGGCACGCTCCTGCCAGGGAATGTACGCATAAACGTACAATCATTACCGCCCACCGGAAAAACCCTTACGTAGGCGGAATATGATTTGCTGTGAACGAGGCTGTGCATGAGTCAGATGGGCTTGTCACGGCCCCTTTGTGGAAAAGGAAAGATGTGCTGAAAAGAAGTTCTTGTTGTGGAAGGAAGATGGACGTCGTTGCTGTCGAAAGGCGCTCGACGCCGACTGCATCGTGACGGGCGGCTTCTCGGCAGGCGGGCGTGCGCTCGCCGACATCGAGGCGGCGGCCAAAACGCGGCATCGTGGCTATCACCGATCCGGATTCTGCGGGCGAACGATATACAAGGCGCTTCCTCGAAGAGATTCCCCGGGCGAGTCGGCACCTTCATCCGAAGGAGGAGGCGACGGCGAACGACGATATCGGCGTGAGCGGGCCTCGCCTGAGTCGATCCGCTGCGCGCACTCGCCAAGGTGCGCACGTGCGTCGCACCGCGCGGAAGTCTTTACGGAGCCGGGATCTCGTCTCGCGCGGGAGCTTTCGGGCGGCGAGGATGCAGGTCGGCAACGCGCAACGGCGAGCGGCTCAGCGTCAGCTGGGCGAACGCGCGCCATTCTGCAAACGCCTCAGCAGCTGCAGCGTGACGCGCGAGGAGTTCAAAGGCAGCGCTGGCGTCATTGGAGGACAACGCTGAAATGGCTGCCGCGTACGAAATGACGAGGAGCGAAGGCGCATTGATCATCCGGATTGCCAGTCCTGCCGTCACGCGCCGCATTCTGAAGGCTTCGGCCTTCGCTCGAGCATCGGGCCGGGAACTTCCTCGTCGACGGCTCTGTCGTCAAGGAGGGACATCGTGGCGGCAGCGAAATTGAAAGAAGGCGACCGCGTCGCAGAGATCGGCCCGGGCATCGGCACGCGCTGGCCGCAAGGACTTCTCGAAGCTGGCGCACGTCACCCGCCGTCGAACTCGGTAAGGAAGCTGCCCGCCGTTCTCGCCGAGACATCGCCGCCTACGATCATCTGCACCCATCGTGCCCGGCGACATCGCGGGGCGGATCCGCGCCCTCAGCGGAAAATCAATACGTTCAAAGTCGCGGCGAATTTCCTACTACATCGACGCCGATCCTCCTCCCAACTTCTTGGGCAGGAATCTGCCCATCACGCACTATCGTGACCATGGTGCGGAAGGGTAAGCAGGCGCGCGGTGCCGCGCCCGCTCCGAATCTGGTACGCTCCTCCGTCGCCGTGCAGTACCATACGGAAGGCCGCGCACCATCGTGCGCGAGGTCGCGCCACGCTCCTTCATGCCTGCGCCCGGTCGCATCCGCCCATCATCCCAGCGTGCCAAAGCGCGAAACCGCCTGTAGAGGGTAACCGACGGGCGCATGTTCTTCCGCGTGCGCGCGCCTCCTTCGGACAGGGCGCAGACGCTCATAACGCTCCTCGGCACGGGAGCGTCGAGAGAGGATACCGTGCGCCGTGCGCTGGACGCAGCCGTAATCGACGAGAAAGACGCGGCGAGACGCGGAAGTCTCGCTGAGTTGCGCGCCGCCGATGCCTTTTCTGCCATACAAACAGGAGAGAAGCATAGTATTCGTAACCACATGCACAGGGGAAATCCATGACTCCGCGATGAAGGGCGAGGATGCACTCGAAAACCGCAAAGCTCGGTATCAGCGCGGTATTCACGAACACGAAGATATGGACTTTCAGGCGAGAAGGACTTCACCTTTTCGCCCGAAGATATGGAAGAAGTACGAAGCGCTTCGCGGCAAGGAGAACAGCTTCGGCTCGGCGTTGGACTCAGCGGCATACGGGACGGCCTTGCCGACAGAATCGCGCCTTTCTCCTTCCGACCCTTCCAGTCAGGTCATCAGCTCAATCCACGCTCATGGGCTTCGACCTCTACTGTAGGACGCTCTGAGGGGCGCGAAAGGACGAGGTCTCGGCTCCCTGCCTCAAAGCGATGGCGCGCTGTGCGCTCGCGGCGACTAATCGATATCCTCAGCGCACATCGATTTCATGCGCTATGCCTTACCGCCAGTACGGAATTGACCTGGCCGGCCTACGGCGAGAAATCGACGAGGTCTCCAAAGCGCTCATCGAGACGGACACCGTGGCAGGCTGAACGCCGCTTCGAGCACTGCCGCAGGGCAGAGTCGTCGCTCGTGCCGATCTTCCGTCGCTACCGCAGGTAGAGCCGGGCGCGAGGTGACGCTCGGCTCGGATGCGCGCAATGCGGCGCGATCAACCCCGCCTTTCGTGAAGCGCACGAGATGGCAGAATCTCTCGGGCTTCGTCGTCGTAACTTTTGCCCGCAGGAAGAATATTGCTGAACCTTGGCACGTTTTAAGAGAAGGAGAGTTGACCGATGGGATGGAAGCAGACGTGAATGAAAATTTATTTCAAAAATGCTTGACAGCCGCCGTATGCTGTGGTATTCGTTGTCATCGGCTAACAAATAATAGTTATTCGCTGGGAGTGATTGATGTCGTTAATCAACAAGAAATCGGAGATTTTGCTGTATACAGAGCTTACCAGAATGAGGGCCACTTTCCGCACGGTGACGAAACCCGGATGTGCTCGGCAAGTGGAGCGTATTCTTCTTCTATCGGTAGAATTTCGTTCGTTTGCCGACGGGCTCCAGGAACTTGAGGCTGTACCAGTTCAAAGGCAGGCTACGGTCTAATCGTCTCGTGTACGCACCCCATTACCGCACAAACGCCGCGCAGCCATTTCCGAAGCATATCGAAGATCACCACCGATACTCCCGCCGATCCGGCCACGTCGCCGCGCGCGACTTCGATGTGCTCATCAGACGCCAGCCGCGGTCAGATCAGGTCTTTCCGTCATCGGCGGCGGCTTTTGCAGCAGCGGAGGGGCCTTCTTCCTCACAGGCCGCAGGCATGTGATCCTCATGCGCGAGACCACACATGCGCTCCTGCGACAGCGCAGCCCGCACGCGATAATGGGAAGATTTCGTCCACTTCCAGACGGAGGTTGAGTCAGTCGAGGCGACGCCCTGCCGCGCAAGCTCACATGATCCGCCACAGGCGAGCGCACGGTATTCACCGAAGGAGGATTCTTTCAGGTGTTCCATGTTCGCGGGCTACCAGCCGTCGACCGATCTCATCAAGGGACTGGCAGGTTGGACGAACATGGCTACATCGTGACCGACCGCCAGCGGCGGACGACAGTTGAAGGACCTATGCGGCGGGCGACGTCTGCATCAAGCCGCTCAGGCGGGTCGTGACGGCGACGGGCGACAGCGCTCTCGCCGCACCGGATGGAAAGTACGCCACCATGAAGATGGAGGGAAGACGGGGCGGAAGACGAAGCTGGTGCCGCGCCGTACAGCACAGCAGAAGGACACGGGAAGGACACAGGGAAGGGAGAGCGGCAGCGGCTCCGACGATGGCCTTCACGGCCGACATGAAAGCGGCTCATGACGGTCTTTGATCGCATGGGCGTCCTCTGCCGCGAGGTCGCGCTGGTGACAGTCCGTGAAGCTTCTCGACTTCATGACACCCGCTCCTTTGGACGTGGACAAACTGTCCGTCGGATCTGAGCAGCATGGGCGTGCCAGACGCGCGCATCTATAATGCACGGACGGCAGCTGAAATGAGACTCGCCTTCCGGCGTCCCAGCGGCAGGCGGGTTCCACGAGAAGAAACTGATAACGCCTGGCACTTCGGAGGCGCCGGACGGAAAGGTCGCCGACCGAGATCGCGTGAAAAAATCAAGGAGAGATCACCGCCTACCCATCGTGGTAAAGCCTCTCATGCGGTGCCCCAGGCGCAAACCGCGAGCACTCGGCGCATCGGCTCAATCCGCATGTCAAGATGCTCCTGCGGCGGCCTCTTCCCGGATCAGGAGCGGTACAGCATCATGAGCGTGCCGTGCTTCTTTATCGACGACGGCGCGGGGTTACCGCTTCGATGAAGAACATCTCACAGCTCCTCGACCTGCTCAGACAGGAAGAAGCGAACGCGCCCAGATTGACCAAAGTGTTTGGAAGCGCCGAAGAAGCCGCAGCCGACGCAAGGTTACGTCGGCTGCCGGCTGTATTCTCAGAACCTGTACTTTCTCTTCTGTGACTCCCTCATCGCTGCCGGGCGGTCAGGTCAGATCGATCCCACTTGTTGCCTTTTCCATCAGGGCGTCGGCACTCGACGGGGAGGAACGGGCGACGTCTCGGGGAATGCGAGGAAGGCGACCTCCTCGCCGTTCTGGAAGGAAAGATCTCGATGGCCGTGCGGTCGTTAGAGATATTCATGGCGAGCAGATGATGATAGATTGTAGAGCAGGCTCCGCACGCCCGACCGCCGGGCTTCATTCCTCGCGGCTTCGATCTCTGACTGATGTCTGTCTCGCGGTTGTGGCTGGTCTTCACGCGCCACTGCCGTGGCTCGATCTCTTGATGCGCTTGCCGACACTTGGCATTGCTGATGTTCGCGGGGATCTCCAGGCAGTAGGCAAGTTCCGTCTTGAGGGGACGGCACGCGCGTCCAAAAGTTCACGCGCCTCCTTTATGAAGCGCCTGGGATTCAGGTGCGGGTCTTAGGAAGATCTTTTCTGCTTGGCGTCAGGACGCGCAGCAGGGTCAGGTGTGCATCAGCCGTGCTCTCCCGTCAGATGGTCCTCGTCCTTGTGCAGCATGCTCAGCCAGCCGAAGAGCAGCCGCCGCCCCTCGTACACGCCACATGCGGTGCGAGAAAGAAGTCAAAACCGCAGTCGAGGCTCCGTGGAACTTGCCGTGGATCATCTCGCGTCCCGCAAAGAGACAGATGCTGCCCCGATGTAGCGATTGGAAGGAAGACCTGCCAGTCGGACTCGCGATCAGAGGCCGCGCGGCGGAAAGAAAAGTACGTCATGCTTGCCGAAGGAGAGAGTGCAGGCGTTCCAGACTTGCCGAAAGCCGAGCTGCGTCTTGGGCCTCGCCAGCAAAGTGGAGAACCCTTCTCCCCTCGCGATGGGGAGAAGGCAGCCATGCGTCGTCTGCGGGGTGCCGCCTGTGCGCCGAGGAAGCGCGTAGGCGTGGCTGTCGCGCACGAGGGGTACGGCCCACGGAAGTGGTCGGAAATATCAACTGGGCTGCTCTTTGACGTGGGCACCATATCATACGGATGGCCTTCTTTTGTCATCGTGCCCGAGAATCTGCTTGGTTCGCACGTTCCTCTTCCTCCGTCTGCCCCGTGTAGAGACGCATAAGTTCCGCCGTTGATGAAAACAGCTGGAGCACAGCCGCCCGCCGCCGTTGTCGTCCGTCAGCACAGGACGAAGCTGGATGGTCAATGGAGCAAATCGCGCGTCTTGAATTCGACCCAGCCCTTGTTCTTGTCCTCGGTCGAAAAGGATTCCCACTGGCGAGAGAGATGGTACTCGCCACAGAGAAGGCAAGTCCTTCACACTGCCTGTGAAACCAGATAAGTTCAGATGAAGCGGTTGCGCGCCAGCTGACCCGCATGGGTAGCTCGTCCTTCAAGCGGGCGTCAGTTCTTCTTGTCGTATTCCATCGGCTGTCCTCCTAGGTCTGGCCGCATGCGGCGTGAGAAGTTGCAGGCATAAACTGTGAGACGTAAGATCGACGAGTGTCGACAGGGCCGTTCCCTGTGTGCTTGGCGATGATAACCCATGTTCGCATTCTCGGTTTCAGGATCGTAATAATCCTCGCGGTAGGAACATGACGATGTCAATCCTGCTCAAGAGCCGGATTCGCGTAGGTCGGAAGCATCGGACCTTGATCTAGCGCGACTCGACGCTTCTCGAGAGCTACGAGGCGCGATGACAGGCACGTTCAGCTCCACGCCGCGAAGCGCCTTCAAAGGCGCGGGATCTCCGAATCTCCTGCTGGCGGTTATCGCCGCTCTTACTCGCGCGTCCTGCGCGGAAAGCTGCAGATAGTCGATGACGATGAGCGAAGACCGTGCTCGGCCTTCCCAGGCGGCGCACCGAGCGCAGTTCCGCGAAGCCAGGTGATGCCCGGCGTGTCGTCGATGTAGAGCGGCGCGGCGAGCCAGTTCGCCATGTCGATGAGGGTCGCCTCCTTTTCCTCAAGCTCACCGACGCGCAGACGCTGCGAGTCGATGCACGCCGCTCGGCGGGCTGGAGACGCTGCAGGCTGCTCTTTGCTATTTCCCGGGAAAAGAAATGACAGGCTCTTTCGCGCGCAGCACGACGCCGATATTGGTATGAATGCCGTCTTGCCCACATCGAGGGCGTGCGGCGACGAGGATGAGTCGGACTTCTGCAGCCCCGCCGTCAGATGGTCAAACTCCGTAAGAAGCCCGTCAGCGGTCGATGATGCCGCTGCCCATTGATGTATGGCGCAGATCGATTTGCTCAAGTGTCGAAGGATGTCCCTGCGGCGGCACGAAGTCACTGCTGCGCTTTGCCAGGCGACTTGGAGGATGCGCTTTTCCGCGCTGTCCATAGTGTCCTCGACTGGTCGGCGCTCTCGCGAGCAGCGCCCGCGTATCCGTCGCGGCGCTTGATCAACAGTGAAGCTGCGCTACTTCTCATGCACGATGCGCGCGCGCGGTAATGCACGTTCGCCGCCGTCGGCACGGAGTTCGCAATCAAGGGACGGCGCGGATGCCGCCGATCATCCGCAGGCATCACTTGTCCGCTGGGCTTCTCGGTCAAGGTCACGTCAGGCACGGGCTCGTGCGCTCCTTGGGTTCCATCATGCAGCCTCGAAGATCAGCCGATGCGTCTCGCGGTAGAGTCGTCTGCAGCGCGGTTCACTCGGCGGCCAGTCGTCACGGCGTCGGGCTTTAGAGCGTGCGCCGAGAGAACGGCCTGATCCGGCCTCGATGCTTGCAGGCGGCGTGCGATCCGTCTCAGACGGCCTCGCTGGCTTTTCGAGCGATGATTCGGCGGGTTTTCCGTAGTCGATCGTCGTCGCGTCGGCGCACCTTTTCGCTGTTCTGCGGCACCGAGAGTTTTCAGCCGCGGCGGCTCATACATCCGCCTCGAGGCGCAAGAGAGCACAGCAGAAGGCTTCCTCCGCCGTCTCGACGGCGTGGATGTCAAAGCCCAAGTGACCCTCAGGGAATGCTCACGTCGTTCTCCTTTCCGCCGCACGAGCGTCCGGATGCCCGCCTGCTTCGCGCCGTACGCCTTGCCTTTCAAAGACGCCGCCGACGGGCGCGCGGCCGTCTGAGCGAGATTTCGCCCATGACCGCGACGTCCTGCCTGAGCGGCTTCTCCGTCCACGGCGCTGACGGAAGCGCCGCGAGGGATCGCCGATGCCCGCGCTCGGGCCGTCGATGTGCCGCCGCCGATGACGTTGATGTGCACGTCGTAGTCGTGGATGCTCTTGCCGTCAGATGACGCAGCACTTTGGAGGCCGCGTTGAATACGGAGTCCTTCATGCCACTGCCCGCCGTCTCGTTGGAAGGCGCACCTGTCCCGCCCGCACCCTTTTCCTCGGCGGGGAGACGACGGCCTCGATCTCTCGGTGACGGAGCCAGGAATCCCGCGACGCCGAGTCCGAAAGACGTGTCCGACCTCGGGCAACTCGAAGCCTTCTTCGTCACGAACTGGCCAAGCGGCTGACCCTGCGCGACCTCGTAGATCATCTGCCCTTGGAGATCTTGACGTCTTCGCCTTCTTTTCGTGCGCAGAGCGCAGGGCTGTAGGCGCGTCGGCGAGGGATGATCGATCTTGCGGCCTTCCGTCGTATGCTCGCTGATGAGACGCACGACCTCCTGCTGACCTCGACAGCAGAGCTTCTTCGCCGCATGCGTGCACGATCTCCTCGATGTGCCCGGGCGTCAGAGCAGTCGAAGCCGTTCCGCGCAGCGCGAGGCGACAGCCGCGGGGTTGATATGCGAGGCGTCGCGCGTCGTCGCGCCGATGAGCGCGAGAGGTCGACAGATGCGCCCTCCTCGAAGAGCTTCCGAATGTGAGGGCTGGCGCTTCTCGTCCGTAGCATGGTCGCCAGTGGGCGGACTCTCGACGCACGCTTGTCTTCGAGCACCTTCAGGAGCTTGTTCTGCGGCATTTCGTCCATCTCGCCGATCTCGTCGATGGAAGAGGATGCCGCCGTGCGCTTCCGCTGACCATGCCGGGAGCTTCGGCTCGGGATGCCGCCGTCGGCGAGGTCGCGGCGCCTTACCTTGATGAGATCGGATCGTGCACCGAGCTACAGGCGGGTTCGTCGCCTGTCGCGCAGATCCAGCGCGGCGTGTCGTGCCGTCCGTCTCGACGAAGGCGCGTTCGCGGCAAAAGGCAGGTGCGCCTCGTATCTGTGACGGCTGCGGACGATGCGCGCCGCCGTCGTCTTGCCGACGCCCGGAGGCCCGTAGAGCGGGAGGTGCTGCGGGTGGGGCGAGGCGAGCTTCGAGAGCGGGCAGCCTTGACGGCACGCTCTTGGCCGACGAGCTCTTCGAGGCGTCTTGCGGGCGCAGGCCTCCATGACCGGACTGCGTGGGATGACCTTTTCGAGCCGCTTCGAGTTCCTCGCGCTTCTTCGCCCGCCTGCGGCGGCTCGAGCGCTCTTCTCGTCCTTCAAGACCTGCATGCGGGTGCTCCCTGCACATAGTCTGACAGTGGTTCTCTTCGAGCTTTTCGCGATCTTCTGCTCGATCTTGTCTCCTCATCGCCGCGCCGCGCCATGATGTCGGCGATGCGCTCCGGAAAGCTCGACGGGGATGGCGGGATCTCGGCTCTCGTCACGCGCTCGATCGTCGGGTTCTTCGTAAACGGTGGTCAGCGCTGAAAGCGCTCGCCGCGAACGGGCGGCGCATGGGCGCTGGCATCATCTTGGCCGGTGGCGAGACTGTCGATCCCGCCTCGTCGGCGGGAATCGATAGGGCGCGTGATCGTGGTCGAGGCGCTCTGCCGCGCGTCGGCCACGAGGACCAGGCACTTGAGCGCGCAGGGAAGCAGGAAAAAAGACGGCGAAAATTTCAGCGCGATACCTCTTTCCTCTTCATTCAGCGACGACGAGAACGCGGATCAGTACTCTGGATCTCAGGATGCACCTTGATCCTGCCTCATGCTCGCGCGCCCGTGACCTCGCTCTTCTGGCGAAATCTTGCGGCAGTCGACGTCGATGCACCCGTGCTCCTTGGCGAGGCGCGTCGGCGACATCTTGCCTACCAATAATGACCGAGCCAGAAACGCCGCCTTCGCCGATGCGCACGGCGACCTTGACGCTGACCTTTTCGGGGTGAGCTGCGGCCGAAGACGCGCCTCGTCGGTCGCCTGCTGCTTCTTCCTTGCGGCGGGTGCTTCTTCGCCGTCCTCAAGGTTCGCTGCCGTCGCTTCGACGGCGAGCTAACAGACGGCGGAGTTCCTGCCGTAGCCTTCGAAACCTCGACGATATCACCCTTGCTTCGACCTTCTTGACGTCCTGCTGCATCGCTTTCATCTTTATCATTCTCCTCTATATGTTTCTCACTGATGGCGATGGCGCGTTCCTCGATCGGGGCGAGCGGCTCGCCACTGACATATGCGCCACGACGTTCTGATGACCGCCGCCGCCGAAAACTCCCATGATGACCTGCATTTCGGCTCGCCCGTCGAGCGGGCGCTGATGCCGACGGTGTCAGCGAGCTGGAAGAAGACGAGGCTCCTGCGCACGCCCTCGTGCGAAGAGCGCGTCACGACCAACCTGCGATCGCCTGCATTCGCAAGGGATGACAACGAGGGAATCGCGCCGTAATGAGTCCGCCGGGGAAAGACGCGCTCCCGCTTTCGCCGTGGAAGCGCCTTCTCCAATATCAGAAGTCCGCACGGAAAGGTGACGTACGACATTGGGATCGCGCCGCCTCGCCGAAGACCGGGCCGCCGCCTCGAAGTGCAGTGCCCGTCTGCGCGATGAGTTTTTCGTGTATCGGCGACGCGATGCCCGGAATAGGCGCGCTGTCGCCGCGCGAGACTGAGGGCGCGAGGTCGTCGTTGAAGTACATCAAAGCTCCGTCACAAGCTCGCTCGTCGAGCTCGTGCCCGCTCGATATAGACGAGCAGCGGCGACGGTAAAGCTCAGCGAGCAGCGGTGGTGGTCGATGACGATGACCTGCGCGATGCGCTCCTAGGAGCACGGGCGCGGCGACGAGGTGCAGGATGTGCGTGTCGACGACGAAAGGCACGGGATTCGAGGTCGATCGTCTCCATATCCTCCGGCGTGAATGAGCATTCCCGCCATGCTCAGGCGTCCTGCAGGAACCTCGATGGGCTTGTCGATGCCGTCGTTCATATCGCTCAGGACGATGTGCGCAGGCTGAGATCCTTTGCCTGCATCTTCACTCTGCCGATCCGCCGCGCCGAAGCAGTCAGTCCCTCGTTGTGGTGACCCATGATGGGGCCTCGTCACGTTCTCGATGATCTCGCGCGGCGTGAGCGGCGACACGCCTTGACGCGCGTATAACTATCGACCGCCTTCGCCTTGCCGCCGAAGGACTGGTTCTTGCCGCCCATGCGCACGGCGGCTGGTCGCACGCCATGACGCGAGGTCAGAATCCTGCCTGCGCCTCCTGCCAAAAGCTCCTCCATCGACTGCTCTCCGCGACGGCAAGCCCCGCGGACGGCGTCAGCGGCAGGCGGTTCGTGCTCTACGGGGCGCGCACGCGATCGAGATGTCGAAATACCTGATCGCGATCGAGACTTCCGCTCGATCACGGCGTATGAGATCGTCGCTCGCAGCGTAAAGCCGCCGAGACCCGCCAGGCCACATTCGTCAGAGACGGCGGTTCGCCTCGAAACAGCTGATGCGCTCCGCCTCCAGCCCTACGCGGCCTCATCAAGGTGTCGATCTGGATGTGAGCGAGGAACAGCGCTGGCTGTTCTTGAAGAAAACCGCAGCTCCTCGTATTCCGTCAATCCTCGACGTAGGCGCCGCGGGCCCCTATGGATGTCGTCCGACCTCACGATCAGGCGATAGCGGACCTGTAATAGTGCGCGTCATGGGCGAACATACTCGCCCGACGCGCCCCAGATCCGGGCAAAGATGACGCCCGGCCAGAAATCCTTGAGAGAAAGGTGGCTCGGGCACGTCTCCCCAGATAATCCTTCACGGCGCGTTCGTCCACGCGATGCCGCGGGATCGACGATGACGACGCCTGCAGCGGCGCTCGATCACGGGAATTCGTCACCTCACTCACGTTGCGCACGACATCGCGGCAGTAAGTCTCGGGCGCGATGGCCAGGCAAAACAACCTCGCGAGCGCGACGAGCAGCCAGACGACGAAGCGATGCTGGACGCTGCTGGCGGGCGTTGTGAACCTTTCAGGGCAGGCGCCAGCAAAACGGCGAGATGAACGCGACGTCCAGCCACGCCGACAGATTTCGAACCAAAAGAAAGCCACCTCCTGTAGAATTGGAAAACCGCCCAGGCTTGGTTTCCCTATCATCGACAACTGAAGCGGCGGCGGTGGTCAAAATACATATCGAAAAGCCCGGTGAAGAAGGCGATGGGCTGCATCATGAAGGCGCTCAAGACTGACAAACGCGACGAAACGCAGCGCCGAGCAGCCGATCCACCAGTGATCCGCCACATACAAGGGCAAAAGCCTGGATGGGCCAGCGAACGTGGCGATGATGTCGCCGTTGAACGACGCTTCGTAGAAAACTCGATGGCGCGTACCTCCCAATAAAGCCCCACGGAGAGAAGCCGAAGATGAACAGGCGCCATTCGCGAAAGGCGGCAAAGCCGGCATCCGCCTCCCGCCGATGCGCGAAAGCAAACCCCACGGCGAGAAGTTCCCAACAGGACAGCGGCGCCACGCCCACAATAAGATCGTCGGCGCGAAACGAAACCATCTCGATGGTGACGCGATCACCGCTTTTCCACCATACTGCACCTTAGCCGGCGGTTACCTCATTGCAGACCAAAACTCTGGTACGACTTTCGCGCACGGCATCGAGAGCAGCGCCAGGATCGATACAAGATAGGCGCCGCAAAGTGAGACGATCGTGCTGGCGGCATACCCGCCGGTACCGGCGGGCGCACCGCCGTCCACTGGCGGCGCAGATGGCTCCGAGCTTGCCAGCCACGGCGGAAAAGGCGTGTGCGGCGCCTGCACCGAGCACGCAAGTAAGCCCGCCCGCCGCGAGGACGCCCGGCTGACGCCGTATGCTGTACCAAGATCAAGACGACCGAGGAGCGCCCTCCGTACCAGCAGCAAGACCACGCCGACAAGCGGGAACCGTGCAGCAAGCGCAAGAAACGCCGCGTGAGGGCGCCCAGCGCTCCTGCCCTGGCCGAATCTGTGCATCGTCATGCACCATCCTCTCCAGACTGATGCACACTGAAGAACATCTATTTTGTCGCGATACCTATTATAACAGAAAGGGCGACGGTTAGTAAAACCATTATATGGGAGGTTCTATCATGACGGATCAGGCTGCGTCAGGCATCTCTGTGGGAGGTCATTTCCTTACCCGCACGCGCTCGAGGCGTGAAGAGATCAAAAGGCCGCCGCCAGATGCGAGGCGCGGGCGGAGGCTGCGCTTTGCGCCGAAGGCTCGTGAAAGAAGAATACGCCGAGGGGAGGCGATCGTCGGACTCAGGTATTGGAAGAAGCCGAGGACGTTCAAAGGGCAGGAGGTTCGCGCCGTAGGAGAAGAGGATGGCGGCGTGGCGGTGGCGCCGCCAGGCCGATGAGGGAGCAGCATTTCGCGCGGCGTCGCCAGAGCTGAACTGACTCGTCGGCTCGCCTGCCGGATAAGACGGCGTAGAGGCGGGAACTGCAGGCGGTACCGGCGGGGTTTCGAGGCGTGATGCTCGAGAGATGGCAGCACTGACTTCTTTCCAGTGCGCCGTAGAGTCCGAAGGTCGGGCGAGCATGGGGGCCAGGCAGTTTCCGATCTGCAGTCTGGGCACGACGCGAGGGCGGGGAGGACCTTGACGTGCGGACGGCGTAAGCCGTTCGCCAGAAGGTGACGCCAGTGACGTTCATCAGCGGGGTGCTGTAGTAGCCGAGACTCGGTATCGGTGACGCAGTAGATTATTGACCGCCCTTATATGGGTCAATGATTGATGATGATGAGGATCGAAGCGCCGAGACGCTGCCACGCCGTCGGGTTTTGACAGGTGCTGCAATCTGGCAAGCTACCACCAGCGTTCTGGAACGAGGACGAGCAGCATAAAGAGACGGAACGGCCATGAGGATGCGATGCGCGAAGTTTCAGCAGGCTGTGAGAAGGTTCCAGTAGAGCGGCGAAACCCCAGATGATGGGTGGAAGGGCGGCGATCATGCCCTTTTTATTCTAGGATGAAAAACTTCTTTCTGTTTGTGCGAATGCGGATGATCGGTGCGTGCGGCCTGCGTTTTGGCGATCATCGCGCCATGGAGCCTTTCATTGCTTTCTTCAGGAAGGCAGAGCAGATCAGGCACTCCGGGAACAGTGCACATGCGTTGAGGTCAGCAGTAGACGGGGGCTTGTGCCTGGGGAGCGTGGGACACCTGAAAAAGATACGACGCCGCTCACGATGTAGCGGAAAAAGCGCGCGCAGGCGGGCGCCATCGACTGTGGTGCTGGGAAAGAGTGCGGCGAGGCGAGAGGCGCCATGTAGAGAGCGGGTAGTCGAGAGCACCTGCAGGGTGCAGCAGATAGGGATCCTGCATCATGTTGAGATGCCGTAGAGCCCTGCAAGGCAGCCTGTGCAACTCCGCGCGATAAGGAAACGAGCAGAGGCGCATGCGCCAGGCGTCACGCTTATGCAGCATGGTAGAGGCGGAACTGGTTGCAGGATGGTCATCGCGAGCATGGGGCGATGGTCGATCATCGGCGTCGTGGTACACCACGCGCCTGAAATGAAGGTGCAGAGAGAATCGCGAGCACGGCGATAAGCGCGATGAGAGCTCGCCAGGTGCTCCAGAATGGCTGGGGAATGTTTTTGCAGCAGAGTGTCCATATTTATCCGTCCTTTCATTGTTCTCCTGGCCAATAGTGGCGTCGAGGTGATATTTTATCACAGGTGCCTTCGTGACGTTGCAGACGCTCCTTTCGTATAGACTCTGTATCTAGATCTGCGGGAGCCTCTTTCAAAAGTCGAGCAAGGCGTCGTTTTCTTAATTATCAATTCGTCCTTCGAAGCAGGCAAAATCCATGAAGGAAACTTTCGTTTGTACGATGTCAGAGGGCACACAAAGTGGTGGATTACCTGGCAGTTACGTTGGAAGGCCGGTGATCAGGTTAAAGGTCTCGGTATGCGCACCTTGGCGATCGTCATGATCACGTTGTTTATATATTTCCCGATGGTGAAGGGGATACCTCAGGGTATCCTTGTTTTTTTGTTTGACGGGGTATCTTCTCGCCTATACGACGGGCAGGAACGGCTCGCGGACGAATTCTCTCGGACGTTATTTTTTTGAAGCGCCTTTTGCGCATATCGCTCCTCGTTATTCCGTGATTCTCGCTGACGCTCAGCGTATATTCCTTTATTCTTCGGGACAAGTCGTGGACATGCGCGGAGGTTCTCGTCGGTAGCCATGCCTTAACTGGTGGCGGATGTACTTTCGACTATTTCACGCGCATCACTGGCGCATCGCCGTTGCGCATCTGTGGTTCATGGGCATCGAGCTGCAATGCCACATTCGTCTTGTGGCCGCTGCTCTTTCTTCTTTATACCTTGTCGCTGACTGTCTGGGGAAAGGGGCGGGCATGGCGGTCATCACCGCGCTCGGTTTGGGGACGGCGCTTCCGCACCGCTTTCACAGTATCTAGTGGAGACAGATGTGACGCGCCTTTGCTATGGCGCAGATGCGCTCTTTGCCTCCTCATGGGAGCGGCGATGGGGAGCTTTGGCGTGCGGGGCTTCACCGGCGAAGAAGGGCTCCGCGCGCAGGATGCAAGTTCGTCAGTTCGAAGGCTTCTGCTCATCGCGATCCCCTCTTCGCGTGCGTTTTCGCCGGCAGCGCGATGCTGCTCTATCAGGGCATATTTCCTTATGACCTTCTATTCTGTCTTTTGCTCGCGATCTGGCGGATGCGGCATGACGATTAACCAGGATTTCTCGATATGCGCGTCTTTCGCTGGATTGGCACGCGCAGCTGTAATACTTCCTCTGGCAGTGCCCGTGATCTTCTTGTTTTAGCAAAGGGTTGGAGAGCGGTACCGTATTTTGCTGCCGTGGGAGATCACCGTCATCTTGCTGCTCGCCATGTGGACGGAGGCGTTGACGAAGAGCATCGGCGGGCGCAGGCTGCCTGCGTTCGGCAATCGTCTTGTCTATATGCAGGGAGCGGTACTTTCTGTTTCCTCTGTGCGTCTTCTTGATGGGCTTCGGCTGCAGGAGGCGCGGCACCTGCCGGCTACAAGGCGGAGGCGCGCGCAGCTCAGTGCACGTCTTGAAAGAATGCGGCGGAACTCGCGCGGCGAAGGAAAGAGCCGAGGCAGCGGCGGCAAAGCCGCTGAGGACAAGGCGGCACGCATGACGGTGGATCTGCAGGCGTCGCCTGCATCGGCGATTCGAGATCATGCACTGTCTGACGGGAAGTTGCAGAAGCGCTGCCCGGCTGCGCGGTCGATGCGAAATCTCGCGCTATAAGGCAGCTGGAATCAAGCTGCGCAAGCCTCGCGGCGCAAGGGCAGGCTCAACAACATCGTCGTCAATCTCGCTCGGCTGGCAGGCCACTCGCGCCGGCAGGCACTATATAGAGCAGACGCAGGGTCTTTTGAAGCTTTAGGATCGTACCCTATCTTTGATGCAATGTATACGCGCCATATCTTTCGTGGCAGAATCCAGGCGGTACGACTGAAGATGGCCGCCGAGGCCGAATGCCAGCAGTCATCGATTGAGTACCGGACTCGTATCAGAAGCACGAATGGCTCTCGGGCGACAGTGTGCATCCGAACGGCAGGCGCACGGGCAGTACGCAGAAACTCGTGCACGATGCTGGCAGAAGCGCTGGCAAAGGTAAGTTTAGCCAAAAGGTTGGAGAATGGTACTATATATGGGGGCGAAGTACGCTTGAGCAAGAGTGAGACAACTTATCGCACGCGATCAGGAACAATCAGGCGGTTTCGTTTGAGAATCGCGAGAGTGCCAGAATCCATCAGGTATGAGAAGCGGCAGCCGAGAAGCGGATCCAGTCATTGGTGTTTCAGAGAAAAGGAGTGTACCGCTTGCGATTCGAAGAAGAGCCGTATGAAAGAAAAAGAAACATGTGCGGCGGTCATCCTAGCTGGATGATGCTGATATGATTTGATGTCAGTTTGCGAGGTGACGATGAAAGGGATGTTCGCCACTATAGCGTTTGCAGCATGTGATATCAGAAGCGGATGCGGCCAGCGGGGTTTACGTCGGTTATGTGGCGGGAATTGAAGGATCATTACACACACGGGCGGAGACGAAGCGGAACTTCTGGATTTGCTGGAAATGCAAAAAGGATGTTGGCCGGCTACATTGGAGAGAGGGCTGATATGCCAGAAGCCGCAGTCGGAAAACTTCAGCGGAAAATTCAATCTGCGCCTGCCAAAGTCTGCATCGAGCTGGCGCTCAGTGCCAAAACGGAAAGTCAGTCTGAATCAACTTACCCGTGTGTTTGATGCCAAGCGGGCTGAAGACCTCTGCTGTGAGATGATCTTAGCTGAGGCGGTTTTGTGGAAGATTTTTCCTTTTGAGAGATGTTCATGATTTACTCTGTCATGATGGTGGCGCTCAAGGATTCTCGCACCTGCAGCAATCAGGGCGCGTTTCTCATCGGACTGCTCTACCATCAGCCCGATCGACATCATTCGGATGCTGTTCCTATCCTCGGCGCGGTCGACGATGCGGCGGTCTTGCCGGCGGCGGGGTCAAAAGCCTGGGCTGATCCGCTTCACCGCCACAGTGCGTGCGGTTGCACGGGTGAAACCGAGCAGCTCAGGCGGCGTCTGCCGTACATCGTGGCGCCGCCTCAGTCTTGCTATCGCGTGGATCGCCGACCGTCTGAAGACATCATGGCGTCTTTGTGATATATGGATCTGGGCAGCTCGTAGGATTATAGGCTGCTTTTTGTTTTATGGAAGGTTTCCGCCTCCAGACGAGAAATAGTTTGCGAGACGAAATGAAAGGTGGTTCATTATGAAACGTACACACCAATAGCTTCTTGCCACTATCCTCGTGCTGCTTACGGCAGATCTTTGCGCAGCAGCTTCGTTGCCCGATACGGATTAGCTCGGCGGCATAAAGTTCAGCGCTGGTACGGGCTATGAAAGAGCATCTACAGGGGAGCCGGATTGGGTCGATGCCATGAAGGCGCACCGTATTCGGTGATATCCCGCTTTGGATTTATCACTACGGCGATTCGTTCGTTATGGCGATTGAGGCCCACGCGGATGAATGTATCTTCCGGCTGACCACGGCAAACAGCGGTATCGCGACACCGCACTGGCGGCATCCCATGTGGGCAGCACTGGCGGACATCAGCAGGCCCTGGCGTTGCGCAGGCGCACAAGGCGAATCAGAACTGCTGCTATTCTACGATTTGGGGACTGATCGCTGGACTTCTATATCGATGGCAGGGCAGGTCTAAGATCTGGACAGGCTATTCCGACTGAACGTGTTTCAGTACATCACATCGGCGGGCGGACTCTACTTTTTTAAAAGGGGTGTTGTCGATCCGCCCGCTTTCTGCTCATATTATAATAATTGCTGCGGTAGCGGCAGCAAGACCTTCAAAAAAACTTCAAGCACTTGACAATCTCAGGAGATGAGATAAGATAAGTTGAGTCACCTGTGAGAAGGAACAGGCGGCGAACAGCAGGCTGTTCCAGCGGTGTTCATGAAAACTAAACAATGCAGAAATAAGATCATCTATGATTCCGACGGATATCCATCAGAGGAATCTTGATGAAACATCGATTGTGAACTTGAGAATCACAATCAATTCAGCCGCCCATCTTCACGCATCTGCGCTGTTCTCTCGTCGTCGACTAAAATCCTCGGCCTTGTACTCGTCTCCGGTTTCTCTCCTGAATGAAACCAGCTATCTGTGCAAATCCGGCGACTGCTCTTATCGCGCTTCTAAATTTAGCAAAAACAATCGACAATTTCTTTATACATTCGAAAAAGTCGTATCCAAAAAATAAAGAGCCAATCAACGGCTCTGCAAGAGCTTGAAAGTGATTTTCACTGATTCTACTGATGATACCACAGTCGGACCTATAGTGAAAAAAACAGATTTTCCTTCGGGCAAGGAACGGCGAAGCGGCGTCCGCAGGCGTACTCATAATAAATCGGACGCAATGGCTCATGGCCTGTCGGCGCAAAAGATGAAGTTTTTCAGGTTTGATCCGCAGCTCGGGACGAACGCTGGCGGCGTGTAACATACAGAGTCGAACGGGAACCTTTGTTTCGGTAAGGTGAGAGAGTGGCAAACAGGTGAAAGGTAACACGTAGGCAACCTGCCGACAGGATGGGGACAACATTCGAAAAGGATGCTAATGCCGCCGAATAAAGTCACCGGAGGTATCCTCTGGTGATGAAGATATTCTCTGAATAGCACTATCACCTGTCGATGGGCACCGTCCCCAGTTAGCCGGTTGGCGGGTAACAGCCCACCAAAGCATGACGATCCCGGTAGCCGGTACAGGAAGTGAACGACACGTGGGACGGACGCGGCCCGAACTCCTACAGAGGAGGCAGCGGTAGAATCTTTACAATGGGCGAAGCCTGATGGAGCAACGCCGCGTGAAGTGAAGAAGGTCTTCGGATCGTAAGCTCTATTGCACGGGACGAAACCAGGCGAAACGTGAGTTTGGGTGACGGTACCAGGCAGAAATACGGCTAGCTTCATTGCCAGCAACCGCGAAAGTGTGCAGCGTAGGTGGCGAGCGTTATCCGGAATTATTAGGCGTAAAAGAGACGCAGGCGGACATATAAGTCCATCTTAAAAGTGCAGGCGACAACCCGTGAGATTAAAACTGTACCTTGGTGCAGGAGAGGCCGTTCCCAGTGCGGTGAAATGCACGTAGATATTGGGAGGAACACAGTGGCAGAAGGCGGCTTTCTGGACTGTAACTGACGCTGAAGACTCGAAAGCCGAGGGCGAACGGATTAGATACAGTAGTCCTGGCCGTAAACGATGAATGCCCCCAAATTAGCCAAGTGTCGACCCCTCCTGTGCCGGAGTTAACGCAATAAGCATTCCGCCTGGGAATTGCAGTCCGCAAGGCCCCAAAACTCAAAGGGGGTGTGGGGGCCCCGCACAAGCGAGGTAAAATTATGGTTTAATTCGACATAACGAAGGACCTTACGAGCTGACATTGAGTGGAAAGAGCTGAAATGGCTTATCCTTGAGGACACGAAACAGGTGGTGCATGGCTGTCGTCAGCTCGTGTCGTGAGAGATGTTGGGTTAAAGTCCTGGCAGGCTGTTATCCTTTGTTTGCCAGCGCGTAATGGCGAGACTCAAGGAGACTGCCGCGGAGACGCGGAGGAAGGCCAGGGGATGACGTCAGGTCATCATGCCTTATGTCACGGGCTACACACGTACCACAATGGGATGGACAGAGGGAAGCGAAGGCGCGAGCCGACGGACCTAAACCATCCCCAGTTCGGATTGCAGGCTGCAACCCACGCCTGCATGAAGTCAGGATCGCTAGTAATCGCAGGTCAGCATACTGCGGTAGATACATTCCGGGTGCCATACACACCGCCGTCACCACGGAAGTCATTCCGCCAGCCGGTGACCCAGCCGCAAAGGCGGCCGTCTAAGGCGGGGGCGATGACAGGGGTGAAAGTCGTAACAAGGTAGCCGTATCGGAAGGGTGCGGCTGGATCACCTCCTAGGAGTACTGGGCAAGCAAGCCAGGCCAGAAGGCGGTGGGTTCCCGGAAGCGACCTAAGTCGAAGGCATCTGGTTTCTGCGTGTCCCAGTTTGAGAGACGCCGATCTCAAACGGCCTTCTCGTTGGATTATGCGGCGGCAGGTCAGGCGTACTGTGAAAACTACGAGAATAGAAATGAAAGAGAATCATCAGAAGGCTGCAGAGTGCAATAAAGATTTTCAGACATTTTGGGATCACAAATAAGCATCAAAACAAATGATGCATGAGGCAGGGCACACGATGAACATCGTGGAAAGTCAAGCTACGAAGGCATACGGTGGATGCCTTGGCGCGTCAGGAGTCGAAGACGCGATCAGCTGCGAAAAGCCGTGGGGAGCCGCAAAATAGGCCTCCAGTCACGGATCTCCGAATGGGGCAACCAGTGCAGGTCATGTCGCACTACCCGAGGACAAACCCGGTGAACTGAAACATCTAAGTAGCCGGAGGAAAAGTAATCAAGCAAGATTCCCCCGGTGGCGGCAGGCAGGCAAGAGCCGACCGAAAGCTTTCGGGCACCAGGGGTTGAGACCAGCCGCAAAGGAAAGCAATGACCTGAGTGGAACTGGCCCAGGAAGGCCGGGCGAAGGTGAAACCCTCGTACACGAAAGGCTGAAGAACAGGCACCAAATCCAGTACCACAGGACACGAGAGCCCTGTGAGCCCGGGTGGACCACCATCAAACAAAATACTGCCTGACGACCGATAGAGAAAGTACCGTGAGGAAAGGCGAAAAGAACCGCGGAGCGGGTGAAAATAGAACCTGAAACCGTATGTCCCTGCATCGAGGTCAAGAGAAGCGCTATATGCGACAATGCCAATGAAGAATGAACCAGCGGTATCCTGTCAGGCGAGAGTTAAGCGGAAAACATATGGAGCCGAAGCAAGCTTCAAGTCTTAAAGACGAAAGTTCCTGACAGGAGGTAGACCCGAAACCACAGTGATCTATACGCCAGCCAAATGAAACTCAAGTAAAATTGAGCCAGGCCGAACCGTAGTGTTAAAAGCTTTAGGATAGGCTGTGCATAAGGTGGAAAATATTGATCGAACGTGGAGATAGCTGGTTTCTCCCAGAAATAGCTTTAGGGCTAGCAGCCTCAGTGATGCATGTAGACGGTAGAGGCTGAGGTCGGGCAGGGGCGTAAAACCTACCGACCCCAGTCAGAGCTGCAGATAGCTGCATGTCGACTCGAGAGTCAGCACGATGCAGTGATAGAACCCGTACCAGAGAGCAGCCCAGACCGCCAGCTGGGTCCCAATGCCTGCTGTACTAAGTGGAAAGGATGTAGAATTCCAGAAAACAACAGGATGTGACTTAGAAGCAGCCACCATTTAAAGAGGTATAATAGCTCATGGTCGAGGTCCTGCGCCGAAAATATCCAGGCTCAAATACAGACCAGAAACTGCAGCTGCATACTTAGGTATGCAGGGTGGGAGCGTACCATGCGCGGCGAAGCCGTACCGGAAGAACGGTGGAGGTGCATGGCGGTGGGAATGCCAGGTATAGATGGCAGAAAAGGCCAGCAGAATCGGCCCCGCAAAACTGAGGGTTTCCTGGGCAACTCATTCGTCCCAGGGGTCAGTCAGGACCTAAGCCGAGGCAAGCAACGCCAGGCGATGGACAACGCCGAACATTCCAGTACCACCGCAGAGGTCGTTTGAGTGATGGAGCTGACGCAGGGAGGGGCTGGGCGCGCGATGGAAGAGCGTCGAAATGATGAGCTGCAAGAGGCAAATCCCCTTGTAAAGCCGAGACATGACGAGGAGAGCAAACCCTTGGGTGAGCCCGAAACCAAGCAGACCACTGCCGAGCTTCTAGCCGGACAAACTGCGCCAATACCGAAACCGACACGAGCGAGCAGGAGAGGATCTAAGGTGCGCAGGAAAACCCTCATTAAGAACTCACCAAATTGCATCCATGCTTCAGAAAAGGATGGCCAGAACTGGTGAAAGACCCCTGCAGTTGGAGCCGGGGCCAGCGACAAACCAAGCGGCTATTTACCTGACACAGGAAGTGCCTGCAAAGAAAATCGACGTATAAGTGCTGACGCCTGCCAGTGCGGAAGGTTAGAGGAGAGGTCAGAGCAATCCAGGCAACAGGCTGAAGCCCCAGTAAACGGCAGCCGTAACTATAACGGTCCTAAAGTGGCGAAAATTCCTTGTCGTTAAGTTCCGACCCACTTTTGAAAAACGTAACGATTTGACACTATCTCGACGAGGCCGGTGAAATTGAAATACCTGTGAAGATGCAGGTTACCGACTGGACAGAAGACCCCATGGAGCTGCACGACTTGGCATTGATACTTGAGGATGATGTACAGGATAGGTGGGAGGCTCAGAAAGGCAGCCCGCAAGGACACTTGGAGCCTGTTAGGATACCCTTCTATCCGCTGGTCATCTCGCCAGGTAATTCGCGCCAGGACGGTACCGTTGGGCGATTTGGCTGGGGCGGTCGCCTCGAAGAAACAGCAGAGCTCAAGGTTCCCTCAGCATGAATAGAAATCGCGCGAAGAGCATAAAGGCAGAAGAGCCCGGCTGCGAGACCGACAAGTCGAGCAGGTACGAAAATGGGGCTTAGTGATCCAGTGGAATAAGGTGAGTTGCCATCATCAAGCAGATAAAAGCTACCCTGGGGATAACTTTCTGATAATCTCTCCAAGAGTCCATATCGACCCAGGAGGTTTGGCACCTCGATGTCAGCTCATCACATCACGGGGCTGAGCAGGTCCCAAGGGTTGGGCTGTTCGCCCATTAAAGTGGTACGTAAGGCTGGGTTCAGAGCGTCGTGAGACAGTTCAGTCCATATCCATCGCGGGCGGAAGAAACCCTGAGAGGGCTCCTAGTACGAGAGGACCAGGTGGACGGACCAACGGTGTACCAGTCATGCGCCAGCCGGCCAGCTGAGTAGCTGCGTCCGGGAAGGATAAACTGAAGCATCTGACGTGAAACCAGCCCTAAGATTAGGTTTCTCACGCAGACGTCCGGTAAGGCGCCCTCCGAGACGATGGGGTTGATAGGGTGGAAACCACTGAGGCGTGCAGCCGACCGATACTTCATACGCCAGGGGCTTAGCTCACTGACCCATCCGAAGCCAAACCTGAGGTGCAATATTGATTAATAAAAAAGACTGGCGTGCAAAGCAATCCCCAGAGCCTGGCAAGAAGCGCAGCGCAGTTAATCGACGTTGATGCTGCTGACTGCAAGGCAGGAGGCGAGGACGCGCGTACATTCGCCTCCTAGAATGTTCCATTGGAGTCTTCTGTATATAGTTTGAGGCGCAAACCCGATCCAGTGGCGATAGCTGAGTGGTTCCACTGTTTATCCCAGACACAGTCGTTAAGCGCCTTACGTCAGTACTTGGTTGGAACGACACGGGATAAGCTGCTGGTTGGAAGGCGCACCCGCAAGGGTGCGTTTTATTGGAATCAGCATCGCTGTTTCGACGTTCAACAAGGGTTATCCGACTTATCTTTTGGAGCGTGATGTTCGTATCGATCGCGCGCATGTGTGCGGTCGAGCGCATACCACAGGATGCTGTCCCGCAGTTGCGGGCACAGAAGTTGCTCCGCGCCCGCGTAGTAGAGAAGGTCTGCGTCTCCTCCGGTGTCAGCTTCACCACGCGAAGGGCGAAATGGCTTTGTTTACGCGCAGGTTCTTTTGCGTCCGGCGAGATATGTGATAAGCGTGGGTCCGCTCCAGAGCTGGAAGCTCAGTACGGCATCGCTCTATCTGCTCAGACGTCTTCGAGAAGATGCAGTGCGGATATTCTGCCAGCGTACGCTGGCGAGGTCCTTTCTGATTGTCACGAGAAACCCTCCGTGCCGAGCTGGCGCAGATCGTCTCTTCCAGTTCCTCGGTGCTTTTCGGCGATGCTGTGTCGCTCCTATGATTGATACATCGCCGAGTCCAGTACGATAATGCGACACAGAAAAGCAGGGTGGTTTCTTGGATGCCAAGATCAGCGCGCATATTTTCGAAGAGGCTCGAGGATGGATGCGGCTACGATCCGGCGACAAGCGAGTGTGGCTGTCCGAGAGATCAGAATGATCAGCGTCAGCAATCGCGCAGCGCTGGCAGCTTGCGCTCTTGGGACGTTCGCAGCTGGGTATATTCGAAACGCATATCGCTGACGGAGGCTTTCATATGGGATGCTCAAAGGGCAAGGGTTATCCTTTGATTCGCGCGCGCATCCTGCATTGCGTCGAGGATGACGGCGATGGACGGTCGTCGTGGAGGAGTATGTGCAGGGCGAATCCTGCTTGAGTCGCGATCGGACGCAAGGCGTATCTTTTCGTAGCGCGGACGGAGGGCGTTCTCCTGCAGCTATGCGATGCCGCTCACGTTCCGATTCGCCAGACGCATCATTCACCGCGACGTCAAGCGTCAGCCTTATCCTGCAAAGCTGCTGTATCATTAGCTTATCGACTTTGATGCTGCCCGCACATTCAAAGCACAGCGGCGAGGATACGATGTATCTCGGCACCGAAGGGCTATGCTCGCCGGAACAATTCGGCTATGGGGGAACGGATGCGAGGTGATATATACTCGATCGGTGTATACTGTGCGACTTTGCTGAGAGGAGGCCTGACAGCTATCGCCAAAGATATTTACCGTGCGGAAATCCAGTCCGGACAGGCTATCGGAATCTGCAGGAGCTTCGCCGTGCTGGAGTCTTCCAGGTTTTGGGCTGGTAGAAGCCGGCACTGTGGACGCTGGCAATCCCGTATCTGCCGTAGTGTTTGTATTCACCAAGATTTGACAGGACAGAGCCGCTGCCGAGGAACGCTCACTGCAGAAACCGATCAGGTGGATTGTGACGGTTCAGGCGCCGCGCTGCGGAAGAAAGTGCAGCTGCGCCGACGCCGAAACGCATCTGACGAGGGTTTTCTATGCAATCGCTTGTGCCATCGGACGTGAGTCCTGAACCAAGACGTTGCCATTACCCAGTACCGAGCGTCATCGATCGAACCCGACTGCGCGGCAACCAGCTACATACCGCCGACGGTCAGCCAGAGGAAGAAGTCCATAAAAGAGCTGTGGATGCATTCTTGGCAGGATTCAGGATGACCAGGCTTGCCTGTGGCAGGTAAGGAGGAGGTATTCTCCTGTTCTTCCTGAGGAGGAACGGCGGGGCTATGAAGGCGGCGAACTGGGGAATTCAGTGGATGCCTTTATAAAATCCTGCCGCCCGCGGCCGAGCGGAACGCAATCGAGCGATCGACGAGTTCGTAGCCGACCAAAAGAGATTACTGGACCTATAAAAATCCGCTGCGACCGTACGGCCACAGCAAGTTTTCGACATCAAGATGCTCCCTTACCTCGCAGGTAACCGAAGCCTGCGAGTCTTTGTTATAATAGGGGGATTATTGACAGCTTGCATTGCACCGTTGCGCATAAGATGCCTGCCGGAGGAATACCCGGACGGCGGAGGTAAGGCGGATAGAGGTGCTCGGACAATGTGGGCTTATGGATCTGATGCAGGGGCATCACGGAAGTCATCTTGTGGAAAATTTTTGGACGAACTTTGCCCATGTTGTTTTCCTTTTTGTGGCCATCTTCTCTGTTTCTCGGCCTGCTATATCCGCCTCTTGCCATATGGGAAATTTGATACAGGGCATCACATGTTCTCCTTTATAGTTTCATAGTTACGACATCGATTATTTATGGGGTTGTTCGAATAGTTGCGGCACAAAGGCGCATGATGAAACAGTCCGAGCATATAAACCAAGCCTGCCCCGAACAAAAGGCGCAGCGAAGCGGAACAACTGCAGGCGCAATACGATGAATGGATTGCATGGCAAAAAGCAGAGGAGGAGAAGCAGCAGGAGAAGAAAAGAAAAAGAAACCATGGAGGAAACCAAAAGCTGGGCCAGAACGAGAGGCGCGGGAGAAAGGAAAGGCAGGGCGCCCGCTCGTATCAGACCGTTACGCTGAGGCAACCAGCACAGCCTATCATTTCAACATTGCGGCAAGAAGAACGGTATAGAGGAAAAGAAATGCAGAATCCTGCAGTGATCATCAGATCAATCGGCCCGGACGGGTTAATCGAGTTACATTCTGAATGATCTATGGAACATATATAGAGTAATGGAGGCACGGATTTAGATGCCGCCACGAAGTGGAACAATGGCAAGGATCCGGATGGGAAGCATCTTCCTGCACAAGGCGTATGATTTACGATTACAGCGAAATCAATACGGTAGGAAAATCACGCAAAGTGCTTCACGAAGGTGTCGCCAGGAAGACGCGCATGATATACACCACATAGGCGATGGATTTGACATCAATGTGACTAGATCGAATGATATGAAGGGAGAGATATCCATGTTGAAACATTTCCGCGCAAATCATTATTCTTTTTCTTTTCGCGTGCATCCTACTCCACCTTGTCTCCAGCGGAAGCCGAAAGAGCTTCCCGATGGAGCTTTGGGTTATACATGGGGACAGTCCGCGCTTATACCTCGACGGACAAAAGATTCTTCGGCACCAGCGGTTCGTCGTGGATTGCTTTCAGACGTTTCAAGCCCTATACCTATGAGGATTACTTGCCGACCAGTGCAATGGACAAAAACGAAAGTACGACTGACATATAGGGACGAAAAGTTGTCAGCTGCACCATCGATCAGTTGGATCCCAAGAAGTATCTGGATGTATACTTGTTTCTTGTAGGCAGTATGGGGCCGCAGGAAACGAAGAAGGCCTATATCTGGAAGAGCGAAAAAACGCAGTTGGGCTTGAAGAGGCGAAGGTAAGGAACTTCTTCTTTGCATAGATAACCTGGCCGGTGATGCAGGAATAAAGATATTTGTGAAATGAGAATTTTTTATAAAGGAGAAAACTGGATGCTAAAGCGCCATGTACTTTCCTGCCTACTGATCGGATTGTTTCTCGTATCACTTACCGCAGAAGGTACTGCGGACGAGGAATCTTTTGGGACAATCCATAGCCAGTTCCTTCTGGCACCCCTAGGTATGTCTATCGCATGGCAGAAGTTGCCTTTTACAGAAGCGTATCATGCACCTTTCTGACCTTCCAATAATAGCAAGTATTTGAATGATATTTTAATGAGTAGCATGAGCTTTTGCATTAAAAATAATCGTACGCGATGAAGATGCTGCGGTTCTATGCTTTGGGGCAGAGATCTGGCCTGTTGGAAAGAGCAGTTTTTCCCAGAAGGAAGAAGAAATACATCCAAAGTCAGGTTCTACGAAAGATTTTCTCAGCGCTTATATTTTGTAGGCACGATATAATGAAATATAGAAGTTCTTTTTCATGTTTTTCTTTTCCGTGAGCATTCAAAACAAAACATGACATAATCATTTCTTTTGGAGTGCATAAATAGAGGAGTTGTATTTCCATAGTTTACCCCGATACGATCAGGCGGATCAAGATATTTGGATACGGTCATCGCCGTCGCGCCTTGTTGGATCATGTCGTCCGCCAGGATATTGCTGTTGCCGTAACGGATAAAAGAGTCAGTTTTGAGCTCTAGCGCCGACTCTACGGTCTTGATTTCGCCTGCGGTCGGCTCGCCTGTTCGCCTAATGCAGGCACGTCATCGGTACGGGGACGCGACTACCACAGAGCTTGATTGATGAGAGATTTACGGACCGGTGTCCGCAGCATGATCCGCGCCGATTTATGGCGTAAACGGCGACATTATCGGCACGCTGGCGAGGCGGCGATGGATGTGCGCAGGACATCAAGCTCGCCCATGCGGTCGACGAGGTCACGAAGTCGACGAGACGGTTACCATGCTGTCAGGCGGGTCGCGGAGGTGCGGGCGAACTGGCGGGGAATCGGGACAGGAGGCTGTGCGGCAGGCGGCCAAACCTCAAGGCGCAATGCTGCCAGACGATCGGGTCATCGAAGTTCATCAATAACATCGCGCAGCGAGCAGACCTCCCTCGGCCTCCAGCACTGCTATCGAAGCGGCACGCGCGAGCAAGTGAGGAACAGAGGCTTCGCTTCGTTGTTGCAGAGGAATCCACAAACTCGCAAGGAACAGTCGCGCGGGCGACAGGAAAGATTAAGCGACGCTCGCGGGATGAACAAGGCAGTCAGGCGATCTCGAAGACGATTGAGACGAGCCAAGAGGCAATCAACCCGGGAACGGCCTTCGACCGAAAGTCATGAACCTCTCGCGCGTTACGACCGGCAGAGAAGGGACAAACTCTTTTGTCGTGCGTACGGATTGAAGATATTGGGCACTGGAAGGGGCGCGCCTTGGAAGCCATATGCGCTCTTTCTTTGTAATAGAGCAGATGCCTGCAGATAGCAAAGTTTTGAATCATTGTCACTTTTTCTGGATTTTTTGCGTTCTCGCTATACTATATATTACAGAATAACTTCGCCATTTTGGGACATTGTAGGAGATTATGGAGAGGCATTAGTAGTTATGCTTATCTATCTTGGGGAGGATTATATTATGGAAGATAAGACTCAGTAGCAGGTTACGAGAATCAGTACGTAGAGGCTGTTATTGGAAAAATTGGGTGTGGTCACGTTTGACTTCGATATTGAGCACGATGTGCTTCTTTTGTGACGCGCGATGGTATGACGGAGAAGCGCTGGGGTTCTACGCACCCTTGCCGAAAACCGCGGCGTGATTCATCCTGATTCAGTCGAGCTGACATGGCGCTTTTCCAGTGGGTGAACGACGGGTGTGCGCAAGGTGCCGCTCGACGCGTAGAAGTGCAAGGCGCTATTCGTGGTACAGGTCGCGTAGAAGCTCTCCCACCGTGACGAGACCGGGACGCGTGCAGCGCGATCAGCATCCTCTGGGACATCAAGGTCGAGCATGGGCAAGATGGAGCAGAGTTTGCGCATTTCCGCTCAGGCGCGGTGATTCGGTCACAGGCATTTTAGACAGTGCAGGATTGGAGAAAGCGGGTACGAACGTACCTTGCAGGTCGTAGCCGCGACGAGCAGCGCTCTGATGGCCATTTCGCTTCGACAATATCTGCCAGCTCACCAGAAACGCGCAGCAAACGTTGGACGGATCAGCTATAATTGCGTATATACACAAGGCGGTCAGCAGTTTCTTCCGTGCAGGTGACATTAGCACGCATTTGGGCGGCGATATGATTCATGGCAAATCTTTATCAAGGGATATGGAGCGCACGGAGGTCGCATGGATGTGAAGGCTGGGCAATCACACGCTGTTCAGCGGCGAGAATACGCAGTTCAGCTGTAACGGCACCGAGTGCCCGCATCGCCGTTTCTTACTATCAGAGGACGGCGCGTGCTCCATGACTTTAAGCAGCGGAAGAGGCGGTCATCGATCGCGGAATAAGGCGGCTGGGGGTGCTGACGATGGCCCGAAACATAGGAAGCAAGAAAAGCCGCCCGGCAGAAGAGAAAGTTTCGCCGGGCGGCTTTTATGTTACTCAGCGAGAGGTGCTACTATGACGGTGAGCGGTCAATCACCAGCGGAGGGCGTTGCTTATGACGATAAACGGTTGATTGCGTTATACTTGGTGACTTTTTATTCCTCGTCGTTCTGAAGCATAAAACCCGCCTCCGGCACCAGTCGTAGGCGGGTTTCTTACCTCAATTACCGTGGGTGACCGTTTATTGCGACTTATGCCTATTTATTATAATGCGTGATGCAACATGCGTCAATCGCCAGCAAGTGCTATAGCATTTCTGCTGGCGGTAGAAATAATGAAGCTGTATGATTGTTTCCTCTTAAAGGAAGGGGCAGGGCGTATGGGCAGTTCACGCAAAGACATTTTTGGGGTTCATTGATGCACAGGGTTATGCGGCGGTCACGCCGTCTTGATGTAGCCTTGGAGAATGCCTGTATACCGATTCCGAGCGAAGGCTGATCACTGGATTTTCGGGCTATCTGATCTTCTTCGTACATGGGTTTCGTCAGGCGCTGGTTACCCGCGCGCGATCGGCGGCATGGCAGGGTCGATCTTCGCCTATCTCGTCCCAGGCGCTACGGCGGACGTTCCTTCGTCGACAAGTGCAGCAGTATTTGCTGTGAAGAAGTCGCGTCGATATTGCACAGCGCTGGTTGAGCGCCAAGTATGGCGTCAAGGCGTGTTCTTCAGCCGCATCTTCCCGTCGTGCGTTCATTTCGCTTCAGCGGACCTCGGCGCGTATGTGGATATGAAGAAGTTTCTCACTCTGCGTTCCTCGGCTCTCTACCGTGGACGGCGCTGATCCCTCAGCGTCGGCATGGCGCTTGGCGGAAGCTGGCAGATCATGCTCAGGTCGGACATGGGGTGAGCATCGCCTTCGTCTTATAAGCTGCATCATCGTCGCCGGTCTCTACTGGCGCTATCGCCGCAACCGTCAGCAGAAGGCGAGGAAGCGCTGATAAAATGAAAGGCACTTGGTTGCGCAGATGCGCTGGTTCTATAGCGGTCAACGTCAGCCAGTGTACTGACGCGCTTCGCGCTGCATTCTTGGGACGTTACCGCGCCTGAGCCGTTGTAATCGCCTGCGTCGCCGGACTTGGCTCTTGGACAGCTCAGCAAGGGAGACAAACCACCCAGGCATGGCGGTGCTACGCCGGGCTGTCGACGACGGAAGACAACGCAGATGTGCTGAAGATGGGTGGCCGAATTTGATCCGTGGTTTTCTTAATATGGACGTGGGTGATCCACGTCCATTTTCGAAAGCCTTGTGCATCTCCTTCTGCCTCAAAGCTGCGCCGTGACGTCACGTGAGGAAGAGCGCAGGTGAAGAGCAAAGGAGGTGGATGACGGTCGTGACGAGGAAACTCATGACGTGGTACAGGGTCTACAGTTTGGGCTTGTAGACGCGCGCGTGATCAGGACGGCGTTGATCGCCGTCTGGCGCGGCGGCGATGCACACGCTGCCGATGGGCACAGGTCCTGCAAAGAGCAGGCGGCCGAGTCCGAAGAAGATCAGCGGCGTGAGGAGGAAGCGCAGGGGATAGGGTCAGCAGTCTGCACACTGATGTGAGGAGCGCGCGCAGAAAAGTCGACGAGGACGGCCGACGGGAGAGAGCGCCGTCCGGGCGCCGATATACAGGCGCTGAGACGCTTGTTGCGCGAGCTGGCACGGCAGCGCTCAGCGCCGAAGACGTTGAGTGCAGAGCTGCGATGAGGACCGAGCACAGGCACTGGTATCAGCGTGAAAGAGTTCCCTAAGCGACAGGTGGACATGCAGGCTCTTTCGCCCTGCACTTTGGAACTATCGCGGCGAGCGGGAAGCAAGATCAAAGCGCACGGGAGGCCGACCTGGAACGATGGGACGATCTGCATAGAAGCGAGCGCGTCCGTCGCCAGAGGATGATGAGGCGGAGCGCGATTCCCATTGCTTTCGATGTTCAGCAAGCGCGGCGCTCATGTAGTAAGGCGCCGCGCGGGCGTCCTTGTGGCGGCGCGCGAAAGAGTCAAATGAGGCGATGGATGGCACGGGCTGAGCGCAGAGGCGCACTGAAGAGCGGCGGCCAGAGGAGGCTGCAGCGACGGCGGCGGCCCAGAAGCTCAAGACGTGCGAGCAGCGTCTGCTCGTGGCCAGTGATGTTGGAAGCGGATGGGGCCGTGCGCCGCGCGTCGGAGATGCGGCCTCGCTGATAGGCGATGTGGCCCGCGAGGAAGGGCGCGGCGGGTCGCTGAATACGTAGAGGATGCGGAAGGTTTACCGTCCGCGGGAGGCCTCTTTGCTGGTTTCGGTCAGCCGAGGCAAGGGCTTGTGCTGCTGGCCCGAAAGAGACTTTCATTATCGTGCATGTATCGTAACATGCACTTGCACGCGCAGCACTAAGCCGGGAGGATGAGATGCGGATCGAATGCTGCCAGTGGAAACGAGGCGCCGCTCAGGACTACGCCCTGGGGCGGCACGCGCCTCAAGACGTAGTACGGCAGGAGAGGCGTCTCGCGAAGGTCGCGGAGGCTGGGAGCTTGCGTGCCACAAGGAGATCAGAGCGTCTCATCGAGAACGGCGCGGACGCAGGTCGACGCTGGGCAGCGTACATCGCGCGCTGAAGGGAGCGCACGCTGCGCCTCCAGCTCCGCACGGTTCGCGCTATCCGTATTTCGCGCTATTTGATCAAAGCTCATCGGCGCGCACGGCGATCTCTCGTGCAGAGTGCATCCAGACTGACGATTACGCCTGTGAGCACGAGGGCGGAGATTACGGAAAGATGGAGATCTGGTACATTCTCGACGCCGCGACACGGGCCGAGATCATCTGCGGCTACAAGGAGAGAGATCTCGCGAGAGAGAGTGCCGCCGCGCATCGGGAGGGCGCGCTCTTGGGCGTACGTGCGGCAGCAAAGGTCAGGGCAGGGCAGGCGGCCACGCCATCGTGAGTTCCAGCGGGCGCTCGCCGCCGCATCGGGCGCGGCATCTTCCTTTGCGGAGATTCAGCAGAATTCCGATACGACGTACCGCGTCTACGACTATGCCGCGGTGCGGCGCGGACGGCAGGCTGCGCGACCTGCGGCACATCGGCGAGGCGCTCGAGCGTGCTCTCGACCGTCGCCGCGTGCAGCGTGAGCCGTGGCGAAGTTCACCATCTTCGCCGAGCGTGAGGATGACGGTCAATCGCGCGCACCAGGATCACGGTCTATCCGCTTCACGCCCTCAGGGTCGCGTCGCTGCCACTTGCAGGCCAGGACGCGCGAGCTTCAGTCCATTACATCGTCGCTCAGGGGCGATGGAGCTTTCGTGGTCGGGCGCGGGGATCTTGGAGAGAGAGACGACTCGTGCTTCAGCCGGCGGCCAGCTGCGGCGACTGCGATGCACGCGGCGAGTGCTGTCTCTGCTGACGCAGGTCTGAGGGATCACGGATAAAGTTCAGCCGCCATCTTTTATCTGCGCTGTTTGTGTGGTTGGTGGTGTGGGTTTGTTGGTGGGTTTGGCCGTCTGGGCGAATATTTTTGGTGCTTCCTTCGAATTTGAGGAAGTTCTTCGGGGCGCATTCTCGTTCAGGTTTTACGGCATTTCAGGCGGCTGGCTGCAAGGGCCGTCGTAGTGATACAGGATGTCTTCGAGGCGCATTTTACGGTGTCGAGGCGCTGTCCTTGCGCAGTTTCTGCCGTGTCGAACTCCGCAAAGTCGTCCGTTTCAGGCGCGTTGACGAGAGTGCTCCCAAAGCGTGATGGAAAGCTCGGTGGATTCTGCGCGCGGCTGGCTCCAGAATAGCGTGCGCCGGGCGGCACGGAGAGTGCCGAGCTTTTGCTGGCGCTCGCGTGAGGGTCGGGGATGGTCTCCGTCCGGATGAGGCTTCCCAGCCCGTCTTTCTGCGCGCTGGAGAAGTCCGTGCCAATCGCGCTGTCGGTCAGCAGACGGAGACACGCTGCTGCTCCATGGCGACGCCCTTGCTGTAGCCTGACTCGACGATGACCGGCGCTGCGGGTACGAGGCGGCGTCGCTTTACTCGAGGGAGCGGCGTCAGGCAGTCGAGGCGGTCGCAGTGAGTTCTTGATGTTAGGAGACCTGCAGCGGCGTCGCTGCACGCTGCTCCATGGCGAGGCGCGTGAGTTCCGATTCCTGTCAGTTCGTCCATGTCAGGCGTGCGCCGTCGCACGTCGCGCCGTCGCCAGTCGATGAGTCGAGCGTCCGATGGTGATGTTCTTCAGAGGCTGCGCGACGAGGTTTCTCGAAAGTCCGATGCAGCTGGCGGCGTCCGGGCAGGGCCGCCGGGCTTCTGCCATTCGACGTCTCGATCCCGGCCTGTGAGCGTCGTGCGCCTCCCGCCGTGACCTGCGAAACGGTGGGTGCGGTAGAAACGCGCGGCTTCCCGTGCGCTCGTCGTTCGTCAGGGAGTGTCGGCGGCGAGAGACTGCGCGTGAGATCGTCATAGATTTTGCCTGTACTCAGGCGAGCGTTGACGTGGCGCTCCAAGATCAGCGTCGTAGCCCTCCGCCTGCTAGCAGATCTCAGCAAGCGCATGTTCAGGGCTTCTCGCGTGGATGAGAGAGAGTAACCCAGAGCACAGAACCGACTGGCAAGCGCCAGAAAGACGATGACGAGCATCGTGAGCGTGCGATACTGTATGGAAGCTGATCTTTCGGGCGCGCAGCAGCAGCCGCCAAAGTATAATCCGTCGCATGAAATTCTCATCATCGTCCTATTATAGCGCCATATGTCAGCAGAAAGGCAGGAGGTGCGGGCAGCCAGGCCGGGTCAGCCATGAAGTTGCCGAGCGGGCGCATGGCGGTCTGCGCGTGGGCGGCGCTCGTGCCGACGGCGTGCGCCGTGGCCACGGGCGCGGTGCTTCCGGCAAACTGGATCGAGGAGCAGAGGCGGCGGCGATGCGCCTGCCGTCGGGCGGGACTCCCTCTCGTCGCGGCTGGTCGCACTGGCCGCTCCTCGTACATCTCAGCTCTCTCAGCTCCTGGGCGCTCTCCGGCGAGCTGGGCGAGGGCGGCACGCTCTCATTCTCATGGGGCGTTTCATCCTCCCTCAGCGCCTCTACCATATCGCCTTGAGGATGCGCTTCTGGCAACAGGTGCCGCTCCTTCATCGAAGAAAGAAGGTCGGCGTGCGCCTCTTTCCGCGTCGGCTCGTTCGGCGAGTACGCCCTCGCGCGCGTCCTCGTCCTTTTCCTTTTATGAGGATCGGACGCTTGGTTTCCAGTAATTTTATAGGAGAGTTTATCTTTGTACCGCCGCTAGGCAGAAGAAGAGCGCCTTGCTTGCAGGAAGTCTATGAGCATGGGAGAGAGAGGTCACATGTGGAGATCACGATGGAGACAGGGGCACGCAGAAGAAGAACAGGCTCCACAGGGCTGCTCGCCGGAAAGTACCCGACGCTGGAGTCCGTCACGAGGCTCAATGTCTCCTGCAGGCGCAGCTCGGTTTGCCGAAAGGGCATCGAGGCATTTCATGGAGCTTGTTGATCTGCGCGGCGAGTATGAATCGTTCTTCTTACATCAGAACAACTGCTCCAGGCGTCGATCCGCGAAGGTCAGGTACGTCTTGTAGCCGACCGCAGCACGGACAGAGAGAGAAGACGGAGTTCTGCACGCTCCATCTACTCTCGAAGGAGATCCGCGCGCATGCACGCGAGCGCAAAGGACACACCACGCGCAGTATCGTAGGAGGAACCTCGGCGCGGCTCTCTGGACTGTCAGAAAGCTCATGGAGCTACAAAGTATCCGGCGAGCAAAGGTTGCGCGGCTTCACATCCCCAAAGCGCTGCAGGTCCGTCATCGATCGAGCTTCTTCGCGCGCGAGGAGGATACGGCGCAATGCGCGGTACCATCGCCGCGCCTCCCTCGCGACCATCAATGCAGATCGACGGCGGCGCAGAGCCATCGAAGACGTTCTGCGTGCTCGTCAAGCGGCTCGCCGTCGACCGCCTGCACATCGTCGGCGACTTCGACCGCGGCAGCCGTCGACGCGATCCTCAGCACGCCTCCTCGACTACCACGACATCGAGCGTCGGGTGGTGCCTTACGGCGTCATGTGGATGGGCGCAGACGGCGCAGGAAGCGGGTCTGCATCGCGGCGTCGTGCGGAACAGCCTGCGCTACCACCAGCACCGGCGTCTTCCGACGCGGCATGCGGCATCAGCTGCGTCCCCTGTCGCTCTTTTCGACGCGCATCTCTATCCCGTCAGTGCCATCCCGCGCCTCAGGAGAGGCGATCACGATGATCATGCTGCTGAAAGCTCGAGGCCAGCTGACGATCGCAAGGGATCCGACTTCGAGATCGAAGTCGCCGTCTCCTCGACAAGATCAGCTGCAACTCCTCCTGCGTCATGCTCGCGAGCGCCGCCGCGAGGCTGGAGGCGCCCTGCTTCCCGACGGTCAGCCCGAAGATCCCTCGCGCTCTCGGGAGGAGAACGCGCATCATCGCCGACCCTCGAGTCGTACTTCACGGAAGGCGAGATGCCAGAAAGCGTGCGATCGTTCCTCTACAGAAGGGCGGTCTCTACAAAGTGCTGCGGCTGGCAGCCTGCTCTACCACGGCTGCGTACGTCAGCGGCGAGGGACGGCTCGCTTTCGCTGACATCATCTTCGACGGCAAGGTCTACACAAGGGACGCGCCTACTTTCTGACTACGCCGACCGCCGCGCGCACCGCATCTACCTACTATCACCAGGCGCGACGAGGATCCTCGACTTCATGCATGGTTTCGTGGTAGCGGCGGGGCGTCGCGCGTGCCTCAGGGCGCGAGGTCAAGACCTTCAGGCGCTCCCGCACTACGGAGGGACGAGAGCATGGAGAGGCCGGCCGAGTCCCTACCACCGCCTGCTGGACGACGAGGACTTCTGCCGCTCCCATCCTCGCGTCAGATTCAGCTGCCCGAGAGCGGGCATCATCAGCAGCGTCATGTGCCCGTCAAGGTCACAAGGGCAGGAAACGCCCGTCAAGGCGCACGGCAAGGCCATCCTCATCATCGACGGCGGCTTCACGCCGGACGTACCACGAAGGCAGGCATTTCGGGCTGCGCTCATCTCAACTCGCGCAGCTTCCCGCCTCCTCCTGCACCAGCAGGTCCTCTCGCCCGACGTGCGCCGGGCGCTGAAAGGAGACACAGGACATCGAGGTCCGTCTCGAGACGGTCGAACTGCCAGACAGAGCTCCGACGCTCAGCGGCTTTGGACGAGGGCAAGAGGACATCGCCGAGAGGAGGATCGCCGACCTCTACAGCTTGCTCGTCGCCTACCAGAACAGCGTGATCGAGCACGAAGGCACAAAGTAAAAGCCGCTCCTGCTGCATGTGGGGAAAGGGCGGGCTTACCATATCCTTCTTCTTTGGCGCGGCATCACAGCGATGCTGTTCTTGTTCAGAGGTCTTATTCCACATTTCGACCCAGCCGCAGTAGGTGCCAGGTCACGCAGTTGCCTTCAGGGCGCAGGGTGTGGCGCTCGCATTAGGGCGTTCCTTGTTGATCGCCTTGTCGTCCGCTCTTGTCCATGTGCTTCGCCGTCTCGTCCTTTGGCATTCGTTTGTAGATTTCGGCGGGGAGCCGTGCCGATGGCGCGCTGCCGCACGAGGCGAGATGCTACGCATACGCGACGCTGCGGATCAGCGCACATGGCAGGCGGAGCGGCGGCTGACGGTCCAGCTCGTCGATGATGTCGCTCGACGCGCACGCCCGGCTGGGCAGTGCGAGAGGTCAGGCGCGTGATGGTGCCCGATGTTCGACTGGCAGCCGCCCGTGTTGCGTGAACAGCTCGAAGGCGGCCGCCGTCCGAGGTCTTGACCCGGCGTGATGTGCATCTTGTCGACGCACGATGTATGACGAAGGGCGTCGCGCCTTCGGGCCGCGCGATGTTGTCGCTGCGGCGCCAGGCGCACCTGATGTCGTAGGCGATCTCTGCTCGGCGGCCGCACTGGCGCCAGGCGGGACATACTGCCTTGCGGCCGACCGCGAGAAGAGCCGTGATGCCGCTGCGGCGCGGTTTCCATGCACCGGGTAAGATGTTCTTGATGTCGGCGGGCGTCGCCGCGTGGCTTCAAGGATTCACCGTCGAGGGGAGATGGAGTTGTCGACCGTACTTCTGCACTGGCCGCCTGCAGTTCGACGCGCGGTGCAGATAGACGGTCAGCTGGCTCGCGATGACCCACGGGAAGGCGCTGCTTGATCTCCTCGTTCGTGAGGTCAGCCCGGCGGCACGTGATAGTCCAGGCAGGGTCGCTGACGGGTGCGCGTAGACGCGGAAGACCCGCTTCCTCCGCCATCTTGTGCGTCAATGCGCTCATGTAGCTGATCGATAGAGGCGGCTCGCGGCCACGCGAGAATACGCCCGCTGTGAGGCGAGATCCGGTGCCCGTCGCGCGCGATGGAAAGGCGTGCCCGTTTCGCAGGCCCGTGCTGCTCCGGTCGGCATGTAGACCTCACGAGCCTCCTCCAGCGCGAGGACGTTGGATGAGCGGCGAGTTTCTTCGTCTTTTCCCAGTCATGGTATTTGCCGAGGCGCCCTTTTCATGTCGCAGGAAGCGGCGGAGGTGCGTGCGGCTTCCGGCGTGAACATGGTGCCTGGCACGCATGGCAGATGAAGTCGCAGCTCTCGCGGCTGCCGTAGGCGAGCTTCATGGCGACAGAAGGCTGACGGCGGCGCCGCCAGAGCGCTGAGTCCGACAACGACGCCAGTCGCGCGGATGCACTGACGGTTTGTTCTCTTCCAAGGGCTGCGATGTCGAGACCGTAGTCGAGCGCTTCGTCGAGGCGCTTTTGCGGAGCCGCCGTCCGGACGGCGGCGCGGAACTCCTCTTCTGCAAGATGCGGCGCATCGCCGAACTTGTCCTCGATGAAGGAATAGAGGTTGAGCTCGCGTTGCATGGGTTATAGGCATTGCCGCCGAGACTCGCCGCAGGTTCGTGACCTCTGATCTTGTATTCGTCGTGTAGCCGAAAGGGCAGCGTATGGTCGATGTGAGCCTGTCGCCAGGAAGGTGCCAGGGTCGCGATCCACTGCGTCTGACGTATTCGCGTCGAAGAGAATTCCGGCGGCGCGGATCGTCGGCGGATCTTTTCGCCCGTCGCCTCGACATCGAAGGTCAGCTCGTATTCAGCATCGTCGACGACGGCCTGCATGAAGGCGTCGGAGAGAGGATCAGGAGGTTCATCGGGCGGGTTTCTCGTTTCTCTTGCTTCATGTTGCAGGAATTCATGTAGATGTCAGGGTGCTCAGAGTCCGGGCGACGTGAGCATCGCGCCCGCGCTGCCGTTCTGGCTGGTGGCTTCGCCGTCGTGTTGAAGATCTTGAGGAAGGATACAGCGCCCGTCGGGCTGCGCGCGACGTTGTTCACGCAGCTGTCCTTGGGGCGCAGGCCGCTGATGTCCCAGCGCCGATGCCGCCGCCGTGGGAGAGATCTTGGCGATCTGCTGGTTGACGGTGAAGATGGACTCGATGTCGTCTGTTGGCGACGGCGCGATCTCGCGGTTCGACAGGCTGCTCGCCAGACACCCGCCCAGCTAGCGCCGCTGCCACTGTGATGCGCCCGCAGGCGAGCGCCGTCCTCAGGGTAGTGCGCATCTTCTCGCGCACCTCGGGCGGGAAAGTGCTGCCCGCCACGCGCTCGAGTGAACTCGATGCGCGCTCCGTCTCTCCCGCATGATAATAATACGCCTGCGGGGATGCTCCTGCCTGCCGATTTCCCGTCGTCAAACCACTTTTCCAATGATGTGCCTCCTACAATGCAGACGCCCTATTTCGTATCAAAACACTGGCGTCTATTATAGGATAAAAGTATCTGTTAACCCAAATGATGCTGGATCGCCTGAAAATAGATGTTATCTATGCAAAGATTACTGGCATATCTTGATGATGTCCTGCCACCATTTCTTGATGTATGAACAGGAGGCCGCCTTCCTGTCCGCAGCAGAGAGATCGTCAGGCGAGGAAAGGTCGGCGGAGAATCTTCCCTAGAGAGCGCCGTTATCAGTCGATTCCCTACAGACGAAACCAGAATCATACTTGTGTTGAAATCTCTGCATCGGCTTCCTTCTGGCAGTGTATTTTGTTTCAGTATCAGCGGAAGCTATCTGATCTGGCAGTGGCTGCGGAAACAGCGCGATGCTGGTATGCTCAGTGCGGTCATGCAGTTCTACGGCGTCGCTTTCGACACCGCCGCTGCTGCAGCCGCGGCAGTTTCAGGCGCGTCTACGCCGCCCGGCATCTTTATCGTATTATGTCATCCCTATGGGAGGCTGGCGCGTCGACGGCATTCGCCCGATCGTTTCGACGACATCATCAGCGCGCCACCGCTCTGCGCACGAGTCGCCGTCATCGGTGACACCCGCCGCGCACGCCGATAGGTCAATCGCAACAGACAGGAACGGCGCGCGCGCAAAGCGGCCTCGGACGTTTCGCGTACGAGCACGCCCTTTCCGAGCCAGGTCAAAGCTCTTACTCAAAAACCATGCGCCCGTCTGGTAAATTTTGACTAGCGATCGAAAGTGCGGGCTTCGAACTATAATCGTATTCGTACTGCATGCCTCGATCAGTCGTCTTCCGGCGGATAAATCACTTGAAGCTCAGAGCTGCCAAGAAAGATCTTGTCGCGTATCGCTCTTGCCGTCGGACTGCGGATGATCCTCTGCGAGCTCGAGGACTCGATGACATTGACTGATGCTGCCGTTGGCGACGAGGGACGATGGCCTTTGCCGTGCATGTCCGTCTGATCCATCGGTCGGTCGGTGGTTGACGACGTCAGGGATGAGTTTCGGCGTTTGCAGCGGCGCTTGACCGTTGTGCAGCACCTGTACGGGCAGATAATCGCCGACGTTGAAGCTTGGTAGGATCCTTCGAGGAACGATCTGAGTACAGCAGATCCGGCGAGAACCCACTCTGTCGCGCCCCATGGATAATTGACGCTGTGCTTTGATGGCATGCGTGCCTATGGTCAGACCAGGGCACCTGATCCATCGGCTTGATGACGTATTTGCCGTCCGGCCACTTTCGACCAATAGCCGTGGTCAAAATAGACGACAGCGAGCGGAAACGTTTTCCGACAGATTGATTGCGTGATGTGATTGCCGCCGATCGATGATGTCGAGGAGGAACCCGCGTCATATGGTTTTATCAGAAGCCGAGTCGTGAGCGTCAATGACATCACAGGTCACCAGGCGTTGTCCTTGTATGGCAACCACGCCGAGGACGGGCTGGGTCTAGCAGATCCAGACGCGCGCGCAGAACCAGAGCACCATGAGGCGGCGGCGGGGACCAGCGGTGGTGAGCATGGCAGGCGCCGATACAGCGCAGGAAAGGATTTTAGCCTTTTCGAAAGTAGTACACACCTCTTCATCATGATAGAGGATCAGCGGATCGTGCCGTTGATGTTTTCCGCAGGAATGAAGCTTAAATAATACATATGCAGTTTCCATTCTCAACAATACATGCATAATAGCACCGTTATGGCTGCAAATGTCAGTACGCGAAATCGCGAAATAGAGAATGTCTGAACTTTGTAAGGGAGGTGTTCTTGTGCTCATGCAGAATCTCTCGCGTATTTTCTTCTTGCCCGGGCTTTTGAGAGCAGCGGCTATCTGATCTGGCGGTGGCTGAATGACGGGCGCACGTGTCGTTTCTCCGGTACGGTCATCCTGATCCTGCTTGCAAATGTGCCGACATGCAGCGGAGGGCTTCCAGGCGCGTCTCTGCCACGCTTACGGCGTCGTTCATCGTGCTTTCGCTTCTCTGCTGGCGCATCGACGGCATTATGCCCGACAACTCGACATCATCGGCAGCGCCGGCATCGCGCTCATGCGTCGCCGTCATCGTCGCCGCCGCGCTCAAACGCCGGTTCCCTCGACAGATATATCAGGGCACGTCCTACTCTTTGAGATGCCTTTATGTCAGAACCTTACACTTGACGGATGCGCCGCCCGTAGCGCTGCTGCACTGCCAGCCATTGAGGTGGGGTCGTGACACGCAGCTGTTCTGCAGGCGTGAGGCAGGTAGCCAGGTTCGAGGCATGCGTAGCTCGGCCGCGCTGGCGAGGGGGCTGGGGGCCAGCGTCAGCCTCGTAGGTCGCGCCCGCGCTTGCGCGCGCAATTCGTAGCTCCGGGCCAGAGGCCACCGTGAAAGAATTCGCCCGTCAGCTTGTCCTAATCGCACGGCTGCTTGCGCCCAGGCGCAGACGCTGCGAGTTGACAGCTGCCAGATTCAGCAGACGGTCGCCCGTGTAGAGCGTCGCCGTCATGCACTGTTCTGGTGCGACCAGAAGTAGCGTGCATAGGCGTCGATGGAAGAGCAGTCTTCGCGATCTGCGAAGGTCTTACACCTGCGCCGAGGTGACGCGCCGTGATGGAGTGTTTCGAGGCCGTCGTGGCTCGCCGCCATGCCACGCTGAAGTTGGCTGCTGTAGTCGCTCTTGGCGCAGCCTGCTGCATAGAGATCCTTCGAGGCCAAGAGCCCGTCTTTCTGCGTGAGCTTGCCGAGATGCCTGCGCCGATGCCCAGCTAGTCACGCCGTCGCCGCCTGCGTATCCGTCGTCGAGGTGGCGAGTCGGCCGGTGCCGCGGCCCGTATTCGACAGAAGGCTGAAGAGAACCTTCGCGCCGTCCTTTCTGGACATCTTCGCGCAGCCCAGCCGCCGTAGGTTCCAGCCCTTGGAGTCGACGTAGGAACCCTTTCCCGCTCGCATGCTGTTAGCGCCTGCACCTGCGAGCTGGTAGGCTGCGCCGTCGGGAGGCGACCGCCTTAGCGCAGTCTTCTTGCGCCATATCGAGCGTCACTTGCGCTGCACCGGACATCGGCTGGGCGGCCGGGCCAGCCTGCGCGAGTAGTCAGGCGTACGTGACCGCATGACGCGGCAGGTCCTGCGCGCGTTCAGCGACGAGGATTTCGCCACCTGCTCAGCAAAGCGCGCGCGGTGGCGGTCGCCGTCAGATCGCCCGTCGACCATCAGCTTGATCTCGTGACTCGTGGCGGCGCGATACGCCCACTGCATTCAACTTCGACCTTTGTTCTGAATCGGCGGCGTCCGTCGCGGAATTCCGCGCTCCTCGCCATCTTTCGTGGGCGGGATCTTGCAACGCCCTTGATAGGCTTTCGGCGCGGGCGCCCTCTACAGCGGCGCCGATGTTCAGGCCGCGGATGTCGCTTCGTCGCCGTGCGAAGCGAGCATGAGGCGTCGCCGCGCGCTCGCCATCATCGTCGGTGTAGCAAGTGGAAGTTCTGCACGCCTGCGAAGTCGTGCGCTTCTGGATCGCTTGTGAGACTGGCTTGACGCGTGTCGCCCGTGCCGTTGCCTGTCAGAGCCGCCATCGTGCGTACCCGTGACGCGTGCGCCCTTGAGGTTGATCGGCCCATGTTCTTCGTCACTGCGCCGGAATCCGCCGTAGATGGCTGGCGGCGCTCGTACCTGCTATGCCGAGAGGTTCGCGGTGTTGCCCGAGGCCTCGCCGTTTGCAGCGTAGCCGCCGTGAAACGTGCCCGCCAGGCGTGCCCGCCGTGTAGTCGACGGTGTTGTTCAAGCTGTTGTTTTTGCTTGTCGGCGGCGGCTTTCGTGCCTGCGCCGCTCGTCCAGCCGCCGTAGACGTGCGTATAGGACACTGCTGGCATCAGCGGGCGTGGGCGTGTTGTCCTGCGTCATGTTTGCCTGCTTGGGCGGCGCAGGTGTATCTGCGCCGTAAGTCGTCGCCTGCGTCGCGCAGAAGGTGTAGCCTTCATGTGAGCCGAGTGGCGGTGACTTGCTGCCCGCTTGACCTTGGCGGGCGTCTGATGTTCGTCTCCATCGTGGCGTCGGCGTTTTCGGCTCCAGATCTCCGCATGACAGCGTCACGTGACGAGCTGCGACGTTGATGCCGTTCCGCATTTTCGAGCGTCACAGAGGCTTTTCGACGCACTGGCGTTCTTCACGGTCAGCGTTTCCCCAGTTGACGTCAGTTGCGCCACGTCGTACGCAGCATCGTGCGTTGTAGATTACGCCCGTCGCGTCAGTTCATCTTCTAGGCCGTGGCTACCGGCGCTATTTCAGGCCCGCGCGCCGACGTACGGGCGCATTGCCACGTGCCGCTTGCGCGAAACCCTTGCCAGGGACGCCTGTGACATTTGCGCCGCCGTGGGTTGACTGTGTTGTTCCCCATTCGTCGTCGCGCCGTCGCCGCCCGTGATGGAGTTGACGGTGGCGTTGGTGAGGGTTGTTGGTGTTGTTCGAGCCGCGCCTGCCGTCTGCCTGTGACAGTGCCCGCGTTCGCGCTGACGGTGACGATGTTGCCAGGTCTCGCGCTGGCTTCGCCGCCAAAACGACATCGTACTGCCGCCACTGTGATGGTGACCGTTGCCCCATCCTTGTACCAAATCTCCTGCCGCTTCCGTATAGCCGCCATAGACCGTGTCCGTGACGCTTATAGGAGCCATGACCTTGACCTTGTTCTTGTGGCTCGTGTCGCTTGTCGTACGCCGTCGTGCCCGAGCCGCTCGTCAGCCGCCGCGGAACGTTCGTATGCGTGCCGCTTTCGACGGCGATAATATCGTTGTAGTGCGTTAGTTGCTACCTACAGGCGTCGCCCAAAGTGCTCGTGACTCCGCTTTCCGTGACGGTCGTCGTTGTCTTTCTGTACAGGCTGATAGCCTTCATAGGTGATTGTTTGTGCATGTGCCCGTATGGTTGTCGTGTCGATGACGGCTTCTTTATTTCCATGCGTCTTGACAGCAGCACTCGCATAGCTTCCGAGGAAATGCCGTGGGTGTTCCGCCATCAGTGTCGCTTTTGCCGTTCAGCGTTCCTTCTACTACATCGATGGTCGGGGCTGTCTGATTGGTTATACATTCCATCAGTCAGGTGAGCAGTGTTTGCCTTGTTGACTGCTACCCGCTATGGTGGGATCTGCGTCTAAATCCCTCTCGACGTTCGTTGCTGATGCATTCGCTGTGATGTTGAGTGTTATTCGATACGCTTCCGGTGGTTTGTCACCGATGAAGCTTGCGCGTGTTGTTTTGCAAAGCGTAGGAAATGCTTCATCGCCAGGATTCACGGTATTGCCGCCAGCGGCGCCGTTTTGGGAGTACCCGCCGATGATGTCGCCAAATTGATTTGTTCCCTTCGTGATCGTGATGTGTTGCCGGACGCTTCGGCATCGCCATCGCCGCCGTAGATCTGTCCCGTGACGGCGCCGCCCCCAGGTATGACCGGTTTCGAGGCTTTGCCGGGCGTACCTCTGGTCATTGCCGGTAGCGCTACCGCTTTTTCGAGGACGCATTCCTCTGTGCATCACCATCTCAGTTTCCCGCCCCGTGGCTTGTGCTGTTGCACCGTCAGGTGAGACGCTGTGGCTATGCTTTGGTTCGTCGCATCTATTCCCGTCGCCGTCAGGCCTGCGCTCATCCGGCATAGTAAGATGTCCTATACAGCAGGCCGCGCCAAGGCTGATATGGTTGTTTGTTGTCGATATTTGCCGATGACGGGCGGCCGCCCATACTATCAAAGCCCACCTGCTGACGGATGTCAAGTCTGGTGCGCCCGCCAACAAGCTGATCTTGGTCGCCCGTCTTTGTCGATGACGGTTTCTGTCTTTCTGCCGTCCTCTTGCGGCGCCGCTCATATTCGTTGATGTGATGCCGTTGGTGCTCCATCAACGTCCCTTCACCGCGGAACATCTTTGACATGGAGGCCGTTGAGGCTCTTGAGTTTCATCCTTTGTGCCGTTCAGCGTAGACAGCGTGTGGTTCACATAGGCTTGAAGTTGAGATTGATCGTGTGAAGTTCAGATATTTTTGCAGCATTGGCATTGACGTTCAGGGTGTGCCCGTCGTCCTGATCCTTCGTCGTGACCGTGCTCCTGCCGCCGAAATTTCGCGGCAGATCGTGCCGGCGGATGTGCCTGCCGTCGCCGAGATTGATCGTGTTGCCGCTAAGCGTCGCCAGCCGCCACCGGAACCGCCGTGAATGTTTGCGCGCACGGTGCCGCCCTTGATGGTGACGGTGTTTACCTGCGGCGATGCCCGCAGATGATGATGTGTAGCCACCGTACAGCTCACTCGCCGCCGCGCGATCGTGACCTTGTTGCCCGTGCTGTCGCAGCGCTTTAGCCACAATCCGCCAATCCCGTTACCGTCGCCTCTGATAGCAGCCACCATGAATAACCGCATGCCCCGGTGCATTCGTGATGGTGACTCGTTTGTCAATCGTTGTGTTGCCGATCTTGGATTCATGCCGTATCGTCGATTTCGTCGATGCTTGGTGCCATCCTCGTATTGACGTTATTCTTTCGGACGCCCGCGAACTGGTGCGCTCGTAGTTGATTCTCTGATATCTATAGTCAGGCCGATCAGTTGCCGAGGGCGATAAAGAAAACTTCGTGTGTGTCGGTAAGGTGTAAGCTGTTTGACCTCCGCCGTAGTTGTTGATATCAATACTGCCTTTGCGATTGAACGTGGGGATACGAAAACTATCGGGACACCATCAGATGGATGCCGTTCAGTCGACAGCAGCACTTGTTTGGACGTCGTCAGTTAGACGTGCCCCAGCGCTCACAGATGCTGTGCAGTTAAGTGATCATTTAAGTTCTTGATATTATCTACGATGATGTTCGTGTTGACGTTCAGCGTGTTGCCCGTCACGCAATCGCCCGTACCGGGACCGTCGCCGCCGTAGATCGATGCCGCCGATCCAGACCTTGGAAGGGGTTTTGTGCCGTCGCCAAGGTTGACCGTGTTGCCCGTGGCGTTGCCTGCGACGGGCTGCCGCCATAGATGTTGTCCAAGGGAATCTACCGCCCGTCAGCGCGAGGCGGCGGTGTTGCCTGTCCCGCATGACCGCTGTCGTTGGCATGACCGCCGAACACTTTTTCCTGTACGTTTTGTGAAATTGTATTTGTGGGTGTTGAAGACGGTTGCCCGTTACATTTGCCGCTGCCTGTGCCAGCCACCGTAGGGGCGTCCGTTAATGCGTGATCGCCAAGTGTCAATGTATTGTTTGTCGCGTTTCTGCCGGATCAGATGCATTTCGGCGTTGCGCCGCCGCTGCGCCGTCCGTGCCGACAGCAGTCTGCTGCAACGGTTGGTGCCATTATCGATCGTTACATTCTGCCCGCTGACATCAGCAACATTCGCCGAGATGACGCAAGCCAGCACGCCGCTGCCGAGGCGAGGCGGCAAAAGCGCCAGTAGATGGCGCGAAGAAGATTTTGTGGAACGTATTACTCCTCCTCATTGGGACTGACGGCTCAAGACTTTTGGCATAAATAGACTTTTGGATTCATTATAGCAATTAATTGATGGTGGTCAACATTTCTCCTCTTGCGCCCTTTATGGCGAAACTGCAGGCTTTTGGCTATGCTGCTCTGCTGGCTATTGGTTCTGTAATGCAGGCAGGCGGCAGCTGTCGCTGTACTGTCGACTAAGGAAAAGCGGGGAAGTTTTGGAGCAGAAGCGCAGTTATCGGCGCATCAGGATCCTCGTCGCCGTCTTGCTCGTCGCTGCGGTCGCGGCGGCTACGCGACGCATCTATTTCGGCGGCGGCCTTGTGCGCCGCACGGCGGCGGACGGCTTTGTAGTCGCCAGGGAGCTCGGAGATCCACGTGATGATCTGCATCCGATGGTTGCTGCAAAGGACGATGTGGGGCGCAGCGGTACGCCACGCTGATGGTCGCGACGGTCGAGTCCCGACGGAGACGGCGTCGCTCAGCGCACGCCGCGCGATCGCGCGTCGCACTTATCGGGGGCGGGCTGCGGCAAGATCGATGCCTGCGCCTACGGCGGCTCATGCGCTGACGAAGACGGCGAGCGGCAGCTGCGGACGTGCCGATGGACTAATATATCCTCATCGACGTGCATGCGCTGCAGGCATATCATCGATACGCCGGGACGGCATCGTATCGACGATAAGGAAGCGCATGTACTACGAAGATCGGCTAGGATGACGACGCGGACTCGTCATCGACATCTGCAATCGCTGCAGCACATGACGGGCGAAAGGCGATCAGCAGTACGTGCGCTACCGCGATCACGGAGGGCGACATCGGGCGCATCCGCCGCCAGCAGCGCTTCATGCGTGCGGTTCTGCAGAGAGGTGACCACGCCCGAGATCTTCAGCGAAGCTGCCAGATACTGGGCGCAGTGGCGAGAAAGAGCGTCAAGACCGAACCTCGACACCGAGGCGACGCTGGTCGAGTTCCTGCAGATCATGACAGAAGAGCTGCAGGAAGACGGGCTGACAGCGGAGATGAGCGCCGGGCAGTCGCGTGGTTCAAGGGCGTCAGCTACTGGATTCCCCGACATCGCGGAGATCCGCCGCATGCCATGCGCTGCGCGGCAGGCGTTCCTTTTGCCCGGGCGAGGCGGCGGAGCGCGCTGAGGCTTATGCGGCGAAGTACAAGGCCGGAGATGCCCGAGGCTACCAGCTTCGACGATCGCCGGGCCGCAGTCACACTGGGCGCAAACGACGTGTGCAGGCGCATCGGGCGAAATTACGGCAAAGAAGAAGGAAAGAGCGACACAGAGCGCCACACCGAGCGCGGTCGCCGTCACGGTCGTCAATTCAGGCGGCATCGCAGGCGCCAGGGCGCCGAGAAGTCGCGCGCGAGTCCACTGCGAGGCGAAGGGCATTCGTCATCCGCAGCGTCGAGGACGGGCGGAAGGGCGAGCCGAGCGCAGACTGACGATCACGTGCGGGCGGCAGGACGGTCGACCTCTTCTACGGCATGCCGTTTCGTGCGTCCTCGCGGAGGGCGGCGCGAAGGACGAGCGCTCACGTGAACGTCGGCGGGGATTGCTGTGAAAGCGATAAAGCGCAGATTTGCAGGAAGCGCTTCGATGCGATAAGTCTCCGGATGTGCAAAGATGGGTGCTGGCTGGTGCCTCAATTCCGATAGAGAGAGGAGTTTCAGAGTGAAGGCGGTCGGAGCTTGCCAAATCGTTTGGCGATGAGAGTCATGATGCTTGACTCATTCGAGGTGCGCGCCGCGGCGAAACGTCGCGGGTCTTGTCGGCGCGAAACGGCGCGGGCAGGAACGACCTTGATGCGCTGCCTCACTGGGCGAGGAGGAGGCGGATGCCGGAAGCGTGCAGCTCGACGACGGCGCGAGCGATCAGCTACGTCGAGCAGCGAGGCGGCGTTCGGCGATAGGCACGCTCTACGAGGAAGTTTCATCGTGCCTTTGCCGCGTCATCGACCTCGCGAGAAGCGTGCGCTGGAAAAGGAGATCGCCGCTGCATCGAGCGAGCTCGCACTCTGCAGGCGCGTCGTCGACGAGTTCGCGGAAACGCTCGGCAGCTATTCGTTCGAAGCCCACATCCGCCGCGTCGCCGCTGACAGGCCTACACTGCGGCGGAGGACTTCGGAAGGATGTGCATCACTTCTCCGGGCGGGCGAGAGGACGCGAATATGTCTCGCCGAAGGCGCTTCTGCGCGAGCGGATTTCCGCACTGCTCGTGAGCCGACGGAGCCATCTACGACGTCAAAGATCATCGGTGGCACGAGACTTCCTCCTCTCCAAGAGTATGCGGGCGGCGTCATCATCATCTCGCGACCGCCTTCACTCGACCGCGTGGCGACGCACTGTCCTCGACCTTTCCGGGCGGCACGGTGACCGCATACGCGGGAGATTACAGTTACTTCCAGAAGGTGCACGCCGAGCGGCAAGTCGCTGCTCGCCGCCTACGAGAAGCAGCAGGAGCACATCAAGCGCGCGGAGGTACATCCGCCGCTACCGCGCGGGCATCAAGGCGAAACAGGCGCGCGGGCGCAGAGCCAGCTGCGCCGCCGCGGAGCTACATCGTGCGTGCCCGGCGGAGAGGCGAGCTTCCGCTACTTCGCCTTTCATCCGCCCGCTGAGTGCGCGACCGCGTGGCGTGAGGTGGAAGGATGATGACCTTCGCTACGCAGCCGCTGCCAGTGTTTCCGCATCTGCGCGGCCGCAAGGGCGACAGCATCGCCATCGTCGGCCCGAACGGCGCGGGCGAGACGACGCTCACTGCGCGTGCTTCTGGGCGAGCTTGCGGCGCGGGCGGGGCGCGTGAAGATCGAGCAGCCGCGTGGTCGGCCTATGTCTCCTGCCCAGCAGCACGAGTTGCTCATCCCGAAATACAGCTGGTCTGGCGGAGCTCAACTACGCTGGTTCGGCATCGCGGAAGGACGAGGCCGCCGCAAGTGCCTCGGCGCGTTCTCTTCCCACGGCGACGGGTCTTTCGCCGCATCGGCGATCTCGGGCGGCGAGCAGCGCGTCGCGTTCCTCAAAGACATCATGCTCACGGGCGCGAGACTTTCCTCGTGCTCGACGGGCCGACGAACCATCTCGACATTCCTGCGCGCGGAAAGCGTCGAAGAGCGCTGATGGCGTTTCTGCGCGTTCGTCGTCGTCTCGCATGACCGCTACTTCCTCGACAAGGTCGCGAACACGACGCGGCTTTGCGGCGGGGCTGCGCGAGTACAGAAACTAGCTACTACCGCATGAAGAAGGAAATCGAGAAGAAGCCGCCGAAGCCGCCGAGGAAAAGGCGGGCGGCGCCAGGCAGCAAAAAGAAGCGCGGCTTCCGCCGCCACGGCGGGTGGCAGGTGTGGCGTCGGACGCGTCGCTGACGCAGGCAGGCGCTGCCGCAGGCGCGGCTCGCGGTGCAGATGCTTCTAAGACGGCAGAGGAAAGTGCTGCTGCCCGCAGAGGGACAGGAGCGCCGCCCTCGCACTCTGTCGGACGCCAAGCGCACCGAGATGCTCGCACGCCGAGCGGAGATCGCCACCAGCGGAGGCGGGCTCAAAGGTGGAATTCGAGATGAACCGGCCCGCGATCCCGAAAGAGCGCGAAATCGCCAGGGTGCTATGCGAGCGAAGGAGCAGGAGATCGAGGAGCGCTACGCGCGTTGGGAAGCCTTTCGCCGACTAGGAAGTGCCCTGCAGCGAGACTGAGACCTTTGCGCGGGCGAAAGTGCAGGAAGGAAAGAGCCGCCAAGGGACAGGAGGTGCAGCTGGAAACGCTCGAAGGACGGCACAAAGCGTCGTCTTTGCCGCGCGCCCGAGGAGGCTTCATCGATCTTTCGCCTGCGGCCATCGGGACAGCGCGCTCGTGACGGTGACGGCGAACGCGCCCGCACCGCTCGTGGGGCGGGAGATTGCGCTTTCGGGCGAGTGGTGCAGCACCGCGCTTCGGCAGACGCAGTTCAAGGCGGCGACGCTTCGCGTTTTCTGCGCCGACGGGTCTCTGGGCATCGAGCGCTTCCTCGCGTCGGGCGCGATTGCGGGCGTCGGCGAGGCGATGGCGCACCGCCTCGTGCAGAAGTTCCGGCAAAGAGACGCTTGAGATCGATCGAGAAGAAGCCCTCGCGCCTCACCGAGGTCGCGGGCGTCGGCAGAAAGACGGCGGCGAAGATCACGCTTCCTACATGGAAGGAGGAGCTCAGAGAGATCATGCTGTGGCTCAGAATACGGCGTTTCGGGCGCGCCTACGCCGCACGCATCTTCGAGGGACGCACAGCTCCTTTGCCATCGAGGTCATGGAGAAGCATCCGTACGTCTGGCACGCGACGTCGCCGGCATCGGTTTTTGACGGCGGATGCGATTGCCAAGGCGCAGGGAATCGCCGAGGACAGCAAGGAACGCATCGAGGCAGCTGAGGCCCGCGCTCCTCACCGTCTCCCAGCGCATTGCTGCATCCCTGCGCCCGCTGACGGAGCGTGCGGCGAAGCTCCTCGGCACGCCGACGGAGGAGGTGCGCGAGGTCTTGAAGGAAGCCTGGCAGCCGAACGGCTCGCCTTCGAGGAGGTCGGCGCGGAGACGCTCATCTATCCGCCGTGGCTCTACCGCGCGGAGAAGCGCACGGCGCAGATGCTTTTCTTCCTGCAGCAGAAGGCCGCCGTGCTGCCTGCAGAAAGGCGGCAGCCATCGTCGCTGACTGGGAGCGGGCGGCGGGCATCACGCTCGCCGAGCAGCGGCAGCAGGCTGTCGCCGCCGTGCTCGACCATGCGGTCTCACGTGCTGACAGGCGGCCCGGCACGGGCAAGACGACGGTCGTGCCGGCGCGATCGCTAGTCTTGAGCCAGGGCTCTGTGCTCCCTCGGTGCGCCGACGGGGCGCGCGGCGAAGCGAGCTCGCAGGGCGACGGGGGCGCAAGAGACGGTGCATCGGCTTCTGGGCGCATGGGGCGGCATGGGGCCGACGGCTCGCCCGTATTCGAGAAGGACGCGACGATCCTCTGGACGCCGACGCCGTCATCTCGACGGTGTCGATGATGGACATCGTGCTCATGGAGCATTTTACCGACCGTGCCCGAGGGCGCACGCGTCATACTCGTCGGCGATGTCGACCAACCCTGCCGTCGGTCGGCTCCCGTCCTCAAGGGCATCCTGCGCTCGGGCGCTGTGCCGAGCGCTCGCGCGAAGTCTTTCGCCAGAGCGGCGAGGGAACGATCGTCCTCGAACCGCTGCGCGATCAATCGCGGGCGCATGCCGCAGTTCACCGCGGGCGGCGATTCAGTTCGGCGATGCCGACGAGGAGACGGCGGCGCGGCGCATCGTCGCGCTTTGCCGCGAACTGCCGCGCGAGGGACTTTTCCGCTCTGGAAGCGGTGCAGGTACTATCGCCCATGCACCGCACGCCGTGCAGCGTCACAATCTGAACCGCCTCTTGCAGGGCGGCGCTCAGTCCCGCCCGCGCCCGAAAAGGCGGGTTTCGTAACAGCACGCTCACATTCCGGGTTGGCGACAAGGTCATGCGAGACGAAGAACGATTACACGAAGGGCTGTTCAACGGCGACATCGGCCCATCCGCGAGGTGTCGGCGGACGGCGTCAGGTGCGCTATTCCGAGCAGACCGACGGCGGACTACGAGCCAGATAGACTCGATGATGCTCAGCGCTCGCCTACGCCATGAGCGTGCACAAGAGCCGGACAGGCGAGTACCCCGTGATCGTCCTGCCGCTCGTCGCCGCGCACATCATCGTGCTGCAGCGCAACCTCCTCTATACGGCGGTGACGCGTGCGAAGAAAAGGTTGCTGCTCGGCTCGAAAGGCGGCTGTCTTCACGGCGGTATCGAACGACAGGACGCGCAGGCATACATTGCTCGCCGAGAGGCTTGCGGGCGCGGGCGGCGAGCTCCGCTGCTCTCGTGAGGGCGCGGCGTGGCTCGCTCGCCTCGGCGGACGCCGTATCTTCCGTCGTCTTTCCCGCGCGCTGCCCGGCCTGCGGTGCTACTGCGAGGCGCGGCGGCTGGTGCGCGCCCTGCTCTCGCGCACGGTGCGCCCGCATCGCCTGCCGCACTGCGGGAGCGCTCGCCGCGCTCTGATGATGCGTGGGCGGTCGGCTTCTACGGCGGCGCGCTCGGCACGCTCATTCGTGACCTCAAGTACCGCGGCAAGCGCGGCGTCCCTGCCCTATATCCATGCGGCTCTGGCGGTGGCAAAACTGCCGGAGCAGTTTCTCGCCGCCGACCTTCGCCGTCCTGTGCCGCTCCATGAAGCGCGGAGGAAGGAGCGCGGCTAGTCAAATCAGGTTGATCTTCGCCGCTTGGCTCAGGGAGAAAAAGAAATCACGCGCCCTTTTGCTTCAGCGGACGCGCTCGGCGGCGCGCAGATACGGACTCGGCGAGCGGGAGCGGACGGGACAACGTGCGCGGCGTTCTCCCTTGCCGAGGCGGGGAAAGGCGGCGTGGGAGGAAATCGCGGGGAAAAAGCATCGTGCTGCTCGACGACATCCCGACGACGGGGCGACGCTACATCCTGCGCCGCCGTGCTGAAAAAGGCGGGGCGCAGGCTCTGTGGCACTGGCGCTGGCGAGCGACCGAAGCTAGAATAGGGATGCTTGCATCGTGTTGATGCATGATTCAGCTGCGAGCATGCAAAATGCCCCATCTGCCGCATTTTGCGGCGGGTGGGCATTTTTATGTGTTGCGCAGAGCTTTATTCAGGAACCTTCGTCATAAGCTCCAGGCTGTGCTCTTCGTTCATCGTCGGCACATTTCGATGAAGGTGTCGAGTGGCACATCTTTGAGCTGCTCGTTCGTGCCGCGCACGTTGATGGAGACGGTGTTTTCCTCGGCTTCCTTGTCGCCTAAGACGAGGATGTAGGGGATCCTTGTAGTGCTTGAAGCCCTTGATCTTCTCACGCATGTTCTTGTCGGCGTAGTCGACCTCGAAGCGCACGCGGCTCTTGAAGAGCTTCTGCGCGACCTTCTTCGCGCAGTCGTTGTGCTCGGGTGATCGGCACGATGCCGACCTGCACGGGGCTGAGCTGGAGAATGCGCCGCCAGAGTTCTCGATGAGGACGCCGATGAAGCGCTCCATCGAGGCCGAAGATGGCGCGGTGCGGCACGACGGGCTGCTTGTGGCTGCCGTCCTTGGCGATGTATGCGAGGTCGAGTTCTGCGGCGGCTGGAGTCGAGCTGCAAGGTGCCGACCTGCCACTCGCGGCCGAGCGCGTCCTTCATCTTGAGGTCGATCTTTCGGGCCGTAGAAGGCGCCGTCGCCCTCGTTGACTTCGTAATTGCCTTCGCCGTACTTGCGGTCGAGGATCGCGCGCGAGCTCTTTTTCCGCGACGTTCCACGTCTCGATGTCGCCCATCAGTCGTCGGGGCGCGTCGAAAGCTCCGCCTTGCAGCTCATGCCGAGCGTCGAATAGATCTCGTCGGCGATGTCCATGATGTCGCCCATCTCAGCGGCGATCTGGTCTTCCGCGAGGGAAGGTGTGGTCGTCGTCCTGGCGGAAGAGCTGCGCACGCGGAAGAGGCCGTTGAGCTCGCCTGACTTCTCCTTGCGGTGGATGACGTCGACCGTGTTGTAGCGGATCGGCAGGTCACGGTGGGAGCGCGTCTTGCGCTGGTGAGATCTTGATGGCGTTCGGGCAGTTCATCGGCTTGATCGCGAAGGTGTCGTCCGCTTCGATGTCGCCGTCCGCGCCGGGAATCAGGAACATGTTTTCCTTGTAATGCGCCCAGTGGCCGCTCGTGACCCACAGGCGCTTGTTGTTGATGACGGGCGCGGAAACTTCCTGATAGCCGTGCGCCTCGTGAATGCCGCGCCAGAATTCCAGCAGCGCGTTGAAGAGCTTCCAGCCGCGCGGCAGCCAGTAGGGCATGCCGGGCGCCGTCTCGTCGAACAGAAGAGGTCGAGCTGCGGCCCGATCTTCTTGTGGTCGCGCTCCTGCGCGTCGCCAGATGAACGCGAGGTGCGCCTTGAGCTCCTCCTTCGTCGGGAAGGCGTAGGCGTAGATGCGCGTGAGCTGGTCGCGCTTCTCGTCGCCCGCGCCCGGTAGGAGCCGGACATGGAGCGAAGCTGCCGGGCGACAGACAATAGTGCGGCAGGTTCTCGACGTGCGCCCGACGGCACAGGTCGACGAAGTCATCGCCCGTGCGGTAGATCGTCAAAAATCTCGTCTTCCGGGCAGATCCTCGATGAGCTCGACCTTGAACTTCTGATTCTTGAAAAGTTCGAGCGCGCCTTCTTGGAAATCTCCTCGCGCTTCCAATCTTCCTTGCGCTTCAAGATTTCCTTCATCTTCTCCTCGATGGTCTTGAGGGTCGTCGTTCGTCGCCGGGCGCGCAGCAGCAGGAAGTCGTAGTAGAAGCCGTGGCAATCTCCCGGCCCGATGGCGTACTGCGTCTCTTGCCGAAAACTCGATGACAGCCTTTGCAAGCTTATGCGCCAACGAGTGGCGGTAGACGTGCAGGGAATTGTTCTTTATCCATGATGTTTCCTTTGCTGGACATTTTGTGCGGGTACGGCGCAGCAGAGGCGAGCGGCAGCCTGCAGTTTCTTCTATTATAAAGGCAAAATATTGCAATCTGTCACGAAAGTCTTGCATGCGGGGTTCAGGGCGCATCTGGCGGATTGGATGAGGAGGAACTTTATTTTGATGCAAGTTTTCCAATTTTTATAAAATCTGTGAGATAGATTTTATATCTATGGAGGCTCTGCGTATTGTAGTTTCGTCGTGATATGATCAGCGGGATAGCGTTTGATATGTATCTGAATTGTGTTTTGCGCTTTTGCACAGCCGTGCTCACAATCTCTCTTTTAAGGTTGCTCCGTCATCTGAAAAAGATATGCTTGCAGCAGTACAAAATAAAATTTTCAGTCAGCTTTTGTTTTTGCTGTCCCGAAAGTAGTGGATTTCAAGGCTTGAGCCAAAGCATCAAGTCGCCGTTCCTGTAAAATCTCATTGACACGAGCGGTACTTTTCTGAATCAGCCAAAAGGAGCTGTAATAAATGGTGTTAAGTCTCCGTAGTTTCCTGGATGATTAGTATCTTCAAATAATTTATAGTATACGCGAGAGGGACTTTTTGATGGTAATGGAGAGACCGGATTGCGACCAATGGGTGTAATATTTTGGCAAGGTATGCTATGATGTAATAAAGCGTGAGGTCCGGCCGTTTCCATCATAGAAGGGATGGATGTAACCAAAGAAATAATGGAAGATGGAAATACGTATTAATCCCGGATTTGTTCATTCTGTAAAGTTTTTAATGCAGTTTCCATAGAGAGAATAATTTTTCCTCTGGAATGATGCCGCGATGGATGACTTTCGATTTGGACCATACATCGACAGGTTCTTTCCGAAAAGATTTTGCCATCAGGAAGATTAGCAGGATCATCTCTTTTTGATTTCGTCTGCTAAAAATTCGTCGTAGAATTTACGCAAGTCATGACTACAACGAAAGAAATCTCTTCCTGCTGCTGAAGTTTCAGTGATGCTTCGTTGACAGTACTCCAGAGACGGGGGCGATGATGAGAATCTGTAGAATCTTGCTCATCGATAGCTGTTTTGATTTCTTTGCGTGTACTGCGAACACCTTCTATGGCGTTGCTGGATTGGATCTCTTCGATTAGACAGGCTCGACGGAAGGATTCAATCGCTATGTGAGGAAGTGTTGCTGTAATGCTTGTCAATTGACAGGAGTTCAAGCATGATGGAGAGAGAATTTTGCATGATGTCTTCCGTATAGTAATAAAAGGAGGTAAATTCGTGAGAAGCATTCAGATGCTTAATCGGTATGTCGATGTGATGTGCCAGGACGGAATTGTACAAACTGTGGTAAAGCTCTTGGCTTTTGGGTTCATTTTGGTGATATTGCTTTAGCAGGATGGGTGTCGGCATAGATCATCACCTCGTATGACACGGGAAAAAGCAGATTTTTCTTGGGTGTAGAATGAACTGGAGAAAAGAGCATATTTTTCTTGGTTAGTGAAAATGAACTAGGAAAAAACGCGTTTTTCCTAGTTCATTTCGTACAATATCATTTTTCGACTTGACCTGTGCAAAACGCCTTTCTGCCGCCGCAATCGTGCGGTCGATGTCTTCGTCCGTGTGGGCGAGCGAGAGGAAGAGTGTCTCGAGACTGCGAGGGGCGAGGTAGATGCCCTGTTCGAGCATGGCGCGGAACCAAACCGAAGGCTTCCTGATCCGAAGCGGCGGAGCTTGCGTAGTCCTGACCATACCCGCGCTGAAGAATATGCTGAACATCGAGCCGGCCTGGTGTGCCTGAATCTTGACTCCCGCCTCGCGCGCAGCGGGATTTTCAAAGGCCGAGGACGAGCTTCTTCGTCTTCAGCGTGAGCGCACGGCTCGCGTCGGCTTCTCCGAGCTCCGGGCTCTTTCAAGATGAGCTTGAGCGTTTCGATGCCCGCCGTCATGGCGAGCGGATTGCCCGAGCGTGCCCGCCTGGTAGACAGGGCCTGCGGGCGCGATCTGCTCCATGATGTCACGGCGGCCGCCGCCAGATGCCGCACGGCAGGCCGCCGCCGATGATCTTGCCGAGACACGTGAGATCGGGCGTGATGCCGTAGGCCGCCTGTGCTCCGCCAGGAGCGCGGAAGCCGCACATGACCTCGTCGAGAGATGAGGAGTGCGCGTGCTTTTTCGGTCAGCGTGCGCAAGGTGTCGAGATAGCCGTTTTCGGGCGGGATACAGCCCATGTTGCCCGCGACCAGGCTCGACGATGATGCAGGCGATGTCTTTTGCCGTATTCCGTCATGACGCGCGTGACTGGCATCCGCATCGTTGAACGGCACGGTGATTGTGTCCTTGGCGACGCCTTCGGTCACGCCGGGACTCGACGGCACGCCGAAGGTCGCAAGCCCCGAGCCTGCGTCGACGAGCAGGCTGTCGCTGTGGCCGTGGTAGCAGCCGACGAACTTGACGATCTTCGAGGCGTCCCGTGAAGCCGCGTGCAAGGCGCAGGGCGCTCATCGTCGCTTCCGTGCCGAGAGTTGACCATGCGCACGAGCTGCATGGAAGGATGTACCTTCTGCACGAGGCGCACGAGATCGGATTCGATCGTCGTCGGCGCGCCGTAGCTCGTGCCGCGTGCGGCGGCGTCAGCCAGTGCGCTTACGACGGCGGGATGCGCGTGTCCGGCGACGAGCGGCCCCGACGACAGCACATAGTCGACGTACTCGTTGCCGTCGATGTCGAGATGTGCGCACCCTCGCCACGTGCGATAAAGGGCGGATTGCAGTCGACGTTTCTGTAGAGCGCACGGGGGCTGTTGACGCCGCCCGCGCATGAGGGTCTTCGCTTCTTCAAACGCTTCGAGGATTTTTCTAAGTTCAGCATATTTCGCTCTTTTCAGCCTCGAAGCCACTTCGCCGCGTCGATCGCCGTGGTAGGTGATGATGATGTCGGCGCCCGCACGCTTCATGCCTGTGAGGCGTTTCGGGCACGATGCGCTTTTCGTCGATCCAGCCGTTTGCCGCCGCCGCCTTGACCATCGCGTATTCGCCGCGGACGTTGTAGACGGCGACGGGGCGGTCGATGGCGTCGCGCACGCGGCGCACGATGTCCGAGGTGGAAGCGAGCGCGGGCGACCATGATGATGTCCGCTCCTCGGCGAGGTCGAGCGCGACTTCTTTCATCGCCTCGCGTGCGTTGGCGGGATCCATCTGGTAGGCGCGGCGGTCGCCGAAGGAGGGCGCGGAGTCCGCAGCGTCGCGGAAGGGGCCGTATGTAGCCCGAAGCGTACTGACGGCGTAGCTCGCGATGGAGACATGGGAGAAGCCGGCTTCGTCCAAGGCTTCGCGCAGGGCGGCGATGCGTCCGTCCATCATGTCGGACGGCGCGACGATGTCGGCGCCGGCTTCCGCCTGGCTGACCGCCGTCTTGGCAAGGAGCGGCAGCGTCGCGTCGTTATCGACTTCGTGGCCGCATGGCGCCGCAGTGGCCGTGCGACGTGTACTGGCAAAGCGCAGACGTCGCCGACGACAGCAAGCTCCAGCTCCGCCTGTTTGATGGCGCGGATCGCCTGCTGCACGGGGCTTTTCGCGTCCCATGCCGAAGAGCCGATCTCGTCCTTGTACTCGGGCAGGCCGAAGACTTCGACGGAGGGAATGCCGAGTGCGGCGAGTTCTTTCGCCTTTTGGGCGGCGCGGTCGACGGAGAGGTGGAAACAGCCCGCATGCTGGGGATTTCCTCCTTGATATTCTCGCCGGGCACGACGAAGATGGGGTGAGACGAAATCACGGACGGAAAAGCTCCGTCTCGCGCACCATGGCGCGGATGTTCGCCGATCCTGCGCGGGCGGCGCGGACGAGGTTTGCTTCAGCACAACAGCATCTCCTTGATGGTTTCGATGAGTCGCTCGATCGTGTATTCTTTGGCGACAGCCGCGGGTCTTATGCCGAGAGCCTCGCACGTCTTCGCCGTGATGGGGCCGATGGCGACGCACTTGACATGCTGCAGCGGCTCTGCGCCGCCGAGGATGGCGCAGAGGTTCTTTGCCGTCGAAGAGCTTGTGAAAGTCACGATGTCGATCTCGCCGTTCGTGAGCTTTTTGCGAGCGCTGCGCCGTCGGCTCTGCCTGCTTTAGTGCAGTAGGCGGCGGCGACGGTGACCTCTGCCCGAGCGCCTGAGCTTTCGGGCGGCACTTCGCGTGCTTCTTCGGCGCGTGCGAGGAGGACGCGCGTGCCGCTTCGCACATCGCCCTGGAGGGCTTCGACGACGGCTTCGGCGCGGTATTCGCCGGGCATGCGGTCGGCGCGGACCGCCGCAGGCGGCGAGCGCAGCGGCTGTCGCAGGGGCCGATGGCGGCGACTTTGGCGCGGGCGAGGGCGCGTGCGTCCTGCCTGCAGTGTCAAGGGCGCGGAGAAATGCTCGACGCCGTTCGCGCTCGTGAAGATCAGCCAGTCGTAGTCGGCGATATGAGCGATGGCGGCACGGAGCGCCGCGCCGCCGTCGGAAGGCTCTTTTGATGCGGATCGCGGGCACTTCGAGACAGGCGGCGCCGAGCGCTTCGAGGCCTTCGGTGAGCTTCGAGGCTTGGGCGCGCGCACGCGTCACGAGTACGCGCTTGCCGAAGAGGGCGCCTCTCGGGCGCGTCGAACCAGCGCAGCTTCTCGCGATAGCGCGACCTCGCCGACGAGGGAAGATGGCGGGCGGCGAGCTCGGCTCGCGCCACATCGTCCGCGGCGTTTGCGATGGTCGTGATGAGCGTCTCTTGCTCGGGCGCTGCCCCAGCGGATGACGGCGGCGGGCGTATTGCCGGCGCGGCCGTGGCGCATGAGTTCGGCTGTGATGGCGGGAAGGTTTCCGACGCCCATGAGGAAGACGAGGCGTATCGACGCCCGTCGCGAGTTTCTGCCAGTCTAGCCCCGAGGGCTTCCTTCGTCGGGTCTGCGTGCCCCCGTGACGACGGCGAAGGAGACGGCGACGCTGCGGTGCGTGACGGGGATGCCCGCATAGGCGGGCACGGCGATGGCGAAGTCACGCTCTGGCACGATTTCAAACGGCAAGCCGTTTTTCCGCCAAAAGCAGCGCTTCCTCGCCGCCCCGCCCGAAGACGAAGGGATCGCCGCCCTTGAGGCGCACGACGCATTTTTCCTTCGCGGGAGAGTTTGACGAGGAGCTTTGAGATGTCTTCCTGCTTCATCGCATGGTTGCCCGCGCTTTTTCCCACGTAGATGCGCTCGGCTTTTTCCGGCACGAGCGCTAGGATGCGGCTGTCGCGAGGTGAGTCATAGACGACGGTGTCGGCTTTTTCGAGACACGCGTGCGCCTTGACTGTCAAAAGCCCCGGATCTCCGGGGCCGGCTCCGACAAGATATACCATAGCTTCGCTTTCCTCCTTACGGTTGCAGCAGGCCGAGTTCCTGCAGGATTTCTTTTGCCGCCCGCGGCGAGCGGTTCCTCGGCGAGCGCACGGCCGATTTTCTCGGCGTCAGGGCGCTGCCCGCCTTCTTCTTGCGATAGAGGCGCTCGCGCCGTCGATGAGGCGATGACCGCCTCCATTTTCGAGCGCTTCGTCCGCAGCCTCGGCGCTAGACGCCGACGGGCACTGACCAGCCGCCCTCGACGCGTGCGAGGGCGCGTTCCGCTCTCGCCGCCGCGCGCTCATCGCCGTGTCGTCGAGGAAGGCGCTCAGGGAGAGCGTCGCCTCGTCGTCCGCACGCGCCTCGATGGCGAGTGCGCCTGTCCGGGCAGCGGGCGAGGCAGATTTCGCGCAGCAGAACCTCGGTGATGCGGTCATGGAAGCCAGGCGCTTGAGGTCCGGCGACGGCGAGGATGATCGCGTCGAAATTTTCTTCTTCGAGCTTTTTGAGCCGCGTGTTCACGTTGCCGCGCAGGCTGACGATCTCAGGTCAGGGCCTCTGGCGAGGAGCTGTGCGCGGCGGCGAGGCTCGACGATGCCGACCTCGCGCCTTGAGGAAGGTTCGCGAGCGTTTGATAGCGCGGACTCAAGACGGCGTCGCCGGGGTCGAAGCGCTCGGTCACGGCGGCGAGCCATGAGCCCTTCGGGCAGTTCCGTTGGCATGTCCTTGAGGCTGTGCACGGCGAGGTCGATTTCGCCTGCGAGCATCGCCTGCTCAAGCTCCTTCGTGAAAAGCCCTTGCCGCCGATCTTCGCCAACGGCGCATCGAGCACGCGGTCGCCCTTCGTCGTCATGCGCTTTGACGACATGAAGCTCCGGGTATCTCTCCCGGAGCTTCGCCTCCCATAGTCTGCCTGCCAGAGCGCAAGCTTACTGCTGCGTACCTATGACTGATGGTGTCTTTCTTCACAAGTTCCGTCTCCCCTATCGTATCAAGCAGAAGAAGCTCGCATCGCCTCGATGTAGAATGCCTCGTCCGCCGTTCCCGCCGATGCGTTGAGCTTCATCATCGGCGTGCGCAGGATCTTTCGGACGATCATGCGCGTCATGTAGTCGATCGCACGCTGCTGCTCCTCCGTGAGTTCAGGCGGTTTTCGTGTGCGCACGCTGCATCTCACGACATCGTATGCGCTCGCAGCGCTCGGAGAGAGTGCCATCAGCGGGCGGCACGAGAGGTAATGCAGCGTTTCTCGATGAAAACAATCTCCTCCTCGACGATGCGCGAGGGCCTCGACCGCCTCACGCGCGCGCTCCTCCCATCGTGATCGTCGACGACGGCAAACGGCGTCGATGTTGAAGAGCTTCACGCCCAGTTTCCTCGACCTCGGGATCGACGCGTCGCGCGGCACGGCGATGTCGATGAAGACGAGCAGCCGCCCTTTCCTCTGCGTCATGGTGGCGCGTCTCCCACGCCTTGCGACGTGGTGCGGTGCGCCCGTCGAGGTCACGACGACGTCGACGATCCTCCGCCTTTTCCATCGCACGCTCGAGGGCACGGCCTCGCCGCCGAAGCGAGCGGCAAGAGTCCTCGGCCTTTTTCCATGTGGCGATTCGCGATGTAGAGCTTCTTCGCGCCGTGCGAGACGAGATGCTCCGCCGTCAGCTCCGCCATCTTGCCCGCGCCGAAGATCAGGACGCTCGACTTGTCGAGCGTGCCGAAGATGTCCTTCGCCAGCTCGACCGCCGCGTAGCTGACGGACACGGCGCTCCACTGCGATGCGCGTCTCCGTGCGCACGCGCTTTCCCGTCGCAATGGCGCGCGGTGAAACAGCGTGTTCAGCACGGTGCTCGTCGCATGGCCTTCGAGTGCTGACGCGTACGCCTGCTTGACCCTGCGAGGATCTGCCCCTCGCCGAGGACGAGCGAATCAAGACTCGCCGCCACGCGGAAGAGGTGACGGATGCATTCTTCGTCCTCGTACATGCTAAAGGTATTCTTCCGACATCCCTCGTCGTTTCCCGTGAGGTCGAAGAAAAAGCGGCGCACAGCCTCGCCCGCGTGTGCATCGTCCGCCGTCACCGCGTAAATCTCGCTGCGGTTGCACGTCGAGGCACGACCGCTTCAAAGGAGATCGGCATACTCCGCCAGATGACTGGAACGCGGATGGCGTCCTTCGGTATGGAAAACCGCTCGCGCGCATCCACGGAGGCGCCGTCTTATGATTCAGTCCCAAAACAATCAAGTGCATGTCTTATCTCCTGCCTCCGCCTCATCAGTCTGTCTTCTTCGACAAGATTTAAAAATATGCTCCGAAAGAGCCGCGCGCCAAAACGCCTCGCGTCCTGCACTTCCTCGATGCGTTCCGCCGCTTCCTCGCGCAGCAGCGAGCCTTTCGAGCCAGTCGCCCCAGCTCGCGCCCAAGCGGGCGGCGAGCCGCTTCTTCAGCGTGCGGGCGAGCGCGGGCGATGCGCCGCCCGTCGATACATCGTGACGAGATCGCCGTCTCGCAAAGCCGCCGGCAGAGAAAAGTCGCAGCCCGCGTCGTCGCATCGTTGACGAGAAGCGCCGGCCTCTTTGCCGCCTTGCCGAGCGGCATTTGCCGCACGGTCGTCGGTCGCGCAGAGACGAGGAGTGCACGCGGCAGCGATGCGAAAACCTCCGCCGTCGCAAGCCGCGCGAGGCAAAGTGATGCTTCCGTCTGCCGCAAGCGCCGCGAGGGCGGCACGAGTTCCGGCGCGACGACGGTCACAGCCGCCCTGCTGCGAGCAGCCCTGCGACCTTTCGATGCGCCACAGCCCCGCCGCCGGCGACAGCGCGGCGCGCCCGCTTCAGAGCGCAGGTTCATCGGATACATGTCCAAAATCTTGAGGTCCTTCCAAATTACGAATGTGGTTCACTTTTTGTTTTCTTCTTTATTATATCGTAAAGCGCCATGAGCCCTGCAGGAAAGTTGTATGTGTCTTGCTTGTTCATCGCGGAAACGAGAGAAAAAGTCCTACAGGAGAAAACTTCAATCAACTATTATTCAGTATAAAAATTTATTGTCTACGCTATGCACAAAAATGTTTGTGATTATATAAAAACTGAATAAGACTTTCTGAGATTTTTGAAGAATCGTCTTTATGAGTTTCATGTTCATGCTGCCGTGAAAGCTTGGGACGATACAAGACTTGCACAGCTATAGCATTGCGTGATTCATGGCTTTGCTGTGCTCGACACGGAAGGAGAAGTGTTTCCCAGTGTACGATTGGAAGGTAGCAGCATTGCCATGGCAAGTTCAAGGATAAGGCAACAGAGGCAAACAATAGCCCGACGAGAAGATTCCCATCGGGCTGTTGTTATTTTCATAGAAGCCTCAGTGTCGGTCAACGTCAGCTGCGCATCTGCGCACTTCGGGCTTGACCTACAGGACGTTTTTCGCACTACGGCCTGTTGGCCAATCAGCTGCGCCCATCGGGCTTGCTTCTTGGATAGGTCGGCATTAGACAATCCCTGTGCGACCATCGTATCTGCGACGTGGAGGAATGCCGTGATGTTGGCGCCGGCGATGAGGTTGCCCTTCATGCGTCACTTCTCCGCGTTCTTCTTGGAATTCTGATAGATGTTCTTCATGATGCCCTTGAGGGGCGATTGTCGACTTCCTCGAACGTCCAGTGCAGGCGCTCGGAGTTCTGACTCATCTCAAGCGCGGAGACGGCGACGCCGCCGGCGTTTGCAGCTTTCGCGGGGCGAAGAGACGCCCTTTTTCAAGAGGTATTCCGTCGCAGTCGAGCGTCGTCGGCATGTTCGCGCCTTCGCCGACGGCCATGACGCCGTTCGCCACGAGCGCCTTGACACCCTCGATGTCAAGTTCGCTCTGCGTCGCGCACGGCAAGGCGATGTCGCACTTGACCGTCCAGACGCCACGGCATCCCTCGTGGTACTCGGCGTTCGGACGCTTTTCGACGTACTCTTTGATGCGGCCGCGGCGCACTCTGATCTCCTTGACGAGCGCGAGGGTCGATGCCCTCAGGGGTCATAGGCGTAGCCGTTTCGAGTCGGAGCAGGTCACGGCTTTGCGCCGAATTCGATAGGCCTTTTTCAATCGCATACGTCGCGACGTTGCCCGGAGCCGGAGACGACGACGGTCTTGCCCTCAAGGCTCTTGCCGTTGTCTTCGAGCATCTCCTTCATGAAGTAGAGGTCCGTAGCCCGTGGCTTCCGTGCGTCGAGGCTGCCGCCGTAGCCGAGGTCCCTTGCCCGTGAGGACAGCGGGAATCAAAGGAGTTGACGATGCGCTTGTACTGACCGTAGAGGTAGCCGATCTCACGGCCGCCGACGCCGATGTCGCCTGCCGGCGTATCGACCATCGAGCCGATGTGGCGATAGAGCTCCGTCATGAAGCTCTGGCAGAAGCGCATGACCTCGTTGTCGCTCTTGCCTTTCGGGTCGAAGTCCGAGCCGCCCTTGGCGCCGCCGATCGGGAAGCCCGTCAAAGAGTTCTTGAACGTCTGCTCGAAAGCGAGGGAAACTTCAAAATGGAGAGCGTCACACTCGGATGGAAACGCAGGCCGCCCTGCAGGTGCCGACGGCTGTTCGCCCTGCACGCGGTAGCCGCGGTTGACCTGAACCTCGCCCTTGTCGTTCTCCCAAGGCACGCGGAACATGACGACGCGTTCCGGCTCGACCATGCGCTCAAGGATCTTGTGCTTCTTGTACTCGGGATGCTGCTCCAAGGACAGGCACGATCGAGGTCAGGACTTCCTTGACCACGTTGTGATATTCCTTCTCCTGCGGATCCTTCTTTTTCGATAGAGGCGAGGATGTCCTCTACATACTGCTGCATTTCCGTCATGCGTGATTACCCCTTTGCTTTGAAACTTCATAAGAAAAAACTATCGTGTGCCTAAGCACTCATATATAATAGCGCAAATGGCAGAAAAAGTATACGGTTTTGCTAAGGTATTATGATACATAGTTACAGGCGAGGAGTGGGATTTTTCGTATGCGCTAGGACCCATCCGCCTGCTTGTTGGCGCTATGGAAGAAGCGAAGATCTTCTTCTTGACAACAAATACCCCTATGCGTATAATAAAAATACCAATAGGGGTATCTGCAAAGGGGGATCGTTATGAATGTTTTGGGAAAAGGCGCTCCGTTGTCGCTGCACAAGGGCATGACGGGCAAAAAAGGCATGGCAAAGCGCTCGTTCTTCGCTACAATGAAGGAAAACTGCATGGCGGCAGATGCGCGCGTGCTGGAGGAAAGCCGCCAAAAGGAGCGGGTTTTCGGCGTCCTTCTGGTCTTTCTCGCAAAACATTCCTGGGGGGTAAGAATATGGCATTTTCCTTTACGAAATGGCAGGGCTGCGGCAACGATTTCGTCCTTATGAACGGCTTTCGGGAGCAGCTCCCGGATGACCTTGCGGCGCTCTCGCGAAGGGTCTGTGACCGGCACTATGGCATCGGCGCGGACGGGTTGATCCTCGTGCTGCCGTCGGAGCAGGCGGACTTTCGCATGCGCATCTTCAATGCGGACGGCACGGAGGCGGAGATGTGCGGCAACGGCATCCGCTGCTTCGCGGGCGTCGTCCATGCAGAAGGGCTGAGCGGCGAGGCGGAATTCACGGTCGAGACGGGCGCGGGCGTCCTCGTGCCTCGCCTGCAGCTTGCGGGCAGCAGGGCTCACGGGCGTGTGCGTCGATATGGGCGAGCCGATCCTTGAAGGCGAGCGCATTCCTGTCTCGGGCTTTGGCGCATCACGCGTCATCGAGCAGCCGATCGAGGCGGCGGGCGAGACGTTTTCCATGACCTGCGTTTCTGGGTAACCCGCACTGCGTGATTTTTGTCGAGGATGCACAAGCTGTGCCGATGGAAAGTTCGGGCTCTCCTTGAGCGGCACGAGAAGTTCCCAAAGAAGACAAACGTGGAGTTTGCGGAAATCAAGGACGCTTCCCACATCCGCATGCGTGTCTGGGACGCGGCGCTGCCGTGACGCTCGCGTGCGGCACAGGCTCATGCGCGACGCTTGTCGCCGCCGCGCTCACGGGACGCACGAGAGAGAAGCCGAGGTACAGCTCGACGGCGGCAGGCTGCAGATCGAGTGGGCGGCGAACAATCATGTCTACATGACGGGGCCTGCCGAGCAGGGTCTTTGCCGGAAGGTATGAATGAATATGGAGAAATGCTACGCGAGTCGAAATTTGACTCACGCAGCATTTCCTTTTCAGTGCTCCGAGAACCAGAGCTGTATATTTTGCGCGTTCTTCCTCAGGAATTTACAAGACATCCATCGCCTTTTTCTACAGGGAAGTCCATGCTTTTCATCACATTGCGAATAAAGTGGTCGTTGTTTTCCAGCACACCTACTTGCGACAAGCCTTGCGACAAGCCTTTGCGACAAGCCTTCCTGTCTGCCCAAACGCGGGCCCTTTTCCAGTAGCTTCCTCGGCGCGAACTTCTAGGCTCGTTCTTGATTCCAGACGAAATTGAGCATATCGAAGACCCTCCTTTGCCTGCTTTTTGCCGAAAATATTCTCCGAGATAATATCATGCGTGATGCAGTATTGCACGGCATTGCTTACCGCAATTTCGAAGGCTATTGCCATTCTTTATGCATTCTCGTACCGTAGAGACAAAGACGCTGTGGCTGAGCGCATGACATTTTTCTAAAATCGGACGATTCGGCTTGTTGATGTTAAAACCTTGACATCAAGCTCAAATCGCTATCGCGTCCCCAAGCGTCGGATAGATGCAATGCCCAAAGCATCAGGCATTTCCGCGAGCCCGTTATAAAATACATAGAATTTCGGCGCTGGAAGAGGAATCAATTTCTTTTTGTAGACAGCATCGCTTATCTACATAACGACGGTAAATCTCCACAAGATACATCAGCAAACGCAGGGGCATATTCGCATTGATGGTACTTTGATGTTCGACAAGGAGCACATGTTGGTTGCCGACGATGAAGCCGATGTCGTTCTTGACCCCAGTGAAAAGGGTTTCATCGATCGTGGCGAGTGTTATGTCACCCGGTGTTGTCTTGTGGTCGAGAAGAGCCTCGTAGATTTCCGGCAAGCGCTCTGCATTATTGAAGATATCACGGAAAAGCGAATCCTTGTAGGTGCGTTTCCGTATTTCTCACAGGCGTGTCACCTCTTGCCTATATTATACTATAAGCATATTGCCGAGACAAGGATTGCCGCTTCTTTAGAGCCAAGCGTATTTCAAGATGAAGAGCACGGTCAGGACATACATGAGCCATGTCACGTTGCGGAACTTGCCTGAGGCGACGTGCAGCAGCGTGTAGGAAATGATGCCGAATGCAATGCCCTCGGCGATGGAATAGGGCAAACGGCATGACGGCGATGCAGATGAAAGAAGGGATCGCCTCGGTGATGTCTGACGAGAATCTTCGCGACCTGCTGCATCATGCAGGAAGCCGACGATGACGAGCGCCGGTGCCGTCGCGAAGCCCGGCACGGCGAGGAAGAGCGGCGAGAAGAAGAGCGCGACGAGGAAGAAGATCGCCGTCGTCACGGCCGTCAGCCCCGTGCGCCCGCCTTCGACGATGCCCGCCGAGGACTCGACGTAGGTCGAGATCGTCGATGTGCCCAGACATGCGCCGAGCGCCGTGCCGCAGGCGTCGGCGAGGCGCTCCTTGACGCGCGGCAGACGTCGCTCTCGTCGAGCATGTCGGCGCGCGAGGCGCAGCCGATCAGCGTGCCGAGCGTATCGAGAGAGGTCGACGAAGAGGAAGGCGAAGATGACGACGATGAAATCAAGCGAGAGGATCGCATGGAAGTCAGGTGCAGGGAAGGTCGGCGCGAGGCGACACGGGAGGCGCGATGATGCCCGAAGGCATGAGGCTGAAGTAGCCGCGTGCAGGATCGGGGATGTAGACGCCGAGAAGTTCCAGGATGATGCCCAGCCCCCAGGTGGCGAAGATGCCGATGAGGATGTGTCCCTTGATGTTCTTTATGACGAGCACGGCGGTTAGGAGGATGCCAAAGAGCGCAGGGAGGACGGTGATGCCCTCGGGATGGAACGTCCCTTCTGCCATCGCCTTGGGAAACGAGAAGAGTGCGACGAGCTTCGGCCCTGCGACGACGACATGCGCGTTCTGCAGGCCGATGAATGTGATGAAGAAGCCGATGCCGACGGTGACGGCGCTCTTCAAGAGTCAGCGGAATCGCATTGAAGAGCGCTTCGCGCACATTCGTCATGGAGAGTGCAATGAAAGATCAGACCCTCGACGAGCACCGCCGTCAATGCGAGCTGCCACGGTATCCCATCTGCCCGACGACCGTGTAGGCGAAGAAGGCGTTGAGACCCATCGCGGAAGATAGCGCGAGACGGCAGGTTGGCGAGCGACGCCGCGAGGACGCACGAGATGCCCGAAGCGAGCGCCGTCGCCGTGAACACCGCGCCCGCATCCATGCCCGCAGCGCTCCAAGATCAGCAGGGTTCACGGCGAGGATGTACGCACATCGTCATGAACGTCGTAAGCCCGCCAGAAGCTCCGTCTGCACCGTCGTGCGGTTTTTCCTTCAAGTGAAACACGTTTTCCAGCATTTTTCCATCGGATTGTCTCCTTTTCCTTGGGAAGATTTGATGAATGACACTTTTTATTCTAGCGGAAACAGCAGGAGATAGCAAAGGCATAACACAGGGACTTTCTTCGCGAGTGAGCGGATTCCTAGCATCTGTCTCTGGAAAAATCCTGCGTTCGTGCTAGAATAAGAGGGTGAACTTGAAGTTTTACAAAGGAAGGAGTCTTCACGATGGCATACGAACTGCAAATGAAGCGCATATACGAAGAGCCTGCGCCGACGGATGGCAGACGCGTCCTTGTCGATCGCCTGTGGCCGCGCGGCATGAAGAAGGAGCGTGCTGCATTGAGCGAGTGGGCGAAGGAAGTCACGCCGTCGCCCGAGCTTCGAAGCTCTACCACAGCGGCGAGATGAACTTCGATCTCTTCGGAAAGGCATACCTCGAAGAGTTGAAAACAAGCCCCGAAGCTGCCGCCTTCGCCGCGAAAGTGCCGGGGACTGGCTGCGAGGAATCTCCCCGTGACGCTCGTCTACATGCCAACAAGAACGCCGTAGAAAATCACGTCCTCGTACTGCGGCGGTGGCTAGCTTGATGCGATGGGGCAGGAATGAAAAGAAGATCGCCCGCTGCAGGAGCTTTTTGCTTCTGCAGCGGGCGGTTTTCTGTCGTTCGTTTTTAGAGTTCGGGAGATGACGGTTTACTGGCGGTTCCTAAACATCAGCCGATCTTCACGACGTGCGATACGTGGAAGCCGTTTTCTTCGAGCTTCTTTTCACGGCTTTCGCTGTCCGTCGTGTCGAAGCGCACGACGATTTCATAGCTGCCGTCGTCCTGCTGGCAGGTGACGAGGCTGTCGATGTTGCAGCCGCAGTCGGCGATGATGCCGCCGAGGTCGCGCACGACGCCGACTTTGTCGCCGACGTCGGCGATGGTGAAGCGCGCTCTTGCCGTGCGTCAGCCCCATGACGTCGACGAAGGTCTTGAAGATGTCGGTTTCCGTGATGAGCGCCGACGACGGCGCCGACGCTCGACAGACGGGCAGGCCGCCGATCTTGTGGTTGTACATGATGAGCGCGGCTTCCTCGATGGTCGCGTCGTCCTTGACGGAGACGACGTCCTTCTGCATGATTTCGCCGATGCACATCTTTCGCCAGTAGCGAGGTGATCTCGTAGCGCGAGAGCGTCGTCGCGGGCGACGGCGAGACGCGCATGATGTCGCGGTCGCTCAAGAGCCGACGAGCTTGCCGTCGTCATCGACGACGGGCAGGCGGCGGAAGCGGTGCTTCTTCATCAGATCCTTCGCGGCCGAGACCTTCGTGTCCGGCGTGACGGTGAAGGGATTTTTGCCATGCGGTTTGCTACAAACATTGTCAGCATCCTTTCTCTAGGAGGCGCGGATAACGGATTTTCCTCATTTCAGCCGCCCAAATAGGGCTTTCGCACATCTTCGCTCGCTGCGAGTTCCCTTTTGCCGCGCCTTGGGAGCGTGATCCTGCCCGTTTCCATCGACGTAGGGCGCGGTGTGCGATGGAGAGCGCCATGTTGGCATTCTGCTCGACGAGGAGGACGGTCGTGCCCTCGCGGTTGATGTCCTCGATGATGGAAAATATTTCTTTGATGAGGAGCGGCGCAAGGCCCATCGACGGCTCGTCCAAGAGGAGGAGCTTCGGGCGGCTCATGAGGGCGCGTCCATCGCGAGCATTTGCTGCTCGCCGCCCGGAGAGCGTGCCCGCCTGCTGCTTGCGGCGTTCTTTAAGGCGCGGGAAGCGGCTGTAGACGATCTCGAAGTCTTTCTCACCCCCGCCTTGTCCTTGCGCGTGAAAGCGCCCATCTCCAAGTTTTTCCTGCACGCTCATCTCAGCGAAGATGCGCCGCCCTTCAGGCACCTGTGAGATGCCATGCTTGACGATCTCGTGCGCAGGCATGCCCGCGATGTTTTCTCCGAGGAAGGAGATGCCGCCGCTCTTGGGCGCGAGCAGTCCCGACACCGTGCGCAGCGTCGTGGACTTTCCCGCGCCGTTCGCGCCGATGAGCGTGACGATCTCGCCCTTATGGACTTCGAGGGCTCACGCCCTTCGAGCGCGTGGATCGCGCCGTAGTGAGACGTGGATGTTGTCGATTTTTCAGCATGATTTCTGCCATCTTTACGCCTCCCCGCCGAGATAGGCCCGAATGACTTCAGGATTTTCGCCCTGATTTCTTTTCGGTGTGCCTTCAGCGATGATTTCGCCGTATTCGAGGACGTAGATGCGCTCGCAGATTCCCCATGACGAGGGCTCATGTCGTGCTCGATCAGGAGGATCGTCAGGCCGAATTCCTTCTTGATCCAGCGGATCATTTCCATGAGTTCCTGCGTCTCCTGCGGGTTCATGCCCGCCGCCGGCTCGTCCAGGAGGAGGAGCTTGGGCCTCGCGGCGAGAGCCCGCGCGATCTCAAGACGCCGCTGTGCGCCGTAGGGCAGGTTCTTCGCGAGTTCGTGCGCCTGCTTTTTCGAGGTGGAAGATGGCGAGAAGCTTCATCGCCTTCTCTTCTATTTCGCGCTCTTCCTTGAAATACCTGCCAAGGCGAAGCACGGCTTCGGCGACCGTGTACTTCGTGCGCGTGTGGTAGGCGATCTTGACGTTTTCAAGGACGCTGAGTTCGGAGAAGAGGCGGATGTTCTGGAAGGTGCGTGCGATGCCGCGTGCCGTGATCTCGCTGGGCTTCTTGCCGACGATGCTCTTGCCGTTGAAGGTAAGCTCGCCCTCGGTCGGGACGGTAGACGCCCGTGATCATGTTGAACGCCGTCGTCTTGCCCGGCGCCGTTCGGCCCGATGAGGCCCGATGAGCTCGCCCTTTTCGATGACCATGTTGAAGTTCGACACGGCGCGCAGGCCGCCGAAGACCTGCGCGAGTCCGTCCGCTTTCAGTAATTCAGCCATTCGCCTGACCTCCTTTTGCCGAAGATGCGCTTCAACGGGGCGGAGCGCCGTCAGCTCCACATAGCCGAAGATTCCCTGGGGCGGTAGAGCATGAAGAGGATCAGGGCGACGGCGAAGATGATCATGCGGAAATTCGGGCCAGCTTGCGAGCGCCGCCTGCAGGATCGTGACGAAGAACGCGCCGACGATAGAGCCGGTCAGAGAGCCCATGCCGCCGAGGACGACCATGATGAGGAAGAAAAAAACGACTGCATGAACGTGAACGACGTCAGATTCAGATATGTCAGCGTATGCGCGAAGAGCCCGCCGCCGAGTCCTGCGAATCCTGCGCCGATGGCGAAACGCCATGACCTTGTAGCGCGTCGTCAGGATGCCCATGGCCTCGGCGGCGATCTCGTCCTCGCGGATCGCGATGCAGGCGCGGCCGTGCGTGGAGTTCACGAAGTTCTTGATGAAGAACAGCGTGAAGACACAGCGAAGAGACCCAGGCAAGTTCGCGTCGCGTGCGATGCCCCTGAAGCCCGCCGCCCCGCCGACGTAGTCGATGTTGATGAGCACGACGCGGATGATTTCGCCGAGGCCCAAGGTCGCAATGGCGAGGTAGTCGCCGCGAAGGCGCAGCGTCGGCAGACCGATGAGCACGCCGAGAGCTGCAGCGATGGCACCGGCGAGGAGCGCGAGAGGAAACGGCACTGGAAAGTTCGTCGTCAGGATGGCGGCGGTACGTGAGGCGCGACCGCCATGAATCCTGCATGGCCCGAGCGAGAACTGTCCCGTATAGCCGTTGATGAGGTTGAGGCTCGCCGTCAGGATGATGTTGATGCCGAGGAAGAGGAGGTTCAGCTGCCAGAAGGAGCCGATGACGCGCCTGAGATCAGTCCCTGAAGAACGGCCAAAGAGGATGAGCCCGAAGAGGAAGAAGATGAGGTCCTGCTTGCGTAGACTCATGCCGCACCTACACTTTCTCGCGGGTGTTCTTGCCGAAAAGCCCCGCAGGTTTGAAGAGGAGGACGAGGATCAAGATGGCGAAGGCCGCCGCATCGCGGAACGTCGAGGAGACGAAGCCCGAGACGAACGCCTCGACGATGCCGAGGATGAGTCCGCCCGCGACGGCGCCCGGCAGGATGCCGATGCCGCCGAGCACCGCCGCGACGAACGCCTTGATGCCGGGCGCGATGCCCATCAAGGGGTCGATCGAGTTGTAGTAGACGCCGACGAGGCACGCCCGCGACCGCCGCGAGCGACGAGCCGATCCAGAACGTGAAGGGAGATCACGCGGTCGGCATTGATGCCCATGAGCTGCGCCGTCTCGGTATCGTGGGATGCGGCGCGCATCGCCTCGCCGATCTTCGTGTACTGCACGATGTAGGTCAGGACGACCATGAGGAAGCAGTGTGATGCCGAGATCAGCATCTGCTGCCCGTTGATAACGGAGAGCCGACGCTGAAGGCCACGTCTTGAAAGAGCGGCGGGAAGGTGCGCGGCGTCGGCGAGACGAAGTACATCATCGCGTACTCCAAAAAGAGCGAGGGCGCCGATCGCCGAGATCAGCGCTGAGATGCGCGGCGCATGGCGCAGCGGCTTGTACGCGAGCTTCTCGATGACGATGCCCAAGAGTCCCGTGATGATCATCGCGAGGATGAGCGCGGGCACGATGGGAAGCCAGGTTTGTCACGGCGAAAGAAGCCGAGATATGCGCCGACCATGTAGATGTCGCCGTGCGCAGAGTTGATGAGCTTGATGATGCCGTAGACCATGGTATAGCCGAGCGCGATCAGGGCGTAGATGCTGCCGAGCGACACGCCGTTGATGAGCTGCTGGGCGATTTGCTCCGAAAGCTCCACGATTTCTCCTTTCTTTTGTGACGCAAAGTATAGAAAAGGCCGCATCTCTGCGGCGCGCTCACTGCAGTGAAGCAGGTAATCAGTTCCCTCCGGCGCGATCTTCGCCTTGAGTTCCTTTTCGCCGTTCTTCATCTCAAGGATGACCGCCGTCTTGATCGGGATTGTGGTTCGTATCCATGGAGATGGTTCCCGTACCGACCGAGATCCTTCGTCGCCTCGAGCGCCTCGCGAATCTTTCTCCGTATCGCGCTGCCCGCACGCTTCAAGGCGTCGACGAGCATCTTGCCCGCATCGTAGCCGAGAGCTGCGAAGACGTTCGGCGCATGGTTGTGCTCTTCTTGTAGGCCTCAATGAAGCCCCTGCACCTCGGCGTCCTTCTCCGAGTAGTGCGTGCTGAAGAAAGGTGTTGTTCAGCGCGTCCGCGCCGGCGATGTCGACGACCTTCGCGTCGTCCCAGCCGTCCGTGCCGAGGATCGCAGAGCTGATGCCCATCTCGCGCGCCTGCTTGACGATCTTGCCGACCTCCTCGTAGTAAGCGGGGACGAACATGACATCGGCGTTCGCCGTCTTGAGCTTCGTGAGCGTCGCCTTGAAAGTCCTGATCCTTTACGGGAACGCTTCCTCCATGACGACCTTGCCGCCGGCCGCCTCGAACTTCTCCTGAACACCTTGCCGAGGTTCTTCGAGTAGTCGGAGCTGTTGTCGACGTAGATGACCGCCGTCTTCGCCTTGAGTTCCTGCGCGGCGAAGGTCGCCATCACTTCGCCCTGCTGCGGGTCGATGAAGCAGCTGCGGAAGACGTAGGGGCTTGACCTTGCCGTTCTCCACTGTCGCCTCGGGGACTCGTCGCGCACGGTGCGATGATCAGCACCTTTGCGTCCGTCGCCGTCTGCGTCTCGGCGAGCACGAGACCCGTCGTCGCAGGGCCGACGATGACCTTGACGTCGTCGTCGGAGATGAGCTTCGTCGCCGCATTGATCGACTCTGCCGCTTCCGACTTGTCGTCGACGGAAACAAGTTCGATCTTCTTGCCATTATGCCGCCGGCCTCATTCGCCTCGTCGATTGCGAGCTGCAGGCCCTCGATCGTAGCGCTGCCGTAGTTCGCGACGTTGCCCGTAAAGCTCGAGTTCGCGCGACCTGATCGTATCGCCCGACTCCTTCGAGCCGCAGCCTGCAAAGACGTGCCCAAGAGCGTCAGCTCGAGAACAGCGCAGGCGAGCCGCAGGCTCTTCTTGCTGAAAATCATGAAAATCCCCTCAAAATTTCTTTCGAAAAACGTGCATAGCACGATAACTTTCCTATTATATGCGATGTTACAGAGTTAGTCAAGAATGGATTCGTGAGGAATGGGCGTTTGTTTTTCTGCAGAAATTTTTAAGTAAATGTTTTATAACGCTTCGTTGGCGGATATGCTATAAGACGTGAGGACATATGTACAGCGTGCCTTCTTGATGAAGCTGTCGCAGGGAAACGGGCGAAAAAGGCAACTTATATCGCTTCGTGTGGCAGCTGGACATATGTCCCGGAAAATTTAAGCTAAGAAAGATTTGTTGAGGAATGCCCCGGCCTCGGTTTCACTCATCTTCAGAATACGTATCACGTAATGTAGATAATTTCGTCCTAGCCTGTGAACCACGTCACCATTCCCATCCAAAACATCGACATCATATCCGATACTGTTGTTTGAATTTCTCTTTCCATTTCGCCACCGTCATATCATCATTGCGAGAGTGATTTTTCCTGTCCATTGAGGAATTCCTTGTTTATCGCCACGCACATCTTTGTCTTTATACATGAATCTCACATCGAAACCTTCTGTTTCCATATTTTCCTTTCTACATTTTTAGTTTTGCCACTATCAAATCTCTCCTTATCCTTTAGGTTTTTATAAAGTCTCTATATTTAGTATATCATAAAAATTCAAAAATCTCATCTACTAATGACTTGCTGCGTTAAATGGAGAACAAAGTGAAGCAATCTCCTAGAGAGACAAATTTTTGCTGCGATTTCGTTTGCTGTTCCCAACTGTTTTGGAGCTGTGCCTGAAGCTCAGATGGAAGGGCGAGATTTCCGGGCCATCTTTTGACGAAATAGTATAATTTAATCAAAGTCGAAATTTCGAAGGGGAAATCGTAGCAGCGAAGAACTATATTAAAAAATACGGCGGCTGGTGAAGTGTATCCGCAGGCTGGTATGAATCCGCGACCGTTTGAGCATCACGCGATGCGATGTCGCCTTGGATCGTCTGGATGAGACACTATGCAAGTTACAGCACGCTTGTCGTTTTGCCCACTGGCGGAGGCAAGACATACACAGCTTTTCTACGTGGCTGCTGCGAAACGCTATTGACCGCGGACACAAGGTGTTGGTTTGCTCATCGACAGACATTGCTTGAGCAGGCTGCCGATTCTTTTCAGAGATACGCCTGCGCATCGGAATAGCTCGCATATCAGCAGCTTCCGCTACTGAATTATCTCGGTGCACTTCACATGACAGGACATCCGACATCCAACCGTTTGACGATCTTTTTGATCATCAGCAAAGATAGTCTCCGAGCAGGGAATCTTGAGCGTTTAAAACGATTGGTTGGAGTCCGAGGAAGAGCTGTATCTGATTATCGACGAAGCACACCATTCCACAGCAAAACGTATCGACGCATCATTGATCATGTGGCTGCGCGCGTGCCTGCATGTTAAAATGCTCGGTCTTACCGCTACGCCCTTTCGAACAGCGGAGAGTGAGCAAGGTCTTTTGGCGAGAATCTATATGACGGCGTGGCTGATGGACAGGCTGTACAGGAGACATCGGAATCGCCTGCAAGATCGACCTCAAGCGAGTTGATCAGCCGAAGGATTCTCGCTTCACCGCGTTTTGAATCCTATCATACCGATGAAGAATATGGCACGCATCTGGGGTTGAAGGCATGGGAGAGTATCCAACATCCTCGATCAGCTGCCGGACGAAATTGCCGAGGAGATTGCAGAGCGGTGCGCGAATCGCCTGATCGTCGAAACCTATATGCAGAAGGCGGCAGAATATGGCTCTACGATTGTGTTTGCTCGTAAACATTACGCATGCCATCACTTTGACAAACTGTTCAATGAGGCGGGAAAAAGGCGCGGTATCAAGGCTGCCTGCATCATATCTGGAAACTTGTGATATGGGGACCGGAGTTAAAATCAGCCATGCTGACAACGATCTGACTGCCTATCGAAACGGTGAAGGGAAGATCTTGGCTCACGTCAACATCCTCACGGAAGGCGTTGATCTGCCCATGACGAAGAGCGTATTTTTGGCGCGTCCGACGGTATCCACAATTTTGATGACCCAGATGATCGGTCGGGGATTACGAGGGAAGGCTGCCGGAGGAACGTCGCTCACTTATATCGTTTCTTTTATCGATGACTGGAAACGAACATATTGCTTGGGTCAGTCCGGATTCTGTATTCTACGGGCGAGGAAACCGTCTTTGACGATGACGATAAAGAGTATCAAAAGAGGCTCATACGCCTTATTTCCATTGCCAAGATTGAAGAGTTCGCCAAAACTCCTCAATGACTCAATCGATACGACGGCGTTGGAAGCGGCAGATTTTTCTGAGCGCATTCCGATTGGCATGTATGCTTTTCAATATATTAATGAAGATGGTGTGGATTTTTCTATCAAGTTATGGTCTACAACAGTACGCAGGCTTTCCTATGAAGCTTTGATGCAGGCTCTGCCTGAGTTGTTTGACGTCGTGGATACTGAGGAGGAATATCTTCCGAGGAGGTCCTCGATCAATCTGGAGCATGCTGCCGCAGCCGCTTCTTCCGTACGGATATGATTCCACCTTTACGATGCGAGGGATATTCGGCACATTCTGGAATACTATGCGCAAAAGGAATCGGAGCCTCGATTCTATACCTTTGACCATGTGGATCGGGAGAGACTGGACGTTTCTGTTATCGCGCGCAAAATCTGGACAGAAAAACACTGACGCGGCAGGCTGAGGCAGAGTATATCAACGAACTTTTGGGGAAACGGGAGATGACAATCTCTGCGGCTGTTTTTGGAGAAGACATATTTCATTCCGAATGAAGGATATGAGCTTGCAGCTGTCAGAATTTCCGCCTGAGCGTCCTGCCATTGTTATGAGAAAAGTCCTGTGAGCATCTGGCTCTATCAAATCAGAAGGTGAATCCCACACTCTATGAAAAGCTTCATGAGGAAGCCTTTGCAAAAGCCGAGGTCGAGGGCGGCTATCAATGTGCCTCCTGCGGTAAAATCTTCAAAAATCGCCGCCATATGCAGAGTCGACCACATCCGCCCGATGAATGCGGGCGGCCTTACCACTGGTGGGGAATCTGCAAATTCTTTTTGCAGAAGCTGTAACGCTTTGAAGGCCGATCGCTGGGAGAGCGATGATACATGAGAGATGATCTGTTGTTTCACGCGCCTCGATTTGGCATGTATCGTAGACAGCCAATCTTTGACGATTCAGGAGACCGCTGACCTGACGAGGCGCTTCGGCAAGCGGATTCCGAGCCGCTCTTGCCGGAGTTTCGTGACGACTCATCGACGGTGGCTGTACGACGTTTTTGTATTGGGCCGGTTATCTGTCGTATGACAAGGTCACGATTGATGCTGAGTTTCCTGCGCTGCAAGAGTCTGCAGCGATGGCGTTTTGGAACGTGATACTCTTTGTGCGGGATATGTTTGATATGGATCTTTTTCAAAACACTGTATGTGCGTATCGTTTATCTCGATTCTCAGAACTATGTGCGCTGAAGTTGCGTACCTTGCTTAGTGCGCCATGGCTACACGACGGCGCAGCCCGCATCTTGTTCGTTATATCGAGCAATGTTTGAGTTCTACCATTTGCGGACATCTCTGCGCGGGAATGAGAGCAGCGACAGTATCGGAAATTAAACTCGACGATATGGTGACGTTTCGCTGCATCTCCCAGAGCGCCTATTTCACGTTGTCCTTAAGGAGAACATCATCGCGTTGGTCTTCATTCTGCAGAATGAAGACCGTGGAAATTCTTTCGCGCCCTGTTATTTGTGACGGGCACCAAAATGACAAGGTATCTGGTATAATATATGATATGAAGCGAGAGAAGGAAGCCTGCCTCGAAAAATCTTTTGGAAAAACAAGGAGGAGATGAGGAAAATGAAAAATGTGTTCCGGTTCTTTTTGCCTGTGCTTTGGTGCTCGCAGGCAGCGTCCTTGCGGGCAGCGTCGCGAGTGCGCACACGATGCCCGATTCGAGAGCAGTGCTTCTCTATCCGCGTGCGCAAGGGAGCATGGATATCACGGTCGAATTCCAATGCGGCATGTCGCTCGACGAGGTCGAAGGCTGTCTTGGGCAGCGATTTTTGAATTGCAGGATAAGCGTTATGAGTTCCGCATCGTGCGCTATACGTATGGCGACATCTCGTTCGGTGCGACTGTCGGCAGGGAACGATTCGCGGCCGACAGGTGAGATCCCCGTCGAAGCATCGAGTGCAGAAGCCCGTACTTCCATACGCCGTCGGGCTTTCGCGTCGGCGGCAACTATGCGGACGTCGTGGCGATGTACGGCGAGGGCGAAGTGTCGAAATATGCCCCGGGCGAACGCATCTATATGCTTCCGTCCTATCGGAGCGTGAGTTTCACTGTCGATGATGCGGATCGCATCACGAAAATCACTATTATAGCGGGCGATGTATGAAGATAGAGCGGCATCTTGCCTGTATGGAGTGATTCCTAAAGGAGGGTCTTTGAAAAATGAAGCATCTGTTCCATGCCATTTCCTGCGCTGCGCTGTTGCTCGTCGCTCTCGTCTTCGCGCGGCGGTACGGCGAGAGCGCGCACACGATGCCCGATTCCGAATGGCGGCTGCTCTGCAGCGCCGTAGGGCAGGGGACGGGCGGGCGTGATCGAGTTTAGGCGTCGGAATGCCGCTTCAATATGCCGAGGATTTTTGGGCAGCGGCTTCGACGAGGAGGAAAAAGCAATCGAATCCTTCCGTCTCGTATATTACAAGTACCCTGACATCACGTTCTGCGGCGAGATGCAGAAGAGTGACAAGCGCCCGCCGGGCGAGGCGCCCATCGTTTTTCATCGAATGCAGGAGTACGGACTTTCGTACGCCGTCGGGCTTTCGCGTCGGAGACGCCTTCGAGGAGGTTGAAGCGATGTACGGCAGGGGCGAGGTGAGCGGTTCGAAGCATGTATATTGGCTCGATGAGGCGAGAAGCGTGAGTTTCACGGTGGATGAGGCGGGTCTGATCGAGGAGATTGGCGTGCATCAGGTCATTTCCGGTTAGGAAAGCTTTGCCAATCGGTCTGTCTCTTGGCTTGAGCTCTTGGATTTTTCACGCTAGCTTAGATAAAATGCCAACGGAAAAGGTTTTTGAGATTGTCTCTTGACTTTTTGGCGGGAATTTTCTTAGTATGAGCGAAGCGTGATGCTTTGTATTATTTTAGGAAGGAAGTTTACCCTATGGAAACACCGCTGAAAAATGGAGTCCGAGGCAGAGCATGTGGAGAAGAAAAGGCTGCCAATCTCGGGAAGAGCGCCGTGCAGGACAAGATGAAGGTCGTCGGAACGATCGGATCCATTCTGTCCGTGTGCATGTACGTCTCCTATATCCCGCAGATCATCGGCAATCTGTCCGGTCATCCGGGCGATTGGATTCAGCCGTTCGTCGCGTTCATCAACTGCACGATCTGGGTGACGTACGGCTTTTTCAAGCAGCAGCGCGATTGGCCGATCGTCATCGCCAACTCCCCCGGGAATCGTCTTTCGGCCTGACCACTGCATTGACTCGCGCCTCTTTAGCAGAGGGAAGGATTTTTAGTCTATTTGTGAAGGAGAAGTGAGAAAATGAAGCTCAGTGCAAGAAATCAGTTCAAGGGCAAGGTCGTATCCATCGAGAAAGGTGCGGTCAATGCCATCGTCGGCATCGAGATCGCAGGCGGCAACGTCGTCACGGCGACGATCAGTATGGGGTCTGTCGAGCGGCTCGGCCTTGCGATCGGCGGGCGAAGCCTACGCCGTCACAAGGCGACTTCCGTCATGGTCGGCGTGGACGACTGAGCGACCCTCGGCGTTCAGGAAATGCACATATGAAAAGCCGCTGTCGGGTCTCCTCGACAGCGGCTTTTCTCGTGCGATTCGGCGTCAGGTCAGACAGCCTTTGCGCTCTTTGGCGTCTCATGCGAGATGCGGCGGATGCGCTCGAAGGGGATACCCTCGAATGCATAGCGCAAACCAAATGCCCGTCAGCCAGCTTGAATGAAACACGCTTGAGCGTGCGACCTTTCGAGTGCCTTTGGATTTTGACGGATGTAGCGCTCCGCTTCCTTAGCAGAAAGAGCGCCGCTCTCGATGATGACGGTGACATTGTCAATCGTCATAAAAACTCTCCAGCGGTAGTTGCAACCGTACCGGAAATCCATTTGAAGGACTTCTCGAAACAAGATGGAAAGAACGAAATATCATCTTCCAAATCTCACGCCTCATTATACAACATCGGACGAAAAATTGCAAAGGTTTTTCTGTTTCCTGCTGAAAAGTCCCAAAACAATGGAAGATAAAGGAAGGCGAGTAATAGAGGAACACTCGAATATCCTTGAGTGGAAAAAGAAATTTTTGCGCTTAGATAAAATACATGATGTTTTCCTTGGACTTTTGTCGGTCAGCTTCTTCGAAGAATGGCGCAGAGGTTCACGCCTGAAGCGATTGTCGTATGGCGGCATCCAGAGGATCGTAGACGCAGTTCGTCAACGCCTGTTCAAGATCCTCCCGGCATCTCCCTGTCGCAGGGCCCCTGCCTTCTCCGTCAGCGGCAGTTCGATGGCGGCGAGTACGTCCCACGCCGTGATCTCCTGACGCCGCGCGAGCGAGATGGTAGCCGCCCTGCGAACCCTTTGCTTGAGGTCACGAGCCGCGCGTGCTTCAGAAGGGAGAATACCTGCTCGGTGAGATCTTGGATATGCCGAGGTTTTCAGAGATCGTGAGGATCGTCGTCGGGCTGTTCGCCCGCCGATTCGGCGCGAGGAACGCCATGGCAGCCAGTCCGTAGCGCCCTTTGGCGGAAATTTTCATAAAGGAATACCTCTTTTCGTACAGTTTATATATGTATTTATATTACCACGAAACCCCAGAAGTCAAGCCCGAAGGGCGCAGACTGATTGGCTAGGTTTCAGGGGCGGCGCACAATGTCCACGAAGTGGACGTTTGTGCGTGTAGCTTACCATGAAACCCCTAGCAGTCAAGCCCGAAGCGGGCGCAGACCGATTGGCTAGGTTTTCGTAGGGCGGCGCACACTGTCCACGAAGTGGACGTTTGTGCGTGAAGCTACCATGAAAACCCCAAGAAGTCGCTCGAAGGGCGCAGACCGATTGGCTAGGTTTCTGGGCAGGGCGGCGCACTTTTGTCCACAAAGTGGACGTTTGTGCGGTAGCTTATAAGCGAAATCGCGAATTTGTCAATTGCATAGCAATGAAATATGTTTTCTGTCGCGATTCCTTAGGAAGTGCTGCATTTATTCGTGCTTCCTTAATAAGGTGCATCAGAAGAGGCAGCCCTGCAGAGCTTCGGAAATTACGACGGTGCGGGTCGCCGAGCGTAAAGCTCGCCTGCCGCGAACAATTTTTCAAAAAGTCTGCTGACACGCTAGGAAAAACGATGTAGTATATAACATATCAAACAGATATGAATTACATATATTTGACTTTAGGGAGGAAAAGATCATGGCAAAAATATACGAAAGCATTACGGAACTCATCGGCGGCACGCCGCTCCTGCACGCGAAGAATTTCAGCGCGAAGCATGGCGTCGAGGCGACGATCCTCGGAAGCTTGAGTACTTCAACCCGCAGGGCAGCGTCTGGCGATCGCATCGCGCAGGCGATGGTCGAGGAGGCGGAGAAAACGGCGATCTGAAGCCCGGCTCTGTCATCATTGAGCCGACGAGCGGCAACACGGGCATCGGCCTCGCGAGCGTCGCAGCGGCGCGCGCTACCGTGCCATTCTCACGATGCCCGAGACGATGAGCGTCGAGCGGCAACCTCTTGAAGGCGTACGGCGCCGAGATTGTCTTGACGGACGGCGCGAAGGGCATGAAGGGCGCGATCGAGAAGGCGGAGGAACTTGCGAAGGAAACGCCGAACTTTCTACATTCCGTCGCACCACGACATCCTGCCAACCCCGCTGTGCACAAGAGGACGACGGGGGCCTGAAATCTGGGAGGCGACGGAAGGCAGGGTCGATTATTTTCTGCGGCGTCGGCACGGGCGGCACGGTGACGGGCGTCGAATACTTGAAGAGCAAGAACTGAACGTGAAGGTCATCGCCATCGAGCCGGAGAATTCGCCCGTCTTGAGCGAAGGCAAGGCCGGTCCGCACAAGATCCAGGGCATCGGTGCAGGCTTTCAGCCCTGAGACGCTCAATACGAGCGTACTGATGAGGTCATCACGGTGTCGAACGACGACTCTTTCCGCTACGGCAGGGAGTCTCGCGCACGGAAGGGGCGCCTCGTCGGCATCTCTGCCGGCGCTGCCTTTGCCGCCGCCGTCGAGATTGCGCGCCGTCCCGAGGCGAAGGGCAAGACGATCGTAGCCTCCTGCCCGACATACGGGCGACCGTATCTTCGACGGATCTTTCAACGATTGAACTGCAAGAGCCGGATGCGTGTCGAGATTCCTGCGGAAAAGAGCTGCTCGCTCACGACACGAAAAACTCGTGAACTGTAAACTTGCAAAGCTGCTCGTTTCTGTGATAATATAGAAGCGTTTTCAGTAATCTGCCCCTTGGCGTCCCTTGCTCAAGGGGGCTTTTTCGTAAGGCGGCACGGGATTTATCCGTGCTTTCTGAGTGGAGAAGGAGGCGAGTAATGGACACGTTGGGCTTTCTCGGCCCTTGGGCACGCACAGTGAGGCGGCGGCGCTCCATCTGAACGGGACTTTTGATGAGCCGCGCGAGCTTCGCGCCTATCCGACCATCTTTCAGGCGCTTCTGCGGTGGAGGAAGGGCAGGCGACGGGGCGCTCGTGCCGGTGGAAAAATTCGCTCGAAGGTTCGGTGAACATCACGCTCGACGCCTGAGTTCGCAGGCGACGCCTTCGCCGTGATTTGGAACTCATCTGGGGCGTGCGCAACGAGCTGATGATGAAGTACCCGAAAACCGAGGTGCGAAGCATCATCTCCCATGCGCAGCCGCTCTGCAGTGCCGCGCCTACTTTGAAAGAGCACCATGCGGCGGCTCGATCTCGTCGCCGTCTCCTCGACGGCGGAGGCGGCTCGTCTCGTCGCCCTGAGCCGTCCCGAGGACGGCTGCAGCCGCCATCTGCACGGCGCGCGCGGGCGAGCTGTACGGCCTTTTATCCCGTGGCCGAGGACATCCAGGACACGATGGCGAACTGCACGCGCTTCTTTCTCGTCGAGCGTGCGGGAGAAAAGCGCGCCGGCGCTTCGTTTGTCGGATGAGCCGGCGCCGAGAAGCTCTTGGTGATCTCGCAGATCGACGGCAAGCGTGCGGGCAGCTTGTGCGAAGTCTTTGCAGGAGTTTGCTGCGCGCGGCGTGAATATGCTGCGCATCGAGTCGCGCCCTCGCGCGCACGGAGCTCGGCGCCTACATTTTTCTTTCGAGTTGAGGCGGATGCCGACGACGCTCGCCGCTTCGGTCGAAGCGGTGCGCGAGAAAGAGCATCTGGCTGCGCACCCTCGGCACGTTTCCCGTGCTGACGGCTGCCAAATTTGAAAGGAGCATCTTTATGGTCATCATTATGAATCCGGACGCAACAGCGGGAAAATATCAAGGACGTCATCCAGGCGATCAATGGCGTGGGCTTGAGGCGAAGATCATGGAGGGCGCACAGCAGAAGATCGTCGGCGTCATCGGCGACAAGCGGCGCATGGGCTCTTGGCGATCGACGCATGGCGGGCGTCGCAGAGAGCGTCTCCATCTCGAAGAGCTACAAGCTCGCGAGCCGCGAGTTCCATCCGATGTCGACGGTCATCGACGTCGGCGGCATCAAGATCGGCGCGGGCACGCCCGTCGTCATGGCGGGGCCGTGCGCCGTCGAGTCGCGCGAGCAGCTGATGGAGGCCGCCGAGATCGCCGAAAGGGCGGCGCTGAGTTCCTGCGCGGCGGCGCGTACAGCCGCGCACGTCGCCCCTACGCTTCCGAGGTCTCGAAGAGGAGGGCTGGCTCTCGCCGAGGCGCGTGAGAAGACGGGGCTCAAGGTCGTCACCGAGGTCACGGAGGTCGAGAACGTCGCGCTCGTTTCCGAGTATGCCGATGTCCTGCAGATCGGTGCGCGCAACATGCAGAACTTCCGCCTGCTGAAGGAAGTCGGGCGCGGCACGAAGCTCCGTCATGCTCAAGCGCGGCCTCGCAGCGACGATCGACGAGGGCTCAACGCCGCCGAGTACATCATGAACGAGGGAAACCCGAACGTGATTTTCTGCGAGCGCGGCATCCGCACCTACGAGACATACACGCGCAACACGCTCGATCTCAGCGCCGTCGCCGCCATCAAGCACCTCTCGCACCTGCCGATCATCGCCGATCCGAGCCACGGTACGGGCAAGTGGCGCTTCGTGCGCCCCATGGCGTTCGCCTCGATCGCCGCCGGGCGCAGACGGGCTGATCATGGAGATGCACCCGAACCCGGCGAAGGCGCTTTTCCGACGGCCCGCAGTCGCTGACGCCCGAGAGTTACTACGAGGTCATGCGCGGCGTCAAGAAGCTGGCGAAGTTCATGCAGGATGAGAAAATCGAACCGATGGACATTTAGTCCCGAAATGATTCTTCCGCTTAGGGAAAATGCTAAAAATCACGATAAAACATAGAGATATAGGGGAAAATGAGATGCCTGTCAGTACGCATCTCATTTTTCTGTCGTGCAGAGATGTACGGAAAAATTTCTATAGTCAGTACGGAGGGAAAGGATCATGAAACTCAAACCGAAGATGCTCTGGGTATCGGCATCCGCTGCTCATCGTGTTCATCATCATGGGGGTCATCATCTACTAGGATGGCGAGGCGGGACTCAGGGAGGCGACGGAAGTCGGCATGGAGCAGCGCGCCAGCCGCTACGCCGAGGTGATCGACGGCAATATCAGCGAGGATGCGGGACCTTGGAAGCTCTCAGCATCGGCTGGTCGGCAGGCATGCCGGAGGGCGAGCAGCTGCAGGCGGAAGTCGATGAGCTTGGTCGCCGCGACGGCATCTATGGTTTCGTCGCCCGTCCTGACGGCTCGCGTACGACGAGCCGAGAGTATGCCCGCAGGCGACTGATCCGCGCACGCGCGACTGGTACAAGAAGGCGGCTGTCTCCGACGGCGTGGTCTTCCGATGTCTACAAGAACGCGGCGGACGGCGCGATCATCGTGACGGTGAGCAAGGCGGTGCGCAAGAACGGCGAGCTTCGCCGTCATCGGTGCGGACATCACGCTGGATTCCTTTGACGGGCATGCTCATGACGTGAAGGTCGGCGAGCACGGATCGCATCTTTCGTCCCTGGGTCCCAAGAGCGAGTTCATCTATCACAAGATATGTTCGGGATCTGACGATCCGCCGCTCAATGAGATGGACGGCGGATCGCACAAGGAGCTGCCACGAAGTTCCCTGTCCGATAAGCCGCTGATGCTGGAAGCGGAGTTCGAGGGCGTCAACAAGTTCTACCAGACGGTGCCGATCCCCGACGACAGGCTGGCACGTCGTCATCGAGGTGCCGCAGGCCGAGGCGTTTGCCGCAGCGACGCAATGCTCTATGCGATCGTCGTCATCAGCCTCGCGGCCTTGGCGCTCTTGGGCGCGATCGTCTACTACTTCCTGACGCGCGATGATCACGCCGGTCGAGTCCCTTTCTGAGACGCTGAGCTTCATCGCCAAGGGCGACCTCACGCACAAGGTGCCGGGCGAGCGACCGCGTCGATGAGATCGGCGTCCTGCAGAAAAGTTCGAGCGAGATGGTCGCGCTCTCCGGAAGATGGTCGAGGACACGTCGCAGGCGGCCGAGCAGGTGTCCGCCGCGTCCCGAGGAGCTGACGGCGAGCGCGAACCAGACGGCGAACGCCTCGCAGTCGGCGGCGGAGGCCGTCGTCGACATCGCCGAGCGAGCCTCGCAGCAGAACGACATCGTGGAAGTGACGAACGAGGTCGCGCAGAACATGGGCAGGCAGACCGAGGAGATCGCCGCGGCGGTCGGCACGTCGACGAAGGTCGCCGAGCAGACGGCCGAGGTCACGCGCGAAGGCCGCGCGGTGCTGAAGAAAGGCGGTCACGGGCGTCGACAGCCTTGCGGCGAACTCCCGCGGTCGGCGACGCCGTGCAGAAACCTCTACGACGGCTCGAAGAGCATCGCGAGATCAACGAGGCTGATCACGAGCATCGCGGGCAGACGAAGCTCCTCGCGCTGAACGCGGCGATCGAGGCGGCGCGCGCGGGCGAGCAGGGCAGGGCTTCGCCGTCGTCGCCGACGAGGTCAGGAAGCTCGCCGAGCAGAGCGAGCAGGCGGCGAGGAGATCAGCACGGTCATCGGCAAGAACGCCACGCAGATCGAGGACGCCTTCACGCTGATGAAAGGCACAGGACCAGGAAGTCAAAGAGAGCGGAGGAAGTCGCGCCGCTGACGAGAAGTTTCGCGACATCGCTGAGTCGATCCGCAGCCCTGATCGACCAGGTCGGCAAGGTCACGGGAGATCACGGGGGCGCTCGAAAAGGACTGCAAGAGCACGGTCGAGAAGGTGCAGCAGGTCAGCGAGCTTTCGCATACCGTGCAGCAGAAGGCGACGGACGTTTCGGCTGTCGCCGAGGAGCAGGCGGCGTCTGCCGAGGAGATCGCGGCGGCGAGCCACACGCTGCAGATCCGCAGCAGCTGCAGAAGGGGCGGCGCAGTTCCGTCTGTAGGAAGCGGACAGAAAGAAAATGATGTTGCTTCGCGCCGGCTGAACATATCTTTCAGCTCGCGGAAAAAATATGCTGTTTTGGCCAAAGATTTTGCAAAATGCCCGATAAAGAGAATTGAGCGGGAGCGCGGGAGGACGAATCCTCCCTTTCCTGCTGCCGAAACCAGTGCGAACAAGAATCTTATACGGAGGACAATGAAAATGCTGAAAACCAGATGCTCTTTGAGCATCAGGTGCCCTTGATCATCGTGTTTGCCGTCATGGGCGTCATCATCCATCTGTTGGCGAGTGACGGTCCCAGACGATGACTCATCGCCATGACTGAGCGCTCCACACAATGCGCGATCATCGATGGAAATTTCCCACAAAAGCGAGACGTTGGAAGCACGCCATGGAGCTGGGCAGACAATATGCCCGAAGGCAGAGGCGCTGCAGGACGCGTCGCATCTGGGCAGACCGGCGTCCAGTCGTTCTATATTGGCAAACCCTGATGGCTCCCGCGGCGAGTCAGTCGCTTTCGTGTTGCTGATCACGCACGCGCGACTGGTACAAGAATGCGGCGGCCTCCGACAAGGTGGAGATTTCTGTTCATCTGACGGCGTCGGATCATACGTGGACGCTGACGCTGAGCCGTGCCGTGAAAGAAACGCAGAACCTATCGGTCATCGGCACGAATCTCGCGGTCGATCAGATTACGGAGTTCCTAAAGGCGTCAAGGTCGGCGAATGGGATCGCTCTTCGTCTTGGGGACCGAACAGGAGTATGTTTATCACAAGAAATTCACACTTGACGATCCGCCGCTCAATGAGCCTCGACGGCGGCACAGGATTCTGCCGCACGCTTCACATCAGTGAAGCAGGCTTTGCGGAATTCCAAGCGCCGCAAGTTCTCCGTTCTGAGCCGATCGACGACGGGTTGGCACATTGTCATCGAGATGCTGTCCTCAGCGCGTTGCGGCGGCGACGGCGTCGTATGCGCGATCCGACACAGCCTCGCGGCGCTTGCACTTTCGGCGGCATCACGTATTACTCTCACGCGATTTCGCCCATCGAGATTTTGTCTCGAGCGATGGCTTCATTCCGGCGAGATCTCACGCACAAAGCTCCCGCGAGCGAACGCGCTCGACGAGATTGGCGTGCTGCAGAACAGCCGAAGCGCGATGCTCGCGACGCTGCGCAAAATGGTCGAAGACACGGCAGGCGGCGAACAAGTGCTTGCATCCTCTGAGACATTGATGGCGAGCCGACAGACGGCGAATGCACGCAGCTCTGCGGGCGGAGGCCGTCGTCGATATCGCTGAGCGTGCGGCAGAGCAGAACGATATCGTGGAGATGGCGAACGAGGTCGCGCCAGTCGGGCGGCGAGCAGACGCGGATATCGCCAGTCGTCGATGCCTCGACAAAGGTCGCAGATGAGCGGAAAGGCGACGAGAAGGTCGCGAGGGCGCTCCAAAAAGCAGTTGCAGGCGTCGAGAACCCTCGGAAGGTGCCGAAGGTCGGAACAGCCGTGCAGCACCTCTACGATGGCTCGAAGAACATCGCGAGATCAACGAGGTCATCACGAGCATCGTCGGGCAGACGAAAGCTCTCGCGCTGAATGCAGCGATCGAGGCAGCGCGCAGGGCGAGCAGGGCAGGGCTTCGCCGTCGTTGCCGACGAAGTGCAGAAGCTCGCCGAGCAGAGCGAGCAGGCGGCGCAGGAGACTCAGCACGGTCATCGGCAAGAACTCTGCGCAGATCGAAGCACATTCGCACTGGACGAAATCGCAGGAAAGACGAGGTCAAGGGCAACGTCGGCCAAGTCGCGCTGCCGACGACGAAGTTCGCGAGCATCGCCGGTTCTGCGAGGCCTTGACCGAGCAGGTCAGAAAAGTCGCGAAGATCACGGGAGCGCTTTTGAAAAGGACTGCAAGAGCATACGGTCGATACGGCAGAAGGTCAGCGACCTGTCCCACTGCCGCAGAAGGCGACGGACGTGTCCGCTGTCTCGAGGAGCAGAGGCGTCCGCCGAGGAGATTGCAGCTGCGAGCCACGCGCTTCCGAGCTGCGCAGCCGCCAGGCAGGAGTGGCGTTCCGGCTGGAAAAGACGCGGCACATACATCCGCACGATTGCAGAGTTCACGATGGCCCGGCACCTTGGCTAGACCTCTAAAGGAACCATTGATATCCAGCCACCCATTCACGCGCATCGTGCGCCGTCCTCCGTCGTCGACAAATCGACGCGAGCACCGCTACGCCTCCGGTTTGTCTCCCGCTGAGCCGTCCGAGCCAAGTCCAGTGATGCAGCGATTGGGCAACGGCTCAGGCGAAAACGTCCTAAGAATGCGCGAAGCGCGTCGCATGATTGGCTGATGCTGACTGCTATAGATACAGCGATCTGCACAAATCTAAAGGGACTCTATTTTATCAGCGGTTCTGTATCAGGAATCTTTGCAGGATATTTGAAATGAGCAGAAGAGAAGCATGGTAGTTAAGTTTTGGAAGAAATCAGGGAGGAGCACGAAATGAAACTCAAACCGAAGATGCTTTTGAGCATCGGGCATTCCGTCATCGTCATCTTTCATCCCCGGCACAATCATCATCCGATGGCAAGCTCCGGGATTGAAAAGCGCGGTGGAAGTCGGCATGAGCAGCGCGCGGGCCGTTATGCGGCGGAGCTTGACGGCAGCGTGCAGGAAAAGCGATGGTAGGAGACCATTGCCTGATTGAGCGTCGGTCTGCGCAGGGGGACGATCTGCGCAGGCGGTTCCGCGACATCTCGGCACGTCCCGGCGTCTTTTTGACTTTACGTCGGCTTTCCCGACGGCTCGTCCGTGGAAGGATCAGGTGTCGCAGGTTTCGATCGCGCACGCGCCTGTGGTACAAGAATGAGTAAACTCGAAAGATGTGGAGCCTGAGGTTCTATCAGAGCGACCCCGACAAAACGCGGCCACGACGCTGAGCAAGGCGGTCCCATAACAAGAACGGCGAGCTTGTCGCTGCTCATCGGCATGGATGCCTCTGTCGAGGTAGTATGACGGAGATTTTGAAGGATGTGAAGGTCGGCGAGCATGGCTCGCTCTTCGTCCCCGGGACCGACAGCGAATTCATCTACCACAAGAAATTACGCCGACGACCCGCGGCCAACGAGATGGATGGCGGCAGCACATGATCTGGCAGCGCCTTCACATCGAAGGATCCCGCAGATGTCTGAGGTGAGTTCAACGGCGCAGAAGTTCTGGCGAATCGATGCCGATCGGCACGACGGGCTGGCACTATCATCGAGGTGCCGTAGTCGGAGGCGCTCGCACCGGCGACGCAGATGCCCTGCGATTCTTTGTCATCAGCCCGTCGCCCGCGCTTTTGGGCGGCATCATCTACCATTTCTCACGGGCATTATCGCTGATCGAGATCCTGTCCGAGACGATGAGTCCCCATCGCCAAGGATACGACACAAATTGCCCGCGAGCGATCGCGTCGACGAGATCGAGTGCTGCAGACGAGCTCGCAGCCAGATGGTCGACGACGTCCGAAAGATGGTCGAGGACACCTACGAAGCGCAGCGAGCAGGTGTCCGCTGTCGTCCGAGGAGCTGACGGCGAGCTCGACGCAGACGGCGAATGCGTCGCAGTCGGCGGCGGAGTCTGTCGTCGACATCGCCGAGCGCGCCTCGCAGCAGCACGATATCGTGGAAGATGACGAACGAGGTCGCGCAGAACATGGGCAGGCAGGCGGAGGAAATCGCCCGGCGGTCGGTGCTCTACGGAGGTCGCCGAGACGACGTCGGAGGCGACGCGCGAAGGCCGCGAGGTGCTGAAGCAGGCGGTCACGGGCGTCGACAGCCTCGCGGCGAACTCCCGCCGTCGGCGAGGCTGTGCAGAAACTCCCACGACGGCTCGAAGAGCATCGCGAGATCAACGAGCTCGATCACGAGCATCGCGGGCAGACGAAAGCTCTCGCGCTGAACGCCGCGATCGAGGCGGCGCGCGGGCGAGCAGGGCAGGGCTTCGCCGTCGTCGCCGACGAGGTGCAGAAAGCTCGCCGAGCAGAGCGAGGAGGCGGCGCAGGAGATCAGCGCGGTCATCGGCAAGAACGCCGCGCAGATCGAGAGACGCATTCACGCTGACGAAATCGCAGGATCGAAGAGGTCAAGAGAGCGTGAAGAAGTCCGCGCCGCTGACGAGAAGTTTGCGAAGATCGCTGAATCGATCCGCAGCCTGATCGACCAGGTCGGCAAGGTCACGGACGATCACGGGGCGCTCGAAAAAGGACTGCAAGAGCACGGTCGATGCGAGTGCAGCAGGTCAGTGGGCCTGTCGTGCGTCGCAGCAGAAGGCGACGGACGCCCTCCGCCGTCGTCGAGGAGCAGGCGGCGTCTGCCGAGGAAATTGCGGCGGCGAGCCACACGCTTGCAGAGCTGGCAGAAGCTGCAGCAGGGCGTAGCGAAAGTTCAGCTTTGAGCAGAGTCTGAGACATAGGAGCGAAAGCCGATGCGTGGGCAGAGTCTCCCTGCATCGGCTTTCGCATTTGCGATGGCTATTGGGATAACGGCTACGAAATGATGTGCGCCAACCCCGCCTTTTCGCCGCATGGACTTTTTCTGGAAAAATGCTATACTACTAAGGTTAGATACTGTTCTCGACTATATTTTTGGGGTGAGAGTGGATTTTGGCGAGGGGAAGATTGTTCCTGTAACTCGCAAGCGAGATGAAGAATTCTATATCGACTACGCGATGAGCGTCATTGTCGCTCGCGCCCCTGCCGGATGTGCGTGACGGTCTGAAGCTCGTGCATCGCCGCATCCTCTATGCCATGCAGGAAGCGGGCATGGGTTCGGGCAAGCCGTACAAGAAGTCGGCGCGCATCGTCGGCGAAGTCCTCGGTAAGTACCACCCGCATGGGTGACAGATCTGTCTCACGATGCGATCGTGCGCATGGCGCAGGATTTTTCCATGCGCTACATGCTCGCCGACGGTCACGGCAACTTTCGGCTCGGTTGACGGTGATCCCGGCGGCGGCGATGCGCTACACCGAGGTGCGCATGTCGAAGGTCGCGGAGCTCATGCTGCAGGACATCGACAAGCGAGACGGTGGATTTTCGCGCCGAACTACGACGAGTCCTGAAAGAGCCGACCGTGCTGCCCGCGAAGTTCCCGCAGCTTCACGAACGGCACGGCGGGAATCGCTGTCGGCATGGCGACGAACATTCCGCCGCACAACATGCGCGAGGTCATCGACGGCACGTTGATGCTCATTGACCGTCCCCGATGCTACCGTTGAGGAGCTTATGACGGTCATCAAGGGGCCGGATTTCCGACGGCGGACTGATCCTCGGCACGGAGGGCATACGTCAGGCATATACGACGAGGGCGCGGCGTCATCAGCTTCGCGCGCGTGCACATCGAGACGACGTCGAGCGGCCGCTCGCGCATCATCGTGACGGAGCTGCCCTCATCAGGTGAACAAGGCGCGTCTCGTCGAGAAGATCGCCGAGCTCGTGCGCGACAAGGCGATCGAGGGCATCACGGCCTGAACGACGAGTCCGACCGCAGCGGCATGCGCATCGTCATCGACGTGCGCCGCGACGCGAACGCCAACGTCATCTTGAACCAGCTCTACAAGCACACGCAGCTGCAGGACAGCTTCGGCGTCATCATGCTCGCGCTCGTCGACGGCAGTCCGCGCGTGCTCACGCTGAAAGAGGTGCTGCACTACCACATCAAGCACCAGCAGGACGTCATCACGCGGCGCACGAAGTATGAATTGGCGAAAGCCGAGGCGCGCGCTCATATCTCGAAGGCTTGACCATCGCGCTCGATCACCTCGACGCGGTCATCACGACGATCCGCGAGAGCCGCACGGCGGACATCGCGCGTGAGCGCCTGATGGAAGGCTTCAATCTCAGCGAGAAGCAGGCGAGGCGATCTCGACCTCCGCCTGCAGCGTCTGACGGGGTCTTGAGCGCGAGAAGATCGAGGAAGAGTACCAAGAGGTCTTTGAAGATGATCGACTGGCTCAAATCCGTTCTCGCCGACGAGGGAAAGATCGACAAGATCATCAGGACGAGCTTCTTGCCGTGCGCGAGAAGTACGGCGACGAGCGCCGCACGGAGATCACGATCGACACCTCGAGATCAACGTCGAAGACCTCATCGCGCAGGAAGATGTCGTCACACGCTGACGCACAACGACCATATCAAGCGCATGCCGCTCGACACCTATCGCCGCCAGAAGCGTGGCGGCGTCGGCGTGACGGGCATGGGCACGAAGGAAGCGGACTTCGTCGAAAAATATCCTCGTGACGACGACGCACCACACGATCCTCTTTCTTTACGAACCGCGGGCGCGTCCACTGTCTCAAGGCGTATGAGATCAACGAGGCGAGCCGCCAGGCGAAGGGCACGGCGATCATCAACCTGCTGCAGCTTGAGAGCGAAGAGAAGATCACAGCGGTCATCCAGGTCAAGGAGTTCCTGCCTGAGCGCTACCTCTTCATGGCGACGAAGAAGGGCATCGTGAAGAAGACGAGCCTTTCCGAGTTCCGGTCGATCCGCAGAGGGCGGGCTCAATGCGATCAACCTCGACGAGGACGACGACCTCATCGGCGTCAAGTTCACGGACGGCGAAAAGCATGTGATACTCGGTACGGCGGGCGGCATGGCGGTCGCCTTCGCCGAGGACGATGTGCGCTCGATGGGACGCACGGCGCGCGGCGTCAAGGGCATCAACCTGAAGGCGGGCGATGTGGTCGTCGGCATGGACAACCTCGCGCGCAATGCCGAGGTTCTGACGATCACGGCGGAAGGCTACGGCAAGCGCACGGCGACGAGCGAATATCGTCTGCAGATGCGCGGCGGCAAGGGCCTCATCAACATGAAAGGTCACGGAAAAGACGGGCGCGGTCATCGGCCCTCAAGGTCGTGCGTCCGGGACAGGAGCTGATCCTCATCACGACGGACGGCATCGTCATCCGTACGAAGGTCGACGAGATTTCCGTCATCAGCCGCAACACGCAGGGCGTCAAGGTCGTGCGCCTCGGCGAGGGCGACAAGGCGGCATCGTTCGCCGTGATGGAGCAGAAGAACAACTGATATGGGAAAGCCTCGTCATATTCTGGCGCTCGCGGAATCCCTCGTCGAGCTGGAACGAAAGTCCATCAAGAACATCTATCTGCGCGTCGTGCCGCCCGCAGGCACGGTGCGCCTGAGCGCACCGAAGCGCGCGACGCTCGAAGAGCTCGCACGCTTCGTCGCCAAGCATACGGCATGGATCGAGGAAAGCAGGCGAAGATCGCCGCGAAACCCTTTCCGCCGAGCGCTCGCCGCTTCCTAAGCGGCGAGCGCGTTTCGTCTGGGGGCGAGCCGCTGGGCTCACCGTGAAGTTCGGACGCGGCTGCAACATCGTCCTGCGAGACGGCAGCCGCCTGATCCTGAGCCTCAAGGCGCAGGAGGCCGAGAGCAGCCCCGCCGCGCGTGAAGCCTCTGCTGAACGAATGGTATCGCTGCGAGCTTTCGCGCGAGCCGTGCCGCTGCTTCTGGCACGCGCCGAGTCGATCGTCGGCAAGAGCGCCGCCGAATGGCGCATCAAGAACATGAAGACGAAAGTGGGGCACCTGCAACATCTGCGCGCGCCGCATCTGGCTGAATCTCCAGCTCGCCAAATATCCGCTATCCCTGCCTCGAATACATCATCATCCACGAGCTTACGCATCTCTGGGAGCGCTACCACAACGTGCATTTCAAGAGCCTCATGGACAAGTTTCTGCCTCGACTGGCGCGAGCGCAAGAAGATCGTCAACACGCCGCTTGGGGATTGAAGAAAATGGAAAGAGCCGCCCGCCGTTGTACGGTGAGGCGGTTTTTTTGACGCTTTGCTGCCGGCAGTGCAGGAGCATCTATACAGGAAATGGAAATTGTTTGTCGAAACACTACATGGATGTGATGTTCGTGCGGACGAGCGGATGGGACTATATCGATCTTGTCGTCGATTTCTGGGAGTGAGTAAAATGACAAAATCTTTCTGCTTATCTTGGGCATCTTTGATGAGGAAACGGGCGTGAGCAGCTTTTGTGCGACCATCTGACGGGCGTTGACGATCTTGCGGGCGCTTTGCCGCCGCTCGGCGAGGAGGCGATGGGGCGGCTCTTGGGCTTGTATCACGATATCGGCAAGTATTCGCGCGAGTTTCAAGCGTATCTGCGTGCGGACGAGACGGGAGAAGAAACGCGCAGAGGGTCGCATCGACCATTCGACGGCAGGGGACGCAGAAGATCGTGAAGCTGCGCAGAGCGCGGACGATGAGCAAAGAGCAGACGGCTTGAGCAGGGCATGACGCAGGTGATGGCGTTCTGCATCGCAGGGCATCATGGCGGCATACCGAACCGGGGACGTCAGCGAACACAGCGGAAGAAGGTACGCTTTGGGCAGGCTCAAGCGACGGAATCTGCCCGATTACCGCGCTTATCACGAGGCGGATCTGCCGCAGACCTTGCCTGCCGTCGCTCTTTGTTGGCGCAAGCCGTGCGTGCGCCGCTCTCGCGATGCTCTATACGCGCATGCTTTTCTCCCGTCTCGTCGATGCGGACTTTCTCGACACGGAAGACTTTCATGTCGGCAGGGAATGTCGAACGGGAAGGTTTTGCTTCTGTGGAAACCTTGCTCGAACGTCTGCAGGAGAGCCTTGAAGAGAAATTTCTGCAGCCGAAGACGGAAAAAGAAAAAGCGAAAAACGGCAGTTGCCGATCAACGAAAAGCGCTCCGCGCTCCTCGCCCAGAGCATCGCCGCAGGGAAAAGAAGCAAAAGGGAAATTTATACCGCATGACCGTACCGACGGGGGGGGGCAAGACGATTTCTTCCCTGGCGTTTGCCCTGCATTATGCCGCTCATGCCAAGAGGAAGCGCAGGCGCATCATCTACGTCATACCGTATACGTCGATCATCGAGCAAAATGCGGCGGTGTTTCGAGATTTGCTCGGCCCGGATAGCGTCGTCGAGCATCATCAGAATGTGGATTATGACGATGTGCAGACATGGATATGAACCGCAAGCGATTGGCGACGGAGAATTGGGATGCGCCCGTCATCGTGACGACGAACGTGCAGTTTTTCGAGTCGCTCTTTTCCAATCGCCCGTCGAAATGCCGCAAGCTGCACAATCTTGCCGAGAGCATCGTGATCTTCGACGAGGCGCAGATGATTCCGATTGATTACTCTGCGTCCCTCGCTCGCCGCGATCGAGGCGCTCGTGCGGCACTACGACGTGCACGGCGGTGCTCTGCACGGCGACGCAGCCGCCCTTCGGGCAGTTTTTCCCGCCGATTGCAGCCCATCGAAATCTGCCCGGCGCTTATGGAAAATGCTGACTTTTTCCGGCGCACGAAGATCGAGCTGCGTGAGGGGACATTGACGGAAGAGGAGCTTGCCGAAGAGCTGGCGGCTCATGAGCAGGTGCTTTGCATCGTCAATGTGAAAAAGACGGCGCAGAGTGTCTTCGATTTGCTGCGGGAAGACGAAGGAACGTATCACTCTGTCCACGAATCTCTATCCCGTGCATCGCGAGCAGGTGTTGAAGAGATCCGCGCACGGCTCAAGGACGGCAAGCCGTGCCGCGTCATTTCGACGAGCCTCGTGGAGGCCGGCGTCGACCTCGACTTCCCCTGCGTCTACCGCGAGATCAACGGCCTCGACAGCATCGTGCAGGCAGCGGGCCGCTGCAACCGCGAGGGCAGGAGGTCGGCAGAGGAAAGCGTCTGCATGTATTTTCTCTGGAAAAACTGGCGAGAAAATGCACAGTTGGCAGCTGAGATCACAAAGAATGTGGCGCGGAGTTTTGCCGAAGACTTGGCAAGTCCCGAAGCGATCCGTCGCTACTTTGAAGAGCTGTACGATCTGGAGCGGCAAGAATCGTCTGGACAAGAAAGACATCATAGGGCAGTCGGGGAAGTTTGCCTTTGCCGATATTGCAGACGACGTTCCGCCTGATCGAGGACCGTCCCAAGCCGATCTTCATTCCGCAACTGAGGAGGGACAGGCTCTCCGGCGCGGGCTGGAACGAGGAGAGAGATCGCGTTCGCTATGCGAAAGGTTGGACGTTACATCGTGACCGTTCTATACTGGGATATGCGCGAAGCGCTGTTCGGACAGCGCACGCGCAGGAAAGATCCGTATGCTTGATGAAAACCTCGCCGTGCTCGTTGATATGGCGGTATGACCCAGAAAAGGGACTCGTCGAATAATGTTGAGAGGGAGAAGGAATGTTCCTGTAGATTCGCTGCATGAAATCGTGGTTCTTCGCACAGACGAAAGCGGGGAGATCTGGAAAATCCCCGCACTTCGCGCATCATATGTCCTAACAAAAATTTCAATCCTCGTGAGACATGATCTCCACGACGATGTTAGTTTACCATGCATCTGCAAGAAGTCGTCAAGGCGAGAATTGATGGATTTCGCATAATGGGTGACTATGGAGCATTTAGAAATTATTGTTTCTATATATTTTTCGATTTTCTTAGTGAATTGTAGAATTTCAAATTGACCAGATTTAATTTTTTATGATACGCTTTCTACAAATAATATATTTCTAACAAAGAAGAATATATGGAGGTGATGGTTTATGGCTTATGGCGTTCGCCTTTGAGGTTTGATAGCGGCTTGCTTCTACGCGGCCGGAGTTGAAGGCGGAGCGCTTTTTCCTACGCCGCCGCGACGCCGAGCGCGGCGAGAGGTGTCTTAGCCGTCTTCTGGCATCCCGGCTTGCATTGCGGTGGTTGATCGCATCTATGTCCTCGCAAGACACAATTCACGAATGTCCGCCGTAATGAGCTCAAGGCAAAGATTCCTGCACGTACGGTGAAGGCTTATGGAGAAAGAGCGTGGTGAACTCTGTCATCGTCCACGAGAGGATATCCAGCAGCGTGCAGCCACCATCTTGAAGGAACCGCATTACATCATTGAGCGCATTTTCGAGATGACGGAGAAGGCATCGGCAGCGGACAACGAGGAAAATTCCGTGAGATGTTCTCTGACGTGCGCGCAAGGGACAGTGCTATCGGCGCACCGTATTGCTGCCGTAGTTTCCGCGCGCTTCCGGCTGTACGAGGAAGCGGAGTCCGCCGACGAATGGGGAAACAAAAGATCTAGGTTTGCTCTATGATATCGACTACCGGATCCCAAGAACCTTCAGCCGATGTTTTTCAAGCACAGCTTGTGGACGGCGTGCTCGATCTAGGGATTGCGAGGTGTATCGCTGATGCTCCAAGCACTGCTGAAAGATAGCGACGGAGTGCAAAGAGGACGGTTGCTCAGAGATGGTTGGGAGAGCGTAATGCTCCTTTGCGCTCTTGGCACCCAAGAAGGAGAATTGCGTCAAGTATTGCCGCTCATCCAGGAAAGGTTTTCGCGCGGCAAGAAGGAAAGTGGATCGACCGCGGAACTTATTGTTCCGGCAGGAGGAAAACGAGGACGGTTGGCATAGCCCCGTTTTTCCTTTTGTGATAATTCGTCGTATTTTTCAGGCGCCGATATGAAAGGGAAAAGCCCAAGGCATGGCAGAATGTTTTCGGCTGCGAAGGCCCTGCACGAGGAGATCCTGATGGTGCGGGGTCGGACTGCTGCTCGCGCTGTCATCGCTTTTTCCGGGCACTGGCAGGCGGTGAATCAATGGTGCGACGCATCCGGCCCTCGCCCTATGCCGATGAGATTCTTGCCGCGAATCTTCGATTCCGTGAGCGAGCACCTTTGTGCACGAAGAGCCGGCCGTGCGTGAGGCATGGGATCGCATCTGATGCGAGCGGCGCGAGGAAAAACGCCGCTGCCTTGTGACGGGCAGCATTGGCGCCGATCGCCGTCAAGCATCCGGCGCTCAAAGGAGTCAGCGGCGCCAAGCAACGGGAGCCATGCTCGTCTCTTTCAATGCCAATGCCTACGAATCCTACGGTCACGATGGCGAGCAGGGCGGCAGTGCTCCCGTGTCGAAGAAGGCGGCGTTTGCCTACGGCACGGCGCTCAATGCCTTGCACTGCGATCGCCCGAACATACGAAGATCTATAGGCGACACGATCGATGGTCTATTAACAGGAGGAGCGCGAGGCACAAGACCTGCTTTGCGGTATGCTTCGGCGATGAAGATAAAATGACCGATGATCTGCTGACGCCGTGCTGAAAAAGGTGCAGGCAGGGCAGCGATCACCACGAGGGCGTGGCAATTTCTGTGCCAATCTCTTTTATATCCTGGGTCTGCGCCAATGCGGCGCGGCTTCGCACGCTTCTTCCCGCAAGGCTCTTTCAGATTTCTCTGAGGAATCTCGCCCCTGCACATGGAGCAGATGAAGGTTGTCCAGCCGAGCTGGGAGGACGCGGCAACGTGCCGTTGCGGGGAGCTTCCAGTGAAACGGTGAATCCCAACGCCAGGTGAAGATGGTCCATCATGGCAGGAGCCAGCTAGGGGCCGTTTTTGACCGGCGACAGTATCCCGTGTCCGTATTCTGAAAACATTTTGCTGCGCATTCATGCAGAGCAGGGGGAGCTGTAAAGATCACGCAAAGGCGCCGGCTTTTTCGAAAGCTATTTGATGCGAAATCCGAGGGAGGAAGATCGCTGTCATTAGATGAAAACTCGACCGATATTGCTTATTTGCTCCGGACGCTGGTTCGCCGTTTTGGAAGAGGTGCAGGAAGGCGAACCCTGAGAATGGCGAGCGATCTGCGACCGTCTTTGATTCTGCTCAGGAACGCCGGCGCATGTGTTCCCGATGCTGCAGAATCGCGCTTCATCACTGAAAAAGTTGAAATGGCTCCCAGAGTCTATTTGACGAAGCTTTTCGGAGATCAGTGGGAAAGCTGGACGCCAAGGATATGCCGCGTCATTTGCCAGCTTTGAGGAGCAGGGTGTATTCATCCTGGTTATCATCAGAAGCCAGAAGCGGTACGAAAAGAAGGAGGAAAAGTAAATGGCGGAAGCAATCAAAAATCGGTATGATTTTGTCATTCTTTTTGATGTCGAAAACGGCAATCCGAACGGCGATCCCGATGCGGGCAATATGCCGCGCGTCGATCAGAGACCGGACACGGACTGGTCACTGACGTTTGCCTCAAGCGGAAGAGTCGCAACTACGTGGAAACGGCAGGAAGGGAAGCCGGGCTATCGCATTTACATCAAGGAAACGTGCCGCTCGCTCAAGAGCGACCAAGAGGCCTGTGACCACCTCGCTGATCAAGGACATCAAGAAGGTCAAGGCCTCAGATCCTGCGATTGACGGCAAGATTCGCGACTTCATGTGCAGCAATTTCTTCGATATCCGCACCTTCGGCGCCGTCATGACGACCTTCGTGCAGGGAGCGCTGAACTGCGGGCAGGTGCGCGGTCCCGTGCAGCTCGGCTTTGCGCGCAGCATTGATCCTATTCTGCCGCAGGAGATCACCATCACGCGCGACGGCGATTACGACGACTACAGGATGCGCAGACGAAGAAGACGGCAGATCGGCCGCAAGTTCATCGTACCCTATGCGCTCTACAAAGTTGAGAGGCTATGTCTCCGGCGAAACCTCGCGCGCAAGACGACGGGCTCTCCGAAGAGGACTTGGCTCTTGTGGCAGGCGATCCTGCGCATGTTTGAGCTGACCGCTCGGCGGCGCGCGGCAATATGGCGACGCGCGAGCTCATCGTCTTCCGCCACGAGAGTGAGCTTGGCAATGCGCCGTCCTGCAAAGCTTTTGAGCGCATTCATGTCAAGAAGAAGGCGGCAGACGAGCCGGTACGCAGCTATCAGGACTATGAAGTCACCGTTGACGAAGCTCGATCTGCGGAAGGCGTGACCTGCACGCGCATGAGCTGATGGCATATCGCGAAGAGGAGTGGCTGGATGTCGCCGCATCCAGCATTTCCTCTTTGCCGCAGGCAGTGGGCGCTCATTCACATCGAGCAGCAATGGCAGGGAAAAATTTGCGCACAGTCGAGGGCAGATCGTCCACGAGAAATGTCGCTGACGGAAGTCTGCACGAATCACGCGGAGATTTGCTCGTGGCGCGTGCCCCTGCGCATTTCTTCGGCAAAGCTCGGTGTGAGCGGCGTCTCGGATGTCGTGGAATTTCACAGAGAGAGACAGGCTGCGCGACTGCACGGGCGGGAAGGATTTGGCGTCCCGTCCCGTTGAATACAAGCGCGGCAAGCCGAAAAGACGGCGAAGAGGATGTTTCGCAGCTCGTCCTGCAGGCGCTTTGCCTTGAGGAAATGCTTTGCTGCCAGATTCCTGTCGGTTATCTTTTCTATGATGAAATCCATCGACGGCAGAAGGTGGAAATCACGCAAGATTTGCGAGAGTTTCGTTCTGCATACGCTCGCTGAAATGCACGAGGAATATTCCGCAGGGGCGACACCCAAAGGTCAAGGTGACGAAAAATGCCGCAAAGCTGTTCGCTGAAAGACCTGTGTCTGCCGAAGCTGCAGCGGTGGGCGTTTCCGACTATTGCGCAGCTGCCTTGAAGGGGTGTGAGCTATGCGTCACATGCTCAATACCCTGTTCATTTTGACCGAGATGCGTATGTGGCTTTGGAAAAATGAGAATGTCGTCGTACTGCAGGAAGAAAAAGTGCTGGGACGGATTCCACTGCTCACTTTTGGAAAATATCCTTTGCTTCACCTATAAGGGCGCGAGCTCTGCCTTGATGGGCGTGTGCGCCCGCCGAAAATCGGGCTTTGCTTTTTCAGTCCCGCGCGGGCGATTCCTTGCGCGCTCCTGTGGGGAAGTGCGAGGCAATGTGCTCCTGCGCAAGGGAGCAGTATCGCCGCTCGGAAGATGATGCGGAGAGTGCGAAACTCGCGGCGGATTTCCTTTTCGGAAAAGATCTTCAACACGCGCACACTCGTCGAAAGGATGAAGCGCGACCATCCGCTGAGCTTGGATCTGACGGCGCTTGCGCAAGTGAGCGCGGAACTCAAAAAGCAGCCTGCAGCAGCTTTGCATCGAGTGCAGTCGCTCGATGAAATGCGCGGCATTGAGGAAATGCCGCACACCTGTATTTCTCGTTGTTCAATCAATTCATTTTGCAGAACAAGGACGCATTTTTCCCTGAAGGCCGCCTCAAGCGCCCGCCTCTCGATCGCGTCAATGCCATGCTGTCTTTTTCTTTATACCGTGCTGGCGCATGATTGTGCCTCAGCGCTGGAAGGCGTGGGACTGATGCGTATGTCGGCTTCCTGCACCGCGATCGTCCGGGCAGGGAATCGCGGCGCTCGATCTCATGGAGGAACTGCGAAGTCTCTTTGTCGATCGCCTCGTACTCACGCTGATCAACAATCGCATCATCAAGCTGGAGCATTTTGAGAAAGAGAACGGGCGCCGTCTGGCTCCAATGATACCGGCCGCAGGTCGTCCTCAAGGAATGGCAGGGATAAGAAGCGAGCAGATTACGCATCCGTTTCTCAGGAAAAAGCTCCCGTAGGGGCTTTGGTTCCTCCATGCCCAATCCTCCTGCTGGCACTGATATTTACGCGGCGACTTGGAGGAATATCCGGCGTTTTGTGAAATAAGCGAGGAAAGATGGAGGGGACGGCGAAATGTTGATTCTCGTGACATACGATGTCAATACGGGCAAATACCTGCCGGCCGCACACGCTTGAGAAAAGTGGCGAAATGCTGCGTGCGCCACGGACAGCGCGTGCAGAACTCCGTGTTTGAATGCGTTCTCGATGAAGCACAGTTCTGCGCCCTGCGGCATGAGTTGACAAGTTTGATTGACCAAGAAAAAGACAGCCTGCGTTTTTATAACTTGGGAAATAAATACGCAGGAAAAACGCAGCACGTCGGTGCAAAATCAGTTATGAAGCTGAAGGAACTCTGATGCTGTAGCAGGCATCTCCTTCGCGAGAATGGCCGCAAAATCTCTGTGCGAACCCGTATCACACAGAGGACTTTGCGACGAAAAATGCCTGATAACAGACACGGCGAAAAATGAGGTTCGCGAAAAATATAGCGCGACCGCTGTAGTAAGCCCGTGTAAACAGGCACCGTCGCGCTCCCACGCGGGCGCGTGGATTGAAATTTTTGCACCCAGTTCCCAGCGCGTCCGTCGTGCCAGTCGCGCCCACGCGGGCGCGTGGATTAATCCATGCGTCATTAGCGCGCCTTTTCTTATGCGCAGTCGCGCACGCGGGCGCGTGGATTGAAAATTTCGCACTGTCGCAGCACGCGCTCGCTCTCGCCGCTGTCGCGCCCCACGCAGGCGCGTGGGATTGAAAATCGCGCGCGCATACAGCAGCCCGTGAGAGCAGCTGTCGCGCTTTTCCACGCGGGCGCGTGGTTAATCAGATGTAAAGCTAGGTTATCTTGAGTATACGTCAGCCACGCGGGCATGTGATTGAAATGTTCAACTATAAAAGTCGCAAATTGACCCAAGAAGTCGCGCCCCACGCGGGCGCGGATGGAAATATGGGATGTGGATACGGGACGACAATATCGACTGTCGCGCCCACGCGGGCGTGTGGATTAAATTTAAAAGGATATGGGGTAGTTGGCGTCGAAATGTCGCGGCGCCCACGCGGGCGCGTGGATTGAAATACATCCTCCATCACACGTCCGTTTCATCCATCGTCGCGCCACGCGGGCGCGTGGATTGAAACAACGACGCATCAAACACAAACGCATACCAGAGCGATGCGCTCACGCGGGCGCGTGATTGAAATCGCGAGGACAGCGAACGCGAGAAGGGTATTTTCGTCGCGCCCGCGGGCGCGTGGATTGAAATCATGAGTATCAGGAACCGGCTTGATGTACCGGTCAGCGTCTGCGGGCGTGGATTGAAATGCCATGGTCAACGCTCCTCCAAAATTCCAGTGGAGGTGCGCCACCGCGGGCGCGTGGATTGAAATGCGAGGACGGAACAGAGTGCGCAGCGCATTGCGCTGGTCGCGCCCACACGCGCGCGTGGATTGAAACTGGAGGCGGAGCGGGCGACATGCGCGCTCAGGTCGCCTCCACGCGGGCGCGGGATTGAAACGCGCCACGCGATTCCCTGCTCGGCGTACGCGTCTGCGCCAAAGCACGCGGCGCGTGGATTTGAAAATCGTCGATGTTCGCATGGCGGGGATGCCATAAAGCTCGTTTCACGCGGGCGCGTGATTGAAACATGTCTCTTTGACCCGTTTTCGATGCTCGCCGCTGACAGTGCCCACGCGCGGGCGCGTGGATTGAAAATGCCGTGATTCAAACGCCACGGCACAGGCGTGAGCGACGTCGCGCCACGCGCGCGTGGACTAAAATGGCCACGTCGCCTAAGGGTGACCGCATCTCCGCGAGTCGCGCTCACGCGGGCGCGTGGATTGAAAATTTCATCGATCTGCGCGAGATGGTTCTCCATTCGTGCTCACGCGGGCGCGTGGATTGAAACACTTTAGCAGGTACGAACATCGACTCGCTCGTGCAGTCGCGCTCACGCGGGCGCGTGGGATTGAAATTCTAATGGCCATTCCGCGCCGCCCTCCGCGTCGATGTCGCGCCCCACGCGGCGCGTGGATTGGAAAATCGTCAAATCTTTGTAGATGTGTCAGCCTCGGGTCGCGCCCACGCGGGCGCGTGATTGAAATCAGATAACGACAGCAGCGGAAATTTCGCTTCGTTGCGCTTACGCGGGCGCGTGGATTGAATTGTAATGCGCATTGTCTGTTTTGTTTGTGGTTGTCTGCGCCCACGCAGGCGCGGATTGAAATTTCTTGAAGAATCTGTAGTTCTTTGCCATGACGAGTCGTGCCCTACGCGGGCGTGGATTGATCGTGCCTTGCTTTGCAGGTGAGAAGCGATCGCTACCACGCGGGCGCGTGGATTAAATTTGAAAGAAATGTCCGTGAGATAGCCGCGTCGAGCGTCGCGCTCACGCGGGCGCGTGATTGAAATCAAGGATATGCGCAAGAAAGAATACGAGCATCATCGTCGCCCTCACGCGGGCGCGCGTGGATTGAAACTGCAAAGGATTGAATTCTCTGCCGTCAGAGACGCGCGCCTCACGCGGGCGCGTGGACTGAAAATTTGAGATAAATTATAGACTTTGAAATGACTTCAGCGCGCCTCACGGGCGCGCGCGTGGATCGAAAATATCGTATATGCATTATCCAAACGCCAGCCGCCCCTCGTCGCGCTCTCACGCGGGCGCGTGGACTGAAATCCTTTAGCCCTTGAAGAAGCTCCAGCCTGTCGCGCCTCACGCGGGCGCGTGGATTGAAAATGCTGCCGCGAGAGCCGAGCCGCCGTTGAATCGTCGCGCTTCACGCGGGCGCGTGGATTGTAAACAGACACAAAACAAGGAGGAAACAAAATGATATAGTCGCCTACGCGGGCGCGTGGATTGAAAATTCGGCGATCGAGGCGCGCGTAATTGCTCATGCTCGGTCGCGCTCTACGCGGGCGCGTGGATTGAAATATGGCAACGCCTCCTCGCTAACTGTCTGCCGTTGCGACTTTACGCGGGCGCGTGGATTGAAAATGAGCGGAGCGTCGCAAAATCGAGATCGGCAGGGTGTCGTGCCTCACGCGGGCGCGTGGATTGAGACATCCCCACTGCTGGAAATCGCTACCAGTGGCTTTTCGTCGCGTTTCACGCGGGCGCTGGATTGAAATGAGTCGCTCAGTATTGGGACCGAGTGTCAAAGACTTGTCGCGCCCGACGGGGCGCGTGGATTGAAAATCCAGATGGGTTTTAGTGGGAAGAAGCGTGAGTCGTGCCCACGCGGGCGCGTGATTGAAATCTGTTGAAGGATAAGAAACGAACACCTTGTTGCCGGTGTCACGCGGGCGCGTGGATTGAATACGTTGGAAATTACGTCAGCAAGGCATGAGTCGCGGCGCCCACGGGGCGCGGATGCAATCTGAAATACACCGACAAGAAGAACCTCCGCACATGTCACTCACGCGGGCGTGATAAGATAAGTGCGACACTCAAAAACGCGAGGAATACGGGCTTTGGTAAAGCCTTCGTGAGGCGTGTTTGGTCAAGGATAAGTGACAGAACATTTTGGCATTGAGTCCTGGAAAAATGATTTAAACAAAACTCTCGGGTACACCCAGAACCTCGCGAAAAAGGAGAGGCACCTGGAGCAGCAGGAATCAAATGCAATCCAGAGATTATGTCGACTATCTGGAGAGAGCATGACGCTTTTCGCCGAAGCGATGCAGAGATGTATTCTCATGGAACACGCATGGCGGCGTATGTACAACGACACGAAAACAGGCGATGAAGGAATGCTGTCTCCCAAAGACCGTGATGAGATGTCATTATGACGATTTGATTCCGCATGCTTGATATTCTATATAGAATGGCATACGAATCACTAGACAGTTCGAAGAAACGAGGGATCTCATCATGGAAGCAGTCTATAAGTACAATCCGCAGATTACGAAGAACTTCTTCGCGACACATAGAAGAATTTTATCGAGCCCTATGAAGAGAATCATCTCCAGATGGTTCTTGCTATGCAGAGACTTCATTCCTGAAACGAAATATGCCATGAAGGAAGCGATATTTCATCAGGCACACGGAGAAATGCTGACATATTTCGAGGGTTGATTGACGTTGATCTGACACATGCGAAGTGGCTGCCAAATCGTTTCGGCGGTTCGAGAGCAAGTGGACTATACAGTAAACGACAAGCTCTATATGGTGAAGTTTCCTGATCCCAATCGAGCGCCGAAAACAAACATCGCAGCTATACATTAACAATCATTTCTCTGAATATGTCGGCGCCATATATTTCAGATGCTGGGGATTCCGCACAAAAACAGCTTTGCGTGCTACGCTCGCCGAACAGCGAAAAAGGAAGCTTGTTGTGGCGTGCGAGGTATTTTCCCGAGCAGAAGGTATTCTCATTGAATTCAGCAGTTCTTTTACGAGACGGACAGCCAGAAACGGAGCAAGACTACGATTGACGATGTAATGTATATCATCGATACCGATGGACTGATAAAGAACAAGATGTTCTTGAAAAAGTTTTTCTGGGAAATGTTTGTGTGGATGCTGCTATTGGCAATACGGATCGTCATTTGGATAATTGGGGCGTAATGGCATCGTCTGATGGCAAAATATCTCCCGCGCCTGTATATGATTGCGGTTCAGCACTTTCGCCGCTAGTGTCTGACAGGGAAAAAGAGGAACTCTTGGAAGATGATATAAAGCTTCAAAAATACAGAGTATAACTTGTGTTCTGGTCTATCGCCATCAAGGAAAAGCGAATCTTCTACCATGAAATCTTGAAAGCACTCCGGCTGACTCATCGGTCGATCTTGAGATCGTCCGAAACCGTTCGCGGTACCGCGCATCGACGCGCTGATTGATGCGACGGAGGGAATGACCGACATTTCCAAAACCTACATGAAGAAATCCCTCGCCATGCGCCTGAATCAGATGCTGCTTCCAGCATTGAAGAAAGCGCAGGAGCGTCAGGCTCGCGAGGATGGGGAAAGCGCGGCTTCAGCCGCTGACACAAATGGCGGAACAGTCCGATGAGCAGCTAGCACCTCACAACGACTATCTGCGCGATCTGAAGATGACGCCTCGCACTCGCCTACGATACGGCTTGGATTATCTGGGCAGGAGCGGCAGCATGAATCCGCTTACGGCGAAGATTTATGTCTGCGAAGCCTCCGCACATCAAAGGGTAAACGACGGAATATACGATTCCTTCCGGAAGCTGGGACGAGAATCGCCCGCTGTCGAGAGTGGCGAATCGCTCGCAGAGTTCGAAACTCTGCGGTACCTTTAGGAGATGCGGCGAAGCCGAAAGCCGACAGAGTATGAACGTTCAATTTTTGCTGCGAGTGCAGAGGCGCACGGATAAAGATCTGCGGATGGAGGAAAACGCGTATCTGCGGTTATTGCTGATGCGGGCCGTGGCCTGCTCCGTGGCCACCGCGACCGTGGCCGTGGCCGCTGCCTTGCCGCGATGCGGACAGCGGCCCTCGACTGCGGCGGCGTCCTGTCCGTGGCGGTGTGCGCGCTTGGCCTTCGCTGGTGCTGACCGCAGGACCGTTGCCTGCCGGTGCTGACCGCAGTGACCTTGCCGTGCCCTCGCCGTGGCGAAAAGCGACCTTCGCCCGCGCCGTGCGCGGGAGATAGCGATGACGTACAGCGTGCTCGTCGTCCTCGCCGTGATGCGAGCGGTTCGTCGGTCGTATAGCTCAAGCGTGCCGGCGAGGTGCTGCGACAGCCTCGTCCGCTGCGCCCTTGACACCGGCATAGACGCGGATGCCGACATCCGTGAGCGCTTCGATCGCGCCCGCGCCGATGCCGCCGCAGATGAGCGCATCGACTTCGTTTTCTTCGTGCGCCGGCGAGCGCGCCGTGACCGCTCGCTTTGCGGTGCTGACAACCTCCGATTTCTACGACAGTCCTCCTTGACGTCGTAGAACTTGAATGCCTGCGAGTGGCCGAGTGCTGGAACACCGTGCCGTTTTCGTTTTTCATAGGGGACCGCGACTTCATCGTTTCTTCTTTCTTTCTCGGGGCGAAAAGTGACAGCCTTGACGCGCCTCGGCACGCGGGCAGCATTTGCCGCATGGTGCGGACATGTCGCAGAGCTGGTGAGCCGCCTTCGATGATGAGCGGTCTGCCGTGCACGAGGCCTCGGCGATCTGCGCGCTGCAGCATAGATTTCGGCGACCGTCGCGCGAGATCGCCATGCGTTTGGCACATTCTCCTGCTTTTAGCCCGTCATGGTCGATGCTGCGTATGCACTCGTACTCTTCGACGAGCAGGGTGACGGTCTCGCCGCCGGGAAAGCCCGTAGGCGTGAAGCGCTCGTAGGCGGAGCGCACGCAGATCCTTCGCCCCCGCGTCGGTCTTGGCACAGCCCTCGCCTCCTTTAAAATATTTTTACGGATTTGTTATCGACATATGTCGGTAACTGTGTCATCAGTATCATGGATGAAGAGGTGTCAAAGCCGTTTTGACGAAAACGGCAGGATTTAGCCCTTTCATGGAGCAAAAGAACAATACCGCTCATCAAACAGAGGAGGGATTCCATGGCAAAGCGAAACGATACAGGAAGGATGTCGTCATCATCGGTGCGGGCATGGCAGGGCTGACGGCGGCTATGCGGGACGCATGAATTTTTCGACGCTCGTCCTGGAGAATGCCATCGTCGGCGGGCAGATTGCGAACGCCACGGGCATTGAGAATTATCCGGGCTTTTTGAGCGTCTCGGGCAGCGACCTCATTCAGACAGTGCAGCAGCAGGCGGAGAAGTTCGGCGCCGTCGTCGACGAGTTCGATGCGATTGAGAAGGTCACGCTGAAGGCGCGGTCAAGTGCGTCGAGACGGAGAGCGCCGTTTACGAGACGCCTGTCGTCATCATCGCCTCGGCATGAGCCGCAGGAGCTGCCGCTCGCTGAGGAAGCGGGGTACGCGGACGCGGCATCCACTACTGCGAGCTTTGCGACGGACACATGTATCAAGATAAAATCATTGCCGTCATGCGGCGGCGCATGCGGCGCTCGATGCGGCGAACTTCCTCGCGTTACGCGAAGAAGCCTATCTCGTGCATCGCCCAAGCTTCGCGCCGACGAAGTTTCGCAGAAGCGTCTCCGAGAAAATCCCAGGCGGAGATCTTGCTCGAAACGGAGATCCGTGCCTTGCGGGGCGAGGGAAAGCTCGAATCCATCGAGATTTTCGACAAGAAGGCGGGCGAGGCACGAACTCGCCGTCGACGCCATATTTGTCAACATCGGTGTGCAGCCGACACGGCGCTCTTTTGAGGGACAGGTCGAGATCAACGAGAAGGGTCATATCGTCGCGGGCGAGGACTGCCGCACGAATATCCCGGCGTCTTCGTCGCCGGCGACATCCGTGAAGGAGATCCATCAGCTGACGACTGCCGCATCCGACGGCACGATGGCGGCGCTTCTCGCCGAAAGTACATCACAGGAGGGAAAAACATCATGGTAAAGGTCTATTCCATCACACAGTGCCCTTGGTGCGACAAGGTCAAGAAAGTATCTGAAGTCGAAGAACATCGCTACGAGGAGCACAACATCGAAGAGGATGATGCGGCGCGAAAAGAGTGCGAGGCCATTTCGGGCGATCTTATCGTGCCGGTGACGACGGTCAACGGCAAGGACTTCGTCGTGAGCTTCGACAAGGCGAAGCTCGATGCGATTCGGTATTTGAGAGTGACTGCTGCCCGGGCGGCATCGAAAAACGCCCGCAGTGCAGCGCATGTGCAGCGTTTTTCAGTCTGCGCCCTCCGGCTTGACTTCTGGACTTTCATGGTACACGCACAAACGTCCACTTTGTGGACATTGTGCCGCCCTACATGAAAGAGCTATCAGTCTGCGCTCTACGGCTTGACTTCTTGGACTTTCATGGTAAAACTTTCTGGACATATGTTCAGCCGCCGAGCGAGCAGCATGAGCCGCTTTTCCGTCCGTTTCCTGCGACAGCTTTCATCAAGGAGGCACGCTGTACATATGTCCACTCGCCTTACATGAAAAGAGCCAATCAGTCTGCGCCCTCCGGGCTGACTCTCGACTTTCATGTAAAACTTTTTAGACATATGTTCAGCCGCCGCGCGAAGCAGAGACGCTTTCCGTCCGTTTCGCGACAGGTTCATCAGGGCGTACGCTGTACATATGTCCGACGCCTTACATGAAAGAGCTGACCGTCTGCGCCTGCGGGCTTGACTTCTTGGACTTTCATGGTAAACTATAAATTGCTATATTAGCCACATTAGCTCGATGGAACTTCCGCGTGTGGGGAGGAAATGGGACTTTCATGGAGAAGTTGATTATAAAGGGCGGCTGTCGGCTTACGGGACGCGTGAAAATCAGCGGTGCGAAGAACGCATGTTGCGCCATCATCGCCGCGACGCTTCTGGGGCAGGATGCCTGAGCCGCTTAGGAGGAGGTTCCTTCGCTCGACGATGCATGCGATCACGGGAAGTGCTGCGGGCGCTCGGCGTACGCGCTACATTCGACAAGGCGGCGAACGCGCTGGACCGTGGACAGCTGCGAGATCAAGCGGACGAAGCGCCCTACGAGCTTGTGCGCAAGATGCGCGCTTCTTTCCTCATCATGGGACCGCTGCTCGCACGCCTCGGTCACGCGAAGATCTCGCTGCCGGGCGGCTGCGCCATCGGCACGCGTCCCATCGACCTGCATCTCAAGGGCTTCGAGGCCTTGGGCGCAAAGATCGAGATCGGGCATGGCTACATCGAGGCGCGCGCTGACGCGGGACTCAGCGGCGCGCGCATCTATCTCGATTTCCCGAGTGTCGGCGCGACGGAAAAACATCCTCATGGCGGGCTTCGATGGCAGAGGGATGACCGTGCCGAAAAACCCTGCGCAGGAGCCGGAAATCGTCGATCTCGCAAACTTCCTGAACGTCATGGGCGCGAAGGTGCGCGGCGCGGGTACGAACGTCATCAAGATCGAAGGTGTCAAGAAGCTCACGGGGCACAACTATACGATCATCCCTGACCGCATCGAGGCGGGCACCTCCATAGTCGCCGCCGCCATGACGCAGGGCGACGTCTATATCGAAAACGCCATTTCCGAGCACCTGAAGCCCGTCATCGCCAAACTCAAGGAGGCGGGCGTCACGATCGAGGAGGCTGTTGAGGGCATTCGCGTGACCTGCGACCGCAGGCCGAAGGCGGTCGACATCAAGACGATGCCGTATCCGGGCTTTCCGACGGACATGCAGGCGCAGTTCATGGCGCTCTCGCCATCGCAGACGGTGCGGGACTCGTGACGGAAACGGTCTCGAGAACCGTTTCATGCACGTCGATGAATTGAAGCGCATGGGGCGTCCATCAAGATTGACGGGCGCACGTCCATCGTTGAGGGCGTCGATCATCTGACGGGCTGCCAGGTCAAGGCGACCGATCTGCGTGCCGGCGCTGCCATGGTGCTCGCGGGTCTCGTCTCCGAAGGAGACGCAGGTCGGCTACATCCACCACATCGATCGCGGCTACGACAAACTCAGTCGAGAAACTCGTGGGGCTTGGCGCGGACATTCGCCGCACAGATGATTGAAGGAAATCGGCAGCGGATGCAACCGTTTGCTGCAAATAAAATTGACATTCCTACAGGAAAAGTGATATATTGTTTCTATTGATGCGCTCGTAGTCAGTGGATGGGACGTTAGCCTCCGGAGCTGAAAGCGTGGGTTCGATTCCGCCGAGCGCAACGCATGGAATGATTTCGAAGGAGGGCGCGCCGCGCCCTTTTTATCATATCTGCGAGAGGCGGAAGGGTACGATGAACGAAAAGGCGAGCGCGGCGATGCGCCAGTTCCTTGAAGCGATGGGACTCGATCCGCGGCGTGTGGCATGGAGAAGACGCCGAGCGCGTGACGGAGATGTTTGAACTGCTCTTTTTCGCGCGCGGCAAAAGATGGTGTTCGCTGGGGCGAGCTTTTTCGAGACGAGGGGCGAGTGGTCTGACGGCAGTGCAGCACGATCCCGTTTTATTCGCTGTGCGAGCATCATCTCGTGCCGTTCTTCGGCGAGGTGCATATCGCGTATTTGCCGAAGGACGGCAAGGTCGCGGGCTCGGCAGGTTCGTCCATGTCGTGAATCTTCTCGAGGAGGCCGCAGCTGCAGGAACGGCTTACGCGCGAGATCGCGGACGCCGTGCTCGACGGCTTTCGGGCAGAGGGCGTGCTCGTCATTGTCGAGCGCGGCAGCTGTGCATGATGATGCGCGGCGAGCTTGCGCCCGGAACGCGCACGCTGACTTCGGAAACGGGCGGCACGATCACCGCTGATGGCTCTTGTGCAAGGCATGGGATCTTCTGATGCGCGGAGCGAAGGAGGATGAGGCAGATGAAGGCGAAGAGACATTACCGACTGCCATCGGGCAAGGAGCTGACGGTCGGCGAAGCGACGCTCGTCGTGGGCATATTGAACGACGCCCGACTCTTTCTCAGACGGCGGCGCGGAACACGCTCGATACAAGGCGCTCGACCATCGCGCTTTCGATGGTCGAGGACGGCGCGGCGATCATCGACGTCGGCGCGGAGTCGTCGCGCCCGGGCTTCGTGCCCGTGTCGGCGGCAGAGGAGATCGAGCGGCTCGCGCCCTTCTTGGAGCATATACGTACCGAAGATTCCTGCGCCGATCTCCATCGACACGTTCAAGGCGGAGACGGCACGCGCTGCCTTGCGGCTTGTGCGGACATCCTCAACGACATGGGGCCTACAGTACGCGGCGGAAGAACGCGGCGCGATGGCTCGCGTCGTCGAGCCGAATACCACGCGCCCGTCGTCGCAGCGCACATCAGACGGGTACGGTGACAGGTCGGACGTCATTGAAGCTAGCAGTGATTTCTTCCGCGAGAGCTCGCGCCATTGCCGAGGAAGCGGGCGTGGCGAAAGAGAACCGATCTTCGATCCGGGCATCGGCTTTCGGCAAGACGCCCGAGACGAACATCGAGGTACTGCATCGTCTGCATGAGCTGATGAAGCTCGACGGAGAAGCGCATCCGCTGCTGTTGGGCGCGAGCCGCAAAGTTTCATCGGCTATGCGCCTCGATCTCCCGCAGAGGAGCGGCCTCGAAGCGACGGGCGCAGCGACGGTTTTGAGCGTCGCCTCTGGCGCATCCATCGTGCGCGCACGACGTCAGGAGATCGCACGGCCAGCGCTGCATGGCGGACGTCATCTGGAGGCGGGAAGCATGACAGAATTGAGCTTTCAGGGCGGGTTCTTCGGCTATCATGGCGCCAAGCCGGCAAGAGCGCGCGACAGGGATCATCGTTGACGCGTGCATGGCTGCCTCGACTCCGCCGAAGCACGACGATCTTCGTGGAGCGTCAATTATGCTGAGGTGTTCGAGGACGTCGCACCGTTGTCGAGGGAGAGCGAAGAATCTCATCGAGGCACTGGCGGAGGAAATCGCGGCGCAGCTCCTCGTTAGGCGGCGCGCTTGCGCGCGTCGAAATCGCCGCATAAGCCCCAGCACCGCTTGCAGGCGCATTCCGCGACGTCTGCGTGCGCATCGAGAGGGGCCGCGCATGAATGGCGAAGAGGCGAGAGTCGGCGAGGGGCGAGCGTGCCCCTGTGAGCGGGACTGCGCACGATCTTGCAGGGCGTGCGCAGAGAATGTATCGCATCATCTCGGTCTCGCGCGAATTCGGCGACCGCCGCGCTTCCTTTGCGGCGAGCCTTGCGACTTTTTGGGCTCATCTTGAGGATACGCGGCCCTCGCGTATCCTCTTTTGCATGAGACGCCGCCGGGGAAACGAGAAGCAGCCGCCGTTTCTCAACGCCTGCGCCGCTTGGAGACGCGCCTTTCACCCCTCGTTCCTGCGCTGCGCTCAGCGCATCGAACGTGCGCTCGGCCGCGTCGCAGCGAGCACTGGGGCCGCGCACGATCGACTCGACCTGCTCTTTTCGCCGAAGGATTCGAGAGTGCAGCGCCGGAGCTTCGTCTGCCGCATCCGTATCTTCACGAACGAGCTCGTGCCTTTGCCCTTGGTGGAGATTGCACCGGGCTGATTGTTCGAGGCAGGAAAATCGATGAATGGCTGGCGGATCTTTCAGAAACTGCCGCTTGCGCAGGTGCGGCGCATACCGTCCCATGAAAAATGAAAGAAGGTTTTCTTCCAAAAGAAAAGCTCATCTTTTCTGCTGGAACATAGTAAACTACACGCACAAACGTCCACTTTGTGGACATTGTGCGCCGTCTCTACGAGTTTAGCCAATCGGTCTCCAGCCTATAGCTTGACCCTCGCTTCATAGTAAACTACTACGCACAAACGTCCACTTTGTGGACATTGTGCGTCGCCTACATGAAAGCCACTCGCTCATGCGCCCTTGGGCTTGACCTCTTGAATTTTCATGGTAGAATAGACTTGGTTGATTGAGATTTCATGAGAACCACGCCAAGGAATTTGGATGGCGCGACTATCCTCTCGTGGTACCTTTAGAGGGAAATGCATGGCGAGATTCAGTATGCAGGAAGCGCGTCAGCTGAGCAAAATCTGCATATATATGATTTTCGCTCGCTTTGTGGATGCAAAAGCATGTGAGGTGCTTCATCTTGAAGCGGATGGCACGGTGCGGCGCGAGGGTCGCTGCTTCACCACTTGGGGAAGGACGCGTCGTTGCCGGCACTGCACGAGCTTCTGCGCCGCTTGTCGCAGTGCGAACTTTGAGCGCGATGAGATTTCGGACGACAAGATCTACCACGTCCTTTTCTGCACCGGTTGAGATCGAGATGCCGGACAAGAGCATCCTGCATTGTGCGATGGAACTGGTGACGAACTACCCACGCAATGCGGATACGCGCGCGATGCGCGACCGCGAGGTGCTGCAGCTTCTCTCGCGTGCGAAAGATACGGCTCGAGTGGTGTCCTGTGCTTCAATGTGGAGGATTCCTGCATTTATGCCAACCTGAGGCATACCGCGCCTTCCAGTGCCGCCAGGCGGAGCTTGAGGCTCTGCGAGCCTTCGCTGACATGGCTCAAAGATGAAAGTTGGGACTCTCCGTGGGAGAGTGCAGCTGCATGGGAGCAGGAATTCTTCCTCGAAGGTGAGCGCTTCGTCTATCGGGTGACGATGGCGAAACTCTTTGATGCGGACGGACATTACAAGGGCTATTATCACGATCCGCGATCAGCATGGAACGATGGAGGAACAGGACGATGCGGCATGGTCGCGCGATAAGCTCACGGGACTTTTATGACCGCGAGGGTTTCTACCGGCGCCGTGCGCGAGGAACCTGACTACGGCATAAAGGGCGAACGCTGCATCATCTGTTCGAACATCAAGGATTTCAAACTCGGTCAACGAGTTTTCGGCGAGGAGAAGGGAAACGAGATTCCAAAGAGCCTGGCGGAGTTTTTCGCCGACCTTGCCATGGATTCAGGCGCGGCAGCCCGTCTGCACGGCGACCATTTTGCCGCTTATGTGGACAGGGGCGGCTTCACGGAAAAGGATCGGTTTTCGACGGCCTCGAACATTGGGGCAGGCGTTCGACAGCAATTCATTCAAGCTGAATATCCATCCCGGCATACTACAAGATCCAGGAGGCGCGAGATGCCCGTTTCCGTAGCAGTGTGATCGGGCGTATCCGCGCTCTGCCTGTGCGCGACGAGAGTGGCAACAAGGTGGCGTTCTATGACGATGCCTTTGATGGAGCGACATTGCGCGAAAAGGAGATCCTGTAGTTTTCGAGGAAGGTTTGGCCGAGCGCGCGCTCGCCGTCTACCTGCAGCCGCAGGTTTTCGACAGAGGGGATCTGCTCGCGCGGAGGCGCTCGTGCGCTGAATCATCCCGAGAAGGGTTCCTCGTGCCCGGACAGTTCTATCGGTATCCTGGAGAATGCGGGCAGATTCATCGCCTTGACCAGTACGTCTGGGAAGAGGCGGCGGCGATTCTGAAACGTTGGCAGGAACGGAAAAAGGAAGCGATGACGATCTCTGTCAACATTTCCGTGAACGACATGCTTCATCTCGACATTTTCCAGACGATGACGGATATTGTGAAGCGGCAGTGGCATCGACGCCAAACAGCTGAAGCTGGAAATCACGGAGACGGCCTTTGATGGGAGACATCGAAAAGTACAGAAAGCTCATCAGCAGTCTGCAGGAGGTGGGCTTGAGGTCGAGATCGATGATTTTGGAGAAAGGGCTACTCCTCGCTTTCCATGCCTCAAGCGACATCGAGGCGGACATTCTGAAAATCGATATGGGTTTTCTGCGTCAGACGGGCAATCCGAAGCGCAGTTCCGTCATATTGAATGCCGTCATCGCCATGGCAAAGTGGCTCGGCATGCGCGTCATCACGGAAGGCGTGGAAACGAAGGGAGCAGGTCGAGCATCTGCGGTCACTCGGCTGCGATATGTTCCAGGGGTATTTTCGCGAAACCCATGCCGGTCGAGGAGTTCGAGGCAAGTATTTTCTGGAAGCGTCAAATGTACTGCGCTTCCCGAAGCCGGAAGGTGATGGAGGAAAGCTGTACGAGGACGATTTTTGTGCAGAGTTACGAATCGTCCTGGCGCAAGGAGGAATGCTGGAAATGAAAAAGGGTTGGATGAAGCGTGCGGGTAGCGAGCCTTCGCGCTTTGGCGCACGTGCTTTTGGGGATGGAGCACGCAGGCTTTCGCCGCCGCATCGACCCGCAGGAGCTTGAGCAGCTGCGCGGCACGGTCGGCATGCTGCTTGAAGACGTCGAGGAATTTTTACCACGTGACGCTCTTGATTGAGTCGTCTCATGATCTTCGTGCTGCTGGCGCTGATCGTCGTCGGGCTCGCTGGCTATATCAAGCTGAGAAAGGAAGTTCGGGAACTGCGGCGGCGCATTTGCGGCGAGGACGATTTTTAGCGGCAGAGCCGCCCGAGGACATCGACTCTCCCTTTGAGCCGATGCCGACGCCTGAGCCGATGCAGAGCCTGAGCCGATGCCGGAGCCTGAGCCGATGCCAGAGCCTGAGCCGATGCCAGAGCCTGAGCCGATGCCAGAGCCTGAACCAGAGCCAGAGCCGGAGTCGGAGCCGGAATCGCCGCCGATCGTACGCTTTATGGAAGCGCACAGCGAGGCGAACGATATAGAAGACCCGGCGCTGCAAAAAGCGCGTTTTTGCCAGCCTCTTGGCGGAGTTTTCTAGCAAGAGGTTCACCTGCTCGAATCCTGAGGATCGGAAGACGAACCCGAATGCGCCGCCGACATTTGAAACGAGAGACGAAGGCGACTTCTGGGCCGTTGAGAGGGTGACGGTTCGGACGATTACTACGTCATTCCCGATCCCACGTTTCCGTACAGTGAGGAACGCATCGCTTCGTGCGGCATGAAGGAAGCGTTTGCTCGAAATCTACCAGGAGGGACAAGACGCACATGCGCATGGAGATCGAAGCTCATGCTGCGCTGAAATTCAGCCTCACGCAGTCTCTGGCAGGCGCGCAGCAGTCCGGTAAGACTCGCGCTGTCGGAGGACAGGACGCACATAGTACTGATTATATGAAAAGGCTTCGCAAGAAGGGAATTCTTCTCGCGAAGCCTCTGCTAATGAGTCAGTGTGTCTCTAGGTATTTTTAGCGGATAAAGATATTGAAAGATGTGGGCTTTATGTTGTTTTGTTGTTTAATATTAGGACTAATTGTTGACTGCAAGAATATAATCAAATATTGCAGTCATTGATTAAAATGATATAATACAATAAAGCAGAGATATAACTCAATTATAAACGCCAATAGGAGTGGATATGGATGCAGTTTTTATTGACAACAGCGAAGGTCGAAGATATTCGTAAAGGGCAAACGACATGGGAGTTATCTGCAGGCGTGACGACGAATCCATCGCTGATTGCAAAGGCGAAGGTGGAGGAATTTCACCGAAACCACCAAAAGAGATTGGCATCGATTGTGGACGGTCCGATTAGTGGTGAGTCAGGCGACGGATAGTCGATGCGGACGCTGGCGATCAGTGAGGGCAGCGAGAGTGCCGCCATGCAGGAACATGGTTGTAAAGATCCCCATGACGATGGAAGGACTCGAAAAGCAGTCAAAGGCGCATTTCGTCTGAAGGACGGGCTGAACGTGGGCCTTGATCTTCAATGCAGCACAGGCCTTACTGGCTGCCAGAGCCGGCGTCGTATGTTTCTCCGTTCTTGGGCGGCGGTGATATCTCCGTAACGGGTATGAATCTCGTGCGTAAGATCTCGTCTTTTCCATATCTCATAAGATCAGGGCAAATCATTTCTGCCAGTGTGTCGACATCCAATTCATGTTCTTGATTGTGCACTCGCAGGAGCAGATATTGCTACGGTACGTATAAAGTGCTGGAACAAATGACCGCGTCCCTGACGGAACAGGGCATCGAGAAAGTTTCAGCAAGGATTGATGGGCCGTTTTTCCGGGGCGTAAAAAGGCGGGATTGAACGTGGATCTTCTGAAATTGCGGGCAGACGGCAGATCGTGTGCGTAAAGATATTATCGAAGCTGTCCATGCGGCGAATCCAGCCATCAGGCGGCTCGCTTTCTGTGGCGGACATCCTCACGTATTTGTATGTTTGCGGAGATGAAAATTGATCCAGCGAACCCCGATATGGAAGAGCGCGACCGTTTGTGCTCTCTAAAGGGCATGCGACGCCAGCCTATTATGGCGTTTGGCCGAACGCGGCGCTTCCCCGCAGATGATCTTAAGACGTTTCGTCATACGGGATCTATCGCAGGGTCATCCAGACGAAAAAGATATTCGGTGTCGATATGAGCTCAGGCTCCTTGGGACAAGGGGCTTTCCGTAGCAGTCGACGTGGCGCTTCCGCCAAACTTTCGCAGACGAGTTATCGAACCTATGCGCTGCTTGGCGACGGTAAAGGAAGGAAGCGGCAGATTTGAGAAAGCCACCATATTCGCCCGGTCACTGAAAACCGACAACCTCGTCGCTATCGCAGACAACAATGGTCTGCAGATTGATGGCTCCATCGAAGTGGTTTGTTCGCTCTACCCATCGCGGAGAAGTTTGAGGCATTCAATTTCCCATGTAGAAGCGAATGCGCATGATTTTTCGGCATTGCAAGGCTTTTTGATGAGGCGCGCCGAACGAAGGCATGCCGACGGCGATCATCTTAGCAAAGCGTCAAGGGAAAAAGTGTTTCCTTCATGGCAGAACAAGGTTTCGTGCGCATGGCAGTGCCGAATGATGAGGGGTATCGTAGCTAATGACGGAGCTGGAAGAGATGGGTAATCGCTGTGCGGGACTGAAAAAGATTGCGGCGCGTGAAAGTTACGGTCGAGCTCTCGTCGAACTTGGCAAAAGCGTACGGCAAAACTCATCGTCCTCGATGCGGATCTTGCTGAGGCGACAAAGACGAATATCTTCCGCAAAGAATTTCCAGCGCGTCATATAGACTGCGGTATCGCCGAGGCGAATATGATGGGGATAGCGGCGGGGCTTTCTCGACGGCAGGTGCCGTTTGCAAAGCACATATTTGCAATGTTTGCGGCTGGACGTGCCTATGAGCAGGTCAGAAATACGATCGGCTATCCACATCTGAACGTCAAGATTGCTGCGACCCACGCGGGATTTCTGTCGGTGAGGACGGTGCTTCGCATCAGTGCCTGGAAGATCTCGCCCTCATGCGCATGATTCCGGGCATGGCAGTCATGCCGCACCCTGCCGATGACGTGAGGCGCGCGCCATGGTCGAGCCGCTTACACCTACCGAAGGCCCTGTCGTACAGCGTTTGGGACGTCTCGCCGCCTCCGGTCAACGAAGTCAGGTCTTATCGTTTCACTTGGGGCAGGGGAATAAAGCTTCGCGAAGGAAAGGAGGTTGCTGTTTTTGCGACGGGGCTGATGGTTGCGCCGGTGCTGGCCGCTGCTGAGAAAATCACGACGGAGCTGGGTCTTGCGTGAGTGTCGCCAATATTCATACGATAAAGCCGCTCGACGATGATCTTGCACTGGACATGGTCAAAGATGCAGAAGCTTATCGTCCTGCGGAGGAACATTCTATCCTCGGCGGATTAGGGCGGCGCGGTGGCCGAACTTTTGTCCGAAAGATTGCCGAAACGTATGCTGCGCATTGGCATACGCGATATGTTCGGCGAGTCAGCCTGCGGTGGAGCTCCTGCAGCAGGTACGGACTCGATGCGGCGGGGTTCTTAATCAGATTTGCGCCTCGAAAAATAATGAAAAAGAGTTGTTGAGGGGCATGGGAAATGGAAACGATAGCGATTGGATGCGATGAGCGGCGTACAATCTCAAAGTCGCCATCATTAGCATTTGGGTACGCTAAGGGATTCGTTGCGATGATTTCCGGCGCGGCGGCAGCGAAGTCATCCTCTATCCGGATGTTGCATTCAGTGGCAGATGCAGTTGCAGCAGGGAAGTATAAGCGAGCGATTCTCTCGTCTGCGGCACTGCTCAGCATCGTCGCGCCAATAAGGTTCCGGTGTGCGCTGCCGTTTTGTCACGATCCGTTCTCTGCGGAGCGTGCGCATGAAAACAATAACGCACAGATTCTGTGCATGGGAGAACGTGCCATCGGGTAGAGACTCGCAAAGAAGATTGTCGATATTTGGCTGGCTGCAGAATTTTTCGGAAAAGTCACATTCACAGCCGAAGGTTCAGCGCTATCGCAGAATTGGAGCAAGAGCATTGCAAGAGATGAATAGAAAGGAGCTTTGACAAATGGATACAGCGCTTGAATTTCATCCAATTCATCCTCGATCTGGGGCCGACAGTCATGATGCCGATCATCATAACACTCATGGGTTTGATCTTTTTCGTCAGCGCGTATCGAAGGCCATACGTTCCGGGTTGACCGTGGGTATGGGTTTCGCTGGAATTTTCACGGTCATTGCTGTTCTCGACGAACTTGTCGCCGGCTGCCAGCAGTCATGGTAGACAATTTCGGTTCGCATCTCAATGTTCTGGATGTCGGTTGGCCGGTTCGTACGGCGATCAGTTTCGGCACGCCGATTGTGCCCTCGTATTCCTATGGGCATTCTGATCAGTACGGTGATGCTTGCCTTTAATTGGACGAAGACGATGGATATCGATCTTTGGAATTACTGGCACTATTTTTGGTGGCGCTCTCGTCATGTACCCTCACAGGCAGTACGGCTCTCGGCGCTCGACTGCAGCGATTACGATTGTTACAGTGCTAAAGCTGGCCCGATTACACAACCCGTATATCGAAAACTTTCAAAATGCGGGCATTTCTCTGCCGCACGGAGACATGCACGGGTTCCTTGTCATCGTCTTGAATGAAGATCATTGACAAGATCCCGTCATCAGCAAAATTGAAATCAATGCAGAAAGGTGCAGCAGAGATTTGGCGTCATCGGCGAACCGATGTTCATCGGCATCGTGCTCGGCAGTCTTATTGGCATCTTGGCGGGATATGACGTCAAGGGCGTCATTCAACTCGGTATCAATATGGCGGCTGTCATGTTCTTGCTACCGCGCATGTCGAAGATATTGATGGAAGGTCTTGTGCCACTTTTCTGGAGAGCGCGAGAGAAATCTCTCAGCAGCAGATTCCCGGGCAAGAGGTTTTCATTGGTCTCGACACCGCTGGTGGTGGGAGCATCCGTCGAGTGTCCGTCTGCATCTTGATGATACCGATTACCTTGATTTTTGGCTGCTGTCCTGCCGGGGAATCACCATGCCTTCCCTTTACCAGAGTTGGCGGGGCTATGCTTCTGCCTCATGTGGTCTGTAGGAGCGACGAACGGCAATGTGTTCGTGGACTGATCATCAGCACGATTCTTATGGTATTCATTCGTGGATCAGCACGGATATTGCGGCGGTCAGCGGACGATGGCACACGAGGTCCTTCCCGTTCCGGAGGGACGCTGGAGTTTCCTCTCTAGATGGCGGTTCGCATTTCATCTCGTGACATCATTGTAAGATCGTCGAGTTCGTTTATTGAGGTGCTGCAAATGTTCTTTGATCAAATGATGCGCTATCATGGCGGGCCTTATCTCGACCTCATCATTGGTATTGCGAAAACAGGATGTATGGAACACGCTCGTCGTCATTGGCGGTGCGGCATGGCTGTTTTATAAGAATCGCAGCGGAACCGGGGCGGCAAATGGGTTTGAAAAGAAGGGTGACGAAGATGGCAAGGATTGCGTGATTGCTAAAGGAAGTGCTTTTTGCCAGCCGTTAGCAGATAATGGAAACGATGTTCGCCTTTGGGGGACGATCTGGACGATCACATGATGATGAGCTTAAGCGGGAAGGATCATCCCAAACATAAGTATCCTTTTGCCGAAAGCGGTACAGTCGTTTTACCACAGAGAGTTTGCTGATGCGGTCAAGATGCGGAAATGATCGTGATGGCTGTGACGTCAGACGCTTTTGGGAAGTGTATTCGAGCAAGTGGCGTCCTGCTTGCGTCCGGGCATGATCGTCGGTAGCGTATCAAGGTTTTGATTATGATCGGTCAGGTGCGGTCGCATTATTACCGAACATTTTGGAAGAGAGACTGCCAGCGAATTGCACGGAAAACGAGGTGATAACTGTTGCTGGTCCTGCAAAATGTTGAAGTTCTTTGGAAGGTCCCGACATCGGTGACGTATGCCAGCAGAAATATAGAAGCGAGAAGAAATTGCAAAAAGGTGGCTCAAACGGATGTTTACAACATTGATGTGACAACGGACGTCATTGGTACAGAGACCTGAGCAGCGATGAAGAATACCTATTATGTGTGAGGCGGGCATGGCAGAAGGATTTCAGCAAAAGGCGGATTTCTGCTAAGAATACAAGGCATTGTTCACCTATGCTGTTCAAGAAATGGGTCTCTTTCCGCCTTAGAGAACATAGGGGACCGGTTCTAGGTTGCCAGGCTGCCGATTTGGAGCTTACTGGTGAAGCAGGGGCGCAATCGCGTTGGGTGAAGTCTTGGGTGGTGAAAGATCTGCTACAGACGCTGTGGAGGAGATGCGAGAAGGATGTCACGGTGAAGAGCTATCCTGCAATCCGTTTTGGTTGGGAATTGGTGCAACACTTGCAAAAGAAGAAAAGATCAGCTGGAGGAGCTGCCGCTGCTGGCGGCTCATCGGATTCTTTAGAGGATATTCCGAGCCATCCAGAGATCAAGCGATTGGTGGCGCTTTGTACCGAGATGAATCTGAGCGATCAAAAGGAAATGAGGGGTAGGTATGCTGTTTGCATTTTGATCCGCAGGTGAATCGATTGGGATTGACAGCCGCCTCGACGGAAGCCGCCATCCGTGAAATGGGAGATGCGCTTTGTGCGGCTGGTTATGTAAAAGACAGACTTCGTCGGATGCCGTCTTAGACAGGAAAAGACATATCCGACGGGACTGCCGATTTGGACGTACGCGGGATCGCCTTGCCGCATACAGATGTTGACCATGTCATCAAACCGATCATTGCCGTCACGTTTTGGAAAAACCGATAAAATTCCAAAAACATGGGTGATGCGGCGCAATCCGTGGATGTGGAAATGATCGTTATGCTGGCGATGAAAAACAGTGAGTTTCAGCTGGCGCTCCTTTCACGCTTGATTGAGACTTTGCAGATGTTGCTGCTGCCCCATTAGCGTTTTGCAGGCAAAAGACGAAAGAGGAATTGGACCGAGCGGATGTCGAAAAATCAACGCTGATTTGAGGGGAAAAAGAGGGAAAAACATGAAGTACAGAATTTTTGACGATCTGTGGTTCAGGGCTTACGAGCATCTGCGCAGCAGCAGAAAAATGCGCCCAGATGCTCAATAGACAAAGGGCTATGATGTGGATGTGGGTGGAATGTAACGCTTGATGTACCGGCGAAATTGGATACGTTCCAACCGCATGCCGTAGTACTGACGACGACGATTTCCGACTCTGTATTGCGGGGCATCAGGCGATTCCAAGGCTTGGCCTTCATTACGGGTATTGGAATGGACAAGGTCGTCGAGGAAATCGCCGCATATCTGGATACGATTCAGGAGTAGGATTTGCACATGAGAAAACGGCATCACCGTAACGTATGGTGATGCCGTTTTCCTTAGATATTCTTCAGACTACGGGATGCCCTCACACCCTGGAATTTGACGGTTCTCCTGTACAGATTCTTCGCGAGTCTCGCAAGGCCGCGCGAGCTTGCGGCGATTTCTTCCATGCCCGCCGCCTGCTCTCCGTGGCGGCAGATACATTCTGCGAGGCGTCGCTCGCGCGTTTCGCGGAGTTGTTCACGTTCTCGCTGAGGTTCACGATCGTGTGGATGCGTCCGTCGAGGATCTGCATTGTGTCGGTGATCTGTGCGCCGTCGTCGCTGCAGATGCGGATGAGCTCTAGGATACGCGAGAAGCCCCTGGCCTGTCGAAGACGACATTTCTCCAGCCTCTTCTCAGCCTGTTCGCGGCCCGTCCTTCATGCGGCGCTGACTGCTTGCTCTGTCTCGGTCTCGATGGAACTGATGAGGTCGCCGATCTGCTGTGCTGCCTGCTGGGATTCCTTCGGCGAGCTTTCGGATTCCTCGCGACGACGGCAAAGCGCGTCCGTTCTCGCTGGCGCGCGCCGCCTCGATGGCGGCATTCAAAGCGAGGAGATTCGTCTGCTCGCAGTCGCCCGAAATCGTCGAGATGATCTCGCCGATTTCTGCGAGCGCTGATCCGAGCTTTTTCGACAATCTGCGCCGATTGGTCGACCGTCTCGGAAATTGTGTTCATCTGCTCGACGGTCGATTTTTACGAGTTCATTGCCCTCGTTGGCGCGCTCGACGGTGTCCCTCGATGTTCTTGCGGATCGTGGCGATGCGGCTGACGGCTTGGCTGATGCCGTCGGACAGGCATCAATCTCATGCTTCGTTTCGCCGAGGGGAATCCATCTGAACGGCAGCGGACTCGGCGACCTCCGCGATGGACTGAGCGACGCTCTGCGTAGCCCTCAGCAGACTGGTTGGCGTTCGCCGTGAGCTGCTCGGATGTGTCGGAGACGAAAGCGGCGGTGTCCTGAATCTTCTTTGTCATCGAGCGCATGTTGTCAATCATGCCGTTGAACGCCGTCGCCATCTCACCGAATTCGTCCTGATTCTCCACGGGCGCATGAACGCTGAGGGTCGCCGCCTGCGGCGCGGCGCACGGCCTGCAGGAACTCCTTGTACGAGCGTTGTTGATTTCGCGGCGCAGCCAGTAGAGGACGGCGAGCGTCAGGGCGATGACGAGAGCAGGGCGACGATGGTGATGACGGCGATCCGCGCTTCTTTCGCCTGGCTGAGTTCCTTCTGCGTCGCGGCGTCCCTGATGCAGTTCTGAGCGTCCTGGTTAATGCCGGCGACAGCGGTGTCAGATGCCTCGACGATCTCGGGTGAGAGGATGGCGGCTTCAGCCTCTTCACGGTTGTTCGAACTTCATGGCGTCGCCCGCTTGACTCAGGCGCTTGTAGCTCTCCCAAGCTCCTGCTCTGCATCGAGTTCGGAGAGCGCCTGCTTCGTGATGTCGGGCGAGCCGAAATCCGTGTTCTTCTCTTGCCTCGCGCAGGGCATTGAACGCATCTTCCACTTCTTGACGCGAATCCTGAACCTTTTGGGCGAAATCGTGCTTCTTCGCCGGGTCGACCGATACTACCTGATAGAAGACGTAGAGGCGCGTCTTCTGCATGGCCTGCGCGACCCTGTTCGAAGTGGCGACGAGGGTCGTGCCCTGGTTGATCCCCGTATTGAGATCGTCGAGTTCGCCGACCGAATGGTAGGCGAAGACGCCGAAAGCGATGAAGGCAATGAGCAAGATGCTGAAAGAGAACAGGATCTTGTTTGCCACGGTCATGTTTTTCATGAGAAGACCATCTCCATTGATTTACGTTGAGTTGAAACTTCGTCTTTTGGCCTTCGACGTTTTCGGGAAAAATCCTTCGAGGAAATTTCTTTCTGATTTTTATCAGACTTTAACTCGTTTGTATTGATTCTGCCGCCTTATTGAATGAAGATGAAGAGAAGACAAGTCGTATGAAGATATGCGAGGCGCGAGCAGTATGAACACTACTTTATTGTTTCCTGTTGTTTTTCTGGTTCTTCCGATATACAATATAAACAGTACGCTAGGAAGCTATGTTGACAAATTGACTCGGAGGCGGGGAAAGTTGATAGTTTCCGCGTGAAGGGGTGACTCATGTTTGCGATTGAACGAAGAGATAGATACAACATTCTCCACGAGAATGGTACGGTAAAGACGATGGAGTTATGTGCGGCTCTTGATGCTTCACTCAGCCACCATCCGCAACGATCTCAATCTGATGGCGAAGCAAGGGGTGTTACAGAAGATCCATGGAGGGGCGTCCTCCTTACCAAAAATTGCAGCCGCAGCTGCAAACTGTCGAAGCAACTGCTCTGCTGCGTCCGGAGGCGTTTTAGTTTCCAAATGCGTGAAATGCAGCATGCAGAGAGAAAGGTGCATTGCGGAAGCTGCGTTGGAATACATTAGTGATAATCAGTGCATCCTGCTTGATGCGAGTTCCACTGCATTGACTCTGGCAAAGAAGCTGACGCGCTTTAGCAAACTTCTCGTTGTGACGAACGGCGTTTATACGATGCTCGCTTTGAAAGATACACCGAATATCGATACGATTATCATCGGCGGCATTGTGCGCAAAAATTCCGGCTTTATTGAAGCGGGGACAATCGGTGCGGATATTTTGCGTCATTTCCATGTCGACATTGCCTTTGTTTCAGCCAATGGCTTTTCGGAAAAGGAAGGCTTGACGGACTTCAATATCTATGAAGTTGAACTCAAGCGCCGTATGCTGGAGAATTGCAATCATATTATAGCCATGATTGACTCTTCGAAATTTGCGCGCGTTTCATCTTCGAGTTTCTTGGCGACTGAAAAATTGACGTGCTTTTGACGGACGATAAAATTGCCCTTCAGAGCTGCTGGAGCGGTACAAGAGTGAAGGAATTAATGTGCAGGTTTGTACAGGAAATAGTAGGAAATGAGCTGCCCGACTGCAACAGCCTTCGCTAGGTGAAGAGTGTTGCGGTCGGGCGGCGTTCTCATCTATTTGTCTGTGATAGCCGTTTATGGAAGGGCTCATTGTAAGAAGAGAGTTTACGATTCTTTGAAGTCATCGACCTCGGCTGCGTCATGCTCGGGAAGCTCTTCTAAGAGCAGCGCCGCAGCGTCGACCCAGTCGCCTCGTACGACTCAGATCTTGCCGGCGTCGCAGAGCGCGGCGAGCTTCGGCTCGATCGGCAGGCGTGCGAGAAGCGGCAGGTAGTAGTCGCGGGCGATCTCCTCGATGTGGCTGTCGCCGAAGATCTTGTGCTCGGCCGAGCAGTTCGGGCACTTGAAGTATGCCATGTTCTCGATGATACCGAGGATGGGGGCGTTCATCAGTCCGGCCATCTTGACCGCCTTTTCGACGATCATGGAGACGAGCTCCTGCGGCGAGGTCACGACGATGATGCCGTCGACGGGCAGGGGACTGCAGCACGGTCAGAGGAACGTCTCCCGTTCCCGGCGGCATGTCGACGAAGAGATAGATCCTCATTCTCCCAGACGACGTCCTGCCAGAACTGCTGCACGACGCCCGCAACGATGGGGCCGCGCCAGACGACGGGGTCGGACTCTTCCTTCAAGAGCAGGTTGATCGACATGATGTCGATGCCGCCCGCGCTCTTCAAGGGTCGGATGCCTGCAGCATCGGCGTTCGCCTTCTCACTTCGCCCTTGACGCCGAAGACCTTCGGGATCGAAAGGCCCCGCTGATGTCGGCGTCGAGCACGCCGACGCGATGGCCGCGCCGCGCCACGGCGGTCGCGAGAGCGAGGTGACGAGGGACTTTGCCGACGCCGCCCTTTGCCGCTCGCATGACGGCGATGACGCGCTTGACGCTGCTGTGCTCGTTCGGCGGTGTAAGAAGGCTCTGCGGCTCTGCTGTGCGCCGCCGCAGCCGCCTGCCGAGGAACAGCTGCAGCCGCTGCTGCAATTTTCACTCATGATGAATCTCCTTTGCTATACATATAATGGAAAATTTTTTTCTGAATGGATAGGATATATTCACTATATTACCCTTTTTTCTTGAATTGTCAATAGCCGCACTGCGCTGTAGTCATTCAATGCACGAAGGATGCGATAGAGCTGCTCCTTCAGCGCCCTCGGCCTCTTCGAGGGTGAACAGGGTGCCTTTTTATTGACGAGACAGCCCATCGCATAGGAATCTTTTTCCGCCTCTTCGCGCAGGGCTTCCCTTCCTTCGTGATCTCCACGACGACCACGCGCTCATCGTCCGCCTTGCGGCGGCGCTTCAGATACCCCATGCTTTCCAACTTCTGAGCACGGGCGTCAAGGTGCCGGAATCGAGGTACAGGCGCTTGCCGAGATCGTGCATGGTGACGTGTGCTCTTCCAGAGAACCATCATCGTGACGTACTGCGCATAGGTCAGACCGATCTTTTTCAGAAAGGATTGTGAGGCGGCCAGCAATCTTGCGGCCTGTGGCGTAGAGCGGGAACAAAACTGATTTTCCAGCAGAAGCGGATCAAATTCCTGCCATTGACAACATCTCCATAGAATGATTCTTGTTTCAGTGCCTCTTCGATATTTTAGCAGATAAATAAAATATAAGCAAATGAAATGTAGAAAAATAAAAACATGAAAATGATATTTTATAAAATTATATTTGACAAAAATATATTTTGCGTGTATAATAAAACATGGGCAGCTTCCCGAACGCGAAGAGGAAAAAGAGCGGGGCTTATATGCGGATGAAGAGAAAAATTCCGTGCTTCGGATATTTGACTTGAAGTATTGCATGATTTATTTGGATGAAAAACAGGAGGTTATTCATTATGAGCACCATCGTTTTGGCAGTATCGGCTCTTGCATGCGCTACAGCATTTCGGCTATCTCGGCGAAGAAGTGCAGAAGGGATACAGCGACGCATTCCGCATGCCCGCATGACCCGATAAGATCAAAATGCTGTAGCAGATCAAACAGCATGTGTTTCCGATGGAACGCATGCCGTGTTTTCTTAGGAAGCTTTTGAGGAAGTGATTTGTATAGATGAATTTTATCACAAGAACTTTCAAATATAAATAAAATAATGATAGTCTATCTCTCATTTACAACCTTCGAGGAACGTGCTATACTACATGCTAAGAAAATCTCGAAAGAAGGTGCAGTATGAATTTTTTGAAGAGGATGCTTCGTGGGAACGGCAAGGGGCTGTTTCTGCTGGCTCTGTGCCTCGCGGCGGCGCTCTGACGGCGGGCTGCGGCGGTCGCGGCGGGGATGCGCCCTCGGGCAAGAAGAAGGTCACGGTGACGACGTCGTTTCTCGCCGACATGACGAAGGAATTGGCGGGCGACTACGTCGATATTGACCTCATCATTCCGGCGGGAGAAGACCCGCATCTTTACGTCGCTCAGCCGGCGGATCTCAAAAAGCTCAGGACGCCGATCTCGTGCTTTACCACGGACCGCATTTCGAGGCAAGATGGTCGAAAATTCTTGAAAGCGCGGCACGGCGGTGACGGCGGACTTCCCAGCGGACGCTGTACTGCGCATGGAAGAGGACGGCGAGAGCGTCGTTGACCCGCACTTCTGGTTCAGCATTGCGCTCTACTAGAAGGCGACGGAGAGGCGGCAGACAGTCTCTCCAAGCTCAGTGCCCGAGCATGAGAAGGAGATTCGGGCGAACTCGGCTGCATACCTCGCCAAGCTCGATGCGCTCGACGCCGAGGTCACGAGAAGATTGCGTCCATTCCGAGGGCAAGCGCAACCTCGTCACGCCGCACGACGCGTTCAACTATTTCTCAAAAGCTACGGCATGACGGTCGTCGCGCCGCAGGGCGTGAGCACGAATTCAGGTGGCGAATGCCGACATTGAAAAAAGACCGCAGACTTCATCGTCGAGCACAAGGTCAAGGCGGTCTTCGCCGAGAGCACGACGAATCCCGAGCGCATGAAGAAGCTGCAGGAAATCGTGCGGTCGAAGGGCTTCGATGTCGAGATCGTCGGCGGCGAGGGAATGAACTGTTTTCCGATTCGCTCGCACCCGCAGGGCAGAAGGAGATACGTTCATCGACATGTATCGGTTTGACGTCGATCTGATCGTCAGTCATCTGAAGTAAGGAAAAGAGGAAGAAGGGCGGGCGACCGCCCTTTTGCTTCTTACCGTTCGATGCGGTCGAGTTGGCTGATTCTAGGGAAAGAAGGCGGAATATGGGAAAAAGATGCTGCTTCATGCTGGAGGATGTGACGATGGCGTACCGCGAGCGCGGTGCTCTGGGACATCGATCTCGATGTGCCGACGGGCGTGCGATGTGCGATCGTCGGGCCGAACGGCGCAGGAAAAATCGACGCTCCTGAAGCGAGTCCTCGGCCTTGAAAAGCCCGTCGCGGGCTATGTGCGCCTTTGGGGCAAGACGATTGACGAGGTGCGCGAGCGCATCGCCTATGTGCCGCAGCGCGGCGCGGTCAACTGGGATTTCCCGACGACGGTGTTCGACGTCGTGCTCTGCGGGACGCTATGTGCATATCGGGCTCATGCGCCGCCCGGGCAGGGAGGATCGCGAGAGGGCGAGGGCGGCGCTCGCCGAGATGCAGCTCGAAAAGCTCGCCGAGCGCCAGATTTCGGAGCTTTCGGGCGGCCAGAAGCAGCGCGTCTTCATCGCGCGCGCACTCGCGCAGGAAAGCGACCTCTACATCATGGACGAGCCGCTCGCGAGGCGTGGACGAGACGACGGAGCGCATCGTCATGGACAAGTTCGTCGCGCTGCAGAAGGCAGGAAGACGGTGATCGCCGTGCATCATGATCTTTCGACGCTCGACATGTACTTCGACTACCTCGTCGTTCTGAACCGTACGATCAAGGCGAGCGGCTACTTGAAGGATATGGACAAGGAAGCGGCGCTCGCGCTCGCCTTCCGTCCGAAGGAGCGTCGACGATGGAGATTCTGATGAACTACGCCTTCAGATCATCGCCTCGGCACGGCGCTTCTCGCTGCGGTCGCGGCGCCGTCGGCGCTCTGAGCGTCTACAAGGGACAGAGCCTCATCGGCGACGCCATCGGACATGCGACGTTTCCGGGCGTCGTCCTCGCCTTCATGGCATTTTTCGACGCGAAGCCCCGCCGTGCTGCTCGTCGGCGCGATGGCGGCGGCGGCCGTCACCTCTTTCGCCATTCAGGCGGCGCACGAGAACACGCGCGTCGGACTCAATGCGAACCTCGCCGTATTCCTCGGCTTCTTCGGCCTCGGCATGGTCTTGAAGAGCTTCATTCAGGGAACGAAGCTTATCGCGGCGCGTCGCAGGCGGGGCTTGAGACGTACATTTTCGGGCAGGCGGCGTACATGCTCGAAAGCCGATGTGAAGCTCATCGCCTTCGTCGCTGACGCTCTGCGCGGCGCTGCTCTTCGCGTTCTACAAGGAGCTGAAGGTCTTCGTCTTCGACGCCGAGTATGCGCGTGCCGTGGGACTTCCCGTGCGCCTGCTGCAAGTCCTGCTGCCCTTTTGACGATCTCCGTCATCGGCATCGGCATCAAATGCGGTCGGCGCGATCCTCATCAGCTCGTTCCTCATTATCCCGTGCGTCGCGGCGAGCCAGTGGTCGGATGATTTTGCACGTTCTCTTTTCCTGAGCGCCGTCTTCGGCGTCGTCGCAGCTCTCGCAGGTACCTATGTGAGCACGCTGGAGCAGGGAATGTCGACGGGGGCCGAGCATCATCCTCGCGGCCTCTGCCATCGCCTTTTTGTCCATGTTCTTCGGCAAGCGGGGCGCGTTCAGAAAGCGCGGAAGGAGGGAAGAGGCATGACCGATTCTTTCGTCGTGCTCGCCCTGACGGCGGCGGCGTGCGCCCTGCCCGGCGTGTTCCTCGCTCCTGCGCAACTCTCGATGATGGCAGATGCGATCAGTCACACGGTGCTCCCTCGGCATCGTGCTCGCGTTCTTCCTCGTGCGCGATCTCTCGTCGCCGTGGCTGCTCTTCGGCGCGGCGCTCGCGGGCGTCGTGACCGTGCTCCTCGTCGAGCTTCTGGGAAAGACGAAGACGACAAAGAGCGACGACGCGATCGGCATCGTCTTTCCGTGCTCTTCTCTCTCGCCGTCATCCCTCATCAGCAGCGTATGCGGGCAACGTGCATCTCGACACCGACATCGGGTGCTGATGGGCGAGGTCGTCTATGCGGGACTCGATACGGTGACGCTTTTTCGGGCATGAGGTCGCGTCCTCCGCCGTCAAGATGGGCGCGATCTTCCTCGTCAATGCGGCGTTCATCACGCTCTTTACAAGGGAACTCAAGCTCTCGACCTTCGACGAGGAGAACGCGCGTCTCATCGGCATGGCGACGGGCGCGATCTTCTACGCGCTCATGACCTTGATTTCCCTGACGACGGTCGCGGCATTCGACGCCGTCGGCTCGATCCTCGTCATCTCGTTCTTCATCGCGCCCGCGGCGGCGGCGCTTCTCTTCACGAAGCGCCTGCATCACGCGCGCTTCTTCTCGCCGTGTTCTTTGGCGTCCTCGGCAGCGCTCATCGGCTACGGTCTCGCGCTTCACTTCAACGCTTCGATGGCGGGCAGTGCGCTCTCGTCAACATGCTCGGCTACGTCGTCGCCGTCTTCGTCTATCCGAAGCGAGTCATCACACGGCGCTTAAGCGCATGCGGCGCAAGGCGCGGCTCGAGGAGGAGCTTTTGATCATCCACCTCGGCACGCACACCGCCGAGAACCTTTACAGCGAGGAAAACGCCGTGCGCGACATCGCTGAGCATCTGCGCTGGAGCGAAAGGGAGATGCGGCGTGTCAGCGAGAGACTGAAGGAAGCCGGCATCGTGCGCCGCTCGGGCGGTTACTACCTGCTGACGGATAAGGGGGGGAGCGCTATCGTGCGCTTTGCGAGGAGTATGATCTGAAAGGAAGCCCTCATGGCTTGGGGAGAAGTCGTACACGTTGAGAGAAGCAGCAAGGCAGCCGTTCGTCAGGGAGCGGCTGCCTTTTTTTGCAAGTACGGCGGTTTTTCTCGTTTTTCTTCATGAAGGGGCGGCGCTGTGGTATAATGCCATGGAAGAGAAATTCGTGCAGAGGAGAGATGGTCAGTGATCGATATTGCCGCTTTTGAGCATGGATTATTGGGACGACTTGATGGTGCGCATGGCGCATCATTCTACGGCGATCGAGGAAACACCTTGTCGCAGGGCGAACGAAGAGCCTGCTGCTCGATGGCTACATTCCGCGTGCCATGGATCTTCGGGAGATGCACGAAGTCTTGAACTACAAGCGCTTCATGGACTTTCTGCAGCAGAGCTTGGCGAGGAACGCGCCCTTTTCGCTCGACTTCATCAAGGAAGTCCATGCCGTGCTTTTGCAAGGACGCGATCGAGGGCGTCGCCGGGCGCTTCAAAGAGATTCCGAATCTCGTCGTCGGAGCGGGATTTCGTCCGACGCCGCCCTATCTCGTGTCGACGGATCTGCAGAACTGGCTGCTCGATCTCGCGGCGCAGCTGGCGGCAGCGAAGTCCGCCGAGGACAAGATCGCTGCCATCTGCCGCCAGCACTATTCGCTTGAGCGCATCCATCCATTTTCCGACGGCAACGGCCGCGTGGGGCGTGCGCTCGTCGTCTACAGCTGTCTGCAGGAAAAGAAGCTCCGATCGTCATCCCGTCGAAGAAAGGAAGCGCTATGAACTATCTCAACACGAAGATGTACAGGGTTCGTCGCTTTTGCGAAGGAGCTGCAGAAAGAGGGAAGAGGAACGGCTGCGGTTGTTCTTAGTGCGAACAGGTAAAAGCGACTTTTCGTGGGACGCTTTCTTGCAAATTCATCATCATTTGTACTATAATGTAAAGGTATGGAACAAATGTGTTCCGCAGAGTGAATTGTTCTCGATGGGAGGATGAAGAATGAAGAAGAAGCTGGCAGCGGCGCTATGGCGCATTTGGTAGGTCTGGCATGTATGCGGTGCCGACGGACGCGCATGGCGTGTTCTTTGCGAACCGTCTCGATCAGAAGGCGCTCGTGCTCGGTGAAGGTCCGTTGGACAACGCTTACGATCCCGCGTGCGTGCAGCGCATCGATGCCTACGATGAACTTCGAGCCGACGACGGTCGAGCGCGTCGATGCGGGCAACCATGTGACGATCGTGCCGGGCGACGACCTCGGCGTGACGGCGACCTTCTTCGACTATGGCTACTTCGCCAAGACGACGGACGGACAGGTCATTCCGACGCGCGACTACGCGAGCGTTGAAAATCTCAAAGGCAGTGACGTACGCGCGCAAGTACAATGTGCATTACTGGAACGCGGCTGTGAAGCGGGCGGGCTCTGCATGTGCCGATCCAGATCGTTCCGCAGTCAATCCTCTGACGCTTCGCCGTGGCGACGCTGCTGCGCCTGCGCATCTACGAGGACGGCCAGCCGTATGCGAATGCGCCCGTCATCGCTGACGTGCTCGGCGATCTCACGACGGAAACGAACGCGGATGCGAACGGCTACATCACCGTGCATGTGGCGAACAACGGCCTCAACGTCATCGGCGTCGAAGTCGGCTTCCGACGGACGATCCGATCGTGACGGAGAAGATCTTCAGCTCGCTTTCGTTCATCATTCCGGCCGAGTAAGAGCGGCTTCGATTCGTGAAACTATACGCGCTTGGGCGCAGTAAAACACCGCAAGCAATGCTTGCGGTGTTTTTGCTTTGCAGCGCATTCAGATGTTGATGCCGCATTCCTTGCGGATGGTATGTACCTGTTGCAAGGCAATCGCTCGCTAAAAAGTGAATCTTTCTTCAAATATGAACAAATTTCATTTTTCATATTGAACTTTAACGAGGTATGTGCTATACTCACAGACGTGATAGGAATAACCGCTATCAGCGGTATTTAGATAGAAAAATCCTTGAAGGAGATGTTCTTGTGAGAATACTTGGGAATTATTTCAAAAGGGCGGCCCTGTCATGTACGTCCTCTTGGTGTGTTCGATCGTTGTCGCGGTCATCGCCATTGAGCGTTTCCGCTTCTACCGTCAGGCGGGCAGGGGCGCGAGCGATTTCGTCGCGAAGCTCCGACTTTCCTGAAGGAGCACGATTTGAAGCAGGCAGCGGAGCTTTGCCAGACGGAGAACACGGCGCCCGCGTACATCGCTGAGATCGGCGCAGTGCGGCGGCGGCGGGCGATGACTTGACGCTCGCGCTCGACACGGCGTACGCCGATATGGCGATGCGCCTGAGGGAAAGGCTCAACTATCTTGTCGATGATCGTGACGATGGCGCCGCTCCGGGGCTTCTCGGTACGATTTCGGGCATGATCGAGTCGTTCAGCATCTTCAGCGTGCGTGCGGGCGAGCCGCTTGCCATCACGGGCGGCATCGGCGAGGCGCTGATCGCGACGGCGACGGGGCTTTGCGTGGCGATTTTTCGCTGATCATGCATACGTACTTCGTGCAGAAGCTTGACGAGATGCTCGCCATGCTCGACAAGGCGGCCGCCGCTGTGCGGAACGCGTTGAAGAAGACGGGGGAGGATGGCCATGCGGCGTGATTTTTCGTATTACGAAAGAACCGCTCGTCATGATCATCCCGATGATCGACATCATGCTCTTTTTGCTCGTGTTCTTCATGATCAGCACGATCTACATGGTGCAGACGAACACGGTGCAGGTCGCTCTGCCGCAGGCGGCTGCGGGCAAGATGGAGACGCGCCCGAACATCGTGCCGATCACGGTGACGGATAAGGGCGATGTGCTCTACGACAAGGACGAACTGCCGAATGAAAGATCTTGCGGACAAGATGAAGGCTTTCGCCAGCGAGCGATCCCGATACGGTGTTCGTACTGCGCGGCGACAAGAAGGCCGACTATGAAGCCGTCGTGCGCGTCTTGGATCTCCTCAAGCGCTCGGGCGCGAAGCACGTCTCCATCGCGACGGAGACAGCGGGAGGCAGTGAGATGCGGTTCAAGAGCTACTGGCGCACGACGGTCGTCGCGGCGATCTTCCTGCACTTCTTCGTCTGGCTGGGGACTGGCTCTCGCGCTGCCCCTGCTCGACTTCGAGGGCGATCCCTTGGCGGTGCAGGAGATGGAGGTCGTAGACCTTCCCGAGAAGGCTCTTCGGGCGAAATGGAAGAGAAGAAGCCTGATCCGCCGAAACCGGAGCCGCCCGAACCGCCGAAGCCTGAGACACCGCCTGTGGAGACGCCGCCTGAGGATGTCATTCCGACGGAGACGTCGCCGACGGAAGCCGCCGAGTTGGACGAGGCGGTGGCGGAGCTGCAGAAGCAGGGAGGAAGCGGCGAAAGAAGAGCGGCGAGGACGGCAGGCTCTGCTGCCTGCACCGCCCTCACAGGGCGGTTGGCGTGCTCATTACGGCGGGCAATACGCCCGACACGCGCGGCACGGACTTTCGCGGCATCGGTGGGCATCCTCGTGAGCATCGACGCGCAGGGACACATCACTGGCTATCGCTTTACGCAGACTTCGGGACGTCGCGTTGTCGATCAGCTCGTCTTGAATGCCATTCGCAACTTCAAATTCGAGCCGGCGCTCGATACGAATGGACAGCCGATGAAGACGATGCGTCTCCTGCGCTTCCGTTCGACGGTTCGGGCGATCATGCCTACGAGGATGATGAGAATAAGCGCATCCGCGTGAACAAGGAGATGTTCCTCCGAGAGCTTCATGCGAGGGACAAGCGCCGTCGACGTGAGAGGGGCGGCGCAGGGAAATCATATCGGAACTTCCAAAAAGAAGGTGAGAGTCTTGAAAAAGATCTTATTCCTTTGCATGGCACTCCGTGCTTCTCGCCGTGCCGCGCGCAGATGCGGCACCGAAGTGGCAGGAGGTCGCTGATCGTATTGCGCAGATGGTCGACCAGGCCGTTTCTGTCTACGAGACGGGCGACTACGAGTGCGCGCGACCTCGTCAATTCGGCGTACTACGGCATTTATGAAAAGGACGGCTTGGAGAACGTCATGCGCAGCTCTGTGTCCGCCAAGGAGACGAGCCTGACCGAGTACCAGTTTTACAAGGTCAAGAAGAGCATGAAGAACGGCGAGAGTGTAGACACGGTCAAGCAGGAAGCGGAAAAGCTCAAGTCGATGGTCAACGACAACGTCAAGGCGCTCGAAAATGCGCACGGCAGTTCGGGCTGGGCGGCTTTCCTGCCCGCTTATCTGATCCTCCTTCGCGAGGGCTTGGAAGCGATCCTCGTGCTTGTCGCGATCATCGCCTATCTGAAGCGCGCAGACGATGAGAAGCATCTCGGCACCGTCTACAACTTCTCGATTGCGGCGGTCGTCGCGAGTTTCATCTCGGCGTATCTGTTTCACACGATGCTGAACAACACGACGGGCGGCATGAGCCGCGAGGTGCTCGAAGGTGCGACCGCGCTCTTTGCTGTCGTCGTCCTGCTTTTTGACGAGCGCATGGCTCGGCGGCAAGGCGAACAAGGACAACTGGAAGCAGTACATCGACGGACTCGTCAAGGAATCCATCACGCATGGCACGGCCAGGGCATTGGGCATGGCGGCGTTCCTCGCCGTCTACCGCGAGGGCGCAGAGGTCATCCTCTTCTATCAGGCGCTCTTCAACAACGCGGCTGCCGACGTCACGATGATCTGGGCGGGCTTCGGCGCAGGCTGCGTGACGCTGGCCTTGATCTTCTACGGCATGCAGCATGGCATCTTGAAGATTCCCCTGCGTCCGTTCTTCCTGCTTTACGAGCATCCTGATGTTCCTGTTGGCCGTCACCTTCGTCGGCGGTGGCATCGAGGAGCTGCAGGGAGGGCGGCGTCATCGGCATCACGCGCTTCGAAGGCTGGCCTACAGTCGATCGTCTGGGCATCTTCCCAACGGCGGAGACGCTCGGCGCACAGCTTCTCGTGCTGCTTTCTGGCGTGGAATGGTCATTTACGCGAAGAGACGCAAGCCGAAAGGCGGCGTCGATCGCCTCTGGCAAAAGTTATTGGCAATGGCGGAGCAATGCTCGTTTGCGAGGTGCAGCGATTGCTGCATCTATACAGGGACGTATTATGTAAGGGCGTCCAGGAGGAATTTCATTACATCATTTTTTCGGAGGAGTGTGTTTATGAAAATGTTCAAGCTTCAAGAAACTCAAGTCGGCTCTGGCGGTCTGCGCGGTAGCGGCATCGCTCTTCACGCTCGGCGGCTCTGCGTCGGCGGCGGGCTTCACGGAGTACCCGATCGGGCGACGAGATCGAGAACGAGGCGAACCACTTCAAGGTCGCGCTCGTCTATTTCCAGCCGATTGAGATGCTGCCTGCGGGCATGATGCTTTCGCCGGACAAAGGCGGACATGCACATGAGACGGATATCCATGCGACGGAAGGCAACGACACGGGCTTCGGCGTCGGCGAGTGGATTCCGTATCTGACGGTTCACTCATGTTCACGAAGCGCGAGACGGGCCAGAGCGTCGAGGGCGTCTTCACGCCGATGAACGCAGACGATGGCCCGCACTACGGCGCAAACGTCAAGCTCCTCGGCGCGGGCACCTACGACATGCACTTCTCCATCGAAAGCCCGTATCGCCAGAACTACGGCCTGCACGTCGATGATGAGACGGGCGTCAAGGGTCGCTTCTGGGATGAGCCTGTGACGATGGATTGGGTCTTCAACTACGTCCGCGTCGTTGGTGCAATGCTGAGCCGTCCAGAAGCGAACCTGAAAGGGTGAAGCTGATTGAGCAGCAGCTCGTGCGCGAAAACGTCCCAAGAGCGCAAAGCCGAAGGCGCAGTGCGATTAGTGAGACGTTGACCGCCCACAAGCAAGTCTCTCCTAGGGCAGAAGCCCACCACCATCCAATGGGTGGCGGTGGGCTTCCTTCATCCATTCCTATAGATAAAGTGAGGTGCAGAATATGCTGCAGATGTTCCTGCAACAGTTTGTGCCGGCGATGGAGCAGGTGCTGACGCTTGCTGTGCCGCTCGGCATCCTTTTTCGCCATCCTGCGGCGGCTGCCGCTCGAAAAGTATCGCCGCAATTATAACACTGCGATTCATTGGGGCTTCTGGCTTCCGTCGCCATCGTGGCAGCTCGCGTCGGCACGCGAAACGCCGTGAGCCGCGAGGTCGCCGAAGCCGGCGCGATCGCCGTCGCCATGATCGCCGAGGTCGTGCTCGTCGCCATGCTCGCGCGCGGCGCAGGGCAGACGAGAAGCTACGCCCGCTGCGGGTTTCGCTCCGCGTCATCGGCGTCTTGCTCTTCTTCATCACGGCATGGAGCTTTTGGCTCATCCCGTCGGCACGATCATCTCGGCGGCGGGCGACTACATGACGCAGACGGTCGCCGTGAAGCTCGCGGGCTTTGCCGCAGGGCTGTTCTTCGGCGTCATCAGTTCCTTCGTCGCCTACAAGGCGGCGGCGGCGCTCAACCCGAGGCGGCCTTTTTCGTATTCGTCATATCAGGCTGCCGCCATGTTCATCCAGCAGGGGCATTTTTCCTCGTGCAGGTGCTGATGGCGCGCCACATCTCGACAGCGCGGCGCTGCTTTCCATCATGGCGCTGATCATCGACCACTCGTCGTGGCTCATCTTCATCATCTTCTCGCGCTGCTCTTCGTGCCGCTGACGCTCTTCTCCCAGAAGAAGCCGGCGCGTCCTGCCGGCGCGAATCCCGCCCAGTATCGCCCGCATGATCATGCGCAGGCGATGCACAAGAGACGCTGGGGCTACGGCGACGGTGCTGTTCCTCGCGGGCATGGTATTCTTGTCGAGCTTCGGCGCGAGCTATGCGAACCGCAAGGAAGAACTCGTGCCGGCTGTCCCCGTGACGGCGGTTGACGGCTTCGTCGACGTGGATCTCTCGGTGGTCAACGACGGACATCTGCATCGCTTCGTCTATCAGACGGCGAGCGGTCGATGGTGCGCTACATCGTGATCTTAAAGGGCGGCAATTCCTACGGCGTCGGGCTCGACGCCTGCGAGATCTGCGGTCCGACGGGCTACTACGAGAAAGGACGGGCAGGTTATCCGCCGCCTGTGCGACGTCATCGATGAACAAGGCGACGATCGGCACGAAGGGCGGCTGCAACCCGATTCCCATCGAGATACAGCGTGCGGACGACAAGCTGCGCGTGCCGCAGGACGCCTGGACAAGGCGCGCGACGTGTTCCGCTGATGCGTGAAGGAGGGATACAATGTTTTTGGCAGATGGTAAAGGGCGCGCTGATTCGCCAGAGGAAGCGTCTTCCTCATCGCGCTGACGGCGGCTCTCGGCGTATCGCTGGCCGCCGCCATGCTCAACGTCATGTTCGACATCGGCGAGAAGGTCAATCAGGAGCTAAAGGCTTACGGCGCAAAACATCACGGTCACGCCGAAGACGGCTTCCGTGCTGCAGGACGTCTATGGCCTTGAGGGCGGACGCAAAGAGCACGGAACGAGGCGGATGCGGCGAAGATCAAGACGATCTTCTGGACGAAATAACATCGTCGCCTTCGCGCCCGAGCTTTCGGGCAAATCGCCTCGCGGACGGCAAGAATGTGCCGCTCATGCGGCACGTGGTTCGACCACGAGCTTGAATTGCCGACGGGCGAGAAGATGCAGACGGGCGAGAAGGAAATGAAGTCGTGGTGGAAGATCGACGGCGCGTGGCCGACGGAAAGCCCGCGACGAGGCGCTGGCGGGCGTGAAGCTCGCGGACGCTCTGGGACTGAAGCCCGGGATACGGTTTCCTATCGCACGAAGGACGGCGCGGAAAGGACGCTGAAGATCACGGGCATCGTCACGGGCGGCGGCGCAGAGGATGACGCTCTGACCGTGAACCTCGCGCTCGCGCAGGAGCTTCTGGGCGCTGCCGGAAAGATCGAGCAAGATCGAAGTCTCCGCCGTCACGACGCCCGAGAACGATCTTGCGCGAAAGGCGGCGGAGAACCCGAGCGCCTTTCGCAGAAGGAGCGCGAGATCTGGTACTGCACGGCCTACGTCAGCTCCATCGCCTTCCAGATCGAGGAGGCGATTCCCGGCTCTTCGGCGCAGCCCGTGCGGCAGATCGCCGAGTCCGAGGGCAAGATTCTCGAAAAGACGCAGATGCTCATGCTGCTCATCACAGGGCTTTCGCTTCTGTCGGCGGCGCTCGGCGTGTCGAACCTCGTCAGCGCGAACATCATGGAGCGAAGCCGCGAGTTCGGCCTCGTGAAAGCGCTCGGCGCGACCGACCTCTCCGTCGTCCTCATGGTGCTCGCCGAGATCTTCATCGCAGGCGCCTGGGCGGCCTTCTTCGGCTACTTTCGGTGGTTTGGCGCTCGCGCAGGCGATCGGGCAGACGGTCTTCGGATCGAGCATTGCGAACAACCTCGTCGTCATCCCCATCGTGGGCGGACTCATGGCGCTGATGCTCCTCATCGGCAGCCTGCCCGCCATCCGCATGCTTCTCTCCTTGCAGCCCGCAAGCGTCCTTCATGGCAGGTGATTTGATATGGCAGGGAAGAATAAAGATACTGGAAATGTTTCTGCGCATGATCGTGCGGGCGCTCTTCCGCCAGAAGTCGCGCATGTTCGTCGCGCTCCTGGCGGTCGCGGTCGGCGCGGGCGATCATCTCGGGCATGATCACGGTCTACCGCGAGGTGCCCGCGCAGCTCGGGCGCGAGTTCCGCGCCTACGGCGCGAACGTGCTTCTCTTGCCGGCGGGCGAGGCGAAGACCTTCGACTCCGCCGCCTTGCAGAAGGCGCGTGAGGCGCTGGCGGGACGCGACGTCGTCGGTCTTGCGCCGTTCCTCTACGAGCGCCTTGAGGTCAACAAGCAGCCCGTCCTGACGGGCGGCACGACTTCGAGGAAATCAAGAAGGTCAGCCCCTATTGGATGGTCAGGGCGCGTAGCCCGAAGGCGGGCGAGCGCGAGATCCTCCTGGGCGCAGAGATGGCCTCGAAAGATCGCACGCGATACGGACAAGCTGATCGGGCCAGACCGTATCGGTCAGCGCGGGCGAGGGCAGCGCCATGCTCTCTTCACCGTCTCGGGCATCGTCTCGACGGGCGGCAAGGAAGAGCAGTTCGCTTTCCTGAATCTCGACGAGCTGCAAAGATCGTCGAGAGCCCGCGCCGTCGGACTCGCGCAGCTCAGCGTCGCCGCCGACGGCGACAGCTTGAAAGTCCGTCGAGGACGCCGTTCGCACCGCGAATATCGGCATCGAGCCGCAGGAGTGCAGCAGATCGCGCACTCGGAGTTCAACGTCTTGAAGAAGCTCGAAGTTCTGATGCTTCTCGTGACGATCATCGTCCTCATTTTGACGCTCATCTGCGTGACGACGACGATGACGGCGGTCGTTACAGAGCGCCGCCGCGAGATCGGTCTCAAGAAGGCGCTCGGCGCATCGAACGCGAACATCGTCATGGAGTTCCTCGGCGAGGGCTGCGTGCTCGGCCTTGTCGGCGGCCTTCTGCAGGCAGCGGCTTCGGCTACCTCTTCGCACAGAGCGTCAGCATCAACGTCTTTTCGCGCGGCATCGCCTTTGCTCCGGGCATCGCCGTGCTCGCCGTCGTCTTGTCCGTCATCGTGACGGGCGTCGCGAGCCCTCATTCCCGTGCGCATCGCGACGAGCGTTGACCCCGCCATCGTCTTGCAGGGGAGAGTAGGAGGGTTTTAGCGAGTCTATTGGAATTGAAAGACGTGACGATGGCCTACGGCGGCAAGGTCAAGGCGCTCGACAACGTCAACCTCAAGGTGGAAAAGGGCGATTGGCTCGCCGTCATGGGGCCTTCCGGCTCGGGCAAGACGACGCTCATGAACATCATCGGCTGCATGGATCACGCGACGAGCGGCACGGTGCTTCTGGACGGCATCGACATCACGAAAGTCTCCGACCACGAGCTGACGCTCCTGCGCCGCGACAAGATCGGCATCGTCTTCCAGCAGTTTCACATGATCCCGTACTTGACGGCGATCGAGAACATCATGGCGGCGCAGTACTATCACAGCATCCCCGACAAGAAGGAAGCGCTCGAAGCGCTCGACCGCGTAGGGCTTGCTGACCGCGCCGACCATCTGCCGAGCCAGCTTTCGGGCGGCGAGCAGCAGCGCGTCTGCATTGCGCGCGCTCTCATCAACTACCCCGTGCTCATCCTCGCGGACGAGCCGACGGGCAACCTCGACGAGGTCAATCAGAATCTCGTCGCGAAGATCTTCCGCGAACTGCACGCGGAAGGTCATACGATCCTCACGGTCACGCACTCCGCCGAGGTCGGCGCGGCAGCGAGCGCTGCGTCATCATCGAGCATGGGCGCATGGTGGAAAAGAGCGCCGAGGAGCAGGCGGCGGCAAAGCTGAGGGAAGGGGCGAAACAATGAATTTGGGCAGGAATTCTCTGGCGCTGGTCTTGGGCGTCGCCTTCGCGGCGGCTCTCTTCGCGGGCTGCGGTGACGATGCGGCGAAGGACGAGCCGAAAGACGGCGGGCGCAGGGCGTCGCCGTCAAGAAGATCGCCGACATCGACCTCTCGCAGGGCGAAAGGACGGCACGTACAACGGCGAGAGCAGCGAGAACTCTGAGTACGGTCACGGTAAGATCGCCATCACGATCAAGGATCATAGATCGTGAGCGCGACGTACTTTGGCATCGACAAGGACGGCACGATGAAGGGCGAGGACTACGGCAAGAAGAACGGCCAGGTCAGCGATGCGCAGAACTACAAGAAGGCGCAGAATGCCGTCAAGGCGAATGCGACCTACGGCGCACAGCTCGTCGAGCGTCAGCAGCCGGGCAAGGTCGATGCCATCTCGGGTGCGACGATCTCTGCACGAAGCAGTTCATCGAGGCCTCGACGAAGGCGCTCGATGAAGCGAAAAGTAGCCATGATTCGCTTGCAGAATCTGGTAGCTCAGGCGCAGGGCATCTTGCCCCTGTGCCTTTGCTCGTTTTTCGCCGCTTCTCTTTCGGCGGGATGCTCTGCCCGCGCAGATGAAGAGCGCGGCTTTCGACGACGCTTCCCGCACCGCAGAGGAAGCGAGTGAGGAGTTCTTCGCGATGGATACGAAGATGACGGTCAAGGTCTATGGCGAAGGCGCACCCTGAGGCGGCGCGAGAGGCGAAGGAGCAGCTTTCAAGGGGCTCGATGCGCTTTGAGCGCGACGCGCGAGGGAAGCGACGTCGCGCCCTGAACAGCGGCGCGGGCGAGGCCGTCGCGCTCGCGCCCGAGACGATGCGGCTTCTGCGCCTCTCTGAGGCGGTGCGCGAGGAGACGAAGGGCGCACTCGACGTGACGCTCTGCCGCTCCTCAGCTCTGGGGTTTTCGGGCGGCGTGCATCGCGTGCCGACGGCAGAGGAAATCGAGGCGGCGCGTGCCTTGACGGGAGCGGAAAGCTCAAGCTCGACGAGGCGGCGGGTACGGCGCGGCTCGAAAAGGGCAGCAGCGTCGAACTCGGCGCGGTGGCGAAGGGCTATGCGGGCGAGCTTGTCGCGGCGGGAGCTCAAGTCGCGCGGCGTGCGCTCTGCGCTCCTCGACCTCGGCGGCAACATCGAGGCGGTCGGCATGCGCGAGGACGGCACACCGTGGCGCGTGGGGGCTTCGGAATCCTTTCGGTGGAGCACTTCTCGGCACGGTGGCAGGTCGCGGATGCCGCCGTCGTGACCTCGGCGATCGACCAGCGCTTCTTCACGGATGAGGGCAGGAGACCGCTATTGGCACATCCTCGATCCAGCGACGGGCGCACCTGCGCAGAGCGGCCTTGCTTCCGCCACCGTCGTCGCGAAATCGGGCGGCAGGGCGGACGCGCTTTCGACGGCGCTCTTCGTCATGGGCGCAGAACGCGCCGCCGCTTTCTGGCGCGAGCGGCAGGATTTTGAGATGGTGTCTCGTCGGCATGGATGGGCCATGTGTGGATTACAGAGGGCTTTTGACCGCTTCTCGGCGGGCGAGGGGCCTGACAGGGAGAAGCGGAGGTCATTCGATGAACGGGGAAAAGAAGGCGCGGCTCTTCGCTCTTTTCGCCGTGCTCCTGCTCGGTGCGGCGGGCGCGTGGCTCTTCGCAGCCGCTTCTCGCGGCGAAGACGCATCAGAGTCGGGCGCGGTCGAGGTCGTGCAGGACGGCGCGGTGATCTATCGCTCACGCAGGAGGAACTGCAGGAAGAGCGCCATATCCGCGTGCCCTATGGCGAGCACGAGAACGTCATCGCGACAGGGCGGCGGCACGATCCGCATCGAGAGCGCCGACTGTCCCGATCAGATCTGCGTGCATACAGGCGAATTGAAGGGGACGGCGCACCGATCATCTGTCTGCCGCATCGCTGGAGATTCGCTGGGCGAAAGCGGGCAGCGCGGGCGAGGCGGCGGGCGAGGCCGATGCGCCGACGCGGTGGCGAGGTGAGGGGCGCGCGGCAGAGCGCGGCGCTCGGCGGGGTGCGTCCGAGGCGCGGGCGCGCATATGCGCAGAGGAGCGCAGGAAGCGGGTCTGGCGCAGCGAGGGGCGGCGCGGCTGACGCTTCTTCCATCTGCCTCGCATCTCGTTGATGCTCTTCTTCGTCGAGCTTCGCCTGCCGCTTGTCGCGGCGGTGCCGGGCTTCAGCTCGGTCTCGCGAACATCGTGACCGTCGCCGCGCTCCGTCTCTTTCGCGTGAGGGGAAGCGCTCTTGCTGCTTGTCCTGCGCATCGTGCTCGGATCGGCCTTCGCGGGCAGCCTGCCCGCGCTGTCGTTCAGCCTTGCGGGCGGCCTGCTGGCGCTTTCGGTCGGCGTCCTCTTGCTGCGCGCGCCCCGCGCGTGCCGCTCGCGCTGCTCGGCGTCGCGGGCGCGCTCGCACAACGTGGGTCGCTTCTCGCCGCCGCTTTCTGGCTCGGCACGCTCGACGTCTTTACTATGCGCCCATGCTCTTTGTTCTGGCCGTTTTCACGGGATCTGCCACGGTTTACCTCGCGCAGAGATCTTAGCGGCTGCCTTGCGAAATAAGAAAATTTCTCAAAAGCTGTAACAAATGTTCCCGCTGTGAAGATTTCCTGTGCTATACTAGGAAAAAGAGAGGAGATGACAGCCATGAAAGGTCAGGCAGGCAGGGTGCTTCGCCCCGCCGAGGGAAATGGCGCCCGTCTCCGGGCTGCACGGTGTCGGAAGCCATCAGCGCGGCGGGCGGCAACAACGTCGTCTGGTTCTCGCTCGCAGACGCGACGGACATCAGCGCGGAGAGCTACGAGCGCCGCCGCTCTGGTACGTCGCTCGGGCGCGATGGAGCGGTCGAGGAGAGCGGAATACGCCGCTCGCCGCAGGAGATTTCTTCGTCGTTCCTGTCGGTACGCCCGTGGGCGTCAAGACGGAGCGCGGCGCCGTATATCTTGAGATCAGTTTGCAGGAGGGAAAGACCATGAACAAGGCAATCGAGGACAAGAAGGTATTTCAGCTGGCGGAGCTTCTGCCCGTTCAGGAGGGCAGGATCGTCAACATGGATCTCGTGCAGAGCCCGAACCTCAAGTTCGTGCTCATGAGCTTCGGCGCGGGCACGGGGCTCGACGAGCACGCGGCGCCGGGCGAGGCTCTCGTCTTCGCGCTCGAAGGCGAGGCCGTCATCGGCTACGAGGGCAAAGGAGTACACAGATTCACGCGGGCGAGAACTTTCAAGTTCGCGAAGAACGGCAGACACTATGTGCGTGCCGTGAAAAATTTCAAGATGGCGCTGATGCTGGAGCTTGCTTTAAGACCGATACGAATACAGGCATGTCTGTGCCTGTACGAAGCTTCGCCGAGAGTGAGAAAGCGTGGAGCAGGACGAAGCCCGTGCGCTTTTTATGAAAGCGAGCGACAAGATGAGATTGCTTTCAGCAAAAGGGCTTGACATCCGCCGCTTTCGTGATAAAGCTAGGTATAGTGTTTCATTAGATTTACAAGGAGTGGATACGATGAGGAACAGCAAGATCAATGCATCCATGCACGCGAAAATCGTTGACTCGCGCAGCAATCCGACGGTGAAGTCGATGTCGTTCTGGAGGACGGCAGCTTCGGCCGTGCGGCGTCGCCGTCGGGCGCATCGACGGGCCAGTTCGAGGCGCTTGAACTGCGTGACGGTGACAAGGGCTCGCTACCTCGGCAAGGGCGTCCTGAAGGCGGTCGAGAACGTCAACGACGCTCGCCAAGGCGGTCGTCGGCGTCGACGCTGCGGATACGGCTCTCGTCGACCGCACGATGCTCGAAGCGGACGGCACGGAAGACAAGTCGAAGCTCGGCGCGAACGCCATCCTCGCCGTTTCCATGGCGGCGGCGAAGGCGGCCGCTGCGAGCGAGGAAACGCCGCTCTATCGCTTCTTGGGCGGCAGCCAGGGGCGGCCTTTGCCCGTGCCGATGATGAACATCCTGAACGGCGGCGCCCATGCGGCGAACAGCATCGACGTGCAGGAATTCATGATCATGCCGGTCGGCGCTCCCGATTTCCGCACGTGCATCCAGTGGTCGTCGGAAGTCTTCCATGCACTGCAGAGCCTCTTGAAGGCGGACGGCCATGCGACGGGCGTCGGCGACGAGGGCGGCTTGCACCGAACCTCAAGTCGGACGACGAGGCGATCGACTACATCATGCGTGCCATTGAGAAGGCAGGCCACAAGCCCGGCAAGGATTTCGTGCTCGCGATGGACGCGGCCGCCAGCGAATGGAAGGGATCGAAGAAGGGCGAGTACAAAGCAGCCCAAGTCCGGGTCAGGTCTTCACGACGGCAGAGCTCGTCGAGCATTGGAAGAAGCTCGTCGATGAAGTATCCGATCATCTCTCTCGAGGATCCGCTTGATGAAGAGGGATTGGGAGGGCTGGCAGCTCATCACGAAGGAGCTTGGCGACCGCCTGCAGATCGTCGGCGACGATCTCTTCGTGACGAATACGAAGCGCCTCAAGAAGGGCATCGACATGAAGGCCGCGAACGCCATTCTCATCAAGGTCAATCAGATCGGCACGCTGAGCGAGACGCTCGCCGCCGTTGCCATGGCGCCAACGCGGGCTTCAAGGCCGTCGTATCGCATCGCTCGGGCGAGACCGAGGATACGACGATCGCCGACCTCGTCGTCGCGCTGAACGCCGGGCAGATCAAGACGGGCGCACCGAACCGCAGCGAGCGCGTCGCGAAGTACAACCAGCTTCTGCGCATCGAGGAAGAGCTGGGCAAGAACGCCGTCTTCGCGGGCAAGAACGCCTTCAACGTGCCTCTGCCGTGAATTTGAACGGAAAGTTTCAGTGATTCTCAAGTTTACAGCCTCCCCGACGGGAGGCTGTTTTTCGTCTCAAAAGCATATCGTCAGCACTAAGAATCACTATTGACAAGTCGATAAAGCGCGGGTAAAAATAGAGCGATAGCATGGTATATAAAGGGCAATGCCCTGGTAAGGAAAGAAGGAAATCATGGCAACGTATATTTTGGGAGCGGTTCTCTTGGCGGCGCTTTTTCTTCGCTGTGCGCGGCATGGTGCGCCACTTCGGCGGCGGCGGTGCGTGCTGCGGCGGGGGTGGCAGCATCGAGGGCGGCCCGAAGAAGAAGCTCTATCACGACGTCATCGGCGAGAAGGTGCTGCATATCGAGGGCATGCACTGTGACAACTGCAAGAACGCCGTCGAGCGTATGCTCAACGGCATCGACAGCAGCTGTCGCCGAGGTCGATCTCGAAAGAACATCGCTGTCCTCAAGATGGAGCGCATGATCTCGGACGAGGAGCTCATGCAGTTCTCGACAAGACGGAGTACAAAGCTTGCCCGCGCAGAACTGCGCGAGGCATCAAAACGACAAAAAGACCCTGCCGGGCGGCGAGGTCTTTGTATCAGCTATCAACTCAGATTTCATGCTTCCCCATGCGCGGATAGTCCTTCATCGCGCGAGATCGTCGTCGAGGGAATACGGCGGGGTCAATGCCTGTATGACGGATGAAGTTCAAGAGTTCCACGTCGTCCATGACGTACGTATGGCATCGCGGCGGCAGTGGGCGAGGTTTACGCCGAAGGGTTTTGGGAGAAGCTTACCGTTCTTGTCTGCAAAGACGATGACGATGGGGGCGAGCGTGTGGCCGAAGACGACCTTCTTGACGATGGCGTAGCCGAGCTGTGTTTTCATGACTGTGCCAACGGGGTAAATGGCGACGTTTGTCGAAGAAGAGGCGCAGGCGATCCATATCAAAGTGACCGGGGGAGTTCTTCATCATCATCTGATAGACGACGTTCGGCTTGTATGCCCTCTTGTAAGGACGCACGCTCGTCAGAGCGTCGTAGACGTCGGCGATGGCGGTGATGCGGCTGTACGGATGGATGGACTTGCCGCGCACATGGTAGGGATAGCCTGAGCCGTCAAAGGTGCTCGTGGTGCTGGACTGCAATGATGGCGAGGATCGAGGCGAGCGGCGACTTCAATTCCTTGAGGAGTCTGCGCCCTTCACTTGGATGCCGACGGATGATCTTGAATTCGTCCGCCGTCAGGGCTCGGACTTGTTGAGGATGGATGTGGGCACGGCGAGCTTGCCGATGTCGTGTAGGGAGTCCTCCGAGCGTGATGACCTGCAGCTTGCTCTTGGAGTAGCCGCAGAGATTGCCGAGCATCGTCGCGAGGACGGCGACGTTGACTGAATGGGAAAAACGTGTAGGAGTCGTGCAGACAGAATGTCTGTGATTTGCACGAGATTCTTCTTTTTCGACATGATGTCGCGCACGAGGAGATCGGCACATCGCTCCATGAGGGCCTGCATGTTGAACTGGCCATGCATTTTCCGCCCGGCGGAAGGTCTCCGCGACGTTTTCGACGGCCTGCACGCGCGTGTGCTCCGATGATGTCAGGGGGCGGTTGCAGCTGAAAATTAGAAGAAAGCGATGTGACGTGAAGTTCGGGCACGCTGAGCTGACGAAGCCGATAGATGTAGCGATCAGTCAGCGGCGTGCCACGTACGAGAAAGGCGGCACCCTTCTCATTGAAGATGCTTTGCGCCGTCACCATGCCGGTTTTGAGCTGATTCGATTTCAAAGCGTATCATGGAGAAAAGCACCCGGTTTCAGTGGCGGAACACTCTTGAAATGCGCCGTAGTTCATTCAGTATTTTTCTTGTGACGCGTCTTCTTTCTGTGTTTTCTTGGAGGAAGATGGCCGGATCGACGTTGATGTTGTGGATGAAATGGGTACAGCTCGCTGTCGGAAATCACACCATCAAGCATCGCCTCGGCGCTTCTTTCAGATCGAGGGTCGCTGGGGGCATTGAGAAGTTTGCCCTCACGGTTGGCAAAGACGCAGACGACGGGCGTCAGCGTATGGCCGAATTCGACCTTCTTCACGATGGCGTAGCCATCCTGTGTCTTGAGGATCGTGCCGACGGGGTAAATCGCGACGTTGTCGAAGAAAAGCTTCAAGAGTCGAGATCGAAATGCCCGGGCGAACATGTAGCCATGAGGCGATGTGCGACGGATGGCGTATAGGCTCTCTTGTACGGGCGCACGCTCGTCAGGGCGTCGTAGACGTCGGCGATGGCGACGATGCGTCCCGTAGCGAGTGGATCTGCTCGCCTTTCAGATGGTTGGGATAGCCCGAGCCGTCGATAGCGCTCGTGGTGCTGCAGGGCGATGGTGGAGAGCAGCGTGTCGTTGGGAAACATCTTCTTCAGACGCTCTGCCGGCTTCGGATGTCCCGCATCACGCTCACTCGTCGTCTATGAGATGGCGGCCTTCGTGGGAGAATCTCGTAGGGTACGGTGATCTTGCCGATGTCATGCAGGAGACCGCCGAGCGTGAGCTTTAGCTGCTCCTCCTCGAAAGCTTCAGAAGCACGCCGAGGAGAGACGAGAGGATGGCCACGTTGACCGAATGGGCGAAGGTATAAGTGTCGTGCAGGCGGATGTCCGTGAGCTGCACGAGGTTCTTCTGCTGTGCGATGATGTCACTGCAGGATGTTCTCCGAAATGCCCTGCAGCGGCGCCGGGTCGAAGGTGCCGTTCTCCTCGACGCTATGGAAAGCCGTCGCCACGTTTTGTATGGCGGAGATGCGCGTTTTTCCCTGCACGATATCATCGGGCGGCGCGAGCTGAGCTGGGATCCAGGAGGTGACGGTCACGCCGTCGAATCCCGCTTTCTCCAGACGCTCGATGTATGTCGGACTGAGTTCCATGCCCTTCGTCAGGTAGCTGGCGCCGAGCGGATTGTATATGCTCTGCGCCGTGATCATGCCGTTTTTAGGTTTTTATAGGTATATGAATCATTTTACGCCTATCATCTTTACTTGATGCAGTGTTTCGAGCATCGTTTTATATTCGACGAATAATTTTGGAGTTTTTTATCCTAAAATATAAAGGAGAAATATCCACTCATCTTCATGATACTATATTTTGCTCCAAAAGGGAAGAATCTCGTCCGCGAATACTGAATAAAGTGCAATAGTTTTTGCCGTGTGATTGGTGTTCGTGTGCTATAATGAAAGGACGAAACGTGTGGGGAGGGATGATTGTGATCGTACGCCAACGCTGGGGGACTGTCGTGCTTCTTGCCGTTCTTCTGCATATGTTCGCGTTTGGCATCGCGGGGCTTCTTTTGCCGCATGAGGAGTCGTTTTGGGACACGGCGCAGGAAATCACCTGGCTCGATGTGCCGGACTCGGATGAGGCTGCCGCGAAAGTTTCGCCTTCTGCGGAGGAGAAGCTACTGGCGGAGGAGAAGCCGCGGGTGGAGAATGAGACGTTGGCGACGGAAGAGGCGTTCCCGAGTCTGGAAGCCGCCTTCACAAGAAGCGCTGAAGTCGCCGAGTGAGGCAAAGAAAAGACCAGTCGAGGGTCAAAAAGCGAAGCCGCCGAAGAAGCGCGACTATCCTGCGATGCGTAAGCCGAACAAGCCCGCCGTGCTGCGTGAGGAGACGAAGCGCGGCCTGACCGAGAAGGGAGACTGCGTACCGAGGGCATGTGCAGTTCTTTGCGGACATCTCGCCGGGAAGGCCGCGTGACGGGCGTCAAGCGTGGCAGTTCAGGCCGGAAATCACCGACGAGAGGGAGCGCCGACTTCTCGAAGAGCGTCTGGAAAAGAGGATCAAGGAGAGCTGGCGCTATGCGCCGAGCCTCACGCCCGAGGGCGTGCCGACGACGCAGACGAAAGCCGAGGGAGCAGATATCCTGAAAAGAAAAGCCCAGGGATGACCGTTAGGGACGGCTCTTGGAACTTTTTCTCGTTAGACCGTATGGGAAATCGCGGACGAATCAGTGGCAGACGAAGGTCTCGATCGCGCCGAAGCGGATGTAGCGGCTCGCTTCGGCGGGGTCGTTCTCAAAGTGCCGTGCGCACGCTCGTCAGATCGTCTTCGGCGATTTCGATGCGCGAGGCCGCCTGCTCCTCCTTGACCTTCTGCCAGAGGGCCTTGCGCGAGGCCTGTGTGTCGCAGTAGATCTCATGGTTGTAAAAGATGTTCATCGAGTCGTGGGATTTTTCGGCATCGCAGTTGAAGAAGATGATGGGCGACGTTCGAAGTCCTGCGCGTGCGCGAGGGGCGCTGCTTTTTCTTTGGGACGGCGGTCTTTCTTGCGCCGCTCGATTTTTGCTGCTGTTGGCATGGAAAGACTCCTTTCGTTTTGTGCGGCACGTTGGCGAGAAGATATGCCGCATCTGAGAAATGATGAATGTATGAAGCCGTGCGGTCTGCCGCACGAGCCTCATCTATGCACATTCCCGCACGGGTGCAAAAAGTTGCGGAAAAATACCAGAAATTGAGAATACTGGAAAAGGAAAGAAAGCGAAAGAAAACGGGCAGCGAGCCTGGGCTCGCTGCCTATTCTTTTCTGTTGGCCTTGCAGCCTGAACCCTGGCGGGATTCGATTTGATATTGCCACCAGGAGAACCATACGAGTGATTCCTTCTGGTGGTTAATCAAATACAGCACTAAAGGCGGGATGACGGCATGATCCACCTGCCGCACCTTTATTATAGCATATTGGCTCGTATATGCAAGAGGCGCAGGTAAATTTTTGCAATATTTAGCTTTTGTTAATTTTTGGCCGCACCTCACGCATTGTCACTGGGCAGTCTCTGCTATACTAGAAACGTACAGGAATAGAGAGTGGAAAAATTGTTTCCTTTTCATGGACAGGAAGAAGGGCGGCTGGCGTGCGCCGGCAAACGACAGCGGCGAGCTTGTCGGCTCGCGACCTCGCACGCGTTTCGCCCGGCATACGCACGGTGCACTACCTCGTGCGCGAGGACGATCCAGAACTCGCTCGACGCGCGAAGAGATGACGCTGAGGGCGCCGTCCTCGTTTCCTTTTCAATCGTTTGACATCCCGCGCGAGAGGTTTCCGGGGCGTGAGTTTTCAGAATATCCTGGAGCGCTGCTTCCTCAGCAATCAGGACGACAAGAAGTGTGCGCAGGCGTTCAGGCGATGCGGCGGATGTCCTCAAGGCGGAGCGCATCGCTGTCCTTCGCATCAGCGATTTTCGCACGCGCGGGCTTGAGGGGCGCTCGCGGGCGAGAGGTTCGCTTTGGAGCGGACTCGTCAGGGCAAGGGTTTTCCGTGCAGAAGGAGGAGAACGCGGGCGGCAGCTTCGGCATCAGCAAGGCGGTCGTCTACAGCTGCTCGGAGCTTCGCACGGCGTTCTTCGCCTCGTTGGACAAAGACGGCGTGGAGATCGTATACGGGCGTCGCAAGCCTCGTCTCCTACAGGGACGAGAAGGATCGCTGGACGACGGGCGCGGTCTATTACAGCGACGAGAACAAGAAGGCGCTCTTGGACATCTTCACGCTCGATCCGCTTTTCGGCGGCGCACGAGCAGCACGGATATCTTCATCATGGGACTCAGTGCCCATCGAGGGCTTGGAGCAGGAGATGATCCGCGCCGTTCTCGACAATTTCCTTCTCGCGATATGGCTGGGCAACCTGGAGGTGGAGATCGGCGATCACCGCATCACGAGACGAGCCTCGGCCTATGCGGATTCACTTCCCGTTGAAAAGACGGCTGGCGAGTCCGCATCACAGAGAATACTGAGGGAGAACCGCATGTCCAGCGCTACGCGCGCGCTGCTTCTAGGCGAGATGAGGGCGACGCAGCAGGATCGAGCTTCGTGCCGCAGAATACGGTGCAATGCTACGGCTTTCGACAGCGCGGCAACGCTCTTTTTGACGCGCGGCGAGGGCTGAACCGCCACGCATCCTCGTGTCGCGCCACATTGGCATGAAGCTCTTCGAGCAGAAGGGTTTCAGAGCGGCATCGACTTCACGGGGATCTTCCTCATCAGGAGAACGCGATGGGGCGAGGCGTTTCGCCGCATCGAGGTGCCGAAATCGCACGACATAGTGAGACGGTGTCCTGCAGGACGCGGCGGAGAGAAGCAGGCGAAGGAGATGTACAGCGAATCAAGCGTTACCTAGAAGGGAAAGGTGCGCGAGCGGCTGATGGCGGAGGGCGCGGCGTCGTGCCTTCGGCGCGGGCGATTCCTGCCCGACTTGGAAGACGCAGCCGTGCGCCGCGCCCTTGCTGCACGAAGGGCGGGCGCAAGAAGACTTCAAAGCGGTGTCGAGAAGATCCGCAGAAGAAGGCGGCGGCATCGCGCCTCTCGCCGCTTCACATGCGCTCTTGCGTCGAGGCGCGAGAAGGACGCTATCGCCTGAGCCTCATGCGCGCCGCGAAAGGTCGAGCGCGTGCGCCTGGGCTTTCTCGCAGGCGAGCAGACGGATGTTCCCGTCAAGCTGCTTGCAGCCTCGCTTTCCAGGCAGAGCAGGGCAGAGTGGTGAGGTTCGAGGAAAAGAACGTCATCGAGCTGCAGAGTGTCGCGAGCGCGAAACTCTGTCGACTATACGATGGATTATCGTGACTACTGCCTGATGAGGTGAAGTACGTTTAGAAGATCCGGGGCATCTGGCGCCGTATCCGCTGCTGGCGAAGACAGATGACGCTAGCCGCAAGTCGTCGTTCGACGAGTATCGCCGAGCTGAAAGGCGTCGGGAGAGAACTGCGCCTTGGGTTTCGCGCCGATGCGCTGTACTTCGCTCGGGAACCTCGTGCGTGCGGGGCTTGCTGGCTATGCGCTGCACGTCAGGTCGCCCGTCGTCGTCATCGCCGCCTCTTCGGAGTTCAACGATGCGCCGTTTCATTTTGACGCTGGCGGCGGACGAGGTGCGCGCTCTCTGCAGGTCACGCCGTTCGTCGTCGCGAAGGCGGCGATCGAGGGATACGCGACGATGATTTTCATGCGAGCCTACGAAGGGACGGGTCTTTTCCATTCGCACGCGGACATATCCTCGCCGTCGATCAGACGACGGAATTCTGCAGGCGCATGACGAACGCGGGACGCTTCCCTTCCATCGTGCGCGTCAGGCCTTTGCGGGGACGCGAGGCGGGCGGGCGGCGCTTCGCGTCGACTGCAGCTCGGACTACATCGTCGCTCGTCTGCCGCAAGGCATGTTAGCGACTTATCGCCGCTACGCGAAGGGCGTCTACAGCGCGACGTTCCTCGTGCGTCGTCAGCCGGCTCTCACTGCGGCGCTCAGCTGCAGGGCGGCCTGCGTGCGGGGGAAAGAGCCGAGGACGCGCTGGCAGAAGGGTGCTCGTGCACCTCTTGGAAGAGAAGATCGATGTCGCGGCGAGGACGCAGAGCCTCTCGCCGTCGCCCAGCGCCTCCTGCGCGATCCGCTGAATCCGCGCCGTGCAGGGAGTTGGAGGATCTGGCGCAGCGCGAGGAGGGTGGGCGCATGGAACTGGGCTTCGCGACGCGAGCGGGCATCGACGATGTGAAGACGCATGTCGAAGAATATGCCGCGATGTATCAGAGCGCGGACAATGCGGCGATGCTCGCGCATCTTTCGGCGCGCGGCTATCTCGAAAGACGGGCTTACCGCACTTTCATATCGAGCTTCTGACGGAGGGCGACTTTGCCTCGACGGACGTGGAGAACGTGCAGCGCATTTGCGGCACATGGCACGCTCGCGCCTACGGCGGCGGATGGGCGCTTCTGGGCGGGGCTTTCGCGCACGCTCTTCTGGCGCTTATCCATTACCGCAAGGAAAAGGATTTCGGCGAGGGAAAGGCCGCCGCGCTCGGAGTGATTTCTTCTTCGCGCAGGGGCGGCGCCGCTCGCTCTTCGTAGATCGATCGCCCGCCTGTGGTGGGCGGGGCACCTCGGTCTTCGATGAGCGCCGCCGCGAGTCCGTTCGAGACTTCTGCCCGTGCTCGCGCAAGAAGCGTTCGCCTCGCAGCTCGTGCTCCTCGCCTCAAGCAGCCTCATGAGGCCGCAGGGGACGCGCTTCGCCGTGCTCGCGCTCTTGGAGCGCTTCGAGTCGCCAGTGGGAGGAAGGTCAAGCGTGAGCATCTGCAGGCGCTCCTTGCGCGCCTCAGCGAGATTTCCTCGTGACGCTCGTCGACATACTCGCGCAGGAGGAGATCGAGCGGTTGGAAGAGTGCTTTTTCGATGGAGAATGATGTCGTGTTCAGCGCCATAGCATAGGAAATATCAGGAAGCCGGTCAGGCCGGAGAAGGTCGAGCGCATCCTGCGTCTGCAGGTGAGGCACCGTCCGCCTGCAATCAGCGTCGTGGGGTTCTTCGTCGTCGAGAACCGCGAAAGATCGCCGCGCTCGCCAAGGTCACGCCCTATACGGGCTGCGCGGCGGGCGCCGCTCCTCTTGGCGCTCGCCTACCGTACGGAAGGAAGCGACCGTGCCTCGCTTCTCGCACATCGACGCTGGCGGCGGCGCGGCGGGACACCAGCACAAGCGACGTATCTCGGCCTCGGTGGCGTCTGGTTCGGCATTACTCTGAGGAGAACATGAAAAAGGTGGAAGAAATCTCCAGAAATGCCCGCAGACCTCAAGGCGTTCTCCTCATTCGCCCTCGGCTATCCGAACGAGGAAAAGCTGCACGAGACAGGTTTGAAAACAGAGCAGGTGCTATGTGAATTGAGGATGGAGGGGCTTTGTCACTGTAATGTATGGACGAGGGTATGAGACGCAGTGTGCGAGAATATACATTTAGAAAAGACAGGCTGTCATACGGAGCGGAAAAAGCTTCGTATGACAGCTCGTCTTCTACGCTTTTCAGGGGTTCCGTAAGATTTCTTGTCGTGCCCTTGACGAGTGCAGGTGGAGTACGTATGATCTCAGCTCATACTGATTTTATAGGGATATCAACCGCCTGCTTCCGAAGAGCGGTGATTGGTTCGTCGACGTGGCGGGAGCTTCCTGCCATGCAGAAAAGAAGGGTATCATCGTCGAAGAAAAGAATCATGCGGCCGTCGAGGAGACGGCGCAGGCGGCGATCGCAAAGAGCCGCCAAAACGGACAGGGCAAGCAGTTTGTCCTGTGGTTTCTCGCGCTCATTGTCGGCGCCGGCCTTGGCTGGCTGAACGTCGAGGCCTTTGAACGAGTGTTTGATTTTGTCGCAACGGTATTCACGCGCCTCTTTCAGTTTATCGCCGTGCCGACCATCGCTCTCGCTGTCATCACGACGCTTGCGGCGCTTGGCGCGAAGAAGGATACGGGACGCATCTTTGCCCATGCTGTCACTTATACACTGTTGACGACCATTTCGGCGGCGACTGTCGGACTTGCACTCTATGTGTGGATCGCGCCGGCAACCTGCCCGCCGAGATCATCGGGCAGGCCACGGCCGATGTGCCGCAGAAAACTGGGGACGCTTTCTTACTATGACTACATTCCTTTCGGTCATTCCGAACAATTTGCTGCAGCCCGTTCCTCTCGGGCAACGTAGCTCTCGGTCATGCTGATTGCGGCATCTGTCGGTTGGCGCTCGCCTTCCATGCCAAGACGGAAAATCGTGCCGTGCTGTTGAAGGCGCTCCATGGCGCACGGGAGCTGCTCTTCACGCTGATCCGTGCGCTGCTCTGCGTTCTGCCCGTCGGTATCCTCGCGCTTTGCCGCGCAGCTCTCGGCATCAGATTGAGGCTGGTGTCATCGTTGGCGCGCTCGGCAAGTACACGGCTGTCGTCATCGGCGGCAACCTCATCCAGTTTTTCATCATCCTGCCGCTCTTCCTCCTCGTGCGCGGCCTCAATCCGCTCCATGTCTTCCGCAAGATGGCGCCGGCCGTCGCCGTGGCGCTCTTCACGAGAGCTCAGCAGGGCACTTGCCCGTGACGTGTGGCTTCGGCGGAAAAGAATCTCAGGTGAATCCGACAGTCTCGCGCTTCGTTCTGGCGATCTGCACGACGATCAACATGAACGGCTCGCGGCCTTCATCCTCGTGACCTCGCTCTTTCGTCATGCAGAATGCGGGCTTCGAGATTACGCTCCGGCACGATGGTCCGTGGCTCTTCGTCGCCGTCCTCGCCGCTGTCGGCTAATGCGGGCGTGCCCATGGGCTGCTACTTCCTGACGCTCTCCTTGATGTCTTCGCTCGGTGCGCCCTTGGGGACTTATGGGCGTGATTCTCCCCATCTACACGATCATCGACACGATCGAGACGGCGGAAGAACGTCTGGTCTGATGCCGCCGTCTGTGCCAGCTGACGGATCACGATCTCGAAGGAACGCTCGACGACGAAAGTACACCAGCGGAAATTTGAAGGAAGCACAGAGGCGTCCTCAGCCGTTTTTGACGTTTGCTGGCGAAGACGATTGCGCCGAGCGCGTAGCCGTGAGCATGAGAACTGCCATGGGGATCGCCGTGTGTGTCTCCTGCGGTGCGAGCGAGGGCATCGCGCGGCGCCGCGCGCACCATGGAAGAAGCCGATGAGGCCGACGCTGCGCCTGCGTTCCTGCCTTGGCGTGAGGCGCGGCGAAGCTCGCCGTCGTGACGGAGCGGTACGACGGTGATGAGACAGGACGATGGTGAGCGCGGGCGAAGCAATCCTGGAGAGGGCAGGAGGCGCGCACTGGGCGAGCGAGGCACGAGTAGGAGAGCTGCGAGCATGGAGTGTCGTGACGCGTCCGGCGGGCGTGCGGGCAGAGTCCGCGAGGAAGAGTCCGTGCCGATGCCGCCGAGATCAGGCTGTAGCCTTGCGCCGAGACGCCGTAGATGTTCCTGAAAGACGAAGGAAGAGCCGGCGATGTGGGAGAAGAACGCGCCGAGACGAAGCACTGCAGGCAGTGGCCGAGAAAAGTAGCGGTCGCGAAGGGGCGTGGGAAGGCAGGAAACTCGCCGTCGTGCTCTTTTGGCGCCCTTCGGCCAGCGTCTCACGCGTTTTGAGCGTCAGACGGCGAGGAGGACGCCGATGGCGGCGAGCACGGCGAGACGATGCGCCACGAGGAGAGACGAGCTGTCCGCCGGCGACGGGAGCGAGGATTGGCGCGAGTCCGTTCACGAGCATGGGGATGGACAAGAAGCGCGTGAGCTCGACGCCCTCGGCTGCTCACGCGCGATGCGCGCGCGATGACGATGCCGCTCGCGCCCGCAAATCCTGCAGAAAGCGCGGTGCGAGAAAGGTTCGATGGGCTTGCGTAGAAGCAGCCCGCCGAGACGAGCGAAGGCGACCATGCCCTGAAAGAGCGGCCGTTTGCGCCCGTACATATCGCTCAAAGGCCGAGGAAGATCTGCCCGATGGCCATGCCGAGACAGCGTCATCGTCAAAGTCAGCTGCGTCGCGGGGTCCGAGGCGGAAAGATTCTGCTGAAAAGCTCGCGGAGCAGGCGGGTACATGTCCGGTCGCCAGCGGCTGCCGACGATATGCCTGAAAAACAGTCAGGCTTATGCGACGGCGTTTTGTCGTTTTCACCAGTACACTTCTTTCTGTGAGATATTCCGTTAAAATACAGAGGAACAGGGTTTTTCCAGTTCGAGGTCGTCGGATTGAAAATTAGAAATCGTTGAGCTTTATCGCCGGCTAAACCATTGTCCTGGGTATAATTAAAAACAAGAACAGAAGCTCCGTCGGACTTCCGGAAAAGCAGGATACGACGAGGCCAAGGATGTCCTCCGCCATAGAGGGACAACAATCAGGTGGAGCCGAGTTGGAACTGACCTCGCACAGCGTGCAGTACATTCGATACCAGATCGAGTGGCTTTCAGTAGACCGCGTCTCGCCACGGAGAGGCATGATGCGCACAGCGCGGATCAAGCGCTCTTGGTGACGCCGATGAGGGGAGGACGTCCGTCCAAAGACCTCATCTCTTCATTTGCGCCGCGCCCTGCAGCGCCACTGTTTGTGCAGAGACCGTAAATAGAAAGAAGGGACGGAAAGCCCGCCTTCCTCGCTCTGCCGCCCTGCGCATTTTCTTTGTAGTGGGCCTCGCTTATCCTCGCGATGAGGGCGTGCGATCGCGCCAGCAATCTTTCCGGTCGAGGGTGCGCGGCATTTCAGGGGTGTGCAGAACTCGCGCGGCACCTTGTAGACGGCGATTCTTCTGCAAGAACTACTTCAAAGGTGCGCATCGACATCTTCGTTCTTCTTGACCGTGTAGTAGCAGAACGCCTGCCCGCGCGCAAAGGGATCAGGAATGGCGATGACGGCGGCGTCCTCGATGCGGGGAAAGATGAACGAGGCTCTTCAATCTCGCGCGGGTAGACGTTCTCGCCCATGCTGATGATCATGTCGCGATGCGGTCGACGATGTGGCAAAGCCGTCCTCGTCCATGCGCGCGATGTCGCCCGTATGCAGCCAGCCGTCCTTGAGTGACGAGCCGTCGCCTCGTCCTGATGCCAGTAGCCCTTCAGACGGTTGGCCCGCTGACGCGACAGCTCGCCCGCCATGCCTCGTGCGGTTCCGTGCCGTCGGTGTTGGCGATGATGACCTCAAGCCTTCGCACGGGGCACGCCGATAGAGGCCAGGGCGGTAGTGACGCGGCAGAGTCCATCGTGACGACAGGAGGCCTCGGAGAGTCGCAGACCTCGTAGATCGTGAGGCCGAACTTTTCGCGGTAGAGCCGCAGCGATTTCCTGCAGCAGCGCCGTGCCGCCGATGCCGTCAGGCGAAGGCTCGAGGTCTTCCGCATCTGCCTGACGCGTGAGGATGGCGCAGACGGAAAGCACGGCGTACATGATAGTGACCTTCTCGTCGCGGATGGCGCGGATCGTCTCCCTTGGGCGTGAAAGCCGTTGACGATGACGATCGATGCCGCCGGCTGTGAGCGTCGCAAGGACGGAGCGTCCAGGGCGAAGCGGTGGTACATCAGCAGCACGCGAGAGAACCTTGTCGTTCGGCGTGATGGGTGATGCTCCGCGACCTGATGCGCGTTCGTGCACTGGTTTCGGTGACTGGGTACACGGCGCCCTTGAGGGGCGCCTGTCGTGCAATGGTAGATAGATGACGCAGAGTTTTCCTCTGAGAAGATGTTCGAGCTTCCGGCGCCCGGCATAGCGCTTGCGGGCTTCATGACGTCCGAGGAGGGCGGCTGATGAGGCTCACGCCGATATCCCTGCTGTCGAGGAATTGGGATTCGAGGGCAGCTCCTTTTCCGTCACGGTGAGCGCACGCCCGCGTCCTTGATGATGTAGGCGACTTCGCGCACGCTGAGCTGCGTGGTTGAGCGGGGCGGCGACGGCGCCGAGCGAGTTCACAGCGAGGTGGGCGATGAGGAGTTCGACAGCGGTTGGCATGGGAAAAAGAAGCGCGCGACGTGGTCGTGCGCACGGATTCCGGCGGCGTAGAAGCGGTCGCGCAGGCTCTCAAAGGCTTCGCGCAGTTCGTCGTCAGTGATGCGGCGACCGCGGTCGATGACGGCGATGTCTTCCGCCGCGCCCGTTTTCGCAAGATTTCGTGCAGTGGCATGGAACTATCGCTATCTACAAGAAAAACAGTGCTCAGCAGCTGAATTTTAAGGCCTAAAGGTATCACCGATCAACTGGAAATTATCATTGTATGGATTGACAAAAACGCGGTGTTCGATGCTGGATTTGAGATGAAGCCTTCAAAGCATGCGCTTGGACTAGTGTGGATGTTTATGCACCCTGCTTGTCAAGAGGTGCAGAAAAGGAGAGAGCGATATGAGGAAAATCTTGCCTTGCTGCTTGCTGCATTCGTGGCGATTACGGCTGCAGGGTAATGTACGACGAATGCGGCGGGACGCAGGAAGAGCAAGGTCGGCAGCGCAGAACCGGGTTCCGGAAACCGCAAAGATCACGATGGAGCTACTGCTGCAGATCGGCGCCCAGTCCACGGCGCGCCGCGCATACGGCGTCGATCAAGCAGGCGGCGGAGGATGCGGGCATCGAACTGCAGTTCTCAACGCGGAACTCAAGCAGGAGAGTCAATTCGGGCGATCGCTCGTTCATCGCGCAGAAAGGTCGCATCACTCGCCTTCTCGCGTCGTGACGACGGGTTGGGATGAGGGTGCTGAAGCGAAGCGGGCGGCGAAGATTCCCGTGATCATCGTCGGTCGCGACCGGGCGAGACCGAACGACAGCCTCTACGTCATGCGCATCGGCACGGACTCCGTGCGCGAAAGGGCGCGAGGCGTTCCGCTGGCTCGACGGCTGCAGCCACGCGGAAAGAGGAAGAAGCCGCGCGACGCGCGTGCGAAGTTCAACATCGCCGAGATCACAAAGGCCCTGCAGGTTCGTCCGTTGTTGGCGACGGCGCGACTGACAGGCTCGCGATGGATGATGGCGTCGCCGATCAAAGGACGCCTATGATTCTCGTCGCACAGAACTCGACGTTCCAGCAGGACGGCAACGGCAAGCAGAATCATGACGGGATGTCGGAGAACTACAAGAGGACAAGATCGACGCATTCTCTTCGCGCGGAACGACGATATGGCGCTCGGTGCGATCCGAGGCGATCGAGGCGGCGGGATTAGAAGCCGGGCGGGACATCGTGATTGTCGTGCGTACGGCACGCGCGCGATCTTTCAGGCTGATGATCGCGGCGAGGCAGCTGCACCGTCGAAGGCAACCCCGCTGCAGGGTCCACTCTTGATGGAGATGGCGAAGAAGGTCCCAGCCGGCGAGAAGGTCGAGCGCACGGTCTCCGTCAAGGACATCATGGCAGAAATCGCCCCGATGGCGATACAGGAAGAAAATATTGACAGCGGGAGGGGGCTGTCGCATGCATTGCTGTGCAACAGTCGCCTCGTGAGCGGAAAGGAAAATGTGATATAGTGGCGGTTAGGAAAAGATTTTTGAAGGAGGCGGCATAATGGCAACAGATGCAATCACGGATGAAATGGTCGTGCGACGTGTGGATGCGGCGGTGCGTATTGCGCTTGAGAAGAACAAGGCTATGGGGGTGCCAAGCATCGTCTATGATCGCAAGACGCAGAAAATCTATGAACTGAGAAGCGATGGCACGCGCGTCCCCGTGGCGGGCGATGCGCGGAAGGGGCGTTATGGTGAGCAGCACGCGGAAGAAAAACCTGGAAAGGTGTCCTTTTTCGCCGGCCCTAATGGATCGGGCGAAGAGTACGTTTACCGAGGGTTCTGCGCCCGTCATGGACTATCATGTGCCGATGAAATCAAGAAGAATCTTAAATGCAGCGACATCAAGGCTGCGCAGATCGCAGAACGTCAACGCGAAGAATGTCTCAGCAAGCTGCGCGATTTTTGCTTCGAAACAGTGCTCTCCACATCGCGCAATCTGTATTTGCTTGAGCGGGCAGGGAGGCAGGCCTATTTTATTCGATTTGCTCTGTGTTTACGTATCTGCAGATCCACGAGATCAATGTGCCACCGTGTGAAGATGCTGCGCGTACTTCACCAGGCACGATGTCCCCAGAAGGAAAATCTGCCGCGCTATGATCGTGCTATGGCTCTTGTTCCACTGCAGTCGTGGCGGTGGTGACATTTGCCATATTTACGACAATTCGGAGGCTGCAGGCATTCCGTATTTTAAAACGAAGGATGTGTGCTTTTTGACGATGAATGCGATGATTGGAAGGAAAATATTGAGATTTTAACAGGGATTGCAGAATATGGAGCGGAAAGCTTGAGATCATCGCATGTAGCTTGCATGAGAGCCATGATCGGTCTGCACTTTCGGCTAGACCTCTTGGGGCTTCGCCGCAAGAAAGACGCGGCTTTCGATGTGCCGCGCGCACTCTTGACTCTCGGGCTTTCGCGATGGGAAATGGTATAATAAGGAGGGAGGAGCTCTCTGAACTGGAGAGGTTCACTTTGCTTTACGTTATTGATGGTTGGCTTGATGCGCTTGTCGCCGCGCCCTGATTGCCGCCGTCGCCCGGGCGGGAGCCTAAGTCTACAGGCATGGGCGGCTTCATTGCAGGGCGGCGAGACCGTATTCAGCGCGAGGCGCGCAGCATGGATGCGCTCGCTTGGCGCGTCGCCCAGGCGATCGTTCTGGCGGCGGTGCTTTTCGGTTGCAATTTCCGCTCGTGATTGCCAAGATGACGATGTCGGGCGGCCATAGAGCGCAGGGATTTCTGCGCTTTCTTGGCGCTGTTTGCGACGGACGCTCGGCAAAGGCCGGGCGTTCTTTTCTGTGGAGGGGCGCGGCCTGTGGGAAACTGTCAATGCGGACGACCGAGGAGGTGCGGCGATGATTATCGAGGGCGGAGCCTTTCCTGCCGGGCGGCCGCGGCGTGCTGCTCACTGCATGGCTTCACGGGCATGCCGCCGAGATGCGGCTTCTCGCCGAGGCGCACCATCGTGCAGGTCATACGGTGCTTTGCCCGCGCCTCGCCGGGCACGGCACGAAGTCGAGATCCCTGGCGCATACGGACGCTGAGGATTGGTACAGTCGGCTCTCGACGGCTATGCGATTCTTTCCGGGCTCGTTGCCGCTCATCTGTCGTCGGACATTCGATGAGCTGCTGGCGCTTCGTCTCGCGGCGCGAAGCGCGTCACGGGCGTCGTGACGCTCGCCGCCCGATCTTCATTGACGAGGGCGCGGCGGCACTGCCGCCGCAGCTGTGCATCAGGTTTCATCCGAAACTGCGCAAGTCTCTGCGCGACGTGCCCGAGTTCTGCAAGCGATGACGTATGACAGGATGCCGCTCGTAGCCATCCATGAGCTCGTCGACTTCATCGAGTGTGTCAAGGCGCTGCCGCCAAGGTACGCACGCTCCTCCTCGTGCACTCGCTGCACGACCGACGCGCACAGGGCCTCCGCTATATCTATGACCATGTGGGGGCGGTGCATGGGAGTTCTTTGGCTCGTGCTCTAGGTCATCTCGTGATGCCGACGCCGAGCGACAGGCGGTCTTTCGGCGCACGGCAGCGTTTTTGCACGGATAGGAGCGTTTGAGAGAATGGGGAAGAAACGATTTATGCATCGAAAAGATCGGGCGGGTGGGGACTAGCATCACCTGCGGCGAAGAAATCATCAGGCTTCATCTGGAGTTTCAGCTGGCGGACGGGAAATTCCCGGGCGCGCAAGGCGCTGCGCCCAGTACGAGATACAGCGGCATCGTGCGCGGCAGCATCGTCCGACGCTGCTCGATAGACGATGAGCGGCTTCTCTGCGCGGACTCGGCGGGCGGGCTGTGACGGCGCGTCGGCGTGCGCTATCGAATCCACCGCCCGTCGGCGCGCTGATCGGGGATGGGAGAGCCGCCGCAAGGGTTCGTAAACATGCCGCGCCAAACTTTCGCTCGCTGACGGCACCGTGCTTGCAGGCGACGGCGAGATGGCGCTGGTAGGAAAAATGAATGGAACAAAGATGAATTGCAGGGGCGCATCATCGACTACATGGCGCAGCGGCGTACAAACCGCTGACGGCGCGGACGATCTGCCGCCGCCGCGGAGCCCTCGCGCAAGAAGAACTCGCCTCTTTTGGACGGCTGGAAGAGCTGGAAGACTGCGTCCGTCATCAAGACGCGCCTCGAAGCGCTTCGGCGTGCTGACGCATGAACCTCGTCGTCGGCGGGCTCTCGATGTCGGCGAAAGAGTTCAGCTTCATCATCCCGAGGTGCGCGAGAAGGAGACGGACGCGACATCTTCGTGCCGGGCGTGAGGTCTTGGCGGCGCGATGAACAGCGACCGCGTCGTCGCGAGTTCGCCGTCGGAAGTTGCCGGACGCTCGCGCGAAGCGAGATCATCCGACATCGTCGAGCAGACCAGCGAGCAGATTGTCGGCACGTTGCGAGAAGCCGTCGCTTCGGCTTCGTGACGCCCGACGACAAGAAGATCGGGCAGGACATCTCTATCCCTAAGGGCGCTGTGCATGGCGCACGAGGCGGGCATGAAGGTCGTCGTGCGCATCACGCGAGTGGCGGCGGGCAGGAGGAACGCCGAGGGCGGTGGAAATCCTCGGCCCGCGCGGGGCGAAGCCAGGTCGACGTGCTGCCGTCATGGGCCAATACGGACTTTCGGAGGTTTCCCGCCGATGTGGCGGCAGAGGCGGCAGCGATCGAGACGCCGTCTCGCCAGAGAGAATTCAGCGGCGGGCGCGACCGCCGCGGTTTTCCATATCGTAGCCGATCGACGGCGAGGACGCAGAAGGACTTGGACGACGGCGTTTACGCCGAGCGGCTGCGGGCGCTAACTTCCTCGGCGTCTACATCGCTGACGTCAGCTGGTACGTGCGCGAAATTCACCGCTCGACCGCGAGGCGCGTTTCACGCGGCACGGCGTCTACCTCGTCGACCGCGTGATTCCCATGCTGCCGAAAAGCTGTCGAACAGTATATGCAGCCTGAACGCGGGCGAAGACCGCCTGGCGATAGCGTGCGAGATGGAGATCAGCGCGGACGGACTCGTCGACAGGCCGGATCCTGCCCGTCGTCATTCACGTCTATCGTCGCCTGACCTGTACGCTCGTCAACGAGATCTTTCGCCGAGGGCGCGGATGCGGTGCGCACGGAGCCGACCTCCTGCCGCTTCTCACGCCTCTTCGCGAGGGTGCATGACGCGATGGAAAGGCGCGGCATGGCGCGGTTCCATCGGCTTCGACGTGCCCGAAATCAGGTGAAGCTCGACGAGGCAGCAAGCCCGTCGCGCTCATCAAGCGCACGGGTCGCTCGCAGAGTCGATGATCGAGCGCAGTGCATGCTCGCGGCGGAACAGGACCGTCGCGGGCACATGGAGAAGAAGGGCGGCCGTTCCTACCGCGTGCACGAGCAGCCGTCGGACGGAAGATCGAGCGGCTGAACAATCTCCTGGCGACGTTCTCGCTGCACCTCGTGCCGAACGGGGCGGGCGAGTAGCGCCGAAGGACGTGCAGCAGGTCTTGGAAAAAGAGTCAAGGGAAGGCCTGAGGGCGCATCGTCAGCGCCGTCTCGCTGCGCTCGATACATGCAGGCGCGTATGCTGCACGACGCCGCTCGGATCTCAGACTCGCCGCGCGTCGTTACGCACTTCACGTCGCCGATCCGCCGTATCCCGACACTCATCGTGCATCGCCTGCTGCGCGAGACGTTTGCGACGGGCACGATCGCGACCAGCGGCGGGAGACGCTGAGGAGCCTCTTGCCCGAGATCGCCGAGCACACCTCGGCGCGTGAGACTATCGCCGTCGAGGCGGAGCGCGGAGCGCAGGACTATGAAGAGATCAGTACATGGCGCGGTTGTCGGCGACGCTTTCGACGCCGTCATCAGCGGCGTCACGGCCTTCGGCATCTTCTGCGAGCTGGAAAACGGCGTCGAGGGCTCGTGCACGTATCGAGCATGGTCAGCGACTACTACGAGTACCGCGAGAGACCTCCCACGCGCTCGTCGGCGGTGCGACGCACGTCTCCTACCGCCTCGAGCGACCTGTGCGCGTCGTGCTCGTGCGTGCCAATATCGCCGACGCTAACCTCGACTTCATCTTGGAGGACAACGGCGTCTTTTGTCGCAGAAGAAAGCCGAGAGGCGGCGTAAGCGCGCTGAATCTTCAAACGAAGAGGCGCGAAAAAGGACGCACGCTCGAAAAAGGGGCGAGAGGTCAGGCAGGCGGCAAGAAAAGCGTACGGATGGATCACTCGCCGATGTGAAGGGCGACAAGCGTCCGGAGAAGACATCCGCCTGCGGAAACAGGCGACGCAGCCGCACGGCAAAGGGACATAAAGGGGCGAAGCCGACGACAAAGGCGCGGCGCGAGCGGCAGGAAAATTCCGGGCGGAAGGCAGGGCGCTCGCCGATGGTCGAGCAGCAGCCGCCCAGGCGTTCTGGATGAAGCCGCCGAAGGACTTGCGCAAGAAGGCAAAAGTCTGCGCCAAAGCCGAGGCGCCGCCCGCAACAAGACGCAGCGAGCGACGGCGAGCAACGATTGATGCGGGAGCTGCGAGGCGAGCGATTGCCGCATAAGGAAAGCAGGGGAAGCGATGGGACGCAAGAACGACGGCGTGAGATCGTCGCGGAAAACCGCAAGCGCGTCGACTATTTCGCCACACGAAACCTTTGAGACGGGACTCGTGCTGCGGGGCACGGAGGTCAAATCCCTGCGTGCGGGAAGAGTGAACCTCAGGACAGCTTCGCCTCACGATCAAGAACAGCGGGATCTTCGTGGAGAACATGCACATCAGCCCCTACAGCAGGGCAACATCTTCAACCGAGCCGCTGCGAAGAAAGCTCCTCCGCACAAGGCGGAATCGTCAAACTCTCTCAAGACGCGCGAAGAACTGCGCTCGTGCCGCTGAAACTCGACTTCTCGAAGGGCGGGGCAAGCTCGAACTCGCCTTGCGAAGCGGCAAAGCAATATGACTAAACGCCGCGACCTCGCGGCAAAGCCGCGACATCAGGCAGCGCCTTGAAGGATCACGGCAAGGGTCGGTGAATACAGCAAAAGAGATGGCGTCCGCCACCATCTCTTTTCGCATCATTCCTGGACAGAAGGATCTGCGACTTGATGTTTGCGGCTTTGCGAGAAGAGAATCCATCCATGAAGATACAATATGCAAAAGCTTGCGGTGAGAGCGTGAGACGATGGACGGGCCGCGAGCGGCGCATCAGCAGGCAGTGAAGGTCTGCCGCAAGGCGATGTGAGCGGCAACTCAGGGGTGACGGGCACTCTATCGGCTGCGCGTTGGAGCTCGGCGGAATCGTGTCTCATATCCTGCAAAAGGATACATGCTCTTGAGTGAGGTGCGCCGCGAGGCGCAGAAAGTGTCTACGAGGAGGGTTTCCTGCTATGACGGTAAAAGCTCAGGTTGTGCCGAGATGATGAGTTCATTCCGGACCGCGGGTGCGAGTTCTTCTGGAGGTCGTGAGGCGGTTCTTGCCAGCGAAAGGATGGAGGGATTTTGCCGTCAGAGGACGTGACGGGAGGCGCATCACTATCGCTATGCGGGAATATATGCGTGGAAAAGCCGTGTCGCATGATGATATCGACTGGGAGTAATGACTGTGGTATGACAGCTCCGATTAGATGCGTTGCTTGCTGGACGGACGGATTTTCTCGTATTTGCGCGAAATAACGCTCGATGATGAGGGGTCTTGACACATAAATCGCATATCATGTAATATCAGTAACAACGATTTTGGAGTTGATTCTATGGCAGAAGATCGAGAGCTTGCGCGCGCAGCCGAGATGCTACAGGCGCTACTCGCATCAGTCGCGCCTCTGCATCGCGCGCGGGCTTTCGGCCAAACGGCGGCTGCAATGTGGCGCACGTGCCATGTGCAGTGCCTCGAAGCGCCGCAGTCGACGGATCTCAGCTGGCATCTCACTTGAGATGCGCGCCGTCGGCATCATCGAGGCGAAGCGCAACGGGCTGAAGTCGTCTATCGCCTCAAGAGCCGGAGCGGTGGACAGCTGCTCGAAGAGGGCTTTCTGCACGAGAAGGATTATCCTGACGATATGACTGATTTCGCATCGTTTCATTGACGGGCGAAGCGCTGCGGCCTTTACCGCCTTTCTGAAGGAGGCATATCCGTGTGGAAATATGAAAAAGGAACAGGCAAAGGCAAAGCGCTATCGCCGATCGTCGGCGTGGCTGTGTGCGGCGGGGCGACGGCGGCGGCGCGACTCGAGGCTGCTGGACAAGGATACGAAGATCCGTGGCACTTTGAGGCGCGGCAGGCTATCATCTCGTCGAACTGCGGCCTGCCATACCTACGTGGGCGATATGAGATCAGGAGAGCGAGAGACCTGCTGCTCATGACGCGAACTGTTTCGCGAAGCGCTTCGCCGTTGACGTGCGCACGGGAAAGCGCGGTCGTGCAGGTCGATGCTGAAAAATCGCCGCGTCCGCGTGCCGGACGGCGGCGGGCGACATATGAAGAGCGTGCGACGCGCGCACTTCTCGCTCGCGGGTCTGCCGACGCGCCGCGCGCCGGTCGGCGTCGAAAGCGCATCGCGCGCGCGGGTGTGCCCGACGCCGAGGGCTCGCGCGCACGCGGATCGGTAATGCGGCGACGGGGCGTGCACGTCGTCGTGGGCGGCGGCTTCATCGGCGTCGAGGGTGGCGGAGAATCTTCGTGCGCGCGGGCTTTCCGTCACGCTCGTCGAAGCGGCGCCGCGTATGCTCGCGCCCGCTGATGCGGATCATGGCGAAGATCGTGGAAAGATGAGCAAGGGAACGGCGTCGGACTCGTCCTCGGCGATGGCGTGAAGGGTTCAGAGGAAGAAGCTGAGGCGTCCTCGTGCGCGCCTTGCAGAGCGGGCGCAGCGGTGGCGGCGGACTTCCGATCGTTGCTGCGCCATCGTGGCGGCGGAGTCCGACTACGGGCTTTTTGCGGGCGAGCGGCATCGCGCTCGGCGGCAGCCCATCCTCGTGAACAGGCGCATGGGGACGACGGCGGGGTCTACCACAGACCGTGGGCGACGCCGTGCTGACGACTCGACCGCCAGACGAAGGCGGGCGCTGCACGCTCGCAGGGTGCCTGCGAGACCGGCGAGGGACGTCTCGCCGCCGACAACATGGCGGGCGGGCGGCGCGTCTGCTGACGGATTCTCGTCGGCACGGCGACATCCTCAAGGTGGTGACACTCGCGGCGGCTGCTGATCGGCAGAACGAGCGCGCACGCCGCCGAGCATGCGGTCTATCTTATGGCGAGGATTACCGCGTCGTGAGCTGTCCGCTCGCCGCATGTCGGCTATTACGGGCGCTCCGGACGATGACGATGAAACGCTCCTCTATCGTACTGAAGGGGCTGTCGGCAAAGATTCTCAGGCGCAGCATGTCGGTGCGGGCGTGCAGGCGCCCGGCGCGTGCTCGCGGCGGCGATCGCCATGGGCGCGGTTGCACGCTCTCAGCGGGTGCTGCTTTCCTACGCGCCAGACCATTCCGCGCGGCAAGATCGTGAACGCAGCGGCGGGCTACATCGCGGCAGAAAACGATCTTCGCAGGCCTCGTTGCGCTTCCTGTCCGCAGATCAACGCTTGCTGGGGAGAGCGCGGGAAGAGGGCGTGCGCGTGCTCGACGTGCGCACGGAGAGCGAGCTTTCCCACTGCGCCATGCCGCATCCGACGCGATTCCGCTCGACGAGCTGCGCGGGCGTTTTCGGAGCTTGACCGCTCTGCCAGCGCTGGGCGGTGCTCTGCAAGGTCAGGGCAGCGCGCGCTTATGCGGCAGCGCGCTCCTACGGCAGGCGGGCTATGACGCGGAAGCCATCGCGGGCGGCTATGCGTCGCTGAAGATGGAGAATTCGAGGCGTCGCCCGTGGCCGCCGCGCCGCCAAAAGCGCCCGCTGATGCGGCGCTTATGCGGTGAGGAAGGACGGCCACTGCGGCATCCCAGACGTGGAGCAGCTCGCTCTTCGCTATCGGGTCTTTCCTTCTTGCCGTCGGTGCTCGATCTTCCAGCTCGACACTATGTTGGCCGGCGATGCTCTTTGATCCTCACCATCACGGAGGCGCGGATGGCGCGGCGGGATAGTAAAGCATCGCCGAGAAATTCCGCCGCCTTTCGTAACCGCTCGTGCTCTTGAGGACGCACCGCTGCCGCGAGGCGTGGCTGCGTGCAGTGCGTCGAAAGCGTGTGGCGGCGCGACCTTGTCCTCGGCAATGATGCAGAACGGCGCCTTGTCTTATCAGCGCGATCGTGATCATCTTATCCATCGCGACGCCGTAGCGAAGAGCAGGCGTTTCTTTTTCCTCGTCGTGCGCGGCTGCATGACTCGCCAGGCACGGCGTAGGGATCGCCGTTTTCGCGCACTGTCGCGAGGCACGCCGATCGCCGCCATGAGGATGTCGCAGGCTTCTACATCGCTCATCTGTTGATTCTTGCGGCGTTTCTCTGAAATCGTCTCCTTTTGGAAGCATGGAGAAAGGCGTTCCTTGTGCAGTCTTCATACGGGCCGTTGGGGTAGCGCTTCATTCCGCTGGTATTATAGCTTACAATGATCCGAAGTCAAAGCCAGGGGCTGAACGTTATTCCTTTCCTCCAAGACATCCGCAATGTCCACGAAGTGGACGTTTGCCAGTAAAGCGTGAAAGTCCAGAGGGTCAAGCCGAAGGTGCGGGCGCTGATTGACTCTTCTGGTCAAGCTGCAAGGAGAATTTCGCGACGCCGGCGGGCGGCACAAACCTCAAGCAGACTGCGCATGCTGCGCCGCCGTCGCGCAATCTCGTCATTTCTCTATGCGACAACATCTTCACATCGGGCGGTATGCAT
>BNJU01001751.1_pt1:2500-208288 | contig 208288 bp, 223 predicted proteins | sample 8539281 | NCBI WGS metagenome assembly BNJU01 (sample SAMD00202456, study PRJDB9452) | human saliva metagenome | isolation source: human saliva | place: Japan | reverse complement strand
GCTTCTTTTTCATAGGACAAAAAAAGCTCTCCTCGCTCTCCTTTTCCAAAAGTTGCAACCTTTCCTTCTTTGCCCTTTCTTTTTCTAGCAAATTTTTCATTTCTTCTTCACTTGAAAAAACGAATTGTCTCTGAATTTCCTCATTGCGAAGACCTAACCTCGTCAGCTGATATGTACATTCTTCTGCTTCCCTCTTTTTCTCTTCCACAAACTGCTCTTTCTCTGGAATTCGCCGTCTTGCAAGTTCTAGATTATGTTTTAATGCTTGAGCAATTTCTTCTTTTTCCTTTAATTTTTTAAGAATTTCCTCTGCCTGATTCTTCTCTTCCTCAATCCTCTCTTCGTCCTCTAGACCTCTACTTAATTCATCAATACTAACTTTTCTTTCTCCCATCTGCCTTGAAACGGCCTCTAATTTTTCCTTTGTATTCTCAACAATTTGTCTTTGTCTATCTACAATCTCTCTAGAAATTTCTTCATTTCCTCTAAATTGATAGGGATGTGGGTGGTGCAATGAGCCACAGACAGGACAGGGTTCATTCTCCCTCAACTTTTCTTTCGCCAGCACTCCAGCTTGTTCATCCAAAAATTGTGTATAGAGGGAGTTTGCCTTTTTATCTTCCTTTTGATATTCTTCTAAGAAATAGTCATATTTTATTAAAAGCTCATCATAGCGTTTTCTTTCTTCCTTCCTCCTTTGTGCCCTTTCCTCCTTTTCAGTGACTTCCCGAAGAACCTGCTGTGCTCGCACAATTTCCACCTGAATATTCGAAACTTCCTCCCATCTTTCTTGCCAGTGTAATTGATTATCCCTTAATTTTCTCAGCTCCCTTTCTTCTTTCAAAAGAGTGCTTTGTATCTCCTGCTGTCTTTTTTCCATCTTTGCTATAGCCAACACATTTTCTCTCTGCTCTTCAAACAGTGGAGACATCTGTTCTACCTGATTTTTTACTTTTTCAAAGGCAAGCATTTGCACATCTAAAAGCTTTCTTGTTTCTTCTTTTCTCTGTCGTTCCTCCTCTAACTTTTCTTCTAACTCAGGCAACTCTTTTTTCTTAACAAAGAGCAACTGTTCACATCCGCTCTTCTCTTCTCTTTTCTTATTCCAGATTTGATAGAGAGCAACTAACTCCTGGGCATCAAGAACTTTTTTCGCCCTCTTCTCCCTCTCTTTTATTTTTTCACCCTCTCCAAACAATTTTTCCAATTCGTCTTTCTCTTGTTCACATTGCAAAAAATCTTCCAATAACTTTCTTGCCATCAGCACTTCCTTTTGTGCCAAGAAAAATGCTTCTTCTTTTTCCCTCTTGATGCTTTGCAACTCCTCAAAAAGAGTATCTATCTGTATTCTTCCCTTTTTGAGGGCCTCAACAAGCTCTTCTAATATCGGCACGGTCACTTGATTTTCTTCAATTACTTCTTCTTTGAGTAAACAGATTTCTTCACTATCATCGCAAATGATCTGGGCAACATCTGCTTGACAGGCATTCCTTACCTTCTCCATCTCACTTTCATTTTCTTTTTTTCTCTGTGCCAATTCCTCTACAATTTTTTCATAAATTTTTGTATGGAATAATCCCTGAAAAATTTTCTTCTTCTCGTCCGACTTTGCTCGCAATACCTCCATAAATTCGCCCTGAGCAATCATGGCCACCTGCATAAATTGCCCCTTATTTAGACCAATAATTTCTTCAATTTTTTGATCCACTTCTTTCTTGTTCTCGCTATATTGCCCCTGATCAGGTAAAATCAACTCAACGCTTTCCTTTATTGCCTTATATCCCTCTTTTTTCTTATACGCCACCCTATGTCTCGGTGACCTTCTAATGGTATAGATATTTTCTACTCCATCTCTCATCTGAGAAAATGTCAATTCCACATAGGGTTCTGCATCTGTATATTGGCTCTGCAATTCTGCACCATCTTTTTTATTTGCACTGGAACTAGCCTCTCCAAATAGAGCAAAGGCCATGGCATCAAAAATTGTACTTTTTCCTGCTCCTGTGTCTCCTGTAATCAAAAATACATTCTGCGTTGCCTTTTGAAAATCAATCACCGTTTTTTCTCCATAGGAGCCAAATGCCTGCATAGTCAATGTTATTGGTCGCATCCTTCCACCTCCTGAACAAAATTAATTACCTCCTTCAAGAGCTTTTCTTCTTCCTGATCGACATCCTTTAAAAATGCCCTACAAAGAGAAAAAGCATCCATGTCTTCCTCTGGATCATATTGCATTTGATAATCTACACTTTGCAAATTTTGCCTTCGCACTTCCAATACATTGGGAAATTTCTGCGAATTCTCTCCTGCATATCAAAGACATTGATTTCTCCCTCATCGGTCAATTGAATGCTCACATAATCTATGCTTTCCTTCATCAAAATTTCTTCTAACTTTCCAGAAATTACGCGCACTTGATGTAGTGGATTTAGTGGCAAAACTCTTGTTTTTACTACTCCCTTTTCTTCCATCTCCACAACAATGATTCCCTTTTGTTGCCCCGCCTCACTGATGGACATTGGCATTGGCGTTCCACAATAGCGATAGACTTCACTTCCCACCTTCATCGGCTTGTGAATATGTCCCAATGCAGCATAATCAAAAACCTCCAATATGTCCGCACAGACCTCATCAATATTTCCAACCATACGAATTTCTGATTCTGCCCTTGCCACATTTTCTGCCTTCTCTCCCGTAGGGAGAAAAAATTGATGACTCACCAATACATTTCTCTTCGATGTATCTATGTGCTCTCGCTCAATCATCACACGCAAGCTGGCATCATATCCCCGATAATTTCCCTGTTGATCCATCCCCACAATTTCTCGAACTACAGAAGGTCGCACAAAGGGAAGCAAATAAAAATTAACCTCACCATATTGATCTTGTACAGTGACCTTTTCCATGTACTCCTCCTTCGTTCTCGGTGGCTGTCCAATCATATAAATCTTTCGTGATTTCAATACATTGCGAAATAAATTGATACGAGTTGCACTGTCGTGATTTCCTGCAATAATCAAAACATTTGCCTTTGGCAACGCCTGAACTAAGCCCTCCATCAATCGATCAAACATTTCTACAGCCTCTGCCGATGGAACTGCTTTGTCATAGATATCTCCCGCAATCACAATGACCTCCGGTTCTTCCTTTTTGGCCCAAGTTATTATCTGTGCAAATATATACTCAAAATCTTTTTTTAAATCATAGTTCATTAATCTTAACCCGATATGCAAGTCGGACAAGTGAAAAAATTTCATTTTTCCCCCCTCAAAATTTTAGACAAAAAAGTCGGCATACAGTAAATCCCATTTACTATATACCGACTGCTCTTATCAAATACTACTGAAAACGACCATATGTTTTTGTCAATTCTGCGATCTGTTTCCAAATCTTTTTCGTCATCTTTCCTGGCTTAAGTCTAAATGTCCAGTTATCTCCCACCGTAGATGGCACATTCATTCGGTATCCAGCACCATAATTGAGATAATCTTGCACAGGAATAATGCAAACATTTGAAACACTGCTCATCGCTCCACAAATCATTGCATTGACAAGGCTATCATCATCGACATCATCAATATTAAAGTACTTACAAACCTCTGCTCGCACCTTCTTTGTCAAGCCCTGTGCCCAAGCATGTAAAGGCTCATCATCATGTGTCCCTGTGTAGACAACACTATTTTTGGTATAATTATATGGCAAATAAATCTCGCCACCATCTTGGAATGCATACTGTAAAACCTTTGTAGCTGCACATCCACTTTCTCTTAACAATGCCTTTGCACTTTCTCCTTCGATACCAAGATTTTCGGCAATCAACTCCTTGTCCCCAAATTCATCTCGAAGATGACCTATTAAATCCATACCTGGTCCCTTTTCCCAATGCCCATTAACTGCATTCTCACTCATATATGGAATACTATAGTACTCATCAAAGGCTCTAAAGTGGTCAAGGCGGACTGTATCATACAACACAAAACTTACTCTCATGCGTCTAGTCCACCAGCGATATCCCTTCTGGCGATGCTTCTCCCAATTATAGAGTGGATTGCCCCAAATCTGTCCCTCTTTCATCTCCTTATCTGGTGGGCAACCAGCCACTGCTGTCGGCACTCCTTCCTCATCCAATTGAAACAGTTCTGGATGTGACCAAGTATCTGCACTATCTGCTGCCACATAAAATGGTAAATCCCCAATAATCTTTATTCCCTGTGCATTGGCATAATCTTTGAGTTTCTTCCATTGTGTAAAAAACTTATATTGTAAAAATTGATAGAATTCAATCTCAAAATACAATTTCTCTCTATAATAGTCCAATGAATAGGCAAATCTCTTTTGGATATCCTCTGGCCACTCTGTATATGCACTTCCATTAAAAATAATCTTTTAATGCCATAAACATGGAATAATCCCATAACCACTTTGCATTGTCTTCCACAAAATCTTGGAAATCCAAATCCTTATAGACATAGGCTCTTTTTGTATGCCTTTTTAAGAAGAGAATCCTCTCCTCATACATCTTTGCATAGTCAACTTTTTTTCGGGTCATTGCCAAAATCTACAGCATCACATTCTTTTTTTTGGTCAATAGTCCTCATCGATCAAAAGCATCCAAATCAATAAAGTATGGATTTCCTGCAAACGCAGAAAAAAAGATTGATACGGCGAATCGCCAAAGCCAATCGGTCCCATTGGTAACACCTGCCAATATCCCTGTCCCGCTTCCTTTAGCTGGTCCACAAAATCATATGCTGCCTTTCCGAAGCTTCCAATGCCATAAGGTGAAGGCAAGCTACTAATATGTAACAATATTCCGCTCTTTCTCATATGAACCTCCCATATACTATCCATTATTTATGCAATTCACACTACAAATAGTGTATAATGTTTTTATTTTTCTGTCAATATTTAAGTTGATTTTCACATTGTATAGTTTACTCAAAACACCAAAAAGCCAGCTAAGCGTTTCCTTGTTCATTCCCATATTGTATGTTGTGCCATCACCGTACAATTTGATAGACTACGATCAGAGTTGAAATTTGCTTCGATGCGATAGCGTTTCCAAAGTACATAGTCATAAGTCTGTAGAGTAAGTACAAAGTAATGAGAATTTTTTAGCTCATCAGAATCTATTGGATGCAGTAAAAAAATATCACTCAAATCTTTTGATTCAAAGTCACTCAGCTGTAGATCGGATAGAGTCACATGGTTGAATTTCACAGCAGATAAATCTGTATCATCAGGTGTAGCTTTATAACAAGTTATCGTACAATTTTTTAGCTCATCAGAATCTTTCCATGTAGGAGTGACACAGACATGACCAAAAGATTTACCACCTCGATATAATTCTATGTATTCTCCATAATAAAAAAATGATCACTGTGCGTATTGATAATTTCACTATTTGCAGTTTTGTCTCCAAATGTAAAACCATCATCTAGGAGTGTGACTGCTTTTGTTGTACCCATAACTATATTCGTTCCATCGATTTGTATGTTTATAGGTTTAACAGGAATACCTGCTATAGATATAAACAAAGTGAAGATAAAGGAAGCAAAAAACATCAATACCATGATCACATTCGTAGTTGAATAGATATAATTTGCATTATATTTGGGTATAAAAAAATGGATAAGATATTTTATCAAACCCCAAAAGCAAAAATTACGGCTATAATGATTACAAATTGTATTTTCAAAAGAAGAAAAAAATGGCTTTTTCCTATATCGCAAAGTTTGATGTAATTTATGGCTATAGCTATGATATTTGCTAAAATAATACATAGCATAAAGCAGTTGGCCTCTATTTGTGCAGACTTATCTGTAATATTATCAAAGTGGCTAGGTCTTCTCGTCAACTGGATATGACCTAACCTATATATCCAGTTAGGAACTTCCGTGCAAGTAAACACAGCGATGAGTAGTCTAAAGTATATAAAAATAGCCAAAATAAAACATAGTAGTGAAGCAATACCAAAACCCAATGCAGATATAAAAAATGCCACGACCGTTCTCCTTTTGTATTATCAATAAATGGTTATCATCATTATCAAAAATTGGTATTATATATCACATTATATCATTTTATATCATAAATCAGAACTTATTTTACTAGATTTCTCGACAAACCTACTACGAATAGAATCTGCCGCTTGATTAATGCCTACAAGGACTCTATCCATTTTCTCTAACTCTATAGAATCTCTTCATAATGTTTCTCCTTGATCAAAGAAAATCCCCATAACTCCGCCAATAACTCCTCCCATAACTCCGCCTACACTGCGGCCAATAGCCTCTCCCACACTGCCAAAGTCTCTACCAATACTAGCTCATACACCTATAGAACCAAGGTACTCTTATTGCTCTCTTCTCTGAAGGTATAGCTTTCACGATATAGTACAAAAGTTTTGATAAATTGTATGGTCTACTCTGTTCTCCCCATCCTTTATATCCCGCACTATAGTAAATTGGTTCAACGATAACACCTGTTGCCTCATAGACTCTATCCCGAACAGAACGAACCTTCTCTTCCAAAAAATTTACCAACCTCTGGTTAGGCTCATTCTTATCATAATCCCAGTTGCGTCCTTTCATCGCCATATCTGCCTGATTAATAGCCACTAAAATTCTATTTTCTTTTCCCTCGCCAAAGTTTGGAATAATAACCTTGTTAATAAGTTCATATGAAGTTCCTAAATCTCTGCTACCGCCATCAAGGATGACTAAAACCAAATCAATCAATGCATTTCCATTTTTATCTACTTCTGAAAGTTTCTTAATAATATTCTTAGTGTGTCTATTGTCAGCCTCCTTACCATCACCAAGTCCCGGAGTATCCCATAACACTAGGTTGTCCAATTCATACTTCCTAATTTCCATCGTTTCAGGGTCAACACCAAAACCAACTTCAGCTACTTCAGTACCAAATATTGCATTGATTGTAGAACTCTTACCACAGCCAGTAGCTCCAGTAATCATAATGTTCATCTTTTGAGCCTTAAGTCTCATAACATTCTTTAACATCTTGTTCTTGTAATTTTCACTAATGCTAGCATTCATAATATCGTTCAGTATTGCTTCATAAATACATTCTTTTCTCATAATATGCCGTCTCCACCAAGGTACTCTTATCTCTGAAGGTGTGGCTTTCACGATATAATACAAAAGCTTTGATAAATTGTACGGTCTACTCTGTTCTCTCTCTTCGTCTTTATACCCTGCACTATAGTAAATCGGCTCAATGGTAACACCTGTTGCCTCGTAGACTCTATCCCGAACAGAACGAACCTTCTCTTCCAAAAAATTTACCAACTTCTGGTTAGGCTCATTCTTATCATAATCCCAGTTGCGTCCTTTCATCGCCATGTCTGCTTGGTTAATAGCCACTAAAATTCTATTTTCTTTTCCCTTGCCAAGGTTTGGAATAATAGCCTTATTAATGAGTTCATATGAAATTCCTAAATCTCCCCTACCACCATCAAGGATGACTAAAACCAAATCAAATGTATTTTTATCTACTTCTAAAAGTTTCTTAATAATATTCTTAGTGTATCTATTGTCAGCCTCCTTACCATCATCAAGTCCCGGAGTATCCCATAACACTAGGTTGTCCAATTCATACTTCCTAATTCCCATCGTTTCAGGGTCAACACCAAAACCAACTTCAGCTACTTCAGTACCAAATATTGCATTGATTGTAGAACTCTTACCACAGCCAGTAGCTCCAGTAATCATAATGTTCATCTTTTGAGCCTTAAGTCTCATAACATTCTTTAACATCTTGTTCTTGTAATTTTCACTAATGCTAGCATTCATAATATCGTTCAGTATTGCTTCATAAATACATTCTTTTCTCATAATAAATTTCTCCCATAAATAAAAATTAATATCACCTTTAACAAATTCCTTTTCAATAAAGCCATATCAATGATGATCGAGATAATAATCCTTATACAACAAGTCCACTAACTCTATAGAATCTATTCATAATGTCTCTCCTTAAAAGAAAAATCCAATAATTCCGCCAATAATTCCACCAATAGCTTCGCCTACGCCGCGGAAAATACTCTCTCCCTCACTGCCAAGTATACCGTCAATGGCTCCACCAATAGCTCCACCAATACCAGCTCCTGCAGAAGCACCTTCTCTGATAGATTCAAAGATACTCTTTCTCGTTGCCTCACCATAATCAAGCAGTTTATCATCATCCCTCCACATTTCTCTATTCTCATTAATATTGTTTACATATATTGCTCTCTTCTCTGAAGGTGTGGCTTTCACGATATAATACAAAAGCTTTGATAAATTGTATGGTCTACTCTGTTCTCTCTCTTCGTCTTTATACCCTGCACTATAGTAAATCGGCTCAATGGTAACACCTGTTGCCTCGTAGACTCTATCCCGAACAGAACGAACCTTCTCTTCCAAAAATTTTACCAACTTCTGATTAGGCTCATTCTTATCACGATCCCAATTGTATCCTTTCATCGCCGTGTCTGCTTGGTTAATAGCCACTAAAATTCTATTTTCTTTTCCCTTGCCAAGGTTTGGAATAATAACATTATTAATGAGTTGATATGAAGTTCCTAAATCTCTACTACCGCCATCAAGGATGACTAAAACCAAATCAATCAATGCATTTCCATTTTCATCTACTTCTAAAAGTTTATCAATAATATTCTTAGCGTGTCTATTGTCAGCCTCCTTACCATCACCAAGTCCTGGGGTATCCCACAACACCAGATTGTCCAATTCATACTTCCTAATTTCCATCGTTTCAGGGTCAACACCAACACCAACTTTAGCTACTTCAGTATTAAACATCGCATTGATTGTAGAACTCTTGCCACAGCCAGTAGCTCCAGTAATCATAATGTTCATTTTCTGATTCTTAAGTCTCATAACATTTTTTAACATCTTGTTCTTGTCATTTTCACTAATGTTAGCGTTCATAATGTCGTTCTGCATTGCTTCATAAATACTTTCTTTTCTCATAATAAATTCCTCCATAAACAAAAATTGATATCATCTTTCACTATTCTTGATTTGTTCACTCAACTGAACTTGTCTATAATATACTCCAATCTATAGATAACATCTAGTGAATATTTTTTTAGCCATTATTTGTTATGTTTTTTTATTATTTTTTTATTGTATTTTATTGCAATATTCGTTACCTTTATAGTAACACAATATACATAGAAGCACAGACAGCAAATCCCTTTCCAGCATATCCCATGGTCAGATTAGAGCAACTAAGTGTAAGGTTAGCAAAAAGAGCTGCCGCTTCACGATTGATCAATCGTGAAGCGACAGCTCCTTATAAAATAATTATTTTAGGACATAATCATTTACGCTTGACAGTGCAAATTTCAAAATATCTTTATATTACATTGCAAACAAGTCATTTAAACTCTCTGACATTGTAGGATGTGTGAATATAAAGTTTGCTATATCCTTTGCTTTAATGTTATAGTCCATTGCCAGTTTTATAAAGTTGACCATCTCATAAGACTCTTCACAGAAAAGTTGTGCACCTAAGATAGTGCCGTCTGCTGTAACCAAAGCTTTTAACAAACCATCTGTCTTTCTTAAAACCTTAGCCTTTGGAATCGCATTAGCACTAAGACTTAAAACTTTGTATTCTATTCCGGCAGCCTTTGCTTCTTTTTCACTCATTCCAACCCTTGAGAATGGCGGATTTATAAATACCGAATAAGAGAAAGCTCCTCTGTTTTGTGTAGTTCTCTTATCCTCTCCCATTATTTCATCCCAAATGATTCTGCTGTCATCTAATGAAATATATGTAAACTGAAGCTTGCCGCAGACATCACCTGCCGCCCAAATATTATTTGCACTTGTTTTCAAATGTTCATCCGTCTCAACCGCCCCCCCTCTCAGTGAGCTTAACTTTGGCATTTTCACATCCGAGACCATCCGTATTCGGTCTACGACCTACAGCAAGTAAAATTGCATCAGAGGCCAAAGTCTTTGACTTTCCTGCAACCTCATAATATAATTTACCTTCATCGACCTTAGTCACCTTTGCACCTGTAACTATCTCTACATTCTTTGCTTCCAATACATCACGGATAGCCTTCGCAATATCCTCATCTTCTCTAGGTAAAAATACATCACCATCCTGAACTACAGTTACCTTACTTCCAAAATCTGCATACATAGAGGCAAACTCAAGTCCGATATAACCACCACCTACAATAGTGAGCCCTTTTGGTAATTCATCAAGATTCATCATAGACTCTGATGTATATACACCTTTACTGTTTGCACCTTCAATCTTCGGTATTACAGTAACTGAACCTGTATTGATAATAAACTTCTCAGCTTCAATTTCTACATTTCCATCTTCAGTTGTAACAATAATATGGTGGTCATCCTTAAATGATGCCGTTCCGTCAATAATATCCACACCTGCAGCTGCTATCTTATCGTAATTAGCCTTATTAAGAGCAGCTATGAGTTTCTTCTTTTCAGCAACCGTCTCCTTATAGTACTGTGCTTTTTTCTCAAACTCTCCGCTTGGAGTTTTTGATGCATCTGTTATAAGACGCTTTGAAGGAATACAACCTACATTTATGCAGGTACCTCCATACATATTTTTATCTTTTTCAACTAAGGCAACACTTTTTCCTGCTTTACTAAACTTAGCTGCAAGTGTCTTTCCTGCTTTACCGAAACCGATAACAACTATATCATAATTGGCTTTCATAAGCTTTTCTCCTTTTCATTATAAGTTAGAATATTATACACCTAATTTTATACAATTAAAATACTTAAAATCAAATAATTATACTTCCTATCAACTCAATGCTCCACATCTCCACTATTGCTCTCCTACCGTTAAGAATGAATTGATATAAGCCTCTAATCGATTTCTTTTGCAAAGAATGCCGCTGTTTTTTTAGGAACAAGTTTTCCTTTCGTGCTTCTTCAAGTTCTGCTCGAAGTCTACAATTTTCTTTCATACGATCCAGTTCATTGGTATCGGTTGAATTAGTTAAGGCTTGTTCTAGGCATTCTTTGCTAAATTTTCTACACCATATGCTAATGCTTGCTTTTACAACGCCATACTCAGTAGACTTCCAAATGAAGAGGAAACATACAAGGCCAAAATACTGAAGCTAATCAAGAGAGAAACAGAGTTTAAGCTATGCTTATCGTTATTTCTAAATCCTGTTATTCCTGCATTTTCTACCTCATGGAACCATTCCATTCACTACACTAAACAAAGCCCCTTGCTTTGAATAAGAGATTTCATCAAAAATATCAACAAATAACACTTTAATAAAATGTGCTTTTCTTAAATCTTCTGAGTATTCAAGCATTCATTCAACTGCCACTCGGTTATCGTTCGATAGCCTTGCTTTTCTCTTCTCTTCTCTTCTTAATTAAGCCCTTGCTTCGTTTGTAATACTTCCTAAGAGAAGGCAACTTTCTTTTTTGAATTCTCTTTCGTACATTTTCAAGAGCTCAATATATTTGTCTGACGAAATAATACTTTTCAAAAAAATAAAAAAATATAGGAATATCTTTCATCTTTTTGAATCCTGTAGTCATGTACTTTTAAAAAGTCAATACATTGCAATTAGGACATGAATGAGTCTTGATATCCGTCTGAATATAAAAATGAGATCGCATGATCATTTATAGATTTTATATTGACTTCTGCATCATTAATGCCTAAAAATTTTAGCTAGGTCGTTCATATGAACACCTCCTCCAAGTGTAGTTGTGAAAAACTGGGGACTTGGAGTTTTTTTTATTTATAATAATAAAAAATGTTGAGATTAGCAATTGCCAATCCCAACATTAATTATAGAACCTTATTTATCTGCTTGACTCTTTGTTACTTACTTCATCTCTTACTTATCTATTACATCTCCATCTTATCTACACAACCTATTATCTATTCATTACTGTCATGCCCCTCATTATTGCCCTGATCTTGACTATCTTGTTCGCCGTGCTTTTTTCTTCTTTTTCTCTTAGCTGCAAGCATTGACCAAACAGCCGTACTTACACCTGTCATACCTAAATAGGTTGACATTCTGGCATTATCACCTGTTTTTGGTATACGGCCACCTCGATTTCTCTGGTTATGTTCAGCCTTATCCTCTGCACTCTTTCTCCAGTTGGAATCTTCATACAGATTTCTGTCATTTTTATTCCTTCTTTTGCTGTCATTAATGCCTCTCAGATTTCATCTGTATGTCTACTACTTGATTTTGTACTATCTCCATTTGATTCATTTCCTCTTTGACTCAAACTCTCGGATATTGAAGCTTCAATTTTAGCAGATCTCGAATTAGAGATCCAATAAGAAATAGAGTCTGATGTTGAGACAAACTGTGAATCTGATACAGAATCAGAAATAGACATTGAAAGTGATGTAGAATCCTGTGCACTATTTCTATCCGCAATGGATCCATGCGTGGAATTAACCCTTCCACCACCTCCATTGCCTCTTCCTCCATGATTTCCATGATCGTTGTAATGTCTCCAATCAATATTTTCAACACTCAAGCTCTCACTCACTGATAAGGAATCACTTGTACTCATTGAATCACTGATACTTGCACTAATGCTATCAAGTTGACTCATTTCTTCACTTTCACTCGCTGAAGCACTTACACTTGCGGAATCACTTACACTCAGGCTTGCATTGATACTGTCTACTGCACTAGTTGATTCACTCTCACTCGCTGAGATAGAACTACTTATGCTGTCAACTACACTTGTAGACTCACTGAGGCTGGCTGAACTACTTGCACTGGTGCTATCGCTAATGCTAGCTACCTCACTTGCTGATTCACTCTCACTTGCTGAGATAGAACTACTTATACTATCAACTACACTTGTAGACTCACTGAGGCTGGCTGAAGTACTTGCACTGATGCTATCGCTAATACTAGCTACCTCACTTGCTGATTCACTCTCACTTGCTGAGATAGAACTACTTATACTATCAACTACACTTATAGACTCACTGAGGCTGGCTGAAGTACTTGCACTAATGCTATCACTCACACTCGCTGAAGTACTTGCACTAATGCTGGCACTAACACTTGCTGAAGTACTTGTACTAATGCTGTCGCTAACACTCGCCGAAGTACTTGCACTAATACTGTCGCTAACACTTGCCGAATCGCTTGCACTGATACTATCGCTCACGCTTGCGGAATTACTTGCACTGATGCTGTCGCTCACGCTTGCTGAAGTACTTGCACTGATGCTATCGCTCACGCTTGCTGAGTTGCTCGCACTAATGCTATCACTCACGCTGGCTGAATCACTTACACTAATACTGTCGCTGACGCTTGCTGAAGTACTTGCACTAATACTATCGCTCACACTGGCCGAAGTACTTGCACTGATGCTATCGCTGACACTGGCCGAATCACTTGCACTAATACTATCGCTCACACTGGCCGAAGTACTTGCACTGATGCTATCGCTAACACTTACGGAATCGCTTGCACTAATACTATCGCTAACACTGGCCGAATCGCTTGCACTAATACTGTCGCTAACACTTGCTGAATTGCTTGCACTGATACTATCACTGACGCTAGTGGAATCGCTTGCACTGATACTGTTGCTCACACTTGCACTAATACTATCGCTGACACTGGCCGAAGTACTTGCACTAATGCTATCACTCACGCTTGCTGAATCACTTGCACTAATGCTGTCGCTGACACTTGCCGAAATACTTGCACTAATGCTGTCGCTCACGCTTGCTGAATCACTTGCACTAATACTGTCGCTCACGCTTGCTGAATCACTTGCACTGATGCTATCGCTGACACTTGCCGAAGTACTTGCACTAATGCTGTCGCTCACACTCGCGGAAGTACTTGCACTAATGCTATCACTCACGCTTGCTGAATCACTTGCACTAATACTGTCGCTGACGCTTGCTGAAGTACTTGCACTGATGCTATCGCTAACACTTGCCGAATCACTTGCACTAATACTATCGCTGACACTGGCGGAAGTACTTGCACTGATGCTATCGCTAACACTTAAGGAATCGCTTGCACTAATACTGTCGCTGACACTCGCTGAAGTACTTGCACTGATGCTGTCACTCACGCTTGCTGAATCACTTGCACTAATACTGTCGCTGACGCTGGCGGAAGTACTTGCACTGATGCTATCGCTAACACTCGCCGAAGTACTTGCACTAATGCTGTCGCTCACACTCGCTGAAGTACTTGCACTAATGCTATCACTCACGCTTGCTGAATCACTTGCACTAATACTGTCGCTGACGCTGGCGGAAGTACTTGTACTGATGCTATCGCTAACACTCGCGGAAGTACTTGCACTAATACTATCACTCACGCTTGCTGAATCACTTGCACTAATACTGTCGCTGACGCTGGCGGAAGTACTTGCACTGATGCTATCGCTAACACTCGCCGAATCGCTCGCACTAATGCTGTCGCTGACGCTGGCGGAAGTACTTGCACTGATGCTATCGCTCACGCTTGCTGAGTTGCTTGCACTAATGCTATCGCTAACGCTTGCCGAATCGCTTGCACTGATACTATCGCTCACACTTGCTGAGTCACTTGCACTGATACTATCGCTCACGCTCACTGAAGTACTTGTACTAATGCTGTCGCTCACACTGGCTGAGTTGCTCGCACTAATGCTATCACTAACGCTTGCTGAAGTACTTGCACTAATGCTATCGCTGACACTGGCGGAAGTACTTGCACTAATACTATCACTCACACTGGCCGAATCGTTTGCACTGATACTGTCGCTCACACTGACTGAAGTACTTGCACTAATACTATCGCTCACACTGGCCGAAGTGCTTGCACTAATGCTGTCGCTGACACTTGTGGAATCGCTTGCACTGATACTATCGCTCACGCTTGCGGAAGTACTTGCACTAATACTATCGATGACACTCGCTGAAGTACTTGCACTAATGCTGTCGCTCACACTTACTGAATCACTTGCACTAATGCTATCGCTGACACTGGCGGAAGTACTTGCACTAATGCTGTCGCTCACACTGGCTGAGTTGCTCGCACTAATGCTGTCGCTAACGCTTGCCGAATCACTTGCACTAATACTATCGCTGACGCTTGCTGAAGTACTTGCACTAATGCTGTCACTCACACTGGCGGAGTTGCTCGCACTAATGCTATCACTAACGCTGGCCGAATCACTTGCACTAATACTGTCGCTGACGCTGGCGGAAGTACTTGCACTAATGCTGTCGCTAACACTTGCCGAATTGCTTGCACTGATACTATCGCTCACGCTTGCTGAAGTACTTGCACTGATACTATCACTGACGCTTGCCGAAGTACTTGCACTAATACTATCGCTGACGCTTGTGGAAGTACTTGTACTAATACTATCGCTGACACTTACAGAATCGCTTGCACTAATGCTATCGCTGACACTGGCGGAATTGCTTGCACTAATACTATCGCTAACACTGGCCGAATCGCTTGCACTGATACTGTCGCTTACACTGACTGAAGTACTTGCACTAATACTATCGCTGACACTCGCTGAAGTACTTGCACTAATGCTATCACTAACGCTTGCGGAATCACTTGCACTAACACTGTCGCTGACACTGGCGGAATCGCTTGCACTGATACTATCGCTCACGCTTGCTGAAGTACTTGCACTAATACTATCGCTCACACTGGCTGAATCACTTGCACTAATGCTATCACTAACGCTTGTGGAAGTACTTGCACTAATGCTGTCACTAACACTTGTGGAATCGCTTGCACTGATACTATCGCTCACACTCGCTGAAGTACTTGCACTAATGCTGTCGCTAACACTTGCAGAATCACTTGCACTAATACTATCGCTGACACTCGCCGAATCGCTTGCACTAATACTATCGCTGACGCTCGCCGAAGTACTTGCACTGATGCTGTCACTCACACTTGCCGAGTCACTTGCACTAATACTATCGCTCACACTCGCCGAAGTACTTGCACTAATACTATCGCTGACACTCGCTGAAGTACTTGCACTAATGCTGTCACTCACACTGGCGGAGTTGCTCGCACTAATGCTATCACTAACGCTTACCGAATCGCTTGCACTGATACTGTCGCTAACACTAGCGGAAGTACTTGCACTAATACTATCGCTAACACTCGCCGAATCGCTTGCACTGATGCTGTCGCTGACACTTGCCGAAGTACTTGCACTAATGCTGTCACTGACACTCGCCGAAGTACTTGCACTAATGCTATCACTAACGCTTGCTGAATCACTTGCACTAATACTGTCGCTGACGCTGGCGGAAGTACTTGCACTGATGCTATCGCTAACACTGGCGGAAGTACTTGCACTAATGCTGTCACTCACACTTGCTGAATCACTTGCACTGATACTATCGCTCACGCTTGCTGAAGTACTTGCACTAATACTATCGCTAACACTTACGGAATCGCTTGCACTAATACTATCGCTCACACTGGCGGAAGTACTTGTACTAATGCTGTCGCTAACACTTGCAGAATCACTTGCACTAATACTATCGCTGACACTCGCCGAATCGCTTGCACTAATACTATCGCTGACGCTCGCCGAAGTACTTGCACTGATGCTGTCACTCACACTTGCCGAGTCACTTGCACTAATACTATCGCTCACACTCGCCGAAGTACTTGCACTAATACTATCGCTGACACTCGCTGAAGTACTTGCACTAATGCTGTCACTCACACTGGCGGAGTTGCTCGCACTAATGCTATCACTAACGCTTACCGAATCGCTTGCACTGATACTGTCGCTAACACTAGCGGAAGTACTTGCACTAATACTATCGCTAACACTCGCCGAATCGCTTGCACTGATGCTGTCGCTGACACTTGCCGAAGTACTTGCACTAATGCTGTCACTGACACTCGCCGAAGTACTTGCACTAATGCTATCACTAACGCTTGCTGAATCACTTGCACTAATGCTATCGCTCACACTGGCGGAAGTACTTGCACTAATACTATCGCTCGCACTAATGCTGTCACTCACACTTGTGGAAGTACTTGCACTGATGCTATCGCTCACGCTGGCTGAGTTGCTCGCACTAATACTATCACTAACGCTTGCCGAATCACTTGCACTAATACTGTCGCTCACACTTGCCGAATCACTTGCACTAATACTATCGCTGACACTTACAGAATCGCTTGCACTAATGCTGTCGCTCACACTTACTGAATCACTTGCACTAATGCTATCACTAACGCTGGCTGAATCACTTGCACTAATACTGTCGCTGACGCTGGCGGAAGTACTTGCACTAATACTATCACTGACACTTGTGGAAGTACTTGCACTGATACTATCGCTCACGCTCACTGAAGTACTTGCACTGATGCTATCGCTCACACTGGCGGAAGTACTTGCACTAATGCTATCACTCACGCTCGCCGAAGTACTTGTACTGATGCTGTCGCTCACACTGGCCGAATCGCTCGCACTGATACTGTCACTGACACTTACTGAATCACTTGCACTAATGCTATCACTAACGCTTGCCGAATCACTTGCACTAATACTGTCGCTCACACTTGCCGAATCACTTGCACTAATACTATCGCTGACACTTACAGAATCGCTTGCACTAATGCTGTCGCTCACACTTACTGAATCACTTGCACTAATGCTATCGCTCACACTGGCCGAAGTACTTGCACTGATACTATCGCTCACGCTCACTGAAGTACTTGCACTGATGCTATCGCTCACACTGGCCGAAGTACTTGCACTAATGCTATCACTCACGCTCGCCGAAGTACTTGTACTGATGCTGTCGCTCACACTGGCCGAATCGCTCGCACTGATACTGTCACTGACACTTACTGAATCACTTGCACTAATGCTATCACTAACGCTTGCCGAATCACTTGCACTAATACTGTCGCTCACACTTGCCGAATCACTTGCACTAATACTATCGCTGACACTTACAGAATCGCTTGCACTAATGCTGTCGCTCACACTTACTGAATCACTTGCACTAATGCTATCGCTCACACTGGCCGAAGTACTTGCACTAATACTATCGCTCACACTGGCCGAATCGCTTGCACTGATGCTATCGCTCACACTTGCGGAAGTACTTGCACTAATACTATCGCTCACACTTGCCGAATCGCTTGCACTGATGCTATCGCTGACACTGGCGGAATCACTTGTACTAATACTATCGCTGACACTTGCGGAAGTACTTGCACTGATGCTATCGCTAACACTTACGGAATCGCTTGCACTAATACTATCGCTCACACTTGTGGAAGTACTTGCACTAATACTATCGCTAACACTGGCGGAAGTACTTGCACTAATACTATCGCTCACACTTGCTGAAGCGCTTGCACTGATACTGTCGCTGACACTGACTGAAGTACTTGCACTAATACTATCGCTGACACTCGTTGAAGTACTTGCACTAATACTATCGCTAACACTCGCTGAAGTACTTGCACTAATGCTATCACTAACGCTTGCTGAATCACTTGCACTAATGCTGTCACTCACACTTGCCGAATCGCTTGCACTGATGCTATCGCTGACACTGGCGGAATCACTTGTACTAATACTATCGCTAACACTTGCGGAAGTACTTGCACTGATGCTATCGCTAACACTTACGGAATCGCTTGCACTAATACTATCGCTCACACTTGTGGAAGTACTTGCACTAATACTATCGCTAACACTGGCTGAAGTACTTGCACTAATACTATCGCTCACACTTGCTGAAGCGCTTGCACTGATACTGTCGCTGACACTGACTGAAGTACTTGCACTAATACTATCGCTGACACTCGTTGAAGTACTTGCACTAATACTATCGCTAACACTGGCCGAATCGCTTGCACTGATACTGTCGCTTACACTGACTGAAGTACTTGCACTAATACTATCGCTCACACTCGCTGAAGTACTTGCACTAATGCTATCACTAACGCTTGCTGAATCACTTGCACTAATACTGTCGCTCACGCTTGCTGAAGTACTTGCACTAATACTATCGCTCACACTTACGGAATCGCTTGCACTGATACTATCGCTCACACTCGCTGAAGTACTTGCACTAATGCTGTCGCTCACACTTGCGGAATCACTTGCACTAATACTATCGCTGACACTAGCCGAATCGCTTGCACTGATGCTATCGCTGACACTGGCGGAATCACTTGCACTAATACTATCGCTGACACTTGCTGAAGTACTTGCACTAATGCTGTCACTCACACTGGCAGAAGTACTTGTACTAACACTATCGCTCACACTCGTGGAAGTACTTGCACTAATGCTATCGCTCACACTTGCCGAATCACTTGCACTAATGCTATCACTAACGCTTGCTGAAGTACTTGCACTGATGCTATCACTCACACTTACTGAATCACTTGCACTAATACTGTCGCTAACACTTGCGGAATCACTTGCACTAATACTATCGCTCACACTCGCCGAATCGCTTGCACTAATACTATCGCTCACACTCGCTGAAGTACTTGCACTAATGCTGTCACTAACACTCGCCGAAGTACTTGCACTAATGCTGTCGCTCACACTCGCTGAAGTACTTGCACTAATGCTATCACTCACGCTTGCTGAATCACTTGCACTAATACTGTCGCTGACGCTTGCTGAAGTACTTGCACTGATGCTATCGCTAACACTCGCCGAAGTACTTGCACTAATGCTGTCGCTCACACTCGCTGAAGTACTTGCACTAATGCTATCACTCACGCTTGCTGAATCACTTGCACTAATACTGTCGCTGACGCTTGCTGAAGTACTTGCACTGATGCTATCGCTAACACTCGCGGAAGTACTTGCACTAATACTATCGCTAACACTTACGGAGTCGCTTGCACTAATACTATCGCTGACACTTGCCGAATCACTTGTACTAATACTATCGCTGACACTGGCGGAAGTACTTGCGCTGATGCTATCGCTGACACTGGCGGAATCACTTGCACTAATGCTGTCACTCACACTGGCCGAATCGCTTGCACTGATACTATCGCTCACGCTTGCTGAAGTACTTGCACTAATACTATCGCTCACACTTACGGAATCGCTTGCACTGATACTATCGCTCACGCTTGCGGAAGTACTTGCACTGATGCTATCGCTCACGCTGGCGGAAGTACTTGCACTGATGCTATCGCTCACGCTGGCTGAGTTGCTCGCACTAATGCTATCACTAACGCTGGCCGAATCACTTGCACTAATACTGTCGCTGACACTGGCGGAAGTACTTGCACTAATGCTGGCACTAACACTTGCTGAAGTACTTGTACTAATACTATCACTGACACTTACCGAATCGCTTGCACTAATGCTGGTGCTGACACTGGCTGAATTACTTGCACTGATGCTATCGCTAACACTTGCGGAAGTACTTGCACTGATGCTGTCGCTCACGCTTGCTGAGTTGCTCGCACTAATGCTATCACTAACGCTGGCCGAATCACTTGCACTGATACTATCGCTCACGCTTGCTGAGTTGCTTGCACTAATGCTATCACTCACGCTTGCACTGATGCTGTCGCTGACACTTGCCGAAGTACTTGCACTAATGCTGTCGCTGACACTCGCTGAAGTACTTGCACTAATGCTATCACTCACGCTTGCTGAGTTGCTTGCACTAACGCTTGTCGAAGTACTTGCACTGATACTGTCGCTCACACTTACTGAATCACTTGCACTAATGCTATCACTAACGCTTGCCGAATCACTTGCACTAATACTATCGCTGACACTGACTGAAGTACTTGTACTAATACTATCGCTCACACTTGCGGAAGTACTTGCACTGATACTGTCACTCACACTTACTGAATCACTTGCACTAATGCTATCACTAACGCTTGCCGAATCACTTGCACTAATACTATCGCTGACACTGACTGAAGTACTTGTACTAATACTATCGCTCACACTGGCAGAAGTACTTGCACTAATACTATCGCTCACACTTACAGAATCGCTTGTACTGATGCTATCGCTCACGCTTGCTGAAGTACTTACACTAATGCTGTCGCTCACACTTACTGAATCACTTGCACTAATGCTGTCGCTCACACTTGCCGAATCGCTTGCACTGATACTGTCGCTTACACTTGCGGAATCGCTCGCACTAATGCTGCCACTAACACTTGCAGAAGTACTTGCACTAATGCTGTCGCTAACACTTGCGGAAGTACTTGCACTAATACTATCGCTCACACTTACGGAATCGCTCACGCTTGCTGAGTTGCTTGCACTGATACTATCGCTCACGCTTGTGGAAGTACTTGTACTAATACTATCGCTGACACTGACAGAATCGCTTGCACTAATGCTATCACTAACACTTGCAGAAGTACTTGCACTAATGCTATCGCTGACGCTCGCCGAAGTACTTGCACTGATGCTGTCGCTCACACTTGCAGAATCGCTCGCACTGATACTGTCGCTCACACTTACTGAATCACTTGCACTAATGCTATCACTAACGCTTGCCGAGTTGCTTGCACTAACGCTTGCCGAATTACTTGCACTAATGCTATCACTAACGCTTGCCGAATCACTTGCACTAATGCTGTCGCTAACACTTGCAGAATCGCTTGCACTAATACTATCGCTCACACTTGCGGAAGTACTTGCACTAATACTATCGCTGACGCTCGCCGAAGTACTTGCACTGATGCTGTCGCTAACACTTGCAGAATCGCTCGCACTGATACTGTCGCTCACACTTACTGAATCACTTGCACTAATACTATCACTAACGCTTGCCGAATCACTTGCACTAATACTGTCACTGACACTTGTGGAAGTACTTGCACTAATACTATCGCTCACACTTACAGAATTGCTTGCACTGATGCTATCGCTCACGCTTGCTGAGTTGCTTGCACTAACGCTTGCCGAATCACTTGCACTAATACTGTCACTGACACTTGTGGAAGTACTTGCACTAATACTATCGCTCACACTTACAGAATTGCTTGCACTGATGCTATCGCTCACGCTTGCTGAGTTGCTTGCACTAACGCTTGCCGAATTACTTGCACTGATACTATCGCTCACGCTTGTGGAAGTACTCGTACTAATACTATCGCTGACACTTACAGAATCGCTTGCACTAATACTATCGCTCACACTTGCGGAAGTACTTGCACTAATACTATCGCTGACGCTCGCCGAAGTACTTGCACTGATGCTGTCGCTCACACTTGCAGAATCGCTCGCACTGATACTGTCGCTCACACTTACTGAATCACTTGCACTAATACTATCACTAACGCTTGCCGAATCACTTGCACTAATACTATCACTAACGCTTGCCGAATCACTTGCACTAATACTATCACTAACGCTTGCCGAATCACTTGCACTAATACTGTCACTGACACTTGTGGAAGTACTTGCACTAATACTATCGCTCACACTTACAGAATTGCTTGCACTGATGCTATCGCTCACGCTTGCTGAGTTGCTTGCACTAACGCTTGCCGAATTACTTGCACTGATACTATCGCTCACGCTTGTGGAAGTACTCGTACTAATACTATCGCTGACACTTACAGAATCGCTTGCACTAATACTATCGCTCACACTTGCGGAAGTACTTGCACTAATACTATCGCTGACGCTCGCCGAAGTACTTGCACTGATGCTGTCGCTCACACTTGCAGAATCGCTCGCACTGATACTGTCGCTCACACTTACTGAATCACTTGCACTAATGCTATCACTAACGCTTGCCGAATCACTTGCACTAATGCTGTCGCTAACACTGGCTGAATCGCTTGCACTAATACTATCGCTCACACTTGTGGAAGTACTTGCACTAATACTATCGCTGACACTGGCCGAAGTGCTTGCACTAATACTATCGCTAACACTTGCTGAGTTGCTTGCACTAATGCTGTCGCTAACACTGGCTGAATCGCTTGCACTAATGCTGTCACTAACACTGGCGGAATCGCTCGCACTAATGCTGTCACTAACACTGGCTGAAGTACTTGCACTAATGCTGTCGCTAACACTGGCGGAAGTACTTGCACTAATACTATCGCTCACGCTTGCGGAAGTACTTGCACTGATACTATCGCTGACGCTCACCGAAGTACTTGTACTAATACTATCGCTAACACTGGCGGAAGTACTTGTACTAATACTATCGCTAACACTGGCTGAATCGCTTGCACTAATACTATCGCTCACACTGGCTGAATCACTTGCACTAATGCTATCACTAACGCTGGCTGAAGTACTTGCACTGATGCTATCGCTCACGCTGGCTGAGTTGCTCGCACTAATGCTATCACTAACGCTTGCCGAATCACTTGCACTAATACTGTCGCTGACACTGGCGGAAGTACTTGCACTAATACTATCGCTAACACTTACAGAATCGCTTGCACTAATGCTGTCGCTAACACTTACTGAATCACTTGCACTAATGCTATCGCTGACACTGGCGGAAGTACTTGCACTAATACTATCGCTAACACTTGCCGAATCGCTTGCACTAATACTATCGCTAACACTTGCCGAATCGCTTGCACTGATACTGTCGCTTACACTTGCGGAAGTACTTGCACTAATGCTGTCACTAACACTTGCGGAAGTACTTGCACTAATGCTGTCGCTAACACTGGCGGAAGTACTTGCACTAATACTATCGCTAACACTTACGGAATCGCTCGCACTGATGCTATCGCTCACGCTTGCTGAGTTGCTTGCACTAATACTATCGCTCACACTCGCTGAAGTACTTGCACTAATGCTATCACTAACGCTTGCTGAATCACTTGCACTAATGCTGTCACTAACACTGGCGGAATCGCTTGCACTGATACTATCGCTCACGCTTGCTGAAGTACTTGCACTAATACTATCGCTAACACTCGCTGAAGTACTTGCACTAATGCTATCACTAACGCTTGCTGAATCACTTGCACTAATACTATCACTGACACTTGTGGAAGTACTTGCACTGATACTATCGCTCACGCTCACTGAAGTACTTGTACTAATGCTATCACTAACGCTTGCTGAATCGCTTGTACTAATACTATCGCTGACACTGGCAGAATCGCTTGCACTAATACTGTCACTAACACTTGCAGAATCGCTCGCACTAATGCTGTCACTAACACTTGCGGAAGTACTTGCACTAATGCTGTCGCTAACACTGGCGGAAGTACTTGCACTGATACTATCGCTCACGCTTGTGGAAGTACTTGTACTAATACTATCGCTCACACTTACTGAATCGCTTGCACTAATGCTATCACTAACACTTACTGAAGTACTTGCACTAATGCTGTCGCTCACGCTGGCTGAGTTGCTCGCACTAATGCTATCACTAACGCTTGCACTAATGCTGTCGCTCACACTTACTGAATCACTTGCACTAATGCTATCGCTGACGCTCGCCGAAGTACTCGCACTGATACTGTCGCTCACACTTACTGAATCACTTGCACTAATGCTATCACTAACGCTTGCCGAAGTACTTGCACTAATACTATCGCTGACACTTACAGAATCGCTTGCACTAATGCTGTCGCTCACACTTACTGAATCACTTGCACTAATGCTATCGCTGACACTGGCGGAAGTACTTGCACTAATGCTATCGCTCACACTTGTTGAATCGCTCGCACTAATGCTATCGCTAACACTGGCCGAATCGCTTGCACTGATACTGTCACTAACACTTGCAGAATCGCTCGCACTAATGCTGTCACTAACACTGGCTGAAGTACTTGCACTAATGCTGTCGCTAACACTGGCGGAAGTACTTGCACTAATACTATCGCTCACGCTTGCGGAAGTACTTGCACTGATACTATCGCTGACGCTCACCGAAGTACTTGTACTAATACTATCGCTAACACTGGCGGAAGTACTTGTACTAATACTATCGCTAACACTGGCTGAATCGCTTGCACTAATACTATCGCTCACACTGGCTGAATCACTTGCACTAATGCTATCACTAACGCTGGCTGAAGTACTTGCACTGATGCTATCGCTCACGCTTGCTGAGTTGCTCGCACTAATGCTATCACTAACGCTTGCCGAATCACTTGCACTAATACTGTCGCTGACACTGGCGGAAGTACTTGCACTAATACTATCGCTAACACTTACAGAATCGCTTGCACTAATGCTGTCGCTCACACTTACTGAATCACTTGCACTAATACTATCGCTAACACTTGCCGAATCGCTTGCACTAATACTATCGCTAACACTTGCCGAATCGCTTGCACTAATACTATCGCTAACACTTGCCGAATCGCTTGCACTGATACTGTCGCTTACACTTGCGGAAGTACTTGCACTAATGCTGTCACTAACACTTGCGGAAGTACTTGCACTAATGCTGTCGCTAACACTGGCGGAAGTACTTGCACTAATACTATCGCTAACACTTACGGAATCGCTCGCACTGATGCTATCGCTCACGCTTGCTGAGTTGCTTGCACTAATACTATCGCTCACACTTGTGGAAGTACTTGTACTAATACTATCGCTGACACTTACAGAATCGCTTGCACTAATGCTATCACTAACACTTGCGGAAGTACTTGCACTAATGCTATCGCTAACACTTACAGAATCGCTTGCGCTGATGCTATCACTAACGCTTGCCGAATCACTTGCACTAATGCTATCGCTGACACTGGCGGAAGTACTTGCACTAATACTATCGCTAACACTTGCTGAATCGCTTGCACTGATACTGTCGCTGACACTGACTGAAGTACTTGCACTAATACTATCGCTAACACTGGCCGAATCGCTTGCACTGATACTGTCGCTTACACTGACTGAAGTACTTGCACTAATACTATCGCTGACACTCGCTGAAGTACTTGCACTAATGCTATCACTAACGCTGGCTGAATCACTTGTACTGATACTGTCGCTGACGCTGGCTGAAGTACTTGCACTAATGCTGTCGCTCACACTTGCCGAATCACTTGCACTGATACTATCGCTCACGCTTGCGGAATTACTTGCACTGATACTATCGCTGACGCTCGCCGAAGTACTTGTACTAATACTATCGCTGACACTCGTGGAAGTACTTGCACTAATGCTATCACTAACACTTGCTGAATCACTTGCACTAATGCTATCGCTGACACTTGCCGAATTGCTTACACTGATGCTATCGCTCACACTTGTGGAAGTACTTGTACTAATACTGTCGCTCACACTCGCCGAATCACTTGCACTAATACTATCGCTCACACTCGCCGAATCACTTGCACTGATACTATCGCTCACGCTTGCGGAAGTACTTGCACTGATACTATCGCTGACGCTCGCCGAAGTACTTGTACTAATACTATCGCTAACACTGGCGGAATTGCTTGCACTGATACTATCACTGACGCTAGTGGAATCACTTGCACTAATACTATCGCTAACACTGGCGGAAGTACTTACACTAATACTATCGCTAACGCTCGCCGAAGTACTTGCACTGATGCTATCGCTCACACTGGCCGAATCGCTTGCACTAATACTATCGCTCACACTTGCTGAATCGCTTGCACTAATACTATCGCTGACACTGGCCGAATCGCTTGCACTAATACTGTCGCTGACACTTGCTGAATCGCTCGCACTAATGCTGTCACTAACGCTGGCTGAATCACTTGCACTGATGCTATCGCTGACACTTGCCGAAGTACTTGCACTAATGCTGTCGCTGACACTGGCTGAGTTGCTCGCACTAATGCTGTCACTAACGCTGGCTGAATCACTTGCACTAATACTATCGCTCACACTCGCGGAAGTACTTGCACTAATACTATCGCTCACACTCGCGGAAGTACTTGCACTAATACTATCACTCACGCTTGCTGAATCACTTGCACTAATGCTGTCACTCACACTGGCGGAATCGCTTGCACTGATACTATCGCTCACGCTGGCGGAAGTACTTGCACTAATACTATCGCTCACACTGGCTGAATCACTTACACTAATACTATCGCTGACACTGGCGGAAGTACTTGCACTAATACTATCGCTCACACTTACAGAATCGCTTGCACTAATGCTGTCGCTAACACTTACTGAATCACTTGCACTAATGCTATCGCTGACACTGGCGGAAGTACTTGCACTAATACTATCGCTCACACTGGCCGAATCGCTTGCACTAATACTGTCGCTGACACTTGCTGAATCGCTCGCACTAATGCTGTCACTAACGCTGGCTGAATCACTTGCACTGATGCTATCGCTGACACTTGCCGAAGTACTTGCACTAATGCTGTCGCTGACACTGGCTGAGTTGCTCGCACTAATGCTGTCACTAACACTTGCTGAAGTACTTGCACTAATACTATCGCTCACACTCGCGGAAGTACTTGCACTAATACTATCGCTCACACTCGCGGAAGTACTTGCACTAATACTATCACTCACGCTTGCTGAATCACTTGCACTAATGCTGTCACTCACACTGGCGGAATCGCTTGCACTGATACTATCGCTCACGCTGGCGGAGTACTTGCACTAATACTATCGCTCACACTGGCTGAATCACTTACACTAATACTATCGCTGACACTGGCGGAAGTACTTGCACTAATACTATCGCTCACACTTACAGAATCGCTTGCACTAATGCTGTCGCTAACACTTACTGAATCACTTGCACTAATGCTATCGCTGACACTGGCGGAAGTCACTTGCACTAATACTATCGCTCACACTGGCCGAATCGCTTGCACTGATACTGTCGCTGACACTGACTGAAGTACTTGCACTAATACTATCGCTGACACTTACAGAATCGCTTTGCACCAATGCTGTCGCTAACACTCACTGAATCACTTGCACTAATGCTATCGCTGACACTTACTGAATCGCTTGCACTAATACTATCGCTGACACTGGCCGAATCGCTTGCACTGATACTGTCGCTGACACTTGCGGAATCGCTTGCACTAATGCTGTCACTAACACTGGCGGAAGTACTTGCACTAATGCTGTCGCTAACACTGGCGGAAGTACTTGCACTAATACTATCGCTCACACTTACGGAATCGCTCGCACTGATGCTATCGCTCACGCTTGTGGAAGTACTTGCACTAATGCTATCGCTCACACTTACAGAATCGCTTGCGCTGATGCTATCGCTCACGCTTGCTGAGTTGCTTTGCACTAACGCTGTTGAAGTACTTGCACTGATACTGTCGCTCACGCTTGTGGAAGTACTTGTACTAATACTATCACTGACACTTGCGGAATCGCTTGCACTAATACTATCGCTGATACTTGCTGAATCACTTGCACTAATGCTATCACTAACGCTTGCTAAAGCACTTGCACTGATGCTATCGCTCACGCTTGCTGAATTGCTCGCACTAATACTATCACTAACGCTGGCTGAAGCACTTGCACTAATACTATCGCTAACACTTACGGAATCGCTTGCACTAATACTATCGCTAACACTGGTGGAAGTACTTGCACTAATACTATCGCTCACACTCGCTGAAGCACTTGCACTAATACTGTCGCTCACACTTACAGAATCGCTCGCACTAATGCTGTCACTAACACTTGCGGAAGTCACTTGCACTAATGCTGTCGCTAACACTGGCCGAAGTGCGCACTAATACTATCGCTCACACTGATGCTATCGCTCACGCTTGCTGAATTGCTTGCACTGATACTATCGCTCACACTGGCGGAAGTACTTGCACTAATACTATCGCTGACACTTACAGAATCGCTTGCACTAATGCTATCACTCACACTTGCGGAAGTACTTGCACTAATGCTATCGCTCACACTTACAGAATCGCTTGCGCTGATGCTATCGCTCACGCTTGCTGAATTACTTGCACTAACGCTTGCTGAAGTACTTGCACTGATACTATCGCTCACGCTGGCGGAAGTCACTTGCACTAATACTATCGCTGACACTGGCCGAATCGCTTGCACTGATACTGTCGCTTACACTGACTGAAGTACTTGCACTAATACTATCGCTGACACTCGCTGAAGTACTTGCACTAATACTATCGCTAACACTTACTGAATCGCTTGCACTAATACTATCACTAACACTTGTAGAAGTGCTTGCACTAATGCTATCACTAACGCTTACTGAATCGCTTGCACTAATACTATCACTGATACTTGCTGAATCGCTTGCACTAATACTATCGCTCACACTTGCTGAATCACTTGCACTAATGCTATCACTAACGCTTGCTGAAGTACTTGCACTGATGCTATCGCTCACGCTGGCTGAGTTGCTCGCACTAATGCTATCACTAACGCTTGCTGAATCACTTGCACTAATACTGTCGCTGACACTGGCCGAATCGCTTGCACTGATACTGTCGCTTACACTGACTGAAGTACTTGCACTAATACTATCGCTCACACTTACTGAATCGCTTGCACTAATACTATCGCTCACACTTACTGAATCGCTTGCACTAATGCTGTCGCTCACACTTACTGAATCACTTGTACTAATGCTATCACTAACGCTTGCTGAATCACTTGCACTAATACTATCGCTCACGCTTGCGGAATTACTTGCACTGATACTATCGCTGACGCTCGCCGAAGTACTTGTACTAATACTATCGCTGACACTGGCGGAAGTGCTTGCACTAATACTATCGCTAACACTTACGGAATCGCTTACACTAATACTATCGCTCACACTCGCTGAAGTTGAAGTACTTGCACTAATGCTATCACTAACGCTTGCTGAATCACTTGCACTAATGCTATCGCTCACACTTGCTGAATCGCTCGCACTAATGCTGTCGCTCACACTTACTGAATCACTTGCACTAATGCTATCACTAACGCTTGCTGAATCACTTGCACTAATACTGTCGCTGACGCTTGCTGAAGTACTTGCACTGATGCTATCGCTCACACTTGCCGAATCACTTGCACTGATACTATCGCTCACGCTTGCGGAATTACTTGCACTGATACTATCGCTCACGCTTGCGGAATTACTTGCACTGATACTATCGCTGACGCTCGCCGAAGTACTTGTACTAATACTATCGCTGACACTGGCGGAAGTGCTTGCACTAATACTATCGCTAACACTTACGGAATCGCTTACACTAATACTATCGCTCACACTCGCTGAAGTTGAAGTACTTGCACTAATGCTATCACTAACGCTTGCTGAATCACTTGCACTAATGCTATCGCTCACACTTGCTGAATCGCTCGCACTAATGCTGTCACTGACACTAGCTGAAATACTTGTACTAATACTATCGCTCACACTCGCCGAATCGCTCGCACTAATGCTGTCGCTGACACTGGCGGAAGTACTTGCACTGATGCTGTCACTGACACTTACGGAATCGCTCACACTAATGCTGTCACTAACACTTGTGGAAGTACTTGTACTAATACTATCGCTCACACTTGCTGAATCGCTTGCACTAATACTATCGCTGATACTTGCTGAATCGCTTGCACTAATGCTATCACTAACGCTTGCTGAAGTACTTGTACTGATGCTGTCGCTCACACTTGCCGAATCGCTTGCACTAATGCTGTCGCTCACACTTGCTGAATCACTTGCACTAATGCTATCACTAACGCTTGCTGAATCACTTGCACTAATACTGTCGCTGACGCTGGCTGAAGTACTTGCACTGATGCTATCGCTCACACTTGCCGAATCACTTGCACTGATACTATCGCTCACGCTTGCGGAATTACTTGCACTGATACTATCACTGACGCTGGCCGAAGTACTTGCACTAATACTATCGCTCACGCTTGTGGAAGTACTTGTACTAATACTATCGCTCACACTTGCTGAGTCACTTGCACTAATACTATCGCTCACACTTACAGAATCGCTCGCACTGATACTATCGCTAACGCTGACAGAATTACTTGCACTAATACTATCGCTCACACTTGCTGAATCACTTGCACTAATACTATCGCTGACACTGGCCGAATCGCTTGCACTAATACTATCGCTCACACTTGCTGAATCACTTGCACTAATGCTATCACTAACGCTTGCTGAAGTACTTGCACTAATACTGTCGCTGACACTGGCGGAAGTACTTGCACTAATACTATCGCTCACACTTACAGAATCGCTTGCACTAATGCTGTCGCTCACACTTACAGAATCACTTGCACTAATGCTATCACTGACACTGGCGGAAGTACTTGCACTAATACTATCGCTCACACTTACAGAATCGCTTGCACTAATGCTATCACTAACGCTTGCTGAAGTACTTGCACTAATACTGTCGCTGACACTGGCGGAAGTACTTGCACTAATACTATCGCTCACACTTGCTGAATCACTTGCACTAATGCTATCACTAACGCTTGCTGAAGTACTTGCACTAATACTGTCGCTGACACTGGCGGAAGTACTTGCACTAATACTATCGCTCACACTTGCTGAATCACTTGCACTAATGCTATCACTAACGCTTGCTGAAGTACTTGCACTGATGCTATCGCTCACGCTTGCTGAATCACTTGCACTAATACTGTCGCTGACACTGGCCGAATCGCTTGCACTGATACTGTCGCTTACACTGACTGAAGTACTTGCACTAATACTATCGCTCACACTTACAGAATCGCTTGCACTAATGCTGTCACTCACACTTACTGAATCACTTGCACTAATGCTATCACTAACGCTTGCTGAATCACTTGCACTAATACTGTCGCTGACGCTTGCTGAAGTACTTGCACTGATGCTATCGCTCACACTTGCCGAATCACTTGCACTGATACTATCGCTCACGCTTGCGGAATTACTTGCACTGATACTATCGCTCACGCTTGCGGAATTACTTGCACTGATACTATCGCTGACGCTCGCCGAAGTACTTGTACTAATACTATCGCTGACACTGGCGGAAGTGCTTGCACTAATACTATCGCTGACACTCGCCGAATCGCTCGCACTAATGCTGTCGCTGACACTGGCGGAAGTACTTGCACTAATACTATCGCTCACACTTACAGAATCGCTTGCACTAATGCTGTCGCTCACACTTACAGAATCACTTGCACTAATGCTATCACTGACACTTGCGGAAGTACTTGCACTAATACTATCGCTCACACTTACAGAATCGCTTGCACTGATACTGTCGCTCACACTGACTGAAGTACTTGCACTAATGCTATCGCTCACACTTACAGAATCGCTTGTGCTGATGCTATCACTCACGCTTGCTGAAGTACTTGCACTAATGCTGTCTCTCACACTGGCTGAGTTGCTCGCACTAATGCTGTCTCTCACACTGGCTGAAGTACTTGCACTGATGCTATCGCTCACACTGGCCGAATCACTTGCACTGATACTATCGCTCACGCTTGCGGAAGTACTTGCACTAATACTATCGCTAACACTTACGGAATCGCTTGCACTAATACTATCGCTCACACTTACAGAATCGCTTGCACTGATACTGTCGCTTACACTGACTGAAGTACTTGCACTAATACTATCGCTGACACTCGCTGAAGTACTTGCACTAATGCTATCACTAACGCTGGCCGAATCACTTGCACTAATACTGTCGCTGACGCTGGCTGAAGTACTTGCACTGATGCTATCGCTCACACTGGCCGAATCACTTGCACTGATACTATCGCTCACGCTTGCTGAAGTACTTGCACTGATACTGTCGCTTACACTGACTGAAGTACTTGCACTAATACTATCGCTAACACTTGCGGAATCACTTGCACTAATACTATCGCTCACGCTTGCGGAAGTACTTGCACTGATACTGTCGCTGACACTTACGGAATCGCTCGCACTAATACTGTCGCTAACACTGGCTGAATTGCTCGCACTAATACTGTCGCTAACACTAGCTGAGTTGCTCGCACTAATACTGTCGCTGACGCTGGCTGAAGTACTTGCACTGATACTATCACTCACGCTCACTGAAGTACTTGCACTAATACTATCGCTCACACTCGCTGAAGTACTTACACTAATACTATCGCTAACGCTCGCCGAAGTACTTGCACTGATGCTATCGCTCACACTTGCCGAATCGCTCGCACTGATGCTATCACTCACGCTTGCTGAATTGCTTGCACTAATGCTATCACTAACGCTGGCTGAATCACTTGCACTAATACTGTCGCTGACGCTGGCTGAAGTACTTGCACTGATACTATCACTCACGCTCACTGAAGTACTTGCACTAATACTATCGCTGACACTCGCTGAAGTACTTACACTAATACTATCGCTAACGCTCGCCGAAGTACTTGCACTGATGCTATCGCTCACACTTGCCGAATCGCTCGCACTGATGCTATCACTCACGCTTGCTGAATTGCTTGCACTAATGCTATCACTAACGCTGGCTGAATCACTTGCACTAATACTGTCGCTGACGCTCGCCGAAGTACTTGTACTAATACTGTCGCTGACACTTGCTGAATCGCTCGCACTGATACTATCGCTAACACTTACGGAAGTACTTGCACTAATGCTATCACTAACGCTGGCTGAATCACTTGCACTAATACTATCGCTCACACTCGCTGAAGTACTTGCACTAATGCTATCACTAACGCTGGCTGAATCACTTGCACTAATACTGTCGCTGACGCTGGCTGAATCACTTGCACTAATGCTGTCGCTCACACTGGCCGAATCACTTGCACTGATGCTATCGCTCACGCTTGCTGAAGTACTTGCACTGATGCTATCGCTCACGCTGGCTGAGTTGCTCGCACTAATGCTATCACTAACGCTTGCCGAATCACTTGCACTAATACTGTCGCTGACACTGGCGGAAGTACTTGCACTAATACTATCGCTCACACTTGCTGAAGTACTTGTACTAATACTATCGCTCACACTTGCGGAAGTACTTGTACTAATACTATCGCTAACACTTACGGAAGTACTTGCACTAATGCTATCACTCACGCTGGCTGAATCACTTGCACTAATACTGTCGCTGACGCTGGCTAAATCACTTGCACTAATGCTGTCGCTCACACTTGCGGAAGTACTTGCACTAATACTATCGCTCACACTGGCCGAATCGCTTGCACTGATACTGTCGCTGACACTTGCTGAATCGCTCGCACTGATACTATCGCTAACACTTACGGAAGTACTTGCACTAATGCTATCACTAACGCTGGCTGAATCACTTGCACTAATACTATCGCTCACACTGGCCGAATCGCTTGCACTGATACTGTCGCTGACACTGACTGAAGTACTTGCACTAATACTATCGCTCACACTCGCTGAAGTACTTGCACTAATGCTATCACTAACGCTGGCTGAATCACTTGCACTAATACTGTCGCTGACGCTGGCTGAATCACTTGCACTAATGCTGTCGCTCACACTTGCCGAATCACTTGCACTGATGCTATCGCTCACGCTTGCGGAATTACTTGCACTGATACTATCGCTGACGCTCGCCGAAGTACTTGTACTAATACTATCGCTCACACTTGCTGAATCGCTTGCACTAATACTATCGCTCACACTTGCCAAATTGCTCGCACTAATGCTGTCACTCACACTCGTGGAAGTACTTGTACTAATGCTATCGCTGACACTGGCCGAATCACTTGCACTAATACTATCGCTGACACTCGCGGAAGTACTTGCACTAATGCTGTCGCTCACACTTACTGAATCACTTGCACTAATGCTGTCACTAACACTGGCGGAAGTACTTGTACTAATGCTGTCGCTCACACTTGCCGAAGTACTTGCACTAATACTATCGCTCGCACTAATACTATCGCTGACACTTGCTGAATCGCTTGCACTAATACTATCGCTGACACTGGCCGAATCACTTGCACTAATACTATCGCTGACACTCGCGGAAGTACTTGCACTAATGCTGTCGCTCACACTTACTGAATCACTTGCACTAATGCTGTCACTAACACTGGCGGAAGTACTTGCACTAATGCTGTCGCTCACACTTGCCGAAGTACTTGCACTAATACTATCGCTCGCACTGATGCTATCGCTCACGCTTGCTGAGTTGCTTGCACTGATACTGTTGCTGACACTGGCAGAACCACTTGCACTAATACTATCGCTGACACTTACAGAATCGCTTGCACTAATGCTATCACTAACACTTGCTGAAGTACTTGCACTAATGCTATCGCTCACACTTACAGAATCGCTTGCGCTGATGCTATCGCTCACACTTGCCGAATCGCTCGCACTAATGCTGTCGCTCACACTTACTGAATCACTTGCACTAATGCTATCGCTGACGCTCGCCGAAGTACTCGCACTGATACTGTCGCTCACACTTACTGAATCACTTGCACTAATGCTATCACTAACGCTTGCCGAATCACTTGCACTAATACTGTCGCTGACACTTGCCGAATCACTTGCACTGATGCTATCGCTCACGCTTGCGGAATTACTTGCACTGATACTATCGCTGACGCTCGCCGAAGTACTTGTACTAATACTATCGCTCACACTTGCGGAAGTACTTGTACTAATACTATCGCTAACACTTGCGGAAGTACTTACACTAATACTATCGCTAACGCTTGCCGAAGTACTTGCACTGATGCTATCGCTCACACTGATACTGTCACTGACACTTACTGAATCACTTGCACTAATGCTATCACTAACGCTTGCCGAATCACTTGCACTAATACTATCGCTCACACTCGCTGAAGTACTTGCACTAATACTATCGCTGACACTCGCTGAAGTACTTGCACTAATACTATCGCTCACACTGGCCGATTCGCTTACACTAATACTGTCGCTGACACTGGCTGAATCGCTCGCACTAATGCTGTCACTAACGCTTGCTGAATCACTTGCACTAATACTGTCGCTTACACTGACTGAAGTACTTGCACTAATACTATCGCTCACACTCGCTGAAGTACTTGCACTAATGCTATCACTAACGCTGGCTGAATCACTTGCACTAATACTGTCGCTGACGCTGGCTGAAGTACTTGCACTGATGCTATCGCTCACACTTGCCGAATCACTTGCACTGATACTATCACTCACACTTGCGGAAGTACTTGTACTAATACTATCGCTGACGCTCGCCGAAGTACTTGTACTGATGCTGTCGCTCACACTTGCCGAATCGCTCGCACTGATACTGTCACTGACACTTACTGAATCACTTGCACTAATGCTATCACTAACGCTTGCCGAATCACTTGCACTAATACTATCTCTCACACTCGCTGAAGTACTTGCACTGATGCTGTCGCTCACACTTGCCGAATCGCTCGCACTGATACTGTCGCTCACACTTACTGAATCACTTGTACTAATGCTATCACTAACGCTTGCCGAAGTACTTGCACTAATGCTGTCACTAACACTTGCGGAAGTACTTGCACTAATACTGTCGCTAACACTGGCTGAGTTGCTCGCACTAATGCTATCGCTCACACTGGCCGAATCGCTTGCACTGATGCTATCGCTAACACTTGCGGAAGTACTTGCACTAATGCTGTCGCTCACACTTGCGGAAGTACTTGTACTAATACTATCGCTCACACTTGCCGAATCGCTTGCACTGATGCTATCACTCACACTTGCGGAAGTACTTGTACTAATACTATCGCTGACGCTCGCCGAAGTACTTGTACTGATGCTGTCGCTCACACTTGCCGAATCGCTCGCACTGATACTGTCGCTCACACTTGCTGAATCACTTGTACTAATGCTATCACTAACGCTTGCCGAAGTACTTGCACTAATGCTGTCACTAACACTTGCGGAAGTACTTGCACTAATACTGTCGCTGACACTGGCGGAATCGCTCTCACTAATGCTGTCACTAACGCTTGCTGAATCACTTACACTAATACTGTCGCTGACGCTGGCTGAAGTACTTGCACTGATGCTATCGCTGACACTGGCGGAAGTACTTGCACTAATACTATCGCTAACACTGGCCGAATCGCTTGCACTGATACTGTCGCTTACACTCGCCGAATCACTTGCACTAATACTATCGCTCACACTTGCGGAAGTACTTACACTGATACTATCGCTGATACTTGTGGAATCACTTGCACTAATGCTATCACTAACGCTTGCTGAATCGCTTGCACTGATACTATCGCTCACACTTACGGAATCGCTTGCACTGATACTATCGCTAACACTGGCGGAATCACTTGCACTAATACTATCACTCACACTTGCCGAATCGCTCGCACTAATGCTGTCACTAACACTTGCCGATTCGCTCGCACTAATGCTGTCACTAACACTTGCCGATTCGCTTACACTGATACTATCACTCACGCTCGCCGACTCGCTTGCCGATTCGCTTACACTAATGCTATCACTTACGCTTGCTGACTCGCTTGCCGATTCGCTTACACTAATACTATCACTTACACTTGCTGACTCGCTTGCCGATTCGCTTACACTGATACTATCACTTACGCTTGCTGACTCGCTTGCCGATTCGCTTACACTAATACTATCACTTACGCTTGCCGATTCGCTTACACTGATACTATCACTTACGCTTGCTGACTCGCTTGCCGATTCGCTCGCACTGATACTATCACTAACACTTGCCGATTCGCTTGCACTAATGCTTCCACTCTCGCTTGCTGAGGTACTCACACTAATACTATCACTTACGCTTGCTGACTCGCTTGCACTAATGCTGTCGCTTACGCTTGCTGAGGTGCTCACACTAATACTATCACTGACGCTCGCTGATTCGCTTGCCGATTCGCTTACACTGATACTATCACTTACGCTTGCTGACTCGCTTGCCGATTCGCTTACACTAATACTATCACTGACGCTTGCTGACTCGCTTGCCGATTCGCTTACACTAATACTATCACTGACGCTTGCTGACTCGCTTGCCGATTCGCTTACACTAATGCTATCACTCACGCTTGCTGACTCGCTTGCCGATTCGCTTACACTAATACTATCACTTACGCTTGCCGATTCGCTTACACTGATACTATCACTTACGCTTGCTGACTCGCTTGCCGATTCGCTCGCACTGATACTATCACTAACACTTGCCGATTCGCTTGCACTAATGCTTCCACTCTCGCTTGCTGAGGTACTCACACTAATACTATCACTTACGCTTGCTGACTCGCTTGCACTAATGCTGTCGCTTACGCTTGCTGAGGTGCTCACACTAATACTATCACTGACGCTCGCTGATTCGCTTGCCGATTCGCTTACACTGATACTATCACTTACGCTTGCTGACTCGCTTGCCGATTCGCTTACACTAATACTATCACTGACGCTTGCTGACTCGCTTGCCGATTCGCTTACACTAATACTATCACTGACGCTTGCTGACTCGCTTGCCGATTCGCTTACACTAATGCTATCACTCACGCTTGCTGACTCGCTTGCCGATTCGCTTACACTAATGCTATCACTCACGCTTGCTGACTCACTTGCCGATTCGCTTACACTGATACTATCACTCACGCTTGCTGACTCGCTTGCCGATTCGCTTACACTAATGCTATCACTCACGCTTGCCGATTCGCTTACACTGATACTATCACTCACGCTCACCGACTCGCTTACACTAATGCTATCACTTACGCTTGCTGACTCGCTTGCACTAATGCTGTCGCTTACGCTTGCTGAGGTGCTCACACTAATACTATCACTGACGCTCGCTGATTCGCTTGCCGATTCGCTTACACTGATACTATCACTTACGCTTGCTGACTCGCTTGCCGATTCGCTTACACTAATACTATCACTGACGCTTGCTGACTCGCTTGCCGATTCGCTTACACTAATACTATCACTGACGCTTGCTGACTCGCTTGCCGATTCGCTTACACTAATGCTATCACTCACGCTTGCTGACTCGCTTGCCGATTCGCTTACACTAATGCTATCACTCACGCTTGCTGACTCACTTGCCGATTCGCTTACACTGATACTATCACTTACGCTTGCTGACTCGCTTGCCGATTCGCTTACACTAATGCTATCACTCACGCTTGCCGATTCGCTTACACTGATACTATCACTCACGCTCACCGACTCGCTTACACTAATGCTATCACTTACGCTTGCTGACTCGCTTGCCGATTCGCTTACACTAATACTATCACTTACGCTTGCCGATTCGCTTACACTAATACTATCACTCACGCTCGCCGACTCGCTTACACTAATGCTATCACTTACGCTTGCTGACTCGCTTGCCGATTCGCTTACACTAATACTATCACTTACGCTTGCTGACTCGCTTGCCGATTCGCTTACACTAATACTATCACTTACGCTTGCTGATTCGCTTGCCGATTCGCTCACACTAATACTATCACTTACGCTCGCTGAATTACTTGCACTAATGCTATCACTGACACTCGCTGAATTACTTGCCGATTCGCTTACACTAATGCTATCACTCACGCTCGCTGAATTACTTGCACTAATGCTATCACTGACACTCGCTGAATTACTTGCACTAATGCTATCACTGACACTCGCTGAATTACTTGCACTAATACTATCTCTAACACTTGCTGAGGTACTTGCACTAATACTGTCACTTACGCTCACCGAGGTACTTGCACTAATACTATCTCTCGCACTCGCTGAATTACTTGTACTAATGCTTCCACTCACACTCGCCGAATTACTTGCACTGATACTAGCTGACGTAGAGTTCCTTGCACTCAAACTTGTACTTGTTGATGCAGATTGACTTGCAGATTGACTTGCACTAATACTAGCTGAATTTCTGGCACTAACACTATCCCTCAATGATACTGATGTACTTGTACTTTCTCTATAGCTTGCACTTTCACTTAAACTATCTCGATAACTTTGTGATAGGCTTTGGCTTTGACTTCTGCTTTCTGATGCCTTTCTACTTTCTGATGTGCTCGCCCTCTGAGACTCACTTTGACTTTGGCTTTGCCTTTCACTATTGATTCTATTGCTCGTTGATTGACTTATGCTCGTAGATACCTGTGGTGTACCACCTGTAACTTGGGCTAAAGAATTTAAAGTTGCTGTATAAATAGAATCCAAACCTCTCGAACTTGCCTGACTATAGTCAGGAGAATTTGTTCCTACTGTTTCGAGAACATGAACATAATTCCTTATATTACTAGGAGAGGCTAGAGAACCATCACCTGCAATACTTCCAAAGACAGTTCCTGCCGTGACATCTGTTTCATACCACCCCCATCTATTGGTCTGTGGGAGTATCTCAACAACAACATCAATTCTTGCACCAAGATTTAAAATTTTCTGTGCCTCTGGTTTAGCCTTTTCATAGATCTTCCCCTGATCTACCTCTGCCACCTTTAATGGTGCTTTACCTGTCAACAATAGCACTGATTTATTAGCTGCTGCATTTGTCTGGTTGCTCAATATCCTATTTGCTTCTGCCAAAGCATCTGGAAGTGCTGTTCTTCCTGTTACATCTTTTACTTCTTGTCCAGCATACAATTCATTATGAGGTGTTCCACCAGAGGCATGCGGGTTAGCTAATAATTGGTCAATTTCTCTAATGGCATCGGCCTTCTTTTTCTTTTCAAAATAAGACTTCGTTCCACTCTGATCTCCAGCACGCGTAGTTTTTTTATTATATCCAACTAAAGACACGACTACATTGTCATTATTAATTTTATTCAAATAATTTTTTATCTGCTTCAAATAATAATCATCTGTAAATGTCTTATATCTCTGTTTGTGATTTGTCTGTCCAGTATAATAGCCATATTCATTAGTATCTTCCACTAAAATAACAACTTCTGCTGATGTATCTACAGAATTCGCCTCTCTTAGCATCAAGGTATTCAGCAATCCATTTTGTGTTGGAACAGCTCTTAGTTGTGCATCAAGCCCTAAAAACATAGCATTTACATTATCGAGATTATTATCAAGTGAAAATACTACGCTGTCAAATTCAGATGTAGAAGCAGTAGCTATTTCTGACCCACTCTCTGAACCAGCACTAGAAAGACTTCCTGATACGCTTCCTGAAATACTTTCCGAAACAGAAGTGCTTTCTGAACCCAAATTCAATTCTGACCTTGTCCCACTCAATGATGAAGATCCCATTTCAGAATTATTATCACTACTGCTACCGTTGTTGCTATTTGGATCAGAGATGCTTTCACTATCAGAAATCATCTCTGACTGTGCATCCTCAGAGTCTGATTCTGATGTAGAACTTGCTCCAGTATTAGACACGGGTACAACTAATGAATCACTCGCCACATTTTCAAGGGCACTTGAAAGATTTTCATTTAATGACTCAATAGTCTCCGAGCGAACAACTGCTGCTGTGCTTGCACTCTGTGAATTTTCTTGTGAAACGGACTCACTGCTACTTAAAGAAATCGGTACTTGCTCTGATAAGCTGTGACTTGCTGATACACTTGCTTCTGCTAGTGCACTTCGCCTTTGACTCTCAGTGTTTTCGCTATTGACCTGTAAATGCATAGATGGTGTCATACTCTCAGAACCAATGCGTTCACTGACACTCATGCTTATACTGTGCATCGTGCTTTCGCTCTCACTTGTGCCCCCACTGCCTGTACTTGATGTACTTGCCGTGTTGGTTCCCTCTCCTGACATTCCTGACATCTGTAGATCAGATGTTGAATTCTGTGCCTGATTCAAAATTTGACTTGATGTCTGTGTCAATAAATTTTCTTCATCGCCTGTGCTTTCACTACCTTGTGCTAATGTAGATATACTTTGATCGGCAATGTCTTCATTTCCTTCATTGGTCTCATCATCTGATATAACAAATCGACGAACACGCCTTAATACCTGCTGTATATCCATGGAATTGGAATCTTGTGCACTCTCACTGGAGGTAGAAAAATTACTACCAATAATTGAAGATATTGCAGATGTAGTAGAGGTAGATGCAGTGGAAGTACTTGACTAGTACTGCCTGAATTTGTCATATTCTGGCTTGCACTGCTCTGACCCATACTATTGCTTGTGGCACTCTGACTCATACTGCTCTGGCTATGAGCATTTACACTGGTAGCATCACTCGCGTTTTCATTCCCACCTGTTGCCACTGACACGCTACTTATATTTTCACTTTCCCGAGAAATTCCACTTGTTTGACTTGTACTTACTTGACTTGTGCTTACTTGACTTGTACTTGTTTGACTTGTACTTGCCTGAGTCGTACTGCCCTGACTTTCACTTGCTTGACTTGTACTCTCAAATGTATTTTTTTCTGACATAGAAACCCCTCTAACAGAGCTTTCGCTGTCAGTTCTGTTACTATGTCCCGTTCTCTCTGAACTCTCTGCACTAATGGTACTTTCCATTGTCTGTGTTCTTGCAACATCAGACAACTCTTCTCTTGCAGATGTTGTCCCTGCCTCGCTTGTATGTGCAGCAACATTTTCAGATCCTCGTTCACTTATCGCACCTGTTACTCTCTCAGAAATTCTTTCAGAAGCTCGCTCCGAGGCTCGTTCGGAAGCTCGTTCGGAACTTCTCTCACTCATTTTTTCCGAAGCTCTTTCACTGGCCTTTTCCGAAATTTTTTCACTGGCTCTTTCGCTTGCTCGCTCACTATCTTTTTCTCGCTCGCTTGCTCTTTCTTCATTCCTTCTTGTCTCAGACTCTACAGATCGGATAATTACAGATTCACTGTTGACGATATTTTCCTCTGTTGTCAACACTCGCTCTTCCTCTGTGCCACCTGCAGCCAATACATCATTTTGTGTTAACGCAGCTCCACCCATCACTGTTCCAATAGCTGCAAAGCCTTTGAGTAAAGCCTTCTGTTGACTTTTCTTACTCCGCCTTTTCCTTTTCTTATCACTCATCTATTCTCTAACCTCTCTTGTCCCCATTGCTCATCCCACTGCCTATTCTATGTCTATACCACCACTCACTTACAAAATTTATACATTCTCTATTCCTCAAAACGAAGTGCAAATATTGCATCAAGCAATAACTTTTTGGTAAAATACCCATCCTTAATTAAAAAATTAAAATGAAGAATATTTTCTACCATCTCATTATATTGCTGGGGAGTACAAGATTGTACTCGTTGAGAAGCCTCCTCCAAACAATCAACCACAAAACCAAGGTGATTCTTCTCAATTACCTTGGCAGGAGCAATTCCTCGCTCCACAATAACCGGAATGCCTGCAGCCAAGAAATTCCCAAGCTTATAAGGCATCACACAGTAATAATATTCCTTCGCCTTTTCAGAAGACCAGACAAGCCCAAATCCTCCCTGTGACATCTGTGACAACAACCCAAGTTCACTCTGATAACCATTGAGCTGAATATTTTTTCCCGTCACATCTAATTCCTCTCTTGTGTATAAAGAAAGTAATGTATCATATTTCCAATCATCAATGAATGTAAATCGACTTGGTGCACCTGTAAAAATCATTTTCTTTTGAAATTCTGGTTTATTCAAACTTCCAGACACTGGATAGTCAAACATCTTTTGCACCAAATATTTCTTAACCTTCAAACCATGTTCAACTAGCACATCATACATCGCCTGTGATGGAAGAATAATTAAATCGGACATATTATAGATGTCAATGGTTCTTCGCAAGTTTTCTTCTCCAGATTGAAATAACAATGGAATTACATCATGTACAAACATAATAATTTGAACATCTTTATATGCTCTTATTCTTTGTACTATGCGTTCATCATAGCGAAGAATATTCCAACTTGGAGACTGAATAATCACAATATCTCCAAATTTTTAATCCTGCAACAATACCATCAAGCCTTGCAGAAAGCTGTTCATCAGTGTCTACATTGACATCATAGCAAAATAGAGGCATCTCAACAAAACCTAATGTACTTGCTACCTTCATCACATTTTGCTGTGCAATCACATGTGTCCCCATTTGATTGTAAATACTTGTAATATGTACTCTCATTATCTTCCTCCACTATAAACTAATCAAGAGGCGCAATATGCCCGAAACAACAAATGCAATAGCAATAATAACGGCCATAATATAGACACTGCGATTACTTCCCTTTGTCGATACCTCCCGACTCCTTCTTAGATTTTGAATATCAGCCAAGCGTCTTTCTATATCCCTGCCCAGCAAATCTTCTCCAATCCCTTCTATATCTCTCTTTTCTCTTTTCAATATCACTCACCTACTTCTTCTTAACTCTCTAACATTCTAATTCCCTAATATTCTAATTTCTTAACACTCTAATGCCATGTCGTCACTATCACCCAAAAAGTGTCGATATGACTCTGGGGTCTCCACCATTGCATGTTTCTTTTGTAAATCCAAAAAATATCTCATCATTTTCTTCTCTTCCAGCACTGCTTGGATGGCTCTGATCATATCAGCAACATTTTCTAACGAATAAATATTTTCTGGCAAAATCAAATTGCGTCTATGAGCGGTTTGTTGGAAAGCAAAAAATCAATTGTTCATGAATAAAGGCCATTTGTAACGCATCTAAAATTTCATTTCCATAATTGATATCTAAATAGATGTCATTTTCTGCCATCAATCTCACTCCCTGCTCTGGGGTAATTGCTGGCAAAAGACAAACATTATCATACTTATCCATACTTAATAACTTTGCCGACATTTCTGTCAATGCGGCAATAGTAAATTGCACCTGTGAAAGTTCTTCCACTAATGTCGTCAGCTTCTCGATTTCATCCGAATTGGTCAAAATCAATGCCTTTTTCTGGTATTGATTTTCTCTGGCAAAAGTAATAATCATCCCCAGCTTTTCAATCTTGTCTGAATCCACACCAAGCTTTAATAGCATATTGTAGGCTTCAAGAGATTGAATTGCAATCTTTTTGGTTCTGCGTTCTGGATGATCCAAAATAGATTGCATATTTCCTGGAATGTTCTGCCCAATTTCTTCCTCCCAGAATAAGATATCTTCTCCTTCAATTCCCATATCGCCCAAGCGATTTGAAACAAAAAATGGATAGGAAAGAGAATTATACAAAATTCGATCCAAAGAAAACGCTCGCTTTTGCAAAAAATAAATTACAAATTCGGGAAGGTTGGCAAAAATTCTTGTTTTACCCTCCTCTTCAAGCAAAATATTCCCTGTAATATAATTCTCTGTAATCACTACTTGACCATTTGGTGAAAAATAGGTCTTTATCTGACGTCGTCCATCTAAACTCCAAACGGTCTGGGCAAAGCGCATACCAAAGCGATTGTAGTGATCAGTCAAACGCACTCTTTTCTGCCTGTCCAACCAATCCACTGCCCGAATCAGGCGGCGATATACTGGTTCAGCATAAAAAATTCTTGCTCGAAGTTCATCATAGTCCACCACTTCTCCCTGTGTACCCGTCGATTGAATCTCCCACAAATCAGGAACTTTTAGGCGATTAAAAAATCTTGCCCTCCCACGCAAATTGGGATTTTCAAACCCACAAAACCAACTAAATGGAGAAGTCACCTCCTGTGGGTGAAAGCCGTCAGTCACAATGCTCACTGCTGGCATATCATAGCCTGCTTCTCTCAATGAATACAGAAGCATTTGACTTTGCACTGTATAACTATCTAGTAAAACAATCATTGTTCTGCCTCTTTCTTAAAAACATTTTCTCCACAAGCATCGACCAAAAATCTTCTCCAGGTATCGACTAGTTCTTCTGTCATATATGGCTTAGCAAACATATACGATGCCCTAGAAAATGTTTTGATATCTACCTCGGTAAATAGACGAACCATGGCCTTGGCCAACCCATCGATCATTTCATTATTTCCATCTTCCTGCAATGGAATTAAAAATCCATTAATTTCATTGTGAATAAAGGTTGTATTCCCATAACGAACATCAATGCCAATCATTGGTAGACCTGCACTGATGGCTTCAAGTAAGGTCAATCCAAATCCTTCACTTGTCGATGCTGTGATATAGGCTTCATACTTTGGATAAACGGTAATCAAATCATAATGACCCATCAGACGAATATAGTCCTTTGCCCCATTCTCATCAATCAATTTTTCGAGCTCTATGGCATCTTTTCCGCTGCCATAGATATCCAATGTCAAGTCGGGCACAGATTTTTTTGCCTTCACTGCTGCAGTTACCAACCAATCAATATGTTTTTCTGGAGCAAGTCGAGAAGCCGTCATCAAAGAATATCTCTTTCTTTCTTTTGTTGGCTTTAGCAAAGTATCTACGCTGCCCACAGAAATCGTCACTACCTTTGGATGCATTCTCTGGTACCTCCGAAAATGCTTTTTCAACAGCTTTGTTTGAACCTCTGTGGAACAGATGTAATAGTCAATTTTATCTGCATTGCGAAATGTATATTCATAAAAATTATTCCAAAGAATGTTGTCTCTGGTCGTATTGTTCTCGCTAAAATGCTCGGCATGAACAACAACAGAAACCTTTGCCTTTCCCCGATTGGCCAATGCTCCCCTTGCAATATCTGTCGAACGATCAATAATGAGCATATCACTCTTATCTAGATGCAACTTCTTAAAGAAGTATCCAACAAAGGCCTCTTTTGAGTAGAGCAGCGCATCTCTCATCTTGTAGAGTATATCTTCCCCATCAATGATTTCCTCATACGCTGTGCTGCCATCGGTGTTAAACCAACGCCTGAGCCTTAACTTTGCCCGTCCATTTTCTGGAGTAAAATACTCTGTGCAATATTTGCCATAGGAATAATAGTCTCTTGTGAGCAAACACCCCTGAAAGACATCCTCCACTCTCTGCACAGCCTTTCCGTCCTTTGTCAAATATGCAGTGACAAAGTGCTTTCTATCTTTCTCATTATAGACAATGGTATCATTGATGGTGCTCTTTTCAAATTCACCATCTAACTTCTCTTCTAAGTCCTGTGGCGTAAATGTTGTTTTTGCCACTGAAAAATCAGTAAACCACAAATAGAGCCATATGACATCTTCATCTGCAAATCCAATATTCTTTGTCATATACTCTATATTATCTCGCTCAAAAAAATCAGTAAAAATAAATTTTGTTCGCACACCAAGTTGTGAAAAAATCTTGGATCTATAGGCCTGTGCGTATTCCACACCACTACTTGCCCAACCGATTCCTCGATTTACATTATACACTGTATTCATCCCAACAGTCCCCTTACTTTCAAGTCTCTTTTATGGAAAGTGTAAGACAAGATTTCCACTCTTATCTATCACCAGTTCTCCCAAAAGCAAATTCCTCATCATTCGTATCTTAATTTGCTTTTTTTCATCTTCAAAAAGGATTGATACGCCTCCACATGATAGTCACTCAATGCATTGTGCTGTGCCACTCTTCGACCACTGAGAGCATCTCTTAGCTGAGATAAGTAATCTGCCTGCTCAATCCATGAATCATCAATGGCACGCAAGGACATATATTGAAAAAATGTCCGCACACTATCATCACTTCCCAATAGTTGCAACTTTCTCTTTAATTGCAATTTCGCCAATTCTAAGAGATAATACTTTATCTGCTTCGCATCTTTTATCCCCTTGGGCAAACCTGCAAAGCGATACAAGATATTTTCCATCACAAATCGACTCACCGCATCTTCCGTCATCGGTTGATGTTCCCTCAAAAAACGATCAATAATTTCGCTCTCCATTTTCAAACAATCTCGAAGGGAGTAGGTCATTTTTGTAATAATCTCATTTCGCTTTTTATAGATATAATTTCTCTGTATCTGTATGGATAGACCAAAGTCCGTTGTCGTCATACGCACGGTCTTTGACTTTTCTTCAGCAATTCGTTGTGCATCTCGAATTGCTCTTCCCATTTTCTTTTTTACACTTTCACTTGCTGGTTGTTCTTTTCGTCGAAATTCCTCAAGCCAAGTAGCTCCATACTCTCGCACGACTTTGTCATCTGGACAGACATAAAAACAAGTTCTGCCAGGATCCCCCTGGCGACCTGACCGCCCTCTGGCCTGTCTTTCTAGGCGAATATTTTCCATAATTCCAATACCTAAAACAACCAAACCTCCAAGCTCTTTTGCCTTGGCATCTAATTGCACATCAATCCCTCTACCTGCAACCGAGGTCGCTACGGTCACACTGCCCGCTCGCCCAGCCTCAGCAATCACCTCTGCCTCTCTAGCGAGGCTATAGGCATTGAGTACATTGTGCGGAATGTGCTCCCTAAGTAACACTCGAGAATAAAGTTCTGAAATGGCAATCGAAGGAGTGACCACCAATACAGGCTGCCGTTTCTCATAACACTGTTCTACGCGGCGCACCGACATGGTGATCTGCTCGTGCAAGGACACACATACCACATCTTCCTCATCTACTCGCAAAATAGGAAAATGGGATGGAATTTTTACTGTTCTGATATTGTATACATCAGCAAATTCCTGTGCATTTTCCATGCATGTTCCCGTCATTCCTGCAAGTTTTGGAAACATATTATAGAAGTCTTGGTAAGTAATAATCCCCATCGCACGATAATCATTGGTAATCTCTACTCCTTCTTTTGCCTCAATCGCTTGGTGCTGTCCTGCCCTTAGCTTTGTGCTCTCTAGCACTCGCCCACTTCTCTCCTCCAAAAGACAAACGGCACCATCTTGCACCACATACTCTTGATTTTGCTCAAAGAGTGTATGGGCACGAAGTGCGAGTTGCAAATGTCTGACCAGCTCAAAATGATGTTCATCAAACAGATTGTCAATAGAAAAAAAAGTCCTTGCCTTTCAATTCCTCGATCCGTAAAATAAACCTGCTGGTCTTCAATGCGATAGTCCATATCTGGGTCAAGACATACGATAAATCTGTCTGCCATATTGTAGAGATTGGACTGGACTTTTGGTGCACCCGATATTACCAATGGCATAGATGCTGCATCTAATAATACCACATCTACTTCATCAATAATAACATAAAAAAACTCTCTTAAGAAACTTTGTTCTTCCGATACAGATAAATTTTGCATGAGATAATCAAAGCCCAATGTACTACTTGTCGTATATACAATATCTGCGGCATAAATTTCTCTTTTTTTCCTTTTGCCTCAGATTGTTCTCCCTCTACCTCAGCACTGCGCACTCGCACAGTCAAACCCAAAAATTCATACAGTGGACGCAAGAGCTCGGCATCCCTTTGTGCAAGGTAATCATTTTGTGTGACCAAAATGACACTCTTTCCACTCAGTGCTCGGACATAGAGTGGCATCGAGGCACACAATGTTTTTTTCCTGCACCTGTCATCATCTCTGCAAACATTCCCTTGTAGAGTGCAATCCCTCCAAGGACCTGCTCATCATAGGGAAAAAAGCCCTATCGTTCTCTTTTGCTGCCTCTCGAACAAGTGCAAAGGCCTCTGGCAAAAATGTTCTCCTCTGATTTCCCCTTCTCAGCATATTCTTAAATACACTTGTCATCTGTGTCAGCTCTTCATCGCTCTTTTCCCTCATCACATCCTGCAGTGCATTGACTTTGTTCAATATTCTATTTAATTGTCGTAGATATCTTGAATTTTTCACTGTCTGTACTCATCCATCTTTCTGCAATTTTTTGTGATTTTGGCCCTGCTGTCAACAGCACAAAGGAAAATTCACTGCGATAACGCTTTTTTAACCTCTCCCTCGTCCACTCTTCGATCGAAAAATCTTGATATAGAAGGGCTTCTGGCGGAGCAATCAAGAGATTTGCATACTTTTCACAGCGTTCTTTTCTTGGCAATCGAATCATTCGATGCCGAATCTCTGGAATCAAAATATGCACCCTTTCTCCCAATACAGGATTAGCAATTTCCTCAAAAATGGTTGTCTCACAGCCACGCAAAATTTCAAAATGACGAAAAAATAAATCCTTATTGCCATTTCGCACCAGCTGTGCAGAGTAACTGGAATACTCTTTTGGACAAACAAAGCTCTCTCTATCTCCAAAAATAAAATTCCCCACATTCTTTTTAAAGTTATCCATAAATTCCAAACGCAAAATCACTCCATCCAGTGAAGCATTTTCTGGAATCCGAATGCTATAGCGACTCCCCCCACTCAGTAGTGGAAGAGACCTCTCCTGACGCACAGCCTGATAATTATAGGCATCTTTCCAAGTATGTACAATACTTCCTGGAGCAAGCATTTGATTTTGATAAAAAATACTTCGATCTATATCCTGTGTGACCACTGAGCCATACATCAGACTTTGATTATTCACATGATCCCATTGAACAATATAGATTACTCTTTCCATCTTTGAAACTCCTCTTTGAGAATTCGCTGATATTGTGTAACAAACCAAGTCACCACTGCGTTCGTATTATCATTATGTCGGCCAATAATGCCCTTTCCATAGACACGAAAATTTTTTCCTGTCCAGTGGCGAAGCATATCGGGATAAGCCATTGCATCATAATCATCCTGTTGCATATAGACTGCGGCAATCTCTGTTTGTGAGAAATCTGCAACATCTAACTCTTTCCAAATCTTTTTGATTCAATCGCTTTTTGTCAGGATATGGATACCTCTCCCTCCAATTTATATAACAAATCTAAGCTTGTCGGAAAGCCTTCTGGGCGCACGGTCTGTTCATTCATCGCAATGGTTCCGATATTGAGCAGAGGCTTTCCAAGAAAAATAGCCTTCGGTTCAATCTTTCTCCCATAATACACTGCTCCAAACGACCCCATAGAAATCCCAGACATCAGAACTTGAGAGCTATCAAAATGCAGATATTCCATTGCATCTCGAATCACTTTTTCAACATTTTCCTCATACTCTTTTGAGCCTAAGTAAAATGCACCTCCCTCAAGCCTTGGGTCAGAAATCAATAAGAATGGACAGCCCATATTTTTTAGCATCATATAACCTTCAAATCCCTCAGCCATTCGATAACCAGAAAAATAAATATTCAGCGGTGGCTTTAAATCCATTGGATTAAAATAGCTAAGAACCTCTTCCTTGAAAGCATCTTTTGTTGAAACTCCCCTGCAAAAGAATTCCCCGATCCATTTCGACAAGTTCTCGCACTGCAAAAACTCCCATACGCAATGTTCCGCTTCCCTTGGCCTGTAAGGAGATATTCACCGTTCCTCCCCTCTCATCTCCACGAAATAACATAGGTTCCTTTGGATTGGTCGCCTCAACCGTCTGCATCACCTCATCTGTGGATCCCAGTCTGAATTTGCGAAAAATAAACTTAACCTCTACAGATCCTTCAGTGATATATTCTGCCCAAAAGGAAAGATCTCGATATTCTTGTGCTGGCATACCAAAGCGCCAAAACATCACTGGTGTGTATTTTTCTCCAAAGTTATCTACAATTTCAATGGCATTGTTTCCGCGCCACACCGCAATATTTTGATATTTCTTTGCCACTTCAATGTGCTTTGTTTCAATACGCAAGCTATCCACTCGGTCAAAGAATCGCCTTGGAATGGAAGTAATAAAAGACTGTAATTCATTGTTTTGCAACGGATAGGCCATCTTTGATTTAAAGAAGTCCATCACCGCAACATTCTTTTGAATGTCAGACAATAGAAATACATTTTCTGTAAAAAACAATGTCCATGCCTCTACCTTCTCAATTAACAGTGAAAGATCCCTTGGTGTTATGAAATCTACAATTGTACATTGTATCTTCTTTACTTCCAAACTTTTCAATTTTTCTTTGGTCAACTGCCCACTCTGTATATAAACCCAGCGTACATTTCGAGGAATAATATAAACTTTGGAAAGATTTTTCATCCCCACCTGTAATACTGTTACTTCTTCCATTTCCTCTTATTTCCTCAATAGCGTTTCTATCTTTTTCACTAAACTTCCTCCAGTATATAAACGAATATCCTCCACCGCATGCACTAGAGCCTGATTCCAATTCGATAGACCATCAAGATAGTAGCAAAGTGTATCAAATAGCTCGTCTATACTGCCTAACAAAAATCCATTTTTCAAGTGACGAACATAGCGAGTTTGACTCAGATTAACTTGCGGAATGCCTGAACTAATTGCTGCAATCTGCAGATACAACTCCGGGCTATCTCGCAAATCGACAAGCAATCGAATGTCTTCTAGATGTTGAATAACATCTTGTTCTGTCAAATAGCGAACAACTTTTACTCGAGCTGGAACAACTTTTTCCTCATCCTGCTGTGCATTTTCTACAATGGGTGAATTTTTCGTTTCCAATGAAAAACTTGTAATATCAAGTTCTTCTAATAGCTTCTTTATTTCCTCCTCAATCTTTTCTTGCCTTCCCCAACCTGGCTCACTAAAGGCAATCACCAATTCCGCATCCAAATTTTTCTCCATATATTGCGCAATGATTTTAATAATTTCTCTCTGATTATTTAACCCCTGTATAGGCAAAAATATTTTCTTTGCGCGTATTCTTTGACTACTTCCCAATTTTAGACGCGTATCAAAGGGTGAAATTTCTTCAATTTTTATAAATCTTTCATTCTCAACAATCTTTTCTTTTAATTCCTTTGTGTCCACAAGCACTAGGGCTGGCGTCTTCTTATATTCCCCTTGAATGGCCATCTTAATTTGATAGATATCCGTTTGCTCCGTATTTCGCTCAGAATAACAAGAAAGTATCGTCACAATGTCCCCTGAGCCTTCCAAAAATAGTCGATTATGAAATGTGCTCGCCGAAAGCACAAGTACTCCACTGCTGCCACATTTTTTCTTTTGTTCCAGAAAATATCTCTCGATGCACTCTCTCACTAAATCTTCCATTTTCTCATATTTTTTTAATCCATCCCGCCCTTTAACGAGCACTGTTCCCTGAACCAGATCATAGGTGCAGGTCTTTCTTCCATAAGTATTGTAAAAAATCTGCTCCACTTCCCGGCCATCTCGATAGATAATCTCCGAAGACAAAAATCCTCGGTCGTCATAGATCTGTCTGCAAACTTTCTCCTTTTGTTCGAAGCGGTCGATCCAGAGCAAATAGGACTCTGGACCAAACTCAATATTGACCACATGCACTCCATCTTGATAACCCATAATCAAAAATTGAGTGTACACCCATTCCATATCTTCCGGCCAATCCAAATCTTCCCACATCAAAAGTCCAGGGGCATAGGAAAATACTCCCTGTATCTGGTCAAATAAAGAATAAATTCGAATTCCCGAAAGTCCCTGTCTATGCAGATAGTAGCGCAAATCAGGAATATAGCAGGACACAACCAAAGTCACCTCTTTTTCTGCGGCACGAAACATCTTAATTTGGCTGACAATGTCATCAAATTCTCGCATACTTCGATTGGCATACCAAACCCACGAATTTCCTCTCCATTTTCCTGTCTTTTGATAATATGAAGGTACAAAATAATACATTAGTCCTCTTTTCTATATCGATCAAATACATTTAACATTTTTACTTCTTCTAATAGCTGCCGAAATACTCCAACCAAAATCATCAATGACATTGGCAATCGAAAGATATCCTGTGGCAAGCCAAGTTGCATAGAGCTTTCAATGAAATTTCTTGCAAGCAATGGCACACCACTGAGTAGAGCCATCATCAGTCCACTGATAAAACTCAGCCGAAAAACTGTAGTCTTTAATGCCTTCTTGGTCTCTGTCCCCGGTCGATATCCTGTTAAATAGTCACCCGATTTGTAGTCCCTTGCTCAATTTCTCCATATCCAGCATCACAAAGGAAAGGCTTATGCTTGTGAACAATAAAACGAACATAAAGCAAAGAATTCCGGCCACCTTTTCCAGATTAAAATACTGTGTCAATCTCAAAATCCACAGATTGTTGGGCGAAACTTTACTTAGCAGTTGTAAAATCATCAATGGCAACACATAAAATGACATACAATACATCAATGGCATTGTTCCCACAGGCTCAAACTTAATGGCGAGATAATCCCTACTGGCATTTTCGTTGTGAATCATCACATGGTTGATCGGATAGCGAACCTCCGCCATCTCTGCACAGAGTGTCCAAAGAATAATGCCCACACAAATCAAAGCGACTCCAAAGACAATCAATACAAAACGCAATGCCCCACTTTCATTCCACCAATATAGAATAAAGCGCCCATAAGTCGAGCGCAAACTATCAATCAAATTGATGAGCACAACAAAGGACATTCCCCCCACACCATATTCCTTATTCTTATAGGAGAGCCAAATGACAAAATTGCTGCCCGCCATCAAGGCAAGTATGGCAAGTACCGGATAAAGATATTCTCCCCCTTGCTCAAACTTCATGCTCTGTATACTAGAAATCGAACTAAAGAGTGCAATTCCCTGTGACAGCCATCCGGCCATCAACTGTGTTCTTCTCTGCGATGTTCTTCTTCCCTCTGGGTCAGCCACGGATTGCAAAATTTGTACCACAATGGAAGCTGTCATCCAAGGCATAATACTGAGCGTAAAGAGCGTCTGCTTTGCTTGAATACCTCCAAGGATATCACCCAAAAAGGTACGAAATCCCATACTCATCTCTCTGGTCTCATGTACTACAAATGGAATAGGAATATTCCTCCCCATAATATAGATCAACATCATCAAAAGCGTCCATAGAATGCGCCTTCTCAAAATTCCTCTCTTCATTCCTTCTTTCTTCCCCCAAGATAGAGCAAATTCTACACTCTATTTTCCCTTATTGTACCATCTTTACGCAAAAAAGTAAAAGAATGGAGCACACCCCACCCTTTTACTTTTTTATAACTTTTTCTTTCTTATTTATTAATTTTTAGTACCATCTGGTCATTGGCAAGTCATTATTGACACCATTGGTAAATACGATCTGATGCAAATCAATAACACCATTCCAGAAAGTTGTCTGCATAGTCGCAAAGATAAAGCTCCCACATTCTGGCAAATTTCTCATCAAACATTGCCACAACCTCATCTCTATGTGCCTGAAATTTTTATTCCAACAAAGCAGTGTCTTGTTGTAATGTCTGCGTAAACTTTCCACATCCAAAGTATAGTAATTCTGCTCGCTGGCCTCTTGAATAATCTCTCGAAGACTTGGCACTACACCACCTGGGAAGATATACTTCTAATCCATGCATCACCTGGATATTCCTTCAATGAACTAATAAAGTGTAATACAAAGATACCACCTGGAACAAGTACAGATTTTGCGACCTTTTAAGTACTCACCATAGTTTCCTCTTCCCACATGCTCAAGCATTCCAACACTGACAATGCGGTCAAACATCCTTCCTGTCTTTGGCAAATCTCTGTAATCTAAAAAAGTCGCACCTCAAGATAATCCTCAAGACCCTCTGCCTTAATTCTCTCCTCAAACTTTTGCCTTTTTGCTCATGGCTAAGTGTAATCCCCATTCCCTTAACCTTGTACTTCTTTGCGGCCTCAATCAACAAAAATCCCCATCCACAGCCGATATCCAATATGCTCATGCCCTCTTTTAAGTCCATCTTATCTAAGATGCGATGCACCTTATTGCACTGAGCCTGATAGAGTGTATCTGTCTCATGAGCAAAATATCCACAAGAATAGCTCATCGTCTCGTCAAGCCACAATTTATAAAAAAATCATTTCCAATATCGTAGTGGGAAGATACTTCCTTTTGCTGATTTTTCTTTGACATCGAGGTAAAGATCAACTTCTTTAACTTATTTTGGTCTGTTGAGAATTTTCCCATCTGTCCAAGAAACATATTGAGCGCCTGATAGAGATCTCCCTGAATTTGAATATCTCCATTCATATAGGCCTCACCCAATGTAATGGATGTACTCGTTAGCATATCGACAACTGAAGGTACCTTATTCACAAGGATCGAAAATGTCGGATCTCCCTCACCAATCTTATGTACATTGCCATTGATAACCATTTCAAATGGATGTGCATCAAATTTTTGCATAAACTTAATAAATTCGTTTTCGATAAGTCCCATCTCTCACTTTCTCCTTTAACTTCTTTCAAATTTTAGTTCTATAGTGAACTACCCATCACCTAAAGGTAATGGGCTTCTAAGAGCCTAACAGCTCTATTTAAGAAGTTTGATATTTAAGTTTCCACCTAAGTAATTAGGCAATCCTTATTCTTATCGGCGTGTCCACTTCGCCTCTACTGTATAGGATATTCATATCCACAACACTACTTTTACGCATGATATTTAATGCTCCGTTAACATCTGCATTGATTGTTTTACCACTTGCCGTTTTGTATAGACCACGATGTAATCTTCTGCCACTAAACGGATACTCTTTTGGATTATCGGCATTGTAAACAGGGAGATCGTCTCTATCCCAAAAAGATGATTTCGATGTATAGGATTCTTCCTGTTTTACAAAAACAATGTCATTTAGTTTGCAAAGATATTCCAATTTGTTACGCAACTGTCCATAAGGGATATTTACAAAATTTTGATTGTTTTGCTTTCCAATATGACTGTTATGTTGAAAAGTCTCATTGTAACCAACAACAAGCGTACCTATATTATTGATGATACAATAATCTATCACCCTACGAACAGTTTTTATTCATATAGTCGTTCACCTTATTGTTGCGATTACGAGCAACTGCTTTTTGTCTATTTGTAGGCTTTTCTACTAAAAATGCTGTTTATCTTTTATCGATTGCAAACGGGCATTTTCTTTATTGAACCACTGATTGATCGATTTCAGTCTTTTCCCGTCAATAATGAACGATTGACCACTATTTGATACGGCTGTGACGAGATTGTTGATACCTAGGTCAAGTGCAAGTGCGTTGTTTGTGTTTAGATTTCTTTGAATACATTCAGCTTCATATATATACTGGATTTCAAAGAACCTTGCATTCGCTTTCGGTATAATGCGTATCTCTTTTATCGTCTTATCAAGAAGTATGGGTGGTATCGTAATTTCAACAGACTTATGCGTTTTCTTAAAACTATTGGAAAACGGAAGTGTCAGCTGATTACCCTTCAGTCTTACAAAACCAATGATCAGTGTTGTGTATCCATCTTTTGGAAGATAATGTGGCAGTTTACAATCCATAAAAGTATATTTTCCCTGCTTGACAAGTTTAAGCAGACCAAAAAATGACTGAAACGAACCATCAACCTCTTTCAGTATCTGCTGTGCCATATTGGAATTTAAGGCCTTATAATTAGGACTATTCTTTAAAAGAGTGTAATTCTTCTCATACTTGAGAAATTCACCTTCTGTAAAATAATGCTGACGCACATTATAGATTGCCTCATTAGCAAGATTCTTAGCCGTATGACAAAGTTCCCTGATTGTGATGTAATCTTCCTTGGACAGATGTTTCACTTGTTGTTTTACAGTAAGATACATACGATTTTCTCCTTTCATAGACTCGGAAATAGGATTTCTATATATGTATTATAGCATATATTTTAAATGATAGTATTTAAGTAAAATATATATGTTGTAAACCTAACGCCATTCATCCCACGGTCTAAAGACCATGGGTTTTCTGGCTGTTATATTATAAAAAAAAGACAATAATGGTAACCTCTCGTCGCTGAGTAGGACATCATTGCCTTCTTTCATATTACTATATTCATTATTTATACCATCTAAGGAAATCCTTAACGGATCGTATTTTATTTTTAACAAAAGAATTAAAAAAGTCAATCCCTTTAATTCAAAAAATAGCCAAATTTTTTTATCCAAGTGCCACATCTAAAAATCATCATCACTACAAATCCAATAGAAAAGGCCACTGTCCCCCTATTGGAGTGTTCTCCTTCTGACATCTCAGGAATTAATTCTTCCACAACGACATACATCATTGCACCTGCGGCAAAGCTGAGCATATATGGCATAATCGGAACAACAAATCCTGCCGCAAGCAAGGTGAAAAATCCTGCAATCGGCTCAACAATTCCCCGAAAAACATTCCCGCCAAAAAAAGTCTGACTCTTTTTCATTCCCTCAGCACGAAGTGGCATGGAGACAATAGCTCCCTCAGGAAAGTTTTGAATGGCAATGCCAAGTGCAAGGGCAATGGCAATGGCCGCCGCCGCAGTGATATTGCTTGTTCCATAGCGCCAACCGGCAAGTACAACACCAACCGCCATTCCCTCAGGAATATTGTGGATGGTCACTGCTAAAATTAACTTCGTTGTTCTCTTTAAACCTGTCTTTGGCCCCTCCTCTACCCTGTCCATATGCATATGTGGTGTAATTTTATCGATCAATAACAGCAATCCCACGCCAACCAAAAATCCAATACTTGCTGGAATAAATGATAATTTTCCCATCGCACTGGACTCTTCCAAAGCAGGAGAAAGTAAACTCCAAAAACTTGCCGCTACCATCACACCGGCAGCAAAGCCTGTTAAAACCTTTTGTAATTTTGGACTGATTTCATTTCTTAACAAAAAGACCATTGCTGCTCCTGCTGTTGTCCCAATAAATGGAATCAGTAGTCCCTGTATAATTGTTCCCATTCTCGTCTCCTTTCTAAGTTTATTATCACAATATAACATATATGAATATAGTTAGTAATACCTTACCAATGTTCTCTTTTCAAATTAATGGTTTTGCCTTATAATAGTATGCACAAATTGATAATAACAGTTAAAATAGAGAGGATATAAAAAGAATGCGATTATTGCTATGTGAAGACGAAGAAGATATTCTCTATGCACTTGCCAAGGGATTAAAAAAACTCAACTACTACACTGATACTGCTACGGATGGCGAAGAAGCCCTACATCTATACTACGAGAATACCTATGACCTCATTGTTCTCGATGTAAATATGCCAAAACTGGACGGATTTGAAGTGCTCAAATTGATTCGAGAGGACAATCCAAATCAACGAGTCCTCATTTTATCTGCAAGGAGTTCTCTCGATGATAAAGTGAAAGGACTCAACTTAGGTGCCAACGATTACCTCACAAAGCCATTTCACTTTTGCAGAGCTTGAAGCAAGAATTCGTGCTATTTTTGCGTACCCCTATATGCAAAAACAGCGATGTCATCCGACTAACATCTTCTGACATCGCCCTCTATATTCAAAAAAAACAAGTATTCAAATCAAATGAAATGATTCCTCTCACCCCAAAAGAATATAGTATCTTTGAATATCTATGTTGTCACAAAAATACCTTTGTCTCAAGTTCTGAATTACTCGAGCACAATGTAGATATGAATGCCAATGATACCTCTCAAGTCATTAAAGTCCATATCGCATCCATCAGGAAAAAATTGGGCTCTGATGTAATCAAAACACATCGTGGAATGGGGTATTCTGTCACTGATTGATTCATTCTATCGATGTAGATATGTAGTCAGTGACTGCACTTTTTATGGTCGAAGCTTTTTTGTCAACTGGTCATTTACCATTTTCGTAAAACCAGCCATATCTTTTCCGCCCAAATCCTTAGCCACAACATTTCCCTCTGAATCAACTAACAGCGTTGTTGGAAAAGCTTGAAGTGTCATCACAAAATCCTTTAATTTTCCTTCTGGAATTAAATTTGGATAGGTGACTTTGTTCTTTTCAATAACTTCCTTTACGGCATCAAGATCAGTATCTGCATCCTGTGCCACACCAATGACATTGACTCCCTGATCCTTCATACTCTCATAGAACTTTTGTAGCTCAGGAATTTCAGCCACACAAGGACCACACCAACTTCCCCAGACATTGACAACAGTAAGCTTACTACTTTTAAACACATCATTGGTTAACTCATCTCCACTAACGGTCTTTGCCTTAAATTCTGTAAATTTTTCACTGCTTTCACTCTGTGTATCTACTGCATCCGTCTTTGATGGATCAGCCTTTGATTGATCAGCCTTTGATTGATCAGCCTTTGTACTCGCTGCACTAGCTGTTGTCTCCTGCCCTGTCTTTTTTTCACCTGAACAAGCAGTCACTCCTGCAGCTAAAGTAAGCACAACTCCTAATAATAATAAATTCTTCTTCATATTCATCATCCTTTCTCTACAATATAATACTATCAATATAGTATTTGACTATATTATTTCTTAACCTATACCAATACATTCCAAACAGATATTAATAGCCTTTTTTAACACAACCAAATGTTCCTTTCGCATAAGTCCTAGGGAAATCATAACAACCGATAGCCCCAAAACAACATAGGGAACAAATTTATTTTTTTCAACTTTTTGTATCAACTCTCTCATCTTTGCCTCCACCAAAGCAAATCACAAACTCTGTAAATATTTTTTCGTGCCTATTCTCTTGACTTCGAGCAATAATTGAAAATCCATGTTCTTCTATAATTTCCCTTGTGATTGCAAGCCCAAGACCACTTCCTCCCAGCTTTTTTGATCTTGATTTATCCACACAATAGAATGGTTCAAAAATTTTTTCCAGATCTTCCGCTACAATGGCCACGCCATAATTTTTTACACTCAATTTATCCTTCTTTAGCACAATTTCCACAAGTTCCCCCTCATTGGAATAGCGCAAAGCATTGTGAATCACATTAGAAATTGCCTGTTTCATCAAAACCTTATCCGCAAGAACACAAAAAAATCTTGGTTTTCAAAGTAAATACGAACTTGTAATTTCTTTTCTCGAATTCGCTGGTCAAATTCACTCAATATTTCTGCTACTACTTTGTACGGAAAAAACTCATCTAATTGCAAAGTTTCTCCACTACTTAGTAATCTTAGTTCCTGAACAATCAAGTTCATTCTCTCAATCTGCCTGTCCACTATGGCGACAAATTCCTTGTAGTCCTCTAAATTTGGTTCTTCTTCAAGACCGAGCACCTCCAAGTTGGTTTTGATTGCTGCCACTGGAGTCTTTTAATTCATGTGCAGCATTTTGTGAAAAATCGCTTTTTGCTTATCATAGGATTCTCGAATATTTTTTTGAGCATAGAATGAAAAAGCATATTGTAAATCTCCAACCTCATCCTGTGTATTTACTAATTGAATTTCTTGATCGTTCTTTTGGATGTCCAAATTCTTCATTGCACTACTCAATTTCTTCAAGGGACTCAATACTCTTCCACTCACCAACCACATAAAAAAAGTTCCTGCCATTGAAACAAAGAGCATAATATAAAAACTTTTGAGTTGAAAGATTTGCTGTGCATGAGCAAAATCAAATTTAATGGCACTATCTTGTCCTACTGGCAAATTGACATCCGATACAATAAAGACCGTGGCCGCATTTTCTATTGTTAAAATAAAAGATAGCACAGATATTCCACAGAGTACAAGACCTGTCAACAAAGTAATCTTGATTCGAATGGACAATTTATTCCACATTTTCCACGCCTCTTCCATCTAATTCACTTTTCTTTTTCTGAAGTCCCGCAAATCCTGCAAAGGAAGTGGTCAATGCCTCGTGTGAACAAGCCGATGTACATGCTCCACACCGTATGCACTCCAACGAGTTTGGTGTCTTTCTCACATCAATATCCATCTTACAAGCCCTTTCACAGAGCTTACATCCCACGCATTTTTCATTGTGAAATTCCATCTTATAAAATCCAATTTTATTAAAGAAAGAATACAGTGCTCCCAGTGGACAAATATACTTGCAAAATGGACGATAAGTAAAAATAGAAAGAAGAACAATCACAATCAATATACTCAACTTCCAAAAGAACAATACTCCTATTGTACTCCTCAATTCCTTATTTTTAATCAACAACGGGATGGCTCCCCCCAATGTCCCCGATGGGCAAATAAGTTTACAAAAATAAGGTGCTCCTAGACCAAATGGATTGGTCAGAAGCATGGGAAGTAAGATCACAAATACGATCAATATCAGATACTTTGCATATCTCAGTCCCCGATCTATCTTCTTTGGCACCTTTAATTTTTTGGTCGGTATCTTATACAATAAATCCTGAACAAATCCAAAGGGGCACATCAATCCACATACCAATCTTCCAAACAAAGCACCGATCAATATAATCAATCCAAATACATAGTAGGACATACTAAACTTCTTACTCCCGATCACCGCCTGAAGCGAGCCAATAGGGCAAGATCCGATCGCTCCTGGACAGGAATAACAATTCAGCCCTGGAACACACACGGTCTTTGTCTTGCCAGTAAAAATCTTTCCTGTCCAAAAACCCTTGATATTGGCATTGGTTATCAATGTGCTCACTGCCTGTAAAATATTCTTTTTTCTTTCCTGCTTCTTCGTACTTTGATTTTCAAAATACTTCACCTAACCTCCTCCTTTATTCCTACCTGTGGTATCCTTGTCATACTTTATTGCTCTGTGTATATACTATATACCACAAAGAAGGTTAAGATAGGGTAAATATTTCAAAAGTCATAAGAATTTTAAAGGTAAATAATACAAGTTCTTTGTCAAATGCTGGAGTAGGGTGATTTTCAACCCACTCTTTTTGAAGGAATTGCATAGTTTTTTCTAACAGATTTATAGAATACCCTATATCTGTTTTGTTTAGGGATATTTTTGCACCACTTTGAATTCTCTTTCGTACATTTTCAAGAGCCCAATAGACTTGTCTAACGAAATGATACCGATCAATAACAATCTTTGCATTGAGAAAATATATCCTAGCTAAGTCAATGAAGGTTTTATTCATATCACAAGAAAAGTATTGGACTTTCATATGTTTAGACGGATCAAGCGATTTAAAGTAGTCGACCAGGCAAGTTCCTTTTCTAGAATAGAATACATCGAATACTCTATGTTTTACAGGGTTAACCACTATCGTTTGATATTTCTCAGTGCCTACATTCCCTTTAAATTCGTCTATGGAAATGGCTTCTCCAAGGTTAGAAGAAGTATGTAAAGTATAACCATATACATCCCCATGCCTATAACAGATATCCCCCTCCTTTTTGAGACACATTATACTGTGTAAAAAATTAGCCACAAATGTTACAAAAATGCTTGACTACAACAATTGTTTATATGTAAAATGGAATTATACATATTTATAATTCTATTTAAAATGATTTTTTGAAGGGAGCGTAGAAATGGAAGACAATAAAACACTATGGTGGATATTGGCGGCAATTATACTGACAGTTGTAGGTTTTGCTGTAATCCCTCCGCTTATTAAGCGGTACAGCAGTAAGCTCTATAGGGAAATAAATAAAAGAGAAAAAATCGACTTTGATGATCTTGGACCGAAGATTGTAAAGAAAGATGGCAAGGGGGCAAGAGATGGACATTGATACAGAGAAAGTCGCTCAGGATACTATCAATGCGATTGCAGAAAAAATCAAGAATTTGAAAACGCTGAACATTATTGTTGCAGGTAAGACAGGTGTTGGAAAGAGCACTTTAATTAATGCAGTATTCAGAGAAAACTTGGCTGAGACTGGTATAGGAAAACCTGTTACAGACCATATGAGAAAAATCAGCAAGAAGAATATCCCGCTTACAATTTACGATACTCGTGGTTTTGAAATGGGAAACGAAGTCCAGAAACAGGTAAAAGATGAAGTAGTTGATACTATAAATAAGGGACTTGCTACTCAGGATATTAACAAGACAATTCATTGCATATGGTATTGCATTAACACTGCGTCCAACCGAGTGGAACAAACAGAGATTGAATGGATTAAAGAATTGTCATGTGATAATCAGATTACGCAGGTTCCGATTATTATTGTTCTTACTAAGTCATACTCTAAGAAAGATGCACAGGCACTTCGCAAAACACTGCTAGATGAAAACCTTGATGTCGTGCAGATCGTTCCAGTTTTAGCACAGGACTATGAATTAGATGATTATGTGATAAAATCATATGGCCTTAATGAGCTGATCCATGTAATGAGTCAAACACTTCCGGATGAATTAATAGATACATTACAGAATGTTCAGATTGCGAGTCTTGCTCAAAAAAAAAGGCGTGCACAGACAGTCGTAGCAACCACTACTCTGGCCGCAACGGGTGTGGGAGCATCTCCTATTCCGTTTTCTGACTGTGTTGTGCTGGTACCGGCTCAGCTTTCGATGATTGCCACAATTACTGTGATTTTTGGATTTGACATAAACAAAAGTATTCTTACAGCATTTCTCTCATCTACAATTGGTGCAGGTGGGGCAACGGTTCTGGGGAAAACAATTGTAACCAATTTGATTAAATTCATTCCTGGAGCTGGGACTGTTGTAGGTGGTGCAATCTCTGCTGGAACAGCTGGAGTAATTACAGCGGCCCTAGGTGAAGCATATATCCGAATCATGGAACTTATATTCAAAGGTGAGATGAGCATTGATGATCTTAGCACGAAAAAGGGCAAAGAAGAGATGGCAACACTTTTCAAAAATGAACTGAAGAAAAAAAGAGATAATATTTAATGGTTTTTTGTCAAATATTGGGGTGGGTTGATTTTCAACCCACCCTTTTTGAAGGCATTGTATAGTTTTTCTAACAGATCTATGGGATACTCTATATCTGTTTTGTTTAAGGATATTTTTGCACCACAAAAAACCTCGTCCCCAGTTCTTTTTAAGCTATTGCCATTAAAATTCGGTTTCTAAAATATTTAAAGTTTCGTACGCCATAAGATATTCTTTTCAGCACCTTTATCTTATTATTCAATCCTTCTGTAGGGCCATTTGAAATGTGCCTGTACTTAAGAGAGTTTAAGATGTACTTGTAGTTATTTCTAAATGTGGCTATTGCTGCTTTGAACTCTTTAATTCCTGAGTTTTCTACCTCACGGAACCATTCACTAAACAGAGTTCTTTGCTTTGAATAGGAGTTTTCATCAAGAATATCAACAAATAACTCTTTAATAAAATGTGCTTTTCTTAAATCTTCTGAATATTCAAGCATTCATTCAAGTGTCACTCGGTTATCGTTTGATAGCTTTGATTTTCTCTTCGTAATTAAGCTTTTTACTTCGTTTGTAGTACTTCCTAAGAGAAGAAAACATTTTTTTTGGAATTCTCTTTCGTACATTTTCAAGAGCCAAATATATTTGTCTGACGAAATGATACTAATCAATAACGATCTTTGTATTAGAAAAATATATCCTAGCCAAGTCAATTGTTGTGGTAAACTATAGTTGTAACAGGAGTAACTAATAAATATAATTATAAAAATAAAAAGAAATTATTATGTTACGTCAACACTATAAAGCGAAGTTTAAGAAAAAACTAATACGCTTTCATCTTGAAGAAGGGAGTACATTAAAAAGCCTTTCTACTGAGCATGGCGTTGCAAAAACAAGTATTAGCATATGGTATGAAAAATTTAGCAAATAATGTATGGAACAAGCCTTAATTAATTCAACCGATACCAATGAACTGAATCTTATGGAAGAAAATCGTAGACTTTGAGAAAAACTTGAAGAAGCACGAAAGAAAAACCTATTCTAAAAAAAAGCAGCAGTATTCTTTACAAAAGAAATCGATTAGAGGCTTATCGATTAATTGAAGAAAACAAGAATGAACTTGTAGTTCGCTGGCTTCTTAGACGCCTTGATCTGTATCCAAATATTTATTGCAACTACCTGAGGTACAGGAAGTCTAATTGTCTTACCAAAAAACATATGATGCTAGAAACTATATCTGAGATATACCACAAAACACTGGTGTTGTGGTATAGTGTGGCATGAAGGCTTACCTTGAGCGTAAAGGTATTGTATTAAGTTGAATTAACATTCATAAATATATGAACAAGGAAATTAGGTCTTATATCTATAGTCAGGCGTAAGAAGCCAACTTATGAACATAGAAAAGTACATAAGAAGTTTGACAATCTTATAAATCAAAACTTTAAATCTTTCAGAATCAACCAAAAGCGGACTACTGACTTTACATACCTATTCTTTACCGAAGATAATGTCAGATATAATTGCACTATTATAGATCTATACGATCGAAGTGTAATTACCAGCATAACAGATTGTCATATAACAAGTGATCTTGCCACTCAAACCCTATAAAAAGCTTTGGACAGTCAGAGTTCTGTCAATAGAAGTATTATTCTGCATGGTGATTAAGGAAGTCAATATACATCTAGGACTTTTACTGAATTCTGTAAGAAAAATGGCATCACACAAAGCATGAGCAAGGCAGGCTATTCATATGACAATGCTCCGATGGAAAGGTATTTTAACACTCTAAAAAACGAAGAGATATACCTTTACCATTACCATGATGAACAGGAACTATATATTGCGATTGAGGATTTTGCATATGTAAAGTATAACCATCATGTATGTCCTATGCGTATAACAGATGTCTCGCCCCTTTTGAGGCACGGGATAGTGTATAAAAAATCAGTCACAAGTGTTACAAAAATGCTTGACTACAACAATTATTTGTATATAAAATAGAGCTATGCATATTCATAATTCTATTTAAAATGATCTTTTGAAGGGAGCGTAGAAATGGAAGGCAATAAAACAATATGGTGGATGCTGGGGGCAATTACACTGACAATTGTAGGTTTTGCTGTGATCCCTCCGCTTATTAAGCAGTACAGTAGTAAGCTCTATAGAAAAACAAATAAAAGAGAAAAAATCGACTTTGATGATCTTGGACCGGAAATTGTAAAGAAAGATAGCTAGGAGGCAAGAGATAAAAGATGAACATTGATACAGGGAAAATCGCTCAGTATACCATCAATGCGATTGCAGGAAAAACCTTGAAAACGCTGAACATTATTGTTGCAGGTAAGACAGGTGTTGGAAAGAGTACTTTAATTAATGCAGTATTCAGAGAAAACTTGGCTGAGACTGGTATAGGAGAACCTGTTACAGACCATATGAGAAAAATCAGCAAGAAGAATATCCCGCTTACAATTTACGATACTCGTGGTTTTGAAATGGGAAAAGAAGTCCAGAAACAGGTAAAAGATGAAGTAGTCGATACTATAAATAAGGGCCTTGCTACTCAGGATATTAACAAGACAATTCATTGCATATGGTATTGCATTAACACTAACACTATGTTCAACCGACAAGAAGAGATTGAATGGATCAAAGAATTGTCATGTAATAATCAGATTATGCAGGTCCCGATTATTATTGTTCTTACTCAGTCATTCTCTAAGAAAAATGCACAGGCACTTCGCAAGATGCTGCTAGATGAAAAACTCGATGTCGTGCAGATCGTTCCAGTTTTAGCACAGGACTATGAATTAGATGATTATGTGATAAAATCACATGGCCTTGATATGCTGATCACTGTAATGAGTGCAGCAATCCCGAATGAATTAATATATACATTACAGAATGTTCAGATTGTGAGTCTTGCCGAAAAAAAACGGCATGCACAAGTAGTCGTAGCAACCACTACTCTAGCTGCAACGGGTGTGGGAGCAGCTCCTATTCCATTTTCTGACTGTGTTGCACTGGTACCGGTTCAACTTTCGATGATTGCCACAATTACTGTGATTTTTGGATTTGACATAAACAAAAGTATTCTTACAACATTTCTCTCATCTACAATTGGTGCCGGTGGGGCAACGGTTCTGAGGAAAACAATTGTAACCAATTTGATTAAATTCATTCCTGGAGCTGGGACTGTTGTAGGTGGTGCAATCTCTGCTGGAACAGCTGGAGTAATTACAGCGGCCCTAGGTGAAGCATATATCCGAATCATGGAACTTATATTCAAAGGTGAGATGAGCATTGATGATCTTAGCACGAAAAAGGGCAAAGAAGAGATGGCAACTCTTTTCAAAAATGAACTGAAGAAAAAAAGATAATATTTAGTGGTTTTTTGTCAAATATTGGGGTGGGTTGATTTTCAACCCACCCTTTTTGAAAAGAATTGTATAGTTTTTTTCTAACAAATCTATGGGATATTCTATATCTGTTTTGTTCAGAGATATTTTTTTGCACCACGAAAAAAACTCATCCCCAGTTCTTTTTTTAAGTTAAATGTGCTTTTCTTAAATCTTCTGAGTACCCAAACATTCATTCAAGTGCCGCTTGCTTACCGTTCGAGAGCTTTGCTTTTCTCTTCGTAATTAAGCTTTTACTTCGAAGGAATATCTTTAATCTTTTGAATCCTATAGTCATGTACTTTAGAAGTCAATACATTGCAGTTAGGACATGAATGAGGCTTGATATTTGTCTGAATATAAAATGAGATCGCATGATCATTTATAGATTTTATATTGACTTTTGCTTCATCAATGCCTAAAATTTTAGCTAGGTCGTTCATATGAACATCTCCTCCAAGTGTAGTTGTGGTGAACTGGGGACTTGGAGGTTTTTTATTTATAATAATAAAAAATGTTGAGATTAGCAATTGCCAACCCCAACATTAATTATAGAGCCATATTCTACTGTTTAACTTCCTCAAAAGCTGCCTTCAATTCCTTTGAAGCATTTAATAAATCTTGTGGTTTGTCTCCTTTAGACATTCTAAAGAAATCATCAGCAACTATCCATCCCATAGTTTCTGTCAATGCAGCAGCTGTTGAAGCACTTATAGCTCCCCCAATAGCAGATCCAACACCGGGAAACATTTTTAATGCACTAGTAACAATCTTACGTCCTGTTTCTCTCGCCAAATTAACTCCTAGTATAGATTTTGCAACAGACTGCGAAATCTCTACATCAAATACTTTTCCTAATTGTATAACCATCATAATCTGTGCCACTGTTATTGGTATTGTATCTGACATTGGAATAGGGATAGCTCCAGCCGCTGCTGCTGCTGTAGCTGCAGTATGAATCACCTTGGAACATTCTTTTTTCAAATCACTTGACATATTTACCTTACTTTTTGTCATATACAACCTCCCCTTTTCAAAAAACTTTTTTCAAATAACATTCTCTCTAATTTCCTAAATAAACATCCATCAATAGCTTACTTGCTTTAACTTTTCCTTGATAATCCATCTTCTCAATAAGCTTCATTAGATTTCTATCTGTCATTTGTCGAGCTTTCTCTCTTAAAACTATACCACAATTAACAAATTTCATTCCTGATGCTCTTTCCACCTCATAGCAAAGCTCTTCTATGCTAAGCTCCCTAAAATTATCTTGTTCTTCCTTCATATTACTAAGTGTTTCAGTGAACTACCCATAGTCTAAAGCCTATGGGCTTCCTGCTTCGCTGACCTCGCAACCTACTATCTCCACAGGCGTTAATTCGGGCAGTCCCTGCCCTATTGTTTTTTCTTATACTACTTGTCTTAATCCTTCTGCCAATATATTTTTTGCCGCATTGATATCTCTATCGTGTTTTGTATTGCAGAAAAGACATATCCAATCTCTTACTTTTAGATCTTTTACATTTGTATTTTTATATCCACAACTAAAACATAGCTGGCTACTTGCATAAAATGTATCTATCTTAATATAATTTCTACCATTCCATTTTGACTTATATTCCAGTTGTCTTGTCAGCTCATACCACGATACATCGCTTATAGCTTTCGCTAAATTATGATTTTTCACCATATTTTTTATCTGTAAGTTTTCCGAAACTATCACTTGGTTTTCGTTTATAATTTCGCTTGAAATCTTATGCAGATAATCTTTTCTTGTATTCGCTATTTTTCTCATGGCATAGTGCTATTTGTTTTCTTTTTTTCTGATAGTTCCTACTCCCCTTTGTTTTTATTTTGCTAATTGTCTTTGTAATTTTGTAAGCTTTTTTTCTCATATTTTTTTAATTGTCTTCGGATTTTCATATTTCTTCCCATCTGATGTGATACATAAATCTTTTATTCCTAAATCCAATCCTATTTGTCCGTTTGTCTTTACAAGTGGACTATGTTCAGTTTCTACAAGAACAGACACATAGTACTTGCCACTTGGTACCTTAGATATAGTTGCTGTTTTTATCCGACCTGAAAATTTTCTATGTAATTTTATTTTTTTACCTTTTTTTAATTTTTGGCGACTTTTATTCTTCCTCTATCAAAAATCTACAGTTATATTCCCATTTGTAAAATTGGTTGTATATGATTTACGATTACTGTGCTTACTCTTAAACTTTGGATAACCTGTATGTTCTTTTGAAAAAAACTTTTTGATAAGCACTATCCATATTATAAATTGCATTTGTTAAAAGCAAATTTATCTACTTCTTTTAGCCATTCATAAGCTTTTTTTCAGCTCTCTATTGCAATAATTATTACAATCTGTTTTACTGACAGACTTTTTTTTCTTTTTTTCATAAGCATCTTTTTCTGTACGCAAGGGTTTGATTATATACAAAACGACAACAGCCAAATGTCTTTGCTAACTGTATTTCTTGTTCTTTGTTTGGATAAATCCGATATCTATATGCCTTTAACATTAAAGCTTACCCGCCTTTCTACCCTTGATTTTCTATATATTACTTTTAACATTTCTTCAGAAACATTGTCTACGCTATAAGCAAAATATCCATCCGTCCAAAATGTATGTTCTTTCCAAAAATGATTCTTAAGATATTCTGTATGCTTTTTTTCCATATATGATATGTTGTATAGCTCTTAATTAGATTAACCACTTTACTTATGGATATTGTAGGCTCAGTTTCTATCATATAGTGTATATGGTCTTTGTCTGTTTCCATATATTTTATGATTATATTACTCTTTGTGCATATCTCATAAGAAAAATTGTTTTATATAATCTGATATTTCTTTTTGATACTAAAAAGCTTTTTTTTCTATACTTACATACAAAAAAATAATATGATACTGTAATAAATATTTGTGTCTATTCTTTGATTTCCATACTCCCATAACGCTAGTTATTGTATCACAAATATCTATTTTTTTGCTACCTTAACCCACCATCTAAAGCTAGTGGGATTGCGGTAGCATTATTTCAAAAAAATCCAAAAAAATACCCTCTAGTAATCCCATATCTTCCTCCAAAAATCACTTTCTATTTTCTATACAAAAATTATCTAAATATTACAAACTCTTTCTTAAAAGTACTCCCAACATATAATATTTTTTTATACTTTTCAAAAATTTGCTTCTTTTATTATATATATATAGTCAATATTTTTTTTGATTTTTAAGATTTATAATGGTATCGTAATTTAAGACACTTCAAGAGACATTTCTTAATGAATCTGATATACTGTAAACACTACAGAAAGAAGGATTTTTATTATGTCTCGAACAAGAAGAAATTTCTCCGCCAAATTCAAATCAGAATTAGTGATTGAACTGCTCAAAGGAGAAAAAGACTTAAATACAATCGCAACCGAAAAACAATATTCAGCCAAATCTTCTCCGCAACTGGAAGAAGGAGTTCCTCGATAAAGCATCCGTGGTTTTTGATGACACACGAGAGGATAATCTGAAAAGAAAAACTCGCTTTAGAGCGCAAGGAAAAAAAGCTGAATATGCGAAAAAAAGTTGGCCAGCTCACCATGCAGGTGGATTGGTTGAAAAAAATCTGAAGAAACACTTGGACCTGACTACGAGAGTAAATTTAGTCCAAAAACCTTTTTGAAGACTAAAGAACTTCCAGTTAAAACAGGAGTCGCGCTTCTTGATATCAACCGTACCAGTGTGTATTACAAGGGCACGCCCATATCTCAGGAGGAGTTAGATTGCAAATCGATCATAGATCGATTACACACAGATAACCCGGCCTGGGGAGCACGACAGCTGTCTGCTCAGCTGAAGAAGCGTGGGCATCAGGTTGGCCGCCGGAAAACGCGCCGTTATATGAATGAAATGGGGATGGATCCAATCTATCCAAAAATGAACCTTTCTAAACGTATGCAACAGGCTAAAGTCTGCCCGTATCTGCTACGAAACGCCGTTATCGACCGTCCTAATCAGGCATGGTCAATCGACATTACATACATCCCCATCAAGCACGGATTCCTGTATCTGACCGCTGTGATCGACTGGTACAGCCGCTGTATTGTTGGCTGGGAAGTCGATGATACTCTAGATACCAGAATGGTCATAACTGCGTTAAAAAAGGCGTTTATGGTAGCAAAACCTATTATCCTGAATTCGGATCAGGGCTGTCAGTTTACAAGCAATGAGTACATGAATTTCCTCAAAGAGAACCAGATCCGTCAAAGTATGGATGGTAAAAGCCGCTGGGCTGATAATATCATGATTGAACGATGGTTCCGGAGCTTCAAGTACGAGGAAGCATATCTGACCCAATACAACAATATCCGAGAAGCAAGGAAGGCTATTGGGAAATATGTGCATACATACAACTTTGAACGTTGTCATTCAGCACTCAATAATCAGACACCGGCATCCTGCTATTATCCAATCCTGTTACTGGATGATCATGCAGCCTGAGGGGGGAGTTTCTCCCCTACCCAGTTACATATATCAGTTCATTATAAAATGCTTAGATTTTTGTCTAGACAACTGAACCACTATAATTCTTATATAGTATTTATTCCTTCCAATTTTGTAATTAAAAAAGAGCACCACTTCAAAGTGATACTCTCTTCAATTTCAAGATATCCCACATCTTATAGATAACTCACTGTCTCTGAAAGTTCTTTTCTCTTTTCGTGATTGGCCAATGGACCTGCTCCCTCTGCGGCATAGCCAAGATCCATTGCCATTAAAATTTCCTCATTCTGTGGAAGTTCCAATGCCTTAGCTAACTCATCTGGATCAAGGCGGTTGATCCAACAACTGTCCACGCCCTCATCTGCTGCTGCCAAAATCATATGGGTTGCAACAATGCTTGCATCCTCCACACCAGAATCTCGCTTCTCCCCAGGATAGAGATAGACATTGTTCTTATCAAAGGCAACAACAAGGACCGTTGGTGCACCATAGCGACAAGGAGAAACTTGGTCAAATTTGTCCAAAGCTTTGGTACTTTGAAGGACATAGATATGTTGCTCTTGAAGATTTTTTGCTGTTGGTGCGAGGCAGCCTGCATTTAAAATTGCCTCTAACTTTTCCTTTTCTACTTGACGATCGCTATACTTTTTACATGAGTAGCGATTTTTTATGACTTCTCTAAACTCCATAGTGTGCTTCCCTTTCTAAAAATCCCCAAACCGTCGAAATCCAGTTTAATTTCAATAATTCCACTAACTCCAAATAGCTCTCATCAACACTGGATAACACTCGTCAAGAACATGCATCATCCGCATCAAAATCTCAACAACTTCTTGTCCCAAGGTATAATCACTGGCCTCAACAGGAAAATCATATTCAACGCTAACATCATTGTCATCATTCATTACAAACTTAAAGTATCGAAACTTTTGATTGCATTGATTGATCACTTTCATAATCTTTGGAAGTCTTTCTTCTGCCACATTGTGGAGAATGCCATAGACACGAACAGCTACATCATTGTCATCATCTTGAGAAAATACCTTAATTGTAATCGTAGGACCATTCTCTATACCGTAACCTGCACTGAGAATATTGACATCCTCCATGTCCTCGACATTGTAGTGCATATTCACCTTGTCCATTTCTTGCATAATGAGTCGTATTGCCTTAAACATCACTGTTCCTCCTTATCTTTGCTTGCACAAACTCTACATCATATCCATTTATATTATACCATATTTTCGTCAAAATAGAAAAAGAAAGCTTAAATTAATCGCTCTCTAAGTAGAGTATTTCTCTTGGTTATCGTCACATTTTTTATTGCATAGCTCAATGCCTTTTTTGTCCCGACCATAACCAAAATTTTCTTTGCTCTTGTGATTCCCGTATAAACAAGATTTCTCTGTAACATAATAAAGTGGCTCATGGTCATTGGCATCACCACAATGGGATACTCTGAGCCCTGAGCCTTATGAATGGTTGTGGCATAGGCGTGGACAAGTTCCTCTAGTTCAGACACTTCATAGCTTACGACTTTTCCATCAAAGCACACGCTCAATGTCCGATCACTTTCATTCACTGATACAATCGTTCCAATATCCCCATTAAAAACTTCTTTTTCATAATTATTTTTTATTTGCATCACTTTATCATCTATGCGAAAAGTATAGCCACTTCGATGTAGGCATGGCTTTGTTACCATTCGTTTTTCTCCCCTGACCACAATTTCTTGCTCAGGCGGATTGAGTGCTTCCTGTAAAGCTAGATTTAAATTCGTCGCTCCCACCACTCCCCTTTGCATGGGTGTAAGTACTTGAATTTGTCTTGGGGCAAGATGATAATAATTGGGCAATTTTTCACTCACTAATTTTACAATCTGTGGCACAAAGCTTTCTATAGCTTCATTTTCCACAAAGAAAAAATCGGTATTGCCATTGCTGATATCAGGCATCCTTCCCTGATTGATGCGATGTGCATTCATAATAATTCGACTCGTCTGTGCCTGGCGAAAAATCCTCGTCAATCGCACAACCAAAAAGCTCCCCGAGTCAATGATGTCTCGCAATACATTTCCCGCCCCAACACTTGGCAACTGGTCAATATCTCCAATCAAAATCAGACGCATGGATACAGGAATTGCCTTTAATAAGGAATTCATCAAGATTATATCAATCATTGAACATTCATCGACAATCAACACATCTCCCTCCAGCGGATGTTCCTCATTTCTTTGGTAGCCATCGGGGGGCTTGCATTCCAACAGTCGATGTATGGTTTTTGCTTCAAGTCCTGTAGTCTCTGTCATTCGCTTGGCAGCACGCCCTGTTGGTGCCGCCAAAAGAATCTTAATCCATACGCTCGATACATCGAAATAATGCCATGCGTCGTCGTTGTCTTTCCCGTTCCTGGTCCTCCAGTCAATACCATCACCTTTGCTATAGCCGCCTGACGAATAGCTAGAGCTTGAATCTCATCATAGTTCATTTTAGTCTTTCTTTCAATAGCAGTGATATCGACCGAAAGTTCGACATTGCCTGTTTTTTTTCGCTCTTTGATTAGCTCTTGATAGAGTCGATCCTTTGCAGGAGAAGATGCTAGCTTCTTTAACTTTCCTGCAACTCCAATTTCTGCATAATAAAATGGTGGAAGGTAAATGGCAACCTCCGACTTTTGATCTCTATTTCCTTCCTCATCTTCTTTTCTTTCTTTTCCTTCATCTTGAATCTCAAAATTTTTTTCAAGAATGAGTTCTTTTTTCTGAATCATATCGTCCATCGTCATCATCACGGTCTCTTGAGAGGCCTCTAAAAGTTGACTTGCCCGTTCTACAAGTTGTCCCTTTTTAGCAAAGACATGACCTTCATTTGAAAGATCGGAAAGTGTGTACATCAATCCACTTCGCAATCGCACATAGGATTCCTTCTCAAAGCCTAATTTCATTGCTATCTGGTCTGCAGTCTTAAATCCAATTCCCCAAATATCATCGGCCAATTGATAGGGATTTTTCTTCATCATGGCGATACTTTGATTTCCATAGTGGTGGTATATCTTAGCTGCATAAGAAGTGGATACTTGATGTTCTTGCAAAAAGAGCATAATATTTTTAACTTCTTTTTGTTTTTCCCAAGACTGAGCAATCATCTGCACACGCTTTTTTCCGATTCCCTCAATTTCTTCCAAAACTTCTACATTGGTCTCAATAATATCAAATGTCTTCTCCCCATACTTTTGAACAATCTTTTTGGCAAATTTGGGTCCCACTCCCTTAATCAGTCCAGAACCCAAGTATTTCCATGCCATAGACAGTGGCTGGAAGTGTCTCTTCCCAATTTTGTGCGACAAATTGGCGACCATACTTTGCATCCACCTTCCACTCTCCATCACACAAAAGAACCGAACCTACATTGGCATCGATCATATTTCCAATCACAGGAACTAATTCGCTGTAATCCTTCACTCTGCATTTCAAAACGGAGTATCCATTTTCTGGATTTTGATAAGTAATTCGCTCGACCACACAGCGAATTTTTTGCACAAAAATCACCTCCCAATCTTTCTAAACAAATCTTTTGATTTGTTCCATCTATATTTTTTTGTCCTAATTTACAATAAAATAATATTTTACTCTAAATTTTTATTATAGAATTGAAATTTACTGCGGTCAAGCTTGTAAATTCATCGTAATTATGCTATTATTGGCGCAATTAATCACAGTGATTATATACAAACTATACAATAGCAAAGGAGGATCTATGAAAAAATCTGATTTTTTTGAACTTGCATTTCTCTATAGGAAAACGAAAGTTTGGAATTTTCTTTGGGATACAGAAATATTTGCCATAAAATTAGACGATGGGCAGATTGGATATGTCAGTATTACAGGAAGAGAGATTGATGACACCTGTACAAAAAGAGGAAACACAGACACCTTATTTTCCATTCTTTCTTCTTATTGCTGAGAGCGAAAGCCATTACCTTCTCCCTATTCCTACAGAGTATTTCATCGATCAGGATCCACAAATCATATTGCAGGGTGTTGTTGAAGGATGGAAGGAGGAAAAACTTTGTCCTAAAAAGATTCGATGTCGAGATGAGAGAACCTTTGCTCTTCTCAAAGATTTTTGTGACAAAACAGGGATCAAGATCATTAAATATGATGGCTACATGTCCTCCCTGCAAAATGCGGAAGAAAACCTGCTCGATATACAATCTTCAGATATTGATCCAAATTACTTAAAAAACTCGTACAATTAAATCCGATATAGATGATAAGGAGAGAGCATTCAGGTCATTTACCCGAATGCTCTCTCCATTGTCTATATGCAATCTGTCCTCTATCGTTCCAATTTCTTCAACAAAAATTGCTCTTCACTATTGGTAAGCCGTTCGCCCTTTACCATTTTCATCGCTACTTTTCTTTCCTCTTCTTGATGAGTAAAGGTCGGATAAAAGAAGTCTAGATTTTCTAGAATATCCAATATCTCTTGTTCCATTCTTTCATCAAGCTTAAAAATATTCTCTCTCTGGTCACTAATCCATCCCAGAGACAATACACAACAGATCAATGCTTTTTCTGAAAGCACACCTGCTCTGATAACTTTACAAAGCTGTTGGATAATTCTTTCTTCCTTCTGAAATGGCAATATAGGTTCACTCAATCCGTCCTTTTTCAATGCAGCACCGATGGCATAGGCACTGAATTGAATATTACTTTCCTTTCTTTCTAAAGTCTTCCTAACATCATGAAAAAACTCATCCTGCAACCACTGAATCTCTGTCCTTGTCTTCGCAAGTGTATCCAGACAGACTTGGCGATACTTTACAATCGAATGCAATGGTGACAACCTGCTCAATTGTTCTGCATTGGCACAGATGCTCATTGCATAAATCGCTTCAATATTTGTGTTTACTCTTGGCCCCTTTTCCATCGGAAATCCTGTAATATCTGCACTGATTTGACTCATACACAATCTTGCCAATCTCTTTTTCTCATCATTACTCCAAAAATCTCCAATCTTCTTCGCAATAATAAAAAGTCTCAATTTGATTACTTCAGAAGTATTGTTCTCAAGTGCATCTAACACTGCAGGAGCAAATTCCTCCTTATTTCCAGCTTTACAGATACTGTCGATACAATTATAGATACGCATATTCATCATGCCATTTTTATCTTGGCCTTGACCGCCCCGAATTTTTTCCAAATTTTGGCAAAGTTGTACAAGATGATTAATCTCTGCCCTTGGCTGTAGGCGACTACCGCTTTGAGCGATCATCCTGCTCTTTTCCTTAGAAAATTCATTGGTTTCAATGGAAATTTCAGCAATGCCAGCCTCAATTTGATTATTTCCATCAACATCCCTGCTGGTCCAAGCCTTCATGGTAATTACCTTATTCTTACTCATATGAATCATAAAGGCCACATAGACACCATTAAAATATCTCTGTTTAAAGACCATATTTCCATTGGCAATCGTTCGATAGGATCCATCTAAATTTCGATTCTTAATTGGAATGGCAATCTTATTCTTCCCCGCTTCTATCCGAAAACCTGACATTACTTGTGAAGTATAGGGAAGCTCTGTTCCTGTAGGAATAATCTCATGGGTTGCCCCATTTTTGACTCCAAGATATAAACTATCATTTAAAATATTACCAGACCAATCAATGAGAATATCGGGAATTTTTCGCTTGTTTGAAGTATTTTTTGCCACCGTTCTATCTTCATCTTGATCTAAAAGACGCATATCATCTTGCATTTCATCATACTTACGCAAATAATAATGATATACTGCAGCTCCCCTGGCTACCGCCTGATCTGGATCCAAAGCTACAATAGGATCAAAACCAAAAAACTCCTTCAATCGATCTGTGACCATATAAAACTTTGACATTCCACCATTAACAATGACGGCATCCACCACCACATCTTCCGTTTCCAATTTATCTGAAGCCTTTTTAACACATCGAGTATTGGATAAATAATATTTCTTATATTGGAAATATTTTCAAGATTCTTATAATCATCATATTTTAGTTCTGATGCCATAAAAACAGACAAAATATTTTCTACCTCTCCCTGTGTAAATGTGTCGTCATAGGAATAACCAATTCCTCCCATATTTCCACCAATAGAAAATCCTGTCTCTTCCTCTGAATCATCCCAACCTGAATCATCCCAGCCCGAGTCATAGTCATCTTGATTTCCACATCGATCATTAACTTCAAGTTTTAATCCTTCCGCCTGAACTCGAAGAAGAGCCATAATAGTATTTTCTTCCTTTCGAAGTTTTTTGACAACGTCAGGATAGCGTTCATATTGTGCTAAGTATCTTTTATACATCGCCTTGGCAATTTCCTCATCAAAATCATCGCCACCAAGCAATGTATAGCGGTTGGTGGCAATTTCATCCACCTTTAATACTTCTTCATTGTCATCTCTGCGTTGAATTTGGTGCATTGTAATATCCAAAGTTCCACCACCAAGATCAAATACAAGCACCCTCTTCTTTTCACTCAAATCTAAAATTCGATCAGAAATCTCCCCATTATGAATTTGGTTAATTAAATCATAAATTACGGCGTTTGGCTCTGATAATAGAATTGGTCTCTCACTGCCATCATTATTCCTGACTTTGATGCCCGCCAATTCTGCTGCATCTCTTGTCGCCTTGCACATAATGGAATCAAAATTTGCAGGTACTGTGATGACCGCATCCTTAATTTCACTTCTACAGACTTTCGATGCCTCCCTGATCAAATGCTTCAATATTCTTGCCGAAATTTCTGCAGGCGTTTTGTCCGGAATATCTTCAGACAAACCCTCCACCTTGGCCTTTCCCATTTGACTCTTCACCGACTTAGCAACCAAATGCGGACGCAATGGATATTGCATCTTGGCAAAATCACCCACCAGCGGTTCATAATTTTTCTCCTGTCGATAATAGACACAGGACGGGAGTGTAGGCTCCTTTTTCGTTGTCAATTTTGGTCCTGCAGAAACTGCATTGTACATATCCGTTGCTCTAGGAATCTCCAAAACCTTACTGATAATATCTCCATTTGGCTTTTCATTGATGATGGACAACACAGAATTGGTTGTCCCAAGATCAATGCCCACACATAAGCCATCTTGCTCTTGTGCTTTCATTATTTTTCCTCCTTTACTTTTGGTCTCGAAATCTGTAAATCCTTGTCCTTATACAGCCATCCCGATGAAATCACCTTGATTTTCTTTTTCTCCTCTGGGCTTTCAAATGGTGAACCATCATAATTGCAATATTCTATATCTGATGCGACCACTTCACGGACAGAATTCACCTTCATTATTGGCTCAATATGACTATCTCGCACAAATTGAATCAACTTTTTCACCATGATGAGTAGACCATTGATTTCAATTGGCAACTCATAATTGCTCTTTCTTAGCCTGTCTACCCCCTTATTAACGACTAAAAGCTCATCGAGAATACAACCGTATTTTTCTGAATTGAGCTTGGCAAAAAATTCTGCCAATTCCTTTGATTTGCTCTCTTCCAACTGAACATCAAATTCCTTTTGCAAATCTTGAAGCATGGCATCCGTTCTCTCCAAAGTGTTTTCTAATTGAACAACTTTTTTCAGAGCCTGCTCATGTGAAAGCTGTTTCTCTGCCTTCTCTATTTTCTTTTTTCCCTGATGATCCTGCTTATCTTTTTCCTTATCCTTATATAGTGGAAAATCATATACCTCACAGATAGCATCTGCAATATCAAAAACAAGTACCTTGCAAGCGTATTTCCGAGTGACAGCAGACGCTCCATATCTTCAAATACATCAATCTCTGGATACTTTTCATAAATCATGATATTCGCTACACGTTCTTGAACACGCCTTTTTTCTCCATTAACTGCCGGTTCCTTGCGAATTTTGTCAAACTCTTCAAATGCTTTTTTATCGCCAAGAATTGCTTTTGAAAAGGAAGTGGCTACACGATCAGCCCACTTAAAGATTTCTTTTCGCTCACCTGGAATGCCCATCTTTGCCCCACGAAGGAGCTTGATCACCTCATCCACTGTGATGTCATATCCATAGCTCTCTTCCATACAATCCACAATTTTTCTTGGTCCCATATCAAAATCTTTGCAAATTACAGAAAAAATCTTTCCTTCAGTAAGAATTTCCTCGTTAAGCCTTCCACCCCTCTTTTCCTTTCGAATGATAGCCTCATGAATAATTTCTAATACCTCTTGTACTTTTGAATCCTTCACATTGATCATCTTCTGTATTCCTTTCTTCTATACTTCTCCTCTTACAATTGATAAATCTCATTTTCCTCTGCAAAAGTAAATTGTGTCCTGCACTCCCCGTCTCTCATCATTTCCTGCTCAATGGTCTCGTCAAACACTGATTTTTCCTTATCACAGTGAACCACCATTGCCTGCCTTGGATTGAGTAACTTTAAAAATTCTTTCATTTCTGAAAAGTCCTCGTGCAATGAAAAATTCGCATTCAATAGCTTATATGGCCCTACCCACCTTGTATTCCTATCTGATGTCAAATAGATATGAGCTTCTTTCGGTCTTCCCTTGTTCATATCCATCACTCGATTATATTGATTCAAAATCGGCACAGAAAGTTGTTCCATCTTATGAACAACATTCATTAAAGACTCATCAATATATATCGGTATTCCTGTTCGATTCAATCATTGAGTTTCTTTAAAAAAATTCAATTCCCTTACTCAATTGTGGAACTTTACATAGAACCGATTGCCCCGTGTCATTGACCACATGAAGGGCATAGCCAATTTGTTGAAACATACGATCTGATTTTTTTACATAATCGGGATGCTTTGCGTGAAGTCCACATAAAATCACAGTGTCAATATCCATTCCCTTTGGAGGAATGCATTTCTGTGTAAGAACGGTATGATGAATAGAATAATCTCCTGTATATAGAATCTTTTTCTCCCCACCTCAAACAAAACCATCATGGCCCCTGGAATATGCCCCGCTGGATAAAAAAAGTCACCCTATACTTTCCAAAAATCCAAAGTCTTCATAAAACTTACAGGTGTAATTTTCTCCAAAAGCCCCTTTTGTTGCTAGGCGTGTACGCTCATCTTTTTCTCTATTTCCAATAAAGAGCCGATCATAGAGCTGATACTGTGTCAGTGTCTTTGTAATTTCTGTCATATATACATTGGCATAATTTGCTTGATTCATCACCTTCAAAAGATCCCCTACATGATCCATATGAGCATGGGATATAAAAATCTGATTGATCTGCCCCATAGATTGCATAAATGGAGAGGTAAGCAAACAATGAAAATTCGGCTCAAATTCCATCCCCTGATCCACTCCAATCCCTGCATCAAGAAGAATATTGCTGTCGCCAATTTTTAAATAATAACAGCTAGCTCCCACTCTCTGCCCCCCTCCAAGAGGCATAAATATAATTTCTGGTCTCATCCTCCCCTCCTTCTCACTCTCTTCTCACTCTCCATATTTCCAAATGATTCATCCATTTGCTCCTTATATGTACAGTACGCTTTGAACTATAATTTGTCAATATTCGATTATTTACCAAAATATCACCAATTTTTTTTATATTTTGCAATGTTTTATTGAACTTTTTATCAATACGACGGATTCCTAATTTTTTGCTTTATTTTATTCCAATCATACGGTATACTGTTAGCCCCTCAAAAATGCAACACATAAAATTCGCCCCTATGCTCTCCATTTTTGCAATTATTGTGTATAAATGACTGAAATCATACGCAAAAAAAGCACACTTCCCCTGCCCCATAGAAATTCTTTTTTTGAATCTATGCGGCAGTTCTGTTTCTTGTCTTTTTTTTCTGATATTTATATAAATTATGGCCTATCGCCACGAGTAAAACTTCCAGTTTGACTGAATGAATACCTCTTCGGACAATTCTCTTGTACCAACGGTCGTTTTTCATAATTCTGAAAGTGCCTTCTGCTTGTATCGAACGGTTCATTCATAATAACGCACCGTGGATACTTTCTAGATTTTCGATTACTTCCTGATGCATGGAAGTTAGTTCCTGATTGATCCGAACGGTTCGATTCTTATCTGTCTTCTTACATTTCTTTGCATATGGACATCCGCTACAGTCTTCGCATTCATACAGTTCTTCCTTGCGTCCGTACTGATTTCCCCTCACATTTTTTCTGCATAAAAAATGGAATGCTTTATCGTTAGGACATCTCATGACTCCTTGCTCATCAATTCTGAAGTTAACTGCACGAAATGGATCTTCATGATATTTCCGATCCTTAGTTTCCTTTTTAAACATTGGAAATTTCATATACTTTTCAATTCCGTTCTGTTCACAGAAAATATAATTGTTGTATGAGCCATATCTGGCATCTGCCACAGGATATTTGGGATAGAATCCATAAGTTTGTTTGAAGTGCTCCATCAAAGGAACGAAACAATCCATATCCGAACGATAATGGTTCATGTCAACAACCGCAATATATTCATCTGCTACACCAATCTGTACATTATATGCTGGCAGAAGCTGATCATTGCCCATGTAATCCGTTTTGATACGCATAAAGGTAGCAGAGTTATCTGTTTTAGAGTAACTGTTTCGGTTAGGACCACAGATTCCCATTTTTTGTATGTATTCTTGAAGTTTCTGACAGAAAGTAGTCAAGTGTTCATAATGACGCTGTTCTTTGGATTTTCGCTTTCCGCTTCCGTAAACAAATGTACTGGTATCCAGTTCCCATAAAAGTACCAGCTGCTCAACGATTTCATTCAGATAATCCGGTACATACTCCGGGTTTGTTGTGATCTGCACCCCGCTCCATGCGATTTCTACATTAATTTCTTCAATCTCCGTAGTGATTTTTTCGTAAAGCTTGTAACGGAACTTTTCGGTAGCCTTCTTCCATACCCAGGTATACTTGTTTGCGTTTGCTTCAAACTTGGAGCCGTCGATGTAGAGATGTTGAAGATCTACATGCTCCTCGTTAAAGATAGCATGATTGATGTCGTTAAAAATGTTTTCAATCTTATCTTGAAGTATCTCATTGATGAAATATCCAAAGGTTCTGTATGACGGAGTTCGGTGATCCACGAGATACATGAACCTGATATTAACCTTGCAGTTGTATTCACAAGACCATTGTAACCTAATTTTTTGTATTTGCGAACCCACATATATAGCATTCCATCGCTGATACCCGCAGAAATAGCAACTGAATTGTTGGATTGTCCTGCTAATACTTTAGCAACTAATTCATATTTCGCTTCAGGGGTCCACACTTTGTTATTACCTAAGTGCTTTAAAGCGTCTGGTCCATTTTGTTCTTCGATACGAACCCAGTATCGAATCATTTTACGAAATCTTGTTATTTTTATCCCTTCTGGTGTTTCAGGCCAGATTCCTTGTCGATATAACTCGATACACTCTAACTTATACTCATGACTGTAACGCATGAAAAATACCCTCCTTACTGGGTGTCCAGTAAAGAGGGTACATATCATCCGGACAGTTCATCTATATAAAATCCCTTTTCGTCCATCAACCAAAACATCTCTTCATCTCGAGAAACAAAAATATCTGTTGTTTCATCTTCATTATCAATGGCAATATATGGATCTTCCCAAAACATAACACTTTCTTTTTATTTTTTTCTATAAAAACATCCTTGCTTTTTATCTGTATATAAGATGTAGTCGATACCTGTAATCATTTTTTTCACCTGCTTATTCTAAACTTGTGACTGTCCCATTATTTAAATACACTAACTTATTACTCTAAACATCAACATTTCATCAATGCCTACTATTTCTATATCGCAACTACCTCTTCCATAAATAGTCACTTCCAGATGATAGAATATCAAACAATGTTTTATATACTGGAGTATTAGTGGTGACTTGCGCTTATATCCATATTTGTTTAGTAATTCTCTAAAAACCTATGCATACAAATTTGATTCCGCCATATAATATTTTTTTATACGACAACTTTTTAAAGAAAAATATCAAAAATCAGAAAAAAATAACCGCTTAACTGATCTAATTGCAATGTTCTGTCCGAATGCTTCAAATCCTCTGTATGGCAACAAGTTCTTCATCAATTGCATCCTTATCCAATATATAATGACTCCATTGATATATATCCAGCAGAAATTTTCTCTTATTATCTCTGTACTGTTTGGAAAGTAAGCTCTTTTCATTTTCCCATATTGAATCAAGAATTTTACTTTCTTCTCTACAACCAAGTTTTAAATCCTGTAAGATAAATGCAATATCGATTGCCGAATAAAACAATCCATACATTATTTATCACTCTTCCTTGCATTACAACTGCGAGCAAAAGAATCTGTAAATTCTCCACAACAGATTTACCGCCATTATTCATAGCAATAATATGGTCTACTTGGAAAGGAACTCTGGATCTGTCTGTAAATCCACAGCAGGCACAACGATAATTACCGACTTCATCAGTATACTTTTTAAAAGTTTCATCTCTTAAATATTTTTCATAATCAGGATCAATCTCACGAATTCTATGGAGCGGTAAATTTTCCAGCTTCTTGACTCCATCAACCATAGTTGGTCCTTCTTTCCAACCATCTATACCTGGATTTGCTAATTTCATCAACTCAATATCAAGTCGCTTTAAAAAAATATTTTTTTCTGCCAAAAGAACAAGCTAAGCATATTGTCGTCACCGGAATTCCATAGCTCATCAATGTATTCAGCCTTTTTACGTACCCCCATATCTTCATCCCAAATATGCCTTGCAATCTTTGATATATCCAGCTTATTTCTATCCACCTCTTCAAATGTATAGAATCTTGGTGCTTCCTCATATTGTGCATAGTATTTTATGATATTTATAACATCTCTGCTCTCATATGGCGGAATCATTTCACCACAGAAGAATGAATCCCTGCACTGTTCCTCCATTTCATCAAGCTGTTCTTTTGTCAGATACTCCTCTGTTACATCAAATGACTTGAACAACGAAGGAAGTGACTCCATAAGATTCTTATAAGCTTCCTGTGTGCTGTCATATACCATTACCTGATGTGAATGGTCTATTCTGTTTTCTTCCAGATAATTAAATGCGTACATTCCTATAGGAATTCTTTTTTCAAAAGCAACTCTTTCCAAATCTATTGTATCTACCGAATTATCAAGTATTCTTGCAAACTCCTCAATCTTTGAGATTGCAATCAGTTGAATATCTCTTTTGATGCACTCGGAATCATCACTATCCTGAAATTCATTATCTCCTGCAAATAAACTTTCCGGATTTACCCATGCAATATGCTCATTCCAATGATCTATAAATGAAACAATATATGCACTTGATTACCACCCGCTGCCGTTCCTCGCAATGCTCTACCAACCATCTGTGTCATCAAAATAGATGAAACTGTAGGTCTTGCCAAAAATACTGTTTTTGTCTTTAGTAAATCAACACCCTCAGATATAACTATTATTTTAATACAAAATAACGGTGTACCTTGGTTATATAGTGGTTCAGTTGTCTAGACAAAAATCTAAGCATTTTATAATGAACTGATATATGTAACTGGGTAGGGGAGAAACTCCCCCCTCAGGCTGCATGATCATCCAGTAACAGGATTGGATAATAGCAGGATGCCGGTGTCTGATTATTGAGTGCTGAATGACAACGTTCAAAGTTGTATGTATGCACATATTTCCCAATAGCCTTCCTTGCTTCTCGGATATTGTTGTATTGGGTCAGATATGCTTCCTCGTACTTGAAGCTCCGGAACCATCGTTCAATCATGATATTATCAGCCCAGCGGCTTTTACCATCCATGCTTTGACGGATCTGGTTCTCTTTGAGGAAATTCATGTACTCATTGCTTGTAAACTGACAGCCCTGATCCGAATTCAGGATAATAGGTTTTGCTACCATAAACGCCTTTTTTAACGCAGTTATGACCATTCTGGTATCTAGAGTATCATCGACTTCCCAGCCAACGATACAGCGGCTGTACCAGTCGATCACAGCGGTCAGATACAGGAATCCATGCTTGATGGGGATGTATGTAATGTCGATTGACCATGCCTGATTAGGACGGTCGATAACGGCGTTTCGTAGCAGATACGGGCAGACTTTAGCCTGTTGCATACGTTTAGAAAGGTTCATTTTTGGATAGATTGGATCCATCCCCATTTCATTCATATAACGGCGCGTTTTCCGGCGGCCAACCTGATGCCCACGCTTCTTCAGCTGAGCAGACAGCTGTCGTGCTCCCCAGGCCGGGTTATCTGTGTGTAATCGATCTATGATCGATTTGCAATCTAACTCCTCCTGAGATATGGGCGTGCCCTTGTAATACACACTGGTACGGTTGATATCAAGAAGCGCAGCTCCTGTTTTAACTGGAAGTTCTTTAGTCTTCAAAAGGTTTTGGACTAAATTTACTCTCGTAGTCAGGTCCAAGTGTTTCTTCAGATTTTTTTTTCAACCAATCCACCTGCATGGTGAGCTGGCCAACTTTTTTTCGCATATTCAGCTTTTTTTCCTTGCGCTCTAAAGCGAGTTTTTCTTTCAGATTATCCTCTCGTGTGTCATCAAAAAAACCACGGATGCTTTTATCGAGGAACTCCTTCTTCCAGTTGCGGAGAAGATTTGGCTGAATATTGTTTTTCGGTTGCGATTGTATTTAAGTCTTTTTTTCTCCTTTGAGCAGTTCAATCACTAATTCTGATTTGAATTTGGCGGAGAAATTTCTTCTTGTTCGAGACATAATAAAAATCCTTCTTTCTGTAGTGTTTACAGTATATCAGATTCATTAAGAAATGTCTCTTGAAGTGTCTTAAATTACGATACCATTATATTAGGTCGAAAAGTGGGTGTAAATCTATTTAATGACAGAATTATGAATATCCGTCAAAACGCGTACTGTTTCAAACATTCCTCTATTTTCATAATACTCTATCGCCTGCTTATACATACCATCTTCATCAATAATAGCATATTTGTATTGATCAAATGATTTATTATACAAATCTATTATCAACTCATAATCATTGAGTGTTTGTATTTTTTTAACATAAAAATTTATGTGTTCTATAGCAATTATCATCTTCACCATATCCTATCTGTGCATCCTCAATCATTCTTCCATAAGAATCAGCGAAACAAATGTTAAGTAAACTATCTCCAAAATGTTCCATTCCATTTCTCATCACTAATGAAAAATACTACTTCATATTTAATAACATAGTATGTTCCCTGAGGATGCGAGTCTGTGTATATATCATTTCTATTGTATTGTTTAAAAATCCTTACTGTCGCTTATATTAAATCCCATGTATCCATTTAAATTATAATATGAAGTGACTTTAGGTCCACATTTTCTTTTTATGATGTTCCTCTATAGTTAAATTCGCAAAATATTTATCACTTATATAATTATCAATTACATAGCATGTATCAGCTACATATACATACATTTCAGTAAAAATCTTCATTAACACTAAAATTATATTTTACAAATACTTCATTACCAAGCTTAGGTAGTAATTTGTTAAAATCTTTTATATCCTTCGTTAATCTTACCTTGTGTTTATAATTCATTTAATTTAAGTCCTCCAAAAATAACTATTCCATAAATCTCTTTTCACAGCGTTCTCTAATATCATTGAGCCATTCGCCCTTTTACTTGAAATAATGTGAGCCAGCAACTCCCCACTTAGTATTCGAGAGTTTTGTTGCCAATGCAGAAAGGGATCATACCTTTCCTTCGTACTGAACTTGCTTGTCAACAACAACACATACTTCTCCTGAAAACTCAGATGCAGTATTGCAGAACTCTATCTCTTCACCCGGCTAGATGTTACACATAGAAAATCTGAATGGTGCCTTAATCTCTCTAATAGAAGCCTAAATCATAGCCTTCAGCTCGCTCAAATTTGTATCCTTCTTGGCCATATCTACAAAGAAAACATATACTTTTGTACCATCCCCACTATCAAAGTGCAGTGGTTCGTGCATCTCTTCTGTCTTAGGGTATAGTACCCATACTTCTGGCACCATATCTCCCTCGGTATACTTTTTAGAATATGCATACATCTGATACATATCACTTGAGCTTATTCCATAGTTTTTACTTCGATCAGGAATAAGGCGTTTCCATTTCGTATCCAATACAACTGTTACATCTCCTCTCCTAATGACAATATCTGGTCGTAGTCTGAAGATGTTTTTTTCTTTTCTTCATGGCCCTCCTGGAATAAGAAATATCCCTTATCCTGAGCAGATACCTTCCAACCATCTGGTGAGAAGATTTTTTTCATCTGTCGCGCCACATAGCTTTCATATACTTTTTCCATCGAAAAAAAGTCTTCTTTATTAATCTTATCAAGTGCTTCCATAGCCTTTTTTTGATGCTCATAAGGGCTTCTTATATTTGTTCCGTTCTTAGGTAAAATATCACCGAAAGATTTCACTTCCACAAAAGTTTTTAAATCATTTACAGAGCCTGTTCTTTGAGTTAAAGTAATTTATCATGAATACACTTCTATCCCTTAGCATCCAAAGTTCAAACTCATACTCATCCTCGTAGTCTTCCCAACAAATATTGTACCGACAGTCCTCATCATCCTTTACCGAAATACCGACTTTAGGAAATCTTTGTTTAATGTCATTATTAAACTTCTCCAAATTAAAATCAGTATTTTCTTTATCCGTCACATAGATAAAATATGAAACAGCCATATTCCTCCCCATAAAAAGTATTAAATATCGTAAATTTTACAACAAAATGATATAATATAAGTATACAACTTTTAATTTGAAAAGGGGAGCTACAATGGCCTTTTTTTATAGTTTCAATAGCGCTCGGTATTCTTATATTGGTGCTTCTTATGTTTACAGTTTATATGTATGTAAAAACTTGTAATAGCTGTGAGAACAAATACTGAAGTTCCAAATTGGATGTACAAGATTGGACAGGTATTTAAAAGTAAAATCAATATTAATTACGAGGATTTTACAGAACCTGCTATAATGGTATCGTAATTTAAGACACTTCAAGAGACATTTCTTAATGAATCTGATATACTGTAAACACTACAGAAAGAAGGATTTTTATTATGTCTCGAACAAGAAGAAATTTCTCCGCCAAATTCAAATCAGAATTAGTGATTGAACTGCTCAAAGGAGAAAAAAAGACTTAAATACAATCGCAACCGAAAACAATATTCAGCCAAATCTTCTCCGCAACTGGAAGAAGGAGTTCCTCGATAAAGCATCCGTGGTTTTTTTGATGACACACGAGAGGATAATCTGAAAGAAAAAAACTCGCTTTAGAGCGCAAGGAAAAAGCTGAATATGCGAAAAAAGTTGGCCAGCTCACCATGCAGGTGGATTGGTTGAAAAAAAAATCTGAAGAAACACTTGGACCTGACTACGAGAGTAAATTTAGTCCAAAACCTTTTGAAGACTAAAGAACTTCCAGTTAAAACAGGAGCTGCGCTTCTTGATATCAACCGTACCAGTGTGTATTACAAGGGCACGCCCATATCTCAGGAGGAGTTAGATTGCAAATCGATCATAGATCGATTACACACAGATAACCCGGCCTGGGGAGCACGACAGCTGTCTGCTCAGCTGAAGAAGCGTGGGCATCAGGTTGGTCGCCGGAAAAACGCGCCGTTATATGAATGAAATGGGGATGGATCCAATCTATCCAAAAAAATGAACCTTTCTAAACGTATGCAACAGGCTAAAGTCTGCCCGTATCTGCTACGAAACGCCGTTATCGACCGTCCTAATCAGGCATGGTCAATCGACATTACATACATCCCCATCAAGCATGGATTCCTGTATCTGACCGCTGTGATCGACTGGTACAGCCGCTGTATCGTTGGCTGGGAAGTCGATGATACTCTAGATACCAGAATGGTCATAACTGCGTTAAAAAAGGCGTTTATGGTAGCAAAACCTATTATCCTGAATTCGGATCAGGGCTGTCAGTTTACAAGCAATGAGTACATGAATTTCCTCAAAGAGAACCAGATCCGTCAAAGCATGGATGGTAAAAGCCGCTGGGCTGATAATATCATGATTGAACGATGGTTCCGGAGCTTCAAGTACGAGGAAGCATATCTGACCCAATACAACAATATCCGAGAAGCAAGGAAGGCTATTGGGAAATATGTGCATACATACAACTTTGAACGTTGTCATTCAGCACTCAATAATCAGACACCGGCATCCTGCTATTATCCAATCCTGTTACTGGATGATCATGCAGCCTGAGGGGGGAGTTTCTCCCCTACCCAGTTACATATATCAGTTCATTATAAAATGCTTAGATTTTTGTCTAGACAACTGAACCACTATATGCAGCATTGTGGGATACCAATTTTTTTATCCTTTGTTTTATTTTAGCCAATATTTTTTTCTATTTTGTAATGTATTATCAAACACAAAATTCCAAGAAAGCATTTTATATATGTGTAGGCTTGCAGGTAGTAGTTGTTTTGATAGCAATGTTATTCTACTTTATAGTAAAACTGATTTTATTTTTTGTATCTCATATATTGGGAATTTACAGGCCACTCTACTCACCGACAAACTCTGTAATGGCAGGTATATTTGTTACTGCACTTGTATATACTCTATGGATGCTTAGAGTGGGACTTCCTGAAAGACCTGTAAATATACAAATAGATAACAGCACTGTGGTTATAGGCAAAACAAAAGCCTCCTCTCTTTTAGCAGACGGCTTTACCTTTTACGGTAAAGATGCAGACAGTGAAATTGTAAATAAACGAAACAGCCAACTTCACTATGGCGAACTTGTAGAATTGCTTCGTGACGGAAAATCTTATGGATATATGAGTATTACTCCTACATTTAAGAATTCCGATAAACTCGAAAATTGCACCATAACATATTATGAGATACCGGGTGACAGTGAGGTTTTATCTCAGGTAAAATTTAATGATACAGCTCTATCATCATTGAGCATTCAGGATTTTGAAAACAGCGATCTGGCTGATATTTTTTCACTAAAGCCTTATAATTATCATCAGTATAAACGCAGTCCTTTGTATACCTTAAAACTGCAAACTGTAGGGTACTCACTGTGGAAAAGTTATAGCATTGAGGCGGATTTTTTTGAAAACAACTCAGTACACCATTATGGTGTCAGGGCACAGCATACTATTTGGGAATAATGGGGGAATAAAATGGGATTTACTGTATTCGCATTAATTTTTGGTCTTTTGGTTTTACTATGCTTTATATTAACAATCTATATGTTTTTTAGGCTGGTAATTGCAGTAGCTGCCGGTAAGGATGTTCCAAAACGGATGTACAATATCGGACAGGGCTTTCAAGGTAGAATACATATAGACTATGATGATATTACCGAATCTGCTGCACTAAAAGCTGCATTATTATTTTTCTTCGTGTATGTTTTGGCAAATATCTCCTGCATAGGCATTATGTTTTACATGACAAATAATTTTACCTTGTCACTTTATAGATGTTTAAAATTTCAGCTTGGACTTGCAGTAATAAGCCTGATAATTTATCATCTCCTTCAGCTTATTTTAGGACTTATAAGCAATCATAAAAATAAAATATTTCGACTCTACTCAGCTTCAAATGCTGTTATAGCCGGACTGTTTATTTCACTTTTTACTCTTACTCTCTTTGTATCTATGATAGGTTTTCCCGAAAAGCCGGTCGTAGTACAAATAGATAAAAGCAATATAATTGTCGGCGAAACAAAGGCATCCACTCTTTTGTCTGACGGCTTTTACTTCTCGGAAAAATCGGCAGACAGCGAAATAGTAAACAATCGTAATGACCACTTTTATTATGGTGAACTTTTGGAAATATTTCGTGATGATAAATCCTACGGTTTTGTAAGTGTTACTCCTACATTAAAAGATAGCGATAAACTAAAAAACTGTACAATAACTTATTACAGGATTCCGGCAGACAGTGAAGCTTTATCAGAAGTTAAATTTAATAATACCGACCTGTCTAAACTGAGTATAGATGACTTTAGAGAAAGAGATTTGACGGATATTTTTTCACTACATCCGATTGAATATGAAGAAGTAAAGAATGATATTTCATTTACACTTGAAATTCAGCCATCCGACTATGTTATATGGAAAAGATACAGTGTATATAATGGTATCGTAATTTAAGACACTTCAAGAGACATTTCTTAATGAATCTGATATACTGTAAACACTACAGAAAGAAGGATTTTTATTATGTCTCGAACAAGAAGAAATTTCTCCGCCAAATTCAAATCAGAATTAGTGATTGAACTGCTCAAAGGAGAAAAAAAGACTTAAATACAATCGCAACCGAAAACAATATTCAGCCAAATCTTCTCCGCAACTGGAAGAAGGAGTTCCTCGATAAAGCATCCGTGGTTTTTTTGATGACACACGAGAGGATAATCTGAAAGAAAAAAACTCGCTTTTAGAGCGCAAGGAAAAAAAGCTGAATATGCGAAAAAAGTTGGCCAGCTCACCATGCAGGTGGATTGGTTGAAAAAAAAATCTGAAGAAACACTTGGACCTGACTACGAGAGTAAATTTAGTCCAAAACCTTTTGAAGACTAAAGAACTTCCAGTTAAAACAGGAGCTGCGCTTCTTGATATCAACCGTACCAGTGTGTATTACAAGGGCACGCCCATATCTCAGGAGGAGTTAGATTGCAAATCGATCATAGATCGATTACACACAGATAACCCGGCGCAGGGGAGCACGACAGCTGTCTGCTCAGCTGAAGAAGCGTGGGCATCAGGTTGGTCGCCGGAAAACGCGCCGTTATATGAATGAAATGGGGATGGATCCAATCTATCCAAAAAAATGAACCTTTCTAAACGTATGCAACAGGCTAAAGTCTGCCCGTATCTGCTACGAAACGCCGTTATCGACCGTCCTAATCAGGCATGGTCAATCGACATTACATACATCCCCATCAAGCATGGATTCCTGTATCTGACCGCTGTGATCGACTGGTACAGCCGCTGTATCGTTGGCTGGGAAGTCGATGATACTCTAGATACCAGAATGGTCATAACTGCGTTAAAAAAGGCGTTTATGGTAGCAAAACCTATTATCCTGAATTCGGATCAGGGCTGTCAGTTTACAAGCAATGAGTACATGAATTTCCTCAAAGAGAACCAGATCCGTCAAAGCATGGATGGTAAAAGCCGCTGGGCTGATAATATCATGATTGAACGATGGTTCCGGAGCTTCAAGTACGAGGAAGCATATCTGACCCAATACAACAATATCCGAGAAGCAAGGAAGGCTATTGGGAAATATGTGCATACATACAACTTTGAACGTTGTCATTCAGCACTCAATAATCAGACACCGGCATCCTGCTATTATCCAATCCTGTTACTGGATGATCATGCAGCCTGAGGGGGGAGTTTCTCCCCTACCCAGTTACATATATCAGTTCATTATAAAATGCTTAGATTTTTGTCTAGACAACTGAACCACTATAGTAGAAGCTAATTTTGATTCACTTTATAAACCTGATAAATATGGTGTAAGAGCACAGCATACAATATGGGAATAGACATAAAAACTGTAGTAGAAGCTATCCTTCCGCTACAGTTTTTTAATCCCCAAGTCCAATTCGTTCGAAGATTTCATTAACACATTTAGTGTAGTAAGCTGGGTTGAAGATTTCGTCAATTTCTTCTTGAGTGAGGCGATAGGTTACCTCTGGATCTGCTTCAAGAAGTGGTTTAAAGTCTACTTGATTATCCCATGATTGATCTGTCTTCAGTTGAACAAGGTCGTAAGCTTGCTCATGCGTCATGCCTTTTTCAATCAAAGTCAGCATAGCATGTTGACTAAAGATAAGACCAAATGTAGAGTTCATATTGCGTTTCATGTTTTCCGGGAAGACTGTCAAGTTCTTAACGATATTTCCAAAAAGGTTGAGCATGTAGTCAATCAAGATGGTTGTATCTGGTGTGATGATCCGCTCAGCTGATGAGTGAGAGATATCCCGTTCATACCAAAGTGACACACTGTTACCATATGACCACGGATGACACGAGCAAGACCTTTCATGTTTTCAGAACCGATAGGGTTCCGTTTGTGAGACATTGCTGAAGATCCTTTTTGACCTTTGGCAAAAAACTCTTCCACTTTACGTTGTTCTGATTTTTGAAGACCACAAATCTCCGTTGCCATACGCTCGATAGAAGTTGCGATGCTGGCAAGAACCGCAAAATACTCAGCATGAAGGTCACGAGGAAGCACCTGTGTAGAAATTTCTTGGGCACGGATACCCAATTTGTCGCAGACATATTTTTTTCAACGAATGGTGGGATGTTGGCAAAGTTACCAACCGCACCAGAAATCTTCCCAGCTTCCACACCAGCAATGCGTGCTCGAAACGCTCAATGTTACGTTTCATTTCGCTGTACCAAGTTGCCAATTTATATAATGGTATCGTAATTTAAGACACTTCAAGAGACATTTCTTAATGAATCTGATATACTGTAAACACTACAGAAAGAAGGATTTTTATTATGTCTCGAACAAGAAGAAATTTCTCCGCCAAATTCAAATCAGAATTAGTGATTGAACTGCTCAAAGGAGAAAAAGACTTAAATACAATCGCAACCGAAAACAATATTCAGCCAAATCTTCTCCGCAACTGGAAGAAGGAGTTCCTCGATAAAGCATCCGTGGTTTTTGATGACACACGAGAGGATAATCTGAAAGAAAAAAACTCGCTTTAGAGCGCAAGGAAAAAAAGCTGAATATGCGAAAAAAAGTTGGCCAGCTCACCATGCAGGTGGATTGGTTGAAAAAAATCTGAAGAAACACTTGGACCTGACTACGAGAGTAAATTTAGTCCAAAAACCTTTTGAAGACTAAAGAACTTCCAGTTAAAACAGGAGCTGCGCTTCTTGATATCAACCGTACCAGTGTGTATTACAAGGGCACGCCCATATCTCAGGAGGAGTTAGATTGCAAATCGATCATAGATCGATTACACACAGATAACCCGGCCTGGGGAGCACGACAGCTGTCTGCTCAGCTGAAGAAGCGTGGGCATCAGGTTGGCCGCCGGAAAAACGCGCCGTTATATGAATGAAATGGGGATGGATCCAATCTATCCAAAAATGAACCTTTCTAAACGTATGCAACAGGCTAAAGTCTGCCCGTATCTGCTACGAAACGCCGTTATCGACCGTCCTAATCAGGCATGGTCAATCGACATTACATACATCCCCATCAAGCACGGATTCCTGTATCTGACCGCTGTGATCGACTGGTACAGCCGCTGTATTGTTGGCTGGGAAGTCGATGATACTCTAGATACCAGAATGGTCATAACTGCGTTAAAAAAGGCGTTTATGGTAGCAAAACCTATTATCCTGAATTCGGATCAGGGCTGTCAGTTTACAAGCAATGAGTACATGAATTTCCTCAAAGAGAACCAGATCCGTCAAAGTATGGATGGTAAAAGCCGCTGGGCTGATAATATCATGATTGAACGATGGTTCCGGAGCTTCAAGTACGAGGAAGCATATCTGACCCAATACAACAATATCCGAGAAGCAAGGAAGGCTATTGGGAAATATGTGCATACATACAACTTTGAACGTTGTCATTCAGCACTCAATAATCAGACACCGGCATCCTGCTATTATCCAATCCTGTTACTGGATGATCATGCAGCCTGAGGGGGGAGTTTCTCCCCTACCCAGTTACATATATCAGTTCATTATAAAATGCTTAGATTTTTGTCTAGACAACTGAACCACTATATTAAGCCCAAATGTTGTAGGCTCAGCATGCACACCGTGGGTACGACCCATCATGATTGTGAACTTGTGTACTTTCGCCTTATATGCCACGATTTTAGTAAAGTTTGCAAGGTTCTTACGGATAATTTCATTGGCTTGTTTGTAGAGGTAACCATAGTCAGTATCTACCACGTTAGTAGACGTCAAGCCATAGTGAACCCTCTTGCGCTCTTCACCAAGCGTCTCAGAAACAGCATGTGTGAAGGCCACTACATTATGACAAGTTTGCTGCTCAATTTCCAAAATACGGTCAATGTCAAAGTCCGCTTTCTCGCGAATCAAAGCTACATCTTCCTTAGGGATTTCCCCCAATTCAACCCATGCCTAGTAAGCCAAGATTTCCACAACAATCCAAGCACGGTATTTATTTTCTTCACTCCAAATGTTCGCCATCTTAGGGCGAGAGTAACGGTTGAACATGGTTAATTATTTTTCCTTTTCTTTTTTTGTATTAGTAATCGCCTCAAACAAATTTTCAATCTCATTAATTTTCAGGTTAAATGCCTCTTTTTTAAAAAGACAATATAAATAAGGTTTATTAGAAACGAACTTATTTGTGCAACAACTTGAAATAATCTCCCAATTTACTTTTTCAAAAATCCATAAAAAAATTTGTATACCATCATTACTATTAATAATGCCCTCGACTTTAGGTGTTTTTAAGCTTTTGAAATCATCTTTAGTATGCTGAGTATTGTACTTGGGTTTCAAATATGTTATCAATGCAATTTCAGCCAAATCAACATACTCTTTTTGGTTCAATATTATCATTCAATAATTTTTTTAGTCGCTTTGTAGCTTTTTGATCCATATTGACTTATAAATAAATTTCCTTTTTGGTCTCATATACAAAAAAACAGTAAAGCTACTTCTTTATTTGAAGGGACTGTAGATATTATTCTTTGAAGCTTTTCATGCCCCTCTCCTATCCTATCAAAAAAACATTTCGATTCCCGTCTTTCCCAAATGCCTGACCAATATAAAGATTTTTCTAAAAGCAAGTGTTTTAAAATCTTCATTTTCTATATAATCTAGGAATTTCTTATTTCCCAAAAATGTCCCAAAGACGAATATTTAACAATTCAAATTCTAGTGAATCGTTTTTTTCTCTGATCTTTTTACAGTATAAATTCTATTATACACTTGCTCTAAATGTATATTAATATAGAAACTTCTTATCAACTCCTCTTCATTTTTTTAGTAATACCTCTTCTTGACTTTGAATAAAAGCGCTAATGATTTTTTTCTTGTATTTGAACATTGATATCTTTCTTATTAATTAATAATTTTAAAAAAATTCTGTTAGCAAACTAACACCAAATTTCCCACGCTCTGGGCAATATTTCATATTCTCTACAATTGAATATATTGATTTAAACACTAATTCTTTATCTTGCTCTCGTATTTCTATATCATTATGAACATTGGAGAAACTATTAATAATGTAATTAACGTCACTCCAATTTTCAACATTATTAATGATTTGAACAAATTTTCTACCACAAGCAAACCAACTTTCGCAAAGTAACTCTTTTTATAGCGTATTCAACATCAAGCTTTATCATTCATAATAACAGTAAAAATACTCTTTTAGGTCACCCATGAGATAAATTACCAATTCTCTTTCTGAAGTTTCAACTCTTATATCACTGTCAACAATTTTTGATAATTCAAAAAAACATCTTTCTGATAAATTGTATTTTTTTAACAGATATTCTCCAATATTCAATTTTGTATGAGTATTTTTGAGTAATATTTTTTTATCTCTACCGTAGTATTTGAACCATCCATCTTGCCGAATTCATACTTATCTATTAAATTAAAGCTATAAAAAAATAATGGCAATTTATCCGATTCCCTAGATTGTAACTCATCAAAATATTCATAAAAACTCCCTTACAGTTATGAGTTTTGTTCCCGTCATTATAATTTCTAAATATTTTATATTTTCCATAGCAATCCTCTAAAATTCATCCACACTATCCGGCGCATCACTAAACAAAGTCACATGCCCCATCTTGCGGTTGTGCTTTGCTTCTAGTTTACCATATAAGTGGAGGTGGGCGCTTGGATTTTCTGTCACATATGTTTCAGCCGCCTCGACATGTTGAACGAGTACATTGAGCATAACAGCTGGCGCATGGAGGTGGATTACTGGAAGTGGCGCATAAGCCCCCATCCCACCAGTGTTAGGGCCCTTGTCACCATCATAAGCACGCTTGTGATCCTGAGCCATTGGCATGACGTAGAACCTGTCGCCATTGACAAAGGCAAAAAGTGAAAATTCCTCTCCGTCCAGGAATTCCTCAATGACCACACGCGCACCTGAGTCCTCGAATTTATTGTCCAAAAGCATCTCGTGAGCTGCTTCTACTGCTTGCTCAACTGTCTCCTCAACGACGACACCTTTCCCAAGGGCCAAGCCATCTGTCTTGACGACGATTGTAGCTCCTTGTTCCTCGATGTAAGCCTTGGTTTCCTCGAAATCTGAAAATGTGCCATAGGCTGCTGTCGGAACGTCGTATTTAACCATGATTTCCTTAGCAAAATCCTTAGACCACTCAAGCTCAGCCGAAGCCTTAGTCGGACCAAAAGCCTTGATACCAGCTGCATTGAAATCATCCACGATTCCAGCTGCAAGGGCATCATCCAGACCTATAAAAGCCCAAGCAATATCATTCGCTTTTGCGAAGTCAATCAACTTAGAATGTTCGGAAATAGAGATATTTACCAAATCAAGTCCATCCAAGGTCATCCCGTCATTCCCAGGAGCCACGAAAACTTGCTCAACGTCTTTAGACTCCAACAACTTTTTGGCAATCGCATGCTCACGACCACCTGAGCCGACAACTAACAGTTTCATCTCTTAACCTCTTTTGCGAATTATTTACTAACATTATATCATAAATGTTCGTTTTAATCTTGTTTCGTTAAGCTTTTTTAAGCAAAAAAGGAAAGAAACTGTTTTCTTCCCTTTACTTTTTAATGTCTAAAATGTCTAACTCCTGTAAAGACCATAGTCAAACCATGTTTATCAGCCACTTCGATTGACTCTTGGCTGCTCATTAACCAGTTATATCAGAAAGGTTAAAAAGTAGCTCTCATTTAATCGTTTTTCATTTCGCGTATTTTTCTAGATGTGTTTGAATTTTTGGCATGATGAGATGCATGATTTTAAGATTCGTAAAAGCTATTACCATGGCCAATAAAAGATAGACAACGACTGATAACAAAGAAATGTCAGAAGTCCAATAGTGTGAAATAATCATTAGATCCATTGGCCATTCTAGGGTTACCGTGACGACTCCAGGAACATAGCCCCTAAATTGCAGACACATGATATAATGGATTATGAAATGAGCTGTATAAGCTATTACAAAAGATAAATAGAGTAAACTGTTGTCAGTTATTTGGCAGAATCCAGAAATAAACACCAGAATGATAAATTCCTCGAACACACCTACTGCAAAAGCGGAACCTTGCGTAACGGAACCAAAGAACGGTTTCTTAAAAGTTTCTAACTTTTGATGATGCCGTGTTTTCCACAAGGGCATAAAAAAATTATTTCTTCAAAAATCATGTAAAATAAATAAAATAGGCAGCATCCAAACATTAAAAAGAATGCTCATATCTTTACCTCCTTAATAACAACTAACAATTGTACAATGTTAAGAATAAATGATAATCATATATCACTCGCAACACTTTTTAGTATAATGATAAACTGTTAAAAAACAAGAGGTTAAGAGAAATTGGCACAGTTTGACCAAAAGTGTGACAGGAAAGGAAAAATACCATGGAATATCAAACGCAGCAATGGCTGGAAGAAGCCTTGTTCGATTTATTAGCAACTAAGAAGTCTCTCCAAAATATCAGCATTGCTGAACTCAGCGAGCATGCTCAGATTGCTAGACGAACGTTTTATCGTTATTACCATTCAAAAGAGGAAGTTCTTACGAATTATTTAGACCGCTTAATCCAAGACTATATTATCGAACTTCAAACAGAAAAACTGACTAATTTTGAAGATTTAGTGAACCTTTTCTTTCAGTATTGGAGCCAGTACACTGAGCCATTAAAAATTTTGCAAGACGCAAACTTACTCGTGCTTATCTTGCAAAGGTCTTATGATAGGCTTCCTACTGCTTATACCACTGTCATGGCACCTTGGCACATCACAAATAGTGATCAAAGACAAATCACTTATGATAGTAGATTCATTACCGGCGGTCTCTACAATATTTTTGATGAATGGTTAAAAGGAGATTATAAAGCCATGCCTGTTAACGAGCTAGTCACAACAACTTTAAACACCATAAAACGTATAAAAAATAGTTAAGTGAGAAACTGAGTTTTTTTCGAGATTAGTCATAAACAGCTCTAACAAATCATTTTAATAATTTCTAACACTAAAACGCTTATTGTTTGGCTCTATAATATTTGTAGTGGGTAAATCCCTATAGATATTATGGAGCCTATTTTGTTGTAGAAAAAGCCCCATATAATCTATAATGAAAAAGCAACCAAACCATCATTAGAAAGATTCATATGGAACCGTTACATTCTATCACAAAACTTCTTGACATTAAAGATCCTAATATCCAAATTATAGATATCATCAATAAGGATACACACAAAGAAATCATCGCTAAACTGGATTATGAGGCTCCATATTGTCCCGATTACGAAAGCCAAATGAAGAAATATGACTTTCAAAAACCTTCTAAGATTCCTTACCTCGAAACGACTGGTATGCCTACTGGAATCCTTTTGAAAAAGCGTCGTTTTAAGTGCTATCATTGCTCGAAAATGGCGGTCGCCGAGACCTCTCTCGTCAAGAAAAATCACCAAATCCCTCGTATCATCAAGCAAAAGATTGCTCAAAAGTTGATTGAAACGACTTCTATGACTGATATTGCTCATCAACTTTCTATTTCAACATCAACTGTTATTCGTAAGCTCAATGACTTTCACTTTGAGCATGATTTTTCGCGTCTTCCTGAGATTATGTCCTGGGATGAGTATGCCTTTACAAAGGGACAGATGAGTTTTATTGCGCAAGATTTTGACAAACTCAATATCATCACTGTTCTTGAGGGTAGAACACAAGCTCTCATTCGTTATCACTCTCTTAAATATGATAGAGCCGTCCGATGTCGAGTGAAAATCATTACTATGGATATGTTTAGTCCTTACTATGACTTAGCGAGGCAACTTTTTCCGAATGCAAAAATTGTACTTGATTGCTTTCACATTGTAAAACACTTAAGCCGGGCTATGAGTCGTGTGCGTGTTCAAATCATGAATCAACTTGATCGAAAGTCTCATGAATACAAGGCTATCAAGCGCTACTGGAAGCTCATCCAACAGGATAGTCGTAAACTGAGTGATAAGAGATTTTATCGCCCTACTTTTCGTATGCATTTAACCAATAAATAGATTCTTTATAAACTATTAAGCTATTCATAAAACTTGAAAGACCACTATAATCTCTATCAACTCTTGCTTTTCCACTTTCAGAATAAGGAAGGAGCCCGAGAAATTCTTTGGACTCATTGAGGACAATATAAGGCAGGTTCATCCTCTTTTACAGACTGTCTTTAAAACCTTTCTAAAGAACAAAGAGAAGATTGTCAACGCTCTTCAATTACCCTATTCTAACGCCAAATTGGAAACGACGAATAATCTCATCAAACTTATCAAACGAAATGCCTTTGGTTTTCGGAACTTTGACAACTTTAAGAAACGAATTTTCATCGCTCTGAACACCAAAAAAGAAAGGACCAAATTTGTCCTTTCTCGAGCTTAGCTTTTCTTCAACCCACTACAGTTGACAAAGAGCCGTTTTTATTTACAATTCTTCTTTACCATTGTATGTGATTACAGGCTTTCCGTCTTTATCCAGTAAAGCTGTCAGACCTCCTGCATATCCGTTTGCCTTAAACAAATAGTTTACACCTGTCTCCGTATCAACCCAAACTTCAAGTATTTCTAATACTCCCTGCCTGTAAACTTTCTTGAAACGATCCATAAAGCATCCTCCAATGTTTTCTTTGATTATATCATATATTAAACTACAGTTTTTAAAGTTTTGTTTAATAATAAATGATTCTATTACTTTCATTTTTGGATGCCGGGATCTTAAATTTCTCAAGGCAAAGTATACTGTCTGCGGTTTCATTTAAAAATTCATTGTCGTGGGAAACAATAAATATAATATTATCTTTAGTACTCATCTCCTTTATCAGCTTTGAAATTCTTATCATATTTTTATAATCCATACCGCTTGTGGGCTCATCAAAAAATATAAATCTTGAGTTTTTGCATAGAACTGAAGCAATGGCCACTCTTTGTTTTTGTCCACCTGAAAGGCTCATAGGATGTCTGTCCTTTAATTCTGTAAGTTCAAGACCAAATAGGACATTATCTAATCCATCCTGTGACAAATCCTTAACCCCAAGTTTTATTTCTTCCTCTACAGAATCTGTGAAAAGCTGATGATTTACATCCTGCATAACTAATGATGAATTTTTCAGTCTCTCTTTTTTGTTTAGGATTTTCCCGTTAAATGTTATCTCACTCTTTCCCTTATCATCAAGGCCTGTCATTACCCTCAGAAATGTGGATTTACCGCAGCCGTTTTTTCCGGTAATACCGTAAATATTTCCAAGACCAAATGAAATATCATCTATCTTTAACCCCGAACCGTCTTTAAAGTTGTACTCGAGTTTTTTAATATTTAAATCATTTCCAACCGACTTATTTTGAGCTTTCAATACTGTTTTTATCGCAGAGCGAAGTCCAAGTTGCTTTTCAGAGTTTAAAAGCTCATCTTTTGTAAGCTCCTTAAAAAGTTCTCCCTTTCTGACAAGAATAATTCGATCTGCCAAATCCGTCAAATAATAGATTCTATGCTCTGCAATGATAAGCGTTATTCCCTTATTCTTTAGTATATGCAACATTTCCTTTAATATATCAATATATGTATCATCCAGATTTGAGGAAGGCTCATCAAGTACTATTATCTTACAACCTGAAATATAGCATGCAGCTACACAAAGCATCTGCTTTTCGCCACCTGAAAGATCAAATATGCTACGCCCAAGCAAGTGCTTTATTGGAAAGAGCTTTAGCATATCTTCCATACGACGTTCCATTTCTTTTCTATCAAGACCTATATTTTCAAGATAAAATAACAGTTCAAGTGTTGTATCCACATTGAAAAAATGTGTCTTTGGGTTTTGGAAAACGCTGGATATCATCAAAGATATTTCATAAAGCTCCATTCCCTTTAAATCTTTATTGTCAACCTTTATGCTGCCGCTAAATTTGGCATTTTCATATTCAAAAGCCAGACCGTTTATAGAATTTATAATAGAAGATTTTCCGCTTCCGCTCTCTCCGGTAAGAAGTACACATTCGCCGTCCGCTACGATTAAGTTGATATCATCAAGTACTTTTTTATCCTGTTCGTAAAACAGTGACAGATTCTCTAACGTAAGCATATAAGACCTCCCACCACTATAATTGTCATTATGAAAGCATAAATAAAATCGATCAAATGAATTTTTACTTTTATATACCTTGTTTTCTTTACAGGATTTGCAATGCATTTTGTTTCCGCAGCCTTTGCAATATCATCTGCAATATTTGATGAAATAATAAGCAGGGGTACAGCAATATATTCAAGATATTTAACAGGATTTTTTGTTTCTATTCCCCTTATTCTCATTGCCATCATAATGTTATTTTTCTCCTCGGCAAATGAAGGGAAGAACCTGAACATTACGGCTATAGGTACAGAAACTTCCTTTGGTATTTTTAAAGCATCCATTGATGAGATAATACTTCCGACATCAGAAGTCTTTATCATAAATTCACCTCTTTGCAAAAAGGAAGATAGAACATACGAAATATAGCCGGTAATGAAAGCATCATCATTATAAATATGGGAAGCTTTGCCAAAGCACTAAAACTCGGTACAAAGAACAATACACCAAATACCAGTATATTTTTTATTGCCTCTCTTCTAAATCCATTAATAAGGTACATAATAGATATCACCAATACAGCAGCTATTTCCAAATAGTGATTTATAGAATGTACTACAGTAAACCCAAGTAACACTACAACAAAAAACTTGGTTATAGGATTTGGATTTAGTCTTTTGTCATTGATGTAATACATCAAACTATACCTGCCTTTATAAAATGCTTTTTCAGTAATATTCTTCCGATATTTGCTCCTATAAGTCCTCCGATTATAGCACCAAGATAAACCAAAAGCCATATGCTGATAAGTAATAAGTTTTATCAAAAATATCTACATACTCCTTGCCCATCATCATAGATAACTCAATGTATTTCTCCCTTGCCCATAACATTTGCATAAGTGAACCACAGATCCAGTGTATTAAATATTGCAAATGAAAGCATATTGTATTTAAATGAATTATAATGACCGATTCTTCTTATCAACTCGGCTATAATCATTACTGCAAATGCATGAAGTACAATTACATAGGTATGGCCTCCCACAAGCATAATAAGAGGTGACAGCATTCCGAAAAATAAACAATGCCCAAGGTTTTTTTGTACTTTAGCCATAAATAACATAACAACAGTTCCGCTAACAATTCCCAGTATTGTAGGATATATCAGGAATAAAAATCGGAATAACTCCAATCATTCCAACGGCAAAAGTAACTACAAAAATATATAACAGCAAATACACCTATAGTCACCAGATCCTTTATTTTCAGCTTTTTCTCTTTCATATCTTCCCCTAATAATTAAATGCTTCCGCTAATTTTTGTCTTTTTCGATCAAGTTTTTTTATACCTTTGAATCTTTTATAAGCTCATCATGATTTCCTGATGTCTCAACAACTCCCTCATCTATTACCACAATCTTATTCACATTTTCTATTGATTTTAATCTGTGAGAGATAATAATAACCGTTTTGTCCTTGATAAAGCTTTATTTAAACTGTCCTGTATCTTCTTTTCATTGTCCACATCAAGGCTTGCTGATATCTCATCCAATATCAAAACAGGTGCATCCTTTAGAAATGCTCTTGCAATAGAAATTCTCTGTCTTTCTCCACCTGATAATTCCGCACCGTTTTCTCCAATCAGAGTATTAAATCCGTCCGGCAATTTTTTTCGATAAAATCCATACAGTTTGCAAGCCTAATGCTTCCTTTACTTCCTCATCTGTTGCACTCTCCCTGCCCAAACGAATATTTTTCCATAATGCTTGTATTAAACAAGGTCACATCCTGAAATACTATTGAGACATTCTTAAACAATGATTCTGTAGATATATTTTTTTGATATCCTTTCCGTCTATTAAGATACTTCCGGTATCATAGTCATACAGCCTTGATATAAGTCTTAGTACGGAAGTTTTACGGAACCCGATATACCTACCAAAGCTGTAACCTCACCCTGCTTTGCCGTAAAACTCACATCTTTTAATACCTTTGCATCTTTATTATAAGCAAATGAAACGTTTTTTTAAATTCTATATCGTAGCTTGAAAGGTCTGTATCTTTACCCTCTTGAAGCGTCGCATTTTTTTATCTCCTTTATTCTTACAATTGCAGGTTCAATATAGGACATTTTCGGTCATTCCTTCCCTTGAAACATCAAAAAGTTCTTTAACCTTTATTGCTCCTATCAGGTATCCTATCAGATATAAGAGGCTGATCTCATTGTGAATAAGTAACTGTATTCCGACAGCCAATACTACCGCAAGGCTTATATATGAAAGTGATGAAGAAATTCCCACAGCCAACATCGGAAGAACCTCTACTTTAAGATGAATCCTCTCGCTCTCCTCCATCTTTTTTTATACAGGTTTTTCTTCACCTTGTCGGCTTGATTAAAGCTGCTTATCTCCTGTTGTAACTCTATTGTTTCTTGAAAAAGCTCTGAATTATCTCTTAGCACATTAAAGTACCTGCTGTATTCTGAAACTTCCTTCTGTTTTGCCAAAGGATTGATCATAAAACTTAAAAGAGTGGGAATAATTGCCGCAAGTCCAAGCTTCCAGTTTCCAATAAGCATAATAAGTCCCATCAGAGGAAAGAATAACCACATAGCCACAACCTTTGGTATAGAATGGCTCATAGAATGCTCTACCCTTTCCACATCGGACATTATCGTTTGTGAAAGGTCGGAGAGATCGTGCTTTGAAAAATAAGCCAGCGGAAGCTGTGCCAGATTCTCTGCTATTCCCTTTCTCAAATTTGCCGATTCTTTATAGGTGGAATTATAAAGGCTTACATATTCTTCTGATAATAAAATATACATAAAAACAAGAGTAAGTATTGCCATAACAATATACTGCAAGGTGCTTGATACATTTCCCAAGACCAGCTGATTAATAAGTCCCATTAAAATAAACATCGGACCAAGGTTTATACAATATGTCAAAAAACAATATATCGTTGCTTTTGTAAGATTTTTTGCACCCTGTTCTGAGAGAGCATATCTTTTCTTATAGTAGTTTTTCATTTGACACCCTCCAATCATTTGCAGTTTCGTAAAGACCGAGGAGTCTGCTGTATAACCCTCCGGCTTTTACTAATGAATCATTATCTCCTCGCTCTATTACATTTCCCTTTTCCAAAACTATTATTTCATCTACATTTCTGATACTTGTCATCCTATGGGCAATCATTATAACAGTCTTATCCTGCATTAAATTTTTAAATGCTTTTTGTAATTCATATTCATTATCTGCATCAATTGCCGCACTCGCTTCATCCATAATTACAATAGGTGAATTTTTCAAAATAGCCCTTGCAATAGCGATTCTTTTGCTTTTTCACCTCCTGAAAGATACACCCCTTTGAGCCTATAATTGTATTTTCCTGTCTTTAAACTTTTTCAATAATTTCATCACAACCTGCAAGACTGAGAGCCTTCATTACTTTTATCCCTACCTGCATTTTCATCAGCCAATGCTACATTATCATATATAGATTTTTTAAACAGTTTGCTGTCTTGGAATACAAACGAGATATTCCTTATGATTGCCTCCTTTGTATATTCCGAAAGAGGATATCCACCTATTTTTATTGCCCCCTTATCAACCTTATAAAATCCTGACAAAAGCTTTGCAATAGTTGACTTTCCTGAACCTGAATGCCCTACTAAGGCATAAGTTTTTTTCTCTTCTAATGAAAATGATAAGTTTTCCAGAACCTTTTTATCCCCATATGAAAAGCTCACATTTTCAAATTCAATATTGAAATTGTCAAAATGATCTCTGTTTCCATATGTGAGTTTGTCCTCCTGCATCTTTTCATATAATTCTTCCAAACTGTCAATGGCAAAATTTGCATTATAGATATTCATGCTTGCCCACATTATCTTCATAAAAGAGACCATTATTACGCCGCTTAAGAAAAAGATCATAATAAGCTCCACAGCCATAAATTTAGGATCTTTTATACCGGTCAAAAAGAAGCTTAGCGGAATACTTATAATGGCAATCAATCCTAAAAATATCAGCTGATATATGACATAGGGTGTTTTACAAGACAGAGAATAATCATAAGCGTATTTTGAATACTCCATAATAGAATCATGTAATGCCTTAAAAGATCTAAGTTTTGAACCGAATATCTTTATTACCTGTATGCCTCTGATATACTCCACAGTTTCAGAACTCAGTTTGTCAAGTGAAGTCTGATAAAGCTTCATAAAATCTTTATTGCCCATCATTCCCATCAATATAAGTCCGCTTACAACAGATAAAACTATAATAACGATTCCCACTCTAAGACTTATGGCAAATGCCAGTATAAATGCAAAAATCGGTACCAAAAATGCCTGTGAATTATCCGGCAACATATGAGCTACCGCCATATGTGTCTTTGCCGCATTGTCATCTATAGTCTTTCTTATATATCCTGAGGAATGCAGATCAAAAAATCGAAAGCTTGCATCTGTAAGTCCTTCAATTCCTCTTTTTCGTAAATTTGTTTCAAGTCTAAATGCCAGCTTATGTGAAACAATGCCAGATACCAAATACATTACCGCACTTATAGTTAAACAGATAACTATCCTTGTAGAATAATATCCTGCATTTTCATAATTTCCCTTTACTACCGCTTCTTTTAGAAGTAAAAACATGTAATAATATCCATAAACCACCAGGAATGCCGAAATACTTGATACTATGATTGTCATATATCCGATATATTTTTCATTCGGCACATATCTGAATAATTTCTTATAAACTCCCATCCATTTTCTCCTTTACTTGTTCAAATAAGTAAGTAAATATTGCTTCCAAATGCTGTCTGTTCTTTTTGAAATTTTCTCTTGCATCCAGTACATCCGAAGCCAGTATCAGAGCATTCATAAAATCGGTAACAAACTGAAAAATTTGAGGATCAAACAACCATCCTGAGTCATTACTCCATATCTCTTTAAATCTTTCCTTTGTCTGTTCTTGAAGCTCTTCCATAATATTATTCAGTTCGGGATTTCTTTTTTTCTCTATCAAAAACTCAACATAAAGAGGCGTTAAAGGATTGTTGTCTATGACTTTATCAACCAACTGTTTTGCCATAAACTTAATCTCACCACCCTTTTCACATTCAACCAAATGCTCCTTAATGATATTGTTTCTGTAATCGATCCCGCTTATCATAATGTCTTTAAAGATTTCTGTTACGTTCCCATAGTAGTGATATACTCCTCCCTTTGATAAAGTTGTTCCCGCGATGATGTCTTCCATAGTTGCCTTTCCTAAACCCTTTGCGGCAATTACTTTTGCGGCTGAATCCATAATCTCTTTTTTTCTTTCAGCCTCACTGAGCCTCTTCGCAGCAGCCATATTGTATACCTCCTCTTTATCGACGTTATCGTCGGTAAAGTTATTGTATCACAGTTAGCTTTTGCTAACAAGTGGTTATTTGAACTACTTCACAGTTACTTCAAAGTCAACTTAAATATCACTTCAAACAAACTTCAATTTACTTTGAAGTAATTTAAACTCAGCCCGACTTACTGTTATGCATAAAAAATCAGCCCGGGGAATTCACCCCGGACTGACTGTAAGTATATAAAAACCGATTTGATTTACTGTTCTTATGGTATCTCTTATCAAATTATTAAATTGTTTATGCAACTCTAAATTTATCTTCCTAAAAAGCCAACAAACAAAGCTTGAATTGTAGCTATAATTGGTACAAGAAAAAATGGAACTAATAAAAAATGTTCTCGAATTGCCAAATGTTTTCATCCAATTATTAAACTCATAATCTTTGTGTCCCTCTGTTCCCGGAATAACTATCTTTTCTTTATATTTTCCTTGAAATAAGAGACAATCCAATAACAAAAAAATCTCCTATATTTAATATACTCCACTGAATGTATCCCATCCAAAAATATATTCCAAAAAGCCAACGACTCCTGAATGTAAAATACTTATTGTTGAATAAATAAAACAAACTCCCACAATAATGATAGTAAATGTCATGTTTATCTTTTTCTCTTGCTTTGTCATTTGTTTCGGAGCTGTTTTCTTGATAGCCTTTGGATAAGAATCCAAAAAGAATCTTGGATTAATAAGTACCAAAGAAGCCACTGCACCGTTAAAAAAATAGTCGCTATAGCAATTCCGACAAGAATTGCCTGTATTAAATCCATAAAAATTATCTCCCTTTTGCTTTTTAAATTCATATTACTTTGTAAATAATAATTTAACCTAGATTATTCATGGTAACTCCATGAAAGTGGATTAAAAGCCACATAATTACTATATTTTAACAAAATATTGCTTTCACCTAGTAAGTGAATAAAAAAGAGCATCCATTTGTGGTAAAATTAAGGTGACAAAACTCAAAAAAATCACACAAAGGAGCCCTTTATGAGTATTGTAAACACCTTATCACTTGAAAGCAATAGAAAAATTAAAATTAATTTCGATGGAGGCGATTTATCCTCCGATGCAGGCTTACTTCTTATAAAAGAATTCGTAAGTAAACTTAGTTATAACATATTTAATTGGTTTAGACGACCCTCATTATCTGCAAATATGAAAAAACAACGCATTGATACTGTCCGTTTAAAACTGCTTAAGATTGCGGCAAAAGTAATTCGTTCAGCAAGGTATATAACATTCAAGCTGTGTAGCAGTTGCCCATATAAGGATGAGTTTTATAATACCCTATCCAATATCAGTAAGCTATGTATACATCTTGAATAACAACTAATAATGAACCTTGACAGCTTGATAACTACCTGTAAACCTTATCTAGGGGAAGTCTGCCCATTTTTAGGTGTATTAAGTCAGTTATAGCGTCATGGGTTAAGTTTAAAGATTTATAGCACTGTACTTAATTTAATTATTGTACCGTGAATAATTCAGGTTTATTTTTATCTGTTTTAGTTTTTAATATTGTGTATATATCATAAAAATCTTTACTTCTGCTATTGTTCTCAGCTCCGGTCAAAACCGTTTGAAGCTTTTCTGATATAACAGATTCCGGAGGATAACTAATAAAAAGTATGGATCTCAGCATTCCACATAACAGTATATTTACCACCTAATGCCAGAAGTTTTTCATGGGTACCCGACTCTACTACCTTTCCATCAGCCACAACGAGAATCTGATCGGCATTTTTTGTAATAGACAATGTGTGGGCAATCATCACAACAGTCTTGTTTTCCTGCAGAAGATTTGAAATTGCCTGTTTTACGGCGAATTCATTCTCAATGTCCAAAGAAGATGTCGCCTCGTCAAGAAGCAGTATCGGACTGTCTTTCAATATAGCACGTGCTATAGAAAGCCGTTGCCTTTCACCACCTGAAAGCAAATTCCCATTTTCGCCTATAGATGTATCATAGCCTTCTTCCAATTTGTGGATAAACTGGTCACAGTTGGCCTTCTTGCAGGCATTCTCTATTTCTTCATCTGTAGATGACGGTTTTGCATAGCGTATGTTTTCCCGTACTGTATCATTAAACAAGAAAGTGTCCTGGTCTACCATTGATATTAGCGTAAGCACATCTTCTGCATTAGCATTACGGATAGATTGCCCTCCAATGCCGATTTCTCCGCTATCAGGATCATAATACTTTGCAATTAGATTCAGAATCGTTGATTTGCCCGAGCCTGAGTCACCCACGATTGCGGTTAGTCCGTGGTCAGGTATCGAAAAACTAATATTTTTTAGAACAGGTTCCTCCTGCACATATGAAAACGACACATTGCGAAACGATATGCCATGCTCTTTTGGTGAAAAGACCTCTGTACTTTTCGATTCTTCATTTTCTGCCAGCACATTTTTAATATTTGCCTTTGATATCAAGAGATTTCTGTAACTGAACATATCAACCGAAATCGATGCAGTAAGCTTTGCTAAGACCATAGGCAGCATACATAGAAACAGAAAGGTAATGGCACTAATACTGCCTGACTGCCATGGAATGTATCCAATCCACATAGCCAGTGGGACAGTGAGCCAATTTATAATATTAAAAGCAAAAATTAACAGGTATGCCATGCGCCTCATATTGATAACTGACTGTGCTGAATTTTTCGCAATGTTTCTGTTGTATTCCTATTTTTAGTACCACCCATTCCATATGAACGGAAGGTTTGAATTCCGTCAATGTACTCAACTATCTGTCCTACGGCTTTTGCCGTAACTAAATTCTTCTCCATACCGTATTTTTTCACAATTCGAAACGACAGCCACATTTCAGGTATTAGTATAAAAAGTGAAACCATAAGAATGACTGCAGCAGGAAAATATAGTACACTGACAAAAGCAAACACTATAACGGACAAAACCCCTGTTTTTTTCACAAGGGTCGTAAGCTTGTGCGTAAGAATCTGCTCATAACTATTCACATCTGCAGTCATGATATTTATATATTGTCCTTCTCGTTTTTGGGTAAAACAGGACAATGGAACCTTCCTTAGTTTATCTCCAAGTCCCAGACGGATATTTTTAGATATCTCAGCGCCTCCTATTTGGCTCTGTGTATAGCCAATGCTATAAATGACAAGACGTATCACAAAAATTATTCCTACGAGGCAGGATATACTAAAGATGTTCTTAATATCAGTAACTCTCTCATACAGTATTTTAAGCACCATGTAAATGACAATGTAGTTGCTTCCTGAAAGAAGTCCTTCCAAAACAGTCAATATCAGACCGCAGTAAAACCTAGAATTCTTATGGAAAAGATTTTTGTCTGTCATCTTCCTCTTCCTCCTTTCCCATAGGTGATATTTCTTGATAACTCATAGTTTTTCCAGCTTTTTTGATAATATATATTCCGCGAAATCAATTCGTCATGTGTTCCAATATCTGTAATCGTATTAGTCTCTACTACCAACACCCTATCGCACATTCTGACCACACTTAGGCGATGTGCAATAATGATGACGGTTTTTCCTTTACAGAGGTTCTTGATTGCCTTGTCAATCTCCATCTGATTTTCCGGATCAGCGGCACTCGTTGCTTCGTCCAAAATAAGAATCGGTGCATTTTTTAAGATTGCCCTTGCAATGGCAATCCGCTGCTTTTCTCCCCCTGAAAATCGGGATCCATAACTTCCGACCTTTGTATCATATCCATCAGGAAGTGACATAATAAAAATCATCAATCTGTGCTTTGCTTGCGACCTCCCTCACCTGCGTAAGAGAAGCATCTCGTTCCCATGCAGATATTATCAAAGACTGAGTCCTGTGTAAGAAAGGTCTTCTGAAATACAATAGATATATTCTGAAGGAGAGTTTCATATCTAATGTTTTTGACATTTTTTCCTCCAATCATAACCTCTCCGCAGTCCACGTCGTAGAAGCGTGCAATAAGTGCTCGCAATAGTGCTTTTTACCCGCTCCGGATGCTCCCACAACAGCAACCTTTTCACCATCCCTTATGTATAGGCGACAATTTTCACACATTTGTTTTTCCCATCATAGGAAAAAGCGCACATCTTTAAGTTCGATATCGTATTTTTTTCCGGAAAAAAACGTCTCCACCTTCAAATATCGGAATTTCCAATATTTCTTTTTACTTTTTGTAATACCGCTAAACGCCTGCGCGAAGTTTCCTGCAAGTTGCTGAAGCGGGAAGCAATTCTGTCAAATATAATGAACTGATATAGGCAAACAGGAGAAATGCACTGGCTGAGATAGATCCCCGCAGAAAAAGCCTCCCTCCAATAGGAACAATTAACAAAAGCCCAGACTCCAACAACAGGATGAACACAGCATACAAAGGAGCAGTCTTTTTCCGAAATCTTGTTCCCACGCCCTGTTACCGTCAAAAATAGCTTCTGTAAATTTTTTTAAATGATTTGTCGCCCATCCGGTATGCTCTTAATCAGACGCATTCCGCGGACATATTCGACCATGACAGAATTGAAGCCTTCAAGCGATACGTTAGCCTCAGGCAAAGATATCAGACATTTTCTTAAACACTGACATCATCACTGGAATATCCAAAACAAGAGGAATCAGGGAAATAAGTGCCAGTGTTGCATTCACCGTCATAAGATAGGCAAAAATTACGACAGGACCTGTAAGATAGCTGACAAGCTCAGGAATGTTATGTGCGAGACATAACTCTAACTTCTCAATGTTCTCATTCAAGATAGTTTTGATTTCACCTGTACTCCGCTCATTGATGTATCCAAGCGGAATCTTCGCCAGGTGATCTATAATCATACATCTAACCTTGAACAGGGTGTTATAGGCCCCTTTATGCGAGAGTACTCCTGACAGGCCAAGCAGTATCATGCGAAGAATTGTTGTGGTTGTTACCAAAACTATACAATCTGTCAATACTTTCCGTGTGAGCGTTCCAAGAAGGACGGCATCCATCAGGCGATAAATGCCGATATATACTCCGATTACAAACAGTCCACTTAAGAATGCACACAAGACAGAGGCTAATAAATACCATTTATCATTGCCCGCCCATTTAAGCAGTAATTTCACCGGTTTTTCCTGATCCTTATTCAAAAAAATCACCTCCAATATTTTTCACCCGCAAAGACGAAAGAATAACTGCCTAATCTCTTCCTTATTATCTGCACGGCATTTTTAAATCGTTACTTATTTTTTTCCATCAGAAAATACAAGCATACGACTGTACGTCCTGCAAAAAAATTCATAATCATGTGTAACAACAAATATAATTTTCCTCTGTTCGGAGAGGTCACGCACAATTTTAGCAACTCTTGCCATGCTTTCATAATCCAGTCCACTTGTAGGTTCGTCAAAGATGATTAGTTCTTTTTTACAGACTTGACTCACAGCAACAGCCAATCGTTGCTTTTGTCCACCTGAAAGAGTGCCGGGATGCCGTCTAGCAAAATGCGTCAGTCCTAGCACATCCATCACATCTGTGACTACATTTAAATCCGGATTCTTTATTCCAAAGGAACATTCTGCTTCCACACTCTCTGCAAAGAGCTCATAATTTACGTCTTGCATGACCATATAGGCGATCTTCTGCCGTTTTTTCTTCGATATGACTTTGCCATCCCAGAAATAATCCCCTTTTGTCTCTCTATGCAATCCGCAAAGAGACCGTGAAAATGTTGTTTTTCCTGTGCCATTTTCCCCAATAAGTGCTATTACCTCTCCCCTTGAAATTTTTACACTAATATTTTCTACCACGGATTTTTTCCTGTAGAACAGAGAGACATCTTCTAGCTCTAGTTTTACCTCCTGTTCTTTCTCTATGATTATCTCAGGAACCTCTCTTAGTAAGTCAATCGTTCGAAGGCCCATACACCTGCGCTCTTCATCTGTCAAAGCCTCGAACTCTTTGACAGAGTAAACCTTTTTTATCTGACCCTCATCAAGTACTATGACTCGGTCAGCGATACCCATCAGGTAATATAGCCTATGCTCGACAATTAAAACCGTCTTTCCCTGAGCCTTAAGCCTTTTAATATGCTCCCTTAAAGCAACCACTGATTCCATGTCCAGATTGGATGACGGTTCATCCAAGAGATAGACAGAAGGATTCATGGCATATACGGAGGCAAAAGCAATCTTCTGCTTTTCTCCTCCTGAAAGAGAGAAAATATTTCTTCCCCGTAGATTTTCAATCTCCAAATCCTTTGTGGCAGCCTCAACTTTTTCTTCAATCTGTTCCCTTGGTAACGCTAGATTTTCCACTCCAAAAGCAATTTCACTGTCTGTGTCTACATTAAAGAACTGTGTCCTTGGATTCTGAAATACCGAGCCGACCAGGGACGCAGTTTCATACATCGGCATTTTCGATATGTCCCTCCCGTCAAGCAGAACTTCTCCTGTCAGCTTACCGGGATAAAAATGTGGGATAAGCCCATTTACAAGGCGCGTCAACGTGGATTTTCCGCATCCGCTTTTCCCACAGAGAAGGACGCATTCCCCATCATTTACTGTCAAATTGATGTCATGCAAATTATCTATTTCCTGTGTATCTTCCTGCTCCATGTTTAAATCATACGAGAAAGATACATGCTTAAACTCAATCATACGCTACACTATCCTTTCCCAAGCAAAACCCAAAACAAGTACGCAGACCGCAAGAACCATAACTGCCCAGTCCCTTCCCCGCAAGTATATCCGAAGAAGGCAGGTACGTGGTCTTGGGTTCTCTATCCCGCGTGTGAGTGCTGCAGCAGATAATTCATCTGCTGAATTTGAAGCCGTCATCAGCAATGGAACATACAGACATTCAACTGTCATTGCAGGTTTTTTAAGGAATCCAAGAACTGAAGGAGTTACATCCCTAAGCCTCATGGCGTCTTTGATATAACCCCAGTCTTCACGAACCGTGGGAATATATCTAATCATAACTGCCAAAGGAATAACCACCTTATTAGGAATATGCGCCTTATTCATTGCGGTTAAAAACTCACTCACCTTTGTTGTGGAAAGAATAATGCCTGCTAAGAAAACACAGGGGTAGACTGCATAAAACAAGCCTAGCCATGATGTAAACACAGTGTAAAGCACCCCTTTTTCAAGTGACATAATAAACAGCGTCAACATATAAAAGACACCATAAAATGCCGCGCATAAAAGTGACCTGAGAACTTTCCCACTTGCACATCCAAATACTGCAATTGCAAAAACAAGCACACTCTCGTACAGAAGCGACGGAGCAATTGTTGCTGAAATTACGCATAAAATCAGCAAAATGATTTTTGTGCGTGGGTCAAACTGCATCCCGGTACTGTTTCTAGTGTATTCTCTTAAAATCATGCAGTTATTCCCGCTTTTTCAAATTGTTTCTTCAATAGTTTACTTCCGACAAAACCACTGAAAAGAGCCACTAAAACTGTACCTGCAAACATAGTTATCAAAATAAAATTGTTAACTGAAGCTGCCATTGTATCCAGATACTCATGAGGTGTACCTTTCTCCAGCATCCTACTCACCCAAGCCTTAGGATTGATGAAATATGCAATATATGACCCAGTTCCTCCGAGGCAGAAACAATGTAGGAAAGAATGTTGATTTTTATGTTCCTATAGCGTCCTGTCCCTGCCACAAATTCCGCCAGTACGCTTCCGGCCAGATATCCGATAGTCATGCCTATATGCATACCGGTCACATAACAAAAATATTGCCATCAACAGTCCTGCGGTAAAGATTGGTCCGGGTTTTTGGTACTTTCGCAATCAGCAAAAGATACACAGGTCCTGCAAGAAAAGCACCACCTACCGGATAATAAAAAGGTTAAGGCCGGAAACATTGCAAATGGCCCTCCGCTCAAAGAGATGCATATAAAAATAATTGCAGAAAAAATACCTACCGTAATAAGTTCCTTAATCGTAAGTTTCTGTTTCTTGATGTTTGTTTCATTTGTCATAACTAATGACCCCCTTTATGCTAGTGTATTGATATTTTATAGATACTGTGGTAATATTCAGTTAAATATAACTAATAGTGTAAATAGTATAGAATAACAAGGAAAGCAATACAATATGACCAAGAGTTATTTGCCTGATATGTATGAAATAATGTCCGATATGTATGATTTTGATGTGATTATATGGAAATAAACGAATTTTATAAAGAATGGCTTACCCACAGCGGATTTGTTGAAGTAGAGTCATCTCCTGACTTTAGCCCTGCAGGAAAATTGTATCTCGCTCCGAAGGAAGTTGCCTGTGGATATTACTGGGTCTATGGAGAAAAAGATTTGTTTGATATTAAAATTCATGATTTCTATTTTTTTGAAGATAGCTTTGTATCTCTTAATACTCCAGAATGTCTAAGCATTACCTACTATGATTCTGTGTCCGGAGAGGAGTTAACTCCTTACCGCCGCTTAACCGCAGGATGTGTAAAAACCTTTTACGGAGGGCATGATGAATATAAATCCATTATGCATAAAAATATCCCGATTCGTTCTGTGGGAATAGAGGTATTTCCTGCATATTATGAAAAATATCTGAAAGAAAGCTATCCCGATGACTACCTGTCTCCGCATGAGGCTTTTATCCGCGTTGGACAGACACTTGACTTCCTGGAAATGTCACATCTTTTGCGTCAGGTTTGGGATTATAAGGGAGACGGCATACCGGGCCAAGTTGTTCTATGAGGCCAAGGTCGCTGAAGCTGTCTCTCTTGTTTATGAACGCGGAAAGAAAAGTAAAAATGATCCTTGTGTACGAATTTCTAGGCAGGACATTGATGCATTGAACAATGTTGCCTCATATATCAATGACCATTTCAACTCGGACCTTCCACTTGATATGCTCGCACGAATAGCCTGTATGGGTACAACAAAGTTGAAGAACTCTTTTTAAGCACATATATAGTCGCACAATTTCTGAATACATCAGACAGCGACGTATGAGCCATGCGGAAATGCTCTTAACGTCTACAGACCTTACAATCGAACAGGTTGCCTTGGCTGTGGGATATTCTAATGCAGGAAGATTTGCGACAAATTTTAAAAACAATACAGGGCTGTTTCCATCTGAATACCGCAAAATGGCGCTAAGGAAATAATAACGAACGGATTCAGACATTAAACTTACTGGTAACTTGTGTCAGTTTCACCATACAGAGAACTTCGTTATACTCGTTCTCCAACCGGCAGCCCTTGCAATCATAAATTTGATAAGCTAACACATCAGCCACATGTGGGCAGGGGGGCTGTCTTTAATTTGGTATTCGGGTTGTTATTTGCATAAATTTAAGGTATCAGCTACGAATGATAAATTCTAAGCGAGCGCATTAGGCGGAGCGAAGCAGATGCCGGAGCGAGTATGAAATGTTATCATTCGTAGCGTCACTTAGGCTAGCTTATATAACCCTGCAAATTTCTGTGCCTCATCTAAATGACTTAAATCTCCGTTAATGCTTTTTACAATAAGCTTTTTATTTCTTGCCAGACTATCTGCTTCTAAAGTCAATCTATTATTTTCTGCGTGAAAAACCTCTGGCTCAATATAACCAGAACTCATCAGGCTTGTTAGAACTGTTGCCTGTTCCGCATTTTTTTCGATCTGCTCTTCCAAGGTTAATACCTGTTTTAGTCTTTGCTTATTGTTTGTTCCTTTAAGACCCATAACAAAAGGTTTCAGAACTTGGTCATGTGCAGTCTGCAGTTTACGAATCATTCTAAGAAATGCAGTCTTTATATCCTCATCACGAATATACATCATTGAACAAGCATTTTTATCTGTAATATGTCCATTACAGCACCAAGCCACGTAATCTCCACTTGGTTTGTAGTGCTGTCTCCTCTTGAAGGTCGCTCCACATTCACCACAGTAGATTTTTTTCCTGAAAAATACATATTTACTTTTGGTATTTCCCTGTACCTTTTTCAATGCTTTTTTTCTCTTCCTCTTTAATATTGAATTTACAATCTAAGTGTAATAATGAATAATGACTCATTGTTTCCGGTAAAATGGTGTTTGCTAAAACATCCAAATACCAGGAAGCACAATGAGTCATTACAAACATATTACACCATAGAAGCGTGAAAAGATACTACTTCTCCATTCACAAAATTGTACAATTACATATATTGCTGACAGCATTGGTAGAGATAAGTCAACAATCTCTCGTGAGTTATCTCGTAATACTGTGGATAATAAGTATATGTATAATCTTTTGTAGCTCTCTGTTTTTGGATTATCGTTACATTTTCATCTATATCTTTTCTTCCCGTTCATAGATATTCTCCAAAAAAATATTTTTAGTATAATTATCCTTTAGCCTGAATTATTCACGGTACAATAATTAAAATTAAGTACCGTGCTATAAATCTTTAAACTTAACCCATGACGCTATAACTGACTTAATACACCTAAAAATAGGCAGACTTCCCCTGTGTAGAGTTTACAAGTAGTTATCAAGCTGTCAAGGTTCATTATTAGTTGTTACTCAAGCTGTATACATAGCTTACTAGGTGAAAGCAATATTTTGTTAAAATATAGTAATTATGTGGCTTTTAAGCCACTTTCATGGAGTTACCATGAATAATCTAGGCTTATATATCAAAATGAATAAAAAAATCAGCCCGTAGCTATCCCGGACTGACTTTTCAATAAATAATCTTATATTAAACTACATCATTCAATACTTACCATGCTATGATTTGTCTTATAAAACGCCGCTCTTGATAACTTACTCTTTTTCTAAATACCCGTTTTTTTCAAGATTAGCCAAAACTTTCTTTCTAAAAATATGTTGAATCACTGATTCCCAAGTATTCCACTATCTCAGAGACCTTATGTGCTCTATGATAACAAAATGACAGTACCTTTTTATCAAGCTCCGTCCCTTGTGGAACAGGCTGAAAAGCTAATATTTGGTACATCATTATTTTCAATACCTCTATCATATGTCAGATCCGGCAATACCAATGTAAAGTGGTCGGACTTTTGAATAAATATATGGCTTATGTACTTCATCCGCCGACTTATACTCCTCTACTATCTTATCAAAGCCTGTACCTGCCGTCCCATTACATTACATAAAAACTAAAACTCCTGATATTATTTCATTTCTTCTCTTTGAAATAATTGTAGATAAATCATATGTTTTGCCAAGTTTCTCACCTCTGTAAAAACCTCCGGGTGATGATATTTCCAATCTGTCCTTAAAACATATTGACTTGAATTTGTGTTCCGTCCAGATAATAATCTCTATGAGCAATTGCATTTATTACACCTTCAAATAGGGCCCTTGCCGGATATGAATCAATATCTACTCTACCTTCATCCAGCTTTATAATACTATGATTCATTCTTTGATTTACAAAGTCAATAATATAACTTATACTCGCTATTACATTCCCTTTAAAGCGATTAATAGTAACGACTCTGTCGCTCCCCTTATTTGATCCGGAAAATACGGAGCACTGTACATCGGTTTTGTTACCCTTATAATCATCTTGAAATAAAACTGCACCGTTAGACAAATAACCTTCTTCATTAAAAAAATCCTAATGACTGTAATGCCTTATCTTTCAAAGTCTTACCATTATTATATTTTCTTATAGAACTCTCTAAGCATTGAAAAATTTTTCAGGATTATATTTAATGTCAGATATTAAGATATCATATTGTGTATTTTTACTTCTTACACTCATATCTATGATTTCTTCATAAGTTGCTCCATTTGTAAATCCGTCACGCCTCATAAAAATAGCCGGAATATTTTTATATTTTAGAATTACGGGCTTTATAGTAGATTCTTCTATACTCACCTTTATTATAAATCGTTCATTTCACGCATCTCATAACTTAAAAAAACGAAATTTTCATTTGTGGTCTTGGTGTCAAATGCTCATTTACCTGATTATTAAAAATAATTTCTTTCATTATCAGTCGCTTTCCTGTCAAAACCTATCAGTTTATTAGTCTTATCCTCAACTCCGATATAGAAATCTCCACCTGATGCATTTGCAAATCCGGCAATACTTTTTAAGCCAACCAACGACATCTTCTCTGTTTAAAACTGCTTTACACTCAAGCTTATCACTTTCCGGCCTTATATCACCTGTTATCTCCTCCAAAAAAACATATTCTACACTCCTTGTTTGAACTACTTCAATGTTACTTCATTATAACTTCAAAGTCAACTTCAATATCACTTTCAAACAAACTTCAATTTACATTGAAGTAATTTAAACTTAGCCCGACTTACTGTTATGCATAAAAATCAGCCCTGGGGAATCACCCCGGACTGACTGTAAGTATATATCTCTATTAATCATCTACCTCTACACTGCTGGAGACTATAGCTCCGTTTGAAACATTGATATCATATTCATATTCCAAGTTTCCAACTTTGAACTCGATCTCATAAACTTTAACACCATTTTCATAATCAAGTTTAGCCTTTTTAAATCTTGCCGATCCGACTCCTGCGTGTGAAAGTGCTATCTGCTTTGCTCTTTCTACCGAAATCTCTGAAGTTTGAGTATTAGCCGCTGCTGTACTTGGCTGTGTAGGAATAACATAGTTCTCAAGCTCAAGTTCCACTTTAACAAAAGTCACGTCCTTTTCCGCCAATTTTGCGTGTGCAAGCGCAATTCTTTTAGCCTCATCAGCTGTTATTTTCTTTGTTGCTTTATATGATTTGGATACTTTTGACTTGGCAACAAAGGTGCTTCCATAATATGGAACTCCTATAGTGGTTCAGTTGTCTAGACAAAAATCTAAGCATTTTATAATGAACTGATATATGTAACTGGGTAGGGGAGAAACTCCCCCCTCAGGCTGCATGATCATCCAGTAACAGGATTGGATAATAGCAGGATGCCGGTGTCTGATTATTGAGTGCTGAATGACAACGTTCAAAGTTGTATGTATGCACATATTTCCCAATAGCCTTCCTTGCTTCTCGGATATTGTTGTATTGGGTCAGATATGCTTCCTCGTACTTGAAGCTCCGGAACCATCGTTCAATCATGATATTATCAGCCCAGCGGCTTTTACCATCCATGCTTTGACGGATCTGGTTCTCTTTGAGGAAATTCATGTACTCATTGCTTTGTAAACTGACAGCCCTGATCCGAATTCAGGATAATAGGTTTTGCTACCATAAACGCCTTTTTTTAACGCAGTTATGACCATTCTGGTATCTAGAGTATCATCGACTTCCCAGCCAACGATACAGCGACTGTACCAGTCGATCACAGCGGTCAGATACAGGAATCCATGCTTGATGGGGATGTATGTAATGTCGATTGACCATGCCTGATTAGGACGGTCGATAACGGCGTTTCGTAGCAGATACGGGCAGACTTTAGCCTGTTGCATACGTTTAGAAAGGTTCATTTTTGGATAGATTGGATCCATCCCCATTTCATTCATATAACGGCGCGTTTTCCGGCTACCAACCTGATGCCCACGCTTCTTCAGCTGAGCAGACAGCTGTCGTGCTCCCCTGGGCCGGGTTATCTGTGTGTAATCGATCTATGATCGATTTGCAATCTAACTCCTCCTGAGATATGGGCGTGCCCTTGTAATACACACTGGTACGGTTGATATCAAGAAGCGCAGCTCCTGTTTTAACTGGAAGTTCTTTAGTCTTCAAAAGGGTTTGGACTAAATTTACCTCGTAGTCAGGTCCAAGTGTTTCTTCAGATTTTTTTCAACCAATCCACCTGCATGGTGAGCTGGCCAACTTTTTTTCGCATATTCAGCTTTTTCCTTGCGCTCTAAAGCGAGTTTTTTTCTTTCAGATTATCCTCTCGTGTGTCATCAAAAACCACGGATGCTTTATCGAGGAACTCCTTCTTCCAGTTGCGGAGAAGATTTGGCTGAATATTGTTTTCGGTTGCGATTGTATTTAAGTCTTTTTCTCCTTTGAGCAGTTCAATCACTAATTCTGATTTGAATTTGTCGGAGAAATTTCTTCTTGTTCGAGACATAATAAAAATCCTTCTTTCTGTAGTGTTTACAGTATATCAGATTCATTAAGAAATGTCTCTTGAAGTGTCTTAAATTACGATACCATTATATCCTGTCATTCCAGTCGCAAATAACATACAAGATACTGTAACCGCACCTATTAAACTCTTACCTAATTTATTAAACTTTTTTTATATTTTCCATCCTTTCCGTGTACAATGAAAAATAATTTTACCAATCTGTTAATACAAGCGTTTTTTTATTGATTGAAAGATAATGAGCTCTTAATAATCTTATCATCCACCGTCGACGTTTATATGGATAATACTGTCTTTTTTTAAGTTCTCTTATTTACCCTTTTCACTATATTAATGCACGCGGACTTCATTTTTATTGCATCGTTTTTAAATTTTTTTTATTTTTTTAATATTATAGCTTTTATTCCCACTCATAAGATATTACATAATGCATATTTTCAGGTGTTGTAATTTTAATATCTTCTACTTCAAATTTCCCGGTTAATCCGTCTGCCATAGCTGTTTGATGGAAATGCGATAAAGCTATACCAAGATCCAAATGTTTTATCTTTCTCATATCTTCATTTATATTGTTCTTATAATCGCAAAAGAAGTGGAATTTGTTTCCTTCCTTTACTACAGCCCAAGGTTGAGCATTTGTAGAGCTTGGTGCCAATCTTAGCATTTCAAGTGACTGTTCATATGTTCCTGCATCATCCTTTGATAAGGGATGAGCAAAATCATTTAAGAAAAAGATTTTCTCCCAAGCCTTTCTGTTTTTTGAACCAAGCCCTACTCTTGTAAGTTTTTCTACAAGTGATTTCTTTTCAGAAGGATATCCTATCGGGCTGATGCATGGAAACAGATCATCTGAAGAAATTTCCATTACCTTTTCAAAGTTCTTTCTGCTGAAAGTCGCAGCAAGCCAGACTGTTCCAAGTCCCATCTGTGTAGCATTCAGTACCAAATTTTCAAATTGATATCCTACCGCCTCCATTGCAAATGGTTCATCTTTTACTGTTATAGCAAGGTAATCTTTGGCGCCTTTAATAGTTCCATAAGTACCAAGCTGAACACCGTCAGCACCTGAATCCTTGCTGATATACTGTACTTTGACATTGACATCAAAAGGATTTGTTAACCCATTATTTATCTCCAAAAGTCTGTTCTTGTCGTCTTTACTCAATGACTTATCTTCAAAACTTCTTGTACTTACACGCTTTTTCACAGCTTCCTTTACATCTATATCTAATTTATCCACTTCTTTAAATTGCATCTTATCTCCTTACATAGTAATAACTGTTTTACCCTTGGAACGACCATTTGCTACCCTATTTAATGCCGAGTTCACTTCTTCCAAAGTATATACTGTATCTATAGACGGCTTTATCTTTAACTTTTCAAATAAGTCAGCTACTTCCTGTAACTGTTTTCCGTTTGATTCAACAAAAATGAAGTCATAGGAAATCCCGTATTTTCCTGCCAATTTATCAAACTTACTTCCCGCAAAGCCAAGAATTATCTGCTTCCACATCGGTAATCTCATTCTCTTAGCAAAGTCTCCATTTGGCATTGCTCTAAGAGAAACCATCTTCCCTCCTTTTTTTGAGAATCTGCATCTGTTTCTCGGTTTCATTTCCACCAAGAGTATCCAGTACATAATCAATATTTGATAAAGACTTACTGTAATCTTCTGTTTTATGATCAATAAATCTGCTTGCACCAAGTTCTAAAACTCTGTCTTTATTTTCTGCACTTCCGTTTGTAATAACCTCAAGTCCCTTTGCTTTAGCAATAGGGATAGCCATTGCACCGACACTTCCTGTACCTCCTGAAATAAAGATAGTTTTTCCTTTTTCCGCTTTCATAAGCTCCAATGCTTGCATTATAGTAAGTGCTGTCAATGGTACTGCCGACGCCTCTACATCTGAAAGATACTTCGGTACCTTTGCAAGTGCATTCTCATTTACAGCCACATATTCTGCAAATGCTCCAATTTTATCAAGTGGCAGCCTTGCAAAAACACGATCATTAACTTTGAATTTAGATACCTTTGCTCCCACTTTTTCAACTACACCTACAAATTCATTACCTGCAACTATAGGTAGTTTATATGGAACTATCATTTTTACTTCTCCATGAGAGATCATATTATCAAGCGGATTTACACCTGCTGCAGATACTCTTACAAGTACATCTCTCTCCTATAATCGGTATATCTAAACTAACCATTTTTACTGAAATATTATTTTTTTATTATATTGTTCTACCCTATGCCGCTCTCATTTTTTTCACCTCTACTTATTCTTCTTATTATAATTCTCATACATATCTTCAATTAATGCCTTGAGTGTTTTGTTCTTTAAATTTAAAAGTAATTGTTTCTCTGACTCTTCAAATATTAGAAGTAAAGCTTCCTTGATATTTGCTCCAACAGGACATTCTTTATTTGCTGTATCATGAATATGCAACAGATCTTTCTCCGGATAAACTGCTGAATATACTATGTCTAATGTAAGCTTATCCGATTTTACTTTTAAGCTCATTCCCTTTTTTCCCTGCCGACTCTCTATGATGTTCGCATCCTTTAGTAATGTAATTATTTTCCTAATGTGACTGGCATTTGTTCCCACACTCTTTGCCAAAAGCTCTGAGGTAACAACATTTTCAGTCTCCTCTATATATACCAATATATGTAATGCTATTGAAAATTTAGTATCCATATCTTTCCCTTTCTTAAATTTATTTTTAATAGTATAACTTGTACTTGTATCTGTGTCAAGTACAAGTTGAATTGCAATCCTACATCTACACACTATAAAAGGGGATGTGAAAAACTCTATTGAGTTTTTTCGCATCCCCTTTTTGCAATTATTGTGTATAAATGACTGAAATTATACACAAAAAAAGTGCACTCCCCCTACCCCATAGAAATTCTTTTTTTGAATCTATGCGGCAGTTCTGTTTCTTGTCTTTTTTTTCTGATATTTATATAAATTATGGCCTATCGCCACGAGTAAAACTTCCAGTTTGACTGAATGAATACCTCTTCTGACAATTCTCTTGTACCAACGGTCGCTTTTCATGATTCCGAAAGTGCCTTCTGCTTGTATCGAACGGTTCATTCGTAATAGCGCACCGTGGATACTTTCTAGGTTTTTAATTACTTCCTGATGCATGGAAGTTAGTTCCTGATTGATCTGAACGGTTCGATTCTTATCTGTCTTCTTACATTTCTTTGCATATGGACATCCGCTACAGTCTTCGCATTCATACAGTTCTTCCTTGCGCCCGTACTGATTTCCCCTCACATTTTTCCTGCATAAAAAACGGAATGCTTTATCGTTAGGACATCTCATGACTCCTTGCTCATCAATTCTGAAATTAACTGCACGAAATGGATCTTCATGATATTTCCGATCCTTAGTTTCCTTTTTAAACATTGGAAATTTCATATACTTTTCAATTCCGTTCTGTTCACAGAAAATATAATTGTTGTATGAGCCATATCTGGCATCTGCCACAGGATATTTGGGATAGAATCCATAAGTTTGTTTGAAGTGCTCCATCAAAGGAACGAAACAATCCATATCCGAACGATAATGGTTCATGTCAACAACCGCAATATATTCATCTGCTACACCAATCTGTACATTATATGCTGGCAGAAGCTGATCATTGCCCATGTAATCCGTTTTGATACGCATAAAGGTAGCAGAGTTATCTGTTTTAGAGTAACTGTTTCGGTTAGGACCACAGATTTCCATTTTTTGTATGTATTCTTGAAGTTTCTGACAGAAAGTAGTCAAGTGTTCATAATGACGCTGTTCTTTGGATTTTCGCTTTCCGCTTCCGTAAACAAATGTACTGGTATCCAGTTCCCATAAAAGTACCAGCTGCTCAACGATTTCATTCAGATAATCCGGTACATACTCCGGGTTTGTTGTGATCTGCACCCCGCTCCATGCGATTTCTACATTAATTTCCTCAATCTCCGCAGTGATTTTTTCGTAAAGCTTGTAACGGAACTTTTCGGTAGCCTTCTTCCATACCCAGGTATACTTGTTTGTGTTTGCTTCAAACTTGGAGCCGTCAATGTAGAGATGTTGCAGATCTACATGCTCCTCGTTAAAGATAGCATGATTGATATCGTTAAAAAAATATTTTTCAATCTTATCTTTAAGTATTTTATTGATGAAATATCCAAAGGTTCTGTATGATGGAGTCCGGTGATCCATGAGATACATGAACCTGATATTAACTTTGCAGTTGTCTTCCAGTTTTCTCAGAGAGCAGTAACCGCTAGTCATAAATCCGAAAAGTACTGTTTTTAACATGTTGACCGGATGATATCTGCGTCGTCCGGTTGTGTACTCCGGAATATCCGTCAGATACTTGTTTAAATCGATTCCTCCTATCAATCTGTCAAATGTTAAAACAGGATCTAGCAGATCCAAACAATCTGAAAGAAACAGTGGTAAATATCCTTGTTTTGAATTACAATAAGTACTGTGTAAAGTTTTCATTGCAAGTTAATTTTACCACAAAAATAGGACCTTTCGCATGATGATATGTACCCTCTTTACTGTACACCCAGTAAGGAGGGTATTTTTCATGCGTTACAGTCATGAGTATAAGTTAGAGTGTATCGAGCTATATCGACAAGGAATCTGGCCTGAAACACCAGAAGGGATAAAAAAATAACAAGATTTTCGTAAAATGATTCGATACTGGGTCTCGTATCGAAGAACAAAATGGACCAGATGCTTTAAAGCACTTAGGTAATAGCAAAGTGTGGACCCCTGAAGCAAAATATGAATTAGTTGCTAAAGTATTAGCAGGACAATCCAACAATTCAGTTGCTATTTCTGCGGGTATCGGCGATGGAATGCTATATATGTGGGTTCGCAAATACAAAGAATTAGGTTACAATGGTCTTGTGAATAAAAAAAGAAAGGTCGCAAGAGCAAGAACCCTGATATGAAAAAAAGAAAAACGATTGAGCCCAAGCCTTTAACTGAATCAGAACGTGAAGAGTTAATCAGACTAAGAGCAGAAATTGCAGCAATGAAAGCTGAGATTGAAGTAGTAAAAAAAGGATCGCCTTGAGACAAGAAAGATGGGTCACGCAACTCAAGGCGAAAAAAAGCAAAGAATCATCAAAGCGCTCAGAGAAGAAGGATACCAATTAAAGCACCTATTAAAAGGTTTAAATATGCCTAAATCAACTTACTACTACGAAATCAGTAAAGTTGATACTGTAGGCTTTAGAAATGCTGAACTCACTGAAGAAATCAAGAAAAATATTTGATCAGCATAAAGGCAGATATGGTGTAAGAAGAGTGTATAGAGAACTCTTAAGATGTGGAAATATTGTTAATCACAAAAGAGTACAACGCATCATGCATTCACTTGGATTGCAAGGCAAAAGGCCTAAAGAGAAATATCATTCATTCAAGGGCGAAGTAGGCAAAGTAGCACCAAACATAATAGATAGGGACTTTACAGCGACAGCACCACTTCAGAAGTGGACAACTGATGTATCTCAGTTTAACTTTTTCATGGGGAAAGTGTTATCTTTCTCCGATAATTGACATGTACACAAATGAAGTTATTTCATATGATTTATCGATGAGTCCAAACCTAAATCAAATCAAGAGAATGTTAGAGACGACGTTTAAAAAGTTCAAATCACTTACAGGATTAATATTTCATTCAGATATTTGAGAGTTTCTCAAAAGCACTAGATGAATACATAAATTATTACAACAATGAAAGAATACAACGGAAAACAAAATGGATGCCACCTGTAAAGTACAGGATAACATCCATGTGTTCCGCTTAGTTCATAACATGTGTCCAGGATTCTGGGTACATATCATGAACGAATGGTCCTATTTCTTTTAGGGACTTATTTCACAGCCCCTTTTTCTTACCTTGGTCTTTTATTGAGACCATATCCAATAACCGCACCAACAATTCCCCCAACAATATGAGCCATATTAGAAATATTGTCATTCACCGTGATTCCTTGAAAAATCTGCTGCCCAATATAAATCACCGCAACCAAAAATAAAGGTAAGCGGAATCTCTCCTTCCCGAAATCCTGTAAACGAAGACAAAAGAATAAAAGAAAATACAACACCACTGGCTCCACATAGTGCAACACTCGGGAAAAAAATATAATTCACAATCCCTGTTACTAGGGCCGTCATAAGAATAATCTCAACGATCGTTTTTGAACCATACTTTTCTTCCAACATCGGCCCAAGGAGCAATAAATAAGACGCATTGCCAATCAGATGTTCCCATCCACTGTGCCCAAGGACATGGGTAAAAAAATCGAAGATAGGTCAAAGGACTAAAACAAAAGAAGAATGATAGGTCATAAATAACAAGGTCGTACTTCTTCTGTGCGTTCCAATACTCATGAGTAAAACCAGTAGACAAAGCAATACAAAGGTAAGTACTACAGGTGAATTATATGAAATTTTGAATCTCGTCTTCATCTAAACTCCCCTCCTCTATAGACTCAACAATATCGAACATCTCATCCAATAAATTATTTTCATCTATAAAAATTCTTCTATTTTCTCTCAAATTTTTTCCAAGAATTTCTCTCTTTCCAAATGCAAAATCGGCATTTTCCATCATTGGCAAATCCATTTCACTATCTCCTGCTGCAACAACATAGTTTGGCAAAAACCTTTCCTTCAACCTGCACAATGCTTCTCCTTTATTAAACTCTGGGGGCAAAAAGTAGATTTTTCTCCCCGACGAAACAACATGAAGTATGGTCCTCTCTCTATACCTCTCCACCTTCTTTGCAATATCCACACCATCCTTGCAATACAAAAAAACATACATCCCATCGACAAATTTGCAGCGAATATACTCCTCTTCTTTCTCAAGAAATTCTAATACTCTATTTAATTCGCCTTGATACTTTCTAACTATTCTTGTGCTCTCCTGTAACCACACATCATCCTTTACTCCATTTTTCAAAAGAATGGCTCCATTGGTCGTCAGGGCATATTCTGGCACAACCATCTTCTCCCACTGTATTCTTTGATATTGCTCTATGGATCTCGTTGTAATTGGAATAAATTCCACCTTGTCGTTTAAAAGCACCAGTTTTTTTACTGCATCCTTACAAATAAATCCCTGCTCCCTGCCTTTAAATATCTCCACACAAATATCATCCTCTCTTCGATATTTGTACGAATGAATCAGTGTATTATCTAAGTCGCAGGCTACCAAAATTTTTTTCATCTATGTATCGGCAAGTGATCGAATAAGTCCACAAGCTCTGTAGTGTTTCAAAGGATACTCTACCACTTCCACTCCCTTCTCTCTTGCTAGTTGGTACAAATGTCCTAGGTGCTCCTCATCATCTAAACTATGCACTAAGATCTTCCACGGAAGCCGTCGAAGCAATACTCTTGTCGCTTCCCCAATACTTGGCTTAATAAGATTGATATCCCTTATTTGAAATTGCTCTGCAATCTCTCTTACTTCCTCAAGAGCGGATTGATCACATTTTTCTTCTCGTTGACTTCGGTTGTCATCGCCAATATCTTTCATTACAAAATGACTTTGAATGGACTCGATGAAGTGGTAAGTAACATCCCTTTCTTCCAATTCCTGATAAAAAACAGCACCGTGATAGTCATTGGGTCCGATAATATCGGATCTCAAAAAAGTACGGCTCAAAAGCCCAGAGACGGTTGAATTGAGGCATGAACTTGCAATCAAAAAATCATCCTGTGTTCCCGATACTTGAGCTATATTGGCAGGATCTGACAAAACAGCAAGTCCTGAATCAAGACCTGGAAATTCAGCCACGGCATGAATTAATTCTCTCTGTATTGCTCCCTTTCCAGTCCAGCCATCAACAAATTGAATATCCTTGCTAGCATGCCTAGAAAGAATATGATTTAAGGCATTTTTATCAATTCCTCTTCCTCGAATGATAGAAAGGGTATAATGATCAATCTCCACACCATATTTTTGTTTGATATAGCGTTTAATCAAAATTCCCACTGGCGTTCCTGCTCTTGCAAGCGAAACAACAGCGACCTCTTTTCCCTTCTTCTTCCATATTTTCTGTGCAACAGAAGCTACTGCATCCGCAGTAATTTGACCATATCGAGTTAAGGCATCCTCAAATGCATCTTGATAGTCCTTTGATGGTTCATATTCAATGGGCAACATTTCACAATAATGTCGCCCACCTTGAATAGCTCTTTCCCTTTCCTGTGTACTCTGCGGTCTAACTAGACCTGTGATATCTTTTAGCAAAAGAATAACATCCTCATCCTTATATGTACTAAACAATGCCCTACCCCCTGACCAAAAGTATATGATGATTTCCACTAAGTTTTAATGCCAAAAATCATCGATTCCCAGCGAAGAATCTACAATCTCTCTACTGTCAGTAACGATAATCACCTGATCATACTTTCTCAAATTATAAATATAAGTTATGCGATTGCTGTCATAAAGGCTCTTTAACTTATATCCATTTTGAATTGGATACTCCTGATCTTTTGCAATTCCAATAGGACTTCTGGTCGTAGAATGTGTAAACACCTTCACACCAGAATAATGATTGCTATTTTCTATTTCTCTTCCTAAAATCATCGCAGGATACATACACTCTTCTGTGCCCAGCACAAGAATCGATCGATTATCCAAGTCAAATTTTACTTCATTCAAAATGCTTCTGGCAAAACCAACACAATGGTGAGAATACTCTCTGGCTCTCACACCCTTTCTTGGATCAAGTAGTTTCCTCTTTGCCTGCAACTGTTCAAAACAAAGCCCTGTATCCTTTGTATCCTCTGCATCAATGTAACTTTCTGGCTCCTTCGCCTCTTCTATATTGTACTTTTTTACAAGATTTTCATAGTCCATGCATTCCAGATTCAATATGGATACACACTCTATTTTCTGTTGTGCCATATTGAACTGATTTTCTTTGGAGAGGCGTTGAATAATGGAAGCAGCCACAAGATTTTTACCCGCCAATGCTGGATGCTTTATCCTTAATTGCTGAACAAAATTAAGGATGGTCTTTCCTGTAGATATTTCATCATCCACAAAGACAATGGTGTCGGTTTTCCTGATCCACCTGCCCAAATTTGACGCATCCAATTTTTGCTCGACTGCATGACTATGTTCTTCACGAAATTCAATCCATGACAAAACCTCTGATAACTCTTCTCTTGTCGTATGAATATAGATACAATCACAAGAATCTTGAATTTTAGCAACTTCCTCTGCCACACCCATTCCGACTGCTGTGGCCGTCTCTGCAAATCCAATGACAAGTTTTACACCCCCAAAGACTTGACTCACCTTTTTCCCCAGTGCGTGAAATAAATCTATTGCCTCGCTTGGATGAACACTCAAATGTTTTCCCTGCAAGGGATCCACTAGCAAATACGATCGCTTTGTATTGTGAAATCTCTTTGCAAGTCGCAACACATCTGCCTCTGTGTATTCTCTTTCTTTTTCTTCTGCTTTGATTCCATAAATATTTCCAAGCATCACCATCTTCTTCGCCCATTTTCCATGAACCTTGACTTCATTCATCCGACTTCCATCTTCGCTCTTTTCCACGCCAAGGCGACGATTATCCCACGACAATATCTTCATCGCATCATCATAATCTGACCTTTTTACCTTCATACTCTCATAAATCATAGGAAGTTGCGTCGGATGAATCGCTGTCTTTCCAATAAAACCATTGAGTTGATCCAATACAACTTCCCTCTCTAGCCCTGCATCCCATTTTCCATCTCTTTCCATGCCAAAATACTCCCACACAGGACCAGAAACAACATAGTCAGATGAAAAAACATTAATAATATCAACAAAGATATCTCTAATCACACCAATGTCATAGATACTCTGATTCACTGAACGCCTCAATCCATACAGATTGCAAAAATCATTTCCCCCGACTCTCACATTCAACACATATTCCTGGATGGTATCTAGAGCTTCCTTTATTCTCAGTAAAGCTTTGACTCTTGTTCCCACTTCAGCCACCATGCGACTTTCAAGAATAGGCATAATATATATCTTTTTTACTACACTCTTTGGATTGGTGGCATTGATTTCCTTTGTTATGGCCAGATACTCATCCATATTGGATAAATCAAATTTTGGTAAAATATACCCCGTAATAATATCTTGATATGAAGCATATAATTTTTAGAATATGCTTCATATGTTTTTGGATTTCTTATCCTAATAAAAAAATCAAAGGAAGTGAATCTTTGTCACCTCCCTTTTTCAAATTCAACTAACTCAGCTAAAATATCCCCTAAGTTTTTCTCAGCCTCATCCAAAAAATCATCTTGAATGGCATCTTCCAAACAAAAAGCCAAAGAAGTTAAATGTGAAAATGCCCTATCTTTTATTTTTTGAATGATATTCTTATTCACCGATGGCAAATACAATAGACCACCTAAAGAATATTGCATACGCATTTTCTCGTCGTTCACCTTGTCACTCCTATTCACTTTTTCTTATTTCGTTTGCCCCCTCGGTCCAATATCCATAACAACCTTATTCCCTCTGTATCCAATTCTATTCTCAGAATTTGGTGCACTGTACATTTCCAGTGCAGATACTTCAAATGTATTTCTCATCTCTCCATACACTATCTCTCCAAAGCAGAGCGTATAACTTCTGTCGTTTGCACTTGTGTCCTCGGCAGGTATTTCAATGACCTGATTGCCATTTTTAATTCGGACATACACTCCATATCGATGAAATGAACCCGTGCCATTTTCCAATGCAGAATACGAACTCACCGCCACAGATGCAATATCAGGATGCCAAGTAATGTCGATATGCTCCAATTTTCCAGGGCATGTCACATCCCCACCATGCCTTACTGCTCCATCAGGTGTCTGCAGCGATTCATCGGCATTGGCCGCCCCAATATAGATCAACTTGCCATTTCGATATCGCACCAATGCCTTTAGATCATAATCCTTTCCCTTTGCCTTCCAGCCATTTTCAATGATAATCGGCACTCCAGCATTCTTTTCCAGGCTAACTTTTTCTCCCTTTTTCAAGGATATTTTTTGTGGCTTTGATTTTTCCTCAACTACTTTTTGACTTTGTTGACTGACTGGTTGAATCGCTTGTTGACTTACCTGTTGATTTACTTGTTGACTTTGCTGTGACTGTTCCGAAGTCATTTCTGTTCCACCATAAAAAGCAAGCAAGGCAGAAATACCACCATTAAATCCACTGGCCACAGCCGAAATACGCCACTCACCTTTTCTGTACACTTCAACGACAATAATCGCTTTCTCTGACTGAAAATCATTCCCTGACATCTGCAGGTCAATGCTCTCATGGCCGCTTTGCCTCATCTGAAAAGAACATTCTTTAATGTCCTTCATTGTCCCATTTCCGTCAATACTTGCTGTAAAAACTAACTTATCTATTGTCTGAGGCAATTGACTCAAATTTAATTGAAATCGCACTTCCTTGCCTGTCACTTGATATCGAATCTCACCTTGAGGAGAAGCCGTCTGATTATAAAAACCATATATCGGTCATCCGATAACTTTCCATCTTTATCTACCCCAAAACAACAATAGTCATAAACTGAATTTCCATCAATCCTCATGCGAACTTCGATATCACTTGTCGGATTCAAATACTTTGCGATCTTATCTCGCATCCCCCTTGAAAAAATCATCTACAGCTCACCTCCAACCTATAGACCATGAACGAACGATAAAAACAAACGATGAACGAACTGTAAATACCAAACGAAATCATCAATTATCATCAATTAACTAGATATATATATATCACTCTATATCTTCAACTGATCCATCGTCTCGAACAAGTGAAAATTTGCAATCAAAACCATAAGCCGCCAACATTGCTGGAATAATTGCCCATGGTGCAAATGAAGCTCCCACAATCCCACCAACGATTCCGACATTGACTGGAATGGACAAGATGATTTTTCCTTCCCTCTTCATTTGAATCTTGGTCACATTCCCCCTCTTTGAATGCCTTTTTTATTTTCTCAACAATCTCCTTCGCCACTTCGCTGTTCTTTTCTGTCGTCTTTGCATTCTTCTCCTCTAACGCTACAATGGCATCCACAACATTTCCATCAGCCTCCTCCAATGCCATCTTTGCCTCAGCATAGGATACTCCTGTGCGTTCTCTCACCTGATCCAAATCTTCCAACTTAATTTCCATAGAAAACCTCCCATAATCTTTTAATCTACATTCTGCGTTTTTGTTGACTTTAATACTTTTTCATCATATAGAGATATCTATATTTTACAATGTGCACAAAGGCATTGCAAGCTTTTCTTCTAATGTAAGTCTGTAAGTCTCTTTCTAAATATATTTCTCATACCTACATTGTTCGACTACCTCTTTTCCCAAAAGAGTAATCGCCTTCTTAGGACAAGTACTTATACACCTGTAACACATGGTGCACTTGCCAAAATTGACTGCTTTTCCATTTTGTATACTCAAATTTCCCATAGGACAATTTGATGCACATAACCCACATCCAATACAGGAATCACTAATCTTAAGTTTCTTGTTGTAATCCGCCGTTTTTTTATAAAACCATAATCTCTGTCCAAATAATCCTGCCATGTGAGCAAAAAAACTCAAGCCCTCCTTGGGATATTTGCCATCTCGTTTGATATCACTTGTTGCTTTATCTATTTTCATCTGCTTCATGAACGATTCTTCTGTTTTCTTCCAAAGACTTTTTCAGCAATTTGCTATCACAAACCGCATCAGGCATACGAATCTGCATACCTCCAAGAATTATCGCTCCATATCTTTTTAGAACTCTCGCCAGACACCCTGTTCCATCACCAGAAAAAGCACCCATAGTGGTAATTAAAAAAATCTTTTTCCCTTCCCATAAATCTTTATTCCTAATGACAAAATCCTTCACCATAAATGGCACATTAGAAAACTGTGTCGGGTACGCTAGAACAATATCACCGTTATTTCGAATTGTATCTATGGATTCCTTATCTTCAATTGGAACGCACTTTGCATCAGAATCTAATGCAGAAAGAAATTTTTGAACACAATGTTTTGTATTTCCCGTACCACTTAGATAGATTCCTACCATTTTCATCCCCTATATTATCCCCTATACATTGATTGAGCTAAGAATCAATTCAACTTCATCCTCAAGATGATCTGTATCTACAACACCTTTAACCGTCACTACAGAAGAAAGACCGTGAACCAAGGACCAGAGAGCAATTACCTTTGCATGAATAATAGAATTATTCATTTTATTAGCTCTACTACCTTTATTACCTAATAATCCTTTCAACACTTTCTCCGCTGTAGTTCTAAATAAGCGAAATGGCGGATAGTCATCGATATCAATATCACCAATAGAAAATAAAAGCTGGTAATACAAGGGGTTCTCATAAAAAAAGAGTACATAACTTTTACCTAATTCCAAAAGAATCCGTGAAGGATCGGAACAATTGTCCGTTATCTCTATCAATGACGAATAAAATCGCTCTGTTATATAGTTGCGTACTTCGGATAAAAAAAGCTTCCTTGTTTTTTTGAAATGTGCATAGTGCAGCAGGACTGACTCCTACAGAATCCGCCAATTTACGCATAGAGAGTGCCTCCATGCCATATTTATCTATATACTCTAACCCTTTTTCTATTAACTCTTCTTTTAAATTGCCATGATGATATGTATCTAATGTGAACTACCCATAGTCTAAAGCCTATGGGCTTCCTGCTTCGCTGACCTCGCAACCTACTATCTCCACAGGCGTTAATTCAGGGCAGTCCCTGCCCTATTGTTTTTTTCTTATACTACTTGTCTTAATCCTTCTGCCAATATATTTTTTTGTCGCATTGATATCTCTATCGTGTTTTTGTATTGCAGAAAGGACACATCCAATCTCTTACTTTTTAGATCTTTTTACATTTGTATTTTTTTATATCCACAACTAAAAACATAGCTGGCTACTTGCATAAAATGTATCTATCTTAATATAATTTCTACCATTCCATTTTGACTTATATTCCAGTTGTCTTGTCAGCTCATACCACGATACATCGCTTATAGTTTTCGCTAAATTATGATTTTTCACCATATTTTTTATCTGTAAGTTTTCCGAAACTATCACTTGGTTTTCGTTTATAATTTCGCTTGAAATCTTATGCAGATAATCTTTTCTTGTATTAGCTATTTTCTCATGGCATAGTGCTATTTGTTTCCTTTTTTTCTGATAGTTCCTACTCCCTTTGTTTTATTTGCTAATTGTCTTTGTAATCTTGTAAGCTTTTTCTCATATTTTTTAATTGTCTTCGGATTTTCATATTTCTTCCCATCTGATGTGATACATAAATCTTTTATCCCTAAATCCAATCCTATTTGTCCGTTTGTCTTTACAAGTGGACTATGTTCAGTTTCTACAAGAACAGACACATAGTACTTACGCTTGGTACCTTAGATATAGTTACTGTTTTTTTATCCGACCTGAAAAATTTTCTATGTAATTTTATTTTTTTACCCTTTTTAATTTTTGGCGACTTTTATTCTTCCTCTATCAAAAATCTACAGTTATATTCCCATTTGTAAAAATTGGTTGTATATGATTTACGATTACTGTGCTTACTCTTAAACTTTGGATAACCTGCATGTTTCTTTTGAAAAAAACTTTTTGATAAGCACTATCCATATTATAAATTGTATTTGTTAAAGCAAATTTATCTACTTCTTTTAGCCATTCATAAGCTTTTTTTCAGCTCTCTATTGCAATAATTATTACAATCTGTTTTTACTGACAGACTTTTTTTTCTTTTTCATAAGCATCTTTTTCTGTACGCAAGGGTTTGATTATATACAAAACGACAACAGCCAAATGTCTTTGCTAACTGTATTTCTTGCTCTTTGTTTGGATAAATCCGATATCTATATGCCTTTAACATTAAGCTTACCCGCCTTTCTACCCTTGATTTTCTATATATTGCTTTTAACATTTCTTCAGAAACATTGCCTACGCTACAAGCAAAAATATCCATCCGTCCAAAAATGTATGTTCTTTTCCAAAAAAATGATTCTTAAGATATTCTGTATGCTTTTTTTCCATATATGATATGTTGTATAGCTCTTAATTAGATTAACCACTTTACTTATGGATATTGTAGGCTCAGTTTCTATCATATAGTGTATATGGTCTTTGTCTGTTTCCATATATTTATGATTATATTACTCTTTGTGCATATCTCATAAGAAAAATTGTTTTATATAATCTGATATTTCTTTTGATACTAAAAAGCTTTTTTTCTATACTTACATACAAAAAAATAATATGATACTGTAATAAATATTTGTGTCTATTCTTTGATTTCCATACCCCCATAACGCTAGTTATTGCATCACAAATATCTATTTTTTGCTACCTTAACCCACCATCTAAAGCCAGTGGGATTGCAGTAGCATTATTTCAACTTACTCCTCTTCACTCACAGCTGCTCCTAAACCTATCCTTATCTCTCATAAGTCGGCTGCCAATTGGCAAATTGAGCAAGTTGCTCATCTGTGTGTGCCATCTCAAAATAATCTGTGCAGATGATTTTCCATACTTTTCTCCCAATTTTGTAAAGACAGGTTCGTTAATAAGAGCTTTGTCGCCATGGCCTAATGGATACCAAGCCATAATTTTAATTCCATATTTGTCCAAGATCTTTCTAAGCTCCTTTTGTGTAAAATATGGATGTGCCTCTACTTGAATAAATTGAGGAACTACTTCCCATTTTTGTTCAAGTTCAACAAGATACTTTCCCTCAAAATTAGAAATTCCAATTGCCTTGGCTTTTCCCGCTCTATAAGCTTTTTCAAGCTGCCTATATCCAGCAAGCCAATCACCTACTGGCTGATGAATATAGAGAAGATCAACATAATCAACTCTATTCTGTAGGCCAAAGTTTTGTTGAAAGAAAAACATCTTCTCTCTTCGTGCTTGACTCTTTTATTCCTCTTCCTACAGCTCGCTCATTCACATAGGCATTTGCTGTATCTACGAGAGAATAGCCCATGTTTATTTTTTCACCCTTACCACTCCTTATTTCGCTCTACAATTTTCTCAGCAAAATTCATTTGAATTTCTCCCGAGTAAAGGGTTTCCAAGTGTACCTTCATCTCCTTTACTTCCTGCTCTGTGACATTAATAAGCTTGCTATTGGTGCAATATGGCTTTCTGCACAGGGCTTGTACATCTTTTTTTGTTAGCTGTGTAATTGGCTGTTTCATCTCGAATTCCTCCAGTCCACAAGAATTTTTCTAATCTGCACAAGTTTTTTGCTTTCCTTGTCCATCAGCATCATTTCTGTAAAGATCTTTGCCATTTCTGGTAAGTCAACTTCTGCGTCTCTGACACCATCAGATTTAATACTGACTAATGCCTGCTTTAGGACTTCAATATAATTAGCCTGTAACAGTTGTAATAGGTACTGAGTCTGCAACACCTTTAGGGTATCAATTTGCCCAAGAATATCTTTCTTCACCTGTTCAAGTTTTGCCGCAGTTATTTCATCATAGCGAGCCTGAAAGCTTGTAAATATAGGAGTGTCTTCACTCTTTTTAACATTGCTAAGTAGCACCTGTATTTCCTTCCAATTAAAGATATTCTGTGCTGCATCAACCATCCGAACAAAGACCGCAGATCTTGACATATCCTGTGCAGAATCCAATCTTTTTATTTCATATTCCTGTGCAGCATGCTTCCAATTACATTTCACATTAAATAATAAATCTTCCATATTTCTATTGCCTTTCTAAATATTTATTAGGCATTTAAAAACCACCTATATACTACTATATGCTTCCAAAAATATTTTGTCAATACCTAATTAACACTTTAAAGGTGTTGAAAAAAATATCTTATGGTGTACGAAACTTTAAATATTCTAGAAACAGAATTTTAATGGCAATGGCTTAAAAAGAAGTAGGGACGAGTTTTTTGTGGTACAAAAATATCCCTAACCCAAACAGATATAGGGTATTCTATAGACCTGTTCAGTTTCATTCTACAAATCCGACAGTGAAATTCTCTGTGCTTTTATCAACTGTAGTTTGGTCTAAGCCCGGAATAAAATTCCACACTGGTTCTGCTAAGATAGGAACAGTATGCGATAAAACTATATCAACACTCCAATCAACCTTTTCAAGTTGTTTCTCGACATATTGCTTGATGGTTTCATCCGGTTGTTCTGTATCAAACCACATAAGCCCATTATTAAGACGGTAATACTTATCTACAGAATATGCCCCGCCAATTACAATGACACTCCTGTCATTGAAATAATAGATTTCCCCATCTTTGGCAAAAAGAAGATTAGGATACTGCTCTTCGACATATACAATGCCGCCATTCCATTCCTTTTCATCGTAATCCCCTGCTTCCCAGGGTCTGGCCTCATGATTGCCATGAATGCAGAATAATGTGATATCCAGTTGAGACAGTTCTTCCTTCAATTCATTGTCCCTACTATCGAGGTGATAGTTGATTCCGGCATCGCCAAGAATGATCATGACATCTTCCACAGTTGTATCATTCTCAAGGCAGAACTGCTCGATTCTCCTGAAATCTCCATGTGTGTCGCCTGTTATATAAAAAAATGCACTAAACTTCTTCCTCCTCAACATAAAATTCCTTCATGTCATCAAGGCGCAAGCGACCAAGCCTTCCATAAGGCATACCGCGTACCAATCGACGACAATGTTGTTGTGTGATTTATAGATAAATCCCTTTCTGGGATTCTCCTCTATAAACAGTGTCGGTGTATGGCCTGACACGATAAATTTATCTTCAAAATATTTCTTCTCATAATCCGGCCTCTTCCACACCAGCTCATCCAGCTCATATTCCCAGATTCCTTTATCCGGTTCAATATTTCCAAGGCCGGCATGGACCAGAAGGAATTCTCCCATTGCTGTTTGTACTTCTTCATAGACCTCAAACTCAGAAACAAAATCAGCAATTTCATTCCGCTCACTCCTGGATAATTTATGAAATTCATCTATCGTGGTTACAGATCCGTTCTGCTGCCAGTTAATCAGCTTCTCTATTTCTTCTTCATCGATGTCTGCAATACTCTCCTCTGTAATTTCCTGCAGAAGTGTCTTCATGCATTCGCAGAACATGACCTCATGGTTGCCGGCGATACAGCAGACATTGGGCCTCTTCATCAGATCCTGCAGTATCTTAACAGGATGCGGCCCTCTATCCACCACATCACCTAAGATATAAAGCATATCCGAATCTGAGAAGTCGATTTTCTCCAACATCTTCTGGTAATAATCATAATGTCCGTGAATGTCACTTATCACATAATTGGCCAACTACGGCACCTCCTAATAGTCCTCCGGAAGAAGGAAAATGACTCTCTGTCTTCCCTCAGTCTTTACCCAGAATTTTTTTCCATTTCGGAAAAACACTTGCAGATCTCCGGCCTCATCATTTTCATCGCAGCAAGCCAAAATACAGTTTAGGCAATAATACGCAGCCCACAAAGTCTCAATCGGCCACGGATCATCCTCAGAAGTCTTAAACATATCGACAAAAGAGCCCGTAAAATTAAGGTCATTGACTGTTTCTTTCCAGTTTTCAAATGCGCATTCTTCTTTTGAAACCTGCGGCTTAAAATCAATAGCTGCAATCATTTTGTCATAAGCTTCCCTTGATTCTGGTTCAATCGAGTCCACCATGATATCGTACATATCACAGGCCATCAGAAGGGGCATATCCTTCATTTGATAAATTATTCGTACTGCCATAACACACCTCAACAATAATCATAATCATACACTCTATTATTAAGCATAAGTCTGAAAATCCCTTTTTCTTTCTGTAAATTTTATATAATGCCGTCAAATGCACCTGACTGAAGCCCGTGCTAGGTGCATCCTGAAAGCACATCCTTCTATTATTCCTTTGAGATTTCTATGCCGACATAATGACTAGCAGGCAGTGATCAGAGATTTCATCAATAAGGTCTCCATCCAAAGCAAATCCTGCAGGTTTGAATTCGTCCCATGCTCTGGCGCTGAGAAGGATATGATCAATGTTCTTCTCAGCAAAGAAATCATTTCTGACAGTCGGAAGTCCTGCCGTAGCTTCCTTGTACCCCAGTTCCTTTAATTCCTTGATATGGCTGGAATCCGATGATTCCTGAAAGTCACCCAGTGTAATGATTCTGCTGTCCTTCTGCTTGGCAAGCTCTTCCATCACCTCGCTCCAGAGCATCTCCTTCTGTTCCTTACGCTGGGCAATAAACCAGTCTGCTTTTCCAGAAAAATTTGCTGTCTGAACCATATAGCAGTTCATGATATACCAAGGCTCTCCATCTATATATGCCCTCAGATAAGAGGTTCTGTTCGGAAGGCAATGGCCAATATCAATCACCTCATATGTCTCAACTATGCTCTTCTTTAAGAGGGTTACGGTTACAAAGGTCGCTTGTGGGTCCTGTAATCAAAAGAAGGCGGGGTAATCACGTAATATTTCTTGCCAAATGCCTCATACAGTTCATCAAGGTACTTGCCACCTCCGGTAATAAATTCCTGGATACCAATACAGATTGGCTCTCCATACTTATCAAAAACGTAATCTGCGAATTCCGTAATCTTTACACTGTGCTTAACCTTCGCTATAGGCTTAAAAAGAATTGAAATTAAAGCTGATAAACTTGTTCATCATATTAAAATCCTCCATTATGTTAATTTTTTTCTAAAAGTTCCATGCGTCGCTTGATCTGCATCTGCGGCGAAAAATACAATCATATCCTTGCTGGTTTCTGCCTGATTACCGTAGCTTAAGATACGGCTGAATATTTTTACAATCACATCTTCCCTGACATAGAAGCGCTCACCGAGTAGGAAACTGACCTGTCTGTTAATCTCCTAGCGATCTGCCTTGGGGAGATTTCTGAGACACTGCCTTATAGCTATCTTCAGACCCTCAGGAATATTTGCATCCTCAGCAGCATAATCACAGCAAGGGGTCTTGCTGCTTGCGAATGTGTTCCATCCATAACAGCAACTGTAATCCAAAATGAATCTGATAGCTTCTTCAAGCTGTGTGCGATCATCATACCAATTGTTTTCTTTCATAATACTTATTCCTCGTATTATATAGTAGTAGTTTTTAGAGACCCTCTCCAAGGTCTTTATAACTATTAAGTCATAGTCTTTTCTTTACCTCTTCCGTAGGTTCGACTATGATATATAAGATGCTGTGGATTGGTTACTTACTCCTACCACTTGATGGTTTTGGAAAGGCTCCAACCACAGTCTCTTTGCTCATTTGTTAATCAGTTAGATACCGCATGACGATTTATTTAGAACGAGGCTACAATCGCAAGGAGTTCCTGTGGTTCTAAAACAGTATCAAATACATTTTAAAGGAGATTATTATGATTTACGTAGGAATTGATGTCGCTAAGGATAAGCATGATTGCTTTTATCACAAACTCTAATGGAGAAGTATTATTTAAAGCTTTTTACCATTTCTAACAATCAAGATGGTTTCAATGTCCTTTACCAAAGAATAGAATCTGTTATGGAAGATGTAACAAAAGTAAAAGTAGGACTAGAAGCTACCGGACACTATAATTACAATCTTTTAGGATATCTCATTGATAAAGGTCTGACCACCTATGTCATCAATCCGTTACATACAACTCTGTACAGAAAAAGTCTAAGCCTTAGACTCACGAAAACGGATAAAGTAGATGCCCGCACGATTGCTTACATGCTCATGTCTGATGTGAACTTGAAGTCCTACTCAGACACATCTTACCACAACGAAGAATTAAAGTCATTAACTCGTTATCGTTTTAATAAGGTAAAAGAACGTGCCAAGCTAAAAACTTCCGTTTCAAGACTGGTCTGTATCTTATTTCCTGAATTAGAAAAACTTGTACCAACACTTCATATGGCATCTGTTTATGCATTGCTTTCTGAATTTCCCGGGGCTAAACATGTAGCCGGTGCACATCTTACCAGACTTACAAATCTTCTTTCAGATGCATCTAAAGGTCGATATGGTAAAGATACCGCCATAACTTTCAGGGAAGCTGCAAGGGCTTCTATCGGCTCAAATATGCCGGCCAAATCTCTTGAACTAAAACACACCATCAAGTTGATACTGGAACTTGGTTCTGAGATTGAGGAAATCGAAAATGAAATTAAAATTATCATCGATGAAATTAATTCTCCAATTCTCAGTATTCCAGGTATCAACTATCGTATGGGCGCTATGATCATTGCCGAGATCGGTGACTTTAGTCGATTTGATTCTCCTGATAAAATCTTAGCTTATGCCGGGTTTTCACCATCAACATATCAATCAGGGCAGCTTGACTCAGCATACTCCCACATGGAAAAACGAGGTTCCAAATATCTACGATATGCTCTGTACAATGCAGCTAAGTATGTTTGCCACTGGGATGTGACATTTGCCGAGTATCTTGCCAAGAAACGAGCTGAAGGCAAGCATTATAACGTTGCAATATCTCATGCCGTCAAAAAACTGGTTCGAGTTATTTATCATCTTGTAAAATCGAATCAGCAATACATTAAAGTAGCTTAATTAACTCTAATTCAATACTCCTTTTTCATGCACCTATCATGATGCTCTTTTTGTCATGCAGTTTTCAAAGTGCAAGGAGCTCTAACTGTATTCCGAATATATCTAAAATACATTTCTGTACTTTATTTAAAAAATATCATTTTAGGGCTTGACTTTTAATAGTTAGTCTTTCCTAATTCATTTGTCACTTAGTCTGGATCATATGAATCCATAAAATCATCCAAAGAATAGTTCTCGTCACAGCCCAGAATCTCTTCAATGAACTCCTCTTCTGTCTCATATCCCATTTCTCTTAATTCCTTAATCTCTTTCTTTTGTCATATACTTACCCCCAATTAATATTGGCTTGTTTTTTTACTATACTAACACCACTTCACTTATTTGTCAACAATATTAGCTTGTTTTTTTACTATATTCTGATTTATACTTTGTTTAGAACATTCTTAAGGAGGATTCAAATGTTTATTTATAATTTGGAATTGGTCCCATCAAAAAAATACGTTTCGTTGGATTACACTAAGTACAAAGACATTTTTTCTGAATCTTGCACTTATATAAATAGAGGACTTGCTTTTACACGAGATCAAAAGGCATTAAAGATACTATCTATAGAAAAGGAGAAAATAACAGTTCAGTTAGAGTCTGCTAATCCACTTCAAAATCCTACTCGTAGCCTTAGTGCGCTAACTAGATTTCTCACCTCAAACTACTCTGGTATATTTGAAGAATATGTGTATAATAAAACGCTGTTCAACATGTCCTTAATTAGCACTATTTCAGATGATTCTGATACAGATATAACTATTTCAGATGCTGAAATGCTCAAGATAATAGTTGATCTTACAGTTGGTTTTACATCTAAATCAGAATCAGAAACATCTAAACGAAAAAAAACACTTGATCAAATCAAAGAGTTAATAAAGCCATATATTCAGAAATAATTTCAAGGGCCAATCAGTTTGCCCTAGACCCTGAAGGCTGGTCACTACAATGTGAAACAGGATTATTTAATCTGAATAACCTAGATGAACAAACAGACTACAATAAAGTCTTTTATAAGGAAAGATGGATTAAAGAAGATTTATCCAATAAAAAGGTCAAAGAAGGTGATAAAGCGTTAGAGCAACATCTTATTGTATCATTCTCCTTAAAGTACAAAAAATATCACCGGAAAATCAGGCAAAGCCAGATTGACCGTGCTAATAAGCTTATTGAAAAAGGGGAATATAAAAGAAATCAAAAAACCAAAATGATCCACGCCGTTTGTACTAATCTGGAGACAACCGGGGCGGAAGAAATCGTTCGTATAAACAAGAAGAGATGGGAAATTGAAGAATGTTTCAGAATCATGAAAACCGAGTTCAGTGCACGCCCTATTTATCTTCAAAGAGAGGATCGCATAAAGGCACATTTCATAACTTGTTTTGTTTCATTGGTAGTATTTAGGATACTTGAGAAAAAACTTGGCGAACAATATACATGCGATGAGATTATTAACGTATTACGCTCTATGATGATGTATCGTCCGGGAGAAAAGTTAGGATATCTACCCACTTACACAAGAACAGCTATAACAGATGCACTTCATGAAGCATTTGGATTTCGTACCGATTATGAAATCTTAACCGATTTGAGTATGAAGAAAGCCTTTCGAGACAGCAAAAAAAGTAAGTAGTCCCAGCTACACTTTTGTGAATTAAAAAAGGTCTGAAACCCTTGATATATACGGAGTTCAGACCTTTTAGCTGTCAAAGACAGCACAATAACTCACTCTCGTCAAGTACTATTTTTCTTGTCAATTTTGTAAATATGCTATAAATTCAGCTTGACAAACTACTTTAAAGTTTTAGAATTGTATTGAAAGTAAACATAATTTAATGGAGGCGTTCATTATGGAAAAGCTAAAGTTATTTCTTAAGCGAAAGGATATCATTATTTCTGCAAAAAGATATGGTATAGACGCTTTGGGAGCTATGGCACAGGGACTGTTTTGTTCACTTTTAATAGGTACTATTATCAATACTGTCGGAAAGCAGTTTAATATCGGTTTTCTTACAAGCACTGTAGCCACCATTGCAGGAGTTGACTATACTGTAGGTTCTCTTGCAAGTGCCATGAGCGGACCTGCAATGGCTGTGGCAATAGGCTATGCACTTGCCACTCCATCGCTTGTACTGTTTTCACTGATTACGGTGGGTTTTTGCATCCAATGCACTTGGAGGTGCAGGAGGACCGCTTGCCGTACTTTTTGTAGCAATAATAGCTTCTGAAGCAGGTAAGATGGTGTCAAAAGAAACCAAAATAGATATACTGGTCACTCCGCTTGTCACTATCTCGGTCGGAATACTTTTATCCGCACTGCTTGCACCTACTCTCGGAAAGGTCGCTATGAAGCTCGGTACTGTTATCATGTGGGCTACAAGCCTCCAACCTTTCCTTATGGGAATTCTTGTCTCACTTCTTGTAGGTGTGGCGCTTACACTTCCTATTTCATCTGTCGCCATTTGTGCCGCACTCGGACTTACAGGACTTGCAGGCGGTGCCGCACTGGCAGGTTGCTGTGCCCAGATGGTAGGCTTTGCAGTTATCTCATTCCCTGAAAAACAAGTGGGGAGGACTTATCTCACAAGGTATCGGTACATCCATGCTTCAGATGGGCAATATTGTAAAAGAATCCGAGAGTTTGGATAGCTCCATGTATTACATCCATGATTACCGGACCTATTGCAACCTGTATATTCAAGTTGCAAATGAATGGTGCCGCAGTATCATCCGGTATGGGTACCTGCGGTCTTGTAGGCCAAATCGGAGTGTATACAGGTTGGGTGAATGATGTAACAAGCGGTGCCAAATCCGCCATCACTTCATTTGATTGGTTTGGACTTATAATGATATCCTTTATTCTACCTGCCGTAATGACACCTGTTATCCATATGTTCATAAGAAAAGCGGGACTTGTAAAGGACGGAGATTTAAAACTTTAAACAAAAAAGGCGGCTTAATGATTATGATATGTACCCAGAATCCTGGACACATGTTATGAACTAAGCGGAACACATGGATGTTATCCTGTACTTTACAGGTGGCATCCATTTTGTTTTCCGTTGTATTCTTTCATTGTTGTAATAATTTATGTATTCATCTAGTGCTTTTGAGAAACTCTCAAATGATTCATATTCTTTTTCGTAGCCGTAGTACATTTCATTCTTTAGGCGTCCAAAGAATGTTTCCATAATGCAATTGTCTATGCAATTGTCTATGCAATTGCCACGCCTAGACATTGATTGGATAATTCCTCTGTTTTTTAGTTCTTGACGATAATAGTTATGTTGATATTGCCATCCTTGATCTGAATGAAATATTAATCCTGTAAGTGATTTGAACTTTTTAAACGCCGTCTCTAACATTCTCTTGATTTGATTTAGGTTTGGACTCATCGATAAATCATATGAAATAACTTCATTTGTGTACATGTCAATTATCGGAGAAAGATAACACTTTCCCCATGAAAAGTTAAACTGAGATACATCAGTTGTCCACTTCTGAAGTGGTGCTGTCGCTGTAAAGTCCCTATCTATTATGTTTGGTGCTGCTTTGCCTACTTCGCCCTTGAATGAATGATATTTCTCTTTAGGCCTTTTTGCCTTGCAATCCAAGTGAATGCATGATGCGTTGTACTCTTTTGTGATTAACAATATTTCCACATCTTAAGAGTTCTCTATACACTCTTCTTACACCATATCTACCTTTATGCTGATCAAATATTTTCTTGATTTCTTCAGTGAGTTCAGCATTTCTAAAGCCTACAGTATCAACTTTACTGATTTCGTAGTAGTAAGTTGATTTAGGCATATTTAAACCTTTTAATAGGTGCTTTAATTGGTATCCTTCTTCTCTGAGTGCTTTGATGATTGCTGCTTTTTCGCCTTGAGTTGCGCAGCCCATCTTTCTTGTCTCAAGGCGATCCTTTTTTTACTACTTCAATCTCAGCTTTCATTGCCGCAATTTCTGCTCTTAGTCTGATTAACTCTCCGCATTCTGATTCAGTTAAAGGCTTGGGCTCAATCGTTTTCTTTTTCATATCAGGGTTCTTGCTCTTGCGACCTTTCTTTTTATTCACAAGACCATTGTAACCTAATTCTTTGTATTTGCGAACCCACATATATAGCATTCCATCGCTGATACCCGCAGAAATAGCAACTGATATGTTGGATTGTCCTGCTAATACTTTAGCAACTAATTCATATTTCGCTTCAGAGGTCCACACTTTGTTATTACCTAAGTGCTTTAAAGCGTCTGATCCATTTTGTTCTCCGATACGAACCCAGTATCGAATCATTTTACGAAATCTTGTTGTTTTTATCCCTTCTGGTGTTTCAGGCCAGATTCCTTGTCGATATAGCTCGATACACTCTAACTTATACTCATGACTGTAACGCATGAAAAATACCCTCCTTACTGGGTATCCAGTAAAGAGGGTACATATCACCAGAAAGTTCCGTTTTATTGTTAAACTCAGTATTTCTCTGATGAGCCGCATAAGCTCCATCATGATTTCCTGACTGCATTCTTCTCGACACTGCTTATTTAGCCAAAGTGCTATACGATATACCATTCTGTTTATATAGTCGCTGTGACGGTCGAGTATATATCCGAGAGCTTGCATACTTCCACTCTTAGCCGCAATGATCATTTCATAATCAATTATGATTTTTTCTTCTTCCATTCTTCTTTGCCCTCGCTTTCTTCAAGCCGTTATATTTGTAGTCTCTTGCCCGCTCTGGAGTAATCCCCAGGAGTTTTCCAATCGAACCAAAATCATAGCCAATGCCTACAAATAAGATGAGTGACTGTTTTTCTCTTTCTGTCAGATTATCAAAAACATCTTCAAAGCCATCACTCTTTATGGCGAATCGTATATTTCTGATAATCATCTCGATTTCTTCCCCAAGTTCGTGATTATCTTCCACTGCGATATAATCTCCCAGACTATTTTCACTAAGTGAATCTAATGAAATGCTGCTATTCCTTTTTTTCCCATAGACTGGCACTCCTTGTCACATTCCTTGCACAGTACCAGATGGAGTCTCTCATAAATTTCCAAAAGTCGTCCTCCACCTCACGCTTTTCAGACTCGTTCATTCAAAAGTTCCTCCCTTTCGTAAGGAACTTTCAAAACATCCTTACACTCCTTTTACTGTGTTTTGGTATGCCAAAACATCACGGATAAAATGAAAAATATTTTATTTTTTTCTTACGATAGGCCTCACCTCCCCCTGAAATGACCGCAAAAAAGCCATAAAAAACCAGTCATGAGGGGTTGACTTGCGATTTTTTATGCCTTATAATTCACTATATATCATATTATATATTATATATAGTGATTTTATAAGGAGCAGTCTATGCTTTTTGAATATTTGAAAGAACATTACAAGGACGGGGAACCTATCTTCCTCGATGATATTCATATAGAGGGAATGAGACGGGATAACTTCCGTCAGCAGATTAAAACTCTTGCTGACGTCGGTAAAATCGTGAGATATGAAAAAGGGATATATTATATTCCGAAAAAAAGACTCGCTTTAGTTCATCCGCAGGTCCGACTCCCGAAACGGTTGCCAGATATAAGTACATCTCCCGTGGCGGAAAGACGGACGGTTATTATTCCGGCAGCACTTTTGCCAACATCATCGGACTATCTTTGCAGGTTCCGATGAAGAAAGAAATCGTCAGCAATAACATAGCTGCCATCGTAAGAGAAGTTATGATAGGCAAGCAGTCTTTTATCGTAAGAAAAACCAACGTTCCTATTTCTGAGGATAATGTTAAAGTTCTTCAGCTTTTGGAATTGTTAAAAAATCTGGACTCTTACCTTGACAGCGATTATGATGAAGCGAGAGAAAAAATCAAAAAATATTCTCTTGCGAACCATATCACAAGAGATGATGTTGACCAGTATATTAGAAGATACCCTGATTCAACTTTTCGATATTACTATGAAATGAGGTTAGACCATGTACTTGCATAACGATAAGGATCTCTTCACAGAGATCATAACAGAAACCAACGCGCAGACAGATATCGCAGAATCCATCATAGAAAAGGATTACTACGTTACCATGATCTTAAAGCTACTTGCAAAGAGCAATCCCGACATAGTGTTCAAGGGAGGAACTTCCTTATCAAAATGTTTCCACCTGATCAACCGATTTTCCGAAGATATTGATATCACTTTCTCCGAGCATATCGGTGAGTCCCGGAGGAAAAAGCTCAAATACAAAATTCTCAAACCGATCAGTGATGAACTGGGTATGCCAATCGAGAACTGGGATAGTATCGAGAGCGATAAGGACTACAACTATTACCTCTTTGGCTATCAACCTGCAAATGACTATCCGGTGGAAGGTATCATGCCCGGTGTAAAACTGGAAACTGCTCTTGTCTCCTATTCCTTCCCAACCGAAGAAAGAGATGTTGACTCAATCATCTACAGAGCGATAAAAGATTCCGCTCCCGACATAATCACTGATTACGGTCTTGAACCTTTTTCGATGAAGGTTCAATCCGTCAGCAGGACATTCATTGATAAAATATATGCCCTCTGCGATTACTATATGGAAGATAAAACAAAGCGTTTCTCAAGACACTTGTATGATCTCCATATGCTCTATCCGACCATTACAATTGACGATTCTTTTATGGATCTTATACAGCAGGTTCGTGACCATCGCTCACAGCTCCCGATATGCCCTTCCGCAAAAGAAGGCGTAAATATAAAATCGCTCATAACAGAGTTCCTTGATAAAGAATTCTACAAGAGCGACTACGATAGTGTCACCAGAACGCTGATCTCTGATGATGTAACATATGAGCAGACTTCTCTCACACTGAGAGAAATCTCAGACAAACTGTTCTGATATTTTCATAATTTATATTGCCAGCCATTTCGCATTCTGATATGATATGGCTCATAAAACACCAAAACTGCTAAAGATGCCGGCGCATCCGTGCGCCCGTACTGTAGCAGTTTTTTATTTTCCCATTATTTTCCCCACAGTACAAAAACATAAGAACAATCGCCGGATACGGCGTTATGGGTTCAAAGTGCCTGCCCTATGGCAGTCTGAACCCGCAAATCGCCCAACGATTTGCAAGAAGAATACCAAGCACTGAATGTGTTCCCACACATTCACATTTGCTGGCCATTTCTCCTGTCGGAAAAATGATGCAAATGAGCTTGCAAGGGGTTTATACCCCCTGACCCCCGTCAACGCAAAGCCAAAGCCTATTCCTCTTAGGAAAAGTGAGCTGTTTTGCCCTAAAAGCAATATGCCGGAAACGGCAAATTTGAAAGGAAGTGGTATTCATGAACGGTAAGCGTGACCGTACAAATGAGCTGAAAGTCTTCCTCAGCGATAACGAGCAATATGTACTTGATAACAAAGTTAAAGCATCCGGCATGAGGAATAAATCTGAGTATATCTGACACATGATCCTATACAACTACACCTATGATTGCAACTATGATGAACTTCGGAAGTACAACCGCCAGCTTTCTGCTATCGGAAGAAATATAAATATGATCAGAGAGCGGATGATGAAATCCGGCAATGTTTACGAAGAAGATGTTAAAGAGATAAAGGAGTTGATGGATAAGATATGGCATACACACGAATCCATGCTATCAAAAGCACCGTTACAAAAGCTGTAGCTTATATTTGTAACCCGGATAAAACCGAGGAGCAACTGCTCATTGATACATTTGGCTGTGGAATTGAAACTGCCAGGCATGACTTTGAGTACACTCTTAACCGAACAAAACAATCTGACAAAAATCAAGCTTTTCATCTCATCCAGTCATTTGCCAAAGGAGAGGTTTCTCACGAAGAAGCTCACCGGATCGGAATTGAGCTTGCGGACAGATTGCTCCAGGGGAAGTTTTCATATATCGTAGCAACTCACACGGATCGTGGACACCCTCATAATTACATTATTTTCTGCGCCGCTGATAACCTTTCTGAGCTTCAAAAACAGATTGACGATAAGACCGCCGAGGCGAAATCCGCCAGAACCGAGCTTGTGGAACTGGAGCATCAAATGAAAAAAGTCTCCGAACTGCTCCTATATGCGGAACAGTACAGAGACAATAAACCTTTCCAAGATAAATATATGAAGTCCAAAGATCCGGACAGATACCTACGAATGCACGAAACTCAGCTTATCTTATATGACGGTGCTGAGCGTATGCTTAGGAAATTGGGATCTTGATCCCAAATCTGTTAATCTGTCAGAAATCCGGGCTGACTATAAAGCCATGCAGGCGCGTAAGGCTACGCTTGATAAAACATACAAATCTGCCGAGAAAGAAGCCAAAGATCTACAGGAAAAATCAGATAATGTACAGCACTTCCTTGGATATGAGCTCCAATTTCAGCATACTTCCAAAAACAGAAATATCCCTTCTCACTCATAAAAAGGGAAGCTACCTCAACTCACGAGGTAGCTCCTTGCTTCTTACACCATTCAGAAATAATGCTCATATCTACAAGCTTTTCATTCAAATATAATGCCTTTCTATAAATTGACCTTTCGTTCTCAGAACAAGTTTCACTATCACTCTGTCTATCCAGTTCTTGCTGATATACAAGAAAATCTCTCGTGCAAAATCCAAATATATCTACTGCATACTTGAAATAATACTCTCCAAAGCCATCGGTATGCTCTTTCTGTGGGTTTAAGAAAAGTAGAGAAACATAGTTTTGAAGATCCCAGCGGTTTACATCAGTCATAACATCATCTGTCATGTGTCCGTGTTGAATGTTCGTCAATAATATAGCATCAACATTATTGTACTCTTCTTCAACATATGAAGCTTTTGTAAAAACTCCTGTATTCCCAAAAATATACGAATACCACTCATCCATATCTTGGATAATATCCAAGGCTATAACAAGGATGTTAAAATACTCTTCTCCAGTTTTCGGAAATTTCTTGTTTGCAGAAACAAGGTAATCCTTTAACTTGTTATCAAGACGATCTACACTGTTTATTTTTTCACCAAGCCTGTTTCCAATAAACGTAGATACTTTATCCACATCCGCTTTATCTGGCAATCTTTCCGCACAATATATCTTAACACCATCATTATTCTCTTGCTCAATTCTTTTCATCAAATCAGGTGTCTTAACCTCGACATTTACTTTTCTCCCATTATACTTGAAAGAACATTCTGGATTCTTTTTGCCCTCATATTTAGGCTCATAGCTGAAACCATCCTTATACTTCCTGATAATATAATCCACAACATATGCCTCAGATGCAAATTGAACATACTGAGGCAGTGATATATATTGGTCTAATTGAGACTTTTCAAGGAACGATTTGAATTGACTTTCATTCAAAACTGCTTTGTAATCCCTCATAACATCCAAAAAATCACGCCAATATCGACTATCTATTTGGGCTGCTTTTGCAACAGGGTGAAGCACTTTAGAATTTTCTATAAGTTTACATACTTCTTCCATAAAAATCTCTATTCCGCGGGCAAGTCGCGGCACAAATAGTAATGAAAGTGTTTTACATCTCAACTCTGTGATTTAAAATATATAACAAGAAGCTATACTACAAAGCACGGGAGGTAAAGTTGTAAAAACTTTCTCTGTTTTAGACAGCATAAAAATCAGTGTAAGTTCTGTCTTTTCAAGCACAAATAAGTGGTATCATGAATCCGTACACTAAGAATTGTTAAAGCTCTTTGTTTTATTGTGTGGCAGTTCAGTCAATGGCTTCTTATCTTTTACGAAAGGAGTTACACTATGAAAGTTACTTATCAAACCTGTTGTGGTGTCGATGTTCACAAATCTTTTCTTGTTGCCACAATCATCAAAACTACCGCCGGTATTGAACCTTCTTATCAAAAGAAGCGATTCTCTACCTTCAACAATTCTATTTTAGACTTTAAATCGTGGCTTCTTGAAAATGAATGCCATGATGTCTGTATGGAATCCACAGGTAAATACTGGGTTCCTGTCTTTAATCTTCTCGAAGATCAAATCAACGTTACCATTGCTAATCCCAAATGGGTTAAAGCTGTTAAGGGTAACAAGGACGATACCAAAGATTCTAAATGGATTGGAGACTTATTCCGACTGGGACTTGTGAAAAGCAGCTACATTCCTTGTAGGTTGATCCATATTCTTAGAGAATACACAAGATATCGTTACAAGCTTGTTTCTTGCCGTTCAAGTGAAAAGAATAGATATCAGAATGCTCTTACTATAGTGGTTCAGTTGTCTAGACAAAAATCTAAGCATTTTATAATGAACTGATATATGTAACTGGGTAGGGGAGAAACTCCCCCCTCAGGCTGCATGATCATCCAGTAACAGGATTGGATAATAGCAGGATGCCGGTGTCTGATTATTGAGTGCTGAATGACAACGTTCAAAGTTGTATGTATGCACATATTTCCCAATAGCCTTCCTTGCTTCTCGGATATTGTTGTATTGGGTCAGATATGCTTCCTCGTACTTGAAGCTCCGGAACCATCGTTCAATCATGATATTATCAGCCCAGCGGCTTTTACCATCCATACTTTGACGGATCTGGTTCTCTTTGAGGAAATTCATGTACTCATTGCTTGTAAACTGACAGCCCTGATCCGAATTCAGGATAATAGGTTTTGCTACCATAAACGCCTTTTTTAACGCAGTTATGACCATTCTGGTATCTAGAGTATCATCGACTTCCCAGCCAACAATACAGCGGCTGTACCAGTCGATCACAGCGGTCAGATACAGGAATCCGTGCTTGATGGGGATGTATGTAATGTCGATTGACCATGCCTGATTAGGACGGTCGATAACGGCGTTTCGTAGCAGATACGGGCAGACTTTAGCCTGTTGCATACGTTTAGAAAGGTTCATTTTTGGATAGATTGGATCCATCCCCATTTCATTCATATAACGGCGCGTTTTCCGGCGGCCAACCTGATGCCCACGCTTCTTCAGCTGAGCAGACAGCTGTCGTGCTCCCCAGGCCGGGTTATCTGTGTGTAATCGATCTATGATCGATTTGCAATCTAACTCCTCCTGAGATATGGGCGTGCCCTTGTAATACACACTGGTACGGTTGATATCAAGAAGCGCAGCTCCTGTTTTAACTGGAAGTTCTTTAGTCTTCAAAAGGTTTTGGACTAAATTTACTCTCGTAGTCAGGTCCAAGTGTTTCTTCAGATTTTTTTTTCAACCAATCCACCTGCATGGTGAGCTGGCCAACTTTTTTCGCATATTCAGCTTTTTCCTTGCGCTCTAAAGCGAGTTTTTCTTTCAGATTATCCTCTCGTGTGTCATCAAAAACCACGGATGCTTTATCGAGGAACTCCTTCTTCCAGTTGCGGAGAAGATTTGGCTGAATATTGTTTTCGGTTGCGATTGTATTTAAGTCTTTTTCTCCTTTGAGCAGTTCAATCACTAATTCTGATTTGAATTTGGCGGAGAAATTTCTTCTTGTTCGAGACATAATAAAAATCCTTCTTTCTGTAGTGTTTACAGTATATCAGATTCATTAAGAAATGTCTCTTGAAGTGTCTTAAATTACGATACCATTATATACTGTTTGTAATATCGCATTAGATTCTGTTGTATCCGATATCTTTGGGAAGTCATCCTCATCCATTATCGATTATCTGCTTGAACAATCAGGTACTACGATTAACCATGAAGAAATCGCTTCAAAACTTCTTAAGAGCCTCAAATCCAAAGAAGACGCTGTGATTGAATCTATCGAAGGATATCAGATGACTGATGCCCAGAAATATCGTATGCGCCTAATTCGCGCACATATGGATTATATCACAGCTGAAATAGAAAAGCAAAGCTATCGAACGATAACCGAGCGGCACTTGAATGAATGCTTGAATATTCAGAAGATTTAAGAAAAGCACATTTTATTAAAGAGTTATTTGTTGATATTCTTGATGAAAACTCTTATTCAAAGCAAAGAACTTTGTTTAGTGAATGGCTCCGTGAGGTAGAAAATTCAGGAATTGAAAAGTTCAAAGCAGCAATCACCACATTTAGAAATAACTACAAGTATATCTTAAACTCTCTTAAGTACAGGCACATTTCAAATGGTTCTACAGAAGGATTTAATAATAAGATAAAGGTGCTCAAAAGAATATCTTATAGCGTACGAAACTTTAAATATTTTAGAAATAGAATTTTTAATGGCAATGGCTTAAAAAGAACTGGGGACGAGGTTTTTTTGTGGTGCAAAAAAATATACCTAAACAAAACAGATATAGAGTATTCCATAGATCTGTTAGCAAAAAAACTATGCAATTCCTTCAAAAAGAGTGGGTTAAAAATCAACCCACCCCAACATTTGACAAAGAACCAGTAAAAAGTGGGTCAAAAAAACAACCCACCCCAACATTCGACAAAGAACATAAAATTTTTTTCTAAATAAACTTTTTACACAAATTAAAACATAATTAATCTTCAGTGTTAATGGAAAATCCTTATCTCCCCTTCAGTATTATTACCCGTAACATATACAAGAACAACATATAAAAAAATCACATATTTTTTTCATATCTACCTTTAGATGTAATATCTAATTTTAAAAAAACGAAAAAAATCTTTGTATTATTATCAACCATAGCCTCAAGATATCTATATAATTCCTGCATCTTTATATTATTCAACGATAAATATTTGTCTGTTATATTCAACTCCTTCAAGTTACGCAACCTCATAACTCCTAAAATATACTCCAAACAATATTTTACACTTTCTACATCTTCATTAAGTATCCTTGCTCCTCTTGAACTGTATAAAGCACTTCCTATATAATCAATTGCTTTTTGGCAAATAATTATTTAATAATAAATCACGATCTACATTATAAACAAATTGCTCATTATGCCATATCGCCTTTGCTAAAATACCTATTGCCTTATAATCTTCAACTACTTCTTTTAATGTACGTTCCATAAGTTCATTCTGCATGTCATTCGTTAAATCACAAAATGCACAACCTATTTCATATGGAATATCTAGTTCTCCATTCCTATACATTTCCAGTACTTTATATGCCATTTCATAATAGTCTTTTCCTATATCCTTAGCTGCTACTGAAAGAAGAGTAAACAGTTTTTCCTTATCATTCGGTTCTCTGTATTGATAAAACAGATTGACCCAATTATTAACAGACATAGCAAAACTTTTCTGGAAATCTGGTGGGCATTCTCTTTCTGCCAACGATCTATTATTTGCAAATAATGTTCTCGTCCATTTTCCGTAATAAGCATTTATAAAAAATCTAGGTGGAACAGGTGTTTTTCCGCCTTCACAAATATTTATTGCAGTAAATTTTTTCAATGGTTTCGGTCCACCTTCATCATGTATATTTATAGCCTGCAAATTTCCATTTGATAACTTTCTTACTTCAAATGTAATATCATTTATTCCAGTATGAAATCTATCGGGTATATCAAACTTCTGATCAATGATGGATATTGTTTCCATGTCTCCATCATAATTAAACTTTACGATACACTGATGTCCGCCATTTCTATTTGTAAACCATAATTTATCTCTTGTTCTCGCCTCCCAGAGATTTGATATTCTATATCGCTTTCCACTCTTCTTTTTATCCTCATAAACATTCGGAACAATCCAAAAAGATATATTTGAAATAGTTTGTGGAGGTGTTGAGTCTCTGTCCCAATCTCTTTGTGACCACTGTACCTTTACATCTTCACCATCTTTTTTAAAAATAAATTCACCATACCACCTTCCATCTTTATCCTGTCTCATAAATGTATCGGAAATATCAAAAATATAATATCCCTCATTCAGGAGTTTAAACTCATCTTCCAATACATCAAACACATTAATCAAATCACCTTTTCTACCCGGATAACGATGCAGTTCTGCCCACGGTATCTTTGTAGGGAAATCCGGTGCTTCTAAGTCTTCGGTATCATATTTCTCTAATCTGAACCATTTTACTTTTGCTTCGGAAAAACCTGCTGTTTTAGAATCTTTTGGAAAAAAAACTAATTCGTATGGTTCTTCAGCCCCATACTGATATGTCATCATCAAATCGCATTCTACATCATGATTAAGTGGAAATGCTGGATTCTTAATAACGGCCTCATATTGCATCTTTCTGGCATTTTCATCTTGAACTAAATTAAAATGATATTCCTTGCATTTTTTAGGCAATGTAAAGGTTCCCATAATAGGTATACTTTGCTTCTCCTCAAATCTCGGCTCAACTCTAGCATTTTTAATCAAATCAAATTTCCATACATAAGTTTGATTGCTAATGCAGGAAGGTGGTCATGCCATAACGGTATATCAGATAAACACTCTAATCTTTCTAATTCCTTGCAACCTTCTAATACATCTTGTTTTCTTATATTATAAAAACGGCATGATTCCTTTATAAATTAGATTATCAACAAGTGAAACTATATGAACATTCGCTCCACGAACAACAGATCTATTTCTCATAAGGAACTCTGTTATCGCATCAGTAATATTTAATTTAAATCGTTCTACTATTTGCTTAATATCCGATGTTATTTGAAACCATTCTTTACCAAAAAAATACACTCAAATTATCTACTTCATCACATAAACCATCTAATCCAAGTAGCTTATATACTTTTTCAGATTTAGCTACAACCTGCTTTTTGTTAAGAGATCAATAATATTATTATTAATTTCATCTTTAAAAAGCTTTGTAGAAGTAGGATGTCTTTCCCATACAATTCCCTTATAATCACTTATTTCACTTTCAAGTTTTTCATCATATTCACCAGTAACTAAAGTAAATGTTACTTCATCATCAATTAGGTTAACAACCAATAGGAAATCTCCAGGTTCAAATTTGCTTTTGAAATTTTCCGTTGTTTGGAACTTAAATGCCGTTCCTATACTTAACGGAATATTTCTAACCCTTCTGTATACCATTCGTGCAGCTTTATGAACCATACTTAACTGAAGTTCATTATAAGCATCAGGAAAAACATAAGTGAACGAATCCGTCACTATATAATTTTCCATCATGTGAACAAGACGCTTCATCTGCTCCATGGAACCATTATCAATAGCAAATGGTATTGTATAGGTATCAGTCACTCCAGATATCATTTTAATAGCATTAGTATTGTCACAAGGAATGTAATAATCTCTCTCATCACCATCAATATCATTTCTGGTATATCTTTGTTGTAATAATCTTTCAGTTAACTTCTCATACGATAAATCATCACCTATATAGCCTGGATGTAATGAAAACAAATCAACAATTATACTATTAAATCTCTGTGCCTCTTTTTGCTGCACAATAGAATTAGTCTTAGGTGTACCTACTCCTAATTTTGTCGCAATTAACTTCACATATAGATATATTTTATCCTGTGTAACTTCATATTCTTTATCATCTTCTTTACTCACCCTAATGATAAGTTTATTTCTTTCAAATTCTACAACAATGTCTTTTTTTAACAGACTTTAGGTAAATACAATTATTATCTTGACTAATTAGTACTGTATTTCCATCTCCATCCAAACAAAATAATTGTTTTTCACACAAATACACGTTGTACTCATCATAATCAACCTCTACTGGGGTCTGCGGTATTTTCAATATTTCCCTAAAATAAACCAATAGCTCAATAAAAAATATAGTCGCTAAACGATTTCCTATATAGGCAAAGTCATTTTGGATTCGCTCATCCAATTTCTTCATTTCGTTCCATGCATGCCATATTTTTTTATAATTCTGATCCGAAAGAAGCGTATTATTCGGTGGTAAATTCTCCCATCTTCTTACTTCAGCAATATCATCTCGTCTTAAGAAAACGGCTAACTCATCACGCATATCTTCTTCTTCGTCTATCTGTCTATGTTCAATTTCTCCCAAACTTTCCAGCTTAGTGTTTAATTGCTCATACAACTCTTTAGCAAAAGCTACAAACAATCTATTTTCTGCCGTATCAAGGCTCATTCTTCTCTGAACAGCCATAATAGAGTTTCCAGCTGATGATACCTTCTGTTTGATAGTTCTTCCAGACTGTCTACTCAACCAATTCAGACCATAGCTATTAATCTCTCTAACTTTATATACAGGCATCTGAACATTTTCACGAACGATTTTTTCTCTCATATTTTCATTCAGATGCCTAAATGCCAAGTCTGAATCATCCACAATACTAGAAAGTGCATCCTTCAAGATATGTATATTAGACATTTTGTCTGCATTCTGCTCTACCATTTTTTTTAGACTATAATCGAGCGTATCCTCTTCCATATAATCTAAAATTCTAATTATCCAATTTTGAACAAATAGTAACAGTTTTGCTTCTTTTTTAAGTTCATTATCATCACCCACAAAAGCCTTACAAAACTGTTCATAGTTATCAATTTGTCTCATAACCTACACCCTTTCTAAATAAAAGTATGTGGCTTAAGAATAATTCTTTACTCTACTTTTATTCTTGTGATTCATTTTCTTCCTTCTCATCAAGGTATTTTGCACTATTCCAAATAAACTGACCATATCCCTGTTCTCTGGCTATTTGGAAATCTTCCTGCAAGCTTGCAAAATCGTGTGTAACAAGCAAATCTTCAATTTTATCAAGACTACTCTTTCCTCGTTTGTCACGAGTTTCAATACCTCTCAATTTAGGCATGATTTTCTGTACAATCTGATCCTCAAAAGCAGTTCGCATCGCCTCTTTTAATTCACTGGTTAATTCACTGTTTGTTGGAATACATACAATCTTACCCTTTTTATTCTGTTTGGGCTGATACTTCATAGCGTGTCTAACAGTAGGATAGTTAGCAATGTAGTACTCGATAGACTGCCATACACGATGTCCTAATGCTCTACCAACTTCTTCTAATGCATTATTAATTTTCTGAACAATTATTCTATAATTCTCAACCTCTTTCTTTTGTTCTTCAGAGAATTCAATTGTATGACTTGTCCATGACTGCCATGTATCTTTATGAAGTTTGGCTCTATCATCATTAATATAGTCTGTAATAAGTCCCATCTTTGCTCTACTCTCAAGGTTCTTTGGTCTAGGGAAATTGATAACAATTCCTCTATCCAAAACTTTATCTGAGAGTGACTTTGTAGTTTCATCTTGGTTCATTGTTCCTGTCCAAAGTAAAGTTCTAGAAAGTTTTAATCCATAAGGCTTTACTCCGGCACCTAATTTAACCTCTATTTCCGGCAATGATTTACGTGGCAGACCACGTCTAGATTCCAACTTACTCAAAAATTCTGCAAAATAATGTTCTACATGTGCCAAGTTCATTTCATCTAAAAGAACAACACTCATATACTCATTGTATCTAGGATCCGTTGTACACTGAACTAAGAACTTAAGTAATTCTTCCGGTTCAAACTGATTATCAATAGAATTAAAGAATCCTAGCATTGATTCTTGGCTGTCCCAGTTTGGTTGTACTGCTACAGAGCAGAAATTCAAACCACCAAATTCAGAATATAAACGTGGAAGTTCTGACTTACCTGTTCCGCTAACACCAGCTAGTACAGTAATTGTTGACCATTCATTTATTTTTAGGGCAGTATGGAATGCATACAGAATTCTTTTATTAAACTTAATTCCGTATTCCTCACACTTCTTCCAAACATCCTCAAGCCAAGCAATTTCATCCTTCTTATTATATCTACTATCTAATCCATCTCCAGCTCCGACCAAATCCTTTATCATCCATTGCACCCGTCATGATAGCAGCAATACGAGCATCTCTATCCGCAACTCTACATTCAGGCGTTGATAATCTAACCAATTCTTGATTTTTTTCCTCCAATTGGTTTTCTAATGACTCACATGTTGCTAATAACGATTTGCGTTCACTGTCTAATGTTCTGAATTGAGCTTCAAGTGAAACCACTCTTCCTTGTGAATCGCTTAAGTGTCTGTTTTCTTCTAAGAGTCTTTCAACTTCAGCCTTTGCTTCTCTATAAGCTGCTGATAATGAATCTAATTCTGCTTTATCTGATGAATTAGAAAGTTTATCTCGAAGTTGCTTATTGCTATACTCCAACTGCTTTATTAATTGAATCAACACTTGTGGATCCTCTCCATAAGCCTCTCTGAAACTCTTTACTAATTCGATTTCTCCAACAGTTGCAGCTAACTGTCCTCTTAACCTCTCTAATTCCTTATTTTTCGTTTCTATTAATTGATTCAACTTTTTAATAGTATCCTCTATTTTCTGGTTTACAACCTCTGTTAGATTACTATCTGCCTCCTCAATTCTCAAACGTTCTCTTTCTAATCTTCTCTTATCACGTTCTAAAATTCTCTGTTGATCTAGCAAATCTTCTTCTCTTTTTTCGAGTTCCTTTTCCAAACCTTCAACTCTATCATTTTCAGCTTGTACCCTTGCTCGCTCATTACTGAGTTCAGACTCTTCTCTTGCCAATTCAGCGGTTCTTTCTGCCTTTTCAGTTTCAATATTTTGCAGCGCTAGCTCTCTTTCTTCTTTTAACTTTGCCTTTGTTCCTCACGCTGTTTCTGAAGTTCTTTTTCACTGTCTTCTCTATCCCTCTTTAACTCAGCTTCTTGTCTCTTTATTAAGGCATCTAATTCTTTTTTAGCCTCTGTTCTAGCACCTTCGAGTTCCTTATCTAAATCTGCAATAGCTTTCTGTCTGCTCTTTTCAAATTCTTCTCTTTTTCCATCTAATTCTGCCACAAAATCTGCTCGACTCTTTGCTTGTTCTTCTGATAATTTTGATTTTGCTTCGACGTATTCTTCATTAATTTTAAGTTTTAATCCTTCTTCAATTGTCTTTTCCCTTTCATCCAGAGCCACATTTTTTTGATGAATTCGAACTGATTCTGCTTCAAGTTCGCTCGCTTTTTCAGCTAATTCTTTCTGCCATTTTTCCAACGCTGCTTCTCTTGCTTCTAGAGCCTTTTTTATTGCTTCAATATCAAGTTCTTGATTTGATCCTACAAGATTATTTTCAGTTTCAACCTCATGTATTACTTCTGTTTCCTCTACTACTCCCTTTGAAATTTCCTGATCTATATCCTGCTTTACTTCAGTACTCATTTAGTTTCCTCCTATAAGTTTTACAATATCGAACATATTATCTCTAATCTTATTGAGATCTTGTGTATTTACACTTAATGCCACATTATTTCCATGTTTTCTCAATTGAATTAACTGCTCAATAATCTGAACAAAATTTAAATTCTTCAGTTCATCAAATATATTATCTTTTTGATAATACAGATACACCATTGCGTTTGCACCCAATGTCCCATTTTCACCCATTATTATATGCGCAACAAAAACTTCATTTACAGTATCAAAACTATTTGAAACTACACCCCTTTCTTTTAGTTTAGAAAGGATTTCCGCTTTACGTAGCTTTGGATTTTTTCTTATATCCTTCAAAGCGTAATATAATGTATCCTGCATAATCCTATACAATATATCGAAGTATTCTGCCGCCTCCGGGTAGTGCACCTTGTCTGGCGATACTAAAATCCATTCTTCTTTTATTGTATCCGGCAATAAATTGTAATAATACAAAGCACCTAATCTTTTAGAAAGGCTTACTTCCGCATTTAACTTATCCTGCGAAATTTGAGATAACACCCTTCTATTCTTCACTTCGTTACTTTCACCAATATCATAGTCAGGTTGTAATATTGTAATAAAATCAATCAACAAATCATGTATCTCTTTATTTCTTCTTTTATCTACTTCATTAGTAAAAGTCTGATGAGCTAAATCCCCATGTTCTCTAAACAGATTGTGCAATACTCTAAATAAACCCGGTCGTTTATTAAACAATTCTCTAAATTCGCATTGGCTATTATGGACTGATGTTATAATCGCCAAACTTAGTGCAACTCTTAATTCAGGAGTATTTGTTCTAAACATTCTTTTTAATTCTATTACTATCCAAAGAATAGAACAATTCTTTATATCTCTCTGGCTTTACCACTCCAATTCTATTCGCCATCTGAAGCAATGTATTAGCATTCTGAAAAGCAGTTTGATTCTCAATTATGCTACTAACATTACTATTCATTTGATGTTTTGTATCATAATAGAATAAACTCCATTCAAAAGCTGAATAACAATTTAAAAAGAAACTTTTTCTGCTCTGCTTGAAGCATTTGATTTTCATCACGACTTGCAAATGCATCGTTTTCACTCTCGTCTTCATCATCTGAACAATCATATACTTGTGAAAAAGAATTAATTCTTGACATTAAACTTCTAAGTTCACGGTATTTATAATTAGGTGTAACCTTCGTTTCTTCATCTTTTTCATCTTCAGATTCTTGAATAATATTCTTTGTAGCTCTTTCTTTAACCTTTGAAATGAAATCCTTATGGTTTCTCTTAATGTAGTCATTTACAAAGTCTATATTCACTACTAAACCATCTGAAACTAATATTTCATTGATATTTCTATCTTGAACGACTGCTTGCATATGAAAATATATATCATCCGACGAAGTGTTCTCAATAGCCCATTCTTTAGCATATTCGATAGAATCATAATTAACATTCTCTCTTACTATTCTATTGTATTTATCTATCGCCGATCTTAAAGAGGAACTTTGAAGCATTCCTTTCTTTTTTTCGCCTTTGTTTTGTCGGAGAATTTTTCCTTTGATTCTTATAGGATTACCCACAGTTCCATATTCAACAGTTAATAATGACCCTTGAATATTCTCTATAGGATCAGATATCAATTCACCTTTTTGTATGTAAGGCAATATTTCACCTGTTTGATTTATGACAAACACTTTAGCCTGCGCAAACTCAATATTTGCATCATCTGTAATTTTTTCATCTACACGAATATATTTTTTTCCTTGATCTGTCAAATCCCTACCATTATCTTGAAGGAGATCCATCTCTTGTAATCTAATAATAATAAAATTTATCAGATCAGGTGTCAGACACAATATATCAGCCATATCCTCAGATGTTGTTGTTTTATATGCAATCAGCTTCAATACAGCTTCTTCAAATACATCTAGCTTACTATCTCCCTTTACCTTGACCGGTAAAATAACGTCATATGAACTACATTCCAAGAAAAAATCAACTTTTTTTCCAAGTACTGAAATATTAGGAAAATATTCAGCGTAATTCTTAGTTTTGAATAAACTAAGCACTTTCGGATTGGCCATCGTATATCACATCCTCTCCCTTACAAAGTTCATACAATCTTTTCATTCCCGGTACGCATATTTCTGCAATGCGTCCCCATTCACCATTGTAAAACATTTCCGTATTTCCCACAACAATCAATAATTTTTTCTGTCTACTTAAAGAAACACATAATCTGTTTTCAGATATTAAGAAACCATAATTCTGCATCCCAACTTTATCACGATACACTTCCCACGCTTTGTATTCTTCTGATTTCTTATCAATCTGCTTTTTATCGATTCCTTTATATTTCTCTAAATAGTCATAATTAATTGGTTCTGGCTTTGAACTCTTATCAACTCTAACTATCGGTTTCTTATCATTGCTTCTTACAACCGACAAAAAGATAACATCAAATTCCATTCCCTGAAAAGCATCTACACTTCCTACTCGAACTCGCCTTGCATCATCACCTAACTTATTCTTAAGTTTTCGTTTTATGCTTTTAACTTGCTCGCTATAGAATGTTATTACTCCATATGAAAGATCTTTACCCTCTTCCAATTTCGTGTAATACTCAATTTTTTCAACTATAAAATCAGCTTCGCAATCTCTTACTCTACTTGTTCCCTCTTTATGCTCTTTACCATATTTATCAGGGAAGTCATACCACTCCAGCGGAAGATTTTTTTTAGAAATAAACTGTTGATAATTTGAAGCTGGCATTGGAGACGCAAACTGCTCATCATTAGGTTTATAAAACACTTCATTTACAAACTCACCCAACATAGGATGCATTCTGTATTGAGCATCCAAAACAATAGTTCTTGTAACATTATCAATTTTCTCTAGTTCTCTTGCTTTTTCCAAAAGATACTCAAACATACTCTTTTTGATATTATTCATATCAACAGTTTCACCGTTTTCTTTCATACTTTCAAAAACTTCTTCATCGTAAATATGCGGCAACTGTCGATGGTCTCCAACCAAAATAATTCTCTTTTTTGCCTGTGCTAATGGAATCATTAAGTCAGCTGGACTTACTCGTGCAGCTTCATCTACAATAACAGTTTCGTATTCAGGATGCTCATCTGAATATCTATTTATTCCTTTAGCTTCTTTAATCTCAACACCTTCACTTTGTTGTGTAGTCGCAGAATATACAAACAAGTAGTGTTCTAAAGACCTTTCCACCTCTGATCTATTAGTTCGTAACTCTTTCAACAAATCTGCTAAAATTGCAGCTTTCTCATCTTGATGTTTTTTTACACTCTGATTTATTTGTCTATAAATCTTTGAGATTTCTTCATCGGGTACTTCTTTTTTATATGAAGGCTTAGGAACGCACTTATCCAATAAATATGTTTTCACATCGCATAGTTTTTCTAATAATTCTTCACTCGGTTCTTTTCCATAACACATCGTCGCCTCATCAAGAATATCAAAAACCTTTCGGTTTTCTGGTATGCTTTGATTTATTCCCATATCCTCAAGATTTTGTAACAGATAATCCGCATTGTCTGCTCCATCATCCATAAATCCCTCTCTTGTAGTTCTTAATCTTCTAATAAGCATTAATAATTCTGAAGTCTTGTCACCACCACTAACACTTCTTGACTCAATCATCCTACTTATTTTTTTATCAAGTTCTACATCAGTGTTGATTTCTTTTGCACATTGCAAAAACTCCAAGGCATTTTTATCGCTTGGATATATTAAATACATGTTATGCAAACGACTTAACCTGTTTCTCTTTTCAGTTTCAATAAGTTCAGGATTCTTTGCATTTAACCTTGCAATATATTCTTCGCACCACTCTTCAATAACTCGTTCTCTAGTAAGATCCTCCTCTCCAGCTCGATCTTGCTTGCCAAATTTAATTGTTGGTAATGAATTAATTCTTAATCTTTCAATAACATTTCTTACTGCGTCATGCTGAAAACTCGTTATTAATACTTGTCCATTTACTTTCTCTCGTTTATCGCACAACTCATTCAAACGCTCAATAATTGCAGTAATAACCGTTGTCTTTCCAGTTCCAGGAGGCCCTTGAATAATTGCAATATCCGGTGTATTAAGCGCAATATCTATTGCCTTCTTCTGCGTTTCTGTCGGATCATATTTAAAAATCTTATCCTTCACAAAACTAGATAAAGGCATTATTTTCTTTCTCGTAGAATATGTACCTAATTCTTCAGTAAGTTGTCCTTCTAAAATCAAACCTAGTGCGGGATTTGCAGCTTTTCCTTCTGCAATTCTCTTCCTTGCGTCTTCTCTTCTTGTTATCTGTCTTTCATCTCCCAAAAATAGATAATGAGACATATTTTTGTTCCGGCAGATGACCATCCTCAGTTTCAATAATAAATCCACCATTTTTTCTTTTATTGACCTTTACTTGTACTCCTTTATTAATCGAATATCCTATTTGACTTGCTTCTTTTGATAAAGTTCTGTAATCACTCCATGTCATTTCACTATCTGCCAAATACACAGGTATTTCATCTGAAAAGAATAAATAAATATCATTATCTATCAATTCTTCAGCTTCTTTTTGTTAAGCCTGAATAAGGCAAATGTATACCTTCACTATCAAAGGTTGCAGCACCTCGATTTACAGTTATTAAGCCAACTTTTCGAACCTCCTCTAATAAAAGGTTTCCTTCTTGTTCAGCATATTGATTCCATAAATCTAAATATCCCTTTGTACTTTCTAATGTTTCCTTAACTTTTTTTGAGAGAATAGAATTATGGTCAAAGAACTCCAACGTCCCCTCTGCCATACGCAACATTGGTGCGTTCCGTTTTTTTCTTTCCTATTTTTCAACATACAGTTTTTCATTGAACTTATCTCCTGAATAGAAACATATATATAGAACTCACGGCCATAAATAACCAATGTATCTTTCTTTTGTTTTTCTTTCTCAATAATTTGATCTATCTTGCCTTTATCTAACTTTTCTTCCTTTTCGGATTCATTCTCTGATATATTCAATCCTTCATTTTTCTCTTCCAATAAAGGTGTTTTTACCTTATCAGCATCTTCTATTTCATTTTCACCTCGTTCATCGGATCCAAAATAATACTTTCCACTTGTATATGCAAAGTAAGCGCTAACACCATCAGAAAGTTGAAAATTTTCTTCTAAAACTTGTTCTAATGTTTCTCTGCCTTTTACATACTTTTTTTCAATATTGCTTTTCATTTCATCACTGAGAATAACCGGTGTTTTTCCCCAGCGTTGTAAATTGTAAAAGAAACCAATATGAAGAAAAAACACTTTCCCATCATCACCGATAGTACTGCAACAAGTAACATTTGCAAGACAATAGAAGTGTCTATTAAATGACTCCATTATTAGTTTTGCATCATTTTTTTATCCACAATCGAAAAATCTATAACATTATCTTTAGTTATAAACTTAAATTGATTGTCTCCGAACATTTCAACTCGACCGTTCTTTGCAACAATCTTTTGTTTAATCGTCATTCTACATTGTATATCAGTAAAACAACTATCTTGATTCATAACCAATTCATTTATTATCATTGCTTCACCTCAATTTCTAATAAATACTCATTACCATTTCTTCTATCTATAGCAGAAAGTATAATATTATTCATAGAACTAAATTTTGTACTTCCATATATTTGCTTGCCTGTACTATTGTTCAAGAAAAAATCATATTGATTCGATAAATCTCCAATCTCAATTCCGTCTTCTACGCAAGTGATTCTAAAAGATTTCTCATCTAGATGGTTGCTGTTAACGCCTTCCAATACTCTCATTGGAATGTTAATCACCCCTTCGGATATCTCATGTACAAAATCCCATTTGAATTCTTTTCTCTCTCCAACTACCTTATATGCAGAAACACTAATTACGCTATTTTCAGCATCACACCACGGACAAACAGATTCCTTATTTCCATAATAATCCATTTGGCAATATTTGCATCTAACTACATGATCTAATTCTTTTGCCAAAACATAAGTCCATTCCGGCATCGTTGTTCTTTTTTGCCTGTTTCTTCTTCCGTTTTCACTAAAAGTCTTTTGAAACTTTTCAAAAAGCGAAGCATTAATAAACATTTCAATCGGCATTCCTGAAGATGTTCTATTACTGTCATCTTCTTCATCACATACCCAAGCAAATGCTCCTGTACAAGTATAATCCTCCTCAGGTGCATCTAACATATCCAGTTCATCTAACATCTCTGATGTAGCAAATCCCATAAATGGATGACTCATTGTCAATTCCCAAAACAATGCTATTGCAAAAGAGAAGGCATCAGAATACATAGTCTTCCCTTTGTCTTCATATATTTCCGGAGCACCATAGCCGGGGCTATGCAATCCTCCATCCCTTTTCTTAATAGACTCCTTCATAAAACTTAAATTATCACAGTCAATCAACCAAACATGTGACATTTGAGGATCAGCAGATACAAACATATTTTTTTCTGATATGTCACAATATACAAGACCGCTAGCATGAATTTTCGATAGTACACAAGAAGCATTTAAAAATGCATTTAATCTCTTACGCATTCCGCCCGTCGCAATATATTTCTGTAACCTATCTCCCAAATATTCATTTGCTTCTTTCATGTTATTAATCCACTCATTATCGGGGAGTTCATAATCATCTCCGCTAAAGGCTTCTTCAAATGATACCATGCCATCTAACATCTTCATGGTATATCCCACAACATCTCTTAATATTGTCTGTGGAAGAGTTAAGTTTGTATTCTCTAACATTGGTAAAATTCTTATATTATCAAACTTATCATTATTAGATGTGTCCTTCTCAATTTCCTGTGTCATTGGATTCCACTCCAATTTGAGTAACACATTCGGTTCTTCAGTTATATAAACAATGCCTTGTCCACCACTGCTTAACACCTTTGATGCAATATGACTTCTACCATATGTATCTACATATATATCTTTAGCCATTTATTTCTCACCTTCCATCACAAAAGCCAAGGTTTTATCATCCATTCCCGGCCAGTCTTTTAACCATGATTCTATTTCTTCAATCACTTCATTTTTTCCCTTATTAGAATATTCATCCACAAATTCTTGCGTAAATCCTGTTATATCGTCTTCTTGCATTGTTCCTACTTCAACACCGTCAGTACATAATACTGCACCTTGAAATTTTGAGTACTCCATTTCAGCTATTTCAATCTTTTCACGATCCAGATTTTCTTTCAAACAATCGGTTTCATTCGCAAAATAATTTTCTTTTTTATCATATAAACAAGTAACTTTCCCATCTGCATAGATTGCCAAAAAACCGTCACCTAATCTAGCGGCTTTAATTGTCTTTTCTCTTATCACAGCTACAAGTAATGTCGCATAACACTGCTTAATATCATATTCAGATAAACGTTTCTTCCACTCTTCATGACACGCATAAATGATATCCTTAAAACTTATTACATCTAAATCTAAAGTATAATTACTAATTACATCATATACACTTTCGCATATACATTTAGAGCCAAAATGTGAAAGTGACTTACTCCCTATTCCATCAGAAACCACCATAATATATCCATCTTTATATGAGTTACTTAAAAAAGAGTCTTGATTCACATCATGATAGCTTCCCATTATCGATATTCCGCCAGAAATCACCTTATCACCTCACATTCGTATTTATCTACACACATTCATAAATTGCTTGCATAAAATCTGTCACTGAATAAACCACTTTTTCAGTAGCGATATCCTGTAAAATCGTCCTGTTCGCATCAATGCCGACAAAAATAGGTATGATTTTTACACTCATTTTTTTAATTTGTACCTTATCTCCACTATTGAAATTGCCATCACTAACAAATATCATTGTTTGATTTTCATCTATCATTTGTTTTAGTTCTTCAAGACCTGAAATTGGTGATTTTCCTGCAAACTCAATTTTTGCTTTTTCCAAATTTTCTATTTTCTTACTTTCTTGTCCCCACTGATACAATACAAATTCAATGTTACCAAAATCGGTTGTTCCCATTACATTACATATTCCATTTAGCAGATACTTTATTACTGCGTTTTTATCATCTTCCGCCATACTTCCGGAAGCATCCACTACTATATTTACTGTTTTACTCAATGAATCTCCTCCTATACAGAATATGGTCTAAACCATGCTTTTAACTCTAAATTATCAACAAGGAAAGCTCGATTCTTCTTCACTGATGCATTTGATTGTGAGCCGGCTCCTAACAGAAAATTCTTTTCATCCACGTTAACTGAGTAGCCTATCCTATAATTAAATTCATCTTTTGGAACACCGCAGTTCTTAATTCGATTACTTCCTTCGTAGAAAGCAATAATATAGCTTCCTTTTTCATTCGCATTATCAAGATAATCCTTAAAGAAAGCCGCTTCCGGTTTTGGTGTTCCATACATTGTCGGTGCATAGCCAATTTGTTTTGTCAGATTACAATTATCTATAATAAGAATTCGTTTTTTATCAAAAGCACACTCTGAATACTTTTCACAAAAATCTTTCGTTGACCAGAAACAAACTACATTTGAAACCAATGCCATATCAACCATCTCATTGTCATCACCAACATAAATGACTTCTTCACAGTATTCACTTTCCAAAGCTGACTCAATAATAGAATCAATCAAACTCTTCTTAATCATATCATCATGACCACAGATTAAGAGATTCTCCGTAACTCGTGGTCTCAAATTAACAGAAAATGGTTCGGCATTATAGTCCATCAGCTCACCAAAAGTAATTTGAAGATTGTTTCTTTGTGGAATACTTGATTTTGAAGGTCTTTTTGGGAGACTCTGCCCTTCAAATATTTTAGTTTCAGTATTTACGCCAATGTCATTACACTTCTTCTCAATTATTGCAATCCACTCTGCTATTTTCTTTTCATCTGCTCTTGGAATCATAAATTTAATATTTCCAGAAACACTTCCCTGTGATGTATTTAATATTGCAAACGGAACTTTTAATTCTGCAGCTTCTTCGTTATTTGATGTAATTCCACCTAGCAAATACTTTGAATCCTCTGCCGAACACTTTAATGCAACTCTTCCACCAAACTGTGGACCTAATGTTGAGAAATCAATTCCTTTTAACGATTGAGTTGCTAACACTAAATGAATACCACAAGCTCGTCCTTGTTTCGCGAGTATTTCGAGCATTGAAATCGTTTGATCCTTTTGAGCATTCCCAAACAATACCTGAAATTCGTCAATCACTACCATTATTCTCGGTATTATTTCATTTGGATTCTTATCTCTATATCCTTGAATGTCCTTACAACCACAAGTTTTAAATGAAGCATAGCGATTTTCTTTTTCCTCAACCAAATGTTTCAATACAGTAATTCCATACTCTGTATCAGCTTCAGTTGCTACAAGTTTTGCATGTTTTAATTTAGGATTTGCGTACTGACTAAACTCAACACCTTCCTTGAAATCCAATAAATAAATTCTCAATTCGTTCGGTGAGTAACGACAACTCGCACTCATAATCAAATTATGTAGAAAATTCGATTTACCGGAACCTGTTGTACCACCAATAAGAAAATGTGGTGTTGCATCTCCTATATTAAGTTCAATAATACTATTTCCAGATGCTCCACATCCCACAGGAATCATCAATCCATTTCGTGAATTACAGTTAAACATTAAGCCATATTCCATAATTTCATCGAAGGCCATACCTTGGCTATTCTGTTTCTCTGCTATAGCCTTTAATTCATCTAAAGAATACTCAGTTGATAATCATCCGGAAATTTCTCACCAACATTTACAATTTCAAGATGGACAAAATCATTACTAATATTATCTTCTTCAAAGACATTGTGTAGCTGAACACTATTTTCAATACAACCTCTCAGCTCAATTTCCATTTTTTTCATTTTTCTATCTTCAGTGTTCAAAATAGCTTCATTAAACGAAAATAGAACTAACAAACCACACTGTTTTCCATGAACAATTAATGTTCTGAACATATCAAAACATTCCTGGTCCATTCCATCTGGAACCGTAGTAAAAATAAAAACCTTATAAGGCAACATTCTTCTTAATTCTCGTTGCGAATATAACCTTCTATTATACGAATCCCAGTCCTGACAATCTGTCGCAATATTGAACACATTACTTTGTAAATCAAGAATGTACTTCGTAACATCTTTTAATGCAGCTTTCAATTCTAAAGTAGAAGAAAGTACTTTCTTTTGAGGAAATAATCTCTCATTCGAGAACAACGAATTAAATTTACTTACTGTCTTTCCCAAGCCTATAGGGTCAAATACATAGTATTCCTGTTTATCAACAGGTAACGCAAACAAAAGCCTTAGTAAAACTTTGTGAAGAATTACATTTTTTGACTCATCACAAATATACATAGGTTTCTCAAACGGAAATGAGAAAGTCTTTGGAACAAAAAAATCCAAATTGTTGAATGTAACATGCAACTTTCCTAATGCAATATTTCTCGGGAAACCTACCTTTTGTATTAATATATTCTGAAGATAATTCCATTAATGAAGGTTGGCTTTTACGTATTCGTTGGCACAATCTATCTACCTTCTCTTGGTAATCTATTGCTTCATTCTTAAATCTTCTGTTTATAGATTCCTTTCTTGCTGAATACTCATCATATTCCTTATGTAAAATGTGTCCCTCTGCATTCTTATATTGTGCATCTAATGTTTCATATCTTCTATCTCGAGCAGTAATAGAGTCATCTAAGCAATGCAACAGGCCTTCCATTGATTCCTGGTTTCTCTCCATGCTTCCCCTTCTTCCTACAATATGGTTCTAAGCTCCATCAGAAGAGTCATTATCTCCATTTTTTTTTACTTCAGCTTCATCCCATGCAAAATCTAATTTCTGTAAATCGCCTTCAAAAATCTCATATACATCTCTAACAATGGCGCTACCAAATGAGTCATTAACTTTTTCAGAAAAAATAGATTTGCTATTGTCTAATTGACCACGTACTTCACTAAACATCTTTTAATCTCCCCTTTACAAAGTTAATGCATCTATTATCTAAATCATCTTTTCGAGGCAACATACCAATCATCGGTGAGCCCGCCTCTCTAAGTTTTTCTCGTAATTCACTTTCCTTCTCGTGTGATAAATCATGTATATCCCTAGTGCATATTACACACGAAGCATCACATCCTTGATGACCAAATGCTTGGTCTTGCATATGTCTTAACTGTTGGTACAAATATGAACTGTGTCCAGACTTAACTTCAACTGCCAAACTGCCACCTTCTCTTGCTCCCATACCTTCACCTCGGCCTAGTACCAACGGATTTGTAAGTCCATATACTATCATATCAACCTTTGTATAACGTCCATCAGGAAGAGATTCCCTCGCTTGTGTACTTATTCGCGTACTAATCGGTTTAAAGCCCTTATAACAATTTCCTCACACAATCTTCCGACCATCTGTTTCTTAATCTTCAACTCAGCTACTGCTTCATTTCCTATTTTCATTTCATTACAGTAGATATCAACATTAGTCCTAAATCCCATATCTGTTGCATACAAATACTCTAGAATGGTATCCACAACATTCTCATCAACATCAAGTTTATCTCTAATTTCATTAGGGCGAACGGGAGTATTTTCTTCCGGTTTATCATTAAACCATTTATCAAGGCTATTTCTAACATCTGGTGCAATCCTTGATATATATTTTTTTAAATCTTGATATGCAAGATTCAGCCTTGCACATCCTCTGTCTACAGTAACCTCAATACTTCTCTTCCCGGCCTCAAAATGCATCTGTAAGGTATCATGTCTTTCTTGTGCAAGATTCATAGCTTTGACTGCCATTTCGTATCTTCTTTCCAAAGCTTCACGATGTCTTACAGCTTCCTCATATTCTTGTCTGGCAGGAACCAATTGAGACTCTATATCAGCTATTCTAGCTCCCACTGCGGCCATAGCAATAGGATCTGGAGTAGCTGCGGCCAACTCTACAAGAGCGGCTGCAAATCTAGCCTCCAACTCAATTACAATGGCATGCTTAGCCATTTCAACTCCTTTAGCAATATCAAGTATAGTTTTGCTAGTTTGCTCCTCTGTTTGGCTTTCCTCCAACAACTGCCTTGTTTGATTTAGTCCACCATTGCAAGTATCATAGGAGCTATTTTTTATTTGACTTAATTCCTGTGCAGCATTACTTATTGCATCAACTTCAAAAACACTTGCAACTGTACTCACACTGTTCCACTACCTTCCCAAATATGTGCTTAAATCTTCCGCCATTGTTCTTAAATGAGGAATCTGTTCAGATGCATTCTCCTTAAAATTCTGGAGTGCATTAATCAGCTGCTTGTAAGTTTCTTCAAAACTAGCCCTCTGCTGATCCTGCCAAGACTCTCCTAACTGCTCAAAAGCAGAATTAAGTCTTCCTGTTTCTTCCTCTACTGTATTCAAATAATGTTCAAGTGTATTTGAAAAGCTTCTAATTTCCTCTGGATCGCCAATTGCTTGTGCCATAGTTCATTCCTCCCTAAAAATTAATATAAATCATCATCGTCATCGTTAGCTGTATTGTTATCATACTTTGGTGCAGTTGAAGGCATAGGTACACTATTTGAATTAGGTGCTGTAGCCATTGTAGAAATAGACATGCTAATTGTCTTAAACTGTTCCGAAATATCCTTTGCATCTTCAGCAAATAAAACTGCATTTGGATCTTGTGTAAATCTCTCAAGAACACTTCTATCTGCATCGTTTCCAATAGCTACAGCAAATCTCTGACATTTTGCTGAACGACCATCATTGATAAATTTGTCCATTGGTCCCTTCCAATCATCGTTCGGTACACCATCAGATACTAATACCACTGCTGGGCGATAAATTCTTGAAGGTGTTTCATTTTTATCATCAATCATATCTTTTGCCATTCTTAATGCAGTTCCCATTGGCGTCATACCTGCAGCTTTAAACTTTTTAATTCCCTTTGCCTGCAAATCTCTTACAGGAGTATATCTTGTATGCAAATCAACACTATTTCCAAAAGTAATAATTGAAACATCAATAATTTGTTCCTTCGCTTGAGCAGCCGCAAATGTTTCTATCATATCAATTGTTGCGTCATACAAACTGTCAATCTTCGCTCCACTCATACTTCCACTCACATCAAGTAATAAAATAACTGGTAACTTCTTTGCCTCTGGTGCTTTGTAATTGTTTGGATTAAATGCCATATTTGTTTCCTCCTAAATAATTTAATACATAATTATTATAGCATAATATTTACTATTATATAAAAAGCTAAAAATATATAATTACATTATATGTAATAAACTAATAAATAATTTCTAAAAAAATCATGCTAACTAAAACTATAAAGCTTTTAAAAATAATACAACTGAACTTACATTAGAATATTGTCTTGGCTTCTTATAAATAAGTGTTTTTCATATATAACCTCAAAATGCAGTAATTCCTAGGTTTTTAAAAATAACATAGATTATATATCATCTTATTTAATTTTTCTCTAAAACTTTAAGTAACATTTTATCCTATCACCCTCACATTCTCCCCTTGGCTCCTCAACCACATATCAATGCCCTTTCCAAATACCTCTGCCCTGATGATATACTTGCCATCCTTTTCGCTTTCTATGTTTGCTGTTGGTAGGCGGTCAAGTATTGCGTCAACATCAGAGCCGTTGTATTCAAAACGGATTCTGTTTATTTTTCCGCCATACATAAACTGAACTCGCTTTCTAAACTCCCCTTCTTCGAACCTGTCTTTGTAAGGCATTTTAAATCTGTCTTCAAGTACCTTATAGCTGACAATTCTATCTACACGGTATATTGTAGGGAACGCATCATTTATTACATCAAAGTTCTCACAAACTTCTTTGTCATCTATAAATGCAGTGATATAAAAGTAATACTCGGAAAACATTATTCCTGCAGGCTTTACTTTTCTTTTTACAATTGTCTTATCTTTGGTTCTCCTGTACTCAAGTTCCACATATTTACAGCTTCTAATCGCCTGGGCCAGATCTCATAATGTATCAAGGAAGTTTGTTTTATGCCTCAGCTCTATATAATGATGTTCTTCATTTCCTATCAACTCCTTGACCGGCTGTCTGTTTTCTTTCGGTACACAGCAACTTATAAGTTTATCAAATATCCCTTGCATTTCATCTTTTGGAAATGCCCTGCTGTCCAACAATATTTTACATACTGCAAGTGTCTCACTGTTTGACAAAGTTCCTTGATATGATGATTCCATCCTATAACCACCTGCCTCTTTGTCATAGACTATGGAGTTTATAATACCGTTACTCGCCATATCGGAACACATATAATCTTTTATGGAAGCGATATCCCTTTGAATCGTTCTTTCATCCACATTAAAGTTATCCGCTTCTTCTCTTTTATTTACAATATAGCCCTTCACCAGCTTGGAATATATCTTAAGCAATCGTGATGACCTATCTGCCCCAAAAACATTCATATCTCATCTCCTATATGCCTAATATACTATTTAACATAGACATATATTGTCATTGTAAAAATTATTTATATTTCCCTCATATAATAACACCAGCTAATTATAACAAATTTATTAATATTTTTTTCATTAACAAAAATTAATATTTAATCGTTTTTTTCTTACAAAAAAAGAACTTTTTGCATTGCGCCCCTTATATTTACTTAATTTATTTTTTTATTTGTTGGAAAAATAGTCTTCTGTATTTCCTTTAAATCTTACTAACTACTTTATTACCCTCTTTATCTTACATAGTCTCAACCTAATTAAAAGCCATACAAAAAGGACACCTTTTACAGTGTCCTCATTGTTTTAAGTCCCTACCAAAGTATTTACATCTTTTTATTTAAATATTTTTTTGGAACTTGCTTTACGCTTATGTTTGCTCTTTTTGCGAGATCTTCTACGGAAATTATTCCATCTTTTACAAGCATAAGTAGTGTATTTATTACACCTTCTTTTCTGCCTTCTTTTATCCACTTGCTTTTAGATTTTTCTAATACTTCCTGATCCATATCCTCTTTAAATATGTCGTATAACTCCTTCATTGCATCTGTCATCTTATTACCCTCCTGATAAATTTTTTTATTGTGTATTATCTTTGTTGCAAGATTATAATATCAGGAGTTCATCGCATAAAAAAAGTACGCACTTTTTTTATTACATAGGCATAAAAAGGTAACCTTGGTTATTTTTTTATAACATATTGCTTCTTTCTGTCTATTAGATTAATATAAAATATAACATTCAAAAAAATAATACGATATAAGGAGATCATCTCATGCTGACAAAAAAAGAACTACCCGAATGTCCAGTTGCAACCACAGTTGCTCTTATCGGCAGCAAATGGAAATTGCTCATTATCCGAAATCTACTGCAACACCCATGGAGATTCAATAAGTTAAAAAAAGAGCTCGAAGGAATCAGCCAGAAAGTTCTTACTGACAGTTTACGCTCTATGGAAAATGACGGTCTCGTCATTCGCACTGTTTACCCAGAAGTTCCACCCAAAGTTGAATATAGTCTCAGTGAACTAGGTCTTACTCTGCAACCTATTCTTTACTCAATAGCCGAATGGGGTTATGCATATAAGAAAAAGGGGGGTTATGGATTAAATACAGAAAATCTATTGTAGATAATAACACCACATCTACCCAATTACGAAAAAAGCACCTCCTAGATTAACTCTAAGAAGTGCTTTAACGATTCATCATTATTCCCAATTTTATTGTCAAATTGTCATGTGGTCTTACATCATGGTTTTTGACATTTTATATTTCATTTTAGTACAACTTTGCCCCAGCTGGGATGTGGTTATCCACCATAAGAAGGTGAAGCTCCTCGCCGTCTCCCTCCTTAAACTCGCTCACTGCAGAAAGCAGCATACCACAGGACTCGATGCCCATCATTGCTCTCGGTGGGAGATTGGTAATGGCAATCAGGGTCTTTCCAATCAATTCCTCTGGCTCATAAAATGTATGGATACCGGAAAGAATCGTCCTGTCTTTGCCTGAACCATCATCCAAAGTAAATTGAAGAAGCTTCTTTGACTTTGGCACTGCGGCACAATCCTTTACCTTTACTGCTCTAAAGTCAGACTTACTAAAGGTTTCAAAGTCCACACTCTCTTCAAAAAGTGGCTCAATCTTGACATTACTAAAATCAATTTGATTATTTGGTGTAAAGAAGCCCGTCTTTGACTCCTCTGCTTTGTTCTCATCTGCTTCCTTTTCACTTCCCTCACCTGCTGGCTTTGACAAACTCTTCATTGTAGGGAAGAGAAGTACATCTCGAATTGCTGGTGAGTTGGTAAGAAGCATCACAAGCCTGTCGATACCATAGCCAATACCACCTGTTGGTGGCATACCAATCTCAAGGGCATTTAAGAAGTCCTCGTCGGTGTGATTGGCCTCGTCATCACCTGCTGCAAATGCTGCCTCCTGTGCGGCGAAACGCTCCCTCTGGTCAATTGGATCATTGAGCTCTGAGTAGGCATTGGCCATCTCACGGCCATAGATATAGAGCTCAAATCGCTCTACCTTTGATGGATCAGAAGGCTTTTTCTTTGTCAACGGAGAAATCTCAACCGGATGATCTGTGACAAATGTTGGCTGAATTAATTTCTCCTCAACAAATTCTTCAAAGAATAAATTTAGGATATCTCCCTTTTGGTGACGCTCCTCAAATGTAATATTTTTCTCCTTGGCAATGGCTCTTGCCTCTTCAAGGGTCTCAATGGCATCAAAGTCAACGCCTGCATACTTCTTTACAGCATCGATCATTGTGATTCGTTCAAAAGGCTTTCCCAAATCGATCATTGCCTCAGCATAAGGAATGGTTGTTGAACCGCACACCGTCTGTGCGAGATGACGAAACATTCTCTCTGTCAAATCCATCATTCCATTGTAATCCGTATAGGCCTGATATAATTCCATTAAAGTAAACTCAGGATTGTGTCTTGTGTCCACTCCTTCATTTCTAAACACGGCCAATCTCATAGACTCTCTCAAGACCACCGACAATTAATCTCTTTAAGTAAAGCTCAAGTGAAATGCGAAGCTTCACATCCTCATCGAGGGCGTTGTAATGGGTATTAAATGGTCTAGCTGCTGCACCACCTGCGTTGCCCACTAACATTGGTGTCTCCACTTCCATAAAGTTCTCGGCATCGAGGAATTTTCTGATTTCAGAGATAATCCTTGACCTCTTGATAAATGTATCCTTTACTTCAGGATTCATAATCAAATCGACATATCTTTGGCGATATCTTGTGTCCGTATCTGTAAGACCATGGAACTTTTCTGGAAGTGGCTTTAAGCTCTTTGACAAAAGCACAACTTTTACAGCATGAATACTGCATTCTCCTGTCTTTGTCTTAAATACCGTTCCCTCAACACCAACAATATCTCCAATATCCAACTTCTTAAAAGGCAGATACTCATCTGTTCCAATCGCATCCCTAGCGACATAAGATTGAATCTTTCCTTCTTTATCTTGGATATGGCAAAAGAAGCCTTTCCCATAACACGCTTTTGACATCAGTCGTCCTGCAATGCGCACTAGGATAGGCTCTTGACCTTCTTTTTGTCTCCAATGTTTCAAAAATTTTCAATAATCTCTTGGCTGTGATGGGTCACATCAAACTTTGTTATCTGATAAGGGTCATTTCCCTCGGCCTGCAAAAGTCTGCAAGCTTGTCTCTTCTCGCCTGAAGAATATGGTTTAACTCTTCAGTGGTAATTTCCTTTTCATTTTGCTGATTTGTATCTGCCACGCCTGTTCTCCTTTACTCTATCTATACTCTGTGGATGTCCAATACCTTGTACTTAATTGGTCCAGCCTGTGTTTCTACCTCAACAATATCGCCCACTCTCTTCTTTAAGAGTGCCCGACCTACTGGAGATTCATTGCTGATTTTTCCTTCTAGAGAATTGGCCTCTGTAGAGCCCACAATCTTATAGGTCATCTCGTCATCATATTCCATATCAAGAAGGGTGACATTGCAACCAATGCTAATGGTATCCAAATCGACCTCTTCTTCAACAACAACTTCGGCATTCTTTAGAAGTGTCTCCAGCTCCTCAATTCTTGCCTCAATATCTCTTTGCTCGTCCTTTGCTGCATCATACTCTGCATTCTCTGACAAGTCTCCCTGTTCTCTTGCTTCCTTAATCTTTCCAGCAATCTCTTTTCTCTGGTTTACCTTAAGGTCTTGTAATTCCTCCTCATATTTCTTTAAACCTTCATAGGTCAAAATATGCTTCTTATCCGCCATTTTTTTCTCCTTATAAGCGCAACTATGCGTTAATTATATCGAAATATTATACCTTTAGGACATAGGAATGTCAAGAAAACAACTGCTTTAAGAGCTTTTCAAGCTCTACATAACTTTCAATATGGTTGACTTGATTTCGAAATGCAGAAGATCCCTTCATCCCATGAGTATACCACGCAATATGTTTTCTCATTTGTCGTATGCCCATATACTCGCCATCGTACTCTATTTGCATTCTTGTCTGTCGCAAGATCATTTCTGCAATCTCAGGAAGCGAAATGGGATCCATCTTTGTGCCATCCTCTAAGTATTGTAACACCGCCCGAAAGATCCAAGGATTTCCCTGTGCACCTCTGGCAATCATCACCCCATCGCAGCCTGTCTCTTCCACGAGTTGCTGGCTGATGGTCCATCGATCACATCACCATTTCCAATGACAGGAATCGACACTGCCCGCTTGACATCGGCAATAATGCTCCAATCCGCCTTGCCAGAATAATATTGCTCTCTTGTTCTTCCATGCACAGCAATGGCCGATACTCCTGCTGCCTGAGCAGCTTTTGCCACCTCCACGGCATTGATATGTTGTTCATCAAAGCCCTTTCGTATTTTGACAGTCACTGGCTTTTTTACCTTAGATACCATATTTTGTAATATTTGATAGACCAAGTCCGGATTCTTCATTAATGCCGATCCCTCATGATTATTGACAATTTTGGGCACTGGACATCCCATGTTGACATCAATCATATCCCACGGTCCGTCTTCAATTTGATGAGCAATATCTCCCATCAATTCGGGATCTGAACCAAAGAGCTGAATGGCCAATGGATTTTCTCTCTCATCCGACTTCATCAATCCAAAAGTATTTTTATTTTTATAAGAAATGGCCTTTGCACTGACCATTTCTGTGCACACAAGAGAGCATCCTTGCTCTTTACAGAGCAGACGAAATGGCAGGTCTGTCACCCCTGCCATTGGTCCAAGACATAAGCCTCCCTCGATGTTTATATCTCCAATCTTAAACTGTAACTTCATCAATATCTTGTTTCAAAAATACAACACGGTAGTAGAGCTCTAATTGCTCCATCAGCTCCTCCTTTTCCCTTTGAAACTTTGAGATATGTAAACCGCTCTCAATTTCATCAAAGAGATAATCGCCATCATCTACACGAACGGTAAATTTGATATTGCCTTTCTCATCAAATTCTACTGTGAAAATTCCACCTGCCTCTTCGGCAAAAGTCACACACATCATTTGCAACTCATTCCGAATGGACTCTGGCAATTGAGCAAAATCCGGATTGAAGTAGTACTTTTGCTCATAGGAATTTGCCCCGCATAGCACAACATTTTCTGTTGTTCTATTCAATCCTTCACTCATTTTTAGCGCACCAATAATTTGGCAATTCTGTACTGATCCTCAGAAATGTCCTTCTTCATTGCCAACGCTTCTTGAATATCATAATCTACATACTCGCCATGGCGATAAGCAATGACACGATTTGACTTTCCTTCAATCAACTTCTCCACAGCCTTTGCACCCATAATCGAAGCATAAACTCTGTCCTTGCAAGTTGGTGCACCACCTCTTTGCATATGTCCAAGGATGGTTGCTCTCGTTTCAATTCCTGTTGCTGCCTCAATTCTCTTTGCCATAGAATTTGAATGTCCAATTCCCTCGGCATTGATAATGATGTGATGCTTCTTTCCACGCTTTCTGTTTTCAATAATGCGGTTGATCAATGCCTGCTCATCGCCATCATAGTGCTCTGGCAAAAGAATATCTTCTGCACCATTGGCAATACCACACCACAATGCAATATATCCTGCACTTCTTCCCATAACCTCGATAATACTGCATCGCTCATGAGATGTCGAAGTATCTCTAACCTTATCAATAGCTTCCATAGCTGTGTTTACTGCTGTATCAAAACCAATGGTATAATCTGTGCAGGCAATATCTAAGTCAATGGTGCCTGGAAGTCCAATGGTATTGATGCCAAGTGCTGAAAGTTTTCCTGCTCCTTGGAATGAACCATCACCACCAATAACTACAATTCCATCAATGCCATGTTTTCTACAAATCTCAGCACCCTTTTGCTGACCTTCTGCAGTCACAAATTCCTTACATCTTGCTGTGTATAAGATGGTTCCACCGCGATGAATAATATCTGCAACACTGGTTCCATCCATATCTACAATCTCTTCTTCCAAAAGACCTGCATAACCTCTCATAATTCCCTTTACAGTGATACCATTATGGATTGCTGTGCGGACAACGGCACGAATAGCCGCATTCATTCCTGGTGCGTCACCACCACTTGTTAATACACCAATTGTTTTAATTGCTTTTGACATATCTATAGCCCTCCTCATTGATAACTAACTCAATATGCTTTTCATTCTAATTCATTTTTACAGCGTTTTCAAGCGTTTTGTTACTATTTTGACATTTTCTTGACCAAGTATTTCCTCAAACCTCGATTTTAAGCCATCTGTAAGAGCAATTAAATATCTCTCTCCGAGAAATTTTTTTGCATGCTCCTTCTTGAGATAAATATAAACTCCGTCTATTCCACTTTGAGCTTGCTGTAAAATCTCCGTCATCTCTTTTCTCTCAGGGCAGCAAAATCCTCTTTATCGGCATATTGCAGCCACAATTCCTTGCCCGTCTGATCAAATGGCAATATTTTTTCGCCAATCAGCTGTCCAACCCCATCTTCTTGGATCTGTACACGCCCCTCAACATATACTCTCGCTTCCTCGTTGAGGTACTTTTTAGTCTGCTCATAGATTTTGGGAAATACAATTACTTCAACACTCCCTACCATATCTTCCAACTCGACAAAGGCCATCATCTGCATCTTCTTTGTCGTCATTTTTTTCATGGATGTAATCATTCCACCAATAATCACTTTTTGGCCATCACCCAGTTTTGCTTCATTGCTCTCCTCATCAATGGCAAAGTCACTGGTTTTCGCCGTCACATTTTTTTCCATCTCATCAGCATAATCTTCCAAGGGATGACCGCTAATATAGATACCGAGAGTCTCCTTTTCAAAGAGTAAAATTTGTTCCCTACTCAATTCTTTGACCTCAGGCATTTGAACCTGAAAGCTTTTTTTGTCTTCTTCTGTGGCAAAATCAAACAGTGACATCTGTCCCGAAATCACATTTTTTTGATTTTTGCTCTTATTATTAAGAACTTGAGATACAATCTGCAATTTTTGATTTCGATTTCCCTCTAAGCTATCCACTGCACCCGATTTAATAAAGTTTTCTAGTGTTCGCCGATTGACCTCTTTATTACTTGTCCTCTCCACTAAATCCTCAAGAGAATGAAACTTTCCCCCTTCTTTCCTTATGCGTACAATTTCATCAGACACCGAAATGCCCACACCTTTAATTGCTGACAGTCCAAAGCGAATGCCCCCCCTCAGCCACTGAAAATTTGCTCTCTCCCTCATTGATATCTGGTGGCAAAATGGCAATGCCCATCTGTCTACAGCTCAAAATGTACTCGGACACCTTTGTTGTATTGTCCATCACTGATGTCAAAAGAGAAGCCATAAATTCCTTTGGATAATAATACTTTAAATAGGCCGTCTGATAAGAAATATAGGCATAGCAAGCTGCATGAGACTTATTAAAGGCATACTTAGCAAAATCAATCATTTCATCAAAAATTCGATTGGCCACATCTTCCTTTATTCCATTGGCAATGCATCCTTTTACACCCTCTTCCTTGTTGCCATAGACAAAGTTTTTTCTTTCTTTTTCCATGACCGATGCCTTCTTTTTGCTCATCGCTCGGCGAACCATATCACTTCTGCCCAGTGTATATCCTGCCAAATCTCGAACAATCTGCATTACCTGCTCCTGATAAACAATGCATCCATAGGTCGGTGATAAAATGCTCTCAAGCTGTGGACAATCGTAGACAATTTCTCCTCGGTGATCCTTTCCCTTAATATACTTTGGAATAAAATCCATTGGACCTGGACGATATAAAGAAATGCCCGCAATCACATCTTCTAAAGACTCCGGGCGAAGCTCCTTCATAAAGCTTTGCATGCCACTGCTCTCAATCTGAAATACACCCTCGGTCTTTCCTGTACATATCGCATCATAGACCTTTTTATCATTGTAATCAATAGCTAACATATCCAGCTTTTTGTCATAATTTCTTTCAATTTGATCTACGGTATTTTGAATAACGGTCAATGTGCGAAGCCCCAAAAAGTCCATCTTCAATAGGCCAAGTTCTTCCAAGGTAGTCATCGTAAATTGTGTGGTGATCGATCCATCACTCGCTCTAGAAAGTGGAACATACTCATCCACTTCTTTTTTAGAAATCACAACACCTGCGGCATGCATAGAGGAATGTCTTGGTAGTCCTTCCAATTTTCTACTCATATCCACAAGATTTAATTTCTGGATCGCTCTCATAAACTTCCCTAAATTCCTTGCTCAATTTTAAGGAAAGATCAAGCGTAATCCCCAGCTCCTTTGGAACTAACTTTCGCAATTTGGTCGCACTTTGCATAGGGAATGTCAAGAGCCCTTCCGACATCTCGAAGAACACCCTTGGCCGCCATGGTACCAAAAGTCACAATCTGGCACACACGATCTTTTCCATATTTTTCAACAACATAGTTAATTACTTCCTGGCGACGCTCATAACAAAAATCCACATCAATATCTGGCATGGAAACTCGCTCTGGATTTAAAAATCGCTCAAATAGAAGCTGATATTTAAGTGGATCAATGTCGGTGATGCCAAGGCAATAAGAAACAATGCTTCCTGCTGCCGAACCTCTTCCTGGTCCCACTGCAATGCCATGAGATTTTGCATAGTGAATATAATCCCACACAATCAAAAAATAATCCACATATCCCATTTTTTCAATGATGCCAAGCTCATACCGCATTCGCTCCCAGATTTCATCATTAGCATCGTGATATCTTCTTTTTAATCCTTCTTCACAAAGCTTTGAAAGATAGGAAACTGCGGTCTCGTTTTCTGGCACAGGATACTCTGGCAACTTCGTCACTCCAAATTCGATCTCTACATTACAGCGGTCGGCAATTTTTTGTGTATTTTCAATTGCTTCTGGAGCATAGGGAAAGATTTCTTTCATCTCTTCCTCGGACCGCAAATAAAACTCTCCCTCTTTGTAACGCATACGGTCTTCATCCATCACCTTTTTTGCTGTCTGTATGCACAGCAAGATGTCATGTGCCTCCCAGTCCTCCTTATTGATGTAGTGAACATCATTGGTGACCACAAGGTCAATTCCTGTCTCCTTACTCAGTCTGACCAACTGTTGATTGACAATCTTTTGTTCAAAAATCCCATGGTCTTGTAATTCCAAGAAAAAGTTTCCTTCTCCAAAGATATCTCGATACTCCAATGCCTTTTTCTTTGCCTCATCATAGAGACCTCTTGCCAAAAGTTTGGGTATCTCTCCCGCAAGACAGGCCGAAAGAGCAATGATACCTTCATGGTATTCTCTCAACAATTCAATATCTATTCGTGGTTTATAATAAAAAAACCTTCCACAAATCCCTTAGATACAATTTTCATCAAGTTGGCATAACCTGTATTATTTTCTGCCAAAAGAATCAAATGATAGTAGCGATCTCCACTATTTTCTCTGTTTTCTCTATCAAATCGAGAACCTGGTGCCACATAGACTTCACAGCCAAGAATGGGTTTTAATTCCACTTCCTTTGCCGCACGATAAAAATCAATCACACCATACATCACACCATGGTCGGTAATCGCAAGCGAATCCATTCCCAGATCCTTTGCTCGACGAACGAGTTCCTTAATCTTACTCGACCCATCTAGAAGTGAATATTCGGTATGTGTGTGTAAATGTGTAAACGCCATCTTTCTTCCTTTTCCCGTTTGTAAAAAAATAAAGAGCTGCATCGAATATCGACCAACTCTTTACTATTTACACTATTGGTTTTGTTAAATATGACTCTATTCCTGTGACTGCCGCTCGTTCATCCTCACCATCAGCTAGTACGGTCACTTTCGTGCCATTTTTTAATGCCATTGTCATCATTCCCATAATGCTCTTTGCATTTACCTTCTTATTTTCACTTTCTAGATAAATACTACTTGCAAATTGGCTAGCCAGCTGCACTAACATCGCAATTGGTCTTGCCTCCAGTCCACTTTCTAATTCCACAGTAATTGTCTTCTTGATCATGTCCTTTTCTCCTCATCCATTTCTTCTCGGAGCTTGTCCGCCACTTCAGCTAATTTCCGAAGCCTGTGGTTGACTCCGCTCTTTCCCACTGGCGGATTTAAGTAATTGCCCAATATCATTAAATTGGCATCTGGATATTCCAATCTCACCTTTGCCATTTCTTGCAAATTAGGTTTTAATGCATCCAATCCAATTGTTTTGACAATGAGCTCAATATCCGCCTTTTGTTTCAAGTAAGCATTAACCGTCTTGTTAAGATTAGCCGTCTCACAATTGACGGAGCGATTAACTTTATTTCGCATTCCCTTAAGTATACGCACATTTTCAAACTCCATTAAAGAATTTGCCGCTGACATTGTGCGCAGGGCATCACCAATAAAATCACCCTCCTTCAAATAGACAATATACGACTTCTTTCTCATCACTATCTTCGCTTCCATATTCAGCTCTTTCATGATGTGCTGAATCTGCATAGCTCGTCCCTTTGTTGGACAGACGATTTCAAAGTGGTATGCTTTCTCTGGGTCCGAAACCGAACCACTCGCTAAGAAAGCACCACGTAAGAAAGCTCTCCTGCAACAACCCTTAGAAACAACTCTATTTTTTTGAAGAGTTAGATCCTCACCAATTCGACCATATTTGTCGATCAATTTTGTACTTTCTAATACCCTCTTTGTATCTTCATCGCTTTTGAGTTTCACTATATAAGTATGTCTGCGATGTAGGAAAGAATTCTTACTAATTGCAATACTCGTCTTTATATTAAATGTTTTCTTGAGCAAAGTAAAGCACTTTCTAGCTGTACCTGCATGCTCTGTAGAGATTGAGAGCATATACTCGTCATTTTCTGAAATATGTACTCTTCCAATAAAGCTCAAATCCCTGCAAGTTCTGCAATCTGGCTCTCACACTCATCGGGCATTACTCTTGACAATTCATCTTTTACTGATGTTGAATATGACATACTAACTTAACCTTTTAATATTCCGATCACAATCTCGATGTTCCAAATTTAATGAAATCCCTGAATATTTTTTTAGTCGCTCTGCCAAGGCACAGGCAATGCACACAGAGCGATGTTGACCGCCCGTACAGCCAATGGCAATGACTAATTGACTTCTTCCCTCTTTGACATATTGCGGAATTAAAAATTCCACCATATCCTGAAGTTTCGTCATAAATATTTCTGCCATACCATCCCGAAAGATATACTCCTTTACCTTTTTATCTTCTCCAGATTTTAAGCGAAGGTCTGCCTCATAAAATGGATTGGTCAAAAAACGCACATCAAAAACTAAATCTGCATCTTTTGGAATACCATAGGCAAAGCCAAAAGATAGGACATTGACAAATAAATCCCTGTGCACCTTTTTGTCCGCAAAAATCGAAACAATTTCTGCTCGCAATTCCTTAGTCAAAAAGTGACTGGTATCTATATAGTACTCTGCCCGGTTGCGCAAAAACTCAAGTGCCTTTCTCTCCTTTTCAATGCCTGTTTCAATTCTTCCATCCTTTGACAGGGGATGACTTCTTCTTGTCTCCTTGTAGCGCTTAATGAGTGTCTCATTATCCGCATCCAAAAATAAAATGCTATACTCTACATTTTTATTGTCGACATCTTCTAGAATCTTTTGCATATTCTCCAAAGATTCCTTTCTTCGGATGTCAATTCCAAATGCTGTCATTGCTGTTGCACCCTTAGACTTTTCTATCTCCACAAGTTTTGGCAACAACTCCACCGGAAGGTTATCCATGCAATCGTATCCTATATCCTCTAATGCTTTTAAGGCCACTGTCTTACCAGACCCACTCATTCCAGTTACGATGACAAATTTCATTTAAAACTCTCCCAACATTCGAACTTCTGGGTGCAATTCCACCCCAAATTTTTCCTTTACAATTCTTTGCACATCACCAATCAGTCCATAGACATCTTCTGCTGTAGCATGGTCTACATTGATGACAAATCCACAATGTTTCTTTGAAACTTGTGCTCCTCCTCTTTGATACCCACAAAGCCCAGCATCCGAAATTAATTTTCCTGCAAAATATCCCTTCGGTCGCTTAAATGTTGACCCTGCACTTGGATACTCAAGAGGTTGCTTTTCCTCCCTTCTTCTTGTGAGATCCAAAATCTTTGCGTTAATTTCCTCTGGATTCCCCTTCTTTAGTGTGAACCTTCCCGCCAAAATCGTTCTCTTTTTTTCTTCAATATTGCTGTGGCGATAACCTAGGTCAAGGTCCTCCATCGGCACCCAATGAATAATTCCATCACTTTCTAAAATCAATGCCTCACTGAGCACATGAGAAATTTCACTTTCATAGGCACCTGCATTCATAAAAATAGCTCCACCAACACTTCCAGGAATTCCACAAGAAAACTCCAGTCCCATTAATTTTGCCTCTGCAGCTGTCTTTGACAAGTCTGCCAAAAAAACACCTGCTCCTGCAACAATTTGCTCCCCTTCCACTGCAATTTTATCTAAACCTGCTGTGCTCACGATTACACCATTATAGCCTCTGTCACTGACCAAAAGATCACTTCCTCTGCCAAGTACAAAGTAATCTACACCCTCATTTTGAATGATTCCAAGCACCAATTTTATTTTTTCTTCCGTCTTTGGCTCGACAAACAGTGCAGCAGGTCCTCCAATGTGAAATGTAGTATGGGCTGACATTGGTTCTGCAATGCGAATCTCATCTTCAGTCAAAATCTCTTGCAATTTTTCTTGCAACCTATTCTTCCAATCCATCGCTACATTTTTCCCTTATTAATATTTGCTTGTACTCGTCTATAAAGTTCCTCTGCTGCATTGTATCCCATCTTCTTTTGTCTGTGGTTAACCGAGGCTGCCTCACAAATGACTGCCAAATTTCTTCCTGGACGAATTGGAAGCACATGGCAAACTACCTTATTGCCTAAAAACTCGGTGTAATTGTCCTCTAAGCCAATGCGGTCATAAGCTTCTTCCTTGTTCCAGTCTTCAAGCTTAATCACCATATCAATCTGCTGTGTATCCTTTACACTCTCCACACCAAAGAGAGCCTTGACATCAATAATTCCAATGCCACGCAACTCAATAAAATGTTTGGTGATATCTGGTGCGGAACCAATTAAGGTTACATCAGATATCTTTCGTATCTCCACCACATCATCAGAAACCAAGCGATGCCCTCTCTTAATTAACTCCAAAGCCGCTTCACTCTTTCCAATTCCACTCTCGCCCATAATGAGCACGCCCTCACCAAAGACATCGACCAAACACCGTGGATACTAATGCATGGTGCAAGCTCAGCCTTTAGCCAGCGAATAATTTCTGCCATAATCTCTGTTGTGCTTCGGTCTGAAGTCAAACAAGGAACGCCATAGTGCTCACAATAAGCTAACATATCTTCATCTGGCTTTCTTCCTGCCGCATAGACCATGGCTGGAAGTTTATAGGAGAGCAATTTATCGTAGATGGCAACCTTTTGTGCCCTTTCTAGTGTCTCAAGATAGGCACATTCTACATTTCCCATAATTTGCACCCTCTCATTGTCAAAGTGAGCAAAAAATCCTGTCAGCTGTAATGCTGGACGATTAACTTCTGCATTCTTTACAAAGATGACCTCAGTATCAATTCCTGGTGTCAAATTTGTCAATTTATTATTATTAATTAATTCTGTTATGGTAACTCCGTCCATACCTTTCCTCCCTTCTCTTGTTCCCCCTAGCATAACACAATTTTACTGCTTTGGGTGGAAAAATTCATACACAGCCTGTGCGGCTTTTTTATCCATCTCGTGCACTTTCAAAAGCTCCTCAACTTCTGCCTCCTGAATCTTTTTGATTTCGCCAAAGTATCTCATCAAGGCCTTTCTTCTGACTGGTCCAATGCCTAAAATTTCATCAAGTACTGATTTGACTTGTGTCTTACCTCGCAAACTTCGGTGGTATTCAATCGCAAAGCGATGTGCCTCATCCTGAATTCTTGTAATGAGATGAAACGCCTCAGAATGTACATCCATTGGCAATTCCATGTTATTAAAATAAAGTCCCCCTCGTTCGATGATGATCATCCTTGACCATTCCACAGACAGGAATATCTAAATCTAACTTTTTCAACACACCCCTTGCAATATTGATCTGTCCTTTTCCACCATCCATTAAAATCAAGTCGGGCAGTTTCACAAAATGTTCGTCCAAAGAGAGGGCATCCCTAAAGCGTCTCGTGAGCACTTCTTCCATCGAAGCATAATCATTGGGTCCAATAACCGTCTGAATCCGAAACTTTCTATAGTCGCTCTTTTTGGGTTTTCCATCCTCATAGACAACCATGGAACCCACAGAAGACACTCCACTGATATTTGAAATATCATAGGCCTCCATGCGAGAAATCGGAGAAAATCCAAGAATTTTTTCAATTTCCCTCACCGCACCTATACTTCTTTTTTCTTCTCGCTTTAACTTATCTGCATCCTTTGCAAGCACAAGTTCTGCATTTTTTCTGGCAAGCTCCATTAATTTTTCCTTCTCTCCCCTCTGAGGAAAGATGAGACAAACTTTGCTGCCTCGCTTGGCGCTCAACCACTCACCAATCAATTCTGCATCCAAAAGATGACTTTCTACCCAGATTTCTTTAGGAATAAATGGTGTCCCCGCATAGAATTGCTTCATAAAGCTCTCTAAAATCTCTGAGCGACTCTCTTCCATGGCCACTTGAATGTAGTGGTGCTCTCTGCCAACCATTCTTCCCTCACGCACAAAAAACACTTGAATGACGGCATCTCTATCGTCTTTGGCCAACGCAATAATATCCCTGTCTTCTACCCCTTCTGAGGTGATTTTTTGACGCTGTGCCACATGTCGGACAGACTGAATCAAATCCCTATACTTTAGTGCCTCCTCGTAATCCATCAATTCTGATGCCTCCATCATCTGTTTTGTCAATTTTTCAATGACAGGCTCAAAATTTCCATTTAAAAAATCGAGTACCCCACTAATATTTCTTGATACTGTTTCGCACCAATATAGCCCTGGCAGGGTGCCTTACATTGATGAATATGATAATTCAAACATGGTCTTTGTACGCCAATATCCCTCGGAAGAACTCGATGACATGTCCGAATTTGAAATGCCCTCTGCAAAAGATCTATTGTATCCTTTACGGCCGTAGCACTAGAAAATGGTCCAAAATACTTTGCCCCATCTTTTTTAAATTGCCTAGTCAACAAAATTCGTGGAAAATCCTCTCTGACAGTCACCTTGATATAGGGATAGGTCTTATCATCCTTTAGTAAGGTGTTATATTTTGGCCGATTTTCTTTAATTAAATTATTCTCTAAAATTAATGCCTCAAGCTCTGTGTCGGTCACAATATATTCAAATCGAACGATTTTTGACACCATTTTTTTAATCTTTTCTGTCTTATCTCTGCTCGATTGAAAATATTGACGAACACGATTTTTTAAAGAAATCGCCTTACCAACATAAATAATCTCATCCCGTTCATCGTGCATAATATACACACCTGGCGAAGAGGGTAACTTTTTCAATTCTTCCTCAATCACAAATGCCAATGTCTTGCCCTCTTTTATTTATTGCGCAATCTTCCGCCTTCATAGTGCTCTTGCATATCGAGGTAGCGAACAATACCAGCCACCTGTTGCGGTTCATTGCCTGCCATCTTTTCAATGTCCAAAGTCGTATAAATACAATCTAAATCCTTTTGTGTAAAACTATTTGTTGTGTAAAAGAATTGCCTTTTTGTCACCTAAAGACTGTGCATCCAAGAATTTTACAAGATAATTCTTTTCTTCTGCCTTTTTTGTCTCCATTTTCTTTCTCTGCTCATCTGCACCTTCCTGCAATTCCTTTGTCACTTCTTCTACGGCTTCCTGCACTTCGGGTTTAAAGATTTTAGGTCTTCTCGCCACTTTTTCCCCATCCCTTTCCTTCACTTCTTCCTCGCTCTCCTTGCCCATATCCACAAGTTCAAAGCGATATTTTTGTGTCACAGCGGGATATTTCTCATGATCGACTTCACTCATAAACATCTCTATTGGTCTGGCATAAATTCCAAACTCACCATAGAGTGCCTGATAGACGACTAGCTTCTCACCAGTCTCCGAATGCTTAGCCACGGTTACTACCTGATATAATTTATCCTTAAAATGCTTATAAAACTCGCCTGCTCTTGGATCTTTCCTTGCTTCCATTGTAGTCTCCTTATGAATTAAAAAAATAAAAACTTGTACACATTATAACATACTTGTGCTAAAATTTAATCCATATTGTTATTATTATTGAGGAGGAGTTTATGAAACAAGGATTTGACAATCAAAAATATTTAACCATGCAATCAGAGCACATCAAAGAGCGAATTAGCCACTTTGGCGACAAACTCTATCTGGAATTTGGTGGAAAGCTCTTTGATGACTATCATGCCTCCCGTGTACTTCCAGGATTTGCTCCCGATTCCAAGTTAAGAATGCTGTTGCAACTCTCTGACCAAGCCGAAATTGTTATCGTTATCTCTGCTGCCGATATTGAAAAAAACAAAATTCGTGCAGACCTTGGCATCACCTATGACGCAGATGTCTTGCGCCTAATCCAAAATTTCAAGGACAAAGGTCTCTATGTCGGCAGTGTCACCATTACACAGTACAGTGGACAAAGAAGTGCAGATAAGTTTAAAGAAAAACTAGAAAAATTGGGCATCAAGGTTTATCGCCACTACATTATCGAGGGCTACCCAAGCAATGTCAAACTCATTGTCAGCGAAGATGGCTACGGAAAAAATGACTACATTGAAACCACAAGACCGCTTGTCATTATCACCGCTCCTGGCCCTGGAAGTGGAAAGATGGCCACCTGCCTTTCACAGCTTTACCACGAGAATAAGCGAGGTGTCAAGGCAGGTTATGCAAAATTTGAGACCTTCCCGATTTGGAATCTCCCACTCAAGCATCCTGTCAATCTTGCCTACGAGGCAGCCACTGCGGACTTAAACGATATCAATATGATTGACCCATTCCATCTTGAAGCCTACAATGAGACTACAGTCAACTACAATCGAGATGTTGAAATCTATCCTGTCCTTGCTGCTATGTTTGAAGAAATTTATGGTGAATGTCCTTACAAATCCCCAACCGATATGGGTGTCAATATGGCAGGAAATTGTATTTGTGACGATGAGGTCTGTAAAGAAGCCAGTTGTCAAGAAATTATTCGCCGCTACTACTCTGCAATTAATCGCCTAGCTAAGGGAGAATGCAAGCCTGAGGAGGTCTATAAAATTGAACTTCTCATGAAGCAGGCAAAGATTACTACCGCCATCCGAAAAACCGTTTCTGCTGCTCTTCTAAAAGAAGAAATTACAGGTGCACCGACTGCAGCTATTGAACTTTTGGATGGACGCATCGTGACAGGAAAGACAACGCCTCTTCTTGGTGCTGCTTCTGCAATGCTTCTAAATGCAGTAAAGACTCTCGGCGGCATTGACGACTCCATTCATCTCATTCAGCCAAATGTCATCGAACCTGTACAAAAATTAAAGACACATCACTTTGGCAGCAAAAATCCAAGGCTTCACACAGATGAAGTCCTCATTGCCTTGTCCATCAATGCAGCCACAGACACCAATGCACAACTTGCCCTCGATCAATTAGAGAAGCTTCGTGGCTGTCAGGTTCACTCCTCTGTGATGCTCTCCTCTGTTGACACAAAGGTATTCAAAAAGCTTGGCATCGAATTGACCTGCGAACCTGTTCACTAGAAATATTCACTATAAAATAACGAAACAAAAAGGGGTGTGAAAAAAACTCAATTGAGTTTTTTTCACACCCCTATTGTTCATCTTCATATTCAATTTCTACAAGGGTCAATCCCTTGGCGGGCATTGTTTGCCCTGCCAATTTTCGATTCTTTCCCGACAAAATCTCTGCAACATGTTCTGGTGGATACACACCCATTCCCACTTTGATTAATGTTCCTGCCAAAATACGAATCATATTGTAGAGGAATCCATCTCCTCTGACAACAATGATAATCATGTCCTCATCTTGTAAAATATCCAAGGAATAAATCGTCCTAATGGTCGAGGAAGCCTGTGTCTTTTGTGAGCAAAGACTGACAAAATCATGAGTTCCTACAAAATACCCCGTCGCCTCTCTCATCTTCTCCACATCTAAGCGAAAATAACAAAAATGGGCATAGAGTCTCTCTGTTGGAATATCAATCTTTCGATTTAAAATTCGATAAGTATAGGTTTTTACACAATTTCGCTTTCTTGGATGCCAATTTAATCCCACCTCATCGGAATATTGAATCCGAATATCATCCGGCAATCTCTGATTGAGCGCAAAAGCAAATTTATCTGCTGCCATTCGCATATCTGTGTCAAATACAGCGACATTGCCATAGGCATGTACACCCGAATCCGTGCGACTTGCACCAATCACTTCAACGCTGTGACCACAGAGTTCTGATAAATGTTTATTGAGCACCTCCTCTATAGTGAGACCATTGGGCTGTTTTTGCCAACCACAGTAATTTGTTCCATCATAGGATACAATCAATCGAATTCTTCTCATCTCATCCCTCTTGTTAAAATCTCTAACTCAAATGTCGGTGCTGTTATCGAAAGTACAATGCTGATCACTAACAAAGAAATTAACACAAGATACGCTATATGATCAAGCTTTGTATAGTGAAGTGGTTTCATCTTTGTTCTTCCCTCTCCGCCATGATAACACCTAGCTTCCATTGCCATTGCCAAATCCGTTGCTCTGCGAAATGCAGAGATAAAAAGCGGCACCAGAAGTGGAACCATCGCCTTTGCTTTTCTCACAATATTTCCTGTTTCAAAATCAGCACCTCTGGCCATCTGTGCCTTCTTGATCTTGTCTGTCTCTTCCACGAGAATAGGAATAAAGCGAAGAGCAATGCTCATCATCATTGCAATCTCATGAACTGGAATTTTTATTATCTTTAAAAATCCAAGGCTCTTTTCTAGTCCATCTGTCAATGCATTTGGTGTCGTTGTCAATGTCATCACGGAAGATCCAACAACCAAATACACTAGACGCAATGCCATAAAGATAGAAATTCTTATGCCTTCCCTAGTAATCTTTAGAAATCCTATATGAAAAATGGGATCTCCTGGAGTCAAAAACAAATTAAAACTCACACTAATCAAAAGCAAAAAGATAATCGCCCGCAAGCCCTTGAGCATCATCTTGATTGGAACATTGGAAAGCTTAATACATAACAACAAAAAAATAGTCATCAGCACATATCCTGTCACTGAATTGCTCAAAAAGAGGGCAATAATAAAAATCATTGTTCCAAAGAGCTTTGTTCTTGGATCCATTCGATGAATCACTGAATCCACAGGATAGTACTGCCCAAGCGTTAATTCTCCCATTTCTATCCCTTTCTTTGTCTAATTAAATTGGCAATGGCACGAGCCGCTTCTGGCACCGTGGTAATCTCGTCATCAATTGGCACACCTTCGGACTTTAATCTCTGCACAATGTAGGTAATCTGTGGTGCGGAAAGCCCAATCTTTTCAAGCTCCTTATAATGCTTAAAGACCTCTTTTGGTGTGCCATCAAAAACCTTTTGCCCAGCATTCATCACCATCAGACGAGAGACATATTTGGCCACATCCTCCATACTATGAGAGACAAGAACCACCGTCATCTTGGTATCCTCTCTAAGCCCCGCCACACGATCTAAAATCTCATCCCGTCCCTTTGGATCAAGACCTGCTGTTGGCTCATCCAGAACAAGCACTTGAGGTTTCATAGCCAACACGCCCGCAATGGCCACTCTCCTCTTTTGTCCTCCCGAAAGTTCAAATGGAGACTTTTCATAGTAACTTTCATCCAATCCCACAAGGTGCAACGCTTCTTTTGCTCTCTCCTTTGCCTCATCCACCGATAATCCCTGATTCTTTGGCCCAAAGCAAACATCGGAGAGCACATCGACTTCAAACAGTTGATGCTCTGGATATTGAAATACTAGTCCCACTTTTTGTCTCAACTTTTTTAAATCATAACCTGGAGCGTAGATGTCCTCTCCATTAAAGTAAATCTTGCCACTGGTCGCCTTGATCAATCCATTTAAATGCTGAATCAGTGTGGATTTACCTGAGCCTGTGTGACCAATAATGCCTACAAACTCACCATCTTGTATTTCAAAATTGATATCCTTTAGTGCATACTGTTCAAACGCTGTACCCTTCCCATAGATATAATTTAGATTCTCTGCCCGAATTGACATATTCTCTCCTTATCCCTTCAACATTGGTAGTAATGCCTCCATTAACTCGTCCGTCGTCAAAATTCCTCTTGGAAGCTCCACACCCAACTTTCCCAACTCATCCGCAAGCTCTGTCACGGCTGGCACATCTAAGCGTAATTTTTTCAATTCATCAACTCGGGAAAAGATTTCTCTCGGTGTCCCATCCATTACAACCTTGCCCTCATCCATCACGACTACACGGTCAGCCCCAACGACTTCTTCCATATAGTGTGTAATAAGCAAAATCGTTATTCCCTCTTTTTTATTGAGTTCTCTCGCTGTTGCAATGACCTCCTTGCGTCCATTTGGGTCAAGCATTGCTGTTGGCTCATCGAGCACAATGCACTTTGGCTTCATAGCCATAATCCCTGCAATGGCCACTCGCTGTTTTTGTCCACCAGAAAGTTTATTTGGTGACTTTAATCGATAGGCCGTCATTCCCACTGCCTTTAAGCTTTCATCTACTCGCCTCCAAATCTCCTCCGTTGGCACACCAATGTTCTCTGGTCCAAAACCCACATCCTCTTCGACAACATTTCCAATGATCTGATTATCTGGATTTTGGAATACCATCCCCACAGTCTTTCGAATATCTAAAAGATGGGTATCATCTCTTGTGTCCATATTTGAAATCAAAACTGTGCCCTCTGACGGAAGCAAAATCCCATTTGTCTGCTTAGCAAATGTGGATTTTCCTGAACCATTGTGTCCCAATATTGCCACAAAATCTCCCTGTGCAATATCTAGATCCACCGAATCAAGGGCCCGATTGACCTCTTTGACTTGATTGGCATCATCATGCGTAATATAGTCAAATATTAATTTTGCTGCTCTAATTATCCCCATTGCCGCCTCCATGTGATGCAAAATTTATTTCTACTTTTATATACAACAATACCCCCAAAACCATTTGATTTTGAGGGTATCCTTCGCGTGCGTGAGAAGATTCGAACTCCCGACACCTTGGTCCGTAGCCAAGTGCTCTATCCAGCTGAGCTACACACACTTATGTTGCTCTAGTAATATAACCTGTATTGTAACTTTTTGTCAACAACTTTTTTTATTTTTTTCTACTGCTCTTCCATAATAAAAACATATACTGTTGAATAACACCAGCATATCCGCAATATCGCTCAATCGGAAATTTTCCATTGTAATAGTGGTCAATCACCTTTTGTATCCACACATCAACAGGAAAGGCATCAATTCTATGATATCCAAAGAGTGCCACACAGTTGGCCACCTTTGTGCCAACTCCACTGCATCGCTTTTAACTCTTCCACTAATTCTCGATCTGAAAGCTCTCCAATAGATTGAAGATCGATTTCTCCATTACCACCATTTGTGCCGTCTTTTGAATATATTCCTGTCGATATCCCAAACTGCAATTCGAGAGTTTTCCTTCATCCGCAAATGCAATGGCCTCAGGAGTTGGAAAGGCATACTTGCCATTCTCAATCTCCCTTCCCAAATACATACACAATTTCTCTACACTTGTTCGAATCGCAGGGATACTCTTTCTCTGTGAAATAATAAAGGTGATTAACATTTCGAAGGGATCTTGATGCAAAATGCGAATTCCCCTAGCATATCTTTTCTGCCTCCTGTAGAAAAGTAATCATCCCCAGCAATATCTTTTGCAAATGCAGAATAATCAGTATCCATATCAAAGTAATCTCTCCAAAAAAAGATCATATTCCATTTGGTCACAATTAAAGGCATAGCATCCCTCTCCCAATGTCTCTATATCCAATAGGTGCTGTCCTGTTATCAATTCAAATCTTTTCTCTGTTATCTTATACATCCGAAAAGATCTGACCACTATTTGCAATTTTTTTCCATATCCATATAAGATGATTGAACTTTTTATCATTTATAATTTGACTTCCTTTTTTACTGTACGTCTTCTTCTTACATACTCAAATCGCTGTCCCTGTTGATTTTCTGTATGATCACTGTTTCTATTCCACTTGCGATTATCTCTTCGCCGCACATCTTCCTGACGATATACTTCCCCAGATCGATAACGCTGATACTTTCCGTAATTTCCGTACTTTCCATAATTTCTTCGACTGCTTCTTGGTCTCACTCGGTCAACTTTTACAGACCACTGAGTCTCAATTTCCTTCAATTCTCGATTCAATAGTTTTTCAATATCAAGTAATCGTCCAATTTCATCTGGTGAACACAAACTAATCGCTTCTCCTGTTGCTCCAGCTCTTCCTGTCCTACCTATGCGATGAATATAAGTCTCTGATTCTTCTGGAATATCATAATTAAAAACATGAGAAAGTGCAGGAATATCCAGTCCTCTCGCAGCTACATCTGTTGCCACCATCACATTGACACGACCTGATTTAAAACTTCGAAGTGCCTGTTGCCTCTGCCCCTGTGATTTATCCCCATGAATACTCACTGCTGGAATTTCTTCCTTCTCCAAATCCTTGGCCAAGCGATCAGCTCCATGCTTTGTTCTCGTAAAGACAATCGCATTTTTCACATTCTCTTCTTTGAGCATTTGACTGAGTACTAAATTCTTATCTTCTTTTTTTGTAAAACAAATACTTTGTTCCACAGTTTCTGCTGGTGTTGACTGTGGTGCCACTTTTACTGTTGCTGGAGATGTCAATAGCTCTCTTGCCAATTCCTCAATTTGATGGCATAGTTGCTGAAAACATCACTGTCTGATGCTCCTTGGTAATATATGAAACTATCTTTCGAATATCAGAAATAAATCCCATATCAAGCATCTGATCTGCCTCATCGAGCACAAATGTTGTGATATGCTCTAGGGTAAAAATGCCCTGTCTCATCAAATCCATCAATCTTCCCGGCGTTGCCACCAAAATCTCAACACCTCGCTCAATTGCTGCAACTTGTGGTCCTTGTTTTGCTCCGCCATAAATACAGGCTGTGCGCAATGGAATATATCGACTATAATTTTTAAAATTATTGAAAATTTGGATTGCCAATTCCCTTGTCGGTGTCAGAACCAATGCCTGAATAGTCTTTGGCTTTCTATCTATCATTAAATTATTTAAAATTGGTAAAGCAAATGCCGCTGTCTTTCCTGTTCCTGTCTGTGCACATGCAATTAAATCGCGATTTTCCAAAATTTCTGGAATCGCCTTCTCTTGAATTGGAGACGGCTCTGTGTAACCTTCTTTCTTAATTGCTCTCAGAAGTTCTCCTCTTAGTTTCAAATCTTTAAATGTCATTGCGTCTCCTCTATGTTTGTCCAACATTCTAAAAAAGACCTGCCCAAAAATGCCAGGGCAGATCTCCAATTGCTTATCTTCCACTAATACTATATCACAATCATAAATATATGATAAGTGGCATTAGTTACAAATTTCGACAAATAATGTGTACCGTTTCATAAATTCTAACAAGAAGTGTTCCACATTTTCATAGGGCTTCAAGAAAAAAATTCGAAGAAAATTTGCATTGATATTGCGAGAAAATTCTTCATCATTTGACTTTGCAATAACATTTCGAGTGATTTCACATAGATGATGCCAATGGCGAATAAACTCTTCATATTCCTTGATATTCTCGATGTCAAGCCATTTTTTCACCTTGATTTTTGTTCTTTTTTCTCTTGTACATTCATGGATTTGAATAAAATATTGAAACTGATCTCCATCATAAATTCTTCCTAGAGGAAAGAGTCTACAAAGTCCCGGACGAATGAAATGAATGCTACATCTTCCAGTTTTATCCAAATAGGAGCAGGAATCGTTTTCAGATTTTATCTTTAAGTTTGGCAATACGATACCATCTGAAACCTTTAGCTCTATTGTTGTACGAAATAACTCTTCCACAGAAACATTCAAACCAAAGCTTAATTTACACACATCCATAGGATCTAATTTAATGCTGTCTCCCATCCCCTTGCAGCAATCACAACATCCTCTACAACCATCTACGCCAACTTTAACCAAATCATTGGCCGTATATCGCTTTCCATCAGAAATTTCATCCATATTCACTTCCCGTCTCATGTTTACCGATCCCCTCTCTTTCTTCCACTAAAAAAGCTTCAAAGTCTTAAGACTTTGAAGCTCCCTCTTGCTGCCGCAGACCGGAATCGAACCGGTACGGGTATTTCTACCCACGGGATTTTAAGTCCCGGGCGTCTGCCAGTTCCGCCACTGCGGCATAAAATAAACTATTAAATAATAGCAACGACCCGGATCGGACTCGAACCGACGACCTCCGCCGTGACAGGGCGGCGCTCTAACCAACTGAGCCACCGGGCCAAAATATAAATTACTAAGCTCCCTGAGTAGGACTCGAACCTACGACACCGCGGTTAACAGCCGCGTGCTCTACCGACTGAGCTATCAAGGAATAATGATAAAAATGGAGCTTCAGGGACTTGAACCCGGGACCGATCGGTTATGAGCCGATTGCTCTAACCAACTGAGCTAAAGCTCCCCAAAAACCAAATGACCCCAACGAGATTTGAACTCGTGTTACCGCCGTGAAAGGGCGATGTCTTAACCGCTTGACCATGGGGCCTTATATTTATCGTACCTTCAAAACCACATATCAAACACCATCTATCCATTTCCAACCAATCCGACTTGTTGGTTAAACCCTCGACCGATTAGTAACAGTCAGCTAAGTATGTTGCCACACTTACACCTCTGCCCTATCTACCTCGTCGTCTTCAAGGGGTCTTACTACTTGCGTATGAGATATCTCATCTTGAGGGGGGCTTCACGCTTAGATGCCTTCAGCGTTTATCCCGGCCCGACTTGGCTACCCTGCGATGGGGTTGCTCCCCAACAGGTGCACCAGCGGTCAGTCCATCCCGGTCCTCTCGTACTAAGGACAGCTCCTCTCAAATATCTTACGCCCACGCCGGATAGGGACCGAACTGTCTCACGACGTTCTGAACCCAGCTCGCGTACCGCTTTAATGGGCGAACAGCCCAACCCTTGGGACCGACTTCAGCCCCAGGATGCGATGAGCCGACATCGAGGTGCCAAACCACTCCGTCGATGTGAACTCTTGGGAGTGATAAGCCTGTTATCCCCAGGGTAGCTTTTATCCGTTGAGCGATGGCAATCCCACTTTATACCACCGGATCACTAAGTCCTACTTTCGTACCTGCTCCACCCGTCGGTGTCGCAGTCAAGCTCCCTTCTGCCTTTGCACTCTTTGAATGGTTTCCGACCATTCTGAGGGAACCTTTGAGCGCCTCCGATACCCTTTCGGAGGCGACCGCCCCAGTCAAACTCCCCATCTGACAGTGTCCCCCACCCGGATCACGGGCGCAGGTTAGAAATCCAATCATACAAGGGTGGTATCCCAACAGCGGCTCTGCAAAGACTGGCGTCCTTGCTTCTTCGCCTCCCACCTATCCTGTACAGGTATAATCGAATCCCAGTATCAAACTAGAGTAAAGCTCCATGGGGTCTTTCCGTCCTGGCGCAGGTAACCAGCATCTTCACTGGTACTTCAATTTCACCGGGTGCATTGTTGAGACAGTGCTCAAATCATTACGCCTTTCGTGCGGGTCGGAACTTACCCGACAAGGAATTTCGCTACCTTAGGACCGTTATAGTTACGGCCGCCGTTTACTGGGGCTTCAATTCAAAGCTTCGTTGCCTGACTTCTCCTCTTAACCTTCCAGCACCGGGCAGGCGTCAGCCCATATACCTCACCTTTCGGTTTCGCATAGACCTGTGTTTTTGCTAAACAGTTGCTTGAGCCTATTTTCTGTGGCCATCCCGGAGGATGGCACCCCTTCTCCCGAAGTTACGGGGTCATTTTGCCGAGTTCCTTAACAATGCTTCTCCCGCCGGCCTTAGGATTCTCTCCTCATCCACCTGTGTCGGTTTACGGTACGGGCACTTATTACACAATAGCGGCTTTTCTTGACAGCTCCTTCTCCAACTTCCCTACTTGATTTCGGTCCGCATCACCTATTCCTGTTGCATGGCGGTTTTTCCTGCCATACCAGTACTTGGCTTGCCCCAGTCTTTGCATTCCTGGGTTTGGATACGTCTCTGTGTCCCCACATTTCTGATAATAAGCGGTACAGGAATCTAAACCTGTTGTCCATCGACTACGTCTTTCGACCTTGCCTTAGGTCCCGACTTACCCAGAGCAGATCAGCTTTACTCTGGAAACCTTAGATATTCGGCCTGAAGGATTCTCACCTTCATCTCGCTACTCATTCCGGCATTCTCTTTTTATTACTCCACTGCTCCTTATCGGTACAGCTTCTACGCCTATAAAAATGCTCCTCTACCAATGTATTGCTACATTCCTAAGCTTCGGTGTTGTGTTTTAGCCCCGGACATTTTCGGCGCAAGACCTCTCGACTAGTGAGCTATTACGCACTCTTTGAATGTGTGGCTGCTTCTAAGCCAACATCCTAGTTGTCTCTGAAATCTCACATCCTTTTCCACTGAACACATACTTTGGGACCTTAGCTGTAGGTCTGGGCTCTTTCCCTTTTGACTACCCAACTTATCTCGTGCAGTCTGACTCCTGTTCATCATTTCGATGGCATTCGCAGTTTGATATCTCTTAGTAAGCTTTGACGCCCCCTTAAGAATTCAGAGCTCTACCTCCATGAAACTAAAACAAGGCTAGTCCTAAAACTATTTCGAGGAGAACCAGCTATCTCCGGGTTCGATTGGAATTTCTCCCCTATCCACACCTCATCACCACCCTTTTCAACGGATGTGTGTTCGGTCCTCCATTCACTTTTACGCGAACTTCAACCTGGACATGGATAGATCACCCGGTTTCGGGTCTACATCCACTGACTATCTCGCCCTATTCAGACTTGGTTTCCTTCGGCTTCACACCTGTAGTGCTTAACCTTGCCAGTCAATGTAACTCGCCGGACCGTTCTACAAAAAGTACGCGGTTGTGCGTTCATGTATCGCACTTCCACAGCTTGTAAACATAGGGTTTCAGGTTCTCTTTCACTCCCCTCCCGGGGTCCTTTTCACCTTTCCTTCACAGTACTATGCGCTATCGGTCACTAAGGAGTATTTAGCCTTGGGGGGTGGTCCCCCGACTTCCCTAAGGTTTCTCGTGTCTCGTGGTACTTTGGATCCTGCTCGCTGTCTATTGCTTTCCCATACGCGGCTCTCACGCTTATTGCCAGCTTTTTCCAAAAACTGTTCTGGTAACAAATCGACTCACTTGTCGCAGTCCGTAACCCCGCGGTGCACGCACCACGGTTTAGGCTCTTTCGGTTTCGCTCGCCGCTACTCCCAAAATCGAGTTTTCTTTCTTTTCCTCCGGCTACTTAGAT